>ERZ808051.18-NODE-18-length-223586-cov-8.430515_pt1 | contig 223586 bp, 185 predicted proteins | sample MGYA00380199_ERZ808051 | MGnify/ENA primary metagenome ERZ808051 (study PRJEB31490, sample SAMN06133391) | mouse gut metagenome | isolation source: J11 | host: mice | place: China: Chengdu | collected 2015-05 ... | reverse complement strand
GTGTCAGTTATAGTTGATAAAGTCAAGCGGATTTTAACGGAATATGGCAGATTGAGCGGTGTTAAATATCGCGCACGTATTAATATTATGTAAATCTTGGTAAAATAATAAGAATGGCAAATACCCTTGATAGTATTGGTCATTTGTGCTATAATGTTACAAAAATGTTAACAAAGAAGGGTTTACATAATATGCAGAATAAGAAGAACGGTAAGAAGAGAGAGGCACGCAGGGAGATTTTGATCGATGAATTTCTTCGTGATGACGACGGAGTGTTTGACGATGAGGATGAAGATAACGTGACTGACGATACGTTGGAATTTCTCTGTCTTGACGATGAAACGATAGAATCCTATCGGCGACAAAAACAGAAGAGTGCGCCGGCTGCCAAAAAAAAGCCATCTAAGAGATACAAAGAAGCGTATGAGGAGGACGACGACCGCTACGAAGACGATCGCTACGAAGAGAATGAATACGATCGATATGAGTACGAAGACGACCGGTATGAAGAGGACAAGTACGAAGACGAAGACGACCGGTATGAAGACGACGAGTACGAAGACGAAGACGACCGATATGAAGATGACGAGTATGACCGATACGAAGACGACCGGTATGAAGACGATGAGTACGAAGACGAAGAAGATCGGTATGAAGACGACGAGTACGAAGATGACGAAGACGACCGGTACGAGGATGACGAGTACGAAGATGAGGATGAATGGTACGAAGACGATGAGTATGAAGATGACGAAGACGACGATGAGTATGATGACGACGACGGGGTCATCGTGCGTTTCAAGCGTTTCCTGACAGAGATGAGTACCCTTGACATGGTAGTTGCCATGCTTGGGATTGTAGTGCTTGCGGGCGTTATCGTTACAGGAGGACTTTACGTCAATGCGAAGTCTGTGGAGAAACAGGTGGAGACATTTGCCAGCGTTGGCGAGGAGATGAACGGGATTTCCGTGATCGGTGAGAGCGGTCTTCTTGCGGTGGCAGAGTCTGCAAAACTTTCCGGTATGATCGACATGGATGAAACGATGGGGGGAGAACAGCAGACAGGAACAGGTGAGGAACAGAGCAAAACAATTGACGTGGCGCTTAACATTACTTCCATCCAGTCTGATATGAAGATTAAGTTTGTCAATAAAGCGACGGGTAAGCTGATCGGAGGCGTGCCCTTTGAAGTGGAAGTGACGGGGGGCAAGAGCGCCCTGAGTTATCAGGATGATGACAAAGACGGTATTATCTACAAGACGGATGTTCCGGCGGGAACATATAATGTGACGATTAAACCCTTGTCGGGAGATGCGTATCAGGATTACAGGCTCCCGTCGTCTTCAACCAGTGTGACAGTTACGGACACCATCACATACAAGAAGGTGGATGTGGCTGACGAGGTGAAGACAGAAGCGGAAGTCAACGTGGCGACGGAAGATACGGCCTTGCAGGATACCGTGGTGGAGTCAACGTTGAAGGACACGGTTGAATGGGTGGAATCCACCAAGACGCCGGTCGGTGACGCGAAGGACGGTTACGAGCAGGTTCCGAAGACGAATATACCGGATCCTTGGACGGTCAGCAGCACATATCGAAAGATGGCGGCGGCCATGCCGTTGACGACAGATACGACAACGGACCCGGGGGATACGACAAATCCGGGCGGCGTTACAAATCCGGGCGGCGATACAAATCCGGGCGGTGATACGAATCCACCGGTAGACCCGAATCCGGGTGGTGACACGAATCCGCCGGTTAATCCGGATCCCCCGGTTAACCCATCAACACCGACAATCACATTGAATACGAACAGCCTTTCTTTGAAAGAAGGAGATAATACGACTTTGTCTGCGACAGTGACGGGATCGAACGATGTTCCGGTGTGGAGCAGTAGTAACAGTTCCGTGGCGTCAGTAACCAGCAACGGCGGCGTAACGGCAGTCGCAAAAGGAACGGCGACCATCACGGCGACGGTGGGCGGCGTTTCTGCGAGCTGTACGGTAACGGTTGAGGAGAAACCGGCGCCGGAAGTGAATGTATCGCTTACTTTAAGCCAGACGACGCTTGCCTTGAAAAAGGGCACAACCATGACGTTGACGGCAACGGCATCTCCCGCAGACTGTACGGTTACATGGGGCACCAGCAATGCATCCGTGGCAACGGTAAGCGGCGGTACGGTAACGGCGGTAGGAGCCGGCACGGCGAACATTACGGCGACGGCTGTAAAGGGTAATAAATCAGACTCCAAGACTTGTACCGTGACGGTTACGGAAGATGCGGTGATTACGATATCTCTGAACCAGAATAATGTATCCATGAAAAAGGGGACGACCGCAGTACTAAAAGCAACTGTTGCGGGAGTCACAAATCCGACGATCACGTGGGGCAGCAATAACACCAAGGTAGCGACAGTGAGCGGCGGTACCGTGACGGCAGTGGCAGAAGGAACGGCGACAATCACAGCGTCAGTGGCAGTTAACGGCGTACCCTATTCTGCGACATGTGCGATAACCGTAACGGCGGCAGACCGCAAAGTGACGATCAGCGGACCGACCGAAGTGGCAATCGGTAAGACAATTACGCTCACGGCACAGACAGAACCGAAAGACACGAAGGTTAGATGGGGAAGCGGGAATGAAAAGATTGCCAAGATAGACGCTAACGGAGTGCTTTATGGCGTAGCGGAAGGTAAAGTTGAGATTGTAGCGCATCTCGAAGGCGATATGAGCACTTATACAATTTATGTCGTGACGGTTAAGAAAGATTTGGACGGCACTGCCAAGTTGAAAGACAAAGACGGCAATCAGATGTACTATAAAGATGCGACGGGCGCATTTAAAGAAGCGACCTTTAATGATTACAAGACACAGAGTATTTTCTATAAAAAAACAGCCGTATTCTCGGAATATAGATATACCGGCTGGCAGACGATTGACGGGCACGTATATTTCTTTGACAAGAGTAACAATTATGTGACCGGCGAGCAGGTTATTCAGGGAGCCAAGTATAATTTCGGCAGCGACGGTAAACTGTCGTCGGGTTCGGGTACGATGGGGATTGACGTGTCGAAGTGGAATGGCAGCATTGATTGGAATGCAGTGAAAAATTCCGGCGTATCTTATGTCATTATCCGGTGTGGGTACAGAGGTTCGTCAACGGGCGCGCTTATTGAGGATCCGCTATTCAGGAGTAATATCAAAGGAGCCAAGGCGGCAGGACTCAAAGTGGGAGTTTATTTCTTCAGTCAGGCGGTCAATGAGGTGGAAGCGGTAGAGGAAGCTTCCATGGCAGTGAACCTGTGCAGCGGTTACGGATTGAATTACCCCATTTTCCTTGATGTTGAATCCAGCGGCGGAAGAGGAGACGGTGTCAGCAGAGATATGAGAACGGCAGTCTGCAAGGCGTTCTGCGCTACCGTACAGAATTCCGGCTACTCGGCAGGCGTATATGCCAATAAGACTTGGTTCACCGAGAAAATCAATACGGCGAGTCTGACAGGGTATAAGATTTGGCTGGCACAGTATGCGAGTGCCCCGACTTATTCGGCGACAAGATATGATATGTGGCAGTATTCTTCCAAGGGTAAAGTGAGCGGCATCAGCGGTAACGTTGATATGAATGTCAGCTATATGAACTATTAGATAATAGACTTGCAAAAAGTATAGAGTTTGTTACAATATCATAGTACGATACTTGTTGGGAAAGGCATGGTATTTATATGAGAACTTATCTGGTAACAGGAGGAGCAGGTTTTATCGGTTCCAACTATATTCATTATATGTTTCGCAAATATGATAATGAAATTCGCATTATCAATGTAGATGCGTTGACTTATGCGGGAAATCTGGAAAACCTCAAGGACATTGAGGACAGGGAGAATTATACATTCGTTAAGGCGGATATTTGCGATAAGGAAGCAATTGCACGGATTTTTGAGGAGAACGAAATCGACAGGGTGGTACATTTTGCGGCGGAGAGCCATGTGGACAGGAGCATCCGCGATCCGGAGGTTTTCATTCAAACCAATGTGCTGGGGACGGCAGTCATGTTAAATTGTGCGAAGGCGGCGTGGGAGCTTCCGGACGGCAGTTTCAAAGCGGATAAGAAATTTCTGCATGTTTCCACGGATGAAGTGTACGGTTCGCTTGAAGAAGACGGCGGATATTTCTATGAGACAACGCCTTATGCGCCGCACAGTCCGTACTCTGCGAGCAAGGCCGGATCGGACATGCTTGTCAGAGCGTATATGGACACCTATCATTTTCCGGCGAACATCACGAATTGTTCCAATAACTACGGACCTTATCAGTTCCCGGAGAAATTGATTCCGCTTATCATTAACAATGCTCTGCAGGGAAAGAAACTGCCTGTATATGGCGATGGAAAGAATGTACGCGACTGGCTGTATGTAGAAGACCATGCCAAGGCGATCGACATGGTTCAGGAGCAGGGAAAACTGTTTGAGACATATAATGTAGGCGGGCATAATGAGAAACAGAATATTGAGATTATTAAGATCATTATAGAGACGCTGCAGGAGATGCTTTCTGATGACGATCCGCGCAAAGCGTTAGTCAGCGAGGAACTGATTACTTATGTGGAAGACCGTAAGGGACATGACAGACGGTATGCGATTGCGCCCGATAAGATTAAGGCACAGATCGGCTGGGAACCGGAGACGATGTTCAAAGAGGGAATCCGCCGGACGATCCAGTGGTTTTTTGAGCATGAAGATTGGATGAAGAACGTTACGAGCGGCGGTTATCAGAAATATTATGAAGAGATGTACAAGCAGTAATTTACAGGCGCAGACTGCGGACAACCCAAGGGGTTAGGAAGGGCAAGGCTGAACAGATGAAGGGAATTATTTTGGCGGGTGGCTCTGGCACCCGCTTGTATCCGTTGACAAAGGCAGTATCGAAGCAAATCATGCCGGTATATGATAAACCGATGATTTATTATCCACTTTCGATACTGATGCTGGCGGGAATACGAGAGATACTGATTATTTCTACGCCGAGAGATATTTCGGTGTTTGAAGAATTATTCGGTACGGGGGAGCAGCTCGGACTGCGCATGGAATATGCGGTACAGGAATATCCGCGAGGATTGGCGGACGCTTTTATCATCGGCGCGGACTTTATCGGAGATGACAGTGTGGCGCTCATCTTAGGAGATAATATTTTCTACGGACAGAGTTTCTCAAGAGTGCTCAGGGAAGTGGCGCAGAGAGACAAAGGCGCGACGATTTTCGGCTATTATGTCAGGGATCCGAGAGAGTACGGCGTAGTCGAATTTGATGAGAACGGTAAGGCGCTGTCTATTGAGGAGAAACCGGAGAACCCGAAGAGCAATTATGCCGTTCCGGGTCTGTATTTCTATGATAACGACGTGGTGGAGATTGCCGCGAACGTGAAGCCTTCTGCGAGAGGAGAGATAGAAATCACAAGTATCAACAATGAGTATCTGAGAAGAGGGATGCTTCGGGTTGAAACGCTCGGACGCGGATTTGCATGGCTTGATACGGGTAATCACGATTCACTTCTCGATGCGGCTGATTTCGTTGCGGCTTTTCAGAAGAGACAGGGATTATATATTTCCTGCATTGAGGAGATTGCTTATAAGAGGGGGTTCATTACGAAGGAACAACTGTTGGATTTGGCGGAACCGTTAATGAAGACAGCATATGGTCAATATATGGTTGAGGTTGCTAATGGACTCTAAGAAGATGAAAAGGGCGCTGTTTGCCATGGTAGCCGTGTTTGTCCTGATAGTCGGCGCGATTGCGGCAGCTAATTTAGAACAGGTCAAGCAGAAGCTTGGTCTGACTGCGGACGGACAGCTTGAGGAGACAGCATTAATAGAAGAGGCGGATATAAACGGTGGACAGAGAGGAGATAATCTCTCTGCCTTTCTGCAAGATGAAACGTTTTTTGATCCGGAGGTCAGATTTAAGAGCATTGAGACTTTTTCCGGCAGGAATGTATTTCTGATGATGAGTTCCGTGGCAAAGGACTTGCGTGTTATGGTGGTGGACAGCGTCGGAAAACTTGTGACAGGAACGCCGTTTACTATTGTCGTACAGGGCGTCGGAGAGTATACGGACACGGATAAGGACGGCGTGATTTATATAGACGGGCTGCGTTCGGGAGAATACAGCGTATCGTTGAAGGAAGAAGAAGGATTTATCGTTCCGAATACCATCACTTCCATACAGGTCAGACAGGAGATAGAATACCGGGTGCTTGATGATATCGAATACCTTATACTGACAGAGGATGATATTGACGTCGAGAAAGAAGACAAAGCGGTAAACGGTGCGGAAGAAGCTGCGGACGGCAGTGAGAATACTCAGTTACAGTTTGCGAGCGGCAATGCAAAGCTGGGAATCGACGTGTCCAAATGGAATAATACGATTGAGTGGGAGCGGGTGAAAGAGGCAGGAATTGATTTCGCGATTATCCGCTGCGGATACAGAGGCGCTACGAGCGGCGCGCTGGTCCTTGACCCTATGTATGAGAAGAATATCAGAGGTGCGATAGAAGCGGGTATTCCGGTGGGGGTATATTTCTTTACGCAGGCGACGGATGAAGTGGAGGCGGTGGAAGAAGCCAGCATGGTGATCAGCCTGATTGAAGATTACGACGTGGACTATCCCGTATTTCTGGACAGCGAGAGCGCCGGTGGAAGAGGGCGTGCGGATGGTCTTACCAGCGAGGAACGTACGAAAATCCATAAAGCTTTTCTACAGACGATTGCTTCGGCAGGTTATGAGACCGGTATATACGGTTCCAGAAACTGGCTGAAATCCGAAATTGATATGACAGAACTGTCAGATTACAAAACATGGCTTGCGGAATACTCGGATGTTCCGTCTTATGATGAATACTATCATATGTGGCAGTATACATCCAAAGGCGCGGTGGACGGCATCGAGACAAGAGTTGATTTGAATCTGTGTTATATGAATATAGATACTTCAATCAACCATGCGAAGAGTGCGGAAGGATATTCGGGCGTTATTGACGGTGACAGCGGCAATGTGCCGACTGGCGGCGACGAGGAAGATTAAGTAAGTGTAAGATATCAGGAAAGGAACGGGGAATCATGGGTAAGATAACAGTGGAAACATGTGAGATAGAAGGGCTTAAGGTGATTACACCGACTGTTTTTCACGATGCGCGCGGTTATTTCGTGGAGACATATAACTATAATGACTATAAAGAGGCGGGAATTGACCAAGTCTTTGTTCAGGATAATCAGTCTGCGTCAACGAAGGGCGTTTTGCGGGGATTGCATTTTCAGATTAATTACCCGCAGGACAAGCTGGTGCGTGTTCTGCATGGTGAGGTGTACGATGTGGCGGTGGATCTGCGCCCGGGTTCCGAAACATACGGTAAGTGGTATGGCGTGCTTCTCACGGCGGAGAATGCAAAACAGTTTTTTATTCCCAAGAACTTCGCCCACGGCTTCTATGTAGTGTCCGATTACGCTGAATTTGCTTATAAATGTTCGGATTTCTATCATCCGAATGACGAGGGGGGTATTGCGTGGGACGATGCGGATTTGAATATCGACTGGCCTATTCCGGAAGGGACACGACCGATTCTGTCTGAAAAGGACGCCAATAGAGAAGGTATTGCGGCGTTTACGAAAAAGTACCGGACGTAATGTCGTATTACGCCGTCGCGTTACGATGCCGTATTGCGGCGGCAATACATTTCGGAGCAGAGAGATTATGAGTGTGGAAAATACGGAATATATAAATCGTTCGAATAAGAAAACAAAACGTTTGGGTAAGCCCGCAGGAATTGCAATATTCTGGGGGCTTGGATTGATTCTGGCGCTTGTGCTCATCAACCATCACAATCCGCTCGCGGATCAAGTGACGGAGCGGATGAAGAAGGTCAGTGGATGTGTCCTGATTACTTTTACCTGTGTGATCTTTGCACTTTATTATGAGAGAATTATGACCATTCCGGCGGAACTTTTTCAGAGCAGGAAGTTAATCTGGAAGCTTGCAAAGAACGATTTCAAGAAACGTTATGCCGGTTCTTATCTCGGTATCGTTTGGGCGATGGCGCAGCCGGTTGTTACGGTAGTGATGTATTGGATTGTCTTCGATAAAGTGTTTGATACGCGAAGCCAGATGGTGGCAAGCGGACTGGAAGTGCCCTATGTACTGTATCTGACGGCGGGCCTTGTGCCGTGGTTCTATTTCTCAGAGGCAATCACGCAGGGAACGATGGCGCTGATCGAATATAATTATCTGGTTAAGAAAGTGGTGTTCAACATCAGTATTCTGCCGATTATCAAGGTGATTGCCGCCACTTTTATTCATGTATTCTTTGTGGTCGTGCTGTTACTTGTATCTGTCGGATACGGTTATTATCCCAGTATTTATACTCTTCAGATTATTTATTATAGTTTTTGTATGTTTATGCTCGTGCTCGGTATGAGTTATATGACTTGCGCTTTGGTAGTATTTATCAGGGACTTACAGCAGATTATTAACATTGCGCTGCAAATCGGAATGTGGGCGACGCCTATTCTGTGGAATATCACAATGCTTAAAACAGATAATATGAAAACACTGTTTAAATTAAATCCGCTTGTTTATGTGGTTAACGGATACAGAAGTGCAATTTACGAGGAAGTCTGGTTCTGGGAGCATTTCTATTCATCCACATATTTTTGGATATTTACAATTAGTATGTTCTGTATCGGGACATTGATTTTCCGTAAGATGAGGGTACATTTTGCGGATGTGCTATGAGCAGTGCCGCAGGATATACAAACGGCTGCGATGTGCTTGCACAGGAGCAGACGGTTGTATATCCTGCGATAAGGCGACAGCCTGCGAGCGAGAAGGAGCGAAGCGGAATCGAGCTGCGCTGCGGAGAAGAAAGCGACAGCCTGCGAGTTATGAGCAGTGCCGCAGGATATACCTTCCAAACAGATAGGACAAACATATGGACAATATTGCGATTCAAGTCACGAATGTGGAAAAAGTATATAAGTTGTATGATAAGCCTTCGGATAGGATTAAGGAAGCGCTCGGCTTAGGGCGGGGCAAACATCATACGGAGCATCATGCCCTGAAAGGAGTCGATTTGACGATCGGTCAGGGTGAATGCGTGGGTATTATCGGCACCAACGGCTCCGGCAAATCGACAATCCTAAAGATTATTACCGGAGTTTTGAATCCGACGCGCGGTGATGTTGTGGTCAACGGGCGCATTTCCGCACTGCTGGAACTGGGCGCCGGATTTAATATGGAGTACAACGGCATTGAGAATATCTATCTGAATGGAACGATGATCGGATTCTCCGAGAAAGAGATCGATGAGAAGATGGATGCGATTCTGGAATTTGCGGATATCGGTGAATATGTCTATCAGCCGGTCAAAACATATTCCAGCGGAATGTTCGTACGTCTTGCTTTTGCGGTGGCAATTAATATAGAACCGGAGATTTTGATTGTAGATGAAGCTTTGTCTGTAGGGGATGTTTTTTTTCAGGCAAAATGTTATCATAAATTTGAAGAATTTAAAGAAATGGGCAAGACGATTGTTTTCGTCAGCCATGACTTGAGCAGTATCAGCAAATACTGCGACAGAGTTGTGCTTCTCAATCAGGGAACGAAACTGGGCGAGGGCAGACCGAAAGAGATGATAGATATCTATAAACAGGTTCTGGTGGGACAGTATGCCGCGCCGGAAGCGGAGAACGGACGACTGCTGGACGACGAAGACCTGCGGCGGGCGGCGGCGGGCGGCAGTACGGCGGCAAACGGTGCAAGGACAGTGGGAGACGTTGCTGCGGTGGACAATACACAACCCGGCAGCGGAACCGTGGAGAATCCGGAACTGCTGGAGTACGGGTCTAAGAAAGCCGTGATTGAGGAATACTATATCACGGATGACAAAGATACAAGGACTTCGGCAATTCTGAAAGGAAATATGTTTACCATCCATATGAGAGTAAAAATGATGGAGGACATACAGGCGCCGATTTTTGCGTTTACCATCAAGAATGTACGTGGAACTGAGATTACCGGTACGAATACTATGTTTGAGAAAGCCTTTTTGGAGTCGGTTGTTGCCGGGGAGAAGTGCGAGGTGGCATTCACTCAGAGGATGAACCTACAGGGCGGCGATTATCTGCTTTCCTTGGGAGTTACCGGGTATGAGAACGATGATTTTACGGTGTACCACAGACTGTATGACGTACTGAATCTGACGGTGATATCCGACAAAGACACGGTAGGTTTCTACGACATGGATTCCGTCGTGGAAGTCCGCAAAGCGGAATAGGAAGTGGATATATAATGGATTAGGTTTGGAACGGAAGGTTAGGGAACGGATGCCGGAGAATAATATTGAGGAAATCGGAAAAATCAAACTGGACCTTACGCACTATCCGGGCGAAGATTATTACTGCGACGGAGACGCGGAGGATGAGCTGTTAGAGATTACGCGTAACTATTCTGCAGTAGAGTATCAGCGTATTATAGAGGAACGTACAAGCTGGGAGATTCTGTACCATCTGTCTTCGCAGCGGGAGAATATTGTGGAGTGGCTTCCTATTACGAAGGAGATGAAAGTACTGGAAGTCGGTTCCGGCTGTGGCGCCATTACCGGGGCGCTTGCGAGAAAAGCAGGCGAAGTTACCTGCATTGATCTGTCGAGAAAGAGAAGCAGGATCAACGCATACCGGCATATGGACGCGGACAATGTGACGATTCATGTAGGCAATTTTCAGGATGTGGAACCGGATCTGCCATGTGACTACGATTATATTTGTCTAATCGGTGTGTTTGAATATGCGCAGGCATATATCAGGTCAGAGACACCCTACGAGGATTTCCTGAATATTATTCGGAAGCACTTGAAGCCGGAAGGGCATATTGCGATTGCGATTGAAAATAAATTCGGTTTAAAATATTGGGCCGGATGCCGTGAAGACCATCTGGGCACATATTTTAGCGGTATTGAGAATTACCCTGACGGCGGTGTGGTGAGAACGTTTACGGCGGAGGGATTGCGCAGAATTGCTAAGAATTGCGGATATGAATATGCGCAGATGTATTATCCCTATCCGGATTATAAGTTTATGACATGCCTCTATTCTGAGGAACGTCTCCCTAAGACGGGCGAATTGTCTAATAATCTTCGCAACTTCGACAGAGACCGCCTGCAGTTGTTTGATGAGAAAAGGGTGTTCGATACAATCATACAGGAGGGGCAGTTTGATTTATTTTCCAATTCCTATATGATGCTGCTCGGGCCGAAACTGGAAGAAAAGTATGTGAAATATTCCAATGACAGAAAACCGGAATTCTGTATCAAGACGGTTTTCAAAGAGAATGAGCATGGAAAAATAATAGAAAAACATCCGTTATCCAAAGAGGCGTGGAGGCATATAGAGAACACCGCACATGCCTACGATGCGCTTGCGAAACGCTATCAGGACAGCGGTCTGGTCATCAACCGGTGCAGGCTGGAGAGGGCAAACAGCAGTACAGAGATCAAGGTGGGGATTGAGACGGAAGAGCCGTATCTGAGTCTTGCATATGTGGAAGGCAGAACGCTGGAGGAGATTCTTGATGACTGTCTGAAACGAAATGATATAGAGCAGTTTGGACAGTTGTTCGATGAGTATTATAAGAGAATATCATATGGGGAAGAAGAGAAAATTGCCGATTACGATTTGATATTTTCCAATATTATCGTTCCGGAGAATATTGATAACGCGTGGAATGTTATTGACTGTGAATGGAGTTTTGAGAAAGCAATTGAGACAAAACAAATTGCTTTCCGTTCGGTCTACTGTTACCTGCTGGAAAATGAAAAAAGGAATTCTTTAAATTTAGATTTAATAATTCGAAAATTGGAAATAGACCAATCTGACGCCGAACAGTATCGTAAACGGGAGATGGATTTCCAGAAATATGTGACCGGAAAACATATGTCCATGGCGCAGATGAGAGAGGCGATCGGCTGGCCGGTCTATACGGTCGAAGCATTTTGCGAAGGACAGGCGCTGGCGGCGGGTAAGGACCGCATACAGATTTACGAGGATACTGGCAGAGGCTTTAATGAAGAACAGTCGTTTTTTATTGATGAGACTGTGGGAGAACAGGTACGCGTACGGGAAGACGGCATGACAGAGTTAGAGATCATGATTTCGAGTGGAAAGAGCGCGCTGAGGATTGACCCGTGCAATGATTTTTGTCTGATTTATCTTCAGGAAATAAGATGGAACGGAACGATATTGCCGTGGAAGGGAAGACAGATACAGGTAAACGGCTTTAAGGTAGGAGAGAACACATATGCGTGTCCTACACAAGATCCGAACATTACCGTATCTCTTGACGGTATTCGCGGAGAAGACAGCAATGTGCTGCAAGTGACAATGCAGGTGACGAAGCTTCCGGAAGAAACGGTAAAACATATGCAGAAAAGGGGACTGTTTTGACAGATGAGTGGACGTACGGATCGCTATGGGTGGGCGGCGTATTATGCAGCCGCATATGAAGAAGAACGTCAAAAGAATATTGTGCTGGCAGGAAAGATTGCGGACGCGCAGAGACGGCAGGCGGATTTGAACGATAATCTGAACCGTATCTACGCCAATCCTTTCTGGAAAATGACGTCTCCTTTCCGCAAATTGTATCATGTTGTGAAAGGCGGCGTACGACACGATAAGGATATGGACAGGAGTCCCGAAGCGGACGCCTGTCTTCTGCGTTATGAGAAAGAAGTGAGAAGGCAGCAGAATGCTTATGCAGAATGGATAAATGAAGAGAATAACACCTGCAATCAAAAGGTCGGGCGCGGGAAGGAAATAACTGTAAACGGCTGGCAGGCAATCAGTGTGCCGGGGACGGAAATCGTTCTGCTGACTTATGGGCAGGGAATGCTCGATAAAAATGCATTTGATGAAGTTAAATCTTGTTTTGACAAAAATCGCAAATGCCTTATTGCATATGCGGATGAAGATTTTTACTGGGAAGACTTGTCGTATCGCATGCATCCTTGGCTGAAACCATGCTATTCACCGGACACGATGCTGGCATTTAATTACTGGGGTTATTTATTGGCTGTCAAAGCGGATGTGCTGACAGAGGTACTTTCTGCAGAAGATATGCAAAATAGGATGAAACACAGCAGACAGTCGGTGCGCTTCTATGATTTGTGCCTTTGTCTGGAAGAGACGGCGATCAGGCGAAGCAGACTGGAAAGTGTTTCCATGCAGGAAAGCATATGTCATATAGACAGCGTTCTCTATCATCATAACTATCAGCCGTCGGAGGATGTACGCCGTCGGCTTGAAAAGTGTAAGGAACAGGAAGAACGGTTCCGTTTGGCGAGGAAAGGGCTGAACCAAGAATTAGAAAACGGTCGTTATTTGATTGGCGCCGGAGCAGAATATACACAGATACGTGAGGCAGCGCTGGAAAGGCGCGGGGCGAAGGGAATTTTTGTGAGTGGAGGCGAACCGGATCTGTATCATATTATTTATGATACATCCATATCCGGCAGAGAAAGATGCGCACGAGCGCAGAGCGAAGACAGGCATATCTCTCCGCACTATGTCGTTTCGGTGGTCATTCCCTCAAAAGACCATCCCGACGTGCTAAGGAGGTGCCTTGAGTCATTTCGTGCCAAGACAGACTACCGCTATTATGAATGGATTGTCGTGGATAACGGCAGCAGTGACGATAACCGTGCGAAGCTTGAGAGTCTGCAGAAGGAATACGGGTTTGTATATATCTATGAGAAAATGGATTTCAACTTCTCGAAGATGTGTAATATGGGCGTGAAGAAGGCGAACGGAGACTTGATTCTTCTTCTGAACGACGATGTCGAAATCATAGAGCATAGCTGGCTGAGAAGACTTGCGGGACAGGCGTTGCAGCCGCATGTCGGAGCGGTTGGCGCTAAATTGTGGTATGCGGGTACGCAGAAGATCCAGCATGCGGGTATTACCAATATGGACATCGGACCTTCCCATAAGCTGATTACTTTTGAAGATGATAAAGATTATTATTACGGACGTAACAGAGTTACTTATGATATGATCGGTGTGACGGCGGCTTGTCTTATGGTGAGCCGGAAGAAATATGAGCAGGTGGGCGGCTTGGATGAAACGATGGCGGTCGCTTACAATGATGTGGATTTCTGCTTTAAGCTGATTGAGGCCGGTTATTATAACGTACAGCGCAATGATGCGGTATTGTATCATCACGAGTCGCTGAGCAGAGGGCTGGACGAGGAAGATGACGGTAAGTGGGGAAGACTTCTTACCGAGAAAGAGAATCTTTATGCGAAGCATCCGCAGATGAAGGGGAAGGATACGTTTTATCACAGAGCGTTGATTGACAATGCCTCCGACTATGCCTGCAACTATAAATTCCCATATGAAGAACATCTTCTAACGACGAAGCCGGAACCGTATGAGGCAGGACAGACCAAAGGATTCCATACGAATCGTCTTCGTCTCACTGTGGACAGGGCGGAAATACAGCACAAGATTCATGCAGATGAGCCGGACATTCTCTGGATTATGGGCTGGTGCTATGTGCCCGGAGCAAATAACGCATGTTATAATAAAAGCGTATTGTTAGTTCGTACAGATAAAGGGAACGGCGAGGACAGTTCAAATGATTATGCTGCGACGCCGTACGACTGGTATCGCAAAGATGTGGAGGCAATTCTGCCAGCGGAAGAAAATATCGGATTAGCCGGTTTTGTACTTCGTCTGCTGCGCGACGATCTTCCTGCCGGGACATATCGCATCGGAATGCTTTGTACGGGCGTACAGGGAGACCAGCAGCTTGCATGGAGCGATAAGACATGCGAAGTGTAGATGATGAAGTGGAGACTAGTGTGAAAAATCCGTATGCGGAAGATTTTTCACACGCAAATTTGTGCTTGCGCCCAAATTCGCAGGTTGCGCAAGAATGGAGACTATTATGGAACAGGGAAAACAGAAGCAGACGACAGAGGAAGAGAAACTTCGTCATTATCGGGATGCCTATGAGCGGGAAAGACAGAAGAATCGTGTTCTGGCAGGGAAACTTGCTGAGGCACAGCAAAAGGAAACGGAACTTGAGGAGCGCTTAAACCGTATTAAGGGCAGTGTATTCTGGCGGATATCCAAACCTTTGCGCGCTGCTGTGCACTGGGTTCAACGCACAAGGCAGAGGCTTGGCTACTACGGGGGACCGAAAGGCGTCGCGCGGAAACTGAATGCAAAGAGCATTGAGCGGAAAGCGCGCGCGCAGCATGGGACGGCGGGTTTTCCGAATGCGGAAGAGGCGAAGCGGCAGAGAGAATACAAATTTCCCCGTAAGATTACATTCAGTATTCTGGTGCCGTTATACAATACGCCGGAGAAGTTCCTGCGCCAAGCGATCGACTCTGTGTGTGCGCAGACCTATGGCGGCTGGCAGCTTTGTCTGGCGGACGGGTCCGATGCAGAGCACGCTGACGTGAAGAAAATCTGTCAGGAATACGTGGCGAAAGATTCACGGATTGTTTACCGGAAACTCTCGAAGAATGAGGGAATATCGGGAAACACCAATAAATGTTTTGCCATGGCGACAGGGGATTATATCGCGCTATTTGACCATGACGACGTGCTGCATCCGAGCGTATTGTTTGAATATATGAAAGCAATCTGTGATCGGGGCGCGGATTATATTTACTGTGACGAGGCGACTTTTAAGGGGAAAAAGACAATTGACGATATGATTACGCTGCATTTCAAACCTGATTTTGCGCCGGATAATCTTCGTGCCAACAATTATATCTGTCATTTCAGCGCTTTTGACAGAAAGCTGCTGGAGGGTATGCAGTTGTTCCGCTCGCAGTTTGACGGCAGTCAGGACCATGATATGATTCTGAGACTGACAAGCAGGGCAAAATGTGTGGTTCATGTGCCGAAACTGCTCTATTACTGGCGCTCTCATGAAGGCAGCGTGGCGGCGGATATCAATGCCAAGAGTTACGCTATTGATGCGGCGAAAGGAGCCGTGGCATCGCATCTTGAGGAACATGGATTCAAAAATTTTGAGATCGCTTCCACGAAGGCATTTGAGACGATTTTTCAGATTAAATATGAGATACAGGGGAATCCGCTTATCAGCATTGTGATTCCGAATAAGGATCATTTTGAGGATTTGAGCCGCTGCATTGCTTCGATTACGGAGAAGAGCACATACGATCACTATGAGATTATCGTGGTGGAAAATAACAGCACGACGGAAGAGATATTTGAGTATTATAAGAAAATACAGGATAATCCGAAAATCAAAGTCATCACATATCAAGGCGGGTTTAACTATTCCAAAATTTGTAATCTGGGGGCGTCCAAGGCACGGGGTGAATACCTTCTGCTGCTGAATAACGACACGGAAGTGATCACACTTGACTGGATGGAGGAGCTTCTGATGTATGCGCAGCGTCCAGACGTGGGCGCAGTTGGCGCAAAGCTCTATTATGCGGACCGGACCATTCAACATGCGGGCGTAGTGCTCGCACTGGGACAGCACAGAACCGCCGGGCACAGCCACTATCGTGTCAGCAGCAATAATCTGGGTTATATGGGGCGGCTCTGTTATGCGCAGAACGTGATGGCGGTGACGGGAGCCTGCCTGATGATGCGAAAAGCGGTATATGATGAATTAAAAGGTCTGGACGAAAGTTTCGAAGTCTCATTAAACGATGTGGATCTGTGCATCCGTGCGTGGAAAGCGGGTTACGTCAATGTGTTTACACCTTTTGCAGAACTGTATCACTATGAATCCGTTTCGCGAGGGCTTGATGACCACGGCGAGAAGGCGCAGCGGTATGAGAGGGAGTCGGCGGCCTTCCGGGCAAAATGGAAGGAACTGCTGGAGGCGGGGGATCCTTATTACAACCCGAATTTCTCACTCGACCGCAGCGATTTTGCACTGAAGATTTAGCGCGTTATTTAGCGTGTTATTTTCCAAAATATGTTTACGAGTAGATTCACAGTATGATAAAATAATATACAGTGAGTGTGATCTGTAAATGTATGATCAGAACATTCTCCGGCAGAAGAGTTTAGCTGTAAGAAATCAGGATTAATGGAGGTAACGGGATGGGCTACAAAGAACAATTTGATTTTTGGGTAGAAGATTCTTACTTTGACGATGCGACGAAGCAGGAGCTTCTCGCGATCAGAAACGATGAGAAAGAGATTGAAGACCGTTTTTATAAGGATCTCGCCTTTGGTACGGGTGGACTGCGCGGCGTCATCGGCGCCGGTACGAACCGCATGAATATCTATACGGTGCGTAAAGCTACGCAGGGTCTTGCCAATTACATAAAGAAGCAGGGCGGAGAAGACAAGGGTGTGGCGATCGCCTATGACTCAAGAAGAAAATCTCCGGAGTTTGCGGATGAGGCAGCGCTTTGTCTGGCGGCAAACGGCATTAAGGCATATGTCTTTGATGCGCTCAGACCGACGCCGGAATTATCCTTCGCATTGCGTGAGCTTGGATGTATCTCTGGCATTGTGATTACGGCAAGCCATAATCCGCCGGAATATAACGGATATAAATGTTATTGGGAGGACGGCGCGCAGGTGACTGCTCCCAAAGATCAAGAGATTATCACGGAAGTCAACAATGTGACTGATTATCATACCGTAAAGACCATGGATAAGGAGGAGGCGGTGAAAGCCGGACTCTATGTGGTGATCGGCAAAGAGATTGACGACAAATATATGGTTGAACTTAAGAAACAGATTATTCATCCGGAAGTCATTCAGGATATGGCGGAGGATATGAAGATCGTGTACTCTCCGTTTAACGGAACAGGAAATGTACCCGTCAGAAGAATTCTCGCGGAACTTGGTTTCAAGAATGTATATGTTGTGCCCGAGCAGGAGATGCCCGATCCGGACTTTACCACACTGGACTATCCGAATCCGGAAGACCCTAAGGCATTTACGCTCGCCCTTAAGCTGGCAAAAGAGAAAAATGCGGATATCGTACTCGCGACCGACCCGGATGCGGACAGACTCGGTATCTATGCGCTGGATACGAAGTCCGGTGAGTATGTTCCTTTTACCGGTAATATGTCCGGCATGTTAATCGCGGAATATATCTTAAGAGAGAGAACGGCGACAGGCACCATGCCTGAGAATCCTGCGCTTGTTACAACGATTGTTACAACCAATATGGCGCGTGCGATCGCGGATGACTATAAGGTGAAATTTATTGAAGTACTGACGGGATTTAAGTTTATCGGCGAGCAGATTAAGTTGTTTGAGCAGAGCGGTTCCAACAACTATGTATTCGGACTGGAAGAAAGCTACGGCTGCCTTGCAGGAACACATGCAAGAGACAAGGATGCAATCGTGGCGGTTATGTGTCTGTGCGAGATGGCGGCATGGTGTAAGAAGAACGGTAAGACCGTATGGGATCAGATGATCACCCTCTATGAGAAATACGGCTATTTCAAAGAGAGCCAGTATTCTATCACTATGAAAGGCATCGACGGTGCAAAAGAAATCGAGGAGCTTATGAATAAGCTTCGCAGCAATCCGCCGAAGGCGTTCGGCGAACTGAAAGTGAAAGAATTCAGGGATTACACGACTGGCAAGACACTGAATCTGGAGACGGGTGAGGCAGGAGAGACAGGACTCCCGCAGTCCAATGTGCTTTACTTTGACTTGACGAACGATTCATGGTGCTGCGCGCGTCCTTCCGGTACGGAGCCGAAGATCAAGTTCTATATGGGTGTTAAAGGAACGAGTCTGGAAGACGCTGAGGCAAGGTTGAATAAGCTGACGGAAGACTTAAAAGCATATTTGTAATAAAACGAGCAAACGCGGATAAGAGAATATATTCAAATTGCGTTACCGGTCGCCCTGCGTGGAGCAGGGCGATGCTTCTTTTTGAGAGGCAACAATGGAAGCGAAGGAGGCTTCGCCGTGGGAAATAAGATATTTAAGATGAACAACTTCATAAAAACCGCGAACTACTTCAGAAAGAACGGGTTCCGCCACACTTACTATGCGGCGAAAGAACGGCTGGAAGAAGAGCGGAAGTCAGTTTATTATTATAAAGAACCTTCGGCGGACAAACTGGCGGAACAGGCAGAAGAGACGGCTGACTACCACGAAGTGTTCAGCATTGTGGTGCCGGCATATGAGACGCAGGAAGCGTTTCTGCGTGATATGCTTGATTCCGTATGCAGACAGAGTTACGGGAGATGGGAACTGATTATTGCAGATGCGAGCGCAAGTGATACGGTTGAGAGGATAGTACAGGACGCTGCGCGTAGAATGATGAAAGAAAACGGTGAAAACCGTATCAAATACAGACGCCTGACAGAGAATAAAGGTATCTCCGGCAATACGAATGCAGGAATTGAAATAGCATCCGGAGATTATATTGCACTGTTAGATCACGATGACTTTCTGGCGCCGGACGCGCTGTATCATATGGTGAAGGCGGTTCACAAATCCAAGGAAGAAGGAACGGTCCCCGCACTGCTATATACGGATGAGGACAAATACGAGAATAGCAATAGTTATTATACGTCACCACACAAGAAAGAAAAATTTAATTTAGATTTAATTTTATCAAATAATTACATCTGTCACTTTACCGCGGTGGAGGCAAAGCTTATGAAAAGCTTGCAGCTGCGCAGAAAATTTGATGGAGCGCAGGACTATGATCTGGTACTGCGGGTAGTGAGTGAATTGTTGAAAACAGTTCCGCCGCACGAATTGTCAAAGCGGATGATTCACATACCGCATATTCTTTATCATTGGAGAAGCCATTCGGATTCTACAGCGGAAAACACTGCCAGCAAAAGTTATGCGTACGAGGCGGGGAAGAATGCGCTGGCTGATTTTTGCGCCGGGCAGGGATGGAAGGCGGAAGTACGGCACAGTCTGCATCTGGGCTTCTATGAGATCGCGTATTTACCGGATGTGCTGACGGTGCGAAATGACATAGGTATCGTGGGAGGACGGATACTGGACGCCCGCGGGCGGATATGCGGCGGCGCTTTCGATAATGACGGAACATGCAGATACGAAGGACTGCACAGAGAATACAGCGGCGGAAGCACCCATAAGGCGGCGCTTAAGCAGGATGCGGCGGCAGTTGATATCCGTTGTGTACAGGTCAGACCCGAATTGCGTGAGCAGTTTGAGCAGATTACCGGGCGACGGTATGAGGAGAGAACGATTCGCTGTAAGACAGGGCGGGAACATGTAGAGATGCGTATTGCGGATATATCCGGACTGGTCTGTGACGAGGAGGGGTACCGCAAGCTGAGTATGGAACTGGGGCGCGCGGCATTGAAACATGGATATCTGGTGTTATGGAATCCGGCAATGACGGTTTATGCGAATCGCTAAGGGGATGAAGATTGAAAATTAAAATTTTCAATCGCGAGATTTGTGTCTGCGAGCTGCTTACCACAAACTCGTTTATGCGCAAAAAGCAGCGCAGAAATGGAGTTAAATATGGAACAGAGAATACAATCGACGGTGGTGATTCCCAATTACAACGGAATCAATTATATAGAAAAATGTCTGACGATGCTTGTGAAGGAGCCGGCGCATATCATCGTGGTGGACAACGGTTCCGACGACGGAAGCAGGGAAGTTGTACAAGAGAAATTTCCGCAAGTGGAACTGATTTGTCTCGACCGGAATTATGGCTTTTGCAAAGCCGTAAACGTTGGGATTGCAAGCAGTAAAACAACATATGTTATATTATTGAATAACGATACGGAGATAGAGGCGGGGTTCGTGAGAGCGATGGAACAGCCTCTTATGTGGCGGGGCGAGATTTTTTCCGGCGCGGCGCAAATCAGGAATCTGCAGCATCCGGAACTGATGGACGACGCGGGTGACTACTACTGTGTGTTCGGCTGGGCGTTTGCAAGAGGAAAGGATAAGCCGTATCAGGGGTATCAGAGAACGCGCAGAATATTTGCCGGCTGTGGCGCGGCGGTCATTTGCCGCAGGAAAATATTTAATGAAATCGGAACGATGGATGAAAACCACTTCGCATATCTGGAAGATATCGATTTAGGGTATCGTGCCAGAATACACGGCTATTATAATATCTATATCCCTAAGGCGGTAGTATATCATGCGGGAAGCGGTGTTTCAGGTTCCCGACATAACAGTTTTAAGGTGAAGCTGTCCGCCCAGAACAGCGTGTATCTGGCATGCAAGAATATGCCGTTCTTCCAGCTTCTGTTGAATATGCCGTTTCTTCTTGCTGGTTTTGCAGTGAAGATGATCTACTTTACCCGCAAGGGACTGGGCAGAGATTATGCCGCCGGATTGTGCAAAGGCATAAAGCTTAGCCTTTCTAAAGAGGGCAGGGCGCATAAAGTGCGCTTCCAAAGAGAAAATCTTTACAACTATATCGTGATACAATTAGAATTATGGCGCAACATATGGTATCGATTTATGAACTGATGCGATAGGTTGTGTTTTTGACTAAAATATTGTAAGATACATGCAGAGGCTTAGAATATGATTAAAGATAATCAGAAATATTTTAACAGGCTGCACGTAGTGCTGGATGCCATCGTCATAGCGGCTTCCTATATGCTGGCTTGGTATATTAAGTTTGCCAGCCCCATTTCAGACATCGGACCAGCTACCGGTGTTCTTTCTATGCGCACATATTTTCAGATGCTCTATGCGATCGTTCCGGGGTATCTGATTCTGTACTATATTTTCAACTTATATACGCCCAAGCGCGCAACCGTGCACAAATACGAAATTTTGAATATTTTTCAGGCGAATGTGGTAGGGTTGATTCTGCTGATGGCAGGGTGGTATCTGGTTGAACAGATTCACTTTTCGCGTGCCATGATGGGCTATTTCTTTATCCTGAATATTCTTTTTACTACGCTGGGACGTTCTTTCATCCGTATGCTTCTACAATATTTTCGTGAAAAAGGTTACAATCTGAAATATATTCTGCTGGTAGGATATTCGCGTGCGGCGGAGGAATATATCAATCGTATCAATTCTAATCCCCAGTGGGGATATGTGGTGCGGGGGATTCTGGATGACAGCGTACCGAGGGGCACGCTGTATAAAGGCGTTAAAGTCGTCGGAACAATCGAAAACCTGCTCTATATTCTGCCGGAAAATAAACTTGACGAGATTGCCATTACGCTTTCGCTGAAAGATTATGACAATCTGGAACACATTGTAGATATCTGTGAGAAATCCGGCGTTCATACCAAGTTTATCCCGGACTACAACAGTATGTTCCCGAGCCGTCCGTATACGGAAGACCTGATGGGACTGCCCGTAATCAATATCCGTTATGTTCCGCTGACTAATACGCTAAACTGGATTGCCAAGAGAGCGGTGGATGTGGTGACGTCGATTGTAGGGCTGATTGTTTCTTCGCCGGTTATGCTGATTACGGCTGTTGCGATCAGATGTACGTCAAGGGGTCCGATTATTTTCAAACAGGAGCGTATCGGGCTGCACAATAAACCTTTTAAAATGTATAAATTTCGAACGATGGAAGTACAGAAGCCGTCCACGGAAGAGAAGGGGTGGACGACTAAGGATGATCCGAGAGTTACGAAAGTCGGTAAGTTGCTGCGCAGGACAAGCATTGATGAATTACCGCAGTTATTCAATATTCTGATGGGCGATATGAGCGTGGTGGGACCGAGACCGGAACGCCCGCAGTTTGTGGAGAAGTTTAAAGAAGAAATTCCGCGCTATATGGTGAAACATCAAGTCAGACCGGGGCTTACCGGATGGGCGCAGATTAACGGATACCGCGGCGATACGTCCATAAAGCGAAGAATTGAATATGATATTTTCTATATTGAAAACTGGACGATGTCCTTTGATATCAAGATTATGTTTCTGACAATTTTTAAGGGATTTATTAATAAAAATGCATATTAGTGAGATAATAATTGGAAGGTTTGAGGTCGTTTGAAATTCTTAAGATTTTAGAAAGACTCACTGAATATGCATCTATTATGTTGCAATTATGTCAAGATATAGTATAATCAAATGGAAATTTACGCTATAACTTGATTTTTACAGTAGAGTGTGAGAAAATGAAAGTTGGAATTGTTTACGATTAATAAAGGAATCAAGGGAGTACAGACGTATGGCTAGATATGTTGAAGATGAATACGAATATGAAGATGAACGACCGAGAAAAAAATCCTCTTCCGGAAGTAAGGGAAGCGGCAAGAAACCTTCAGGAAGCAAGGGAGGCTCGAAGAAGTCCTCGGGGAAAGGGAACGGTTCCAAGAAGTCTTCCGGAGGCAAAGGAGGCAGCAAGAAGTCCTCAAGCAAGAAACAGCAGGCGAAGAAACAGCGCAGAAGGATTATTATTTTTATCGTGGAGATTATCATTCTGCTCATAGCCGTATTTGTATTATATGGCGTTCTGACTACTACCAAGAGCGGTAAGGTTGATTTGGATGAAGGAGATATCATTATCAATGATACAGTCAAGGAAGCGCAGGAGACGACGATGAAAGGCTACCGCAACATTGCCTTGTTCGGTGTGGATTCCACATCCGGCGCGCTCACTAAGAATACACGAAGCGACACGATTATGATCGCATCCATCAATCAGGATACGGGCGAATGTAAGCTGGTTTCGGTGTATAGAGATACTTACCTGAATCTGAGCAATGATTCTTATAATAAATGTAACGCAGCATATGCTAAAGGTGGTCCGGAGATGGCGATCAGTATGCTGAATATGAATTTGGACATGAACATTACCGACTTCGTCACGGTTGGTTTTGCCGGACTGACGGATACGATCGACGCGTTAGGCGGCGTATACATTGACGTGGATAATTCGGAAATCAGTCACTTGAACAACTACCAGTTATGTATTGCGGAAGATTTGAAGCGTTCATATACGCCCGTATCATCTACCGGTTATCAGTTATTGGACGGACTTCAGGCGACAGGATACTGCCGTATCCGTTATACGGCAGGCGACGACTTTAAGCGTGCCGAGAGACAGCGGGAGGTACTTGCAGCGGTAGCGGATCAGGCGAAGAAGGCTTCCCTGCCGAAGCTGACAGAGACGGCAAGCGCCGTGTTTGACGAGACGTATACGTCGTTGGATTTGAATGAGATCATTGAAATGTTAGGCAGTGTAAATACCTATTATATTTCGGATACGGCAGGATTCCCGCAGGAGTCTAACCGTGCGACCGGAACAATCGGTTCCAAAGGTTCCTGCGTCATTCCGATTAATCTGGAAGACAATGTTAAGTGGCTGCATCAATTCCTCTTTAACGATTATGACTATGAGCCGTCAGCGACCGTAAAGGCTTGCAGCGACCAGATTTATAAAGATACAAACGGATATTTGAAATAATAATCAGGGCAAAGGGGACCGATTATACGGTCTCCTTTTCTTCTCGCATAGCGGGAATATAAGATAGCGGAGGAAAACAGCGTGGATAAAGTGGATATTATCATCCCCGCCTATAAACCCGATCATAAATTTCTGACACTGATGAAACGGCTGGAACGTCAGAGTGTTCCGATCAACCAGATTATTGTTATGAACACGGAGCAGAAATACTTTGATCGGCTGATTTACGGTACTTCTTTTCAGAAGGATTATCATAATATTATAGTGAAACATTTGTCAAAAAGGGAATTCGATCACGGCAAAACAAGAAATATGGGCGTGCAGCGTTCCGATGCGGATTATTTCGTGATGATGACGCAGGATGCCGTTCCGGCGGACGAGTATGTAGTGGAAGAACTGCTGAAGCAGCTTCATAATGAACACGTGGCAGTGGCGTATGCCAGACAGCTGGCTAATGAAGGCAGCAGTGAAATAGAGAGATATACAAGAGAATTCAACTATCCGGACCAAACGGTAGTTAAGACAAAAGCCGACTTGGATAAATATGGTGTGAAGACATTCTTCTGCTCTAATGTATGTGCCGCTTACAATCGTAAGATTTTCGATGAATTGGGCGGCTTTGTGAAACATACGATCTTTAATGAAGATATGATTTATGCCGCGGGGGCAATTGAGGCAGGATATGGCGTCGCTTATGCCGCGCAGGCGAAGGTATATCATTCTCATGATCTGGGTTATATGGAACAGCTTCATAGAAATTTTGATCTGGGCGTATCACAGGCCCAGCATCCGGAAATATTTGCCGCATATCCGTCCGAGTCAGAGGGGATACGTTATGTCAGGCAGCTTATCCGCCACTTGAACGGGGCGGGATTGAAGAGAAAAATACCGCATCTTATTTTACAGAGCGGATTTAGGTACATAGGATACTGGTGCGGAAAGCATTACAACCGCTTGCCGAGAAGGCTGGTTATAGCGATGTCTTCATCCAAAGAGTACTGGAAATAATAACCCTTAGAGGATATAAGATTGAAAATTATAATTTTCAATCGCGAGATTTGTGTCTGTGCGTTGCGTGACACAAACTCGTTGTGCGCAAAAAGCAGCGCGGAAATGGAGAAAAGTATGTGTGGAATCGTAGGATATATCGGGACCAAGCAGGCGGCGCCCATTATTTTAGACGGATTATCCAAGCTGGAGTACCGCGGATATGATTCGGCAGGCATGGCAATTTATGATGGCAGCAAAATCAATATTACGAAGTCGGTGGGAAGATTAAAGATACTGGAGAATATCACTCATGGCGGGGAGACGATGGCGGGCGTCTGCGGAATCGGTCATACCAGATGGGCGACCCACGGCGTTCCGAGCGATATTAACGCGCATCCGCACTTTAATGCGGCGGAGACGATCACGGTCGTACATAACGGTATCATCGAGAATTACCTGCAGCTTAGGCAGATGCTGACAGATAAAGGATATAAGTTTATCTCTGAGACGGATACGGAAGTATTAGCGCATTTGCTCGATTATTATTATAAAGGCAACCCGATGGAAGCGATAACGAAAGTACTGCATCGTGTGGAAGGCTCCTATGCGCTGGGTATCCTTTTTGCAGACTGGCCGGATCAGATATTTGCGGCGCGGAAGGATTCACCGCTGATTGTCGGACAGAATGAGGACGGCTGTTTTATTGCTTCCGACGTACCGGCAATTCTGAAATATACGCGGAAAGTATATTATGTGGATAATCAGGAAGTAGTGCGTCTGCGTGCGGATCACATGCATTTCTATACCGTAGACGAAGAGGAGACAACGAAAGAGCCCGTTACCATTGAATGGGACGCAAATGCCGCGGAGAAGGGTGGTTATGAGCATTTCATGCTGAAGGAAATGTACGAGCAGCCCAAGACGGTGACGGACACATTGCTTCCGAGACTTAAGAAAAACGATATTGTCATTGAAGAACTGAACATGACGGATGAAGAATTGATGGAGATCAGGAAAATCCATATCGTTGCGTGCGGTTCGGCATACCATGCAGGGGTAACGGGTAAATATGCCATAGAAGGTCTGGCGCGCATTCCTGTTGAAGTCGATCTTGCTTCCGAATTCAGATACCGCAATCCGATTCTGGAAGAGGGCGCTATGGTCATCGTGATCAGCCAGTCGGGAGAGACTGCGGATACGCTTGCAGCGCTTCGGGAGTCTAAGGCACGTGGATTTAAGGTGCTGGGTATTGTCAATGTGGTGGGAAGCTCTATTGCGAGAGAAGCGGATAATGTCATGTATACTTGGGCGGGACCGGAGATTGCCGTGGCAACGACCAAGGCATACAGCGCGCAGCTTATCGCATTGTATCTGCTTGCAATGAAACTTGGCAGAGTGAAAGGTAAGATAGACGATAAGACTTACAAGTCGCTCTTAGGAGATCTCAGATGTCTGCCGGACCAGATAGAACTTCTGCTCAACAATAAGTTGAAGATACAAAGATTTGCGAACCGTTATATTGGTGCCAAAGACGTGTTCTTTATCGGCAGAGGTATTGATTATGCAATTTCGCTGGAAGGTTCTCTGAAATTAAAAGAAATCTCTTATATCCATTCGGAGGCGTATGCGGCTGGAGAATTGAAACACGGAACCATCTCGTTGATCGAGGACGGTACGCTCGTTGCGGCGGTGTCTACACAGCCGGAATTATATGCCAAGACCATCAGCAATATGGTGGAAGTGAAAGCGAGAGGCGCCTTTGTTCTGGCGGTTACATGCGAGGAGAACAAGGAGATTGAGAAGGCGGCGGATTATGTGATCTATATTCCGGAAACAAATCCTTATTTTGCCAATTCATTGGCGATCATTCCGCTGCAGCTGTTCGGATATTATGTTGCCGTGGGTAAAGGATGCGATGTGGATAAGCCCAGAAATCTGGCGAAATCCGTTACGGTAGAATAAAGACGGCAATAAACTAAAAAACACAATTTAAATAAATTTTTGTCACACTTTATACACAATTAGAGGATATACTTACTTCAAGATTAAAGAAAAAACGGCGGCGAGCCGCTTGAATCTTTCGGAAAGGAGTAAGATATTATGTATGATAACGATTATTCAAATACGAATCCAACATTGAGGGATAACAATAGCACGACACAGGAACATAGCCTGAATCAGAATCAGAATGTTTATGGCAGTCAGAACGGCGGGAATTACTATCAGGGTGTATACGGTGAGCGCAGATATACACAGAATACGGCGCAGAGTCCGTATGAAAGCCACACAGGCAGTTACCAGTACGGAAACACCTACCCGAATGATTATGCGCACATGCAGCAGAACAAGGACAAGAAGCAGAAGACGGAGAAGAAAGCCCGCCAAGGCGGTTATTTGAAAAAAGCGCTGATCAGTGTATCGCTGGGACTTCTTTTCGGAATCTTTGCGGGACTTGGACTATATGCCGTACAGACTCTCACGGGAGTGTCCGAGAAAAACAGCATAGAGCAGAGTTCTTCGGAAGTGGAAGCTATGGCCGGAGAGATTGTGGAGGAAGCCGGTGAGGAGATTGACGAGATTACGGACGAGGCGGCAAGCGGCATTCACGTAACCGAGAGTATCAGCACGATTGTGGCGGATGTATCGGAAGTTGTCAAAGAGGTTATGCCCGCCATCGTGTCAATCAATAATCATTATGTTGAAACGATGTCCTACTTCGGACAATCATTCAGCAATGAAGCCGATTCCAGCGGCTCCGGCATTATTGTAGGACAAAATGATACGGAATTGCTGATTGTGACGAATTATCACGTGATTGCCGATACAGATAAACTGACTGTGCAGTTTGTGGAAGGCAGTGAGGCGGAAGCTTCCGTGAAGGGAACTGACGCCGATATGGATCTGGCGGTGATTGCGGTTCCGATTGACAGTGTGGATAACAGCGTGCTGCAGCAGATTGCAGTAGCGACACTGGGAGATTCCGACGCATTGGTGGTTGGAGAACCGGCGATTGCCATAGGCAATTCACTTGGATACGGGCAGTCCGTCACAACAGGCGTTATCAGCGCCTTGGACAGAAATATAGAATTATCGGACGGAACTGACGGTACGTTTATTCAGACAGATGCGGCGATTAATCCGGGTAACTCGGGTGGTGCGCTCCTTAATATGAAGGGCGAAGTAATAGGAATCAACTCTAACAAAATCGGAGGCAGCGCTGTGGAGGGAATGGGATACGCCATTCCGATTTCTTCCGCGAGTCCGATCATAGCAGAGCTTATGTTAAAAGAGACGAAGGACAAAGTGGCGGAAGAAGAGAGAGGGTATCTGGGTATTTCAGGCATCAGCGTTACGGATTATGTATCAGAGACATACGGAATGCCCAAAGGCGTATATATTTCCCAAGTGTATGAGAACACAGCGGCAGCGGAAGCCGGACTTCGCAAAGGCGATATTATCACGGAATTTGACGGTGAGCAAATTGAGTCAATGGATGAATTGCAATATGAACTGGAATTCCACGCCAAGGGCGATACGGTGGAAATCACGGTGATGTTTGCCGACGGATACGGATACATCGACAGAAAAGTACAGATTACGCTTGGAAACAGAGTGTAGAATCATGAAAAATAAACAGAGCGGATACAAAGGCGGTTGAAAGACCGCCTTTCTCCTGCTTATTACACTGTGGAACGGAATTGTGTGTCTGCGTTCTTTAGAAAATGTTTACTTGTGGGATATTCTTTTTTATACTATGATAAAAAGTGAAGAAAAACAGCAGACTTGTATGAATATGGTTTTCAATTTCTTAGTTTGACCGGATGGAGGATAAAAACAAAAATATGAGTGATGACAGATATGATGATATAAACGAGGATATTGACATGGATAAGGAAGAGTCTAAGTCGCATGATTACCGGGAACTGGAGGACGGTGAAGAGCAAAGAAAAGAACTTCGCAGCCGCAAACAGGATGAAGTGAGTAAAGACAGCAGTCAGAGCGACGACCGTGACAAAGATTATGAGGACGTGTGCTTTATCTGCCGCAGACCTGAGAGCAAAGCGGGCAAGATGTTCCATCTTCCCAATAATATATGTGTGTGCGACGACTGTATGCATAAGACGATGGATACGGTCAGCCAGTTTGATTATCAGGGAATGCTCAACACACCCAATATGACAGATTTAAATAACGGCAAGGGATTTCCAAGCATTAGCTTTGTCAATCTGGCAGATTTGCAGGGCGACGGCGGGATTCCCAATAAGCAGAAGCCGAAGAAAAAGAAGAAATCCGGAGAGAAGCCGGAAATAGATATCAAAAATATTATGCCGCCCCACAAGATTAAAGAGAAACTGGACGAGTATGTGGTGGGGCAGGAATATGCCAAGAAAGTAGTGTCCGTGGCGGTATATAATCATTATAAAAGAGTGGCTACCGGGACGATGGATGAGATAGAGATTGAGAAATCCAATATGCTCATGATCGGTCCAACGGGATGCGGCAAGACATATCTTGTCAAGACGCTGGCGAGGCTTCTGGATGTACCGTTAGCAATTACGGACGCCACCTCTTTGACAGAAGCGGGATATATCGGTGACGATATCGAGAGCGTGGTGTCGAAGCTTCTGGCGGCGGCTGACAATGATGTGGAAAGAGCGGAGAGAGGCATTATCTTTATCGACGAAATTGATAAGATAGCCAAGAAAAAGAATACAAATTCGCGCGACGTCAGCGGTGAGTCTGTGCAGCAGGGGATGCTGAAGCTGCTGGAAGGTGCTGAGGTGGAAGTTCCCGTGGGAGCTAATTCCAAGAATGCTATGGTACCGCTTGCGACGGTGAATACGAGGAATATTCTGTTTATCTGCGGTGGTGCATTTCCGGATTTAGAGGAAATAATTAAACAGAGATTAAATAAACGCACCTCAATCGGATATAACGCGGAACTGCGTGATAAATATGATAAGGAAAAGAATATCCTAAGCAAAGTGGCGGTGGAGGATATTAAGAAGTTTGGTATGATTCCGGAATTTATCGGGCGGCTTCCGGTGATTTTCACTTTGGAGGGCTTGAGCAAGGAAATGATGGTCAAGATTCTCTCAGAGCCGAGGAATGCGATTCTGAAGCAGTACCAGAAGCTTCTCGAGCTGGATGAAGTGAAGCTTGAGTTTGATCAGGAGGCTCTGGAGGCAATCGCGGAGAAGGCTATGGAGAAAGATACCGGCGCCAGAGCGCTTCGCGCCATTATTGAGGAATTCATGCTTGATATCATGTACGAGGTTCCTAAAGACGACAATATCGGCAGAGTGACAATCACCAGAGAGTATATTGAGGGTACGGGCGGACCGATCATTGATATCCGCAGCAATCTGGCGGAGCATCCCGATAAGCTGAATGTGATAGAAGTCTGAATGTGCCACAAGTCTGAATGTGCCAGAAGTCTGAATGCGCCAGAAGTCTGAATGTGACAGCAATATGGGTCTGTATGTGGTAAAAACAGAACAGAGGCAGAAGCGCATTGCGGTAAACAGAAAATATTATGGAATGATAGACGGGACAGACTGTGCGCACATAGTATAATAGGAAAGACATGTGAAAGAGCAGTCTGCATATAATAGCAACTGTTATTGTAAAGGATGACTTGTAAAGAAAAGATATTATCGAACGAGTATGCCGATTTGATTACGGATTATGTCATAGCGGAAGAAATGTCGGCGTCACAGCCTGTTGACTTTTGTTTTCACGGAATAGACGCAAATTACGGGGTAGCAAATGTGAACCGCAGCATGATGCCGCCCATGTCCATAGGGTATTACGGATACTCGGCAATTCCGGCATTATACGGGTTAATGCAGACTGACGGGGAGACGTTTAATCCTGAGAATCTGATAGAAACCGGAAGTATCCGGGTGCAGAATCCTCCGCTGTCATTGCAGGGAGCAGGGGTGATCATGGGGTTTATTGATACCGGTATAAGCTATGAACTGGATGTATTCAGGCGCGAAGACGGTTCGAGCCGTATCATGTCGATTTGGGACCAGACAATACAGGACGGTGAGCCGCCGGAGGGGTTTTTGTACGGTACGGAGTATACGAGAGCAGACATTGACCGTGCGCTGCAGACGGCTGTGCCGGAACAGATTGTACCGTCCGTTGACGTAAACGGTCACGGAACCCGGATGGCATCCGTGGCGGCCGGCAGTATATTGAATCAGGGATTAACTTTTAGAGGAGCGGCGCCGCAGGCCGACATTGCCGTGGTGAAGCTGAAGGAAGCGAAACAGTATTTGCGGGACTATTATCTGATTGCTGAGGACGCGGTCGCCTTTCAGGAAAACGATATTATGGAGGCGGTCAAATATCTGGAACGTATGGCGATAGCCCTGCGCAGACCGGTAGTGATCGTAATCGGATTGGGGACGAATCTTGGCAGTCATAACGGTACGTCTCCGCTGGCGTCTTACCTGAACACCGTAGCCGGAAGAAGAAGCAGGGCAATTGTAGTGTGCGGCGGCAATGAAGGAGACAAAGAGCATCACTATGAGGGATCCGTGCCAGACAATGTGGAAATCCGGGTGGCGGAGGAGACGAAAGGATTCTGCCTTGAGCTGTGGGGAACATTGCCGGATGCTCATTCAATCAGAGTGCGTTCTCCGGGCGGAGAGACGTCTCAGGAGATTGATTTCAGAAGCAGGGAAGACAGGCAGATTGAATTTATTTTTGAAGAAGCGCGTATTATCGTGAGCAATCTGATCGTAGAGAGGGATGCGGGTGAGCAGCTGATTTTTTTTCGCTTTGTGAAGCCGACGCCGGGTATATGGAATCTGCAGGTTTATCCGGAAGAAGGTGAACAGAGGGGAAGAGGAGTATTTCATATGTGGCTGCCGATTACAAACTTCTTGGAGACGAGCGTGACTTTTCTGTCGCCAAGCCCTGATGTGACATTGACGGAACCTTCTAATGCCGAGCGTATCATTACGATATCAACATATGACGGGGCGACGGGAAGCTGGTTCCCGCAGTCGGGCAGAGGGTTTACCAAGAGCGGAAACATTAAGCCGGATTTAGCAGCGCCCGGCGTACAGGTATCTACGGTTTTGGGAACGTATACCGGTTCCAGTATGGCGGCGGCAATTGCAGCAGGGTGTGTCGCGCAGTTTCTGGAGTGGGCGGTGGTTGAAGGCAAAACTCCGACTGTGGAAAGCAGGGCGATCAAGAGTTTCTTGATACGCGGCGCCGACAGAACGGAGAATATCGTTTATCCTGATAACCGCTGGGGATTCGGGAAGCTGAATATCAGCGGGACGTTTGAGGTGCTGGCGAGGTTGTCGTGACATGTGCCAATGATACTCTGCTGATAGAAGAAAGACAATAGATTTATGAATGAAACACCGTAAGGCGGTAATCAATCCGTTTTACGGTGTTTTTAGTTGTGGGATATTCCGGATATACTACCTATACGTTCAAAAGTAGTATAGATTTCATCTGCGGTATTATGCTAAATTTAACAGAGAAGAACAGAGTATACTCCGTTTCAGAGCCAAGCGGCGGTGGAGCGGAATCAGAAAAGAGGAAAAATTATGTTGATGGAGATTATTTGCGTTGTGGTATCGTTTATGTTATTTGCATTCAGCTATCCCGGGTTTGCGGCGGAGAGTGTTGTGAACTTAATTCACTTTCCGATTTTAATCTGCATGCTGATTCTGACGGTCCCCGCACTTTTACGCCGGGGAGTGCTCAAAGATTTTCTGCGTGCGTTTAAGCTGTTCCGTAAAGATTTTTCCTGCAGTTTCAGCGAACTGCGTTATACATTGGATGTGGTGGAAATGATGCAGAAACAGGTGCTTTGCGCTGGATGCATCGTAGCGTTCCAAGGAGTGTTTTCCATGCTGGCGAGGGTGAGCAATTTTGCTGTAGCAGGTCCGCATATGGCAGTGGCGCTTCTGTCATTTTTCTACAGCGCTATTATGGAACTGCTGCTTTTGCCGTTACAATTGGAAACCAAGAGAAGAATTGTTAATTATATGGACAAAGAAGATGAGAAAGTATAGGGTGTCAGAGCACGTATGAAGAGACAAATACTCCGGGTTCTGCTCGGACTAATCTATATGACGCTTCTTGTGCTGCTTCTCTGGTCGCAGTTTCGCGCAATTGCTGTCCCTGCAGATGAGTGGACAGCGATACTTGTGGCAGTGGTGACCGGGGTTCCGTGGCTGCTTGTTTTGCGGCTCTATATGAAAGCGAGTGAGGCAAAGCGCGATGCGGATTCAACCGGACGAGAACAAAAGGATGCGGCATTAAAGGAAACGATTAGCGAAAAGAATCTTGATATCAGAACAGCCCGCGAAATATTCGAGTCATCAGTTAAGGGATACGGTCTGACTGATCGTGAGAAGGAAGTTGCCTGGCTGCTTTACAGAGGCTATACGAACAGACAGATCGGCGAAGAACTGTTTATCGCGGAGACTACCGTCAAAAAACATGTATCGCATATCTATGAGAAGATGCAGGTGATGTGCAGAAAAGAATTCCGCTATAAAGTTGGAGGGGGAACGCCATGGTAAGCGTATTATGGAAAATTCCATTCAGGAAAATCAGACTGGAGAAGGGAAGAAGCATTTGTGTTATACTGGCGGTATTTTGTACGACCGTATTATTTACCACGGTTTTTTCTACGCTGTTCTTTGCCGTGGACGCCGCGGAAGAGATGATGAGGGAGACGTCTCCGATATTGGCGGACGCCGCGCTTGTTGTGACAGAAGAGGAGCATGAGAGAATCTGTCACAATAAGCGCGTAGCGGAAACCGGTATGGGAATCCGATTTGCTATTGTGCGGGAGCCGTCCGGCGCCGGAGGGATTCAGATGTTTACATTTGATGACAGGATGGCAGAGTGGATGCGGTATTACCCGACGAAAGGACGTATGCCCGAGAATGCCCATGAAATTGTAGTGTCAGATCAATACCTGCGGGAATGCGGGCTTGCATTTGATCCAACGGGAGCAGGCGGCAATGTTGTGTCCGATCCGGAGGAAACAGGCGGCGATGCTGTGTCCGATTCGGAGGAAACAGGCGTCCGAAAGTCTGCTGGCAGTGCCGAAATAGAGACGGAACTGACATACTACATCGAGGACGAAGAATATACGGATATGTTTACGATAGTCGGAACTTACGAGATGTCGGGACAGCCGTTACATGTTGTGCTTACTTCGGATGAGTTCTATCAGGAAGTCTGTGAGAGATTTGTGGAACGTGGAGACGATCCGGAAGAGAAACTATATAGAATGACGGGTGTTATGTTTAAATCCCGCTCAAATGTAAGAAGACTTGTATCAAGGTTGGCTGCCGAAGAAGAAATTGACGTGCAGGAAGGAGAAATTTATCTTAGTAACGTTTCTCTACTTGAAAGTATGAGCATCGGCGTGTGGGCGGCACTTTTTATCATGTTATTCTTTGTCATGATGATCGGATATCTGTTCATCTCGAATATTTTTCAGATTTCCGCTTTGAAAGAAGTAAGATTCTACGGGAAATTGTCCGCCAACGGGGTGACGAAGCGGGAGGTTATAAGAATTGTCCGCCGGGAAAATGATATTTTGTTTCTGATATCCGTCATTCCGGCGATGGCGGTGGGCTATGCCTTTTCCTCCATGGTCCTGCCCGGTATTTTGAGCGCAAACCTTGTATTACAAGCGAAAAGAAGCGGAAATGTAATGATTTTTATCTTATCGCTGGTATTTTCGTATCTGACGGTGAGAGTCAGCGAGAAGAAAGCCGCGAAACTTGTAAAGAACGCTTCTCCTATAGAGATGAGGACATATACAGGGAAGCTTAAGCGGGTGAAAACGGCAGACCATAAGGATTGTATGAAGAAACTCAGGATAAGGCATTTACAGAGTGATAAGACAAAAGTGCTGAAGGTATGCGTATCCGTTGCATGCAGTCTGATACTGGCATGCGCGTTCTACACCGTGGCGGAGGGATTTGATGAGGAGACGTATGTGCAGGGAGAACTGGGTGTAGATTATATCGTTGCCAAGAAACCTGTATTTGTCAATCCGAATCTGAACCACATTTCTTACGCGAGGACTTCCGAGGAGGAAATCTCAGATGTTAGAGAGCTTCCCGGAATTAGAGAGGAAGGTGCCGCCGCTATGTCCTATGTAAAGATTGCCCTGTCGGATGCAGGACTGGAGCGATTGTGCAGGATCGTCGGAGAATATTACGGTGATACTGCTGATTCGTTCGGGGAGGCGTGGATAGATCTATACGGGCTGGATGAGATGTTGTTACGGAAACTGAAGCCTATCCGTGGCGAGATTGATTGGGAGCAGTTCCAGACAGGAAACTATGTGCTGCTCACTCCGATTTACGATGATGACAATACGGATCATGAGGCATGTTACGAGCCGGGAGATGAAGTGACCGTTCATTTCAGGAGCGGGGAAGAGGGAACATATACGGTTATGTCGATTGTGGAGAGACTGCCGACGTCTTTGGCGTTTCCGTCACTTGCATTGGAGGGAGATATGTACCTTCCGATGCGGCCATGGCAGGAAATGGAAAAGAGAACAGACTATTATCTGTATGCCTTTGATGTGGAAGAAGGACATCATGAGGTATGGAATCATGCATTGAAGGATAGGTTTGGCGGAGAGGCAGGAGACAGTTTGATGGCGTATCGCAGCGCACAGTCGGAAGCCGAAGAGGCACAGCGGTATACAGACGGATTAAAACTGGCCGGTTTTGTCCTGAGCACGATTTTGCTGTCTATGGGTATTCTGAATTATATCAATTGTACGGTGAGCGGTATCTACAGCAGAAGCAGAGAATTTGCGGTTATGCGAAGTATGGGAGTGGAGGAGCGGGAAATTGGAAGAAGCCTTGCAGAAGAAGGAATGCTATATATGGCGGGCGGATTTGTGCCGGGGTTGACGCTGGCAGTTCCCGGTGTTTTTATTCTGATAGAAAAAGTTTTGGCGCAGCCGTACATAACATATCATATCTATCCGTTTGTCTACATACTTTTTGCCGTTCTTTTGTGCGCTGTGGTGATTCTGGTGCCGAGAGGCGCGTACAGGATGATGGAGCGGAAGCAGAATTTCCTTGGGCGGCTGCGGAATTGAGAAGGCGCAGAGGCTGAAAAGGAGAAGCCGTTTTCAGAGTGTTATATGCGCACGATAGAATTGAAAGGAATGAATATAGAGATGGAGAAAGATATCGTAATCGAATTAAAGAATGTGAGCAAATTTTATGAAGGCCCGTCCGGTAAAATGCGCGTTCTTGACAAGGTGAACATGAGGATAGGAAGGGGCGAGTTTGCGGCGATCGTGGGTGATTCCGGCAGCGGTAAGACGACGCTTCTTAACTTGGTGGGCGGAATGGAATGCGTCAGTGATGGAACGATTACCGTTGCGGGAGAAGAGATTTCCGGTTTTGACGACAAGGGGAGAACGCTTTTCCGGCGCAGACATGTTGGTTTTATTTTTCAGGATTACAATCTGGTGAATGAACTGACCGTATATGAGAACATTATCATGCCTTTTCAACTCAGAAAAAAAGAAATCGACGACAGGCTGATTGATGAGTATCTCGGTATGCTGAGATTACAGGAAAAGAAAAATATGTTTCCCATGAAGCTATCCGGCGGAGAACAGCAAAGAGCGGCGGTCCTTCGGGCGCTTCTTTGCGAGCCGGATATTATTCTTGCGGATGAGCCGACCGGGAATCTGGATAGTACGAATACGCAGGTGGTCGTGAAGCTGCTGCGGCATTTTGCCGACCGCATGGACAAGACGATTCTCTTTGTCACTCACAATATGGAATTGACGAAGGAGTGTGACCGTGTGATTATGGTCAAAGACGGCAGAATAATTGATGGTTGATACGACAGAACTGCATCGGGAAGAACGGCTCATGAGAATGTCGCAGGGAAAGAGTGATGCGGGAGAACGGCGCCGGGTATGATAAATCTTGACTCACAGTAAAGCATTGTGGTATATTCCATAGTAATTCAATTATAGAACACGGAGTGGGTCATAATGGCGGTTGTAAGCTGTACACTGCTGGCAATAGCGGTGTTTGTAACGGATTTACTGATTAAGAATCATATAGAGCGGACGGGGACGGAAGGGAAGACGCAGTCTGTCTGCGGCGGCAGGATGATTCTGCACAAATACCACAACAAAGGTGCGTTTCTAAACGCCGGAGAACGTAAGAGCGGTCTGGTAGCCATATTGTCGCTGATTCTGACACTGGGCGCGACGGTGCTCTTTCTGGCGACGTTCACGTTTCGCGGAAGATGGATGCTAAGAAGCGGTTTTGCATTGCTGCTCGGCGGCGCGTACAGTAATACTTATGATCGTCTTATTCGTAAATATGTGGTAGATTATGTAAGTTTTCCGGTAAAAAACAAAAAAATCAGAAATATCGTATTCAATATTTCTGATTTCTGTATCATGATAGGAGCGCTTCTGATCGTGCTCGGAAGCGCCGAATAAGCTTTAGGCAGTAATAATAGTTCCGCTCTTACCTTTAATGGCGTCGGCAGCAGTATTTATCGAGGCGATCAGCACGCTGCCGGCAGGATTTTCTGCAAGGTAAGCAATAGAAGCCTCAATCTTAGGAAGCATGGTTCCCGCTTCGAAATGTCCCTCTTCGATCAATTTATGGCATTCGGCAACTGTCAGTCTGTTTAGCGGCTCCTGCTTGTCGGTGCCGAAATTCTTATAGACGCACGGTACACCGGTTAAGATAATCAGTTCGTCGGCGCATAAGTCGCTTGCCAGTTTCCCTGCGATAGAATCTTTTTCGATGACTGCGGAAGCGCCCTTTAACAAGTGATTCTGCTCGATTACGGGAATACCGCCGCCGCCGCAGGCGATTACTGCCTGTCCGGCGTCTGCAAGCGCCCGGATCGCATCGATTTCCACAATATCAATCGGCTTGGGGGCGGCGACCACACGCCGAAATCCCTTACCGGGTTTTTCTACAACGAAATTACCTTTCTTGATTTCCACCTCAGCATCTTCTTTGGACATATAGCGACCGATGACTTTGGTAGGCTCATAGAAAGCTTCGTCGTACGGGTCCACCGTTACCTGCGTCAGGATGGTGCTGACGGTTTTGGAGATACCACGGCACAGCAGTTCGGCACGCAGTGCATTCTGAATATCATATCCTACATAACCCTGACTCATCGCGGAACAGACGCACATCGGAGCGGGGGTATAGTCGATGTAGACACGGCGAAGTTCCGTCATGGCTTTGTGTATCATACTTACCTGCGGACCGTTGCTGTGCGTGATGGTAAGCTGATAATCGGCTTCTATCAGATCAGCCAGTGCTTTGGCGGTCAGTTTTACTGCATCCCATTGTTCCAAAGTTGTATAGCCAAGCGCCTCATGTCCGAGAGAGACGACTGCCCGTTTCTTGCTCATATGCTCTGTTTCCTCCGTTTACATGAATGATAATTGATCTATTTGACAGATGAAAAGAAAGAAGATTTCAACAAAACCTTCTTCCGTATCAGTATACCAAAAACCATAGATTTTGTATAGGATATATTTCCTATGTGTATATAATGTGTTTAATTTATTTTAATGCAGCAATTTTGTTATATTTTAATAAAAAATATTATTGAATGTAAGTAAAAAATAGACAAAACTAACAACAATAAATTGACATTATATAGCAGAAAAGGTATAATATAAATGTTGAAGGGAGATAAGTGGTATGGAACAGATTAATTATGCGGATTATGTAGAAATATTACAGGGTATGTCTCTGGAAGAGATCAGAGCAGTTCTGGAAGTCTTACAGAAGTCTACGGATTCTTATATATATATCATGGATTTGGACACAGATACATATATGATAACAAGTAAGATGCTCACGAGGTTTCCCTTTGACGACGTAGTGATAAAGAACGCGACGCCGGCGTTACAGAAGATTATCTATCCCTCTGATTATCCTAAGGTGAAGGAAGATATCAGTAAATGTGCTACCGGGGAACAGGAGACCCACAGTCTGGAATACCGCTGGCTGGATGGGAAAGGCAGGATCGTATGGATTGACTGCAGAGGTACGGTCATCAAAGGGGCAGGCGGACATAGACTGCTGATAGGAAGAGTGACGGAGCTTGGCAAGGAAGCGAAGGCTGACAATGTTACCGGACTGCGCAGAGAAGTCAGGTTCAAGTTTGACACGGAAGAAATCCTTCGCGACAGACCGGAAACGATTAAATATATGATGCGTATCGGTATCGATAATTTCAAGGAAATTAATGAGAAAGAAGGCGTGGAGGCAGGGGACAATGTGCTTCGCGAACTTGCTGACTGCATTGTGGCGTCGCTAGACCCGCGTGTGGATGTGTACCGGTTGATGGCGGATGAGTTTATGCTTGTTGATGCTGCGCCCACATCTGACAAAGACCCGCAGGAGATTTATGAGGAAATTAAGAGCAGGGTTACGGATACGGTGCGCCGGAAAGAGTACAGTTGTTTTTATACGATATCGGCAGGGGTAATACAAGGCGGATTCATAGACAGAAATGCGGAGGAGATTCTGAGGCTGACGGAGTTTGCGCTAAATGAGGCGAAGCGCAACGGCAGAAACCAGATGGCGTTATTCGACGCAGAAGTTTATGACGGATATTTGAAGCGACTGGCGATCCGCAGACTGATGAGACAGGATATCAATAATCACTTCAGGGGATTTCAGGTATTTTATCAGCCGATCGTGTCAACGCCGGAATATAAGCTGATTGGCGCAGAGGCTCTTCTTCGATGGAATTGTGAGCAGTACGGCAGCGTATCTCCGGCGGTATTTATTCCGATTCTGGAGGAGAGCGGGTTGATTATTCCGGTAGGAAAGTACGTCTTATGGCAGGCGGCTCAGACTTGCAAGAAATGGCGTGATATTCTTCCGGGTTTCCATGTACATGTGAATCTGTCTTATGTGCAGATGCATAAGAGCGATCTGCTTGCGGACGTGGACAAGTGCATTAAGGAGGTAGGGATTCCTCCGGAGAGTCTTGTACTGGAACTGACAGAGAGCGGATATATAGAGACGGACACCCGGATCATGGAACTGTTTAAGAATCTGAAAGAAAAAAACATTGATTTGGCGCTGGATGATTTCGGAACAGGTTATTCCAATATGCGCTACCTGAAGGAAATCGAGGCAAAGACAGTCAAAATTGACAGAAGCTTCGTTGTGCAGGCGCTTCAGAATGACCATGATTTCAGCATTATCAAACATATCATTGATATGGTCCACAGTCTCGGCTCCGCCGTCTGCATGGAAGGCATAGAAGGGGAAGATGAACTGGACAAGATGATGAAGACAAAGCCGGATATGATACAAGGTTACTATTTCGGAAAACCGTCTTCGGCAGAGCAGTTTGAAGAGAAGTTCTTAAATATTACAGATTCTCTTTAATGCGGATATCAATGTCTACATAATCGTTTTCTACGGCGGGAAGTTCGCCGGTAGTCAGATAAGCAAACAGAATCGAAAGAGGTTTGGAACCTTGCAAAAAGGGCTGTTGACAGATTGTAGCTGAAATCAGTCCTTTTTCTATATACTCCCTTGTGGTGCTGACAAGATCGTATGTGATGATGGTGATATTTTCGTGACACGTGTTATTTATTACTGCCCGGCAGCCGCCGTATACGCCGCCAGCGGTAAAATAGAGCGCATTGATCTCAGGATGGCGTTCAAGGAGTGCAGTGGTCAATTGATAACTTTCTTCTTCGTCGTCATAGGTGTTCACGGTGTCTACAATACGAATTCTGTCGCAGCAAGAGATTGCATGGCAGAATCCGGCGATACGTTCGGTATGGCAAAGGATGTCCCGAGAACCCGATACGATTCCCACGTGGACCATACCGTGAGTCATCAGATGCATCAGCCCGCCGGCGGTTTCCCCGGAACGGTAGAAGTGGCTGCCGATATAGGCGATGCGCTTTGAGTTTTCGATATCTGTATTTAACGTGACGACCGGGATACCCATGTCGTAGAGGGCATTTATTTTTTCTCTGACGGCGGAATCGTTGTAGGGAGAGATTGCGAGTCCGTTGACGCCTTCGGCTATGAGCTCATCGATAGCGTTTAATTGCTGGTGCAGACTGTAATCAGTCTGTCTGATGATGACGGAGCAATTATATTCTGACAATTCTTTGGCACGTGCCCGTACGCCGGAGAGGATATCGTCGTAGAAGACTGTGCCCAGTCCCAGAAGGACGACGCCCAGCTTTAAGTTTTTCTTGCGGGCAGCAAGAACAATACCGGCTTTGTTGGGCTTATAATCAAGTTCCTGAACGATTTCCAGTATTTTCCGCTCGGTCTGCGGATTGACGGAACCACGGTGATTCAGTACACGGTCTACCGTGCCTCTTGATACGCCTGCAAGGGAAGCAATCTCTTTGATGGTTGCCATGATGGGACTCCTTTTTCGGGGGTTGTCTTGATTTCCTGATTATTCCGACCGGGCCGGGATAAGAGGTTGAAACCGCCTTGTTAAAGCGTAGCATAACGCGGCACGCAAGTCAAATGATGTAATGCCGGAGAACGAGGCATTGTATCGAACGAAGAAGCATGATGTGGAAATAGACAATATTGCAATATCTCTTTTGTGTATATTACCGAAAATATATTATTATCTTGATTTTATGATGTGCAAAGTTTATCATGAAATTAGTATGCAGCGTGCACGGGCACGGTCATATCATAAATGGCGTAAGCCATTCATAAACTATTATCACGAGCTGTTATAATGCAGACAAGTTATGGAGTGTAGCAGAGAATTCAGATGGATTAGGAGGGGTAACATGCTGTATATTGGTGTGGATTTAGGGACAAGCGCCGTTAAACTTCTGTTGATGGAAGGAAACGGTAAGATTGTGAATATTGTATCGAAGGAATATCCGCTTTATTTTCCTCATCCGGGATGGTCGGAGCAGAAGCCGGAAGACTGGTATGAACAGAGTATTGCGGGAATCAAGGAACTGATTGCCGATGCGGATAAGAGCCAGATTGCCGGAATCAGTTTCGGCGGGCAGATGCACGGTCTTGTTATTCTGGATGAGAATGATGAAGTCATCAGACCGGCTATATTGTGGAATGACGGACGGACGACGGAAGAATGCGATTACCTGAATAACGTGATCGGCAAGGATAAGCTTTCGGCCTACACGGCGAATATTTCGTTCACCGGATTCACCGCGCCGAAGGTGCTCTGGGTGAAGAACAAGGAGCCGGAGAATTTTAACAGAATTAAGAAGATTATGCTTCCGAAGGATTACATCGCGTATAAGCTTACTGGCGTTCACTGTACGGATGTGTCGGACGCATCGGGAATGCTTTTGTTTGACGTTAAGAATCGCTGCTGGTCTAAGGAAATGTGCGAGATATGCGGCGTGAAAGAAGAGCAGCTTGCAAAAGTATATGAGAGTTATGAGACAGTCGGAACGGTGCTGCCGAAGATAGCGGATGAACTGGGCATCCCTGCGACGGTAAAGGTTGCGGCAGGCGGCGGCGACAATGCGGCGGCGGCCGTAGGAACGGGTACGGTCGGAGACGGTATGTGCAATATTTCTCTGGGTACGAGTGGGACAATTTTCATTTCATCGGATAAATTTGGCGTTGATAAGTACAATGCGCTTCATGCATTTGCCCATGCGGACGGGCACTATCATCTGATGGGATGTATGTTGAGCGCAGCATCCTGCAATAAATGGTGGATGGATGATATTATTGGTACGACAGATTACGCTGATGAGCAGAAAGACATTACGGAAGACAAACTTGGAGAGAATCATGTGTATTTCCTGCCGTATCTGATGGGTGAGCGTTCTCCTCACAATGATCCGAATGCCAGAGGAACTTTTATTGGTATGACGATGGATACCACCAGAACCGATATGACGCAGGCAGTTTTAGAGGGCGTGGCTTTTGCGCTTCGTGACTCTTTGGAAGTGGCTAGATCGTTGGGAATCAACATTGAGAGAACCAAGATATGCGGCGGCGGTGCGAAGAGTCCTCTTTGGAAGAAAATGATTGCAAATATCATGAATCTGAAAGTGGACGTCATCGAGAGCGAGGAAGGTCCTGCGATGGGAGGCGCTATGCTTGCAGCAGTGGCATGCGGCGAGTATGCTGATGTGGAAGAAGCAGCGGCTAAGATTGTCAAGATCGTGGATACGGTAGAGCCCAAGCCAGAGCTTGTGGCGAAGTATGAAGCGCGGTATCAGCAATTTAAACAGATTTATCCGGCTTGTAAACAATTGTTTGAAATCATCAAATAGGAAGGAGAGGATACCAATGGAGATTAAGAAGATTACGGATCCTGCATTTCGCAAATACGGCAGGGTAGTGCAGGGAATTGATTTCAGTGATTTAGTGGAGGCAATCAAGAAAGAAACTCCATTGCCCGACGGCGTTGCCTATGAGCCTTCTATTCAGGCTTTGGAAGTGACGAATGCAGCAAAGGAACTGCGGAAGAGAACTTACGGTGAACTGCCGATTGAGGTTGGCTATTGTAACGGACATAATTATAAGCTGAATGCAGTTGAGTATCACAGAAGTTCCGAGATTAACGTTGCGGCAACGGACGCAGTTCTGATTGTCGGAATGCAGCAGGATATCACGGATGATTTTACTTATGACACATCCTTGATGGAAGCATTTCTGGTGCCAGAAGGCACGGCGGTAGAAATCTATGCGACAACGCTTCATTATGCGCCCTGCAGTGCGAATGACGGCGGTTTCAAGGTAGGAATTGTTCTTCCGGAAGGAACGAACTATCCGTTGGAGGAAGCTCATTCGGTGTGGGAGGATGCGCTGATTACCGCGAAGAACAAGTGGCTGATCGGTCATGCCGAGGGCGGACTTGATGCAGGCGCACACATCGGACTTGTAGGTAAGAATCTGGATATCAGAGAGTAATGTAAAGAGAAGTTCTAATTATGTAAAAATACCGGCAGCACCGGTAAAAGGAGGATAAACAACATGAATAATTTACCGAAGGTAAAAATTGGTATTGTGGCTGTAAGCCGTGACTGTTTCCCGGCATCTCTTGCGGTGAACAGAAGAAAAGCCTTGGTGGAAGCATACAAGGCAAAATATGACGCAGCGGACATCTATGAGTGTCCTGTATGCATCATCGAGAGTGAGATTGATATGGTGAACGCTCTCAAAGATATTAAAGATAACAACTGTAATGCACTCTGTGTATATCTGGGCAACTTCGGTCCGGAAATTTCCGAGACATTGCTGGCTAAGCATTTCGAAGGACCTAAGATGTTCGTAGCAGCGGCTGAGGAGTCTCAGGGCGATCTGATTCAGGGACGCGGCGATGCTTACTGCGGTATGCTGAATGCAAGCTACAACTTGAAACTCCGCAATGTGAGAGCATATATCCCTGAATATCCCGTAGGCGATGCAGAGGACTGTGCGGATATGATTCATGAGTTTATTCCGATTGCCCGTGCGGTTGCAGCATTATCCAGCCTGAAAATTATTTCCTTCGGTCCCAGACCGCTCAATTTCCTTGCATGTAATGCGCCGATCAAGCAGTTGTACAACTTAGGCGTTGAGATTGAAGAGAACTCCGAGCTTGATTTGTTTGAAGCATTTAACAAGCATGAAAATGATCCTCGTATTCCGGATGTTGTGAAGGATATGGAAGCAGAACTTGGCGACGGCAACAATAAGCCGACCATCCTTCCTAAGCTTGCACAGTACGAACTGACACTGCTCGACTGGATTGAGGAGCACAAAGGCTATCGTGAGTATGTGGCGATCGCCGGTAAATGCTGGCCTGCTTTCCAGACACAGTTCGGTTTTGTTCCCTGCTATGTGAACAGCCGTCTGACAGGAAGAGGCATTCCGGTATCCTGCGAAGTTGATATTTACGGATGCTTAAGCGAGTTCATCGGCGAGGCAGTCAGCGATGATATCGTAACATTGCTTGACATCAATAACTCCGTACCGAAGGATATGTACAAAGAGTCCATCGAAGGTAAGTTTGATTATAAGTTTACGGATACGTTCATGGGCTTCCATTGCGGAAATACCTGCTCCAAGAAGCTGTCCAAGTGCAGTATGGAGTACCAGATGATTATGGCAAGAGCGCTTCCTGAGGAAGTGACGCAGGGTACATTGGAGGGAGATATCGTTCCCGGCGACATCACATTCTATCGTCTGCAGAGCACGGCGGACAATATCCTGCGTGCGTATGTGGCAGAAGGTGAAATCCTTCCGGTAGCTACAAGATCCTTCGGCGGTATCGGTGTATTCGCGATTCCGGAGATGGGAAGATTCTACCGTCATGTATTGATTGAGAAGAATTATCCTCATCACGGCGCAGTTGCTTTTGGTCACTACGGCAAAGCGTTATTTGAAGTATTTAAGTATATCGGTGTGGATGTGAGCGAAATCGGTTACAATCAGCCTAAGAGCGTACCGTATCCGACAGAAAATCCTTTCGCATAAGAAAAATAATAAAGGGGGCATATCACATGAATGATATGCCCCTAATTATTTACGTTATAGGAAATGATTCAGTTCCGTCGGAACTGAATGATGTTACATTACCGTATCTACCGTGGAACCGGCGTTTGCTGCGCTGTAACTTCCCTGACTCGTATAAGTCTGCGTTGACAGTGACTTGCCTTGTGTAGCGTAGCGGTAAATCTGATTGACTCTGTCCGTCATCTTCTCAGCGAAAGAATATGCGCCTGTAAACAGATTCTTTACATTGTCCATATCGGATTCTTTGAATTTATCCTCATCAATAGCCAATGTCTTATCGGAGTTAACTGTAACGCCCATTCTGGAGAAAGCGCTCTTATTGCCGCTCACAAGTGACTTTAAGTAGTCGGCCTGCTTGATGACGTTGGAGTTGTCGCTGTCCTTTGTCTTCTTGATCAGATCGTTGTAATCTTTCACTAATGCGGAGAACAGATCATATGCGCTGTCTTTATCGCTATTGCTGACTGATGCGGCGCCGAGTTTCTCGATGGATTTATAAAGTGTGCTTGCAGCGGTCGCTGAAGCGGCATCTTTTGCTGTCTTGGAAGTTTCCTTATCGGAGTCTGTCTTGTCAGTTGAGGAGACGCTTCCCATACTGCCGGCATATTTTGCCTTGGAAGAAGTAACGCTTTCGCCCTCGCCTGCCAGCCGGTAAATCTTGCTTGCCCTGTCGGCTGATTTGTCTGCAAAAGAACCAAGTCCCTTGAAAAGTGTCATCATCGTGGGAACATTGGTAGCGCCTGTTTTCTCGTTCACCTTCCGGAATGTATCTTCATCGATGGATAAAGTGCGGTCGGAGTTCATTGTGATTCCGATTTTAGCAAATAGCTTGTAATTCTGATAAGTATAATCATTCAGGGCGTCCGCCTGAGCCTTCACTTCACTGCTCTCGCTCTTGGAAGCGGATTTGATTAAGGAGTTGTAGTCTTTGACAAACGCCGATACTTTGTCATACAATTCATCCATGTTATCTGCGCTGTAGTTAAGACCGTTCATACCGGATGCAGTTTCATAAAATTTTCTGGCTGCACTGGCTGATGCAGGATCTGCAGCTTTTTTCTTAGAATCGCTCTTGGAAGAACCTTCGACGCCTTCTTCTTCTTTCATCTTAGAGTAGTAAGATTTCATCATCTTACCGTAGCTGCCGTTCTTGATGGAAGCGTAATCTGCCAGTAAAGAAGACATGCCGTCCCCTGAACCTGAACCGCCCCCGCCGAGTAAGGCTGAATAAGTGTCTGTCATACCTGAATTAAGTCCATTTAATCCAATTCCCATTTGATATCCCTCCATGTTTGTAAAAATCACGACTTCCCTGTCTCATGTATTGTGTCAGTATGTTCCCAGATACGGTGTGTTTTCGGTAAATGAGAGCATAGATATTCTTGTATATATTATCTCGGCATTTCTGGTAATTTGTAAAGGGGAAAATCCCAATTTTTTGAAAAATTTATATCATTTTTTATACCGTTCGCAACAGGTTACTCGTTCAGCTTTAAGTCATTTTCCTTAATCCATCCGATTTTGCGCAGAAAGTTGCAGGCAAGAAGAGAAATCACTGCCGGAAGGATGAAACTGATCATGATCAATCCGGTCTAGTCCATTGCCGTGACAGCCGTTTTGCTGCCGGCGGCAATATCGCTGATCCAGCCGCTGTAGACGCCGATTTGTCCTACCAGACCGCAGGTGCCCATACCGGAAGAGACGGGAGTTCCGTTCATCTGCAGCTTAAACACACAGGTTGCAAGAGGACCCGTTATGGCGGAGGCAATAATCGGGGGAATCCAAATCTTAGGGTTCTTCACGATATTGCCCATCTGCAGCATGGAAGTACCCAATCCCTGAGAAATCAGACCGCCCCACTTATTTTCCTTGAAGCTCATTACGGCAAATCCTACCATGTTGGCGCAGCAGCCTGCAACGGCGGCGCCGCCCGCAAGTCCGGTCAGTGATAAAGCTGCGCAGATTGCGGCGGATGAAATCGGCAGCGTCAGCGCGATTCCTACAAGCACGGACACGATAATGCCCATGACAAAGGGTTGTAAGTCGGTCGCCCACATAATCAGCCGTCCGAGGGAACTTGCCGCAACGCCGATGCCGGGCGCAAGCAGGGTGGAAAACGCCACGCCTGCAAAAACAGTTACAAACGGAGTGACCAGAATATCGATTTTGGTTTCTTTGGAAATTATTTTGCCGCACTCAGTGGCCAAAATGGCGATGATCAGGACGGCCAGCGGACCACCGGCGCCGCCCAGTTCATTGGCGGCGCCGCCGACTGCAGCGAGCGAGAACAGCACGAGCGGAGGGGCCTGCAAAGCGAAGCCAATGGAAATTGCCATGGCAGGACCCGCCATGGCGGCGGCGTAAGCGCCGACCGTCACCAAGTATTCCAGACCGGTCTGCTGACCGATTGTTTTGATGATGGTGCCGATCAGGAGCGAACAGAAGAGCCCCTGCGCCATGGCGCCCAGACAGTCCACTCCGTAACGTTTGAAGGAGAAAATGATGTTTTTGCGTTTCAGAAATTCTTTCATGGTTGTTTGATTCCTTTCAGAAAATTTCTATGTATGGGATGCCGGAAGCTGCTGTGTCGGCTGCTCTCGTGCAAATATTACCTTACATGAAGTGAACAGTACCACGAAAAGCAGGGGAATGTCAAACGGCGGGGATTTACATGAGGGGAAAAATCGTATATAATTTGTATAAATATACAAGTGTACATGGAGGGCGGGATGAGGAAAGCAAGGAATGAATTGTTGCAGTTTTTGGCGGGATTGGCGATGCTGATCACGGGGTTGTTCATTTTTTCACAGAAAGTTATGGTGTCGTCCGGATTTTTTGGATACGGTTTCAGACTGGGCGGGTTTCATGTGAATAACGGATTGATCATGGTGCCCTTTATCATAGGCGTCGTTTGGATGTTTGCGTCGGAAGGAAGTTTTGCGTCCAAGGTGTTTACGGCAGTGGGGGTTCTTATTATTATCGCAGCGATCATTATGACAACGAATATTTCACTGGTCCATATATCTTTGTTTGAATGGGGACTCATTCTCATATTGATATTCGGAGGCGCCGGATTGCTCGCTCGAATCCTTTTTGCCGGAAGACGGGTGCAGGAGTCGGAAGTATCGGGTGCAGACAGAAAGCAGATTGAAGATACGAGTGCAAGAGTCCGGGCAATCGAAGACGAATTGGAGAGCATGAAAAAAGGAAAATAAATATAAAATATGATACCCTGCATATACTTTAGTAACAAATAGTATGCAGGGTATTATTATGCGCAAAAAGGAAGCACATTGGAATCATAAGATGAAACTTGTTCTGCATGAATTGGAAGAGAAAATACAGGGCGATCCGGCGCAGGACAGAACGAATGATATCTGGCCAAGACCCGATCAGGTGGAGGCGTGGAATGCGCAAAGAAGCAAGCAGAGAACCGGCGGCCAGTACTGCGGCAGCGCAGCGCAGCCGGACAGTCAATCGAAGGAGGAGCAGAAACGAAAAAGTTTTGTGAGAGATGTATTGATTCAGGTGTCCAAATCAGCGGCGTTTGCATTGGCAACAGTCGCTTTGATACAAGGAGTGGTCAAAGTTCTGCCGGACTCTATTACGGTCAGCAGTTCTGTAGGCGGAAGGGAATTGCCCATCTACTGTGTAGAGACGGATAAGAAGCAGGTGGCGCTCAGTTTCGATGCGGCTTGGGGAAATGAAGATACGGGACGCATTCTGGAGACTTTGAAGAAACACAATGTGAAGGTGACGTTCTTCATGACGGGAGGATGGGTGGAAAGCTACCCTGATGATGTGAAGGCGATTCTGGCGGCAGGGCATGATTTGGGCAATCACAGCGAAAATCACAAGAATATGTCGCAGATATCCGATGAAGAGTGTCAGGAAGAGCTGATGAAAGTACATACCAAGGTGCAGGAACTGACAGGTTATGAAATGTGCCTTTTCAGACCGCCGTACGGAGATTATGACAATCATGTCATAACGAACGCCCATAAATGCGGGTATTATCCGATACAATGGTCGATAGATTCTTTGGACTGGAAGGACTATGGGGCTGATGATATCGTCAAACGCGTGGTGGAATCCGATAAGTTGAATAACGGAGCGATTATCCTTATGCATAATGGTGCGAAGTATACTGCGGATGCACTGGAAAGAGTCATCACGGGCCTGCAGGATAAAGGATATGAAATTGTGCCCATTTCACAGCTTATTTATAAGGATAAGTACCATATGAAAGCGGATGGGACGCAGGTGTCGGGAGAGTAGAGAATAAGGCAGGCGCCGGTGACTCTGGCGCGTCTGAAATATTACTTGGCCGGCAGAACGGCGGTGAGAATCCGGCTGTCGGCCTACTATACAATATGCACATATTTTTGGGGTATTTATATATTTTTTTCACAAATTTTACAATTTTTCTATAAATATCATCGTATATGTTATATAATTTTCATATCAAGAAAAATAGGAGGAATCGTATTATGGCAAAAGAAATGATTGCAATGCTCCTTGCCGGCGGACAAGGCTCGCGTCTTTATGCGCTTACGGAGAAGCTTGCAAAACCTGCAGTTCCTTTTGGCGGTAAATATCGTATTATCGACTTTCCGCTTTCCAACTGCGTCAATTCAGGCATTGATACCGTAGGTATCCTGACTCAGTATCAGCCGCTGGAGTTAAATGAATATATTGGCAACGGGCAGCCTTGGGATTTAGACCGCCTCTATGGCGGAGTACATGTACTGCAGCCTTATCAGAAAGCGCATGGGTCAGACTGGTATAAAGGCACGGCAAATGCGATTTACCAGAATATATCGTTTATTGAGCGTTATGACCCGAAATATGTTATCATTCTTTCCGGCGATCAGATCTGCAAGCAGGATTATAGCGATTTTCTTGAATTTCATAAGGAGAAAAATGCGGAATTCAGCGTTGCGGTTATGGAAGTACCGTGGGAGGAAGCGCCTCGTTTCGGGCTGATGGTAGCGGATGAGAATGATAAGATTACAGAATTTCAGGAGAAACCGAAGAATCCCAAATCGAACTTGGCTTCCATGGGTATATACATTTTTAACTGGGATATTCTTAAGAAGTATCTGGAAGAAGACGAGGCCGATCCGAATTCTGAGAATGACTTTGGCAATAACATCATTCCCAATCTGCTTCGCGACCATAGACAGATGTATGCGTATCATTTTAACGGGTACTGGAAAGATGTAGGAACAATCTCCTCTCTGTGGGAAGCGAATATGGAGGTATTGGATCCCGAGCACAGCGGTATCAATCTTTTCGATGAGGATTGGAAGATTTACAGCCGCAATGCAGGTATGACAGGACACAAGATCAGCGCAGGCGCAGTTGTAGAAAATGCGCTGATTACCGATGGATGCCGGATCAAAGGAACAGTGAAGCACTCCGTTTTGTTCGGCGGCGTCAAAGTAGAAGAGGGCGCAGTTGTGGAGGACGCTGTCATTATGGGCGGTACGACGGTCAAGACCGGTGCGGTTGTGAGACACTGTATCGTGGCGGAGAATGTGACGATCTGCGAAAATGCCGTAGTAGGTTTGATGCCTAACGGAGATGAGAACGGCGTAGCGACCATCGGTTCGGGGGTTATCATAGGCGAGAATGCGGTGATAGGTCCGAATGCCATGGTTAGAAATAATGTAGAAGGCGGTGAAGTAGAATGATAAAGTCGAGCACAAATGTAATCGGTATTATTTTCCCTAACAGTTATGATGCTTTAGTTCCGGAGCTGGTCAGCGTGCGTTTGATGGCTTCGATCCCATTCGCCAGCCGTTATCGTATTATAGATTTTGTTCTGTCCAGCATGACGCATTCCGGTATTGACAATATTTCTGTTGTAGTAAACAAGAATTATCATTCGCTGATGGACCATCTGGGTTCCGGCCGTGAATGGGATTTGGTGCGCAAGAACGGCGGTCTGCATATTTTTCCGCCTTTTGCGGAGAAAGAGGTAGGCGGTCCGTATGTGGGACGTGCCGGCGCTCTGGCGAATCTTCTGGATTTCTTAAAAGACCAGAAAGAAGAATATGTGGTGATGTCCGATACTAATATGGTGGTCAATTTTGATTTCAATACCATGCTTCAGGCGCATATGGACAGCGGCGCAGATATTACGATCGCTTACAACGAGCAAAAGCTGCCTGAGGAACTGCTCAATTATCAGACAAGTGACAGAATCTTCTATTATACTTTTGACGTCGAGCAGGGACGCATCCGCAAAGTATACATAAATCCGAAGACAGCCGGGATACAGAATACTTCCATGAATATTTTTGTCATATCCCGCGAACTGTTGATTGAACTTGTCAGCACGGCATACATGCAGGGACGCTCCTTCTTTATGCGCGATGTGATCATGCCCCAGCTCAGCAAGCTGAATGTACAGGCTTATAAGTATACCGGTTATGTAGCGCGCATCAACGGAATGAAGAGTTACTTTAAAGAGAATATGAAGCTTCTGGATGATTATAATCTGGATGCACTGTTCTCTGCGGCGCCCATCTATACGAAGATTCGCGGCGACAATCCGACTCACTATAAGGACGGTGCGAAAGTTCAGAACGTGATGATGGCGGACGGCTGTGTGATTGAAGGTGAAGTGGAGAACAGCGTGATTTTCCGTGGTGTTAAGGTCGGCAAAGGTGCAAAGATCAAGAATTGCATCCTGATGCAGGATACTGTAGTAGAAGCCGGAGCGAACGTGGAGTATCTTATTACTGATAAGAATGTTACGATTTCAGCCGGCAAGGAAATGAAAGGCACCGACACTTTTCCGGTTTATATTGAGAAGTTTAAGACTGTGTAAGCGGAGTATGGTTTTCCGGTGGATCTTTTGTGAAGATATAAAAAGGACGTGGGATTTCTCCCATGTCCTTTACTTATCGTCGCTTTCAAATGTAACAATGCTGTCTGCACTACATCCTAACGCATTGCATAATTTCTCGAGAGTATACATTGTTATGTTGTTATTATGCTTCAACGTATGCACTGTGCTTGCCGGTATGCCATACTTGTTAATCAAGGCATATGTCGTTATTCCCTTCCTTCGCATTGTCTCCCATAAAGGTTCGTAGCTAATCATGTCGTATGGTACCCCTCGTTCTTATATTTTATTATGTGTCATAAAAATAGGGTTGAATATACTAGATATGGCGAGTATACTTGCATTGTCGAGTATATAATTGTAAAATAACTAATAAGTATCTCTCAAATTGAGTACATTATATGAAACGGCTAAAAAAATATGACTATCTGTGATAAGATGGTACATATAAAAGGTAAGGAGAATGAATCAATGAGCAGAATATGGATGTGGATAGGTTACGCGTGTATTATTATCACTTTGATAACTATAATTGTCGGTGATTTGCTTATACTCTGGTACTTTATTAAATGCGGAAGAGTCAAAGAGTGCTGCAACAGCCGGTGCAGATATAAGGTGTATTGTCACAAATATAAGGATAGAATGACGCAAGAGATTAAGGAAAGACTCCAGAGCCTCATAGACCAATTGTAACAGAATGTCGAAGCACAGCTTAATTGATATCCCTGCAATTGACACTCTTGCATATCTAATGATAAAATGATGAACAGTAGCGAGATTTGTGTGAGATTGGAGGGTGTTTATGCCACGCAGAACAGATATTCATAAGGTGTTAATTATTGGTTCGGGACCGATTATTATCGGACAGGCATGCGAGTTTGACTATTCAGGAACGCAGGCTTGTAAAGCGCTTCGTAAGCTGGGATATGAGATCGTGCTCGTCAATTCTAATCCGGCGACAATTATGACCGATCCGGAGACGGCGGATGTTACTTATATTGAGCCGCTGAATGTAGAACGTTTAGAGCAGATTATCGCAAAGGAACGCCCCGACGCGTTACTTCCTAATCTGGGAGGGCAGTCCGGGCTTAATTTGTGTGCAGAGTTGAACAAAGCGGGCATTTTGGATAAATATAATGTAAAGGTCATTGGCGTACAAGTGGATGCCATCGAACGCGGGGAGGATCGTATCGAGTTTAAGAAGACGATGAACAAGCTTGGAATCGAGATGGCACGCAGCGAAGTGGCATATTCTGTGGATGAAGCGCTCTCGATTGCGGAGAAACTGGGGTATCCGGTTGTTTTGCGCCCTGCTTACACTATGGGCGGCGCAGGCGGCGGTCTGGTATATAACAAAGATGAACTACGGGTGGTGTGCGCAAGAGGACTACAGGCCAGTCTGGTGGGACAGGTTCTGGTGGAGGAATCGATACTCGGATGGGAAGAATTGGAGCTGGAAGTCGTACGTGATGCGGACAATAACATTATCACAGTATGTTTTATTGAGAATATAGACCCTCTTGGAGTACACACGGGAGATTCGTTCTGTTCCGCACCAATGCTGACTATCTCGGAGGAATGCCAGAAAAGACTGCAGGAACAGGCATATAAAATCGTGGAGTCCGTGCAGGTGATCGGCGGTACAAATGTGCAGTTTGCCCATGACCCGGTAACGGATCGTATCATAGTGATCGAAATCAATCCCCGTACGTCGCGCTCTTCCGCGCTGGCGTCCAAAGCAACGGGATTTCCGATCGCACTGGTATCTTCCATGCTGGCGGCGGGACTTACTTTAAAAGATATTCCCTGCGGAAAATACGGAACGCTTGACAAATATGTGCCGGACGGCGATTATGTGGTTATCAAATTTGCCCGTTGGGCTTTCGAAAAATTCAAGGGTGTGGAGGACAAGCTCGGGACGCAGATGCGCGCCGTAGGCGAAGTCATGAGCATTGGAAAGACATACAAGGAAGCTTTTCAGAAGGCAATCCGTTCCTTGGAAACGGGGCGTTACGGATTAGGACATGCCAAAGACTTTGATACGCTGTCCAAAGAAGAACTGTTAAGACGACTGCTTACGCCTTCCAGCGAGCGTCATTTCCTGATGTACGAAGCGCTCAGAAAAGGTGCAACGGTAGACGAAATCTATCAGATTACGAAGGTGAAAGCTTATTTTATCGAGCAGATGAAGGAATTGGTGGAGGAAGAGGAAGAGATTCTGAAGCACAAAGGAAGTATGCTGCCCGATGAGATGTTAGTCACGGCCAAGAAGAACGGCTTTGCAGATAAGTATCTGAGCCAGCTTACGGAGGTGCCGGAGGAAGATATCCGCCGCCGCCGCATCGAGCTGGGTGTGGAAGAGGCTTGGGAAGGCGTACATGTCAGCGGAACGCAGGACAGCGCTTATTTCTATTCGACCTACAATGCGCCGGACAAAAACCCGGTGAACGAGGATAAGCAGAAGATTATGATTCTCGGCGGCGGACCGAACCGTATCGGACAGGGAATTGAATTTGACTATTGCTGTGTACATGCGGCAATGGCGCTTAAGAAGCTTGGATTCGAGACGATCATCGTGAACTGTAATCCGGAGACAGTATCTACCGATTACGATACTTCTGACAAACTATATTTTGAGCCGCTTACCTTGGAAGATGTGCTGAGTATCTATAATAAAGAGAAACCGCTTGGCGTCATCGCGCAGTTTGGCGGACAGACGCCGCTGAATCTGGCATCCGAACTGGAAAAGAACGGCGTAAGGATTCTGGGAACTTCACCGTCCGTCATTGATCTGGCAGAGGACAGAGACCAGTTCCGCGCCATGATGGAGAAGCTTGAGATTCCTATGCCTGAGTCCGGTATGGCGACGACGGTGGAGGAGGCGATATCCATTGCGTCTGGCATCGGTTACCCGGTTATGGTGCGTCCCTCCTATGTGCTTGGCGGAAGAGGAATGGAAGTTGTGTACGATGATGCGAGCATGACGGAATATATGAATGCGGCAGTGGGCGTGACGCCGGATCGACCGATTCTGATTGACCGTTTCTTAAATCATGCGCTTGAATGCGAGGCGGACGCTATCAGCGATGGTTCCCGCGCGTTCGTGCCTGCTGTGATGGAACATATCGAACTTGCCGGTATCCATTCGGGAGACTCGGCATGCATCATTCCGTCTGTGCATATTCCGGCGGAAAGTGTGGAAACCATCAAAGAATATACAAGGAAAATCGCAGAAGAGATGCATGTCAAAGGACTGATGAACATGCAGTATGCGATTGAGAACGGAAAAGTGTTCGTGCTGGAGGCAAATCCGAGAGCGTCGCGTACCGTACCGCTTGTCTCTAAGGTATGTAATATTCGTATGGTGCCGATTGCGACTGATATTATCACTTCGGAACTGACAGGGCGTCCCTCGCCGATCATGGAACTGAAAGAACAAGTCATTCCGAATTACGGCGTGAAAGAGGCGGTGTTCCCCTTCAACATGTTCCCGGAAGTAGACCCGATTCTCGGACCGGAAATGCGTTCGACAGGAGAAGTGCTCGGTTTGTCGCGTTCTTACGGCGAAGCGTTTTTCAAGGCGCAGGAAGCGGTGCAGTCGAAACTGCCGCTTGAGGGAACGGTGTTGATTTCCGTAAATAAAAAAGATAAGGACGAAGTGGTTGAAGTGGCAAGGAGCCTTGCCGGAGACGGATTTAAGGTGGTGGCTACGGAAGGCACTTACAACCTCATTACGGCGGCGGGCATCCCGGCAATGAAGGCTAAGAAGCTTTATGAAGGACGTCCCAATGTGGGAGATATGATTACGAACGGAGATTTTGATCTGATCATTAATTCTCCCGTCGGCAAAGACAGCGTGCATGATGACAGTTATCTGCGCAAGGCGGCGATCAAGGCGAAAGCACCGTATATTACGACGGTCGCTGCCGCAAAAGTGACCGCAGAGGGAATTCATTATCTGAAAACACATGCGGGCAGTGAAGTCAAATCTTTGCAGGAACTGCACGGTGAGATACACGACAAAGAGTAGAGTGGGGTTTGACAGATTGCAAAGACTGTGATATTCTATCAGAAAATTTAAATTTGAAATAGAAATTGATAGAACAATATTGAGGGTAACTATGAATAGAATTTACAGCTTATCATTTATTATGATTATTCAGGTGCATCAGATTTTTCATAATACGGTCACAGCCTGAGCCGGTACAAACCGACAAAGCGCATGGCCGTAGGACGGAAAGTCTTATTTGGCTGTGCGGTAATCAGGATAGAAGATAGGAGAACCGCATGGGACATACACGAAAGTGTATGGAACAGGCGGTTTTTTTCGTGAAAGAGGGAGGAGAAGCAATGTATGCAATCAAGGCAGAGGGATTATCGAAGACATTCCGGGTGAAGGTCAAGGAAAAGGGGATGCGGGGGAGCATAAGGGCAATCCTGCACCCGCAGGTGAGAGAGGTGAAGGCGGTGGACAACGTCTCGTTTGCGGTGGAAGAGGGTGAGATGCTGGCGTTTATCGGTCCGAACGGAGCGGGAAAGAGCACGACGATCAAGATGTTGACGGGTATTCTCTATCCGGATGACGGTAAAGTGAATGTGCTGGGGCTTGATCCGACCAAGAGCCGAAAGCAGCTTGCGTATCGTATCGGAACCGTGTTCGGGCAGAAGGAACAGCTTTGGACGCATTTGACGCCTTACGATAATTTCCGGTTTTTCGGGGCAATCTATGACCTTTCCGATCGGGAGACGGAGGCGCGGATTGCGGAACTTGCGGATCGTTTTGGACTGGATGCATTTATTAATACGCCTGTACGGAATCTTTCACTGGGACAACGCATCCGCTGTGAGATTGTGGCGTCGCTTATTCATAAACCGAGCGTACTCTTTCTGGATGAGCCGACAATCGGTTTGGATCCGGTGGTGAAGGAGAATATCCGCGAACTGATTAAGCAGATGAATCGTGAATATCACACCACAATTTTTCTGACGAGTCATGATGTGGGGGATATTGAGAAACTCTGTAAGCGCATTATCATTGTGAATATGGGGAAGATTGTGCTGGATGATTCCATGGAGCATTTGAAGCGATGCTATTTGGAAAGGGAGATTCAGGTGCGCAAGAGGAGCGACGAGAGCCGAATGAATGCGAAGGCGGTGGGAAAGGAGACAGATGATGCAGCGCTCGGAGACGCTGACTCTTCTTCCGTATCGCTGGAAGATATTATTATGAAAATTTATCAGGAGGGAGGTCGCCCGCTATGAGCAGGTTTATGAAATATGCGGTGATTTACCGGGCGGTTTTGATGGAAAATCTGCAGTATGTGGTAAATATAGCAATGGGATTTTTCGGATATTTTGTTTTTATATTTATATTTATCAAGCTTTGGGATTATATTTACCGAATACCCGGAGAAGTGATTGCGGGTTATACGAAGGAGCAGATGATCTGGTACGTCATGATGACGGAGATGATTTGGTTTGGTTCCAACACGGGAGCGGTGGCAAGGCAGGTGTCGGCTGATATCCGGGGCGGCAATATTGCATACTTAATGAATAAACCGTACCACTATACGTTGTACATTTTGGCGAAGTATACAGGAGAATGGAGCATTCGGCTGCCGATGTACGCACTTCTTGCGGTGGCGATCGGTGGGAGTATGGTAGGAGCGGTTCCGGACTTTCGAATGATAACCGTTTTGCCGATGATACTCTGTATTATTTTGGGGATCACCATCAATGCGGTCTTCAAAATATGTATCAGTCTGATTTCTTTCTGGATTGAAGACGCCACCCCTTTTCAGTGGCTGTATGACAAATTGCTTCTGGTGGTGGGGACTGTTTTCCCAATTGAGATTTTCCCACGTTCGTTACAGGTGTTATTTAAACTGACGCCGATTTATCCGGTGTGCTACGGTCCGGCCAAGCTGGTCGTAGACTTTCAAGAGGAGAAATGTGTTGAGATTCTGTCGGTGCAGGCTCTGTATCTGGCGGTAGGATGTGCGTTGATGTTTTTGATTTATCGAAAGGGGGTTAAGAAGTTGTATGTTAACGGCGGTTAGAATGCAGCTGCGGGTTTGTCTGCTGTCTGTCAAATATAATATTATGCGCGAGATGGCAAATCCCGTGACATTTGTGACGAATGTTGTTTTCATGATATTAAACGATGCGGCGATACTTGTGCAGTGGTTGATCTTGTTTCGGCTGCGGGATGATATCGGAGGATATACGATGCGGGAGGTGCTGCTGCTGTGGGGGCTGACGGCGGCTGCTTTCGGTCTGTCACGCGTTTTGTTTACGAGGGCATTTTCGATGTCCGAACTGATTATCAGCGGTAAGCTGGATTCTTATCTGGTACAGCCGAAGAATGTACTGCTTAGCGTGGTGACTTCCGCTACGAATATTTCGGCAATCGGAGATTTGCTGTATGGTCTGATTCTTTTAGGATTTTGCGGTTTCAGCATGCGGCTGTTATTTCTGTTTCTTCTGTTTACGGTGACCGGCACAGTGATTCTCACTGCATTTGCCGTTATCTTGGGGAGCCTGTCTTTCTGGTTTGTGAGGACCGAGATGGTGGGAAATCAGATGGTGTCGGGGATGATTAGTTTCATGACTTATCCGGACGGGATTTTCCAAGGAATATCCAGATTTCTGCTGTATTTTATCATTCCGGTGGGGATGGCGGTCTATCATCCGGTGCATCTCATGACGGAATTTGACGCGGGGATGTTTTTGGAAGTAATCGCGTATGCGGTTTTGCTTATGGCAGCGGCAGTCATTGTATTCTACAGAGGGCTGAGACGATATTCCTCCAGTAGTCTGATGGAGGCGAGAATGTAATGAATCTGTCTTAAAGAAATTTTAATACTATATTAATTAAATTAGTACTTGACATTGCATAGTAGTGGGTTTAATCTAATACTAACATATGAAGAAGTTCTTTTGCAGGAGAATATCGGAAAAGCGGCATTCTCCGCGCGAGCTTTAGAATCCGAGACGCATACAGATCAACAGGGCGCGTCGCCTGAGTGCATAAACGCCCGGGAATGGAGTATTATGAATCCGCAATTTAAAAAAGGAGTGTTGGAGCTTATCGTTTTAGAGTCTGTGCACCAGAAGGATATGTATGGATACGAACTGGTAGAGGAAGTCTCGCAGGTGATCGATGTGAATGAGGGGACGATATATCCATTGTTAAAAAGGCTTACAAACGAGCGCTATTTTGAGACTTATCTGCGGGAATCGTCCGAGGGACCACCGCGGAAATACTATCATCTGACGGCTGCTGGGGTATTGTATCTCGATAAGCTGGCGGTGGAGTGGAAAGAATTTCAGGCAAGAGTCAATAAGTTTCTGGAGGGGAGGGGCGGACATGAATAAAGATAAATTTCTGACAGAGTTAAGAGCCTATCTGAATATTTTGGAGAAGCAGGAGCAGGAAGACATTCTGGAAGAGTACGCGCAGCATATTGATATGAAGATACAGAAGGGACTAAGCGAGGAGGAGGCAATCAACGATTTTGGTCCGGTAGAGGAGCTGGCGGCAGAGATTCTGGAGGCTTATCATGTAAATCCCGAATTTCGCAGACAAGGTTTTTCTTTTAAACTGCCAAAGCTTAAGACAGGCGTCTTGCGCAATCCGACACTGCCAAGGGCAAATCAGGGATTCGCATTTTCCCAGAATAGAGACGACAATATGCAGGAAGAGGAGAACAGTATCAAGCAGGCGGGCAGTCGGTTTAAGGAGATTGTGACGAGAGCAATGCGCAGCGTCGGCAAGGTTTTCCGTTTAGTATGCACAAAATGCCGTGTATTCGGAGGATGGCTCACGAAGCCATTTAAGGGCAGAAGGAGGAAGCCTGATGAAGAGATAGAAGAGAACGTGGCGCAGGCGGAAAGGACAAAAGAGATGGGTGGATATGCAGGAAGGTTTTTCAGAGCAATCGGAAAAGGAATCGTGACATTGTGGAGATGGTTTATCACATTTTGTATCTTTTGGCTGAAGTTTATGTGGAATGCGGCGTGGCTGATGGCTGCTGTAATCTGTGCCGGCATGGCAATGATTACTTTGCTGGGTGTTGGAGTGATACCGGTTTTCTTAGCGCAGAGATATCCGTTTATCGGACTTTTCCTGATGAGTCTGGGAGGACTGCTTTGTTTTGGTGCATTGGCTTACGGAGCATTCAATATGATGATCAGGGGAAAAAAGGACGGCGGAGACGAAAGCAGCGTTCAAGATTTGAAAGAAGAGGTGGCTGAGGAGGTGTCATATGAACAGACAGTGTAAAATATCAATTGTTATGTTTTGCGTAGGCGTGCTGCTTTGTGGAATCGGTATGGGAATAGCTTTTACGGAATTTAGCGGACTTGCTTATGGCGGTACACAGATTCTGGGTGGGACAGATATGAAGACGGCGAATCTGGATGTAGAATTTGAACCGGAAGAAGAGGTCTGGAATATTGTGGGGACCAAATTGTGGCATCAACGTTATTATGGTTATTATGGCGGAGTGAGTGATACAGATGTCCGGACAGACAACAGTGTTCCGTTAAATACCGTGCGATTCAGCGTGACATATAACGCAAAGCGTGTGGAACCTTTTACTTCTCTGGATCTTGACAGTGCAACTATCGGTTTCGGTTGGTACTGGAATGAAGACGATGAACTGGCGCTTATGATGGAGGCGAAGGATCAGGTTCTGCAGAACTTGAAAGAAGGAAGACTGGTCTCTTTCGATGTTGTGGAGATAGAGCAGGTGGAAGTGTTTGTGAATCCGCAAAATGCCGAGGATGTGAAGATTCTGTACTGATCATAAATGTGAGATGCCCTGCTGTACGGCAGGGCATTTCTATGCACAGACTGTAATATTCCAGACTTAATGCCGGCGCAAGTAGTTTCATTGTGTCAACCGCCTTTTGTTTCTATGGAAAATATGTTATTATAATATCAAATCAAAAAAAGGGGAATACATGATGAAAAAAAGAGGAATTGCGTTGCTTCTGGCGATTGCCGTGACGGCTGGTGCGATTAGCGGGTGCGGTAAAATAGAACAAGAGAACCAATCGACAGGTTTGCAGATGGAAAATGAAGAGGAAGTTTCCGGTGATACTGATGCTGCGGGTATGCAAAATCAGACGGCGGAGCAGGCTGACGGCGCCGCGCCGGATGAGCAGATTTCTCAAGGAGCGAAGGAAGAGAGCGGGCACGACGAAATTTTCTTTCCGACTTATACCGGACCGTTTTCGGCGAAGGAAGCGGCGGTGAATGAGGATATCGGGGTGACGCCGTGCGTCTCGCCATACACGATAGAACCGGATTTGAGCAATGTCGATAATTTGTGGCAGTTTTATCTGGGAGATGAGCAGAAGGAGATGATTGCACAGAACGGATTCGTCGTATGCGGAGACGCTGGAAGGGAATTTTTTGAAATCTATGAGATAAACAGATATGTCCCGGTTGCAAGTTTTGTGACGGTGGACTCGCTGATGCATACGTATCATCTGTACTTTGCGCATCTTTTGAAGAAAGTGGAGAAGCAGTATTTGCGGGAAGCGCTCGTGCAGTTGAGTGACAGAATGCTCGCCGACAGTCTGGCGCAGTATGAGGCTTTGAAAGGCAGCGAGTGGGAGGAAGCCGCAAAACTTAATGTTGCGTTCTTTACGGTGGGAATGAAGCTGTTAGACGATAAGACACAGATCAATGCCGATGTGAAAGAGGTTGTAGAGTATGAACTGGAGCATATATATGCCGCCGAAGGGATTGATGGATCGAGAATGTATGACAGTCTGACCGGTGCTTTTGAGGATTACACGCAATATATCCCCCGTGGTTATTATGAAGGCGATGAGGAACTGGAAAGCTATTTCCGTGCGATGATGTGGTATGGAAGGATTCATTTCAGACAGGAAAGTGAGGAGATGGATAGGAGTGCGCTTCTGATAGCGCAGGCGGCTGCGGAGGATGAAGAAGCTTATCAGTTATGGGGTTCTGTTTATGAGGTCACGTCCTTCTTCTCAGGGGCCAGTGACGATGCAGGCATATATGAGTATATCCCGTTACTTCAGGAGATTTACGGGGAAAATGTCAAGGCGGCGGATTTAAAGGGCGACAGTGAAGCTTTTAGCCGGTTTCATGCCGCTACAGCAGATTTGCGGGCGCCTATGGTCAATTCGCTGGTGATTGAAGACGGTGAAAATAATGTGATACCGGGGTTCCGGTTTATGGGGCAGAGATTTACGATTGACGCAGCGGTTATGCAGAAGCTCGTTTACAGCAGTGTCAGTGAGACGGCGGATGGAGAGAAACGCATGCTTCCCGATGTGCTGGATGTGCCGGCGGCGCTTGGCAGCGATACCGCACTTGGTATTCTGGAGCAGGGCGGGGAGACAAAATATCCGCAGTACACGAAGAATATGAATCTGCTTCGGAATGCTCTTGCAGCGGAAAATAAGGAAATGTGGTCGGGAAGTTTGTATTCTAACTGGTTAAATACGCTCCGCCCGCTCTTGGAAGTGAAGGGTGAAGGATATCCTATATTTATGCAAAGCGAGGAATGGCGGAAGAAAAATTTAGAGTGTTTCGCGGGAAGCTTTACGGAATTAAAGCATGATACTGTCCTATACACCAAACAGGTGCTCGCTGAGATGGGTGACGCTTATGACGACAGCGCCGACGACAGGGGATATGTAGAGCCCGAGCCGCTTGTCTATCTGCGGTTTAAGAATCTGTCCGACTTGACGGCGCAGGGATTGAAGAATTACGGAATGCTCAGTAAAGAGGAAGAGGAGAACTTATCGCTCCTTTCTGAGATGGCGGATACCTTGCTCGAGATTTCCAAGAAGGAACTGCAAGACGAAGTTCTGACGGATGAGGAATACGAGTTTATCAGGGGCTATGGCGGAAGTATCGAACATTTCTGGATGGAGACGGTCAAGGATTTAAATGACGGGAGCGGTGTGGCTACGCAGGAAGCTCCGGCGGCGCTCGTGGTGGATATAGCGACGAACCCGAATGGCGAAGTGCTGGAAGCTGGAACAGGTGATCCGTCTATCATCTATGTAGTAGTGAAGGTGGATGGGAAGATTAAGATTGCCAGTGGCAGTGTATTTACATTCTATCAGTTCAAATGGCCGTTGGAAGATCGTCTGACAGACAGTAAGTGGCATCAGATGCTTGGCATCCAACAGAGTGAAGAGGGTGAGTGGGTGTATGAAAAGGATTCCGCCATCAGACAGCCCGAATGGACGGAAAGTTATCGATATATTTATGAGCGGGAATAGCATGGCGTTATTTATTGGAAACAGATAAAATATGAGGAAGATAAAACGGAAACATAAGATAGCAATATACGGTATCATGGCGTCGGTGTGCATCGGCGCCATTGTGTATCTGTTGTGGCGGAGCGGGGGCTTCCTGCCGCGGTGGATCACATGGGAAAATGGCAGTTTTTGGGATGTGTCTCGACAGTACGAGGTGATATTGGCACACAAAAAGGTGGGAGTGCGGCTAAGCGGAGACGTGGTATGGACTTCTCCCAAAGATCTGCGGGTCCAGCAGGCATTGTCCTGCGATATCGATCATGACGGACAGGACGAATTGGTACTGCTCTGCTGGAGAATAGGGCGTTATGGTAAGAGTAAGCCCTTCTGGGTGGAAGAAAATGAGCGGAAATGGTCCCAGCATATTGCGGTATATGAGTACAACGAAGGCAATGTCAGACCGAAATGGATGTCTTCCTATATCGGATTTGATGTGGAGAAGATTGCGGGCGGTGACAGGGCAGCGTATGTAAGGGCAGCAGACGAGGTATCGGAGCATGAGAGGGAAGGAAGCCGGGCAGCAGAGCAACGCCTGCGAAACAGGTTATTTCTGACGGACACGGATGGAAAGATGACATGCTGGTTCTGGGATTCATGGGGATTTACCAAGGAAATGACAGATGTGTCGTTTGTTGTGTTTGGAGATAATCTGATTCATGAGCCGATTTATCAATATGGTTTACGGAACGATGATTTTTCTTTCCTGTACCAAAACATAGCGAGTGTCATAGAAGAGAGCGATATCGCAGTGCTCAATCAGGAGACGCCTTTTACCGACGATCCGGCTATGTACAGTGATTATCCGCGGTTCGCAACGCCGGTTCAGGTGGGAACGGCAGTCTCGGACGCCGGGTTTGATGTGGTCACTTGTGCGACAAATCATGCGTTTGATCAGGGAATGAAAGGAATTGATTTCACGAAAAAATTTTTTGAAGACGAGGATATCGTCTGTCTGGGCATACAGAGCACGCACGAGGAAGAATACCACCCATATGACATTGTTGTCAGAAATGGACTCCGGCTCGCAATGTTGAATTATACATACGGGATAAACGGAAACATGCTCTCAAAAGAGAATCCCTATGCGGTGCATCTGATGGCGGACGAGAATCAAGTAAGGACGGATATTGAGATGGCGAAGGCGGATAGTGATTTCGTGATTGTTTTTGCTCATTGGGGAACAGAGTATGCGGAGGAGCCGGACGAATTTCAGAAGAAATGGACGCAGATTTTCTTGGACAGCGGGGTAGACGTGACGGTCGGCACACATCCGCATGCGATTCAGCCGTATGAAATGCTTGAGGGGATTGACGGACATAAGATGCTGGTCTACTACTCCATCGGGAACTATATCAGCGCGCAGTCTGAGAAGTCATGCGTGAAAGGCGGAATGGCGGATTTCACTGTGTCGCTTACGACTGACGGATACCGGATTACGGAATACGGTTTGCGGCCGCTTGTGATAACATGGGAAGAGGGCAGAAAATGTGTGGTGGATTTTGAGATTTCCGCAGAGTAGTATGAGAAGTACTTCTAAGACTCATGCCAGCGGGCATTTCGTCAAGAAGTACTACGATTTGCTAAGCAAATCTCTCTCACACTGGAGAATGCCAAAAATGCGGCATTCTCCGAACGGATTTCAAAATAACAGATTGCAAAAATTGCAAAAATATAGTATATATAAGTAGACCGTAGTGCAACAGAATAACAGGGGCGCTGGACACAAGTCCGGCTGAGATGCAGAGGCGTAATGTCGCTTCCGGTCCCTTGAACCTGATCCGGGTAATGCCGGCGTAGGAAGAATATTCGACGTGACAGTCCGTCTGTATGGAGGACTGTAGCTGTTTGAGCAACAGAATAGATGTCGTTTTTTTCGTACCGCGTTATGCCTGAATGCACGCGGTACTTTTTTAATATGGAGGAAACGACTATGACACAAAAAAACAAAATCCGTGCCCTGACAGAGGGCGCAATCATGATTGCCGCGGCAACGGTATTGGGATATTTACGGATATTCCGTTTTCCGTTCGGAGGTTCCATTGACTTGGCGCTGGTGCCGATTCTGGTTTACTGCCTGCGCTGGGGACCTAAATATTCGTTGATGTGCTGTTTTGTCAACGGTGTATTGCAGTATTTTCTGGGCGGCGGCATTGCGATTTCATGGCAGTCCATGCTGCTTGACTATGTGGTGGCGTACACGCTCGTATTCCTGTGCGGTTTCGGGGCTGGTAAGAAGTTTGGCTGGGTGTGGGGTACTGTGCTGGGGTCTTTCGGCCGCTGGGTATCGTTAACGCTGTCCGGAGGGCTGCTCTGGTACATGTATATGCCGGAGGTATTCTTAGGAATGCCGATGAACAATCCTTGGGTTTATTCGATGCTTTTAAACGGTGTGCTTGTATTGGCGGTTATGGCAGTGGATTTGGCTGTGCTGGGAATCATGCAGAGTGTTCCGGTATTGAGAAAGATTGTTATGGCTAAGCAGACGATGGACGGAGAGTGAATTTCAAAAAATTTTACTAGGAACAATTCCATTTCTTATGATATACTTAGACTGTTTATGATTTGTATTTTAACGGATGGAGGAATGGAAAGTGGAAAGAGAAAAGTTAGGCTCGCGGATGGGATTTATCTTACTGTCTGCGGGATGTGCAATCGGAATCGGGAACGTGTGGAGATTTCCCTATATTACGGGACTGTATGGTGGAGGCGTATTCGTGCTCTTCTATCTGTTCTTTCTGATTACAATGGGTATTCCGGTCATGACTATGGAATTTGCCGTGGGACGCGCTAGTCGTAAGAGTATCATCAAGAGTTATACGGCATTAGAGAAACCGGGACAGAAGTGGCACTTACACGGTTATCTGGGCATGGCAGGCAATTATCTGCTGATGATGTTCTATACTACTGTGGCAGGCTGGATGCTGTATTATTTCTATCAGATGCTTACAGGTAAATTTACGGGCAAAGACGCAGCGCAGGTGGGCGGTATGTTTCAGGAGATGCTAGACAGCCCCGGTGTGCTTACTACGGTGATGGTCATTATTGTTGTGGCGGGAATTTTGATCTGTTCTATGGGGCTTCAGAAAGGCGTGGAGCGGATCACGAAGATTATGATGAGCCTGCTGCTTGTGATTATTATTATTCTTGCAGTACACAGTCTGACGCTGGAGGGCGGCATGGAAGGGCTGAAGTTCTATCTGCTTCCGGATTTCGAGAGGATGGTGGAAGTCGGGATATGGGAAACGATAACGGCTGCTATGAATCAGGCATTTTTTACTTTGAGCCTTGGAATCGGTGCGATGGCAATCTTCGGCAGTTATATTGACAAGAAGCATACATTGCTTGGAGAGTCCGTAAACATTGCGATTCTCGATACATTTGTGGCAATTGTATCAGGTCTGATTATTTTCCCAAGCTGCTTTGCATTCGGAATCGATCCGGATATGGGACCGAGTTTGATTTTTATTACGCTTCCAAACGTGTTCAACGGTATGGCAGGCGGAAGAATATGGGGAACGCTGTTTTTCGTGTTCATGACTTTTGCGGCATTTTCTACGATCCTTGCAGTGTTTGAGAATATCATTTCATGCTGTATGGATCTGTTTCACTGGAGCAGGAAGAAGTCTTGTCTGGTAAATCTGGTTGCACTGCTTGTATTATCCATGCCATGTGTGCTCGGCTATAATTTGTGGTCAGCGGTTCAGCCGCTGGGCGAGGGCAGTACCATCCTTGATTTGGAAGACTTTGCGGTCAGCAACGTGATTCTGCCGATTGGCTCATTGTGTTATCTGCTGTTCTGCGTGACGCGGTTTGGCTGGGGATTTGACAAATACAGAGAAGAAGCCAATATCGGAGATGGCTTGAAGATACCGAAAGGGCTGCGGTTCTATATGACGTATATTCTTCCCGTGCTGCTGCTGTTCTTAATCGTGCTGGGTTGGATTGGATGAGTAATTTAATTTGGCAAGAGAGCGGAAAAGTCTCTGATTTTGCTACAAGGAATGTCTGTTATGTGGTAGAATAGGAATATATGGAGCAGGCAAGGAGGTATATATATGGGAAATTATGTGATTGCAATTGCACGAGGATTCGGCAGCGGCGGCAAAGCGATAGGCGTCCGGCTTGCGGAGGAGTTAGGGATTCCGTGTTATGAACGCCAATTGATTGATATGGCATCGGAGTACAGCGGTATCAATAAGCAGTTGTTTGCAGAGGTGGATGAGAAATTGCGCGGCAGTTATGCCATGAAGCGCCTGATGAAGATACCGTATACTTATGTGGTGGAACCGAGCGACAAGGAGTTCACGTCAGATATTAACCTATTTAATATTCAGTCTGAGATTATCAGAGAACTTGCGAAGACGGAGTCGTTTGTAGTGATAGGCAAGTGCGCGGACTATATTTTAAGAGATGAGCCCAATGTGATCAGCGTCTTTGTGGAAGCACCGGAGAAAGATTGTATAGCGACCGTTATGGATAGAATGCAGGTTTCGGAGAGCAAAGCAAAAGAACTGATACACAAGACGGACAAATACCGGGCGGATTATTACAAATATTATACGCGGGGGAAGAACTGGAAGGACCCGGTAAATTACGATTTAACCTTAAATAGTTCCAAAGTGGGATGGGACAATTGCGTAAAGCTGATTAAAGAGTATTTGAATATGAAAACAGGCATGTAGGATAAATGCGTTGCTAAGGGAAAGATGCTGTCGATACATGCCGGGGGTAAATCCCTTGGAATATTTCATTCCAAGGGATTTTCATTAGACAGGATAGAAATTATGAATATGAGAATCCTTATAAATACAGAAGAAACAGAAATATAACAAATGATATTAGCATGTTAGAATAAAACGAACATATTGATTAATTGCGGATGTTATTGGTTATGTAACGAATGTAATTTAAATTCTGATTATACTGGTTTCGTATTGTCCAAGGCAGAATAGAAAGTTGTTACGGCCAAAATTGGACGACTGGTTTGAAAGACAGATTCCGTAATTTATTACCGAAGATACTTGAGTTAAATCATGATTTAACTGAAGAAAAATAAACGTATCGCGTGCAATTATATATAGAACGATGGCAGGCTTGATAAGATAACACGAGTGATATTTATGCGATTATTTATGAAATAGATAAATTCGCCATATATGAAGAGAGATATTTATAAGAGAAGGGAGACTGAATATGGAGGATAAGAGATTTGCAATACTGATTGATACGGACAATATATCATCCAAATATATTGCTGCAATCATGGACGAGATGACAAAGCATGGTATCGTCACATACAGAAGAGCGTACGGAGACTGGACGAGCACACAGGCAAAGGGGTGGAAGACAAAACTGATGGAAAATTCCATTACGCCGATGCAGCAGTTTTCTAATACGGTAGGAAAGAATGCGACAGATTCTACGCTGATCATTGACGCGATGGATATTCTGTACACCGGAAACGTGGACGGGTTCTGCATTGTATCCAGCGACGGTGATTTCACGCGGCTGGCAATCAGACTACGAGAGTCGGGAATGCTGGTGGTCGGCATGGGGGAGGACAAGACACCTCGCTCGTTCAGGACAGCCTGTTCGCAGTTCACGGTCTTGGAAAATCTGATCGATGAAGATGACGAGGCAATGCAGGAGGAAGAGGCGCGTGAGACGGTGAAGAGCGCAGCTCGCGAAACGGGCAAAGATGCGGCTGGAAAGAGCAGCAAGAGCAAAAATACAGCGGCGAAAGATACGGAAGCAGATAAAGAATCGACGTCTATCAGTAAGGAAGTGATCGAAAGCGCAATTATCAATATTATTACGGAGAATGAGAACAAAGATAAGGAGACGGGACTTGGAGAAATCGGCAGCAGGCTCCTGAACAAATATCCCGATTTTGACGTGCGAAATTATGGGTACAGCCTGCTTTCACGGTTCTTGGAGGAGATTCCGAGCCTGAAGCTTGTAAAAAATAACACCTGTATTAATGTGGAACTGAGGGCAAACAGCGAACCGGAAGAAGAGATTACGGAATATATCAAATCAGTTGTAAGGGAAAAGGGCAAGAAAGGGATGCGCGTGAATGAACTGAGTAATATCGTGCACCGTAAATATGTGAGGTTTAAGCCGAAGAATTACGGCTATTCACAGTTTACGAAGTTCTTGCAGGCAATTCCGGAATTGGAAATCTATGGAGATATCAATGCGCGCAAAGTACGATACTTGGAAGAAAAATAATATTCTGGTGATAGACGACGATGTTCCGATCGGCAATATGGTGGAAGAGATACTGACGCGAGAGGGGTACGGCGTAATGCGCGCCTACTCAGGGACGGAGGCGCTTCTTTTCATGGAGAGTGCGAAGCTGTCCGGACGGATGCCGGATTTGGTTTTACTTGACTTGATGCTGCCGGGGATATCCGGAGAAAAGTTATTGTCAAATTTTCAGGGAATACCGGTCATCGTGCTCAGTGCAAAATGCGATCTTGATGAGAAAGTAGAACTATTGCTCGGCGGTGCGGCGGACTATATCACGAAACCTTTTGCCGGCAAGGAACTTCTGGCGCGGGTTGCGGTACAGTTTCGGAAGCAAAAGCAGGAAGCCGGGGATGCACTCTGGCAGGAGGACGCTGACGGAGAAGAGGCGCTGCAGTTCGAAGAAATCAGGCTGTCATTGGCAACGCGTATGGTTACGGTCGGTGAACGGCCTGTCAGATTGACCAAGACAGAGTTTGCCATTCTAAAAATATTGATGAGCAATCCGTCGCAGGTAGTTACGAAATCGCGTCTTTTGGACCGCATCAGCGAGGAGACGCCAGACTGTGTGGAGAGTTCGCTGAAGGTGCATGTCAGCAATTTGAGAAAAAAGCTGCGGGAAGCCGGCAGAAGCGACGAAGAATATATTGAGGCGGTCTGGGGCATCGGTTTTAAGATGAAGATAGGCGAAAGCGAAGACAGCTGAAAACGTAGACGGACCTCAAACGGAGAAGAAATTTACGGTTCTGAACCAAATCTTAACTCTTTTCTTAACCGCTTTCTTAACATATATGAGTTAGAATGAGGGCATGATCAGAAAAGAGGAGGAATGGTTATGGAATATTGTTTGACGACAAACAAATTGTGTAAACAGTATAAACATGATAAAGCGCTTCATAATCTGTCCATGCATGTGCCCAAAGGATCGATTTACGGCTTTGTGGGAAAAAACGGTGCGGGAAAGACGACTTTGATCCGGCTCATCTGCGGCCTGCAGAGGCAGACTTCGGGAGAGTATACGCTGTACGGAGTGAAGAACACGGATAAAGCGATCGAGAAGGTTCGTGAAAGAATGGGGGCAATCGTGGAGACGCCATCCATCTATCCGGATATGACGGCGGAAGAGAATCTGAAAATACAGTACCGGATATTGGGTGTGCCGTCCTATGAAGGCATCAGAGAGCTGCTGCAGCTTGTCGGACTTGCAGATGCAGGACAAAAGAAAGCAAAAAACTTTTCGCTGGGGATGCGCCAGAGGCTTGGAATCGCCGTTGCACTGGCAGGCAGTCCAGATTTTCTCATACTGGATGAACCAATTAACGGGCTGGACCCGCAAGGAATCATAGAAATCAGAGAACTGATTTTGAAGCTGAACAGAGAGCGGCAGATTACGATACTGATTTCCAGTCATATTTTGGATGAACTATCAAGGCTGGCAACATACTACGGTTTTATTGATAAAGGACGTATCGTTCGGGAAATCAGTGCACAGGAGCTGGAAGCGGCGTGCAGGAAATGTGTCCGCATTGAAGTAAATCATGCGGATAAACTTGCCCGTGTGTTTCACGAGAGACAAATTGAATACCAGATGCTTTCAGAGACGGAAGCGGAAATCTACGCAGATATGAGCGTGACCAAATTGGTGCTGATGCTGGCTGAGGAAGACTGCGAAGTACTCTCTTGTAAAGAGCAGAACGAGAGTCTGGAGAGTTATTATATGAAGCTGGTGGGAGGTGATTTGTATGAATAGGTTACTTTCCGCCAATTTTGCGAGACTGTGGAGAAGCAAAATTTTCTATGGGCTGGGACTTTTTATGATCGGCTACAGCGTTATGTTTTATAGAGATGTGTACATGACAATCAATGTGAAACATAAAGAGTATACAAACTGGAACTTTGCTTTTTTCGGCGGTCTTTTGCCTATCGGTATCGCTTTGGCGGTTTTTGTTTCCTTTTATATCGGAACAGAGTACAGCAGCGGTACGATCAAAAATAAGATAGCCACAGGTCATTCGCGCTTTCATATTTATATGGCGAATCTGCTTGTCTGCTATGCGGCGGCAGTCATCACAATGACGGTTTACTGCTTAACATCTTTGACGATGGGGGTTATTCTTGTCGGTAAAGTAGCAGTCAGCGGTATCCGGCAGCCCGGATGGGGAGTTTTGATAACACTCGCTATTTTAATGGCATACACGGCAGTTCTGGTGTTTATCGCCATGATTGATATGAACATAGCCCGGACGGGAATTGTCAGCCTGCTGTCAGCCATGCTGATTCTGGGAGCGGGTATGTTTGTTATCCAACGTCTTGAAATGCCGGAGTATGTGACGCGCATGGAAGAGGTGCAGGATGAATCCGGGAAAGTAAAGATGACGGAAAATACGGCGCTCAATTCCAATTATCTGTCCGGAGAAAGGCGCAGAGCATATGAATGTGCAAGGCTGCTCCTGCCTTCATCGCAGGTTGTGGAGGTAAATGATAACAATGCGGAGTACTCCGTGAAAATGCCATTATGTATGCTGGGCGAAGCATTTCTGTTTACTGTTGCGGGAATCTGGATCTTCTGCAGAAGAGATGTCAGGTAGCGCTTCATGCAAAGAGGGATATCAGGCAGCGTTTCTTCAAAGAACGCGTATGGATGAAGAAGAGGAAAAGGAGGAGACATGGAAGTGCGGTTTGAGATTATTTGCGGCGTACTGATTGTAATCCTCCTTATTCTGATATGGAAAATTGTGGTGATGCGCAGGGCGGTGAAGGAGATTCGGGAAGGAATTACGCAAAAACTGGAAACAGAAACAAATACGCTTCTCACAATTGACAGCAGGGACAGGCAGATGCGCGCGCTGGCGGAAGAAGTCAATGCGGATTTGCGCCGTCTGCGGGCACAGAGACAGAAGTACGAACAGGGAAATCATACCTTGAGGGAAAATATTACAAATATTTCTCATGATATCAGGACGCCGCTGACTGCCATCTGCGGCTATCTGGAACTGCTCGAAGAAGAGGAAAAGTCAGAGAAGGCGTTAAGATATCTGGCGGTGATCAAAGAGCGGACGGAAACATTGAAGCGTCTGACGGAAGAACTGTTTGTATATGCAATGGCGGTTCCGGCTGAATATGCGGAAAATGGAAAGAAAATGACACAAATGTCATATGACGGGCAGCGTGATAAAGAACTTGGTAAGAAATATGAAGATGCAGTATTGAACGTAGTTCTGGAAGAGAGCATTTTGGCCTATTACGGAGCGCTTAAGGCGCAGGGGATTACGCCGCATATTACCATGCCGGAGACGAAGGTGATCCGCAAGTTGAATCCGGCGGCGCTTGCACGTATTTTTGAGAATATACTCGGTAATGCAGTAAAGTACAGTGCCGGGGATTTACAAATCCGCTTGTCTGAGAGCGGCTGGATTACATTCTCCAACCATGCACCTGCGCTGGACGAAGTGCAGGTCGGTAAATTGTTTGATAAATTCTATACTGTGGAAAATGCTGCACAGTCTACAGGACTCGGGCTTGCTATCGCGAGACTTCTGACAGAGCAGATGGGCGGCAGGATTACAGCGCAATATGCGGAGGAGATACTTACGATCACTGTGCTGTTTCCGGAAGAAGCGCAAGCACATCAATAGATTGTCTCCGTATGAACGATTTCGTTGTCCTCCACTTGGAACCGCCATACACTGTGTCCCGGCAGGCGGTGTTCTGTTAAATAATATGCGTTGTCTAATTCTGTGATATAATAAGGCGTTCCGCCGCCGATAAAGTTGTCGTACACATCTTCGTAACCGCCGTCAATCAGAGACGATAAGTCTTTCGTGCGGATGATGGTGGCGTAATCCTGATTGCCCGTGATGTCCGTGGAGATTGTGATGTAATAAGAGTCTTGTATGCGGGTGAGCTGTATCATGCCCGCCATGGAATCAGGTACGGGGTAAGTCTCCCGGATCTCAAAGCTTTGGAGGTCGGCGCGTATAATGGATGAATTTCCCGACACAAAATAAATATCGTCGTCGATAATCGTAAAGGAACGCACATAGACATTATTTAACGATTCTATGCGGCGTACTTCTGTCAGATACATGCGTGTGTCGTCGGGATTATGGCGGAATAAATACATCTCACCGCTCATGGAACTCCATGCATAGAAAGTGTCGGTGGGCGCATCGTATATGACATAATGTGGTCTGTTGCCGATGCCGTTAAAAGTCTGCGTATGGACATAGCGCCCGTTCTTTTTCTCAAAAACGAGAATGCGGTGACGTTCCGTATCGTCAATCAGATATACGACGCCGTCACTTGCGAGGGTGTGACCTTTGTCGATATCGTTCGTCATGACCTTCCATTCAAGGAGCGGGTCGGATAAGTTATCATTATAGATTACCTGATTGTGGTAGCAGTCCACGAGAAAGTAGGTATCTTCTACCTTAGTCAGATAAGTGGGGACGCTTAAGTCGGCATAAGTGTTTTGTGCAATTTCCGGCATAGAAGTGACATACGTGTCGGAAACCTCATCGCTATCCATCGATGTGACGAGGTCGGAGGCAGTTACATATTCCGTAATTGCCTTGTCTTTTCGAATACCGCATGCGCATATGCCAAGAAGCAAGAACATTACGGCAGCGGCTGTGCGAAATTTGAGTCTGTTGTTTGCAGGGCTGTTTTCTGATTGTTTTGCGTGTGTACTTTTCATTTCATTTCCTGTATGATAGTTGTATAATTTTAGGGGCACTCATAAGGACATCATAACATCTTAGGAGCAGGATTGAAAATTAAAATTTTCTTCCGCGAGTGAAATATGACACAGAAAAATCGATATAACACAACTTTTGGAATTTTGTCCGCGCTGACAATTGTAATGGTCGTGGCGGGGCACTGCGGTTATCATATCATGACGGTGGGGGAATTATATCCCTACTATTCTTTTCACGTGCCGCTCTTCATGTTTATTTCCGGTTATTTTTATAAGGGTTCGGAGGAGGAAGCGCCGCTTCAATATGTGAAAAAGAAGGTTTGCAGGCTGCTCGTACCTTATTTCATATGGAATGTTGTCTATGGATTGATTTCATGGGCAATGCGCGCCGCCGGATTCGCAATGGGCGAGGCAGTCAGTCTGCGGACGCTGTTCATAGAGCCTTTCATGCATGGTTACCAGTTCATCTACAATTACGCGGCGTGGTTTGTACCGGTACTGTTTGTCATAGAGATGATGAATTTGTGTGCAAGGATCATATTGCGGAAAATGATACGGGGATTGTGCCGTCTGCGCGGGGAGATTCCTGCCAAAATGTCCGGTGAAATGAAGGAAGGAGGCGGAAGGCTGGCTGGGACAGCGGAAGATGGCATCGTGGAGTGGGTGATGCTTGCGGGCAGTCTGCTTATAGGTATTATTGTGGTTTGGCTTGCGATCGGCGGGCATGTGTGGGGAGACTATAAGGCGCCGGGAAGAATCCTTTTCTTATTTCCGTGTTTCCAGATGGGACAGTTTTATCAGAAAAAACTGGAAAAGCATGATACACTGGGGAATGTGCCGTATTTTGCCGTTTTACTTGGTTTGCAGGTCATTCTGAATGTGGGATTTAATGGGCTGGCATTCAGCAGTGTGTGGGTTACGGGATTTGCCAACGGACCGCTGATGCCATATGTGACAGTTGTGTCAGGAATTGCTTTCTGGCTCCGTGTAGCAAGAATATTAGAACCGGCGCTTGGAACAAGCCGCAGTGTGCAGTATCTCGGGTGCAATACTTACGCGGTGATGATGCATCACGTCATGGCTTTTATGCTGGTGAAGATAGTGATTGCGTTTGTGGCAGCACAGACCGGAATGTGCGCTGACTTTGACTACGGACAGTTCTATACGAATATCGACTATTTCTATTATGTGCGGGGTGCAGAGCAGTTTGGCATGGTCTATCTTGCGGCAGGCGTTACGTTGCCGCTCGGTATACAGTATGTGCTTGGCTGCGTGAAGAAGAGGATGAAAAGCGTGCGTGGGCTATGAGCCAATGGCATAACAGAGAACATGCACGGAGTGGGCATGGCAGGCGACGATGGGAACATAGGAAACTTGAATTAAGAATGAGAGTATGCTAATCTTAAAATGTTTAGGGTTCAGGAAGGGAATGGTAATTAATTTGTATTGGGAATATATTTATGCGGCGGCAAGTCTGACAATAGTGTCGGTTTTGTTGCTGGCAGCATTGTACAGCATTCGGTACAAGACGGTGCGCATTTATAATTGGAACGGAAAGCGTTACTGTTATCTTGGGCGCGCAGGGCTTAGAAGAAGCGGCGGCGGATATACGGTGCAGCTTGGGGAGCGCATGGCGGATTTGTCTTATACGACATTATATCAAGTCTGTCCGTCGAAGCGTTTCGTGCGAAGGAACAGATATAGGAATGTGGCGTTCTTAGCCGGAAAGGCGCAGTGTATGCTGCATGTGGAAGAGTGTATGAGGCAGTCGGTGTATTACAGGCGGTGATGATATCTTGTGTATTGCCTGTATGAAGATAGAAAGGCTTAATGATTATGATCACAGTCAGTTTATGTATGATCGTGAAAAATGAAGAACGGATTCTTGCGCGATGCCTCGACAGTATCGCGGATCTGATGGATGAGATTATTATTGTTGATACGGGTTCTACGGACGCGACCAAGCAGATCGCGGCAGGATATACGGACAAAATCTATGACTTTACATGGATAGGAGATTTTTCGGCGGCCAGAAATTTTGCCTTTTCCAAGGCGGGTATGGAGTATATTTATTCCGCCGACGCGGACGAGGTGCTGGATGAGAAGAACAGAGAGGATTTCCGCTTGTTGAAAGAGACGCTTCTGCCCGAGATTGACATTGTGCAGATGTATTATGCCAATCAGCTTTCTCATGGGACGATTTACAATTTTGACAAAGAGCTTCGTCCGAAGCTGTTCAAGCGCCTTCGCTCTTTTCAGTGGCAGGGAGCGATTCATGAGCAGGTGAATCTGGAACCGGTGATTTACGACAGTGAGATTGAGATACGGCATTTGCCGGAAAATAATCATAAGGACAGGGACTTGGCGGCTTTTGCGAAGCGCGCGGCAGAAGGGGACAGACTGGATAAGCGTCTGCACAATATCTATGCCAAAGAACTTTTTATCTCCGGGGAAGATAAGGACTTCATTACGGCAAGGGAGTTTTTCCGACAGTCGTGTCATGATACGGAGCGAAGCGTGGATGAAATTAAGGAAGCGGCGTGTGTGGCTGCCAGGGCGGCAAGGATATGCGGTGATGCGGAAGACTTTTTCAAATATGCCATGAAAGTCATCGCCTGTGACGGCTGTGCGGAGATTTGCTGTGAGCTGGGGGAATATTATCTGGCAAAACAAGATATAGACGAGGCAATTGTATGGTTTTATAATGGAGCCTATGAGACGGAGAGTATATTGAACATCCATAGCGGCGGCGATATGCCGCTTAACGGGCTTGCAAGATGCTATCGCGCGGCGGGAAACAGCGGACAGGCGGACGAGTACGAGAGACTTGCCGGGGAGTGGAGGATACCGGGCGGGGCAGAAAAGGAGTAAATCATGAAATGGGAAGAAAACGTGCGTAAGGTAGTGCCTTATACACCGGGTGAGCAGCCCAAAAATAAAGACGTCATTAAACTGAATACCAATGAGAATCCTTATCCGCCGTCTCCGAAGGTGCAACGCGCGATAGAGGAGATGGAACTTGAGAAAATGCGTTTATATCCGGCGTTTCCGGAACAGACCAAGCTGGCGGAGGCTTTGGCTTCATATTACCGGATTGACAATGAGCGGATTTTTATCGGAGACGGATCGGACGATGTGCTTTCACTGGCGTTTATGACGTTTTTCCAGTCTGAGAAACCGGTTCTTTTTCCGGATATCACGTACTCTTTTTATGATGTGTGGGCAGACTTATACAGGGTGCCATACGAGACGCGTGCGCTGGACGAACATTTCCGTATCAAACCGGAAGACTATATGCAGCCAAACGGCGGCGTGATTTTTCCGAATCCCAATGCGCCTACGGGTGTTCTGATGGGAGTTGATGAAGTGGAGAAGATTGTCGCTGCAAATCGGGATGTGGTGGTGATTGTCGATGAAGCTTATATTGACTTTGGCGGGATCAGCTGTCTGCCGCTCATTTATAAATACGATAACCTGCTGGTGGTGCAGACTTTTTCCAAGTCAAGGTCGATGGCAGGAATGCGCATCGGTTATGCTATGGGCAGCCCGGAGTTGATCAAATACATTAATGATGTGAAGTATTCAGTGAATTCGTATACGATGAATTATGCCGCCCTGCAGCTTGGCGTGGAGGCGGTGGAAGACACGGCGTATTTTAATGAGTGCTGTGAGAAGATTATACGGACGAGAGAACGTGCAGAGGCGGAACTCACAAGGCTTGGCTTTACGTTTCCGAAATCTTTCGGCAACTTTATTTTTGCAAGTCATAACAGAGTGCCGGCGCAGGAGATATTTGAGCGGCTGAAAGAAAACGACATATATGTCAGGTATTGGAAAAAAGAGCGTATCAATAATTATATGCGTATCACCATCGGTACGGACGAGCAGATGGAGGCGCTTTACCGGGCGCTTGAGAAGATATGTATGTAGCACGTGAAGATTGTGCGGCAATGTTCAAGTTTTATGCGGTTAGGACATATACTATACAGAAAGATGTCGCGGAATGAAGAATAGAAAGGATTACAGGTAAAGGAAAGTATGGAGAAATTAGCTGCCGCATTTGCGGTAACATTAGGTAAATATGTGTCAAAGGAAGTAGTCGTATTCATTATTTCGATGATTCCGATTCTGGAACTCCGCGGAGGGCTGATTGTGTCGAAGCTGCTGCAAGTGCCGATTACCACGGCGATTCCGCTTTGCATCATCGGAAACATTATTCCGATTCCGTTTATTTTGCTTTTTATCAAACAGATTTTCAAATGGATGAAGAAAATCAAATTATTCCGCGGACTGATTGAGAAACTGGAGAGCCGTGCCATGGGTAAGAGCGACAGTATTAAGAAGTATGAGTTCTGGGGATTAGTGCTTTTTGTAGGGATTCCGCTTCCCGGTACGGGAGCGTGGACCGGGTCATTGATTGCGGCATTGCTGGATATAGACTTTAAGAAGGCGATTATTGCCGAACTGCTGGGAATCGCCATCGCGACGGTAATCATGTCAATTTTATCATACGGACTGTTGGGTGCGCTGCTGGCGTAAAGCAGCCTTTCCGGGATTATCGTAAGGCGATGAAGCGTACGTGCCCGGCATAGGGATGCTTTTTCGCAGGATGAGGGCATCGGAATGGAACAGAAAATGGATCAGAAGAAAAAAAAATATGCCGTTATCATCTGTGTGTGCGCGCTTGCGGCGCTGGCTGCCATAGGAACCGTCATACTGGCTGCGAATCGTGTGTCGAAAGACGGAAATCTGGCGCGCATGAGAGGCGTTATCGCTACCTGCGACAGTACGGAGACGGAAGAATTATCGGCATACAAGGCGATTGACGGGAATGACACGGATTTGTCTTCCCGCTGGTCAAGTGAAAATAACTGGGAAGATGCGTCCCACTATATAGAACTGGAATTTCCGGAAGAAATTTCAGTTTCTTTTGTTGTCCTGAAATGGGAGAGGCGAAATGTGATTTCTTATGCGCTGGAAGGCTCGAATGACGGGGAAACGTGGGAGACGCTCAGCGCGTTTGATACGGCGCCTGAAGTGAAAAATCAGGAGATTGTACTGGCGGATGCGGCGCATGTAAAATATTTGCGATTGAGTGTCTATGAGGTGTCTGATAACGAGGAGGATTACTCGGACCTATACCAGAATGTCTCTCTATATGAATTTGAAGTCTATAAGGACAAGCCGGCGGCCTATCTGCTGGAAAAGGCAAAAATCGGGTATCGCGAGGACGGCGGAAGATATCTGATGATACCGGAAGCACCGGATGGATATGCGGTTACTTATCTGGGAGCGGATTATGAACAGATTATTGGTCTGGACGGGACGATTTATAATACGATTCAGGATAAAGAGGTCACGGTAGGATTTAAGGTGAGCAGTATTCATGACGATTCGGATGTCAGGGAAATTTCGCAGACGCTGACGGTGCCGGCTTATGACGGGAACGAGTCCGATGCGGAGGATATTAAGCTTGCCGAGGAGCAGGAACGCCGTTATAATGATTGTCCCGAAGTAATCCCGGCGATTGCGGAATGGCGAGGCGGTCAGGGGAAGTTTGAGACGGGCGGCAGTTTTCGGGTGATTGTGGAGGAAGGCTCTTCTTTGCAGGAAACGGCGGAACTTTTTAAACAAAGATACAATGCGATGGTTCGCTGTAATGTAGAAATCATAAGCGGCAGTCTGCAGGATGCCGGACCGGGAGATATTTATCTTGGCTACGCTGATGAGACTGAAGGACTAGGGGAAGAGGGATATTTTTGCGATATAAGTGACAAGTGTGTCATTAAGGGCGGTACAGACACGGGCGTGCGCTGGGGTACGGTGACGGTTTTGCAGATCCTCTCACGATATTCGTTTCTGCCGTGTGGGCAGATCAGGGATTACCCGCTTTATCAGGTGCGGGGATTCGGGATTGATGTTGCAAGAAAAGCTGTGTCTATAGACACGCTGTATCGTATGATGGAAACGATGTCTTACTATAAAATGAACGATCTGGCCATTCATCTGAATGATAATACGATACTCAGTACGAGCGGTCTGGCGGATACGGCGGAACATGCCATGACGGCGGACAGCGCTTTTCGTTTGGAATCCGATATCGCAAATGAGAGCGGGCAGCGTCTGACTTCGGCAGAGTATGCCTATACAAAGGAAGAATTTGACAGGTTTATCCGTACGGCGAACACATACGGCGTAACGGTGGTCCCGGAGATTGATACGCCGGCGCACTCTTTATCTATCACCAAGTTGTATCCGGAGTATGCTCTGCAGACGCGCGCGGAATCTGTTGACCAGATCGATCTTAATAATGCGGACGCAGTGGCGCTTGTACAGAGGATCTGGCAGGAGGCGCTTAACGGGGAAGAGGCGGCGTTTTACAATGCCAGAATCGTCAATATTGGTATGGACGAATACTATGGAGACGGGGAACAGTACCGCGTATACGCGTCGCAGATTGCCGATCTGGCCAGACAGTCGGGTAAGACCGTGCGCATGTGGGGCAGTCTGAGCAATATGTCAGGGAAGACGATGCCTGATTCTGAGAATCTTCAGATGAATATATGGAGTACACTGTGGGCGGATCCGAAGGAAATGTATGATGCAGGGTACTCGCTTATCAATATGCAGAACAGCCATTTATATGTGATTCCGGGCGGTGGTTACGACTACCTTGATATCGAAGAATTGTACCGTAATTGGGAACCGGGCAAATTCTATGAGTATAATGAGACGGAGAAAATACCGAGTTATTCACCTAAGATGCTTGGTGGGGCATATATGATCTGGAATGATATGAGCGGCAGGCTGGATCTGGGTATCTGTGAGTACGACCTATATGAGCGGTTTGAGCAGCCGCTTGCGCTTCTTAGCGCAAAACTGTGGGGTATGAGAGAAGAGGAATCCTATGAAGCATTCTGCGAGGAGGCGGATTTGCTTGACATGGCGATGTTTGGCATAAAAGGCGAAAGAAACAGGATTTACGACGAGATGGTCGGATTAGAGCCGTTCTATGAAGTAGAGATGCGGGTACGGCTGAATAAGACGGATGCTGCGGATGAAGCAGGAGAGACATCGGCATCCGCACAGCAGAGAACAGCGGATAAGGCTGGAATGCATGTGGCGCAGATAATTGCACAGAGCGACAGTGTTTACGGTGAGTGGGTATTCTATGCGGCGGAGCCTGAGACCGGAAAAGTCGGGTTTAGCAGAGAGGGAAGAACATATACATGGGATTATGTACTTCCCTACGATGAGTGGGTGGAACTGAAGATTGTCGGAGAGCCGGGACAGACGACGTTGTATGCGGACGGTAGAAAGGTGGGGACGCTCGGGAACAGGGAGGCATTTGAAGAATATGCGACTTTTGTTTTTCCGATTCAGAGGATAGGAGAGGAAACGGGTTCTCTTGACGTAGAAGTAGATCATTTTCAATATAAACGATAAAACGATAATAAGATTCCTAAAATATGCTTGTAATATTCTGACACATGTGGTAATATTGGAATACACATATCTGGGAATCTGAAATTCTGATATCATGTCTGCAGCATATCGTTCATTCATAAGGAATCCCTTATATGAAAAATCAATAAGGGAGGAATAAGGAATGGGAATATCAGATGAGTATCAGTTTGACTATCTGGATGATAATGTCAGGTTTGCAGATCAAGTGAATGGCGCGCTGTTTCATGGAAGGCAGGTGGTGGCACCTGATGAGTTGGAAGAAGCGGATGCGCAGGCAGTGTATCTTGGCAAAGAAGCGGGCAGCAGGGAAAATTTCAAGACGGTTGTAGATAAGGCGCGGATGTGGAAAGGCAGATTGATTCATATTCTGGCAGTGGAAAATCAGACCTATGTGGATTATCATATGATATTGCGGAATATGCTGGTTGAAAGTTTGAGCTATCATAAGCAGTGGAAACAAAAGAAAATGTTTCATGACAGAGAACGTCATTTTGACAGAGGGACGGATGCATTTTTGTCCGGTATGACAAAAGATGAGAAATTTGTACCGGTTATTATGCTGGTGGTATACTACGGAACAGAACATCCGTGGGACGGAGCAAGATGCCTGCATGATTTGTTGGAACTCGATGATGAGATGAAAGAATATGTTACCAATTATAAGCTGAATCTGTACGACTGCCATGAGCATGACACCTTTGATGAGTATCATACCGGACTGCGGCAGCTATTTGAGGTGGTGCGGTATGCGGATGATAAAGAGAAGCTGAAAAGGGTTATGGAAGAGAATAGAAATGCTTACAGCAGCATTGATCATGATACGAAAGAATTGCTAGAAGTGGTGGCGAAAGTAAAGGTGCCGGAACGATGTGTGGTTGGTAGGGAAGGAGGGAAGGATATGGAACACAACGAGAAAAAATATGATGTGTGTAAAGCATGGGCAGATTGGCGTCTGGAAGGAGTGGAAGAAGGGAAGATAGAAGGAAAGATAGAAGGAAAGATAGAAGAACGTCAAATGATGATTCTTGAACAGTTGGAAGACTACGGGGAAGTATCAGAGGAAATCCGAAATAAAGTCGTTCAGGAAAGAAACATAGACGTATTGAAAAAATGGAATAAATTTGCGGTTAAGGCGGAAACGGTGGAAGAATTTGCTTTACAGGCAGGATTTTAGTTAAATAGATTAATATAGGAAAGAAGTATGGATTGAACAATGGAAGCATACACGGGATTTGCACAGGTTTATGATACGTTTATGGATAATACGCCTTATGAAGAGTGGTGTGATTATCTGATGGAATTGTTAAAGAAATATGACGATAAAGGACGCGTCACAAGCACGGGGATCGAAACGGATGACATTACAAGAGAGAATTTAAAACAGGAACGTAACGTAATCCTTGACTTGGGCTGTGGTACGGGGAATCTGACGGAACTTCTTGCAAGACGCGGATATGATATGATTGGCATTGATAATGCGCAGGAAATGATACGGATCGCCATAGACAAGCGTACGCAGTCAGGCTTGGATATTCTGTATTTGCTGCAGGATATGAGAGAGTTTGAATTGTATGGTACGGTGGGTGCAGTGGTAAGCGTTTGTGATTCCGTCAATTACCTGCTGGAAGAAGAGGATATCATTCAGACATTCCGGCTGGTGAATAATTATCTGTATCCCGGCGGATTGTTTGTTTTTGATTTTAATACGGTGTACAAATATAAAGAGGTGATTGGAGATGTTACCATTGCCGAAAATAGGGAAGAATGTAGTTTTATATGGGAGAACTATTACCATAAAGCAGAAGAAGTAAACGAGTATGATCTGACGATTTTTGTGCAGGATGAAAAAGAAGCGGACACATACCGGAGATTTCAGGAAACGCATTACCAGAGAGGATACCGTCTGGAACAAATCAAAGATTATTTGCAACGGGCAGGGCTTATTTTTCTGGAAGCGATTGATGCGGATACGCACGCAGAGGTTACGGATGTGAGTGAGCGTGTCTATATTGTAGCAAGAGAAAACGGAAAGTGAAATGGGAGATTAACATGAAGGATTATATTGTGAGGGCAACGGCGGCAAATGCGCAGATACGCGCTTTTGCAGTGACATCGAAGGAGTTGGTGGAATGTGCCAGAAGCGCACATAACTTAAGCCCTGTGGTGACGGCGGCGCTTGGACGGCTGATGACGGGCGGCGTGATGATGGGAAGTATGTTGAAAGGTGAGAAGGACATGCTGACACTTCAGATAAATGGTGCGGGTCCTGTACATGGGTTGACGGTAACGGCGGATTCTCAGGGCAATGTCAAGGGATATGCGGATAATCCGCAGGCAATGATGCCGCCCAACAGCATGGGTAAGCTGGATGTTGGCGGTGTGATCGGATTAGGGGTGCTTACGGTTATCAAGGATATGGGACTGAAGGAACCGTATTCCTCAACCATTGAATTAAAGACAGGAGAAATCGGAGATGATCTGACTTATTATTTTGCGGCTTCCGAGCAGGTGCCGTCCAGTGTGGCGTTAGGCGTGCTCATGGACAAGAACAATACCGTGCGGCAGGCGGGCGGGCTGATCATACAGCTTATGCCTTTTACCGATGAGGAAGTGATTGGCAGATTAGAAGAAAAGCTGACGGCGCTGCCGCCAATGACGACCTTGCTAGAGGAGGGCAATACACCGGAGCAGATTTTAAATATTGTGCTGGGAGATTTTGGGGTGGAGATTACCGATACTCTTCCGGTGCGATTCCACTGCAACTGTAGTAAAGAACGGGTGGAGAAGGTGCTGGTAAGCCTTGGCGGTGAGGAATTGCAGAAACTGATTGACGAAGGCAAAGATGTGGAGTTAAACTGCCATTTCTGCAACACGAACTATGTGTTTACAGTGGAGGAACTTGAAAAGATACGAAAGGGACACTGATATAGATGCTTCGGTAAGACAAGACAGGATAGCGCGGAAACAGAGGGAATATGGGACAAGAAAACGTATTGGATCTTTTGGATAGGGAGACTGCCGAGTGGTTTGCGGATACACTGGGAGAGCCGACGCCTGTGCAGAAAGAAGCTTGGAGAATCATTGCAGAAGGAAAACATGCGCTGATTTCGGCGCCTACGGGAACGGGTAAGACGCTTTCCGCTTTTCTTATTTTCCTCGACAGGATGAAGCGGCGGGCGAAAGAAGGAACATTAGAGCAGGAATTGCAGCTGATCTATGTATCTCCGCTCAAATCTCTGGCGGCGGATATCCGTGAGAACTTAAGGCGTCCGATTGCGGGAATCGGAGCGGATACGGATATCTGCGTAGGAATCAGGACCGGCGATACGCCCCAGAGAGAGCGCCAGCAGATGATTAAGAAACCACCGCATATTTTGATCATCACGCCAGAATCTTTATACCTGATGCTGACAAGTAAGACGGGTCAGACTGTTCTGGCAACGGCCAAGGCAGTTATCGTCGATGAGCTTCACGCATTGATCGACACGAAAAGAGGCGCGCATTTAATGCTCTCACTGGCGCGGTTAGACCATCTGTGCGGAAAGCCGTTACAGCGAATCGGGTTGTCGGCAACAATTGAACCATTAGAGACGGCAGCCGAATATCTGGCACCGGAAGAAGTTGCAATTGCTGCGCCGGATATGAAGAAGCAGGTGAGGCTGGAAATCTTGGGACCGTATGCCGATGCGACCAAGGGAGCAAGAAAAGATCCGGTGTGGGAAGAACTGGGGAAACTGGTATTCCAGTACTGCCAGAACAGCCGCAGTGTGATTGCCTTTGTAGAAGGGCGGCGGTATGCGGAGAAACTTTCGTACTATGTAAATCTTCTTGGCGGCGAGGGCTTTGCCAAAGTACATCACGGAAGTCTCTCTAAGGAACAGAGGGCGGAGACGGAGCTTAGCCTGCGCGACGGTAAACTGAGACTGTTATGCGCTACATCTTCCATGGAACTGGGGATTGATGTGGGGGAGATCGATCAGGTACTGCAGGTAGGGTGTCCGCGCACGATTTCAGGAACGATGCAGAGACTAGGACGGGCAGGACATAATCCGGGGAGAGTCAGCGTAATGTATCTTTTCCCAAGAACGGCGGCAGAATGTGTGTCCTGCGGGATGACGGCGTCTCTTGCAAGGCAGGGTGGTGTAGAACATGTCAAGCCGCCGACGGGCTGTCTGGACGTATTGGCGCAGCACTTGGTTTCTATGGCAGCCTTCAAAAGTTATGAGTTGTCAGAGGTGATGGAGATTTTGCCGAGGGCATGGCCTTTCAGATACGTTACTAAAGAGGATGTGAAGTCGGTTCTTTCTATGCTGGCGGGAGATTATGAACACGATAGGGATATCCCTGTCCGCCCGAGGATTTTGTACGACCGAATCCATGAAAAGGTGGAAGGAGACGGATACAGCAGGATGCTGGCGGTGTCGGCGGGCGGCACAATCCCCGATAAGGGATTATATTCCGTGAAAACGCAGGAGGGGGTAACGCTTGGGGAAGTGGACGAGGAGTTTGTTTACGAAACTCAGAAGGGCGACCGATTTATTCTTGGCTCCTTTGCGTGGCGGGTTGTGAATATCAGCCGTGATACCGTGACGGTGACACAGGCGCAGATGGAGGGTGCAAGGCTCCCTTTCTGGCATGGAGAAATTAAAGGAAGGGATAAGAGAACAGGAGAAGCGTTCGGCAGAATACTCTATGCACTGCAAAAAGCGTATGAGGACGCAAAACTGCCGGAAGCCTTGAGAGAACTTGGACTGGACGAATCGGCGGAAAAGATGGCTTCGGGTTATCTGGAGCGGCAGATTAAGGCGGCGGGAAGCCTGCCGGATCACAAGACGATTGTTGTGGAGCATTTCAAGGACACTGTGGGAAACAGTCAGGTGATGGTTCATTCGATATTTGGCAGACGGGTCAATGCGCCATTATCGCTTCTTGCGGCGCAGACAATCAGAGAGCTTACCGACGCTGAAATCGGCAGTGTGGATGAGGAGGACGGTTTTCTTCTGTATTCATACGGCAACCAGAGTCTTCCCGAAGGCATCTTACAACAGATTGACGTAGAAGGCTGCGTACGAAAACTGGAGATACTTCTTCCGGCGACGCCGCTTTTTAATATGGCGTTCCGCTATAACAGCGGACGGGCGCTGATGATGGGAGTCCGCAGGAACGGACGTTTACCGCTTTGGATGCAGCGGCTTAAGAGCGCTGAAATGTTAGAGCAGGTAGTGCGGGAACAGGAGCACCCGTTGATGCGGGAGACAAGGCGGGAGTGTCTGCAGGAATTGTGGGATATCAAAGGCGTACAGGAACTGTTAGAGGATATTCGGAGCGGGGCGATAGCGGTCAGAGAAATCTATTCGGATATTCCGTCGCCCATGTCGCTTCCATTGCAATGGAGTCAGGAAGCGGCAGTGATGTATGATTATGCGCCTACGCCGAGAGGCATTCACGGAGCAGTGGAAGAAGCGCTGAAAAAGGAAAAAAACCTTGTGCAGCCAGGCAGTGCGGAATTGCAGGCAGTGCAGGAACGCGGCAGACTGCCACAGGATGAGAAACAGCTCCATTCGCTCCTTATGACGGAGGGAGATCTGGCGGCCGGGGACATGGATATTCCGGTGGAATGGCTGGACAGGCTTGCCAGAGACGGCAGGGTTCTCTATCTGGAACAGGGGCTGTGGATTGCCGCAGAGCAGGAAGAAGAATATACGGCGGCATTTGACGCGGAAGCAGTGTACGGTCCGCAGAGTACTACAAAAGAAGCGGAACGGCCGGCAGCAGTCGGACAGGAGACAAGGGAAAAGCCGGGCAGGGAGGAGCGTCTGCATATCGTGCGGCGTATGCTTCGTTACAGAGGAGCGGCGGACGCGGCACAGACAGCGGCTCGCTATGGTTTGACGGAGCAGACGGCGGGGGAGATTCTGGAACAGTTATGTCGTCAGGGCGAGGCGGTTTTGCAGGATGGCAGGTATTATCACGGCAAATTGTACAGCCGTGCCCGGCTTCGTACGCTGAAGAACAGACGGGAAGAAATACAGACGTCTCCGGCGGTAAACTATGCGTCGCTGATGCTTATGGCGACACAGTCCGGCGCTCCAGCGGAAGAATGTCTGCAAAATACACTGCGGCAGTATGCAGGAATGAGCTTTCCGGCGGCATATTGGGAGAAGATTATCCTGCCCCGGCGGATAAGAAATTATAAGGAATCGGTGTTAGACAGCTTCCTTGCAAAAGGCGAATTGTTCTGGCATATGAAAGACAAGGGTGAAATATGTTTTGAGTTTCAGGCAGATATTGCATGGGAGCAGGATATGAGCAGTTTGCCGGAGAGCGGGGCGGACAAGCAGACCCCGGCATTCGGATGCAGGATGGCGGCAGAAGAACTCACGGAAAAAGAACGTACCGTGTACGCAGCAATTGCAAAGCGCGGAGCCTGTTTTATGCAGTCGTTAAACAGTCTGTTTCCCGGAGAGTCGCCCTACGATACGCTTTTATCGCTTCTGGAAAAGGGACTGCTCTATGCGGACAGTTATCTCCCGGTGCGTCAATGGATTGACAGAGAAAAGACGAAGAAAGCGGCTGCCAGACAGCGGGTGAACATGCGGATGAAAGCGTTACAGACGGGCAGATGGGATATCGTCAGACCGACAAGGGAGAAAACCATTGAGGAAAAACTGGAAGCCTGTTTTGATTATAGTCCGGTTCTTTGCAGACAGACCGTTACAGCGTGCGGGTTTTCATGGCAGGAAGCGTTGTCGGTACTGCGCATCTGGGAATATACCGGTCAGGCAAGAAGAGGATATTTTGTGAAAGAATTGTCCGGTGTCCAGTTTATCCGAGGGAAAGATTATGCGAGCGTGGTGCGAAGCCTTCAGGAGCCGGAACAGAAGATCATATGGATAAATGCCGTAGATCCGGCGCAGTGCTGGGGAAGGATATTGCCGCATGGGGAAGGCAGAAATTTCGTGTGTGTGCCCGGAACAGTAGTCGCATGTATAGGAGGCGCTCCCGTGGCGGTGATGGAGCGGCAGGGAAAAGTATTTCGTGTCATGGATGCCGACATGCAGGGAAATAAACTGGAAGAGTGTCTGCGTGTTTTTATAGAGGAATTTAAGCGCGGCAGCATTTTTCCGGCCGTAAAACGGATTGTTGTAAAGGACTATCCGGATACGGCGGCAGAAGCGTTTGCACAGGCGGGATTTATGAAAGAAATGCAGGACTATGTGCTGTACCGTTAAACAGTTTTATCGTCGGCGCCATACAGGACGGGATATTGAATGACTACTCTACATTGCTGGTGAAATCGGTTCTGGATTTTATCATTATCGTGGTTATGACTTCCTCTATGGGCAAAGGCTGTGTTTTTTCCGCGATTCCTGTTTTTGTGTTCGAGGGAACGATCACCCTGCTTGCGCGGCTGATATCGCCAGTAATGACGGAAACGGCAATTATATATTTATCTCTGATTGGGTCGATTCTGATTTTCTGCGTAGGAATTAATTTAGTATGGGGGAAAATAATACGCGTGGCAAATATGCTGCCTGCCGTCGTGCTGGCGGTTCTGGCGGCATATCTTCCATGGAACTTTTGACAAAAGATAATTGAAATCCGAAAAGGAGGAAATAGTCTATTATGAATAAATATCTGAAAAATCTAAACCGTATGGAATTTGTAGTGACTTGGGCATGTACGGGCAGATGCAGACATTGTTCGGAAGGAGAACACTCTTTAAGCGGAGAGCATATTGATGCAGACGCCGCTGTAGAGGCCGTTTATGAAATATGCAGGCACTATAAGATTGAATCCTTAATGACTTTTGGCGGTGAACCGTTGCTTTATCCTGAAATTGTATGTAAAATACATAAAGCAGCGAAGGAAATGGGCATCCCGAAACGGGATGTAATCACGAACGGTTTTTTCAGTAAAGATGAAAATCGCATTCGAGAAGTGGTTTCTATGCTGACAGAAAGCGGAGCGGGCAGTATTGCTTTGTCTGTGGACGCATTTCATCAGGAGACTATACCGCTTGAACCTGTCAAATACTTTGCGGAATGCGTGCAGAAGACGGATATGTCAATCAGAACAAGTCCGGCATGGCTGGTAAGCGAGGAGGACAATAATCCGTATAATATAAAAACCAGAGAGGTTCTGCAGGTGTTTACGCAAATGGGCATAGAAACCGCTTCCGGAAATGTGATATTCCCGAGCGGAAATGCGATAAAGTATCTGAGCGAATATTTTGATGAGATGAAAGATTATGTAAGTCCTTATGAGGAAAACCCGAAAGATGTGCGGGCAATCAGTTTTTCTCCAAACGGCGATGTCTTAAACGGAAATGTCCGGAAAGACAACATTATGGATATTTTAGAATCCTATTCGGCGGAGACTTTTTCTGACGAATAACAGAAATAGTGGGCTAATCAATCTGCATATAAACTGTAAAGAAACAGATAATAGTGTGAGAAGAACTTCTAGAGCTCCCAGCAAAGGCTGTTTCGCTAAGAAGTTCTACGATTTGCCAAGCAAATCTTTCTCACACTGGAGAAAGCACGCGCGGAAGTGAGGAATAAATATGAAGCACGGATTTATCAAAGCGGCAGCTATGACCCCCAAAATCAGGGTGGCTGACCCTGAATATAATGCGAAAGAAATCTGTAAAGGAATCGAGGAAGCATGTGGAGAAGGCGCTAAAATCATTGTTTTTCCGGAACTGTGTCTGACCGGATATACATGCGGCGATCTTTTTCTGCAGGAACGATTGCTCATGCAGGCTAAAGAGGCGCTGCGCATGGTAGCGGATGCCACACAGGGAAGCGATGCGCTGGTGTTTGTGGGGCTTCCTCTTGAAAAAGAAGGTAAGCTGTATAATGTGGCGGCGGCTCTGCAGGACGGAGAGGTACTTGCTTTTATTCCGAAGAGACATATTCCGTCCTACGCGGAATTTTACGAGACAAGACATTTTGCGGCAGGTAATGAGGTACCGGAGAGTATTCTCTATGAAGGCGAAGACCTTCCGTTCGGCACCAATATTCTGTTTGAAGCAGATGCAGTCAGCGGATTGACGATAGGCTGTGAGATTTGTGAAGATATCTGGGCGCCGTTGTCGCCGGGAACGTTACATGCGCTGGCAGGAGCTACTGTGATCGTGAATCTGTCGGCTTCCAATGAGACGATTGGCAAAGACGCATACAGGGAAATGCTGGTGAAGTCGTCGAGTGCCAAACAGATCACGGGATATATCTATTGTTCGGCAGGAGAGGGGGAATCCACGCAGGATCTGGTGTTCGGCGGACACAATATCATTGCGGAAAACGGAACGATTCTCTCACAGGCGAAGCGGTTTGTACCGGAAAATATTTATGCGGACATTGATATTCACAGACTCTGTCATGAAAGACGCAGGATGTCCACTTTTGTACCGCAAAAATGGGAACAGTATTTAACTTTACCGATTCATATGGAAATGGAGGAGACGCCTCTTACGCGTATGTTCGGGGCACAGCCTTTTGTGCCGGCAAATCAGGAGGAACGTAATAAACGCTGTGAGGAGATCCTTTCGATTCAGTCTTTTGGTCTTAAGAAACGATATGAACATACAGGGTGTCAGTCTGCGGTCATCGGGGTTTCGGGAGGGCTGGATTCTACGCTTGCTCTGCTTGTGACGGTGCGGGCTTTCGATATGCTTGGGCTGGATCGGGGACAGATTACGGCGGTGACGATGCCGTGTTTCGGTACGACGGACAGAACTTATGACAATGCCTGCAAACTGGCAGGAATTCTGGGAACTGCACTTGAAGAGATTGATATTAAAGAGGCGGTGAGCATACATTTTAAGGATATCGGACAGGATATGGATAATCACGATGTAACGTATGAAAACGGGCAGGCGAGAGAACGCACCCAGATTCTGATGGATATTGCGAACCGAAAGAATGGTATGGTAATCGGGACGGGCGACATGTCTGAACTCGCGCTTGGCTGGGCGACTTACAACGGCGATCACATGTCCATGTATGGCGTTAATGCCGGTGTTCCGAAGACGCTTGTGCGTCATCTGGTCAGGTACTATGCTGACACATGCGGCGATAAAGAATTAAAGAAGATTTTGGAGGATGTACTTGACACGCCTGTCAGTCCGGAACTTTTACCGCCCGTGGACGGCGTGATTGCACAGAAGACGGAAGCGCTGGTCGGACCTTATGAATTGCATGACTTTTTCTTATACTATATGCTGCGCTGTGGCTTTGAGCCTGCTAAGATTTACAGAATTGCCTGTGGGGCTTTCCGAGATATATATGACGAAGATGTCATATTGAAGTGGCTCAAAACTTTTTACAAGAGATTTTTTGCGCAGCAGTTTAAACGTTCCTGTCTGCCGGATGGTCCCAAAGTCGGCAGTGTGGCTGTTTCCCCCCGCGGCGACCTGCGCATGCCCTCTGACGCCAGTGCCGCTATCTGGCTGAAGCAGATAGAGGAATTGTAAGGCGGCGCCAGACAGTGATCTCCTGTCTGGCGCGTCTCATTTATTGAACCTCCTCCAACTCCTCATCCCCCTCATTTTCCAACGCCTTCTCCAATGAAGCCGTAATAGCGTCTAAAAGAATCATAGACGTATACTTGCTGTCATCCGAATAGGTGATGCCATCCAGACTCTGATTGACGATAATCTGATTGGCAAGATCCTCGAATGACGGTTGAATCAAAGGATACATGGTTGCCACGGCTTCGTCCAGATTGATGAGGCGTATGGAGTTGATGTTTTTCTCGTCCACGGTTACTTCAATTTCCACGATGTTGTCGTTTAAAATCAACGAGGTCGTATATACACCGGGTATGTAGGTGTTGGAGGTAGTCTGTGTCACGGTAGACATGGTCGCTCTTTTTTCCTCTTTCGGCAGGAACATGATGATGAGCAGAACGATGAACAAAATACCGAGCACGGCGAAGATTCCGGTATATATTAACTCTTTTACGTGAAGCACAACGATTTTGGTTTTGGAACTCATACAATATCCCCATAGAAATTCTTTTTTATCAGTTTATGAGGGGGACTGCGGGTTTATGCATAGCGTACACGCTAACTATTGTATGGACTGTGCGAGCTACATGTTATACGGCATTATATTTCGTTTTAATCCGGTATAGGCTAATAGGATATAAATAGCGTAGATTGCAGCAAACAGCCCGAGTGTGATCAGCAGAATTACAAGCGGCCGGTTTGTACCTGCCATGATTTCCGGTTCCACGATGTTCTCAAAGTTCAGAATAAAAGGAACGCTGACAAACAGCGCAGGAACTACCGGCATTGCATAGTAAACGGTGAACTGGCATCTCAGCGCTTTGAGCATTTCCTGCCGCGCCATGCCGAGTTTACGAAGCAGTATAAATTGTTGTCTGTAGCGGTTTATCTCACTGAGTTGGTGGATGGTGAGAATCGTCACGGTGGTCATTGTAAGAATCAAAGCCAAGTAGTAGAGCGGAAAGGCAAACATCGCTACTTCGGAAGCTTCGGCTCTTTTATTTTGCGATCTGGCGCTGATCGTGCCGTAGTCGTCTCCGCTAAAAATGCCACTGTGTTTGGTTCCTGTCTGATAAAAGATGTCACGCAGAGTGTAGTATTCGGTTTCACTTATCGGTTCTTCAGTCATGACGGCATAGCATATGCCGTGTATGGTATACTTTTCAGCGATGTTGTCCGGAAGTACCAGAATAAAGTTGTAGCCGTTGCCGCCCCATAAGTATTGATTGAATGTTTCTGTGTAGACATTGCCTAAAGTCAGGTTTTCTTTTTTATATATGACGGAAGTGTCAGATAGTTCCGATTGAGGATATTGTCTGACAGCATTTTCCAGATAAGGCATGCAGTGAACCAAGTACTGTCCGGGTTCTATTTCGACTTCGGGATAACCAAGTATCCTCCTTAGAGCGGCATAATCGCTGTATTTCATGATCGTGTCGGCGTCATAGAACGAGGAGTAGTGCGTGTTGGATTCAAGATAATCTGTCATAGAGTCATCTTCCGCCAGATAAATAGAGTAAATCAATTCGCCGGTTACGGTCAGATTTGCATGTGCGTAATCGGAATACTCTTCAAAACGGATATTGGTGTCAGTGTCAGAGACAAAAAGGTCGAAACAGCATTGTTCCGCCCGGAAATGGAACATGTGGCTAAAGAGCATACCCATTCCAAAACTGATCAGTATGGCGGTAAACAGTAAAGAGATGGTCGCCATGACGATTCCCATAGTGGCAAGTTTAGCCGAGAGCGTGCGAAAGACGAGCAGCGTCTGCCGCTTGTATTTGTTTGCCGGACGGCTTTCATAATAAGCCGGAACGCCGGAGGAGAAGCTGATAAAAAATCCGTAGAGAAATACAATGATACAGACTGCTCCTAAGAAAGAAGGGATCGTGCTTCCTATCATTAAAAACAATGTACCGATGACGCCGAGTATGATGGAAAGTACAAATGTTTTGCGGCGACGGCTGCTTTTGTGAATGAACTCTTCCTCATTTCTTTTTTCATAATAGATGAGGTCATAGATTTTCATGGAACGGATGCGCTTCCGGCATTTAAGCTGGGCAAAAAGATAAATCAGCGTAAAATATGTGAGTGTCAGACCGACTGCTTTCAGAGAAAAAGACAGCCCGAAACGGTAGGGTGAGTCGAAGAGGGTTAATACAATTGCGCGGAGAATCTGAAACAGAAAACTGCCTAGGATTGTTCCAAGTACGAAGGCGGCTGTGCCGATCAGCAGATTTTCCATCATGAAAAGGCGTGTTACCTGTTTCGGTTCCAGACCGATTAAAATGTAGGTGCCGAGTTCGCGGCTTCGTTTGGTCAGCATAAATCCGGTGGTGTAATAGACCAGCCATCCGATAATACATACGACTATAATGCTGGCGAAAACAATCATCTCCGGCAGATATTCCATGTGCGCGGACAGTTGCAGAAGTTCTTTGGAAAAAACCAAGTCGTTGAAGGCATAGATAAGGGCGGCAGACATAACGATAGTGACGAAATAGACCAGATAATCTTTTGCCTGCCTTTTGGCATTTCGCAAGGATAATTTAGATAACGTCACTGATATCACCTCCTAACAATGCAAGAACATTCAAAATCTCGCGGTAGAATACCGGTCTGTTCCGTTCGCCCCGAAGCAGTTCGTTGAAGATTTTCCCGTCTTTTAAGAAAAGGATTCTTGAAGCATAACTGGCGCTGTAAGCGTCATGTGTGACCATGAGGATCGTCGCGTCCATGTCCCGGTTCATCTGAGACATGATTTCCAGAAGATTCTTAGAGGCAGTGGAGTCCAAAGCTCCGGTAGGTTCGTCTGCAAGCAGCAGAGACTGCCCGGCAACCATGGCTCTGGCGCAGGCAGCGCGCTGTTTTTGCCCGCCGGATACCTGATAGGGAAATTTGCCGAGAACATCGGTGATGCCGAGTCTTTCAGATACTTCCATAACCTGTCTTTGTACTGTACGAGAGTCGGAATGATTGAGCGTGAGGGCAAGACCGATGTTTTCTTCGAGTGTCAGAGTGTCCAGCAGATTAAAATCCTGAAAGACAAATCCCAGCCGTTCTCTCCTAAAACGGGCAAGTTCATTATCAGCAAGTTCTGAGACTTCCGTGCCTTCCAGAACAATACTTCCGGCGCTTACCGTATCTATTGTGGATATGCAGTTGAGCAGGGTGGTCTTGCCGCTGCCGGAAGCCCCCATGATAGCGATAAATTCACCTTTTTTTACATCAAAACTGACGCGGTCTAAGGCTTTGGTAACGTGATTTTTACTGCCGTAGTATTTTTCGATGTTTTTGACTTGCAGCATAACATACCTCCTATAAATTGATTTCCGAGAGCATGAGTCAAGCGGCTGCGGAGCAGATGTTTAGCTCATGCCGCGGGTTGGCGACGTATGCTGCTATCATACAGCAGCAGAGCAGCAGATAGTATCGAAGTAATATGGATTTGTCTTACAATTTTGTAAGATTGTGCTGGAAGAGTTCCGCTACTGGTTTTCGATGCTTAAATCTCTTACCGGAAAAGTGAGTGTTACGCAGGTACCCTCGTTTTCGGCAGAGATAATTTGTATGTCGATATCAAGAAAGTCAGCTAATTTGCGGCACAGATATAAGCCCATTCCGGTGCTCCCGCCTTTCACGCGCCCATTACTGCCTGTGAATCCACGGTCAAAGACGCGGGGCAGTTCATGGGAGGGGATGCCGATACCGTTATCAGAGACGTCGAGAATAAGCCGGTCTTTGCCGGTGCGTTCGGCAGAAATGAAAATGACAGATGTGTCATTAATTGTGTAGAGATTTTCAGTGTTCATTTGAGTGTGCGAAGCAGATCCCGCAAACGAGCTGTGTTTAAACGAACTGCGCTCGTTTGAGCAGAACTCGTTTTGGTATCGGGCAGCGTTTTGCATAAGCTGTCCGAGAATAAAGCACGTCCATTTTTCGTCGGTATAGATTTGATGATTCAGATTGTCGGTTTCGATGCGTATGTTACTTTGCATGAGCAGTGTGCGGTAAGTTTCAATGGTCTTTGACACGATTTCTTCGAGATTACATTCTCTGATGATGCAATCGCGTTCCGGATTCTCCATTCTGGCATAGAAGAGCGCCCGTTCCACATGGGCTTCAATCCGGGCAAGTTCCTGCGAGAGCCGTCGTCGGGTTTCCGGGGTCATGTCGTGACAGATTAATTTGGCCGCCGTGATGGGGGATTTGATTTCATGCACCCAGCTTTCCACATATTCGCGGTAATCCTGCATTGCAGATTCTGCGTCTGAGACGGATTCGGTCATAGATTTACAGGAGCGGCGCATGAGAGCAAAAAGCTTACGTTCATACAAGGTTTTCGGCGGCGGCGTACATTCGGTAAACAGATATTTCCGGTCCAGTCCGGACATGATGCGTTCCAGTTCATTCAGATGCGACCGGCATATAAAAAAGCTGGCGAGAAGCGATGTTATGCGAATCAGGCAGATTAATATAATTAACAGAGTGATTACACCGGACTGTGTTCCGGTGGCAAACAAAATAACTGACGTTAGTGTCATTACTAATATTTCTAATATGATCTTGCCCATACGGTCAGATAGAAATTCGCGAAAAGTCATAATTACTTTTACTCCCCAAATGCTTTTATCTATATTTGATATCCCAGTCCCCGACGTGTCTTAATATAGTCGGACAGTCCCAATTCATCCAGTTTGTTCCGCAGTCTGGTAATGTTGACGCTTAAGGTGTTGTCGTCGATATAGATTTTACTGTTCCATAAAGATTCTATCAAATCGGCACGTGAGACGATCTCTCCTGCGTGCGTCATCAGATGTGCTAAAATCTGGATTTCATTGCGCGTAAGACAGATGGACATATTGTTGGCGGTTACGGTGCCTTTAGCCAGATTCAGGCGAAGGCCTTTAATTTCCGTATAGTCAGGTTCTGCTTTCAGGCTGCTGCGGCGCAGGATGACTTTAATACGGGTCAGCAGAAGCGGTATGTTGTACGGTTTGCAGATGTAATCATCGCCGCCCATGCTGAGGGCAAGAAGCTCATCCGCCGTGGAATTCCGGCTGGTGACAAAAATGATGGGTGTATTGCTGTTTCTTCGTAATTCGGCGCACAATGACAGGCCGTCCTGCCCGGGCAGTCCAAGGTCCAATAAAATCAAATCGGGGGCTGCCTCTTTGGTCTGTTGAACGATATCTTGAAAAGAGGTGACAGGGATAGGGATATAACCTTCGTTTGTCAAAAGGAGGGTCAGTTCTTCACGCACCGCTCTGTCGTCTTCAATAATCATGATTTTTGGCATTATTTTCTCCTTTTGTTTGTAATGGGTGAAACAATTGAGTGAAGATTAATTTTCTATAAACTTGCACAATACAATATGTGGCATATGGCTGTTTATTTAGTTTGCATTATACACCAGATATTGAATTGTTTCCATGCTTAACGATTTTGCGTTTAATAATTTTCTACAATCAAAACAGAAGAAAACATTTGCGTTTGACGATTTTCTATGGTATAGATAGGATATACTTTAAACAAAACGGAACCTTCTTTCTTTTTTGATTCCGGATAATCTTCGGGGCAGTGCTCCGTCTCATTTCTAAGGAAAGGAAAACACATCTATGAATCGAAACACATCTTTTCAAAACGCCTACGGCAAGATTTATTACAGTATGACCAATGACTATATGTTTCGTGCGGTCTTACAATCCAACAACAGAGTATTACGCGGGTTGATCTGTTCTTTACTTCACTTAACTGAGCAGGAAGTGGTTTCTGCCAAAGTCACAAATCCGATTATCTTGGGGGAGTCGATTCAAGACAAGGAGATAAGACTGGATATCAATGTCCTGCTGAACAACCAAACGTTGATCAACCTTGAAATGCAGGTGACGAACAGACTTAACTGGCAGAATCGCTCCGTAATCTATCTGTGCCGCTCTTTTGACAGTCTTGCCCACGGACAGGATTATAATCAGGCGAAGTCTGTGATACATATCGGATTTTTAGACTATACACTGTTTGAGGAACACCCTGAGTTCTATGCATCGTACAAACTGTTAAACGTTAAAAATTATCAAAAATATAGTGACAATATTATGCTGAATGTGGTAGACTTATCTCGAATAGACTTAGCAACGGAAGAGGATAAGAAATATCATATTGACGACTGGGCGAAACTTCTGAAAGCAACTACTTGGGAGGAGGTCAAAATATTGGCATCTAAAGACGAAAATATGAATGAAGCGGCAAAAGCGATTTTTATGTTTAATACTGACGAACAGATTCGCAAGATGTGTTGTGACAGAGAGGAATATTATCAGGACATGCGGAATTACCAGAGGGAGATTTCGGACAAGGAACTTTCTATTCGAAGTTATAAACGGACAATTGCGAAACAAGACGAAGCGATAGCGGGTTATGAGAAAGAGCTGACAGACCGAGAACGAGAAATAGCGGAGCGCAATCGGACAATTTCAGAGAAGGAAGAACAGATCAGGCAGCTTCTTGCAGAGAACGAGAGGTTACGAAGCTCCACCTTGACAAATTCACAAAACAACTGATATGATAATACGGAACAAGGGCGTTCTTATATAGGATAAGAATGCCCTTGCGTGCGTTTATGATTAAAAAACAATGTGTGACAAAAAATAAAGTGTCTGTGCAGGTGTGGCGACGGCATATTGCCCAACGTCGCGTAAACGTTCCGTAATGGAGAGTAAAATGTAGGAAAAGGGAGGCAGTTATGAGAAAAAATTACACAAAGGAAGATATCATACAACTGGTTGCAGATGAGGATGTGGAATTCATCCGTCTACAATTTACGGATATCTTTGGCAATCTGAAAAATGTGGCGATTACGGCGAGTCAGCTTGAGAAGGCGCTCAATAATGAGTGTATGTTTGACGGTTCTTCAATTGAAGGGTTTGCGCGCATCGAGGAATCTGATATGTATTTGCATCCTGATTTCAATACACTGGAAATTTTTCCATGGCGTCCACAGCAGGGCAAGGTGGCAAGGATGATTTGTGATGTATACTGCCCGAACGGCAAGCCTTTTGAGGGAGACCCACGGTATATTTTAAAGCGTGCAATCGTGGAAGCGGAGAAGTTGGGTCTTACGTTCGAAGTCGGACCGGAATGTGAGTTTTTCCTTTTTAATACGGATGAAAATGCAATGCCGACGACGATCACCCATGAAAAAGCGGGATATTTTGATTTGGGACCGATGGATTTCGGAGAAAATGCCAGACGGGATATGGTACTTACTTTGGAGGATATGGGATTTGTCATTGAAGCATCGCATCATGAAGTGGCGCCGGCACAACATGAGATTGATTTCCGCTATGATGAGGCGCTTTCTACGGCGGACAATATTATGACTTTCAAGCTGGCGGTCAAGACGATTGCCCGCAGGCACGGACTTCACGCTACATTTATGCCGAAGCCGAAGTTTGGTGTGAACGGCTCGGGCATGCATATCAATATGTCGTTATCCAAAGACGGCAAAAATATTTTCGCTGACGAGAACGACGCATTTGGCTTAAGTGAGACAGCATATTATTTTATCGGCGGTATCATGAAGCATATGAAAGGCATGACGGCGATTACGAATCCGCTCGTCAATTCCTACAAACGTCTGGTACCCGGGTACGAGGCGCCGGTCTATATTGCGTGGAGCGCCACGAACAGGAGTCCGCTCATTCGCATTCCGGCCGCGCGGGGGGAGGGAACGAGGATTGAACTGCGTTGTCCGGACCCTTCGGCAAATCCTTATCTTGCCTTGGCGGTATGTCTGCGTGCAGGATTGGATGGCATCGTGAATCAGATTATGCCGCCCGACAGCGTGGATTGTAACATTTTCCGCATGAGTGAGGAAGAGAAGGCGGCCAAAAAGATTGAGGAGATACCGGGTACACTGATTGAGGCAATCTATAACATGGAAGCGGATGATTTCATACGGGATGTGCTGGGGGAGCATGCGTATAACAGATATATTCAGGCAAAGAAGGAAGAATGGTTCCGGTATCGTATGCAGGTGACGGAGTGGGAGGTTAATGAGTATCTGAACAATGTATGACACGACGCTCTGTCAATGATCAAAGATGATTTATGTATGAAAATGACGGATGTGTCATGCGTGTGCGTAAGGTGAAAAAGACAGGACGGGAGGTGAGCGTGTGACCAATATTATCGTGGCGCTGCCGAAGATAGAAGATGCCAAGGGTATTCGCGGCGTGCTGGTGAAGAATGGTTTTCAGGTCACGGCAGTCTGTGCGACAGGAGCCCAATGCTTAAGTCATTTGCGTGATTTAAGCGATGGCGTTGTCATTTGCGCGTACAAGATGACGGACATGATATATACGGAGTTACACGACTGTCTCCCGCAGGGTTTCGATATGCTGCTTGTGGCGTCTCAGACGGTACTTAATGAATATCGATGTGATGATATCATGTGTCTTGCGATGCCTTTTAAGGTACACGACCTCATCAATACGGTGGATATGATGAGTCAGACGATCATGCGAAGGAAGCGTAAAGCTAAGGCAGGACCGAGGCAGCGGAGCACTGAGGAAACGGCGCTGCTCAAAGAGGCAAAAGAACTTCTGATGAATCGAAATCATATGTCGGAGGAGGAGGCGCATCGATATATCCAGAAATGCAGCATGGACAGCGGCACAAACATGGTGGAGACGGCGCAGATGGTATTGACGATGATGCGCGAGTAGAGCACATTTTGCATAGCATTATGCAATGAATGTGCTCTATTTGTTTTTATAGTGTGGTATGATATAAAGAAAATATGCGGAAGGAGAAGGTCTATGAAGTTTACAAAAATGCACGGATGCGGAAATGATTATATTTACATTAATGGTTTTACAGAAAAGATTGCGCAGGTCAAAAAACCGGAATTAGTAAGACGGCTCAGCGACAGACATTTCGGAATCGGCGGAGACGGAGCGATATTCATTAATCCGTCCAAAGAGGCCGACTTCGAGATGGAGATGTACAATGCCGACGGGAGCAGGGCTGAAATGTGTGGGAACGGTATCCGCTGTGTGGCAAAATATGTCTTTGATAAAGGACTGACGGATAAAACTGACATAAGTATCACAAGTTGCGGACAGGTAAAATATTTACAGCTTTTCCTAAAAGAAGGGAAAGTGGAGTCCGTCAGGGTGAATATGGGAGCGCCGGAACTTAGAACTGGGCGGATACCGGTAACCATGGAAGAGGCGGAGAACCGGATCAATACCGGTGGCGGAGTTGCTACAACAGATGAGAAGGATGATGCCGGTGAATGCGCAGTGGCATTGGGATGTGACAGTGCTATTGATGAACCCATCATGGTACAAGGGAAAGAATACAGAATGACATGCGTGTCAATGGGAAATCCTCATGCCGTTATATTCATGGACAATGTAACGGATTTAAAGATTGAACAAATCGGTCCATATTTTGAAAATCATGAAAGGTTCCCGAAGCGTATTAACACGGAGTTTGTCAAGGTGCTGGACAGAAAAACAGTACAAATGCGCGTCTGGGAACGGGGCACGGGAGAGACGCTCGCCTGCGGTACGGGGTGCTGTGCGACGGTGGTTGCCTGTATTTTAAATGGTTTGACGGAAGAAACGGTTACTGTTAAACTATTAGGTGGCGAGATTTTAGTCACATGGGACAGGGAAGCGAATCTGGTCTATATGACGGGTCCGGCAAGGACCGTGTTTGAAGGTGAATGTTAAGCCAAGGAAAGGGTGGAGAAAATTATGGTGAAAGTAAACGACAATTATTTAAAATTACCCGGCAGTTATCTTTTTTCTACAATTGCAAAGAAAGTAAACGCTTACACGGCGGCGAATCCGGATAAGAAAATTATCAGATTAGGGATTGGTGATGTGACGCAGCCACTTTCCGCCTCGGTCATAAGTGCATTGCACAGTGCGGTGGATGAAATGGCAGATGCCGCTACGTTCCACGGTTATGCGCCGGATTTAGGATATGAGTTCTTAAGAAAAGCGATTGCGGATAATGATTATAAAGCAAGAGGATGTCAGATTGAGGCGGATGAAATTTTTGTTTCGGACGGTGCGAAGTGCGATTCCGGCAACATACAGGAGATTTTCGCGCTGGATAATAGAATTGCGGTCTGCGATCCGGTATATCCGGTCTATGTGGACACCAATGTCATGGCGGGAAGAACGGGTACATACGACCCGGCGTCTGAGAGATGGAGTGATGTGATTTATATGCCTTGTACGGCGGAGAACAATTTTGCGCCCGAGCTGCCGAAGGAAGTACCGGATCTGATATATCTTTGCTTTCCAAACAATCCGACAGGTTCTACGATCAACAAGGCACGGCTTCAGGAGTGGGTGGACTATGCCAACAAGAATGGTTCTATGATTATTTATGATGCGGCTTATGAGGCATATATTTCAGAAGCAGATGTTCCTCACACGATTTATGAGTGCGAGGGAGCAAGAACTTGTGCGATTGAGCTTCGCTCTTTCTCCAAGAATGCTGGATTTACCGGTGTCCGCCTAGGATTTACGGTGATTCCGAAAGAGTTAAAAGCAGGCGATGTGTCCTTACATGCTTTGTGGGCAAGACGCCATGGTACCAAATATAACGGCGCGCCCTATATTGTTCAGAGAGCGGGTGAGGCGGTGTACAGCGAGTCCGGTAAGAAGGAAACAAAAGAGCTGGTTGCGTATTATATGAAGAATGCAGCTTATATCATGGAAGGCTTAAAATCTGCCGGCTTTGATGTGTCCGGCGGTGTGAATGCGCCTTATATCTGGCTGAAAGCGCCGAACAATATGACGAGTTGGGAGTTCTTCGATTACTTATTGGAGAATGCCAATGTGGTCGGCACGCCGGGTTCCGGATTCGGTCCCAGCGGTGAGACATATTTCCGTCTGACAGCATTTGGCAGTTACGAGAACACGGTAGAGGCGGTTGACAGGATTAAGAAGCTGTCAATTTAATTCTAAAGGAAAGGATCCGGGAATTAGCTATGCGCGACGAAACGACAATGTATCGGCTTTTTATGGATATCGCGACTGCGGATGAGAGAATTCTGGCAGTCTACATGAATGGTTCAAGAACCAATCCCAATGTGCAGAATGATATTTTTCAGGATTATGATATCGTATATGTGGTGACAGAGACACGACCATTTATTGAGGATCAAGAATGGATTCACAGGTTCGGGAATGTTCTGTATATGCAGTATCCTGATGAAAGTCCTGATTATCCGAGCGATAAGGAGAACTCTTATGGCTGGCTGATGCAGTTTGACGACGGCATTAGGATTGACCTGACTGCGCAGAGCATTGCATATGCGAAAGAGCATATCCATGACGATAGGCTTTGCAGGATATTGCTGGATAAAAATAATATTCTGCCTGAAATTCCGGAATCCACGGACGCGGATTATTATGTGAAGAAACCGACACGAGCACAGTTCCTCGCATGTGTTAATGAGTTCTGGTGGTGCAGCAATAACATTGCCAAAGGGCTGTGGCGTGGAGAGATGCCTTACGTGCAGGACATGACAAATTTTGTCGTGCGCAAACAACTTGAGAAAATGCTTTCGTGGAAAGTGGGTATTATCACCGATTTTGGCGTGAGCGTCGGTAAGTCGGCGAAATATCTGTACAGATGGATTGGTGAGGAAGAGTATCAGCGTTATCTGAATACTTATTTTGGCGGAAATACGGAAGAGGCATGGAAGGCCGTACTTGCGATGGGCGAGTTGTTTGACGAGGTAACGGAGTATGTAGCCGATGGGCTGGGGTATGCCTATGACCCGACGGAAGGACGGGCAGCGGCGGCTTATCTTAAGCATGTGCGTGAATTGCCGAAGGATGCGAAACAGGTGTATTAATAGTCGGCAGGGAGCACAATGGTCTGAAGAAGGCAAGAGTATACAGGAGACAAGATCATTCCGGAAAATTGACGACTCTTTTAGCATTTGCGACTTCCTGCTCGACTCCGAAAGCATGAATAAATAAACAGAAAGCATTGATGATAAAATGAAAAACACCGCATACAAGCCTCTGACGGCAACACCGTACAAACAAAATGAAACATATCAGGAACGGCAGCCTTCAAATCCCGAACTGGCAAAATATATCCGTTGTTTTTGGGGAAGCGCTCATCCTTATTTTAAAAGAAAAGAGCATGATGTTTTGGAACTTGTGATTCCGGATACATGTGTGGATATTATTTACAATATTGACCATACGGACAATACGATTGCCGGCGGGTTCTGTGGGATTAATGACGCAGCTTTTATGAGCGGCAATGACAGAACATGCGGGCATCTTGTTTCTACGTTTGCCATCCGGTTTTATGCGTGGGGAGTCTATCCCTTTGCAGAGGATTCGCTGTATGGAACCGTGAACGGATTCTATGATGTGTGTTCCAGATTCACATGGCTGGACCGGGTGCTGCGGCAGCAGTTATTTGACAAGTATTCGTTGGAGGAAAGAAGCAGGAGTGCGGAAGAAATGTTTCTTGCAAGAATCTCTGCGGCAGAGAGCGGTTCTACGACGGACTATGTGCCGACAAGCGGTATGTCAAATGTCGTCAGGGTCAGGGAGAACAGTATCGTTGAACGCGCGGTAGCACAGATTCTTCTGTGTAATGGCGTCTTGAACGTGGTACAGCTTGCACAGGAATGTTTTGTCAGCAGCCGGCAGTTAGAAAGGATTTTTCATGAATATATCGGAATGACGCCGAAGAAATTCTGTAATCTTGTGCGATACCAGTGCCTGTGGGGAGAGATCATGCGTAATCCGTTATTTCAGGCGGCGGATGCGGTATATCGCTACGGATATGCTGACCAGTCGCATCTACTGCGGGAATTTAAGCGCTATCATACGATGGATATTCGCAAGGCAAGGGCGTGCGCCTGCGAATATGTCGGAAATATTCAATACAACTGTAGTGACAGACGGTATCATATTATCTAACCGAAAAACCAGAGAGAAAGGGATGGATATGCGTATGAAATACAGTTGTGTGCTGATTGCCGTGAAAGATATGGAAAAGTCGCTGCGGTTTTACAAGGAGTTATTCGGACAGGAGGTTACGCTTGATCTGGGCGATAACAAGGCGCTTAAGGACGGGCTGGTTTTGCAGGCACATTTCGACGGGCTTGCAGGTTTTTCGCCGGAGACGATGAAATATCGTTCCAATACGATGGAACTCTATTTTGAAACGGAAGATTTTGAAGGATTTATGGAGGTGCTGGATGCGCACCCGGAGATTGAGCGGCTCCACGAGGCAAAGACGTTTTCTTGGTTTCAACGCGGGATACGCATCTTTGACCCGGACGGACATTTGATTGAAGTGTCGGAGAGTATGTATTCGGTGGCTTGCAGACTGTTTGCATCAGGAAAGGATATCGCGGAGACAACAGAACTGATTCAACATCCGGTCGATCTGGTAACGATATGGCATGAGGAATACATGAAATCCAAACAGCGTGATCTTAGCGTTTGTGGGACAGACTGCACTACATGCTACTGCTTTGGGGAAATGTGTACGGGCTGTAACGCATGCAGCGGAAAAGTCTTCCATATGCCGGATGGGAAGACGTGCGGTATTTATGACTGTACCGTAAACGGCAAGGGATATAAGAATTGTGCAGAATGTGATGCGGCGCCGTGTGAAATCTGGATGAAGACGCGAGACCCTAAATTTACGGATGAGGAGTTTGACGAAAATATCAGGATGCGCATGGAGGCATTGAAGAATATCTGATTTTTGCTGTTTGTATTATATATTGCTTGAATATATATGTATCTGATGTTAAGCTAAGATTTATAGTCTGCTCGTTCTATTGCGCTATTTCCTGTTTGTCGGGTGTGGGGCAGAACAAACAGACTATGCAGAGATAATATGCAGAATAACAGAAAGGTACAATTTTAATATGACAGGAGATAAAACAAACACGCCATCACAACATACAGACAGGAGAAGAAGCACTTTTTCAGGAAAGCTGGGATATGTTCTTGCAGTCGCCGGGTCGGCGGTAGGACTTGGAAATATCTGGAGATTTCCCTATCTTGCGGCGAAATACGGCGGCGGTATATTCCTTCTGACTTATCTGATACTTATGCTGACGTTCGGCTATGCGCTGATCGTATCGGAAACTGCGCTGGGGCGTATGACAAAGAGAAGCCCGGTAGGAGCGTTTCAGATATTTGGTAAGAAACTGCCGCTTAAGTTCGGCGGCTGGGTAAACGCCGTGATTCCCATGCTGATCGTACCTTATTACAGCGTGATCGGCGGCTGGGTTATCAAATATCTGTTTGAGTATCTGCGTGGGAATTCGCAGACTCTGGCGCAGGATGACTATTTTACGGGCTTTATTTCCGACGGTTTTAGCGCAGAGTTATGGTTCCTTGTGTTCAGTCTGGTAGTGATTGTTGTTTTGTTTGCAGGCGTTAAGCACGGCGTTGAGCGGGTTTCCAAGGTAATGATGCCGCTGCTTGTCATTCTGGCTGTTTTTGTGGCAGGATATTCCATGACCAGACCCGGGGCGCTTGAAGGTGTGAAATATTTTCTGATTCCGAATTTTGATAATTTTTCATGGATGACGGTAGTTGCCGCCATGGGGCAGATGTTTTATTCGCTGTCCATTGCTATGGGCATTTTGTATACTTATGGTTCTTATATGAAAAAAGAAGTGGATATTGAGCAGTCCACTACACAAGTGGAGATATTTGATACGGCGATTGCTATGCTGGCAGGGTTGATGATTATTCCGGCGGTCTTTGCTTTTTCGGGAGGAGATCCGGATACGCTGCAGGCGGGTCCGTCTCTGATGTTTATTACGATTCCTAAAGTGTTTGCGAGTATGGGATTCGGAACCGGCGCGGGTATTATGTTTTTCCTGCTGGTACTGCTTGCGGCATTGACGAGCGCTATTTCTCTGGCGGAATCAGGCGTTTCCACGTTTGAAGACCAACTCGGAATCGGGCGCCATAAAGCGACGGTTCTGATGGGGATTATCATGATTTTATTTGGTTCGGCGTCTGCACTTGGATTTGGCGTACTTGACTTCGTCAAGCTTCTGGGAATGTCGATTCTGGATTTCTTTGATTTCCTGACGAATTCGCTGATGATGCCGATCGCAGCGCTGGCAACATGTCTGCTTGTTACCCGCGTGGCAGGTCTTAATAAAATTATAGATGAAGTAGAACAGTCTTCTGAATTTAAACGTAAGAAAATGTATTGCTTTTTCATGAAGTATTTAGCGCCGGTATGTATTGTGATTATCCTGCTCAGTTCCATTGCGAATGTGTTTGGATGGATTACGATGTAACGGACAATATATGTATGGACAGTATCTATTTCCGCGAGCAGCGCGTTAAGTGACTGCTTGCAAGCATTTGACTGAAATCATCTTCCGGCGGCGGAGGGTGATTTTTTTTATCACTTGACGTACAGTTGAAATATGCTATAATAAAACATGCGATTTAAAACATATGTTTTAGAAAGGAGCAATATATGCCGCCGAGAGCAAAGTTTACAAGGGAAGAAATTATTGAGGCCGCTTTTCAGATGGCAAGAGAGGAAGGCATTGATGCGATTACAGCCAGAGAATTAGGCAAAAAGCTGCAAAGCTCCGCACGCCCTATTTTCACAGTCTTCGAGAATATGGAAGAGGTCAAGGCGGAAGTGATTGTCCGGGCGAAAGAACTTTACGGCTGTTACATTGAGGAGGGCTTACATCAGGAATTGGCGTTCAAAGGAGTCGGTATGGCATATATTAAGTTTTCGATGCAAGAGCCGATGTTGTTTCAGCTTCTATTTATGAGCGCGGTGTCCGGAAAGTCAGGAGTGGAGAGTATTCTGCCGCAGATAGACGAAAATTATGAAGACATTCTGCGATCGGTGCAGAAGTATGTGGATACCAGAGAAGCGGCGGATATGATTTACCAGCATTTGTGGACTTATACGCATGGTATCGCAACGATGTGCGCCACTGGGCTGTGCAGTTATACGCTGGAGCAGATCGGAGAAAGACTGACACAAATTTTTACTGCGTTGATGATGGAGAAAAGGTTGAACTGTAACAAGAAGGAGGGGTGAGCAGAATGAAAATTAGAAATTTTCAATCGCGAGATTTGTGTCCGCGCATTGCCTGCCACAAACTCGTCATGCGCAAAAAGCAGCGCAGAAAGGAGGAAAATCATGATAAAGATTGAAAATGTACATAAATCATACGGGACAGGCGACAGCCGTAACGAGGTGCTAAAAGGGGTGTCTCTTACGGTTGAAGAAGGTGATTTTGTAGTGATACTCGGCACATCGGGTTCAGGCAAATCCACGCTTTTAAATGTTATTTCGGGATTGGAGGCGGCGGATGAAGGGACGATATGTTATGATACAATGAACCTGTCATCCATGAGCGATAGTGAACTGACGAAATTCAGGAAAGAATATATCGGCTATATTTTTCAACAGTATTTCTTGCTGCCCAATCTGAATGTGGACAAGAATGTGAAAATGGGCGCAGACCTTGCGGGCAATAAGGAATACAGAGAGACGATCAAAGCTGTCGGACTGGAAGAGAAGCGAGGGAAATACCCGCATGAATTAAGCGGCGGAGAGCAGCAGAGAGTTTCCGTGGCAAGAGCGCTTGCCAAGAAGCCCAAAGTACTTTATCTGGATGAGCCTACTGGAGCGCTTGATGAGCAGACCGGAAGGCAGGTTCTTCATTATATCTGCAAATTGAAAAAAGAACTCGGATTTACAATGGTCATGGTGACGCACAATCAGAATATTGCACAGATGGCTGACACGGTGATCCGCATGAACAGCGGAAGGATTGTGGAGACTTATCATAACACGGAGCAGAAGACGGCTTATGAGATTGCATGGTAAGCAGTCCTTAAGAAAGATAGCGGATTGTATGAGATCATGTGCGATACAGAGAGGGATATAAGATGATAATCAGTTTTAAAGATATATTTAAAATGATCGGAATTTTGATTATAAGCTTTTGCGCCGTATTTGTGTGTACGCTTTTTTTGAATTATTACATAGATATCACAGCAATCGAAGCGACGATTACGGGGCAGATGGCTAAGATTATGTATGAAGCGATGCGCAGTACCGCCAAGATAGTCAGTGCGCTCAGCGGAGGGTGTCTTCTGTTGACCAGCGTGGTGTTGTTGTGCTTTTACATCGGACACTATGTGGATACTCACAAGAAGCAGCTTGGCATTCTGAAAGCTTTGGGATATTCAAGGTTTGCCGTGGCGAAAGGGTTTGCAGTGTTCGGACTATGTGTGCTCATAGGCACGGCGGCGGGATATGTGGGAGCGCATCTGCTGATGCCGAAGTTTTATGAAGTGCAGAATGCGGAGGGCTATTTTCCGTCGTTTGACGCATCGTTTCATCCGGCGCTTTTTGCGGCGCTCGTAGGACTGCCTACTGTCCTTTTTGCAATGCTTGCGGTTTTCTACAGCTATCATAGACTGAGGGTGAGCGCGCTGTCTCTTATGCGGGAGATGACGACGGCTAAGGTGGTCAAGGCAAAAAAGGAGACGGATATGCCTTTTCTAACAGAACTTAGAACAAGCAATATCAGGCAAAAGAAATCTCTTGTTTTTTTTATCACATTTGCCGTCTTTTGCTTCTCGTCCATGATGCAGATGTCATTTTCTATGGATGAACTGGCAAGCGTTATGATGTCTGTTATGATTATGACTATTGGTATTACATTGGCGTGCGTTACGCTTTTGATTGCAACGACGTCTGTGATGAAGGCAAACGCCAAGACGATCACGATGATGAAGGTATTCGGCTATGGAGCAAAGGAGTGTGCGGGAGCGGTTCTGGGAGGGTATAGGCCGTGGGCTTATATTGGATTTGGAATAGGAACTGTTTACCAATTCGGACTTCTGAAGATAGCGGTGGAAATTATTTTCGCTGATATGGAAGGCATTCCGGATTATGGGTTCGACGTGCCGGCGTTTATCTGCGCATTGGTGGTATTTGTTCTGCTCTATGAGGGAATCATGCGGGTGTACGGGAAGAAGATGGAGAAGCTTTCCGTGAAGGAGATTATGCTGGATTAAGTTGAAAAATCATAGATAGTATTTGAATCCGTACGTTCAAAGTGGTATGATAAAGCGATAAATAACCGCAGGCTGTGAAGACTGGCAGTGTGAAAAGACAGTTTGCTGCAGGAGAAAGAGTCATGTCACATAAGATGAAGTTAATAAACGCTCTGAAAGCAGCGTTCCCGCATACGATTCCGATTTTTGCAGGATTTTGGTTTTTGGGAATGACATATGGGATTTATATGAATGTATCAGGATTCAGTTTCTGGTATCCGATGCTTATGAGCTTGACGATTTTTGCAGGTTCTATGGAATTTGTGACGGTCAGTCTGCTGTTGGGTGCTTTTAATCCTTTGCAGGCGCTTGTGATGACGTTGATGATTAACGCAAGACATCTCTTTTACGGAATCTCCATGTTAGAGAAGTATCGCGGGAACGGTCTGAAGGATATTTATCTGATTTTCGGTATGTGCGACGAGAGTTTTTCCATCAATTATACGGCAGAGATACCAGTGGGAGTGGATAAGGGATGGTTTATGTTCTTTGTCACGCTCCTGAATCATTTTTATTGGGTTTTCGGGGCGACGCTGGGCGGCATTTTCGGGTCCTTGATTCACTTCAATACGGAAGGGCTCGATTTTGTCATGACGGCGATGTTTGTCGTGATATTCATGGAACAGTGGATGAAGGAGAAGAACCATGCGAGCGCGTATGCCGGAATCGGGATTTCTTTGTTGTGCCTGCTTGCTTTTGGTGCGGAGAACTTTATGATTCCGGCGATGATAGGAATTCTGGGAGTGTTGACGCTTCTTAGGAATCCTCTGCAGGCGGAGTTTAAAAAGGTGGAAGAATGATGATAACTACACAGCAGTTGATTACAATCGGTATGGTGATTATAGGGACGGTGCTGACGCGCTTTATCCCTTTTCTTGTTTTTCCGGCAGGGAAAACGACGCCGCAGTATATACAGTATCTCGGCAAGGTTCTTCCGGCGGCAGTGTTTGGGCTGTTGGTGGTTTACTGCCTGAAAAATGTCAGTCTGCTTGCCGGAAGTCACGGTATTCCAGAGCTGATCGGTATTGCAGTGGTGGTCGGGCTGCATTTGTGGAAAAGACAGATGCTCTTATCTATAGCGGGCGGAACGATTTGCTATATGCTGCTTGTTCAGATGGTGTTTTGATCGGGCAAATTAGCAGAGAAGAATAGGTGGACAAAAGGTGATTAATGATAAGCTGATATTGGTTTTTATAGGATAATATGACATGTAGATGTCATATTATGTGTGTTATGATTTGAAAAAAGTCGATCATGATACAGGGTAAAAGGAGGAAAACGGGTATGGGAAGACCTGCATCAAAGGTGGATTTATTGAGCGCAGCGGCAGCGGGTTATGAGGAAATGAATCAGTTTATCACATCTATGACAGAAAAAGAGCTGGCAACGCCCTTTGCATTTGACGAGAAGAAGAAAGAGGCGCATTGGAGGCGGGACAAAAATTTGCGGGATGTGCTGGTACACTTGTATGAATGGCATCAGCTTCTGATAGGATGGATTGCAGCAAACAGGAACGGAGAGAATCAGCCTTTTCTTCCGAAACCGTACACATGGAGAACCTATGGCACGATGAATGAGTTTTTCTGGAAGAAGCATCAAAATACAGCTTTGGAGGACGCAAAAGAAATGCTGGCTATGTCTCATAAACAGGTTATGGAACTGGCGGAAAGCTTTACGAATGAAGAATTGTTCTCTAAAGGAGTTTATAAGTGGGTCGGCACCAGTACGCTTGGTTCCTATTTTGTTTCCAACATGTCGAGCCACTATAACTGGGCGCTTAAGAAACTGAAAGCGCATAGGAAAAACTGTAAAGCAGAAGGAAATCAGAGTGAAAAACGTGTGCAGGAATGAGGATTTATATGATTTTACCTGAGAAAATAAGCAGTTTAATTGCAGACAAAACATATCGGACGGATGAAATTGGGATGTCTCAATCATCGATTCTTATTTTTGATGAAAAAGTGTTAAAAATCGGGATACATAGCGAGGAATCGGACAATGAATGCCGCATGATGAAATATCTGTACGGAAAACTTCCGGTTCCGGTCATATATGCCTATGAAACAGCGGATGGTAAATCGTATCTTTTAATGAGTAAATGCGAGGGACGGATGGCTTGTGACGATGAGTATATGCGCCATCCGTCAGTACAGTGCAGAATGTTGGCGGACGGCTTAAAGAAGTTGTGGAGCATCGATATTTCGGATTGCCCTTCTAATATGAGTTTGCCATATAAATTAAAACAGGCAGAATACAATGTTGTAAACGGTCTGGTCGATCTCCATAATGTGGAGCCGGACACATTTGGAGAAGGAGGATTTAAAGACCCGGAGGATTTACTGAGATGGCTGTATCAGAACATGCCGGAGGAGGAACTGGTTTTATCTCATGGCGACTTTTGTTCTCCGAATATATTCGGCATGAGCGAGCAGGTATCCGGATATATAGATTTAGGCAAGACAGGAATTGCCGATAAGTGGTGTGACATTGCACTCTGCTATCGCAGCTTGTCGCATAATTATAGTGGCAGATATCATGGACATTCTTATGCTGGTTTTGACGATCTGCTTCTATTTCGTGAACTGGCAGTAGAGCCTGATTGGGAGAAAATACGGTACTATATTTTGTTAGATGAATTATTCTGATACTTGAAATTTCTTTTTAAGTTACTTTCAAATACTATCTAATAAATTGAATTTAGTTCATACTTGTAATAAAAAACAGAATGTGTTACAATCTTTTCAAGCAAAGAACTGATCTAAGATTCTTATGATATCTTAACGGGTTTGTTCGAAATCCGTATCTATGCAGAGTAATCTCTGCGGGAACTCCTTGCTTACAACTTTATAATTGCAGGGAGGAATGGAAGCGTTCATGGCAGTCGTGTCCTCCCGGTTTGACAAGAAAGAGAGGATATGCTATGGAAAAGAAAACAAAGGAATGGGTACAGGAAGCGGTTGATAACTGCCGGATCAATTTAAGTGATTTTGCATTGTTCTTGGCAGTGATCAAAGTGAAAGAAGCTTATGAAGACGTACTGAGTATCATATTGGATGAACCGGATTTGCGGCTTAAGGAAGTTAAAGCAGAGCAGGTGGTCTTAAATAAATCCGGTAAACGAGCCATACGGCTGGATGCATGGGCGTCGGACATGCAGGAGCGGCAGTTTGACGTGGAAATGCAGAACGATACGAAAGGCGATGACGTCCGCAAGCGTTCCAGATTTTATCAGGGAATGCTTGATACGCCGATTTTGAAATCCGGGAAGAGGACCAGATATAAACATTTGCCTTCAACAACGATTATTTTCATAACACAGGAAGATATCTTTGGAAAAGATTTGGCAATGTATACATTTAGTGAACAGTGTGAAGAAGTACCGGATTTGCCGTTGGAGGACGGTACGAGTAAGATTTTTCTTAACATGACGAGCCGGAATGGGCGTCCGGAATTGGTCAGTCTGCTGCAGTATATGAGATGCACGACGCTAAACAATGAGAATATTACAGTGCAAGACAAGCGAATTCTGGATTTGGACCGGATTGTGGGAGAAGTAAAGCAATCTGAGGAATGGGAGGTTGTGAAGATGAGTATTCTTGACATTGGATATGAGCAGGGGAAAGAGTTAGGAATAAGAGAAGGAAGAAAAGAAGGAAGAAAAGAAGGAAAAGATCAGATGATGATTAGAAATGTTGAGTCGGCAATGAAAAATTTTGGCATTGATTTACGGAAAGCCTGCGAGGGTCTTGGGGTATCCGTGGAGGAATACGAAGAGGCAAAGGGGCAGTGCGAAGGGCGGAAGTAGTTTTAACAATTAATTGTACTTTTTTTTATACAAAGCTTGCGCTTAGATTATTTTTGTGATATATACAGAATATATCTATAAAATGCTATGAAGGAGACTCACCTTGCGGGAAGCGACAGGAATACGGCGTCACCGACTGAGAGCGCTGTTTGTGAAAGGCAGGGAACGGGAACACTCCGGAGCAGATTGTCTGAACCTTCCGGCTAGGACAATACGTTGCACGCGTTAAGTGTTAAGAGTGGGTAAGGCGAGGAAACACCTTGTCAGAGGTGTCGGCTTATCAATGCGGGTGGTACCGCGGATAATCATAACTATCCGTCCCGGAATGCAGAAATGTGTTCCGGGACTTTTTGCGTGATTAAGATGAATAAATTTACTCCGTAAATTAATTCGGTCATAAGACTTCCGGAACAGGAGCCATGCTTGCATGAGCGAAAGAGCCGGAAGCAGAGTCCCGGCAGCACGGTTACAGGCAACAGACGAAGGAGGGCAACGCAGAAATGGAGAAGACAATGACTAACATCTACAGAGACCAAAACTTACAACAAATCAGTGAAGATGACATCGGTAAAGAGATTCGCGTCGCGGGTTGGATTGAGAATATCAGAGACCACGGTGGCGTATCATTTGTGGATCTTCGTGACATGTACGGTGTCTTACAGGTTGTTATGCGCGATACTACGCTTCTTGACGGATTGTCCAGAGAGATGAGCGTATCAATTGAAGGTCTGATCGAGCACAGGGACGAAGAGACGTATAATCCGCGAATCCCTACCGGGACGATTGAACTGGAAGCACACAAGGTTGATGTGCTCGGAAGAGTCTACAAGCAGCTTCCTTTTGAGATTATGACATCCAAAGAGACGAGAGAAGATGTTCGATTGAAATACCGATATCTTGATTTGCGTAATCAGAAAGTGAAAGACAATATTATCTTCCGTTCTAAAGTGATTGCTTATCTGAGGGAGAAAATGACGGAAATGGGCTTTCTTGAGATACAGACGCCGATTCTGTGCGCTTCTTCACCGGAAGGCGCGAGGGACTACATTGTTCCTTCCAGAAAATATAAAGGTAAATTTTATGCGCTGCCTCAGGCACCGCAGCAATATAAACAACTTTTGATGGTGTCCGGATTTGATAAATATTTCCAGATTGCACCATGCTTCAGGGATGAGGATGCCCGAGCGGACCGTTCACCGGGAGAATTCTATCAGTTGGATTTCGAGATGAGTTTTGCTACGCAGGAAGATGTATTCCGGGTGGGAGAGGAAGTGCTTTCGGCCGCTTTTGAGAAATTTGCACCGGAAGGTTACGCAGTTACTAAGGCGCCCTATCCGGTTATCAGCTACAGACAGGCAATGCTGGAATTTGGTACGGACAAACCGGATTTACGTAATCCGCTTCGTATTATTGACCTGACGGATTTTTTCCAAGCATGTATGTTCAAACCCTTCCATAATAGGACAGTCCGGGCCATCAAAGTGCACGCGGAAATGTCCAAGGGATTCCATGAGAAATTGTTGAAGTTTGCCACTGATATGGGGATGGGCGGACTCGGCTATCTGGAAGTGGCAGAGGATTTGAGTTACAAGGGACCGATTGATAAGTTCATTCCGGAGGAAAAGAAGAAAGAGCTTGCAGAACTTTCGCACCTTGCCGTGGGAGACACGATTTTCTTTATCGCGGATAAGGAAGAGAGGGCGGCATACTATGCGGGACAGCTTCGAACGGAACTTGGAGAGAAACTGGATTTACTGGAAAAGAACGCGTATCGCTTCTGTTATGTCAATGATTTTCCGATGTTTGAGATTGATCCTGACACGAAGCAGATCGGTTTCACACACAATCCTTTTTCCATGCCGCAGGGAGGTTTAGAGGCGCTTAATACGATGAACCCATTGGAGATTCTGGCTTATCAGTACGATATCGTATGCAACGGCGTAGAACTTTCTTCCGGTGCGGTCCGCAATCATGATATGGACATCATGGTCAAGGCGTTTGAAATAGCGGGCTATGATGAGGAAACGTTGAAAAGTAAATTCGGCGCACTCTACAATGCATTTCAATTCGGCGCTCCTCCACACGCAGGCATGGCGCCGGGTGTGGACAGAATGATTATGCTTCTTAGAAACGAGGAGAATATCAGGGAAGTTATCGCTTTTCCGATGAGCGGCTCGGCACAGGATTTGATGTGCGGCGCACCAAGCGACGTGACGGAGCAGCAGCTTCGCGAAGTGCATATTAAGATACGGCAGTAAAATACGGAATGTCAGAGAACGGTCATATACCGCGTGGATTTATGAGCCGCATAACGGTGTGTCCGAAGGCGTGACCGGAACAGAAAGGATTCAGACAATGGCAAATATTATCAGTGACGAGACAATTGAATATGTCGGTATTCTGGCCAAACTGGAGTTGTCCGACGAGGAGAAGGAACAGGCGAAGTCGGATATGGGCAGGATGCTGGATTATATTGACAAGCTGGGTGAATTGGACACTACGGGAGTAGAACCGATGTCCCATGTATTTCCGGTACAGAATGTGTTCCGTGAGGACGTGGTGACTAACAGTGACACAAGGGAAGAGTTATTGGCGAATGCGCCGGAACAAAAGGACGGAATGTTTATGGTGCCGAGGACATTTGAAACGTGAGGTCCGGTTGAGTCGGAACGTGTAAGAAGAAGTCAGAGGAAAGGAGACAGACTCCACATGAATATCACTAAGTTGACGGCGACAGAACTTTCTGCCGCGATTAGAGAAGGAAAAGCGACCGCTGTGGAAGCGGCGGAGGTTATGCTTGCCCGGATAGAACAACAAGATCAAATTTTTAACTGTTATGTGACGGTAGACGGTGAAGGCGCGCTCAGACAGGCAAAAGAGGTGCAGACCAAGATTGAGGCGGGAGAATTGACAGGACCTTTAGCCGGTGTGCCGATGGCGGTCAAGGACAACATGTGTACAGCGGGACTGCATACTACATGCTCGTCCAAGATACTTGGTAATTTCGTCCCGACCTACACGGCGGAAGCGGTGTTACAGCTTAAGAAGGCGGGAGCCGTAATTCTTGGCAAGACAAATATGGATGAGTTTGCCATGGGCTCCACGACGGAGACTTCTGCATATGGAGTGACCAGAAATCCTTGGAATACGGAACATGTGCCGGGAGGTTCCTCCGGAGGATCTGCGGCGGCGGTGGCGGCGGACGAGTGTTTCTGTGCGCTCGGTTCCGATACAGGCGGTTCCATCAGACAGCCGGCGTCTTATTGCGGCGTAATAGGCATGAAGCCGACTTACGGCACGGTTTCGCGTTACGGTTTGATTGCCTATGGTTCTTCACTGGATCAGATTGGACCGTTGGGAAAAGATGTGACGGATTGCGCTGCAGTGCTTGAGGCAATCGCTTCTCATGACACGAAGGATTCCACTTCCCTAGAAAGACGGGATACGGATTTTACTTCCGCATTGACAGAAGATGTGAGAGGAATGCGAATTGGCATCCCTAACGACTACTTTGGAGACGGGCTTGACGCAGAGGTCAGGGAGGCAGTATTAAAAGCGGCAAAAGAACTGGAAACAAAAGGTGCTATTGTAGAGCATTTCGATTTGAGTCTGGTGGAGTATGCGATTCCGGCTTACTACACCATTGCGGCGGCAGAGGCAAGTTCTAATCTGGAGCGCTTCGACGGCATCAAATACGGTTATCGTACGCAAGACTATGCCGGTCTTCATAATATGTACAAGAAATCCCGTTCCGAAGGATTCGGTGAGGAAGTAAAAAGGCGTATTATGCTAGGTTCTTTCGTGTTAAGTTCCGGCTACTATGATGCTTATTATCTGAAGGCACTGCGCGTGAAAGCGCTGATTAAGAAGGCTTTTGACGAGGCGTTTGCGAAGTATGATGTGATATTGGGACCGGTAGCGCCTACAACGGCTCCTAAGTTGGGCGCAAGTTTGTCCGACCCGATTAAAATGTATCTGGGAGATATTTACACTATTGCCGTGAATCTTGCGGGATTACCGGGAATCAGCCTTCCCTGCGGCAAAGACAGGAATGGACTACCCATCGGATTGCAGTTGATCGGGGATTGTTTTCAAGAGAAAAAATTAATTCAGACTGCGTACACCTATGAGAAAATTAGAGGTGCCTTCCGGTTGGATGAAGAGAGTATGAAAGCGGAGGAAACCGTGCAAAACGGCGGCGGAAGCAGTCAGGCGTCAGGCAGTCATCACATGGAACGGGAGGAACAGTGTCATGAGTAAGAATTACGAGACGGTCATTGGATTGGAAGTACATGTGGAACTTGCCACGAAGACGAAAATTTTCTGCGGCTGTTCCACGGCTTTCGGCGCGGAACCGAATACGCAGACCTGTCCGGTGTGCACCGGCATGCCGGGGTCTCTCCCGGTGCTTAACAAGCAGGTATTGGAGCATGCCATTGCGGTGGGACTGGCGACGAACTGTGCGATTACACGCTATGCGAAGTTTGACAGAAAAAATTATTTTTATCCGGATAATCCGCAGAATTACCAGATTTCCCAGCTTTATCTGCCAATCTGCAGAAACGGCGGTGTGGAGATTGAGACAAAGGAAGGCGGCAGGAAAACGGTAGGCATTCACGAAATTCATATGGAAGAAGATGCGGGTAAGCTGATTCATGACGAGTGGGAGGACTGTTCGCTCGTGGATTACAACCGTTCCGGCGTGCCGCTGATTGAAATTGTGTCCGAACCGGATATGCGAAATGCGGAGGAAGTCATTGCATATCTTGAGAAACTGCGTCTGCTGATTCAGTATCTGGGCGCATCGGACTGTAAATTACAAGAAGGTTCGATGCGTGCCGACGTCAATTTGTCTGTAAGGGAAGCAGGGGCGGCGGAGTTCGGGACGAGAACCGAGATGAAAAATCTAAACTCTTTTAAAGCGATTTCCAGAGCCATTGCAGGTGAAACGGAACGGCAGATAGATTTGCTTGAGTCGGGTGAAAAAGTCATACAGGAGACGAGAAGATGGGACGATGCGAAGGGCGAGTCCTATGCAATGCGAAGCAAGGAGGATGCGCAGGATTACCGCTATTTCCCGGATCCGGATCTTACGCCGATCGTTGTGAGCGATGAGATGCTGGAACAGATTAGAGAGAAGCAGCCTGAATTTCGCACGGAGAAGATGAAACGCTACAAAGAAGAGTTTGATCTTCCAGACTATGACATTGAAATTATTACCGGCGACAAACATATGGCAGATCTTTTTGAAATGACCTGCGCAATCTGCGGACAGCCGAAGAAAGTATCAAACTGGTTGATGGGCGAGACGATGCGGTTGATGAAAGAAAAGGAAACGGATGCCTGTGACCTGCGCTTTTCACCGGAAAATCTTGCCAAACTGATTGCACTTGCCGATTCCAAGGCAATCAACGGTTCTGTAGCGAAAGAAGTTTTCGAGGTAATGTTCGAGGAGAATGTAGACCCGGAGCAGTATGTGGAGGAAAAAGGATTAAAGACTGTGAACGATGAGAGTGCGCTGCGTAAGGCTGTCGAAGAAGTCATTGCAGGTAATCCTCAGTCTGTAGACGATTATCATAACGGTAAGGAAAAAGCAATCGGATTCTTGGTGGGTCAGACGATGAAAGCTATGAAAGGCAAGGCTGACCCTTCCATGGTGAACAGACTGTTAAGAGAGTTATTATAACAAAATGAAGCAACGAGGCTGACGATATCGTCAGCCTTATTTTGCCTTATAGGATAGGAAATCGGGTGGAAACTCAATTAAGATTCAGGTATTCCAAGAATTTAACAGCCATTTCCGTGTCCCTGCACGTAAGGGGAATGCCGAGAACCGCTTCGGAGGGATACCCTTGATAGTTGAATGCCGGATCGGCTAGATATTTATAATAATCCGATTCCTGTATCAGTTTACTGTTGGTAATCACAACGCCTACTGCCACCGGCTTCTCCATTGTGGAGGGATCAAGATGGTTAATCGTGAGGGCGGCGGGGTCAACCGGCGTTGCGTCGGAAGACGCGTCGGCGCTTTGCTCGTAAGCGGTTTCATCCTGATCAAAAGTGGCGGCATCGGTATAGTAAAAATACGGTCTGTATTTTTCAATCTGTTCCGCGCTCATGATTTCCTCGAGATCAAAGAAACACTCAAACTGCGCATATTGTTCAAAAGTTTCTGTCTCAGCGATCTGTGCGCTGATTTCACCGGCCTGCATCATGGCAACCAGCTTCTGCTGATTTGCCGCCATATATTGTAAATCAGTAGTGTCGGAAAGAGCGATGGATGCATCGATGTATACTTGGTATTCATTGGGGTCGATCTCTGCATATTCCATAAATTCCTGCGCCCATCTCGAGGATGTTGTGTCTTCATATTGAAGCGTTCCAGTGTTGATCATCGTAGCATAGAAAGCATAGTCCTTGCTGGTGGCAAGCTGATAGATTACGGTGACTGCGACAATGATCAGAGCGACGGCCACCATTGTATGAATCTTATAGTAATCCCAGAAATACGCAAGCTTCTCTTTGAAGCTCATTGTGCTGAGCGCCTTTCTTTGCTGTTCTCTGATTTCTTCTACAACTGACATGATAGACTCCTTTATCCTATTGGCAAATTTACTTTTTATTGTAAGGGAAATTGTTCCGTCTTTACGAGTTCGCGAAGCGAATCTCGCAAAGTTAATTTGCGAAGCAAATTTACTTTTTTTTATTATAGGGAAATTGTTCCGTCTTTTCGAGTTCGCGAAGCGAATCTCGTAAAGTTAATTTGCGAAGCAAATTTACTTTTTTTATCATAGGGAAATTGTTCCGTTTTTACGAGTTCGCGAAGCGAATCTCGCAAAGTTAATTTGCGAAGCAAATTTACTTTTTTTATCATATATACTTTATAAAGTAATGTCAATGAACGCCGTCTTGTGTTTCTGTAAAATTTTCATAAAAATTTTCTGCTCGCAAGAAATCTCTAGGAAGGATTGTTTCGAAGCGGTAGTGTGAGGATAAAGAGCGCACCGCCTCCTTCTGCGTTTGTCACCTTAAGAGAGCCTTTGTGCGCTGCGGCAATCTCCTTTGCCACCGCAAGCCCGAGTCCGTGGTGACCTTTTTGCTCACTGTGCCCGCGGTAAAACCGTTCAAAAATTTTTGCCTGTTCCGCTGTCGGAATGCCGGGGCCGTTGTCCTGCACCCCGATAGAGATTTCTTTTTCATAAGAACCATCGGCAAGAAAAAGTGAGATGCTGCATCCGCAAGGAGTGTAAGAAAGCGCATTGTGCAATAGAATATGACACACTTGTCGTATCCTGAAAGAGTCGCATTCACAGAGTGGAATTTCTGTTTCGGGAAGACGGATGGTAAGATGGTGCCCGCTATCCGTGGCAAGCGGCAGAAAGTTTTCATATGTTTCGAGAAGAAGCGTCTGTAAATCGGCTGCTTCTATTCGGAGGGCGAGTCCGTGGCTGTCTGCTCTGGACAATGTCAAAAGCTGTTCTAGCATGGTTGACATCTGAGCGCCTTCCCGTGCAATTACTTGAAAAAAAGTTTTTTGTTCCTTGACAGGAGCCTTTTCGCAGGCGGAGGCATTGGCGAGAATGACGGCGAGCGGCGTGCGCAGTTCATGAGAGACGCCGGCAATAAAGCGATTCTGGCTGATCTGGGAGTCGAGAAGCGGTTTTAAGAGCCGCCCGGTAAAATACCAACAGAAAAGCGTCAGCAGACATTCGGAACCGATGAGCAGTGCGATATAAAGAAAAAGACTGGTTTTTACATGCGCATAGAGTGGGTCAAGGGATTGCAAAAAGTAGATTTTAAGGGTACTGTTGTTCCTGACCAGTTGTTTATGATAGTAAAGGATTTCGGGGAAAATACCGCGATATCCTACGGAAATGTCCGTTGCGCCGGAGGTTTGTTTCAGAGTGCGGTCATCGGTCGGAACGGGCAGATAGCCGGAATAAACAGATGAAACGGAACCAGAATACGCGCGGTTATGGAAGAGTTCCACATCATTATCCCACAAGTAGATGCGGAAACCAGCAGCCTTCTCCCGCGAAGTCAGCCAGTCAGCCGTAAGAATATTCTGTTCGCTGATGGAATCTATAACCGTCTGCGACTGGCCGGCAAACGAAGATAATTGGAGAGAGAATTGTTGTCTGGCGGAGAGATAGAAGCTGACGCTGAGCAGCGCGGTTAAGAGAACCGAGGTGACAAGCGTAAAAAGTATAGTCAGATGAATCCTTACTTTATGATACATGGGATTTCCTTTCTGCGGATATATCAGCTACTCAGCATACGCATTGTGCCATTGCAAGTAGAAACCTTGTCCGCGCCTGTTGACGATGGTGACGTCGCTTTCCAGTGTTTTCAGGCGTTTGCGCAGGAAATAAATATAATTATCAAGATTGCTGTCTTCCACAGAGGCGCCGACTCCCCATACTTTGTGTAAAAGTACGGTGCGGTTGGTAATTTTGTCTCCGGCTTTCAGAAGAAGTCCCATCAACTCGCTTTCCGTGTGTGAAAGTGAACACTTTTTGTCTTGGCAGTACAAAATATTTTCTGTGCTGTCAAGAGATAAATCACCATAAGACACAGCAGTTGTGCCAAAGTCATTTTTTCTCCGGAATAAAGAACCGATTCTCGCGGCAAGTTCTGAGTACGCAAACGGTTTTACAAGATAATCATCGGCGCCTTCGTTCAATCCCGTTACGCGGTCGTCCACTTCGCCGAGGGCGGAAAGAATGATGACGGGGGTAAGATTTCCGGCGGCACGCATGGAGCGCAGGAGATGAAGGCCGTTTTCCTCCGGCAGCATACGGTCTAGCAAAATCAAGTCATATATTCCTTGTCTGATATACAGATTCGCTTCGCCGCCGTTATGACAGCAGTCAACGCTGTGTCCGTCCTGCTGTAATTGCCATGATACGGCGTGGCATAAGTCTTTATCGTCTTCAATGATCAAAATATTCATACTGCGTTTATCTCCTTGGGAGCCGGCTGTTTACATGCTGAATGTTTGCAGCGTAAGCCGCCGGGCTTGCGTTTATTATACCATATTAATTCTTTAAATAAATCCTTAATATTTTACTTTTATAAAAAGTATTAAATTTAGATTTTCCTTTAGAAATTTCTTAGAAGATATTTAGAAATATTTTGGGATAAAATAAGACCCGGAAGAAAAATACTTGAATCTGTTTATAGGAGAAGGATGCGTATGATTCGGAGAGACAAAAACAGGAAACCAATGAAGAGGAGAACATATATAACGGCAATGATGTCTGCTTTGTGCTGTATGGCATTTCTTTCTGCCTGCGGCAGCAAAGAAGAAGAGATTCCCATGGGACGGTATGCGGACAGGGAAGTGAAACTGCCGCCGGGCACTTTTGACTATATGCATCCTTGTACGGACGGAAGCTACTACTTGTACGGTCTGGATACAAACTTGACGTATGTGGACGCGCAGGGCGTAAGTAAAGAAACAGACCGGGGATGGGAGAATAACGCTAATATCAATAAGAAATATTATGTAGGAGTGGCAGACAATGGTGCGTCTGTTTTGGCTTATACACCCAAGTTCTGGAATGATGAAGAATTAGAGGACTTGTGGCTGAAAGGAGATACCCGTTATCTGTACTATTATGTGGATGGGGCAGGGCAGAAGAATGCACTTACACCTTATGGGGAAGGCTATCAGAAGGCAACAAACCTGAATATGTTCGCTTTTTCACCGGATGGAGAGTTATATGCGGCATCTGAGAATCAGGTGTACCGGATGGATGTGGAGACTGGTGAGGTGCGAGGCTTGTTTGCCACATTGGGACAGACAAAATCCATCGTCTTTGCAGATGATGTGATGCTTGCGGCGGACACGGAGAAAGCTTATCTCTATCATATGACAGAAGGAAGATTATTGGAGGATAACAATGTTCTGAGCGATTTTGTTGCAAGCCACAGTATCGGTGGTCTTGTAATGGCGGTATCTGACAAGGATAACAATATGGGAGTTGGGGAAGGAGACGACGGAAGTACACCGATTCTGTATATGGCATGCCGTACGGGAGTGTACCGTTACATATGGGGCGGCTCAGTGGTTGAACAGATTGCGGACGGACAGATGACGACGCTCGGAGATACCCAGAGAAATCCGCTTGCCCTGCAAGTACTCGATAACGGAGAATTCCGCATTTTGTTCAGCGGCAATTACATGGTGGAGATGTACTATGACGAGACGCTTCCAGCAAGACCTTCTAAAGAACTGACGGTATACAGTCTGGAAGAAAACGGATGGATACGTTATGCGGGACAGCTTTTCCAGAAAGAACATCCAGATGTGCTCGTAAGGTATGAGACGGGTATGGACGGCGATCATGCAGTCAGTAAAGAGGATGCGCTCAAGAACCTGAATACGCGTCTGCTTGCCGGGGATGTGCCGGATGTGCTCGTACTTGACAATATGGATATCGAGCAGTATGCAGACAAAGGGGTGTTGAAGGAACTGGACAGTGTGCTACAGCCATATCTGGATGACGGAATACTGTACCGGAACATTGTCGAAGGAATGCGGATGACAGACAAAAATAAAATATACAGTGTGCCGATGATGGTTTATCTTCCGCTATGGCTTGGAGAAGAGATGTATCTGGCGGGGGAAGACAGCCTTGAGGATATCATTGCCGGTATGGAACTGGTGAGACAGAAGCATCCGGAAGGACCAATCCTCAATACGCCTTATCCGCGAGACGTCTTAATGCAGACGATACCGGTCTGCCTGCCGGCATGGACCGAGGAAGATGGCAGGCTGGATGTGGAGAAGCTGACGGAATATTATCGGGCGGCAGTACAAATGTGGGAAATAGACAGTGCCGGATTGGGCGGCGCGGCGCGTGAAGCATGGCAGAAGAATAATATGGAGACTTATGAACCTACGGATATTATGATGATTGACATCGGGTTCAATTATCAATACTGTGCACAGCAAAATTTCGGCGAAACATGGATGCAGGTCGGTTTCTTGTTAAATCCATGGGTCGGCTCGACAAACATACATGTGATCAAGAGTAATATGGCAGCGGAGTGGCAGACAAAGGAACTTGAAGACGTAGTGACATTTGGAGAGTACACGGGACAGGCAGATAATGTCTACTGGGCAAAGCTTATTGTAGGATTGTGCGAACAGGGCAAAGAGCCGGAACTTGCCGATGAGTATCTGAAGCTGCTTCTTTCTGACGCGATGATGCGGAAATGGTGGCTGGATAAACCACGGAATCAGAGCGGCATTACGATACGGAAAGATTCGCTTGCCGACATCATTGATATCGATAACGTAGAGTACGGAGAGATTATGGGATGGAAAGACCCGGGAATACTGAATGAAGAGAATATGTGGCCTACGGAGGAAGAGAAACAGTGGATTTATCAAATGATGGAAGACGCCGACTGCTGTTATAGGCCCGGAACAATGTTGGAAGAGTGCGCCATGGAGGTCGGGCTCAAGGTGCTCGACGGTGAGCTGACGCCTGAGGAAGGAGCAAAAGAAGTTGAAAGGAAAATGGCGATTTCGATGGAAGAGTAGGAGACTGTTGTTTTTGCTGCCGGGCTTTGCAGGCGTAATGGTATTCTATCTGCTTCCGTTTCTGGAAGTGGTGCGGCGTTCGTTCTTAAAATCCGGAAACGGCGCTTTTGTCGGAATAGATAATTATCAGACGGTGTTTGTCAACAATGCGTTTCGACTGGCGGCGCGAAATACGTTGTTGTATATAGCGCTTGGCGTACCGCTTCTGATGGGAATCAGCTTGATACTGGCGCTGCTTCTGCGCAATCTCGTGCCGCGGCGGAAGTTTGTATCCGCTATGCTCCTGCCGATGGCGGTGCCGGCGGCAGTCATGGTGCTGGTGCTTAGGATTCTGATTGACAGGCAGGGACTCATCAATGGAATTGTGACTAACATGTCAGAAAAAATCGCTATGCTGCCAGCCTTTGGAGGGATTGACTATCTGAATTCCGGATGGGCATTAGCGATTGTGGTGTGCAGCTTCCTATGGAAAAATACGGGGTATATGGTGATATTGTGGCTGGCTGGCCTCGCCGCGCTGCCGAAGGAAGTGGAAGAGGCGGCGAGGGTGGACGGCGCAAACAGATGGCAGAACTGGCATTACATTATCAGACCGGGACTTTCCGGCAGCTTTTTTACGATCGGAATGTTGTCCGTCCTGCAGATTTTCAAAAGTTATCGGGAAGTATGGATGGTGGCTGGAAACTATCCGCAGGAGAAGATTTATTTTCTGCAGCATCTTTTGCAGAACTGGTACTTAAAGCTGGAATTTGACCGCATGGCGGCGTTGACAGTCCTTTTGTCGCTTGTACTGCTGGCGGTATGTCTGTGTCTGCAAAAGAGACTCGAGCCGGACGGGGAGAGAGCCGCGGTAAAGAAAAATAAATGTGCAAACAGAGTAAGGAGACGATGGGCGCTGTGCAAATCATACCGGGGAAAATAGAAAACCGCAAAAAAAGGAAAAAGAAAAATACATGGCTTGCGACGGTGATTTGTTTTCTGACGGCTTTTATCATCTGTCTGCCGCTTCTGATGATACCCGGAGGGGCATTTGCGGATTCGTCCGAAATTAGGCAGATGCTGTCACCGGTTCTGGGAGAGACCGGAGGATATGCGGATTGGCATATGATCCCCTTCTATCCGACAATAGAACATTTTTACAGACTGTTAGTCGGGTCTCCGGCATTTTATAAATTGTTCTGGAATACGGTCGGCATGACGGCTGTCATACTTGCGGGACAATTGATCGCCGGTCTGCCATCGGCATGGGCTTTTGCGGCTTTTACATTCAAGGGCAGGGATTTTTTGTTTGGGTTGTATGTTGTGCTGATGCTGCTGCCGTTCCAGGTCATGCTCCTGCCGCAGTACATTGTCCTTCAACGGCTTGACTTGTATGGCAGTCCGCTTTCTGTCATTCTGCCAGCGGTTTTCTCGACTTTTCCGGTGTTTATTATGTACAGAGGATTTACGCAGATCGACTCGGAGATTCTGGAGGCGGCAAGACTCGATGGCGCGGGGGAAATGCAGATATTCTTATATATCGGTCTGCCGCTCGGAAGGATGGGAATTCATGCGGCGATGGTTTTGAGCTTCTTGGAATATTGGAATCTGGTAGAGCAGCCGATGGCGTTTCTTGAGGAACAGAAAGACTGGCCGCTATCATTGTATCTTCCACAGCTTGGCATTGACCAAGCGGGATTTGCATTTGCAGTGTCCGTGGTGGTACTGATTCCGGCACTGTTTGTCTTCGCTTTGGGGCAGGATGCACTGGAAGAAGGAATTACTTATACCGGGACGAAAAAATAGGGTGGAAAGTGCTTCTAAAACTTATGCCGGAGGACATGGGAAAGGTTCGGTGCAGATATGGAATCTAAGAAAAAATTATGGCGGGGGTTTGCAATCTTCATGGCGGTTATGCTTGTTATGACATTCGTGTCACGAATAGTCTATGTCAACAGGCTGCCGCGGGTTCACTGGGCGAATCCTACGTCGGCTTCGATTACCAATAAACTGACGGCAGAAGGAACGGTGGAAGTGGTCAATTCCGAGGCAGTCACGGGAATGGAAGGGCTGCTTGTCAAGAGAGTGTGCGTCGCGGCAGGGGAACAGATTGATGCCGGAACCGTTCTCTATGAAATAGATACGGAGGATTTACAGGTACAGCTTGAGGGACTGGAGGCGGAAGAACAGGTATGGCAGGATCAGGTAAGCGCGCAGCGCGGAGAAGCGGAGCGGGAGATGGTACGTGCGCAGGAAGATTATGACACAACTGTCGCAGAACTTGACAGGAAGATTGCAGATGAGACAAGACTGCTGGAAGATGCCATGGAGGACTTGGATACCCATATGTTCCGTCTTCCCAAGGAGGATGCTCCGGATGAAGTGTGGATTGCATGGGCGGACGAGAGAACGCGGATTGACCGGGAAATCGAAGAACGCAAGCTTGCCATCGAGGAGGCGGGGTTTGAGAAAGAGAAAGTCTTGAAAGAGGCAGGCAGAGAAATTGAGGACGCAAAAAGTGCACAGAATGAAGTGGAAGGAGCGTACAGTTCCAGTTACTCTGCAATTGGTCAGGTGCAGGCTAGGCAGAATAAGATTGAGAGTTGGAAGGGTATCTTGGAAGACGAGGGAAGAATCAAAGCCGAACAGGAAGGCACGGTGTTGGAGGTCATGCTGCAGTCCGGTGTACGCATGGGAACCGAAGCGGTGATGCGCTATGCAAATGCTGACAGCAGCCGGATTTTCCGTACGATCATTACACAAGAGCAGAAATCCATGGTACATACGGGAGATACGGTAAAGCTTAGTTTTCCGGGCAGTTCTGAGGAAGTGGGAGAGACAATTGATTCTATTGTGCAGGAGAACGGCAGTTATACAGTGACAATCTGGCTGGAACCGGAGGTGGCGGTGGGACGCACGGAAGGGATTATGGAACTGACATCCACGTCGGAAATCTATGATTTTGTAGTCCCGCGGCAGGCGGTTCATAACGACGGTGGAAATTGTGTCTATGTATTAGAAGAGAAAAAAGGTATTCTTGGTACGGAACTAAGCATCACAAGCATGACGGTGCGTCTTCTTGATGAAAATGAAGATAATGCGGCAATCGCTGATGAACTGCTGACGAGCGATATGAAGATTGTAACGCAGAGCAATAAAGAATTGTCGAATGGGACGGCGGTGATGGAGTATTAGAAGTTTTGTACTATAGAAAGTATCGGGCGTTGGAAAGCTATGGCGTCCGATACTTTTTTGCGTGCCAAAAGAATTTGTATATGATACAATAGACGCAAGCCCGGCGGCTTGCGTTACAAGAATTGCACCGCAATTCTTGCCGGAATGGTTTACGCTGTGGCATTTATCTATATGATACAATAGACGCAAGCTATATAGTACAATAGACGCATGCAAAAGCATGAGGGAGAAGGCAATGGGGGACTTCAAAGGACTGGCAGATAAGTTGAAATTAAAAGAAAACAGATATGTAATGGAAGCAGGACGGGTTAAAATAGGCAAAGGAGTGCTGTCCTATGATGAAAACCTGCTGATACCGCTTAATGCGATTTCATCTGTGGAAATACTGGAACTGGACAAAAACGAGCAGGATATTTACGAGTTGAAAATTGAGAACCATGCGGGAAGGGTCTTTTACATAATTGCTCCGGAAATGAATGCGATCAAAGAAATACGAAGTGCACTGATGATTTGCATGAATGACAGGAACGCGGTATACAGCGGTAAAGAGAGAGCCGCCATAATTGGCGGACAAAAATTATACGGAGAGGCAATGACGGCTGCGGCGGATATACGAATTGATGATGCCGACCATCCGAAAGACGCCGTATTCGGGGAGCATACAGAGAAAGAAGAGAAAAAAGCCGGCAGAACGGAAGCGCCGGCGATATTGGAGGATGAATGGAAGACGCTTGAGGACTATGCGCTAAAGCGAATGAATGATTTTGCGCAAAACGAGCGGAACCATACTGTATGCGCGGCACTGGCGGCTGCAGCAGAACTCAAAAATAAAGAGAAGTGCAAAATGATACTGGATGTTTCCGGCAACGATGCACTGGATATGATTATAGTGGGCGCGCCGATTGCGATAAAGGCGATTGTAAATAAGATTATGTAATGAGGAAATTCTTGTGTTGCTTGGGTAGTAAATAGGAAGCGAAGAGGAATAAAGTTTTCTTCTCAGTCTGCCGATAATATTAACATGACAAAAAAATATTGCGCATATATAGAATGACAAGGAAGGTCGGGATTACTATCATGAGGATAAAAAGCAGAGATTAAAGTTGATGATTATGGGATGTTGCGGCGTCAGCTTTTATTTCTGCTTTTTTGTGTGTGAGAATAGTGCAAGAGAATAATGCAAGAGGGATTAACGTGAAGAAGAAAGATGTTTTATCTGTGATAGATTCTTTGGAAAAAATCAACAGTGTGATTGCCAGAAAGCTGGATTCAAATGTACTGGTGGAGACAGAGGTTCTGGCGGACTGTCAGGATGCTGCGATCGCGGTTGGTAATGAAATCGAGAAGACAGGAGAGGTGGGAGAAGAGACGGTTCGCTTGCTGGAAGCTTATTGCGAGAACATTTATCAGATAAGTAGGAATCGGACAGATATCAATCAATGCAGAAAACTGACCAAGAAGATTCAGAAACAGCTTGTGCAGATACGCAATCAGGTGAAATTCAATCTGCCTGAGGAGAAGAAAAAAGTAGTATTCCTGCCATATAAGGCATCCATGTGGGATTCGTTAGAGAGCGTATGGAAAGCAGCTGCAGCCGACGAAGAGTGGGAGAGTATCGTGATGCCGATTCCGTATTTTACTAAGAAAAAGGACGGTACATTGGAAGAAATGCATTATGAGGGCGGGGATTTTCCGGATGATGTTCCGATTGTGGACTGGCAGCAGTATTCTTTGGAAGAAGAGCACCCGAATGTTATCTTCATACATAATCCGTATGACCAGTATAATCTTGTGACGACGGTACACCCGCAGTTTTATTCGTCAAAGATTCGAAATTATACGGATAAATTAGTATATATCCCTTATTTTGTTCACAGAAATGATACGGTTAAAGAAGATTATTGTGTACTGCCCGGTACATTATACGCCAATGTGGTAGTGCTGCAGTCGGAGAAAGTAAGGCAGCAGTATATCAGATATTATACGGCGGCGTTACCGGAACTGGCGGAGAGAGTCGGCAGGAAAGCGATAGAAGAAAAGTTTCAGGCGCTTGGCTCACCGAAGTTTGATGTGAAAGAGACAGGTTCAGATGCAGTTCCGGAAGAATGGAAAGAGTTTTTAGACGGTAATAAGAAGGTACTGTTTTTCAATACACATTTGAACGGACTCATAGCAGGCAAGAGCGAGCAGTTCCTGAAAAAACTGGAGTGGGTGTTTGGTTTCTTTCAGACAAGAGAAGACGTTGTACTGTTGTGGCGTCCGCATCCGCTGATGGTGGACACTGCGCGTTCCATGAATCCGGCGGCAGTAGAACCGTATCTGAGGCTGGTTGAGAAGTATCGGGAAGAAAAGATAGGAATCTATGATGATTCCAAGGAATTGCACAGAGCCATCAACTTGTCCGACGCATATTACGGAGATATGAGCTCGGTCGTAGAACTGTTCAGGAATCAAGGGAAGCCGATTATGATCATGGACCATATGATTGTTGATAATGATTGAGGCGTATCATGTTAATCATTGCGCAGAAATGAGGTAAAGATTGAAGGTACATCACTTGACAGATAATGAACTGCGGCAGGTACAGATGATACAGCTTGAGATGCTGAAAGAAGTAGACCGAATCTGTAATCTCTGCGGCATTCGGTATAATATCATAGCAGGTACACTTCTTGGGGCTGTAAGACATAAGGGTTATATCCCTTGGGACGATGATGCGGATGTCGCGTTCCTGCGAGAAGAATATGAGAAATTCCGTACTGCCTGTGAAAAGGAGCTGGATCATAGCAGGTTTTATTTCCAAGACCATAGAAATACGACGGGCTATCGTTGGGGATATGGCAAACTCAGAAGAAAAGGCACCTGTTTCCTAAGGGAGAATCAGGAACATATGCCTTATGAACAGGGAATCTTTATTGATATCTTCCCTTTAGATGCCGTTTCCGACAATAAGGCGGTGAGGACATGGCAGAACTTTCACTGTTATTGTATCCGCAAGATGATGTGGGCGCCGGTCGGGAAGATGATTTCTAAGAACCATTTATTAAAGGGCTGGTATCGGTTTCTTGACCGCATTCCGGCGGATATATTATATGGACATTACAACAGATATGTAATCAGACGGAACAAGAAGAACACAAAGTGGGTGCGTATTCTGACATTTCCGACGCCCAATAAGGAATATGGCTATCTGAGAGAATGGTATGAGAACCGTGAGAAGATATTGTTTGAAGACGAAATGTTCTGGAGCATCAGGGATTATGATGCATATCTGTCATTTAAATTCGGGGACTATATGAAACTGCCGCCAATGGAAATGCGCAAGGTGCATCCGGTGACGAAGCTGCAGTGTCTATAGTGAGCGCAGTACAAGCGGCAGGGTACATACACGATGCCAGAAAGATGAGAGGAAAAACCCATGAAGAAAGTCATTACATACGGTTCCTTTGATTTGTTTCATGAAGGTCATTACCGGCTGTTGCAAAGAGCGAAAGCTCTGGGAGATTACTTGATCGTCGGCGTAACGACGGAGCACTATGACGAGTCGCGCGGTAAGATGAACGTGGTGGATTCCCTGATGGATCGTATTGAAAATGTGCGGAAAACGGGATTTGCCGATGAAATCATTATAGAAGACCATGTGGGGCAGAAAACGGAGGACATTATCAAATATGGCGTAGATATTTTTACGGTAGGTTCCGATTGGACAGGCGTGTTTGATTATTTGAAGGATTACTGTGAAGTGGTTTATCTGGAAAGAACGAAAGATATTTCCAGTACAATGCTGCGGGCGAAGAAGTATAATATTATCCGGCTCGGTATCATAGGAACCGGAAGAATTGCGGCGAGAATGGTGCCGGAAGCAAAATACGTGAGTGGAATCAATGTAGATGCAGTTTATAATCCGCATATTGAGAGCGCCAGAAAATTTGCGGAACAGTTTGAGATGAACAAGTACATGGACGATTTGGGTGAGTTCTACGAAGAAATAGACGCCGTATACATTGCATCGCCGCATCAGACGCACTATGAGTATATTAAGAGCGCTGTTTTACACAAGAAACATGTTCTGTGCGAGAAGCCGATGGTTCTGAAGAAAGAACAAGCCGAAGAGGTGTTCCGGCTGGCGGAAGAAAATAATGTAGTCTTGATGGAAGCAATTAAGACCGCATACTGTCCGGGATTCAATCAGTTGTTATCTATCGTGCGAAGCGGTGCAATCGGCAATGTGAGGGATGTGGAAGCATGCTTTACGAAGCTGGAGAATCCGCTTGGCAGGGAGCTGACAGATACCGTTTACGGCGGCAGCTTTACGGAACTGGGAAGTTACACGGTATTGCCGGTTTTGAAGATATTGGGTAAAAACTATCAGGACTTGGAGTTTAAGACTCAGACAGCAGCAAACGGATTGGACATCTATACCAAGGCATATTTTACGTATGAGAATGCTCTTGCAACGTCCAAGAACGGTCTTGGTGTGAAGTCGGAGGGGCAGCTTATCATATCGGGAACCAGAGGTTATATTCTTGTGGATGCCCCGTGGTGGAAGACGACGTCCTTTGAAGTACGGTATGAGGACAGCAGCCAGAATGAGAAGTATTTTTCTAAGTTCCTGAATGACGGACTGCGGTACGAAGTCGGAGATTTTGTTTCGAGTATTAACGGATTTAGTGAGAAACATTTCAAGATGACCAAGGGCGAGAGTATTGTGCTGGCGGAGATTATGGAGAAGTTTTTGAAGACGCGGGAGTGAGAGATAGAAAATGACAGAAACAGACAAGAATTTCATAACAGAGCAATACTATTTGTTCGGCGCAGGGAATAATGCGTGGGGGGTCATCTCCTATTTCGGCAAGGAGAATATAATAGCGATTATCGATAATGAAGCTAAGAGGATAAATGGCTTTATGCAAGATATTCCCATAATATCTTTGGAACAATATATGAAATCCCATAGTGATAGAACGATTATTATTACGGCGGCAGTGTATGAAGCAATAGAAGAGCAGCTTCTCAGTTGCGGAATTACGAATTATTATGTCGCACCTATGATACAGATGGGACTGGCGTCTGTCGAGCAGATGATTGCAGACTGGAATATGACGCAGATGGAAGAAATAATCTTGTTTGGTTATCAGCCAATTGGTCGGCATTTAGTTAGAGCGTTATATAAAAAAAGTGCCAATTGCAGAGTAAAAGTAATTCCGCAGAGTAATAAGGAGATGGAATGGACTAAGAATGATCATTTAATTATTGCAGACGAGTCTGATATTAATAGAGATAACAATGTTATCGTATTTCGTTTTGAAGACGGGAATAGAGTAAGCACAATAAAAGGAACCGATGAAGGCGTTTATAACATTTTTGATTTGGTAATGGAAACTAACAAGAGGGCAGCAGAACTGGTTAAGTGGAAAAACATTCATGAAGGCGAAAGCTGTATTCTTGTAGGTAATGGACCAAGTCTCAGTGTGGAGGATTTGGAGAGAATCCACAGTAGTAAAATAGCTAGTTTTGGCATGAATTTAGCTTATAAAGTTTATGATAACACATTGTGGAGACCTGTTTATTATATTTTTTCTGATTATAATATGATGCGTCAGTATTATGATGAGATTAGGATGTTAAGACGCGACAATTTGTTTGTAAAGAATTATTACTACATGGATGAAACGCCCATGTTATCTGATGCGAATTATTATCCCGGATGCGCAGAGAGATGCTATCTGGAGAAGCAGCGTTTTTCCGATGATATTACCAAGGCAGTATATGGCGGATATACGGTGATGTATGATGCTTTGCAGATAGCAATCTACATGGGATATAAAAAAATATATTTGATTGGAGCCGATTTCAGCTATTTGGATGATCCGGCGACCAAAGGCAACCATTTCTATGATGATAAGACTGTTGATAAGAGAGCGGTTGCGGGAAAACCACATATCTATATTTCGTTAGCGGCTATGCAGAAAGCTGAAGAGTATGCAAGAGAACATGGCATAGATATTTATAACGCAACAAGGGGCGGTAAGTTGGAGGTATTCCGCAGAATAGATTTGGAGTCTCTTATTTAAATACTTTGACAGATATGAAGGAGAGAATGATTTATGGAATGCAGACTATGTAAAGGCAGTCATATTAGCATTATATATAATGGTAAAATCAGAAACGGGGGTCTCGGTCAGTATACGCGGCAGGATATGCCGATTTATCAGTGTGAGGACTGTGGAGTCATATGGCATGAGAAAGAAGATATGAACTTAGAACAGTACTATGAAAGCACGCAGTACAGGGAGTCGCTGGAAGGAAATTCGGATATTGAAGAATTCTATAGACTCCATGATAAAGAGACGATGGCGAAATTTACATATACGGGAGCAGAGCGATTCAGACACAAAACTGTTGCAGATATCGGATGCGGCGGCGGTGCGTTTCTGGATTTTCTAAGCGGCGTAGCTAAGGATATTATTGCAGTCGAGCCATCTGCATATTATAGAAGTATTATGGAACAGAAAGGATATCATACTTATCCTTATGCCACCGTAGCAGCAGAAGAGTGGAAGGGTAAGGTGGACACGGTTGTTTCTTTTGATGTGATAGAACATGTGGAAGAGCCCATACAGTTTCTGAACGACATAAAAGAGCTGTTGTCTGAAAACGGTGAAGCTGTTATCGGAACGCCAACCGATGCGCCGGTTATGCGTCAGATGCTGGGGAACATTTATGAACAGAGATTATTGTTCAGCACACAGCATTTATGGATCTTTTCAGAGAAAAATCTGGAAATGATGGCGAAGGCGGCGGGCTTTAGAAAGTTTAAAGTACGATATTTCCAGAGATATGGGTTGTCAAATTTTATCGGATGGATAAAGGAGCAGCGTGCTTGTGGTGAACCGGACTATTCTTTTGTATCAGAGACGATGGATGCCGTTTGGAAATCAGAAATAAGCAGGCAGGGCATCTCTGATTATATTGTAATGTATTTAAGTATATAGGAGGGACTATGTTAAGAGCATATCTTTTCGGAGCAGGCGGCGGTGGAGCCAGACTATACGATTGTGTAAAGGAACAGTATGACATTGTCGGGATCGTAGATAATGATGAAAGAAAATGGGGAACAATGTTTCGAGACTATGAAATAGGCATCCCGGAGAAATGTCTTAAACAATCCGCATATGATGTGATTGTGTTGACCTCAGCACCGGGCAGGGACAGCATTATACATCAAGTGCTGGGATACGGAATAGCGGAAAACAGAATTATTACCGCTTATATCGACCAGCCGTTAGAGAGCAGAAGAATATTTTTGAAAAGTCTGTCTGTACTCATGCAGGAGTATGACCAGAGTGTGGCGATTGCAGAAGCAGGGGTCTTTCAAGGAGATTTTGCGAAATATATGAATCAATATTTTCCTGACAGGCAGCTGTATCTGTTCGATACTTTTGAAGGTTTTGATGCGAAGGATATCGCGTTGGAGAGGCAGAATAACTATTCTGCTGCGGGAGAGGCAGATTATCATAATACGAGTCTGGGACTGGTAAGACAGAAAATGAAATATCCGGAAAGGTGTATCTTTAAAGCAGGATATTTTCCGGAAACCGCGAGTGGCATTGAAGAGGAATTTTGTTTTGTCAATTTAGATTTGGATTTATATCAGCCGACGCTGGAAGGATTACGGTGGTTTGAAAGCAGAATGGTAAAGGGTGGAGTGATTTTGATTCATGATTATTTTGCTGATAATTTCAGGGGTGTCAAACAAGCCGTAGATGAATACATGAGAAGCAGACTGCGTCAGGAACTGCATTTGATGCCGATTGGCGATGGTATCAGCATTGCAGTTTGTGGATTCTAATTTTACAGGAGGACAACTCTATGAAAGTGGCATCATTTATTCCAATTAAACTGAATAACCAGAGACTGCCGGGGAAAAATACGCTCCCGCTTGGCAAAAAGCCGATGTGTGAATATATTTTTGACACGGTATCTAAAGTACGGGGAATTGACGAGCGATACGTGTACTGCAGTGATGAGAAAATTAAAGAATATATGCCGGAGGACCTGATATTTCTGCAAAGGGATTCCTATCTGGACGGATTTCAGGTGAAAGGATTGGAGATTATTGAATATTTTCTGAGGGATGTGCAGGCGGATATTTATGTGCTGACACATGTGACACAGCCTTTTACGAAACCGGAATCCATGGAAGAGGCCTTGCAGAAAGTTATGAGCGGGGAATATGACTCTGCGTTCAGCGCAAGGGAAATTCAAGATTATTGCTGGTATCAGGGAAAACCTTTTAATTATGATATGCAGGATATTGTGACAACACAGAATCTTGAGCCGATTTATATGGAAACAGGGGCATTCTATATTTTTACGCGGGAAGTATTTGAGAATTATCATCAAAGAATCGGTAAGAAGCCATATATCAAGGTAATCGATCAGATAGAAGCGGTTGATATAGACACTGCTTCGGATTATGAATTTGCCAGAGCAGTAGCGGCTTTTTTAGGAGTATGACGATGAGACGCAGGAGATGCATATGGGAAATATTAAGATTTTGGACTGTACGCTAAGAGACGGCGGAAGGATAATTGACTGCAAGTTTACGGATAACGTGATCGCTGAACTGACGAAGGAATTGACTGAGGCGAATATTGATATTGTTGAAATGGGGTTCTTGCGGGACAAGAAGCTGGTGCAATATCATGGAAATTCTACATTTTTTACGGAAACATCACAGCTTAACGCCTTCGTTCCTGCCAATAAAAGAAATACTATGTATACGGCATTTATTGATTTTGACATGTATGATTTTTCGCGCATGGAGAAATGTGACGGAAGTTCTGTTACAGGTATCAGAGTCGGTTTTACCAAGAAACAGTTTCTCCAGCAGCATTCGGAATTAAGGAAAAGCCTGTTCAAAGTGAAGGAGCAGGGCTATGCGTTATTTATACAGGGAGTCAATACACTTGCATATTCTGACAGAGAACTTCTTGACGTGCTGGATTTGGTGAATGAAGTAGAACCGTATAGCTATGGTATTGTTGATACATATGGCGGAATGTATTTAGACGATATGGTGCATTTGTATAATCTGGTAGAACATAATCTGAATCCCGATATTTGTATTGATATTCATTCGCACAATAACTTTCAGCTTTCTTTTGCATTTGCGCAGGAGATTATCAGACTGGCAAATGATAAGCGGCAGATCATATTGGATTCTACACTCAACGGTATGGGAAAATGTGCAGGCAATCTGAACACGGAGCTGATTGCGGATTTTCTTGTCAGAAAGAAAAGTTATGATTATGATACGGATATTATATTGGATGCGATAGACAGATATCTGTATCCGATTAAGAAGACCAATGAGTGGGGATATTCTATTCCGGCATTTATGGCGGGTATTTATAAAGCGCATCCTAATAATATTATTTATCTTACGGAAAAGTACCGGTTAAACAGCAAGGATATGAAATATATTATTTCCGGTATTGAGGGAGAGACAAGGCAGCGATACGACTATGAGAATATACAAAGAGTATATAAGGAATATTGCGCCAGCAGGATAGACGATACGGAAGTGATCAGTGGACTCAGGAGTAAACTGGAAAACAGACATGTTCTGATTCTTGCGCCGGGAAAATCAACAGAGGATTTCCGGGAGACAATTTGTAATTATATAGAACAGGAAGAGCCGATTGTAATAAGTGTGAACTTTATCCCACGGCAGATTGAGTGCGATTATCTGTTTTATGCCAACACCATTCATTGGGAGAAAATCAGTGACCACATAGACCGCAGCAAGTGCATTCTGGCGTCTAATATCCATACAGATACGGAAAATACACTGCTGGTGGATTACTCAGGGCTCATTATGGAAGACAGTGTTTTGTATGATAATAGTACGATTATGCTGCTCAATCTGTTGAAAAAGGCAGATGTTGCGGGAATCAGTCTGGCAGGTTTCGACGGATTGAAGGAAAATGAAGCAAATTATGTGGATGATACGTTTCCGAATCAGCCATCGGATGTTAATATTGCCAAAACAAACAAAGAAGTGAAGCGTTTGCTGGAACAGTATAAAAATAAAGTGGCAGGGAAAATTGGAATAGACTTCTTGACGCCAAGCATCTATGAGACGCTGTAAAAGATTGGTAGAAGGAGAAGGAGAGCGTGAAAGATAAGCCGATAATTAAAGCATTAGTCATGGATGTGGACGGAACACTGACGGATGGCGGACTCTATATAGGAGCCGGTGGGGAAGTCATGAAGCGATTTCATGTAAAAGACGGCTATGCGATTCATGATCTGCTTCCGCAGATGGGAATTGTTCCGATTATCATAACCGGACGGACCTCTGAGATTGTAGCACAAAGGTGCCGAGAGTTGGGAATTACGAGGCTTGTACAAGGCAGCAGTAATAAAATAGAGGATTTGAAGAGGATACTTGAGGAAGAGAATATTGATATCAGGCAGACTGCCTATATGGGTGATGATTTGAATGATTACGACTGTATGGTGCAGGCTGGTCTGAAAGGGTGTCCGAAAGATGCGGCGGATGAAATCAAGGAAATTGCTGATTATGTGACAGTAAGAGACGGCGGAAACGGTGCTGTGAGAGAGTTCGTGGAGTGGATTCGGGAGAATAGTGAATGAAAGTTAGTATTATTACGGTGTGCTTAAACAGTGCGACGACGATAGAACAGACAATTCAGAGCGTACTGGGGCAAACATGGAAGGATATCGAATACATTATCATTGATGGTCAATCGACAGACGGAACTTTAGAGATTATTGACAGGTATCGGGATAGAATCACTAAGTGCATCAGTGAGAAAGATCAAGGGCTGTACGATGCCATGAATAAAGGTATCAGCATGACAACCGGGGAGATTATCGGTATCTTAAATAGTGATGACTGGTATGCAAAGGATGCTGTTGAGAAAGTAGTGAATGCATTTCAGGAGGAAAATGCGGATCTAGTATACGGCGTTATGGAGATTGTGCATCCCAGCGGCTATACGAGCAGAGTTAAAAATGATGCCCTAGAGCATATGTTGTATCGTTGTGTAATACCCCATCCGACAGTTTTTGTCAGAAGGAGGGCATATCAGGAAGTAGGGATGTTTGATTTAGAGTATAAAGTGCTTGCTGATTATGATTTGCTGATGAGGATGTATCTGTATCCTATGAAAATACGTCAGATTCCGGCGGTACTGACGTATTTTAGAAAAGGCGGATTCAGTACGGAACATGCGATTCAATGTACGGAGGAAATGAGAAGTATAGCGCGACACTATGCGAAACAAAGACAAGATGCCAAGATACTTGAAAAGATAGATGAATATTATCAGAAAAGGATAAAAAGAGCGCAGGCGCAGGATATGGCGCAGGAGCTTTTAAGTAAGCATAAATCTGAGACGACAGCAATGCTGCAGGAACGCTTGAAGGGTAATAAGAAAATAAAGATTTTCGGTGCTGGCAGTGTTGGTACAGAATGCTTCCATTTTTTTAGGAAAATGGGAATGGATGTGGAGTGCTTTTTGGATAATGATGAGTCAAAATGTCATGAACAATTTTTGGAGAAACCGGTTCAAACCTGTAGCAGCATAGAAGGCAGTGACGAAGAACAATACATCGTGATTGCGGTTGTAAGTTATCAAGAAGAGATCATGAAGCAGTTAGAGGATATGGGCTATCATAAAGATAAAGACTTTTGGCTGTTTTATGAGCTGGTGGAGGAGATGTTTCAGAAACTTAAGGAAGTAAAAATTATAATTCCCTGCTTTCGGGACTACTTAACGGAAAGTGAAAAAATCTCCATTCAACAATGCAAAAAGATTTTGAGTCGTTATCCGATGTGTATCATTCAGCCTGATAACCTACACTTGAATATAGAAGAACTACAAGGAATTGAAATAGAAACATTTGATGAAAAATGGTTTAGGGGCGTGCAATCATATAATGAATTAATGTTATCAAAAGAGTTCTATATGCGCTTCGTTGATTATGAATATATTCTGATTTATCAGATGGATGCTTTTGTATTCAAAGATGAGCTGCGTACATTTTGCTCTCTTGGATATGATTATATTGGTGCACCATGGTTGTATGGACGTTTCATTTATGCAAATGGAATAGGTGGATATTATTATGTTGGAAATGGCGGATTTTCATTGCGAAAAGTAAAATCGCATCTGCAAATCATAGAAAAAGATTGTCCAGATGAACATCTGAATGAAGATATGTTCTTTTCTAGCAGAGTACAGGAGCAATTTCGTGTTGCTTCGGTAGATGTCGCATTAAAATTTGCATTTGAAACGACGGTCAGGAAGTGCTATGAAAAAAACGGTAGGAAATTGCCGTTCGGATGCCATGCGTGGCAGAAATATGATTTTTCTTTTTACCGAAACATATTTCAAGAGTTTGGATATGATGTATCAAATATTAAGGACGGAAAGTGGGATTTGCTGAGATATAATCTGTTGCAAGATTATTCAACAATAAGTGAAGATAAATTTAAGGAGACCCTAAAATTATTGCTGCCGGATGTGACAAAAGGAATATGGATTTGGGGCGCAGGGAGAATAGGAAAGGAATGCTGTTGCTTATTGGAGAAAAACCATATTCCAGTGAACGGATTTATTGATAACAACGCAGAACTTCATAAAAGCAGACTGCTTGGGTATGAAGTAAAGACGATAGCAGATTTTTTTGAGGAAGAAGAATCTGCATCATTGCTAATTGCAATGAGTCATGTGTCGGAAGAAATAGAAATAATCTTAAAACAAAATTGCAGACAAAGAGGAAAAGATTATATTTCTTGGAGAGAGTTGGCTGAGAAACTATGATTACAGATTTATATGTAGATGAAGAAAAATAAGAATCTGGTCTATATGAAATGGAGAGAATAAGAATGCATAAAGGGAGTGTATCTGTTATTATTCCAACTTACAATAGAGCCGGTACGATAAAGAGGTCAATTGACAGTGTGCTGAATCAGACATATAGTAATCTCGAGTTAATTGTTGTTGATGATGGTTCAACAGATGATACAGAGCAGATCATAAGAGGCTACAAAGATACACGCATACATTATGTTAAGACAGACGGGAGACGTGGTGCAAACTACGCGAGGAATGTTGGTATAGAAAATGCGGGCGGAGAGTATATTGCATTTCAGGACAGCGACGACCAGTGGCGTTTGGATAAACTTGAGAAGCAGATGAGAATACTGCTGGAACAAGAGCAAGTCGATATCGTATTTTCGAGATATCTGCGTCATTTTATGAATGGCAGGATGGAGCTGGTTCCCAATAAGAATTATACTGAATGTCTGGTACAAGAGAAAATAGTGTCTATATTAGCGGGGGCTAATGTTATAGGGACGCCGACGTTGGTTATGCGAAAAAAATGTTTTCAGGAAAAAGGCGCTTTTGATGAGTCGATATCGAGATTCCAAGATTGGGAAATTATGATTCGTTTTGCACAGAAGTACACAATTGTTTTTTTGGATGAAGTGCTGCTGGATGCATATGAAATGAAAGAGAGTATTTCGACTACAGATAGAAATTATGTGCAGGGAATGGCATCTATTATAAAAAAGCATCAGGAATTTTTCCTTAAGTATCATACATTCAGCACACATATCGGAAATGTTTCTAACGCAGCCGCGGACAATGGACAATTGGAAGAACTAATGGATATTTTTGGAAATGAACTTTTCATTCAGGGTTGGTATGCAAGTATTAATAAATATACTAACATGAGGAAAAATTACGCTTTTGTAAAAGAATGGATAAGGCAACAAGGAAATGATAGACTGGTAAACGATTTTTTTAGCAAGTTTATTGATAAAACAGTAGCAGTTTATGGCATGGGCGATTTAGGTAAATTAATGCTTGGCGTTTTATCGGATGAAAACAAGAAAAAAGTTAGATGTGTCATAGATCAAAGAATAGGTATTGCATCGGAGTATCTCAGTGTAACGGTAGAACAGTTACAGGATCAAGATTATGAGATGATAGATTGCATTATAATTACAGCAGTATCGCATGAAGAAGAAATAAGGAAACATCTTGAAGAAATCACAAAGGTACCCGTAGTGAGCCTGTATGATATTATTCTTCAGAGATCATAGCGCTGTGAAAACGATGAAAGGGTAAAATAATGGCAGATAGGCAATTAATATTTTTGAAGGCATGTGATTTAGGAGATAGCTTAGTAGCTATTGACGAAATAGGAAGCGGAATGTTTAGGATAGATAAACGGGATATGTCTGTACATTTGCTCGACCGGATAGAAAATATGGGAATGTTACGCCACGTATATCGAGCTGTAGAACAGTGCGACAACAAGATTTTCTTTTTTCCAGCATATCAGTCATTGAATAGTCCGTTGTTGGTATATCATATAGATGAACAACATACAGAATATCTTAGCTGGGGAGAAATAAGTCAGAATATTTCTGTAAGATATGGTGAAATGCAGCGGGTAAAAGACGAGTTATGGTTATTTCCGGAGGAATTTGATAAACATCTTATAAAGTTTAACCTAAAGAATCGAACAACGGATATCATACCACAATGGAATAAAGCAGTAGAAAATATAGTAATTAGTGATACGGACACTTATATAAAAGTATCTAATGTGATAGAGACACAAACCGCATTATTTCATGTGATAAAGGAAACAAATAATATCATAGAAATTAATAAAGAAAATTGTCATGTAAACTGTCACACAGTATCAACTGATAAGAAATTTTTTATAAGGATGGATTATAACGGAGAATTATTTTGGATTACTGATTCAAAAAATCAAGGAGTCATTTCGTGGAACCCGATTACGCAGGAGACTCATTATTATCCGTTTGATATATTAAGTGAAAACCTTCCCAAAAGAGATAGATGGGGGAAATGGGTTAGTCATGTTTTGTGTGGTAAAAAGCACCTATGGATTGTTCCGCAAAGGGACGGTAAACTGTTGAAGATGAGTTATGAAACAGGACGACTTGAATGGGTTGATATTTTTCCACAGAAATTTCATATTCGAGAAGGAAGCAGCAGTAGTATTGGGATGATTATAAGAGATAGAAAAATAGCAGATTTATATCCACATTTTTCTAATTTGGTAATACATTTGGATTTGGATGAGGATTTATTGCTTGAAGAACACGAAGAGATTCTATTACCGGGAGAATGGTCTGAAGAAGAACTGGTAAACTATCAAGTACACTATGAACTGGAGACAGACAGACTTCCTTTTGAGAAGTATCTGATTTCTATGATGCAGGATAAGGATGACATGGATAAAGAATCTGATACATTTAACAGCGGAGAAAGTATTTGGCATTACATTAAAAATCAAGGAAGTGACTAATTGTGAAAAAAAGCGAATGTACGGGCTGCATGGCATGCTATAATGTCTGTCCGAAAAATTGTATAAAGATGCAAGAAGAGTTTGATGGTTGCTATTATCCCCATGTTAATATGAAAGATTGCATCGATTGTGGAAAATGCAGAAAGGTTTGTCCGGTATTAAACAGAAGTCAAACGAAAGAAGACAATGAAGCATCGAATGTTTATGCTGGTTATTGTAAAGATCATATCACCAGACAGCTGAGTTCCTCCGGTGCAATTTTTCCCTTGGCAGCAGAATGGTGCATTGATAAAGGAGGGATAGTTTTTGGCGCGGAATATCAGGGAGTTAAGGTTGTGCATTCTTCAGGTGCAAACTCCTTTGAGATAGAGAAATTTAAGGGTTCAAAGTATGTCCAAAGTGATATCGCGACAACATATAAAGAAGCAGAAAGACTCTTGCGCGAAGGACGATATGTTTTATTTACAGGTCTGCCGTGCCAGATTGAAGGCTTAAAGTCTTATTTGGGTAAAGAGTATGATAAGTTATATACAATAGACCTTATTTGCCATGGGGTAGGAGCGCCGGGCATATGGAAGAAATATATTCATGTTTTTCATAAGAATAAGAAGATTACATCTATTAATTTTAGAAATAAAGACGCAGGATGGAATCATGAACAATTTGTGATGCGGTTTTCCGATGGGACAGAATATAGAAAATTTCCGTTAGAAGATTATTATACATATGGTTTTAACAAAAATGTATTTTTGCGGGAAGCGTGTTATGAATGTAAATTTAAGGGAATAGACAGAATCAGTGATCTAACAATTGGAGATGCTTGGGGAGTAGAGCGATATGTACCGCGTTTTCGGGATGATAAAGGTTGCTCTCTGATTTTTGTTCATTCCCAAAAGGGAAAGAAGCTGTTTGCAGATCTGGCGGCAAAAATGCAATTTGCTCCGGCGGATAAAGAGAAAGCGATGCAATATAATCAGAGAATGATTAGTTCTGCCCCGAAGTCACCGTATCGGGAGCAGTTTTATAATAACCTGAAGAAATATCCATTTTGGTTATGTATGGCGTTGATGAAACATAGTAGGAAAAATCCACAGTAGTATATGCTTCAGGAGTTGTGGAAAAAGCAGAGATATTTGATGATTATAAGGAAGGTGTCTTTTTATGAGTGTAAATATAAAATATGCGAATGATTTGAAAACTGTTATAGAGTGCGGAAAGATTGCTATATTAGGTGCTGGAAAAATAGGGAAATCTCTTGTAGACTATATAGAAAAGACATGGGGAGATGTGAGTCGTGTAGCAGCAATCATGGATAACGATGAGAAAAAGCAGGGAACTACATATAAGGGAATTGCGATTATTAGTGTAGAAGATGCGGTTGAAGTGTTGGATAAATGTGTCCTATTAGTCGCAATCAAATCATACAAGGCAATGTTAACCAAGATTAATCAAATGCATAAATTTGACGGGTGGGATTGTTATATATATCCTTTGATACAAGAAGGCTGGGTGTGGGAGGCGGATGAAGAGCTCCGTTACATTGAACGAATAAACAGATATGCGCTTATACAGTATAGCAAGAATCTGTATATGAAAAATGTGGAAAATAGAGAGGAACTCGTTAAAACAAAGAGAAGAGAGTTACAAAGTGGTGATTCTTATATTATACCTAAAATGGTATTTATTGTAACCAATCGATGCACATTGAAGTGCGCTGGCTGCCTAGGCAGGGTGCCTTATTTTAAAGATCCTCAACATATGGCAGTAGAGGATGTTTTAAGAGATATGGAGATGTTTTTGGAATGTATTGATGAGTGTATTACAATAGAAATCGCAGGCGGAGAGCCACTATTATATCCGCACTTGGATATCCTTTTAGATTATTTGATACAGCAGAAGAAGGTGTTGGGAATCGGTCTGACAACAAATGGGACAGTTATCCCGGACGAAAAGGTGTTAAATTATCTCGCAAACGATAAAGTATGGGTTGGAATAAGTGACTACGGGATGTTAGACAGGCTTGCCAAAACTGTTTATGCTTTCGAAAAAAACAATATTCACTTTGAGATATATTCTGATATGCGTTGGATAGATCCGGGCAATTTGGAGAAACGAAATAAAACGCAGGAAGTGCTGGGTTATGAATATAATGATTGCTGGGATGCTTATAACTGTAAGGTAATTGTCGGAGGCAGACTATTCGTATGTCCAAGATATGCCCGATTGTATATGCAACAGGTACATAACTTTGAAAAAGACTCCGTTTGTCTCAAGGAGATTACAGATATAGAGAGGCGAAGAGAAGCGATTTACGCCCTATATATGATGGACTATGCAGAATCTTGTGATTATTGCGATTTTGGCGCGGCGGAGAGGAAGATGATTAAACCGGGTGAGCAGATAACCAATCAGTTTTATCAGTCGCAGTATACTTTGGTAAAGAGGAACAACTTTTAGCAGGGGTTATGGATGAGAAGAGTAATTTTATATGGGCTTAGAGGCAAAGGAAGAAAAGAAGTTGAGTCTTTTCTGGATGAGTCATACGAAATAGTGGGGTATTCAGACTCTGATCTGCAATATTGGGACTGTCGGTACATTAATTATATCAGATTCATGAAACCGGAAGAATTAAAAGACGTCGAGTTTGATTATCTCATTATTACGCCGCTGAACCTCGCTATTTCTAATGAGATAAAGAACAGTATTTTGGAGTGGGGCGGGATAAAAGCAGATAAAATTATTCAATACGCCTTGTTTTATGATGTTCGATATCCACATCCATATGAAGTTTTTAATACAGTTTCCAATTTTTGCAAATTTAAAGGATTTATTCTTGGAATGAGCCATGCACATAGAGGCATTGATGTTAACTTGTTTCCTGAACCGGTGTTTAACTTTGGGTTTAATAGCAATGATTTGTTTTATTATTATCATCTTATGAAGAAATTAGAGAGTGAATATGCAGAACAGTGCAGGGTAAAGTACTGTATACTGGAATTGCCGTATTATATTTTTAACTGGGATCGTTCACTCTCAAAAAGTGCGTTCAGGTCCATGAACTCATATACGGTATTGGGGCAATATCATCATTTGGATACGGATGAGGGGAATCTGATCAAGAAATACCGGATATTTGAAGAGATGTTTAAAAGAAAGAAGATGACAAATTCATCCGTCTGCAATACAGGGATATATGATGTGAAAGATATTGTGGCGAATCAGGATTTCGTGGAAATCAGTCATGTGTGGAAGACAGAACATACGGAAACACAGAAGGAAAATATTATATATTTCCAGAAGTTGGTTTCACTGCTTCGTCAGTTAAACAAAGAGATAAAGATTTATGTGACAGTCTTTCCGCAGAATCCCCGGTTTTATAAGAGACATTGGGAGAACATTGATAAAGTATCAAAATTTTTCTATGAAGTAATCAATGATATGCATTTAGAAGATGTTGTTATTTGGGATTATTTCAACATTTATGAACAAAGAGAAGAGTATTTCGAAGATGACTGTCATTTAAATACATCGGGTAGAAAGGCATTTACTCATAAAATCATAGTGGATTTAGAAAAAGCATAGCTAATCTGAGGGAATTAAACGCGATATTTGCCTATAAGGGGGAACACATTGTGAAAAGGATGCAGGATATTAATGGAGAATTGAATGAAATAATTATTAAATATCAATTAGACAGTTGTTATCCGCATTTCAGAAATATGTATGAGGCTGAAAAAATATTGCGCAGCATGATAACGGAGGTTGTACAACATCAGGATAATATCATATTTGTAGGAGATGACCAGACTGGCATTGATTTTGTGCGAAACATAGTCAGAATGCGCGAGGGTGTTCATTTTTATACATATAATCGTAATGATGCATTGCTGCGGGAGCTGGATGGAATTGATTGGAATGTATATGACTGTGTATATCTTATTTCTTTTTATGGCACCGGATATGTTGAGCGTTGGTTTGAAATGCATCATATAAAGTATGAATGGATATATGATGTTTTTGAGAGAAACGGGCTTGTTATGCAGGATGAGTTTTTCTGCTTTGGCAGAGAAGACTTGCTGGGACAGCTTATAAAGTATAACCGTAAGAGTAGAGGCAGGACGGAAACGATTCAATGTGAGTTATATCGTCAGCAAAGCAAATATGAGAAAAGCGTTAATAGAGAAACACGGCGAATTGCGCTGAAAAAGTGCTTGTTTTTGACCCTTTATATGCGTAATTTTATAGAAGCACACAAATATATTATTGAACTTGCAAAGGAAGATCACAAATATTATGAGGTATGGCGGGAAATACAATGCCTGCTGGAACGTGTCCGGAAAGTGATATCCGGCAGAAAACGAAAGGATATCATTTTATATTGGCTGGACGCACTTCCTTATGGAGACGAAGCGGACATGCCGTATTTGAGTAATATCATGGAGAAATCCATAGTATTTGAAAATGCGATTCCTCATACCGGATATACACATTCAGTAATGTGGGCAATGTTTTTAGGGAAAAAGGCGGTGGACGATAGAGCATATCGGACCAAGCAGGTGACGCGGGAGAACAGTACAGTTATACAGACTTTAGAAGAGCATGGATATGATATTAAAATATGTTCGGGTATATTTAATGATGATTTTCCGTTTGAGTATTTGTCAAATACGTTCTATTCGGATATTTATGCGCCAGCATCTTTGGTATTATGGGATATGATATGCTGCATGCTGGAGGAAGAGAAAAAAACCTTCTATCTGGCACATATCATGGATACACATGATCCGTATTTGTGTGGGGAGGCTTGCCATGATGTCTTCGGTAAATATTTCAATTTGACGGAACAATACGCACTGGCGAGGAAAGAAACGGATGAACTGCTCGCATTTTTTGATACATTTATTGATAAGGATGCATTTCGCATCTATATGTCCGACCATGGGAAAAACCCGCAAGGAAATAGATTCCATGCGTTGTTTAATGTTTTTCATGCGTCAATAGAACCAAGACGGGCAGACGGAATATTTTCTTTACTGGACTTTCCTATAGTGGTCCGGCAGATTGTGAAAGACAACACAATAAATGAATCCGAATTTATGAAGGAGTGTGCAGAGATAGTATGTATGGATAGATATAACTATATGGATATTATGCGCATCATGACTCGAAAACAAGACTTGTCACAATATGTTTTTGGGGCAAAGGGCATTGTTGACAAAGAACATATCTATTTGCATTATAATACCGGAAAAGAATGGCTGCAAAGAAGAGACAGTATTCCCATATGCAATCCGTTATTATTTTACGATTGCACGGATGATGTATGTGATAAAGAATTACTTCCTCATTATAGAGAGATGGTAGGGGAATACCCAAAAGATGTTATAGAAGACGAGAAGTTTCAGTATTCTAAATATTTATATGTTCTGTATGATAATCTTGTGAAGAGAAATAATGTGGCTGAACGCGTTACTCACATTAATGATATCTTAAAAAAATTTCCGGAGCGCAGCGTGGCAATCAGAATGGGAGGGAATCATTCGGTTGCGCTTTATTACATACTTTCAGAGGAAAACAGGAAGAAAATATGGGGATTTATAGATAATCAGAAGACCTGTCTGTGTAGTGCGTTTCAGCTTCCTATAGTCAGTACGGACGAGATAGAAGAACTGGAAAGAAGGGGTGTAGAAGCAGTCGTCTTATCTTCATACGTTAATATAAAGGCACTTAGGGACGAAGCTTGGGTACGATATAAGAATATAGATGTATTAGATATTTATGATTCATTTGTTAGAAATGATATATGGTGTAAAGGTTGCTTTTATGAAATACAAGGAGAGGATTCAGACTATGACGTTGGATTCCCGTATTCAAAATGAAAAATAAGAAGGAGGAGTTTATGCAAAATATTATTGTATGGGGAAGCGGCAAATATTACAGATATAAGGCTGATTCTCTTCGTAAAAATTATCATATTATTGGTATCATCGGAACTGATTCAGACGGAGAAGAAATTGACGGGTATCCCGTGATAAAGAAGGATGAGTTACAACATACGGATTATGATAGCATTGTTATCATGTCAGATGTATACATGTTTGATATTGTTCGAGAAATATTATCATTGAAAATTAATCCTGATAAAATAATATTAGGTGTCAATCTGTCTCCGGCTACGGGAAGAGATGTTCTTTACATTTCCAAGGAAGAACAATTAAGTATCAGAGAAGACGGTATTATTGTATGGAATCATGACGTAGAGGTTTTCTGCTGGGAGGACATAGAGAAATTGAAGGCAATGCATATTGGCACAATAACAGCGGAGACTATCAGGAAGATGCCGATAAAGCCATTATCATATGATTACGGTATGTCTCGAGGGGAAGGGCACTCTATTGCCAGATACTATATTGAACAGTTTGTAACGGAATGCAAAGAATTCATAAAGAGCACGGTAATGGAAATCGGAGATGGCCGTTACAGTACATTAGGTCAAGATGCTGTCAAGGAATTGTTGATTTTGAGTCTGGATGACGAAAAGAAAGAACATTATATAAAGGGAAATCTTGAAACCGGGGAAGGGCTGAAGGAAGAAGCGGTGGATTGTCTGATTTTAACAAACGTATTGTCATCTCTGTTTGACGTTCAGGCAGCAGTAGATAATATAGGAAAAATGTTAAAAAAGGGTGGACATGCAATTATTACTGTGCCGGGAATCGCTTCCTTATATCGTGTTCAGTATGAAACATATGGTCAGTTTTGGCGATATACTCCTTCCAGTATTGTGCAGTTATTAGAACGTTATATTCCGGGAGCGAAACTTTCTGTTAAGGAGTATGGGAATGTTAAAACGAGCGCAGCTTTTCTATATGGACTGACAGTTGAAGATTTGACGCAGGAAGAGTTAGATTATCGTGACAGTTGTTACCCGGTTATAATAGGGGTCTGTTTAGAGAAATAAAGATTCGTTATAGGATGTATCCTAATGTGGAGAGAGAAAAGGGAAACACATATGTTTGAAAAGAGATTACGTACCAGAATGGTAGATGAAGATACAATTAGAAATCTCCCGCTTAAACCAGTGAGTTATGACTGGGGAAAATCTAGGGGGGGGGGCAATCTGTTGCTCGCTATTATATAGAAAAATTTATACGACAGAATAAAGAATATATAAAAGGCGCAGTACTGGAAATTGGCGATGCGCGTTATAGCATGGCGGAAGAAAATGAAGCGATTGAAGATATAACTATTTTGAGTCTGGAGGATGAAGAGAAAGAACATTATGTGAAAGGAAATTTAGAGACAGGAGAAGGATTGAATGAAGAAACTTTTGATTGTATTATTTTGACAAACGTGTTATCTTGTTTGTTTGATGTTCAGTTAGCAGTAAGCAATGTTGGCAGAATATTAAAGAAAGGCGGCAGCGTGATCATCACCGTACCCGGTATCGGTCATTTAAACAGAGTGGACTATGAATCATATGGACAATATTGGCGCTTTACCCCGATGGGGCTGAGTCGGCTTTTGGAGAAGCATATTCCCGGAGGGAAAATTTCGATAACGACCTATGGGAATGTTAAGACAAGTGTTGCTTTTCTCTATGGATTATGTACTGAGGATTTGACACAGGAAGAATTGGATTACCGGGATGACAGTTATCCGTTGTTAATCGGTATTTGTGTAGAGAAGTAACTGTTTACAGTATGGGAGAAACATAAAGAGTCCTTTAGGATGTCAAGGAGAGCGGTAATGATATTATTGTATCATAAGATTGCCAGATTGCAGCATGATTATAATTTAATAGGAGTGACGCCGGACAATTTTAAGTATCAGATGGAATATTTGCAAAGACGATATGAAATTGTACCCTTGGAGTATGCGAGAGAAGATACCGTATCGATTACTTTTGATGATGGTTTTAAAGACTTCTATACGGAAGTATACCCATACTTATCCGTAAATAACATTCCGGCAGCAATATTTATTACAACGGGGCAGATTGGCAGCAAAGAAGAACTCTGGACATCGGAACTATTAAGAACCATCTTTACGGGAAATGACCATAAAGCGTATTTCCATTTGAAAATGCCGTTGTTTACTTATGATTTTCCAGCGCAGAGTTTAGATGATAAAATGACTATGTATCGGGTGGTCAGAAGACTATGTATGAAATCGGAAGAAGAGGTGTTGAAAAGTATTTTATCACAGTTAAGAGAGTGGGCCAAGATGGAATCTGACGGCAGGGAAGAATATTCTTTTCTGTCAGAACAGGAAATCAAAATTTTGGCAGAAGACCCCTTGGTGACAATTGGTGCACATACATGCAATCATATATCATTAGGCGCCTTTACGGAAGAATATCAAGAGAAAGAAATCATCCGATCCAAGGCGGAATTGGAGAGGATCACCGGAAAGGTAATTCGATACTTCTCTTATCCATTTGGCAGACAGTATGATTATGGTAAAGGAACCATTGATATTTTGAAGAGTTCGGGCTTTGACAGAGCGTATACCACATTGAACTATGAGGGCAGGGATACGATGTATGAGATTCCGAGAGTGACGAGCCCGAATCTCGGTCAAGGAGAATTCGAGTCATGGTTTGGGCGGATGGTGCAAGAAGAACGGGAAGCGTACGGATCTCAACAGAAACAAAGCGGGCCGGTGGAGTATATAGGCCGACTGAAAGAAGATAAGATATTATTACGTGAATCGGGGAAGATTGCAATTTTTGGTGCAGGAGTAAGAGGTAAAAAGCTTTATCAGGAATTGACAGCATACAGTAAGGAAAAAGCGGTAGTATGTTTTATAGACAATGATGAAACAAAGCAAGGAAGCAGCATTGAAGAAAGGCCGATTATTTCCGTGGAGCGTATTCAGGAATTAAAACCACAGATAATTGTTGTAAATAGTATCTGGGAAAAAGAAGTGGTTGAGCAGTTGATCCGTTGTGGGGCGCGGGGAATACATTGGATTGTAAACTGAGCCGGGCGGAATACGGAAAATAATGAGAGGTTACAAATATATGAAAATCGGAATATTGACTTACCATAGAAGCATTAATTACGGTGCGTTTTTACAAGCATATTGCCTATTAAAGTATGTGCAAAAGGTGGTCGGAGACAGAGCGACGGTAGAAATTATTGATTATACGTCCAAAAGTTCTTCGGAAAGTTATAACAGACTTCTCTATAAAGGAAATAATAAAAAGAATGCATGGAAGAAAAGAATAGGATTTGAAAGAAGCTATCTTTTACTTAAGATGAGCAGAAAAACGCTCTTTTCAGATGACTTGTCTGAAATAAAACATTTTTTAGTGCAACAAAGATATGATTTGATTATTGTGGGAAGCGATGAAGTCTGGAAAGTCGATGGAATGCGGGGCTTTCCAACGGCATATTGGCTGAACTTTGACTTGGGAGATTGCGAAAAGATTTCCTATGCCGTTTCAGCGAGAACGGATTATCGTAAGATTGATTTCAAAAAAAGAAATTATATGAAAGAATCTATAAGTCAATTTCGTTATCTTGGCGCACGGGATCAGATGACAGTCAGTTTGATCCAGCAAGTAAGCGACAGAGAACCACATTTGAATTGCGATCCGACTTTTCTGATTCCGTTTTCATATGATAGGGAAGCATTTAGAGAAAAGATAATTAAGAAGTACCATTTGGAAAAGAATCAGAAACTTTTGGGTATTATGATTCCGGATCAGAAATTGATTGCAAAAATACATCGGAAGATGGGAAAAGAATATAAAGTGATCGCATTATATGATTCTCATGCGGATGCAGACATTAATATGGTTGGAATTGGTCCGTTTGAATGGCTTAAGGTAGTAGGATGCTTGGACTTTTTTGTAACGGACCGGTTTCACGGAACGGTTTTTGCCATGAAAATGAAGATTCCTTTTTTATCGGTGGAGACATACGATACAGAAGAAAACAGTAAGCTTCTCGAAATGTTAGGGCGAAACGGACTTGAAAGTCATTATATGGTATATCATGCCGGAAATTCCGTATATGAAGATATATTATCAAAAATAGCTCAACTATCAAAACAAAACGATAGAGAGAAGGTACAGCAAGCTTTAAAGAACGAGAAGAAAAGAAGCAAAAGCTTTAAAAATGAACTGTTAACAATATTAAGTGAATATGAGAAGAAAGGGAACTAATATGAAGAAAGCGATTATAGGTATTGCAGCAACATTGACTGGTGCAGCTGTTGGAGCGGCAGGAACACAAACGGTTATGAAGAAGGAGATTGAACAGAAACAACAGTTAGCAGACAAACATTTAAAATTGTATAAAATGATGAATCAATGGGTCAGAGTGAAGCAGGAAGGCAAAACGCTTGCGTCGTATCTTGAGAAAAAGGATTTGCATAAGATTGCAATCTATGGAATGAATTACGCTGGCGAGACATTAGCAGAAGAACTAAAAGGCAGTAACGTCAGAGTATTATATGGAATTGACAAGCGTGCGAATCGCCTTTGTGCTGAATTTCCCATTGTTTCAGTGGAGGATTCATTGGAAGATGTCGATGCAATTGTCGTTACTGCGATTACATTCTTTGATGAGATTGAACAGGAATTAAATGCAAAAGTAGATTGTAAGATTATTTCATTGGAAGATATCATATATGAAGCGTAAATATACTAAGGCGGCAATGCTGCAATATCTAAAAGCAAATATATCGAACATTCATATTTTGCCTGTGTTGGTGGTAAGAAGCGTTGATTTTTATAATGATTCTGAACGAACTATTAACTCAGTCCTAAAATTTGCACAAGATCAATTACTGATCGTACGTTCTTCATCTACGGCTGAGGATACGGATTTATATTCCAACGCGGGTAAGTTCGAGTCGATTCTCAATGTCAGACCGGAATATGAAGATGTTAAGAAGGCTATTGAGAATGTTTATGATTCTTATGATACGGATGAAAATCAGGAGATACTGATTCAGCCGATGTTACAGAACATTAAGAAATCAGGGGTAGTTTTTACGGCAGATATGGATACCTTCGCAAATTATTATATTGTTAATTACTATGAAGGTGATGATTCCTCTGCGGTAACGGGGGGCAGTTCCAATCTGTTGAAAACATATATACAGTATAAGTTTACAGAGTTTCCTATATGTGATGAAGACATGAAAAAGCTTCTTCATGACTGTAACATGATAGAGACATTTCTGGATGATACGGCGTTAGATATTGAGTTCGCCATTGATCAGGCAGGAACCGTCTATATTTTGCAAGTGCGTCCGATTGCACGCGGTCAGAAGTGTTGTGAAGAGAAAGCTGATTTGTCGCCGGCGCTCAACAGAATCTATAGGAAGGCACAGAAATTGTCGGCAAGACATCCTTTCCTGCTCGGAGATACTACTTGTTTCGGCGTAATGCCAGATTGGAATCCGGCGGAGATTCTGGGAGTCAGACCGAAGAAATTGTCCATTTCTCTATATAAGGAATTGATTACAGATAATATATGGGCACATCAGAGATATGATTACGGGTACCGTGACTTAACGATGCATCCGTTAATGATATCTTTCTGCGGCGTGCCTTATATAGATACGCGAATAACGTTTAATTCCTTTGTGCCGCAAAGACTGAATGAAAAAATAGCGGAGAAACTTGTCAATTACTATCTTGATAAGCTTTCCAGATATCCGGCATATCATGATAAGATTGAATTTGAAATTGTCTTTTCCTGCTATTATCTGGGGATTCATGACAGATTAAAGGAACTGCTTGCGCACGGATTCAATGAGAATGAGATTACCAGAATTGAGTTTTCCCTGCTTGAATTGACGAATGACATTATCAGTCCGGACAGCGGGCTTTATAAGAAAGATATTCAGAAAATCAGGATGCTGGAGAAAAATTATGACAAGATTGTCATGTCTGATATTTCTCTTGTGGACAAGATATACTGGCTGATCGAGGAGTGTAAGGCATATGGAACGCTTCCGTTTGCAGGGGCGGCAAGAGCGGGGTTCATTGCCGTGCAGTTTTTGAAGTCGTTTGTTTCAATTGGCATTATCAGTCAGGAAGAATATGATGCCTACATGAACTCGCTGGATACGGTCAATAAGAAAATGAACCGGGACTTGCGCAGGGTAGTGAAGGGTGAATTAGACAAGAGGGAGTTCCTTGATAAATACGGACACATCCGCCCGGGTACATATGATATTATGTCCAAACGATATGATGAAGCCTTTGACGAATATTTTGGTCAGGGAGTATCTTTTGACAAGGAGGAAGCTGAGAACGGCTTTTCCTTTACAGAAGCACAGATGACCCGTATTCAGACGGAGTTGGAACAGAACGGACTGCTGATTACCGCAGAGGAACTGCTTGTTTTTATCAAAGAATCCATTGAAGGAAGGGAACATCTGAAATTTGTATTTACGAAATCTGTGAGTAAGATTTTACAGTTGATAGAAGAATTGGGATTGAGAGCGGAAATATCTAAAGAAGACATGGCTTATTTGGACATTTCCGTCGTAAAGCAGTTATATGTGGATTTATATACCGGAGATATCAGCACTATTTTTAAGGAAAATATAGAGCATAACAAAGTGCAGTACCAGAGCGCGGTGCAGCTTAAACTGCCGAGTATGATTGTAAGACCGGAAGATATTTATTCATTTTGGTTATTGAATGAGGAACCAAACTTTATTACACATAAGAGTATTACTGCGGATACGGTTGTATTGGAGTCAAAAATTGATGCCGCTAAGTTTGAAGGAAACATTATTTTTATTCAGGCGGCGGATCCGGGTTATGATTTCTTGTTCTCTAAAGGTATAGGCGGTCTGGTGACGCAGTTTGGCGGCGTCAATTCCCATATGGCGATACGGTGTGCGGAACTGGGAATCCCGGCAGTGATTGGCGTGGGAGAGAAGAATTACACAGAATGGAGCCGCTACAGCAGAATGACGATTGACTGTTTGAAGAAACAGGTGGTAAAAATAAAATAGCAGTTGGGGAATATGGTATGAAAAAGAATTTTATGATGTATATGGTCGGAAGAAGCGGAAGTGGTAAGACGACGATTGCCAATGCACTAGAAGAAGAGTTAAGAAAAAAGGGAATGCAGCAGTTGCAGGTGATTGATGGCGATATAATCAGGCAGCAGTTCGGAGACATTTTCGGTTATACATATGAAGAGCGGATGAAATGCAACCGCGCCGTCCGCGTTGTTGTAAAGTACTTATTGGATAATCATATTTCCGTGATTCTGGCACAAGTGGCGTCTTATGAGGAAATGCGGAAGAAGGTGCGAGAGACCTTTTCCAACGAGTATATAGAAGTATATGTGAAGTGTTCTTATGAGGAATGTGCAAGAAGGGATGTAAAAGGGTATTATAAGAAACAGCAGAATGGTGAAATGGAAAATCTGAACGGAGCAAATGATACTTATGAGATTCCGCAGAACAGTGATATGATAATCGATACGGAGAAGGAAACCGTATCAGAAGCGGTACAGAGGATAATTGCTTATCTGGAGGAGAATGGTTATGGCATATGAATATGTGACGGATAACAATCTGTACGAGAAGCAGAATTATATGTACAGTGAATACAGGGGGATGGACTTTTTAAGAGATTATCTGGATTCAAGGCGTTGGTACATAGACAGTATATTGTATAAGAACGACGGAAGAGAAGCCGCATCGCATGAAGAAGGGGCGACGGATCCGGTGCAAAGCGATTTGATGCAGATTCTGCATAAGTTAGAGTCGGGGGAATGTGACAGAGAACTTACAGATAGAATGAATGCTTATACGAAAAGCTTTGAAGTGCGCAAGAGAATATATTCGGGTTATGACAGCCGATGGAAACCCGTGGAGGGTGCAGGATTTGAGAATTATCTGAGTTATCTCCTGTTTGCAGACTGTTTATTGCATATGTACAAGCACACAGAGTGTCTTAAATATTTCAGTTGTTTATTGAAAGTGGACGATACAATGCTGTCTGTAAGCAGTCTCTTGCAGGAAGAACTCACAATGTATTTGAGAACAATTATTATCCGGGAGCTGGAAATTTTTGAACTGCTGCTGGGTAAAAGCGATATAGATTTGGGGGTAATGGGATGATATTGGAAGAACTTGCTTTGTTAGCATCCGACACAGCCCGAACGAAGGCGTATCTGCAGGCTATGATCCGCGAAAATAGACTGCCGGGGATATGTGTCGTTTATTCGGATGATATTTCGCAAATGAAAGAAGAGGCGGAGAAATATCAGTCAGGTGGAGAAGAAGAGAGGTATTTTGACAGGAACATCCCGATATTATTTTCGCTGAATGAGGCAGGGATACCGTATCTGCTGCTTGAGGATAAAGACATTAATTCTGAGCAGATGAAGGAGGTTCTCTCGGGGATTAAGCAGAAGTATTTGATTTATTCCGGATATGGCGGCTATATATTGAAAGAGCATTTATTTCGTATGGATAAGAAATTTATCCATGTACATGCCGGCATACTGCCGCAGTACAGGGGAAGTACGACTGCATATTACAGCTTTCTTCAGGAGAAGGAGTTTGGTGCAACTGCAATTTTCCTGAATGAAGGGATAGACGAAGGAGAAATTATTACGCAGGCAACTTTCCCAGTACCGGAGGAGATGGTAAACGTTGACTATATTTATGAACCGTACATCCGCTCGCAGGTACTGATGAAAGCAATAGGGCAATACCTTGAAAAGGGAGAGTTATTAAGCAGTGGACAGAATATGGAGGGGGCAGAGACGTATTATATTATCCATCCGCTCCTAAAACATCTGGCAATCATGGGAATGGAGAAGATGACAGATTCATAATCCCAAATTTGTAATCCGGGGAGCTGCAGGAAAGGAGAATGCGGTGAAGACAGTTATTTATACACAGCGGGTAGAAGTAATAGAAAGTTATCAGGAGCGCAGAGATTGTGCAGATCAGAGAATAGCAGATTTTATCCATGCCTGCGGATTTCTGCCGATTCCGTTGCCGAACAAGGCGGAACTGGCGGAGCAGATGATCGAAGCAGTTCAACCGGCAGGAGTGATTCTGACCGGTGGAAACAGCCTGACAGTTTACGGAGGGAATGCCCCGGAACGGGACGCTATGGACGAGACGCTAATTGAGCTTGCTGTTCGCAATCAAATACCGCTGTATGGATTTTGCAGGGGAATGCAGTCGATTCTTTCCTATTACGGGAATGAGTTGGTAAACGTGGAGGGACATGTAGCGGTGCGGCATTTGGTACATGCTGATACAGAAGTCTATGAAGTGAACAGCTATCACAATCAGGCGTGCAAGGAACTGAAAAAAGGTTGTGGATTGCTGGTGACGGCGCAGACCTCGGATGGAGTAATTGAAGCGGTACGACATGAGAGCCTTCCGATTGTGGGAACAATGTGGCATCCGGAGCGGGAAGCGGATTTTGTACCAAGGGATGTGAATAGGGTGAAGGAACTATTTACAAATTCAGTTTATTAAAATATGTAAGAAATAAAAATCATATACAATAATGTCATAATAAGAATGGAGAGTAAAAATGGATAATCAAAAATACTATGGATGTGAAAATCCGGAATCAGTAAGTTATTTGGAATTTGGCTCGATTAACCTTGTGAAAGGTGAAAAGAAAATATGGGGATACTGGCAGGATCAGATTGCCTATGACTTATATATGTTTGCTAGGTATTCAAGGGATTTGTTTGCATTCAGAAAATTTTTCGGTGAAAAAGAAAAACGGTGAAAAAGTTAAATGAGTATGTACTTCGTTCGGCACATGATAAGTTAATGGATTATATTTTTAAGTATGCCGGGATACTTGCGATTTCCAACCGGGAAGGGATAATTTGTGAAAACGGAAGTTCACTGTTTGGCTGGATTGACGAGGCGATAGCTTGTGACTATGTATTTCGTGAAGGGCAGAATATAGCAAAGATTCAGGAACTTGAATATATAGCAAGCGATATATCCGAGTTGATGAATGAAGGAGCAGAAAGTTTTCACAGCAATGTGAAAATGGGCTTCACGACGGAAGATACGATAGATGGGGTCATAACGGATATACATAATAGGATGCAGAAGAAGATTGCGCTTTTTTACGGTTTAAGCGTAAGTGTACGCTATGCCGTTAGAAAAGCGGAAGATTTAGTTAGGGCAGCGGAGTTGTCTGAACTGTCCATGTATAATAGGTTAAGTCTTACCTATGATAACGAGACCTTGGTGTCGGTATATGGAACAGGCAAGAGCGTTTATATTGTGTCTCTTCCGAAACTGGTTGAGGGACTGAAGGAAAAAGGTATTTATGCGAAATACTGTACTGCCAACATGCAGCATGGGAAAGACGGCGTAAATACAGTCAGAGCATCGATTATAACGTCTAAATCTGAGGATGTACTAAATGCATTCATATCAGCGTATGAAGACTGCATTGATAAAAGCATTCAGATAGCGGGTGTTGAGAGAGGGGAATGGAAGGACTTAGAGGAATTATTGTAACATTAGAAAGCAGGAAAAGGAGAGAAGAAAATGAAAGCAATGATTCTGGCAGCAGGACAGGGAACGAGATTAAAAAAATATACGGAGAATTTACCGAAGGGTATGCTTTCCTTTATGGGGCAGACGATTATTGAACGTCAGATTGAGATGTACCGGAAGTGCGGAATAGATCATATTATTGTGGTGCGCGGATTTGCGGCAGACAAAATCGGGTATGAGGGAGTTACCTATTACACGAATGAGGATTATGCCAACACGAACATGGTAGAGTCGTTGATGGCGGCAAAATCAGAATTCGACGAGGACATGATTGTCAGTTATTCAGACATTCTGTTTGAGGAGGACATGCTGAGGGCGATGATGAAATCGGAAGCAGATTTCGCTGTTGCGGTAGACGATAACTGGAAGATGTATTGGGAGAAGCGCTACGGTAAGGTGGATTTTGATACGGAGAGCCTTGCGCTGGATGCAAACGGTAACATTGTTGAACTGGGACTGGAAAGCCCGAAACTGGAGGACATTGATGCGAGATATGTCGGTCTTCTGAAATTCTCCAAAGCCGGATTGGAACATATTCAGGCTATCATGAATGAGGCATATACCGAGTTTGAGGATAAACCGTGGCAGCAGTCGGGTAAACCGGTCCGCAAGGCGTACATGACGGACTTGCTGCAGGCAGTTATTGAATCCGGACGTCCTGTCAAGGCGGAAAGATTTCATAACGGCTGGATTGAATTTGATACGAACGAGGATTATGAGAATGCGTGCAGATGGGTTGAGGACGGGAGTATTAATGAGGTGATAAGGCTGTAGGGAAGAATGTGAGTGGCAGTTCCGAAAGATGTATATTATTAACGGAACTGCCATGATTTTGTATGTTATAGTATACAAGTATAGATTATAAAACGATATATGTAGTTGTCATATGTACAAGATAATGCTACAATATGAGTAATATTGTACAAATAGTATCAACATGGAAAGTCTGTATAATACAATCAAAAATTTATCGTTTCTATGAGTTTATTCCATTGATTACTAGTGGTATATAGGCAAACGTGAAGTAAACAATGTGTAAACAATATGTTGAATAATGAGTAAAACATGTTATAATATACAAAGGAGAACCGGTTTGGAATCATGTAAATTATACGATTGCATGGCTTTAATCATACGTTATCTGCTCAATGAAGATTTTGAAGCGGATATGGCATATGCGGTGCCATCGAATTATGAGGAGAATATGTTAGAGGAAGCAGAGGAGCTGTTAGAAGAAGGCTTCTCTTTCACTGACTTTAGCATCCTGTCGGGCGCATATAAGTCCAACTTGGTCATGCTGCCTTTCTTATTGCAGAAACTGGATGAGAAAGCAGCCAAATTGCTGGAAGAAGAACTCTGGATAGAGCGGCTGGATTTTGAGTCTGTTCGGTGTATGGATAGTTTGAACAGCGAAGATAATGTAAAAGCGACGAGTATAATCATCCTGCCCAGATATACATGTATATGGGAGGGGAAGAGTAGAGATGAGCACCATGCAATAGATATTAATACATTTTTGTATCATTCTTTTTATGTGGAAGTGAATGAAGACAAGGTGGAGGGGAAATATACATTAAAAAACTATATTTTGAATCCGCAAGATTTTGGCTTGTGTATGGATGACGAAACTGAACTTACGATTCCGGTTGCGCTTTCGCCTCTAACAGATGAAGTGAGGCTGGATGATGAAAGATATCAAGAGTATGAAAAGGGTGCTTTCGTCAACTATTTTATGATAAAAGAGTTGAATGGACACATGCAGGCAAAACTGACGGAATATATAGAGAAGGTCGTGCGCAGGGCTGATGAGAACGGTAATAAAATACTGGTATTTCCGGAGATGCTCGGAACGGTCGGCATGAAAAATAGTCTCATTGAGTCCATCAGGAATGTAAGCCTGAGTAATCTGCATTTTGTTGTATTTCCAAGCATATGGGAATGTAAGGGAAGGCACCGGAATCATAATACGGCATATGTTATAGACTATGAAGGCAATGAATGGTTTGGGCAGGAAAAACTTAGGAGATTCCCGTGGGAAAAAGATAACGAAACATTTTTGGAAGACATTATAGAAGGGGAAGAAATCCATATTATACATTGCGAGGGATATGGCAGTATTGCAGTAGCTGTCTGCAGAAGTGAATTAGATCGGAAGGTGAGGGATTTGCTGATGCAGAAGCTAAACGTTAAGCTTATTTTATGTCCGTCATGGACGGAAGGCAGTCATGAGTTTGAATGTTCCATTATGACAGGGCTTGAACATAAGTGCAATGTGGTGTGGTGCAATACATGTTCGGCACTTGAGATAGATAAGGATATACCGAGAACGGTAGGAATTATTACTACATTCGGCAAAAACAAGAACTTTAGCAATATGTCCCTGACGGATTGCAAATTTCCGGAGAATAATTGTTTGAAAAAATGTGAGGACGGATGTTTTTACTCCGGCAGAATTTACGGAACTGACTATAGGGAAAACCAGATGGTGGAGGTTGGTGCTGATGGATGCGAAAATGAGTAGTTTAGTGTTAGAGCAAAACAGCAGTAAAGGCGAATCTCTCGAATCGCTGTTTAAGGAAATGAAACATGTCGGCATGATTCCGACGACACCGGTGGAAAATGATAACTGGGTTAATCGTTATGAAAAATGGACATCGACACTCCAGAAAACATACGGCGAAGCACTGCAGAAAGATAATTTGGAAGAAGCCTATACTTTTAACCGTAAAATGAGAGTGGCGATTAAAAATATTAATGCATTTGCCCACGCACAAGGCAGCTCTTATCTGTATGCAATGGGGATGTTTGCCGGAGTTTTCTTTGCTATGGCGGGCATGCTGCCGAAGAGGAACAAAGAACAGATTTTTAATGTCAGAATGGCAATCCTGAAAAATCGGGCATATGTGGAACAAATACTGAGAATTTTGTATGAGTCCGAATATGTACAGCATAAAGATTTGTGTGACAGGATAGGCGTCAGCCAGAGCCAGCTGAATCGAACTATGGCAGGGTTGATAGATATTAATTGTGTGAAACGATACAAGAAAGGGAAATATTCACTGTATTCACTGACTCCTGAGGGACGAAAGTATACAAAGGAAATTCTGGGGTATAAGAGAAAAAATTATATTGAATATGAGTCTGTACAAATGGCGGGCAAAAAACCGCAAATAGAGCAAAAGAAGCAGGGGGAGGATGCGGACTGGATGAAGGTGTCGCTATTGGTAGCGGAATATAGTATTGGGAATATAGCTGGTGATGGATGTATGGGTAAATACGGATTGCTAATAGGGAAAAGGTGAGCCATGGATAAGATAAAGGAGATTATTGAGGAGTTAAATGAACAGGAACCGTCGTGGAAAGAGAATTTTGACGATATGTATCTGCCGGCAGTTTACTTGAACAACGAGTCTTCTCCGGATGAAGGCAGGAAGCTGATGAGCAAGCTGCTGCTGGAGGTCTTGAATAAGCAAAAACAATTAAATGATGCTCATGATGAGAAGGGAGAAAACGAACTGTGGAAGGAAATGTTAAATATTATAGGCTCGAACTCCGTAGTTAACATCATGAAAAATATCAATAGCGGAATTATGGAGATGTACTGTAATACCAGACCTCTGCGAGAGGCGCAAGAGAGTGTTATTCCGCTGATCGTTGGTGTGTTTGAGCACATTTCATCCAGTTATGAACCGGATTTCTTTGAAACAGGCGAGGAATACGGGATAAATGCAACACATGACTTCGTTACGGCGGTCTTGCAGCTGGACCGTATTATTTCCGTACATGTGAGCAGGCATTATGACAAGCAGACCGCGCAAAAGGAATTTATGAAGGGGACGGGGCTTGGGAATCAATTTGGGCTGGTTTATGGGGAATTATATGAGAAGCATTTGGACAGGATACAACATAACATATGCATAGATAAATTAGATGAATTGAATGCGAGAGTGAATAGATTGACGCAGGAAGTGCATGAAATGCTGGAGAATATAAGACAATGATTAACTCCGGGAAAAGTAATAAATATCAGATAGAACATTGACATATATACCTGAGAGTATAATAATTTAAAGTATAAAACTAATAATCTGATATATGATAGGAATAATCAATGAAACAATTTGTTAATCGAAGGAATGAATTAAATACTCTGCTTCAGGAATACAACAGACGGGAGGCATCTTTTGTTGTAATTTATGGACGCAGAAGAGTAGGAAAAACTGCTTTAATAAATGAATTCTGTAAAGACAAAAAGACTATATTTTATCTTGCGACAGAGGAAAATGAGGAGGAAAATAAGAATGCGTTTAGAAATGTGACCGCTGATGTGCTGGACCATAAACTGCTGAAAGAAATGGAAGCGGGCAGATGGGAAATTATCTTTGAGGTGATTGCAGAAGCCTGCAATAACAACGCGGAACGTTTGGTTCTTGTGATAGATGAATTCCAGTATCTTGGCAAGGCAAATCCGGCATTTCCTTCTGTTTTGATGCGCATATGGGATGAAAAATTGAAAGATAGGAATCTTATGTTGATATTATGCGGTTCGCTCATCCATATGATGACCTCTCAAGTGTTGGGGTATGACAGTCCGCTATACGGCAGACGTACGGCACAAATGAGAATCAAACAGATTCCTTACAGATACTATGAAGAGTTTATGCCGGATCTGACGGAGCAAGAGCGGCTGCAGCGATATGCAGTGACAGGGGGCGTTCCTAAATATATTGAGATGATTCAGAATGGAGATTCTCATTCTAAGTCAGATATTTATGAACTGATCGGGCAGCATATTGTGTCACGGAATGCTTTTCTGTATGCAGAACCGGAATTTTTGCTGCAGAAGGAAGTAACGGAGATAGGAAGTTATTTTTCAGTCTTAAAAACAATTGCAGCGGGAAATCATAAAATGAGTAAAATCGCAGCAACCATGAATATAAAACAGACCAGTTTGAGTAAATATCTCAATGTACTTTCGGAACTGGACTTGATTGAAAGAGAAGTTCCCATTACAGAGGAAAGTCCCGAGAAAAGTAAAAAAGGACTTTATTTTATAAAAGACAATTTTATTAAATTCTGGTTTCAGTTTATTTATCCCTATAAAGGTATGTTAGAGAATGAGCAGGATGAATTTGTTTTAGATAAGATTAGAAATCATTTTATCGACAGCCATGTTTCATATGTGTATGAGGACATTTGCAGACAGGAACTTTGGGAATGGAATGGAAAAGGTTTTACGATTAACCGTGTCGGTAGATGGTGGGGAAAATCAGATGTGGAAATTGATATTGTGGCGTACGATTCTGTGGGATGCGACATTGTCTTTGGAGAATGTAAATATTCTGCCAATCCAAAAGGTATGGAGGTATTGCAGAAACTAAAAGAAAAAGCAAATGCTGTTGATTGGCATAAAAAGGAACGAAAAGAGTATTTTATCCTGTTCAGCAAGTCGGGTTTTACGACGGAATTGAAAAGATATGCATCATCTTGCAACAATATATTTTTGATAGAGAGTATTTCCTAATTATGGCTCTGCAATCCAAACAACTCGGAGATCAGAAAGGACACCCTTATGAACATAGCCCTAATCTTAGCCGGTGGAACGGATCCGGATTTCCAGATGAGCGTTCCCAAACAATTTGTAAACGTTTTCAACCGCCCGGTCATTACATATACATTGGAGATATTCCAGAATCATAAGGATATAGACGCCATTATGGTGGCATGTCTGGACGGCTGGCAGGAGATGGTGAGAAGCTATGCGAAGCAGTTCAACATTGATAAGCTGAAATGGGTGATATCCGGCGGCAAGGATGGACAGGCTTCCGCTGGCAATGGAATCACGGTGCTTAGGAAAGAATGCAGGGATGATGATGTAATTATCGTACATGATGCAATCAGACCGCTTGTTTCCGAGGAAGTTATTGCAGACAGCATAAGGGTATGCAGACAGTACGGCATGGGAGTGGCCGCGATGAGGACTATGGATACGATTATGAACACCAAAGACGGCAAAGTCGGAACGCGCAGTATTTCCCGGTATTCCATTATACGAATTCAGACACCGCAGGCATATCGGATGGACCGACTGGCAAATATTCATGAGAAAGCTATGGAAGTGGGTGTTATCGGGCAGGTGGATATGAGCAGCGTCGTTTCTAAGCTGGGAGAACCTGTTTATTTCTCCAAAGGGTCTGAGTTTAATATGAAGATTAATACGGTGGAAGATGTGGAAATTTTTAAAGCGCTGTATAGGATGCAGCAGGAAAACGAGAAAGAAGAAAGATAGAGAATGAATGCAGCAGTGCTATTGGCGGGTGGAAGCGGTTCAAGAACGGAGCAGGACGTCCCGAAGCAGTTTATGAATGTATATGACAAACCCATTATAATATACACATTGGAAGCGTTTCAGCGCCATCAGGATATCGATACGATTATAGTAGCATGTCTGGACGGCTGGCAGACGATTCTCGAGGCATATGCGAAAGAAGCTGGGATTACGAAATTACAGCATATCGTAAGCGGCGGAGCAAATGGACAGGAATCCGCCAGAAAGGCGCTGGAAGCGCTTCGGGGAATCTGCGAAGAGGAGGATATCGTGATCATCCATGACGCCGTGCGTCCGATGGTTTCGGAAGAAATCATATCTGATTGTATCGTGAAATGCAGACAGTATGGATCCGGTCTGGCGGCTGTGCGATGTCAGGAAACGATTGTCAGGACACAGGATGGGGAGAAGGGAGACTCCTATGTGAAGCGGAAAGGTATCATGCGCGTGCAGACGCCGCAGGCTTACTTGTACGGGAAAGCGCTTCGCGTACACGAAGAAGCGCATGAGCAGGGAATTTATGATGCAGTTTATACGAATATATTGATGCTGGATATGGGAGAAACTTTGTATTTCTCTAAGGGATCTGAGAAAAATCTCAAGATAACAACCATGGAAGATGTAGAGATATTCAAGGCATTATATCGTGTGGAGAAAGAAGACTGGGTCAAATAGCAATCATATATAGCGACTAACAAAAAACAGATTTCTGCCGATATATAATATAGTGTTGTGTAAAAATATCATGGGGAGAGTAAAACGATTCGATGCGCAGGTTTCAGAAGCTTCAGATATTGGTAGATATTGCCAGTCTGCATATGATTCATCAGCAGAATAAGGAAAAATTGTTACAACAAGAATATCAGTTTGTTCTGGATGCGCTGGCTGACTGTCAGGAAATAGCTATCCAAATGGGAGAGGGCATTGAGCAGACAGAAGGTGCGGACAAAGAAATAGAAGCTATCCGATTCTTGGAACAATATTGTGAGACGCTTTATCAAATGAGTGTACAACTGGAGGAAATTTCGGCGGAGAGCTTCTACAAATCATTGGAGGATGCGCTTCTTTCAGTAGAGAAGGCGGTTCTCCGGATGCCAATAAGAAAAGAAATTGTTTTCTTACCATACAAAGCGAGCATGTGGGACTCGCTGGAGAGCGTCTATCTCGCCGCCGCACAGGACGAGAACTGTGACGCTTATGTAGTGCCAATCCCGTATTATGATAGAAACGCGGATGAAAGTCTCGGCATGATGCACTATGAGGGTGGCGAATACCCGTCCAATATACCAATCACACCTTACGAAGAATACCATCTGGAAGAAAGACGACCGGATGCAATCTATATTCACAATCCCTATGATGATAATAATTATGTCACTTGCGTACCGGAGAGGTATTTTGCCAGCCGGCTGAGAAATTACACGGATCAGCTGGTATACATTCCTTATTATGTATTGGATGATATCAAGCCGGATGATCATGAGAAAATTGAGAAATTTCAAAATTTATGTCTTATGCCGGGCGTTATATATGCACATAAAGTTATTGTCCAGTCAGAAAATATGCGGCAGATTTACATCAATGCATTTCTGGAAAACGCAAAATGGCTGGCGGGATACATGGGACATTTTGACCGCAAGAAGCTGGAAGATAAAATACTGGCGCTTGGATCTCCCAAATTCGACAGAGTGCGCAGCATGAGCAGGGATACGATTAAGGTGCCGGACGATTGGTTAAGACTTATCGAGAAGTCCGACGGAACATGGAAAAAGATTATTCTGTATAATACAAGCGTAAACGCCTTTTTTAAATATAATGAGAAGATGCTAACGAAAATACAATCCGTTATGGATAAGTTTAAAGAGGCACGGGACAAAGTAGTGCTTTTATGGAGACCGCATCCGCTGGTGGCCGGAGCACTGCAGAGTTTAAGACCGGAACTTCTGGCGGAGTATGAGCGCCTTGTGGAGAGATACCGGAAAGAGGGCTATGGCATCTATGACGACAGCGCCGACGTTGACCGGGCGATCGTGTTGAGCGATGCCTATTATGGGGATTATAGCAGTCTGGTGCAGCTATATCAGGAGATAGGCAAGCCGGTGATGATAGAAGATGTGGAAGCGGTATAGAGAGTTGTATATCCGTAGATGAAGTGTAAAGCGGCGGTAGAGATTTCTAACAAATTGTTACGCAGCAAGGCAGAAAGGAAATGGCTAAGATGATTTCGATAGTAACAGGCGGATGCGGGTTTATCGGGTCCCATATGGTGGACAGACTACTTGCAGAGGGGCATACGGTTAAGGTGATTGATAACTGGACGACGGGAAGACCGGAGAATCTGGCACACCAGAAGGACAATCCGAATTTGACGATATACCATATGGACATCAGGAATAGAGAGGAGATAGAACCGGTTTTTGAGGGAACAGATTATGTGTTTCATTTCGCAGCGCTGGCGGATATCGTACCCTCCATTCAAAGACCGTGGGACTATTATTCATCCAATGTGCTGGGCACCTACAATGTAGTGGAGTGTGCAAAGAATGCAGGAATAAAGAAGCTGGTGTATGCGGCGTCTTCCTCCTGTTATGGAATACCGGACGAATATCCGACGAAAGAAACAGCCGAAATCAGACCGCAATACCCGTATGCGCTGACCAAGCGGTTAGGGGAAGAGACGGTTCTGCACTGGGGGCAGGTGTACGGACTTCCGGTTGTGACGCTGCGGCTCTTTAATGTATATGGGACGCGTTCCAGAACATCCGGGACATATGGCGCGGTGTTCGGGGTATTTCTGGCGCAGAAGCTTGCCGGGAAACCTTTTACGGTAGTGGGAGACGGTACGCAGACGAGAGATTTTACCTATGTGACGGATATTGCGGATGCTTTCTATACGGCGGCAATGTCTGAAGTGGTGCAGGATACCTTTAATGTGGGAAGTGGCGGAACATATTCAGTCAACCGTCTCTGCGAACTGCTGGGCGGTGAGATTACGCATATTCCCAAGAGACCGGGGGAACCGGACTGTACTTTTGCAGACACGACGAAGATTGAGAAGGCGCTTGGCTGGAAGGCGAAGGTAAGCTTCGAAGAAGGCGTGCGCAAAGTGCTTGATAACATAGATTACTGGAGAGAAGCGCCGGTCTGGACGCCAGACAGCATCGGTGAGGCGACGGAGGACTGGTTTAAGTATTTGGGGAGATGAGAAATGCTTATTATTAGATTGACTACCGGGTTGGGGAACCAAATGTATGAATATATGGCTGGGTATGCACTGGCAAAAGAGCTGCATCAGGAGCTGGTGCTGGATATAGAGAATTGTACGCGTTCGGCATATGGGTACTTGCTGGATCATTTTAATATACCAGCGTGTAGGAAGATTATTTATGCGCAGGACGGCATCGGTGAGAGCGATGATGAATTCTATGACAGAACATTGAATTTATGGGATGATATGGTCATTCTTGTGCGGACAAAGGAGCAGAAGGAAGGATATGAAGATAATGACAGAATGATAGTGTATTCTGATTGGGAAATGGTAGAAGAGCTAAGAGACTACAAGAACTTGTATATGTATGGATATTTTCTCGAGAAAAGCAGATATTTTAAAAAATATTGGGAGGAATTAAAGTTCTTTTTTACGTTAAAGGAAGAGAATGAAAACATAAGAGATTTTAAAAAATTAATTCACGGAAAAACTTCCGTAGGAATACATATCCGCAGAGGGGACATATTGCTGATGGATTGGTTTTGCAAAGTGGAGGACGATTACTATAGGGCGGCTATAGAATGCAGCAGAGAATTATATGGTGATTGTGCATTCTGTGTTTTCTCGGATGATATTCAATATGCGAAAAAGATGTTGGGATGGGATGAAAGTATACACTATGTTCATTTTGACGGTTATGATGATGCTTCCGTGAATGAGTTTTATTGCCTGTCTTTGTGCAATCATAGAATTTTGACTGCCCTAAGTACTTTTAGTTTATTGGCAGACGAGCTGCATCAGGAGAGCGGGAGCCATTCCTTTATGTGGGATACAGAGGAGTCTACTAAGGGAATATCTTTGAAAGAAAAGAGTGCAAAAAGAAGAATACTTTTGAATAAAGAGGATATCCGAAAATACAGCGCCGGATATCGGTTGGTTGATAAAGAAGCGGCGGAGCCGGATGATGGTTTACCGTTTCTAAGATTTAAGAGGCTGGTAGAAGAAAACAGAAGCCATGAGGCATTACAGTTGGCATTTTGCTTGTATCATGATAAGAAAGAAGATATTGAGTTTCATTTGTATCTGGCAAGAGCCTTGATGTGGATTGGCGCATATGAAGAGGCTGTGGCAGAATTGGCAAAGCTGCCGCAGGATGCAGTAGAGCTTTTTTTCAAAGATTTGATATTAGATAGGCAGAAAAAGAAGCAGTTAGCCGTTCTGTATGAAGGGATAAAAAATATAGGCAAAAAGCATTTTGTTATCGTGTTGGAAGATGAAGTGACACCGGCTTATGAAACGTGCGGATTGTTTGATTTGGCAATTGTTTTGGCACATATAGGTCATGACGTTACTATTGTGTATGATACAATTGATACAGGAAAGTATTATTTACAGCAAAGCAATATGCTTCACAATGCCAGAGGTATTAATTTGGAGTGCTTCCATGTAGAGAAGAGGTCTGTGGTTGATTCTGGAATACTCAATTTTTATAATAGCTTTGGGGAGGATGAGTTAATCGTCGTTTCTGAGGATGAAGAGTTTTTTATTAGAAATGCTTGCAGTAAAAAATTGCAGTTTTTCACATCCGATGAAAAATGTGATTCCGAAAAGTTATTTGACAAGGCGGATTATATTTTGACACAGAATAAAAAACTGACTCAGCACAGCGAAAAATATATTTACTGGCACGAACAAAACATTCAAGGTGAATATGTATTGATATCGTTTCCATGGGAATACGGATATGGACAAAGGCTGAATCGAAGAATGATTAGAATGGCAGAAGCATTATTAAAAGTAGTTAAAACGGAACGTGATGAGAAAAGGTAGTAAATAAGATGAAAACCTATACAAGCAGCGATTTAGAACAATATATGAAAAATGACTGGATTATGGATCTTGTTGATCACAATATTGACGAACGGGAAACTGAAATTCGTACGAACCAGTGGTTGATCAGTATGGATAATAAGAGGATGATTTATGCGGACGTTTATGGTGATATATTGCATGATAAATCTGCGAGGAAAGTGTTAGATGTGGGCGGAGGTTATAATTCACTTACGAAGGTACTGGCTTCTCATTCGCAATATACATTAGTGGATTTCATGGCGCATGGCGGAGAGGATTATCTTAGGCAGGTATCAGAGAAGTATCATATCCACTGGATGGAACAGGACTGGTATGATATGAAGGAAATAGATAACTACGATGTGGTCATAGCAAATGATCTTTTTCCTGATGTGGATCAGAGACTGGAACAGTTTATTGACAAGATGCTTCCACATTGTCATGAATTAAGACTGGTGGTGACATATTATAATACGCCTTGTTTTTATACGACAAAAAGGTTGGATGATTCCGAAATCATGACTTTCTTATCGTGGGATGGCGAGATAACCGGTTTGAAGCTGCGAAAGTATGTCTCGAGAAGTAACGCGTCAGAACGCGAATTAGAGACAATGAAGGATAACTATGACAGCATTTACCGTAACGGAAGACAGGTATCATATATCGTAATAAAAGGAGATTTATAATTAGAAATTAAAGAGAAAGTGATATGAACACAAATGCGTAACTATTCAATACATAATATGAAATGGGAAAATAGGGGTCATGAATTGGACGGACTGGCTTCTTTAATGCTGAATGAAGCAAATGAGTATTATCTTACCGGCAGTAAAGAGGAAATTGAAACCTTCTATGAAAGAACCGGTCAATACATAAAAGTGACTGGCATAATGGTTCAATCAAGACAAGAATCATATGAGTTTATGGGTAAGGCGGCAGTGGCAGAAGAGGATGCGCAGATAAATAACCATACAATACTTATCTGCACGGCAAAAAACCGCGCTGAATATGAAGCTTGGCGAAAGAAATGGAGAAAGAAAGGACTTATAGAAAATCAGAGGTTTTTTCAGGGAGAACTCTTTTCTATGATTTATGATGTGTATGTGAGAAACCTAATCCGCATAGACAGGATAGAAGTTTTTTTGACATCACGCTGCACGTTAAATTGTGAGAAATGTATATCATATATTCCATATTTTACTAGAAAAAGAGATATTCCGCTGGAACAGTTAAAGAAAGATGCGGACATTTTGTTTTCGAAGGTGGATTATATATATAAACTGAAGTTATTAGGGGGAGAAGGGCTTCTTTATCCATATCTTATAGAGTATATTGATTATTTGTGCGAGCGGTATCAGGATAAAATCGGGACAATCAGAATAGGGACAAATGGAACGATTTTGCCTAATCAGGAAATCTTGGATATGTGTGTGAGAAATCATGTTATATTGGATGTCAGCGATTATTCCCAAGCCGTTCCGGATAAATCGAGATTAAATGAAATAAAGGCATTGTGTGATAAGAACCATGTTGCGATAGAGATAAAAAGAACAGGGGAACAATGGTTGGACTTAGGATTTCCTGACAAGACATTGGATAAAAGAAACGAAAAACAGATACAGGAACACTTTTATGGGTGCGCGATGTTTTGCCGACAGTTCGGACAGGGAAAAATGTGGTTTTGCTGTACCAATTTTGCGGCGGTCTGCGCCGGGCTTTTTACGGAAAGCGAGAATGACTATTTTGATTTTGCAACAGATTTTTCTAAGAAAGAGTTGCTAGAATATGAAGTAGGATATAGCAGATTAGGGCATACGACATTCTGCAACGTCTGCGGCGGGTGTTCGGATGAAGTTAATCCATGTCAGGTTGAAGTGGCAAGGCAGATGAGAGAAAAGTAGAATAGAGAGTAAATGTATGAAATTTATTAATCAAATGGAACCAAGTTTTGACGAGTGTGAAAGAATCGCATTGGATGAATATATGCAGGCGGGCGGATGGGTTACGGAGTTTAAGAAGACACGGGAATTTGAGAAGGCTATCGCGGAATATACGGGGGCTTCTTTCTGCTCCGTAGTAAGTAACGGTACGGTGGCGCTGTCTATAGCTTTAATGGCATGTGGCATTACTGTAGGAGATGAAGTAATTGTTCCTGACTATACGATGGTGGCAACTCCTAATGCAGCGGAGCTTATTGGTGCCAAGGCTGTCTTCGTGGATATTGATATACGGAATCTGTGTATGGACTTTGAGCGGATGAAAGAAGCAGTGACAGAGAAAACCAAAGCGGTTATTCTCGTGAGTATTAACGGCAGATATCCGGCGCAGATTACAGCGTTTGTAGATTACTGTAAGGACAAGGGGATTTATTTAATTGAGGATGCCGCCCAGTCTTTGGGGAGTTTTTATGGTGGAAGACATGTGGGAAGATATGGAGATATCGGCAGTTTCTCATTCAGCGCGCCCAAGATTATCACGACCGGTCAAGGCGGCGCGCTCATTACCGATAACGAAGAGCTATTTGCGAATATTAAGCGGATACGCGACTTCGGAAGAGAACAGGGTGGGAGCGACCATTATCTCACAAAAGGGTGGAATTTTAAATTTACGGATATACAGGCTGTGATCGGTTTGGAGCAAATGAAAAAGCTGCCCTACAGAGTCGGACGCAAGAAGGAAATTGGGAAATTGTATTGGGACAAGCTGGCGGGTATCCCGGGAGTCGAGCGCATAAATACGGATTTTGAGCAGACTGCGCCGTGGTTTTTTGATATTTTATGTGAAGACCGACAAGGGCTGATGATTTACTTGAAAGAAAACAATATAGGGACGCGGGAATTTTATCCGGCGCTGCATAAGGAGCCGGCTTACCAGTATAATTCATTGTCATTTCCGTCGGCGGAAGATGCCGCAAGACGTGGTTTGTGGCTGCCATCGGCAGTGACTTTGACAGATGAAGAAGTAGACTATGTATGCGGGCATATCAGGATGTATTATAGTAGAGGACTGGGTTAGGTGTATTTGGGGAGATAAGAGAGAATGCCATGTATTGATTTTGTATCGGAACTTCATAAGGCGACCAAAAGAGATTATATCGGACGTGTCACAAGTGCAGACAAGGCGGAATGTGCCAAAGTGGCAAAAGAGTATGGATATGATTACTGGGACGGTGACAGAAAGTATGGCTATGGTGGCTATCGCTATGATGGCAGGTGGCGGAGCGTTGCGCAGAAGCTTGTAGATTATTACCGGCTTAAGCCGGGGCAGAAAGTACTGGATGTCGGATGCGGCATGGCGCATTTATTGTACGAATTGACGCAGGTGGTGCCGGGGATTATCGTAAACGGTATCGATATCTCTCAGTATGCGCTAGAACACGCCAAAGAAGAGGTGAGGGACAGATTACTGTATGGGCAGGCACAGGATATTCCGTTTGAGGATAACGTATTCGATTTGGTAATTTCTCTGACAACCTTACATAATCTGAAAATTTATGATTTGAAAAAGGCAATTCAGGAAATAGAGCGCGTTAGCAGAAAAAACTCATACATAATGGTAGAGTCCTTTCGGAATGACAGAGAGGAAGTCAATATGTTGTACTGGCAGTTGACCTGTGCGAGTTATTACTCTGTTGAGGAGTGGGAATGGCTGTACCGTGAGTGGGGATATACTGGGGATTATAGTTTTATTTTTTTTGAGGATTAGAGGAAAATACAGTGGGCGGCTTGCAGAAGAATAAAATTGTATCAAAACCGGAATATAGATTAAGTATAAAACCTGACTTAGAAAAGGGTGGTAAAACAATTGCCTTGTGTCATGGTGTATTTGATCTGGTTCATCCCGGACATATCCTTCATTTGGAGCAGGCAAAAGCAATGGCTGACGTGCTGGTGGTGTCTGTTACTGCGGCGGAGTATGTCCGTAAAGGACCGGGAAGGCCGTATTTCGATGATGAGATGCGTATGAAGACACTGGCGGCTTTGGAGTGCGTGGATTATGTGATGCTTTCTGAAGGGTATACCGTGGACGACATTGTCGAATGCGTGGAGCCGGACATTTATGTGAAGGGCGAGGAATACGCCAGAGCAGAGGATGATATTACAGGGAAAATAACGGAAGAGAAGGCTTTAGTGGAAAAACACGGCGGTCACATACGATATACGACCGGACAGACATTCAGTTCTACCAACCTGATCAATACGGTGTTATCCGGTCTATCGGATGAAGTCAGATGCTATATGGAAGACTTCACAACAAGGTATTCCATGAAAGATATACGGACATTTGCCGATAGGGTGGAGAATCTCAATGTTCTGGTGGTCGGCGATATCATCATAGATAAATATACATATTGTGATGTGCAGGGGCTTATGAGCAAAGACATGGGGTATTCTGCAAGAATCCAGAACTCGGAAGAGTATTTAGGAGGTTCCGTTGCGATAGCAAGGCATCTTTCGAGTTTTAATAATCATGTCACCCTATTATCTGTTATGGGAGAGGAACAGGAATTACGTTTCCGGATGATTGAGGAATTATCTGATTCCATACGCCTGAATTTGATGTACAGTGCGCAGTTTCCGACGATTGTCAAACACCGTTATTTGACGCGTAATGCCAAGCGGGAAGAGTACCGTAAAGTACTGGCGGTGAATAATATTCCGGAGAAAATGGAATATGAAAAGGAAATCAGAGAAGCCTTTATGAAAAAACTGTGTGAAAAACTGGATGTCTGTGATGTGGTTTTCTTATGCGACTTTGGACATGGACTGATTGATGCGGAAACGATAGAACTGGTTCAGAGGAAAGCAAAGTATCTTGTTTTAAATTGCCAGACCAACTCTTCTAATCACGGGTTGAATGTCATTACGAAGTACACGCGGGCGGAAGCCTTTGTTGTAGACCAACAGGAATTGAAATTAGCATTTCCGGGCTGCGCAAGTGATGAGAAAGCCGGACTGAGAAAGCTTGCAGAGCATCTGCATGGAAGTGGCTGGTTGACACGGGGATCTATGGGCGCTTATGGAATCGAACAGGGGAAGATAGCAGAGTGTCCGGCGTTTACGCTTACCGTCAAAGATACGGTGGGTGCGGGGGACGCCTTTTTCTCTGCAGCAGGGCTGTTTGACGCGGCAGGCGCACCGACAGAGATGGGGACTTTCATCGGGAACATAGCGGGAGCTCTTGCGGCGAATATTGTTGGGAATAAAGAGGCAGTCGAGAAGGTTAATGTGTTAAAGTATGCAAATACGTTGATGAATGTGTAGGATAGCATGGATGCGGATAACGCAGAAGAGTATCAAGACTAGAATGAAATGGTCATGGAGACAAATATGGCAGAGAATATCAGAATGGATTCCCATAAATTAATCTATCATCCGGATGTAGTAGCAAGATGGATGAAGGGGGAGAATATATATCCGATTGAGATAGAGATATCTCCCAGTGGCGCTTGTAATCACAGATGTGTGTTCTGCGCGGTAGATTATATGGGATATCAGCCCGATTTTTTGGACAAAGATACTATATTACGTGATATCTCGCAGATGAGTAGAAGAGGATTGAAGAGTGTTATTTGTTCCGGGGAAGGAGAGCCGCTTTTAAATAAAGAGATGCCTGATATTGCCAATAGTGTGAAAGCTTGTGGCGTAGATGTGGCAATGAGTTCAAATGGTGTTTTGTTTACAAAAGAAAAAGCAAAAGAATGTTTGGCAGCATTTACATGGATACGTTTCAGTGTGGCATGCATGGAAGAAGAATCTTATCAGAAGATCCAGAGAGGAAAAGCAGGAGATTTAGATAAAGTAAAAACGAATCTCAGAGAAGCGGTTAGGATAAAACGAGATAAAAAGTTGAAAACAACGTTAGGAGTGCAGTGTTTATTGCTTCCTGAAAATATGGATAAAATTCCAGATATGGCAAATCAATTACGTGAAATTGGAGTTGATTATTTAACGATTAAGCCTTATTCTCAGCATTTACATAGTGAGAATACTTTCCATATAGATTATAGTAATATGATGGAATTAGAACAGGAAATAAAGCAATTTGCAACAGATGATTTCAGCATTTATTTCAGAGCGGGGGCTATGAAAAAGATGCATCACGAGAAATGCTATAAGCAATGTTATGGACTGCCCTTTATGACACACATAGATGCGAGAGGCAATGTTTGGTCATGTGTAGCGCATATTGGAACAGAAGAGTTTTGTTATGGAAATATTTATGAACAGACTTTTGAGGAAATATGGGAAGGACAGAAACGGCAGGAGGCTATAAGGAAATTGAATGCATTAAATATCAATGAGGTTTGCCGTGAGGCGTGCCGTCTTGATGAAATGAACAGATATCTGGATGAATTAAAACATCCGGGCGAGCATGTAAACTTTATATAGTAGGAGAGGGAAAATGGAAAAAGCAACGCCCTACAGCAATTTGAAAATATTTGCGCATGCACAGGTACTCAATGATATAAGAGAAGGAAAACGTGTCGCACCTATTTATATTCGTATTAAACCTACTAATTACTGTAACCATAAGTGCTATTACTGTAGTTATGCGGACAGTGAATTAGGATTGCGTGATTCGGTAAATAGGCAAGATCAGATTCCGTGGGAGAAAATGCAGGAAATCATTACAGATATGGATGACATGGGCGTAAAGGCCGTTACATTCAGCGGAGGCGGCGAGCCGTTAGTATATCCGTATATTATTGATACAATGAAGAGAATTCTGAAGGCGGGGATTGATTTATCTATTATTACAAATGGACAGTTGTTAAAAGGAGAAAGGGCAGAAGTATTGGCAGGAGCTAAGTGGGTCAGAATTTCGTTTGATTCAGCGAATGCAGAGACATATGCTAAAGTTCGGCAATTACCGACAGAGGCTTTCGATGAGGTTTGCAATAATATATGCAGGTTTTCCAAAATGAAGCAGAAAAACTGCGAACTGGGAATTAATTTTGTTATCAATCACGAAAATTGTGGTCAGGTATATGAAATGGCTCAAATGGTCAAGGAACTAGGCGCAAATCATATTAAGTATACAGCGCGGGTTACCAAAGATTTGTTTATATATCATGAACCGTTTAAACACAATGTGATAGAGCAAATACATAAGGCAAAAACAGAACTTGGAGATGAAAATTTCAGGATTATTAATAAGTATGAGGGAGACTTTGACTCCGCACTTTTATTTCGGCGTTGTTATGACAAATGTTACATTAATCGGATTTTCACGGTAATCGCAGCAGACAGCAAGGTGTATTTTTGCCATGATAAAGCATATGTAAAAGCTGGTGTTGTAGGGGATCTGAAAAATCAATCTTTCAAAGACTTGTGGTTTTCAGAAGAAACGGTGAAGCGGTATCAGGAGTTCAATCCGCAGAAAGAGTGTAAGCATCATTGTGTGTATGATGATAGAAATGAGTTACTAAATACATTTTATAGTCTGGACAGGAATCATATTAATTTTATATAGGGGAAATAATATGCAGGAAATAGAGGAAATAGCTAGGGATGTTAGGAAAAAAATATACCAGATAGCCCATTTTGCGGGTGGGGGACATATGGGTGGTTCTTTTTCCGTAGCGGATATTATAAGTGTAGTATATTTTGATGATGTATTAAGATATGATGCTTCAAACCCTGCATGGGAAGACAGAGACAAATTTATTCTAAGTAAAGGTCATGCCAGTTATGCTTTGTATGCAACGCTTGCTAAAGCAGGATATTTTCCGGAGAAGGAATTATTTCATGTAGGACAGCCACGGTCAAAGTTTGGCGGACATCCGAAAATGAATGATATACCGGGTGTCGAAGCATCAACTGGAGCATTGGGACACGGTCTGTCATTTGCAATTGGTATTGCCTACGCAAACAAAATGGATGAAAAAAATAGTCACGTATATGTGGTGCTCGGAGATGGTGAATGCCAAGAAGGTTCCATTTGGGAGGGAGTATTGTCTGCACCGACATTAAAGCTGGACAATTTGACAGTAGTTATAGATTATAATAAGTTACAAGCAATGGACGATTTGGAAAATATTGTGCATATGAATCCTTTTGCTGATAAATGGAGGGCATTTGGCTGGAACGTAGTGGAAATTGATGGGCATAATTATACCCAAATCAAGGACGCGTTATTGATTAGACAGACTAATGTACCGACGGTAGTAATTGCCCATACAATTAAGGGAAAAGGGGTTTCCTTTATGGAGAATGAGCCAATTTGGCATTATCGCATGCCAAATGAGGATGAATTACCGATTTTGATGGAAGAACTTGGGCTGACAGATGCTGATTTATTGTAAAGTTGACAAGAAGTAAAAGTATGATATTGAGGAATTTATTATGTATATATTAGGTGTATCAGCACTATATCATGATGCGGCGGCTGCATTGATTCAAGACGGAGAAATCATTGCCGCTGCGCAGGAAGAAAGATTTACGAGAATAAAACATGACCCCGCTATCCCGAAGAATGCGATTGCTTATTGTTTAAAAGAAGGAAAAGTGATGGCAGAAGATTTACATGCAGTAGTGTATTATGATAATCCATTACTGACAATGGGACGATTCATGGAGAACTTACGCTGTATAGGTGATGATAATAAAGATTTACTGAAATTGTCGCTAGAAGGGCTTGTTAGTCAGAAGATGTGGGTGCATGAATTATTAACCGATTGTATGGGAAGACTTGGCATGGAAAATAAGCTTTATGTAGTGGAACACCATATGTCACATGCTTCATCAGCATTTTTTCCTTCTCCATTTCGTAAAGCAGCAATTATCACTCTTGATGGAGTGGGGGAGTACGCTACTACAACAATTGGTTATGGAGAAGAAAATCGGGTTGAAATTTTGCAGGAGATCAATTACCCACATTCGTTAGGGCTGCTTTATAGTGCTTTCACCTATTTTTGTGGATTCAAAGTTAATTCAGGTGATTATAAATTAATGGGATTAGCGCCTTACGGAAAGCCCGTTTATTATAAAATGATCAAAGAAAAGTTAATTGATATAAAACCGGACGGTTCTTATCACCTTCATTTGGATTATTTTGATTTTCAATATGGGCGGAGCATGACAAATGAGAAATTTGCGGAGTTGTTTGGAGGAAATCGAAGAGAACCTGAGAGTCCAATTACAAAGAGAGAAATGGACATGGCGGCTTCGATTCAAAAAATTGTTGAAGAAATATTAGTGCTTATGGCTAAACACGCAAAGGATATGATTGGTGATGAAATTGATAATCTTGTTCTTGCTGGTGGGATGGCATTGAATTGTGTTGCGAATGGACTTTTGAAACGACAGGAAATCTTTAAAAATATATGGGTTCAGCCTGCAGCAGGAGATGCTGGTGGCGCCTTAGGTGCGGCAATGTTTTATTATTATCAGCATTGTGGGAACCAACGAAAAGCAGATGAATTACATGATAGGCAGAAAGCATCTTATCTTGGACCGGGATATAGTAGTGAATATATTGAAGATTATCTGAAAGATAAGAGATACCCTTATCATAAACAAAAGGATAGAGAATCACTTTGTCAAAAACTCGCAGTATTATTAAATGAACAGAAGGTAATAGGTTTGTTTCAGGGGAGGATGGAGTTTGGTCCTAGGGCATTAGGAAATAGAAGTATTATCGCTGATGCTCGTTCGACTCAGATGCAGTCGAAATTAAATTTAAAAATAAAATATAGGGAGTCTTTCAGACCATTTGCGCCTTCTGTTTTAGAGGAATGCACTTATAAATATTTTGAAATGGACGAGAGAAGTCCCTATATGACGTTTTGCGCTGATGTACGGGAAGAACGAAGAAAAGAATTTTGCTTGGAAACAGAAATAACACAAGCAGAAGAAAATTTGCTTTCGGTGGTGAACAAAGCGCGTTCTGATATTCCAGCAGTAACACACGTTGATTATTCCGCACGGATTCAAACAGTAAACGAAGACGATAATCCGGTTTATTATGGTATTATAAAAGCATTTGAGCAATTAACAGGTTGTGGAGTCATTATTAATACTTCTTTCAATGTTAGGGGTGAACCAATTGTTTGTAGTCCGGAAGACGCTTATTTATGTTTTATGGGGACGGAGATGGACGTATTGGTTTTAGAAGATTGTGTTTTATATAAAGAAGAGCAGCCTTGTAAACCAGAAAGTAGGGATTGGAGAAAGCAGTATGAGCTTGATTAGTGAGAATATCATAGAAAGCTTTTCTTTATGGGCAAAAGAGAATAGGAGTTTTTTTTCAGATGTATCTACAGAAAAAATATCATATTACAACAATAGGGATGCAGAAAAAGGATATATGATGGAATATGCTTTCCAAAATATAACTGAAATGAAGGTTGCTTTGGATATATTTGGTGAGTTAGGGAAAAGTCCACAAATGCTGCAAAGCATTGTGGTTGCAGTGAGTCAAGGTAAATTCTTTGATAGTTTGGAATTGAGTAGATGTGAAAAGGAAGAAAAAGAGTATGATCAGCGGAAAGATATAAATGAGAGTAATAAAAATGAACAAAAAAAGTTGTATAATACAGCTTTTAAGGATATAGCTTTTGGGGAGAAAAGTGAGAAATATGCTTTTTCTGAGTGTTCTGAAGAGATATCATCTTATTATGTTAGCAGAAACTTAGAAGAAACTTATATGATGGAATATAGTTTTGAAAATGTAGAAACGTTAAAAAATGCTTTGGAGACGTATGGTGGCATGCAGGGAGAAGCACATGTATCAGATGAATTGATAGTTGAGGTATGTCAGAATAAATATAAAAATCAGTTGAGAATAGATGCGAAAGAGGATCATTATCAGCAGGAAAAAGATATGCATGATAATGAAAGGATATTACCGGAACATATATATGTATTTTAGCTAAATGAGGATGAGAAAATGATTTGTGCACTATACACGTTAATGAACAAATATAAAAATAAAAGGGTATATATATGGAATGTGAATCGACATTCTATGATTATTTTCACAAGAGCAATTTTTAGGAAGATTAATATACAGGGATTTGTTGTTTTAAAGAATCAGTATATAGGGGAACTTTATATGAATCGTCCTGTAATAGGTTTAGAGCGGATACAAGAGGAAGATTGCGTTGTTATCGTAGCTGACGAAGTGCCTAAGAGTGAAATAAAGGTGTTGCCGGACAGTAAAGTAGTATACTGGTCGAACTCTTTAGAATATAATAATGAATTACGTTATAGAAGAAGTATTATTTATGGCATTGGATTGGGTGCGGATGAATTGCATAAAAAAGGCGTTATAACAGAGTTATATTGTGTAACTCAAAAAGAATATGCCTCGCAGACATATAAGGGAAAAAAGGTAATAGATGTTACTGAGTTGGGAAAGTATCCTGATTATGCTGTTATTATTTCGGTAAAAACAAGTAAGTATAAATGGGAAATATTGGAGACACTTTCGGATTTTCCGGGGGATGTATATTTAGAATCTCTTATGGATGAATGGGACATTATGCATGTGAATTTGATGCAAAATCTTGATATAGCAGTAAAAAATAATTGGGAGATATACTTATATAGTAAGAAAAATCTGGTTGCACAATTGATAGAAGAGGCATTGAACATTTATTCTGTTGAAATTAGTGGGCATGTATATGAAATAGAGCAGAAAGAGAAAAGTATAGAATGCATATATAAATTGGCTTTGGGAGGAATAGATAAAAAGCTGATTATTATATGCGAGGGAACTCCGGAACGCTTGGTCAGAGCAATAGACGTTATAGAGTTTGCAGGTTTTTCTTTGGAAGAAAAGGGATATACAGGTCTTGTACAGCTATCTACATATTCAGATGATATAATTCTGTCAAAGGAGCAGGTATGCCGTGATCCACTGGTGGGCTACAGTATATCGTATTTATACGGAGAACCCGGATGGAAGTTATACGGGAAGGAAGAAGAAGGAAGAATTAGAATTTTAGTTTTAGGCGGTTCAACTTCTTCAGAAGAAATGCATCCGGAAAATTGGATAAGTAAATTGTATTATAAATTGAAGAAACAAGGAATTGCAACATTAATATATAATGGCGCACATACCTGCAATGATATCGTAGATGAAATGCTGCGTTTGTTAAGAGATGGAAATATTTTGAAACCGCAGATTGTCGTCAGTATGAGCGGAGTAAATAATCTTGATTATAAAGAATGTTCTAATCAATTTAATGAAAATGCATTTATTGATTGGATTCGTAATATGGCGCCAAATGAGAAATATTGCAGTGGAGTAAGAAGCAACGAATCGCAATATGAGTTTTGGAGTAGGAACCAGAAATTATTAAAAGTAATATCGGAATTTTACGGAGCATTTTTTTTGGGTTTTTTGCAACCAATGAATATTACAATGGAACAGATGAGTCTTTGGGAAAAAAGTACATATGAATTAGAGAAACATATGGAAGGTGCAAGAGACTTTATGAAATATGCAAATGATAATGATGGCTACATTAATCTTATGAAGCTGTTTGAGCATCAGGATGGAATGTTTTTTGATATGTGTCATTATACGGAAAAGGCACAAGAAATTATCGCCGATTGCGTCTATGAAGCGATCATACCTATCATACAAAATCTAAAGAATAAGAATGGTAAAAAGAAATGAGAACAGCTTATTTGAATACACTCTATGATTTGGCAGTGAATGATAAAAGAGTATATGCATTAATATCGGATAATGGTGCAATTGTATATGATAAATACCGTAAAGATTTGGCAGCACAATATTTGAATTTAGGCATATCAGAGGCAAATATGCTGGGGATGGCAGCAGGTATGGCGAGTTGCGGGAAAATACCGTTTGCTTATACGATTGGAGCGTTTCTTGCCTATAGGTCGCTTGAATTTATTCGCAATGATATCTGTTTGCAGAAGCAAAATGTGAAGATTGTCGGAACAGGGTGCGGAGAAACTTATAGCGCGCTAGGACCGACGCATCATTCGACTGAGGATTTAGGATGTCTTCGCTCGCTGCCTAATCTGACAATTTTGTCTCCGGCGAGCCCGATGGAGGTTGTGAAAGCAACAACTGCTGCGTATCAATATGAAGGACCGGTCTACTTAAGATTAGGGACGAATAGAGAACCTGAAATATATAACAGTGATTACAGATTTGAAATTGGCAAAGGGGTAACCGTAAAAAATGGAAAGGATATTACACTGATTGGCACCGGCAGCATTTTAAAAGACATTTTAGATGCTTCGGAGTTATTGGAAAAAAAGAAAATATGTGCCAGAGTAATTAACATACATACCATTAAGCCGATAGATGAGAAGATTATTCTACAGGCAGCGGAAGAAACCGGAAGAATTATTACGGTGGAAGATCATAATGTTATTGGCGGACTTGGGAGCGCGGTAGCTGAAGTGATTGCAGAATCAAAAAAGGGAATATTATTTAAACGGTTGGGATTGCGGGATTTTTCGCACGGATATGGTACATATAAGCAAGTGAAGGAAATGAATGGTATTGGGATAAAACAGATCTGCGATGAAGTGATTAGTGCTTTGATATAATGAAATAAAGAGGATAAGGCTATGAAAAATGATTTTTTAGATTATTATAATAAATATCAAATTTCTCCGGTAAAACAAGATATCAGCGACTTGGAGATGCACTATCAACGACGCAAGAAATTATATAGGCAATGCGGCATTCCTACAATAGCGTTTCGAAATGCTCAGATTCTGGAAGTAGGGGCAGGCGGAGGTTATAATACATTAGCATTCTTTCATTGGGAGAGCGGACATGTTGATTTAGTAGAAGCTAATCCGTGGGGAAGAAAAGATATGGAAAAGCTTTTTGAGCAGTTACAGATTTCCAAGGATAAATATGACGTATTTCCATGCAAAATCGAAGAGTACCAGACTAAGAAAAAATATGACTTTATCATTGCGGAAGGCTTTGTGCAGAATTTGTATAATCAGCAGGAAGTTATTGGTAAATTGCAGGAACTGATAGCAAAGGATGGCGTTATAGTGATAACTTGTACAGATGCAGTATGCTATTATGTCGAACTTATGAAAAGATTAGTTGGGTGTGTGCTGACTGCCGATATGGTAGAATATCAACAAAAGGTGGAATATCTGGCTGAGATTTTTGAACCCCAATTAGCTCAGTTAAAAGGTGTTTCCAGAAGCGCCAAGGAATGGGTTCAGGATCAGATTTTGGATACGCCTAATGTAAACGGAATGGAATTGAGTTTATGGCAGGCAATCAATTACTTTTCAGAAGACTTTGACGTACTGGGATGCTCGCCGCGGATGTTTACGGATTATTCATGGTATAAAGATATCTGGTATGATGATAAGAAAAGTTATAAAGAACAATTTTTACAAAAGAGAATGAGCCTCTTACTGGCAAATATGCCGGAAGTAACAGTGTCAATAGAAGAAAGCAATCTTTTGACACAGCATTTTGATTATATAAAGAAGATGGAAGTTGAATATGAGAGTACTTTTAATATGAAATGTGTAAATAAAATAATTGAAGAAATGGATTCAATGAGAGAACTAGTGGAAAAGAAATTGGATGAAAACTTTATGAGGATCTTTTTGGAGATAAGAGAAGTATTATTGTGTATTTTGGAAAAGAAAAGTGTCAAAATGGAAAATTATCCGAACTTTTTCTCCGCATTTGGCAGAACGCAGCAATATATTAGTTTCGTAAAAAAATAAAATATGCAGGTATAGAACATTGGGAAAAGATGTACTATTTGTAAAAGATAAAATAATTAAATTTGATAGCTTGGCGATTCAAAGTATAAAGCAACAAGCAGCATTAAATCTTTCAGGAAAAATGAGATATTGTTTTCATGAGAACGAAGAAGCAGAAATGCAGGAAATGCTGTTTGTCGTGCCTCGGACAGGTTATGCGCGTCCTCATATGCATAAGGACGTGGCAGAATCGCATGTTATTATAGACGGGGAGGGATATTGCATAGTGTTTAATGATTTTGGAGACATCCAAGATTATTTTAGAGTATCTCCCCAACATAATTTTTTATATCGCATCTCTCGGAAAATGTGGCACATGGTAGTGCCAATATCTGAACAATTGGTCATATATGAGATCAGGGAAGGTAAGTTCAACAATGACACAAATATATTTCCGGAATGGGCGCCGGAAGAAAACGAAATAGAAAAGGTGAAACAGTACAAGCAAAATTTGTTCGCGCAGATAGGAGAGACGACATAATGTTTATACCATATGGAAAACACTGTATAGAAGATGATGATATTGAAGCAGTCAGTCACGCTCTGAAAAGAGATTATATTGCAACCGGTCCGGGAATCGCAGAGTTCGAAGAAGCATTTGCGGCATATGTAGGAACAAAGTATGCGGTGGCATTATCGAGTGGAACGGCGGCGCTTCATGCCTGTTGTTTTGCAATTGGTATAAAAGAAGGCGACGAAGTGATAACGACACCGATTACTTTTGCGGCATCTGCAAATTGTGTGCTTTATTGTGGCGGAACACCGGTATTTGCTGATATTGAAACTGATACATACAATATTTCACCAGAAGAAATAGAAAAACATATTACAGATAAAACAAAGGCGATTATTCCGGTTCATTTTACCGGACAGCCTTGTAAAATGAATCAAATAAGCGAGATTGCAAGGAAACACAATTTATATGTGATTGAAGATGCGGCACATGCAACAGGGGCTGAGTATAACGGGAAGAGGATCGGATCCATATCCGATATGACAATTTTTAGTTTTCATCCGGTAAAACATATGACGACGTGTGAAGGCGGTATGGTTACGACTAACAGTGAAGAATTATATAAGAAAATCAAGGCGTTCAGGGCTTATTGTATTACAAAAGAACCCGAATGCATGGAAGATAAAGAAGATGGGCCGTGGCATTATGAGATGCAGGGCTTGGGATATAATTATAGGATTTCCGATGTAATGTGTGCGCTGGGGCAAAGCCAGTTAAAAAAGGTCGATAAATTTGTAGAAAGACGCAGAGAGATTGCCATGAGTTACAATGAAAAAATGCATAGCTTTAAGCATATTATCTTACCTTATCAAGCGGAAGGGTGTAATAGCAGCTGGCATTTATATACAGTATTATTTGAGGATGGTAACAAGAGGAGAGAGGCTTATCACAAGTTGAAAGAGGCTGGAATAGGCGTTGATGTTCATTATATGCCGGTGTATAAACATCCTTATTACCGGAAGAATGGCTATCAGGATGTGATATGTCCAAATGCAGAATTTGTTTACTCACGCATTTTAAGCATTCCTATATTCTATAAATTGACGGATGGAGAACAGGAATATGTAATTAAGCAAATAGAAAAATTGGGGAAATAGCTTGTGGAAAGGAATTTGACCATGAGAAAAGATGGAAAGTATACATGTATTGTATGCCATTCAGAATTGCTTGAAGAGCTTCATACGACAAAGAGGGAAGTATTCGTGACCGGGGACAGAAAGGAATTTGACAGTCGTGGATTGTTGATGAGAAAAGTTATTTGTAAAAACTGTGGAACAGTGCAATTTTTACAGAGTAAAAGTTATCAGGATGCAGTGTATGAGGTATACCGGGATTATGAGGTCATGCACGATAAAGCATGGATTGATGGCAGCAAAGAGCATAGACCAAGATTGCAGGTTGTATATGAGAAAATTGGTGAAAAGATACATTTGCCCGAAACGGGAAATATGATAGATGTAGGATGCGGAGGTGGCGAATCACTATTCTGGTTTCACCAGATGTATCCGAAATGGAATTTATATGGCTTAGATATTGGTGAACAGTTCAGGAAGACCGTAACAGAACGTGAGGGAGTGAAGGCGTTCTTCTCCTCGATTGATGAGTTAAAGAAAAGTAATATTAAATTTGACTTTGTTACTGCGAATAATATCATAAGCTTAGCTAATAATGTAGCAGAGATACTTGATACGGTAAAAATATGTTTGGCTGATGATGGGATGTTTTTTGTTAAGGATGCCGATTATGAAATACATCCATGGCTTTTGTATGAGATTGAATGTGCAGCTTTTTATACGAAGAGACAAATGAGAAGTTTGTTGTGTGGTTTCGGATTTGATGTGATGAATATCAATTCAGGATTTGAACTAAAGGAGATAGGTTTATTCTGTAAAAAGAGTAATCATATACAGAAGTGGGAAAGAGAGGCTTATAGGGTCAACAAATACATTTACGATAATTCAATAAAATTCTTGGATAGAGCAATTGATATTATTGGTGAGCATATAGAAAACAATACGTGTATAGGAATATTTGGAACATCTATCGCAGGTGTATGGACTTCGCAAATCATTGCGGAAACCGGTTATGAGATTGAGAATAAGAATATTTTTTACATAGAAGAGGATAGAGATTATTTAGAGAAAAAAACAGGCGTAAATGGTTTCCCCATATATGAGATAGGAGAATTAACCGAAAAGGCAGTTGTTTTTTTGCCGTTTCCACGGTATGTTGCAGAGAATATAAAAAGACGATGTGAGACTATTTATCCAAAACTGAAGTTTGTTATCTTTGATTAGGCGCGTATGTAGTAATAATGGAAAATAAAATGAGTAAAGGATAATAGGCAATGAGTTTTAAGAGTAAGCTTTTATGTGATGCTTTAAATGAGTATCCGAGCATTATTATATATGGAACCGGGGATTATGCACAAAGAATATATCCCAAGTTAGTGAAATACGGATTGCGGGATAAAATAGTATGTTTCACGCAAACAAAAGAAAGCCATACGAAAACAATAGACGGTATACCGTTAGTCAGTATTGCAGCGCTTGATTGTAATAAAGAGGAATGTGTTGTTTTAATAGCGGTAAGCAAATTATATACAGAGGAGATAGAGATGATATTAGCAGAATATAGATTTAGCAATATCATTTCTTTGACTGAGTATGAGTATAGAATCAATTATAAGCGGCTGGAGGAAGACTATTATTTCTTAACTACATTTGAAGAGTATAGTGAATACATAGCTGACTGGTACAGGAAAACACATATAGATGATTGCGCGAATGATACAATTGAGCAGGAACTGTTAGAGAAAAGCAGACGCAGCGACAGAGAAAAAAATAATAATTTAATTGTAATGATATCCGGACATCTATCGGCTAGAACAATAAAGATTGCAGGGGCATTAAAAAGAAAAAAGTACGATATAGTTATGTTGTCCTATTTTAATGAAACAAACCCATGGTATTTAGATGAATTGAGAAAACTTGATATTCAAATATATCAGTGCCTATATATTACAGAAATGTTGTACTATTCCTTACATTTTTATCCGCTAATTTATTTCTTCGAACCACGTTGGGGGGAATGTTTATGGGCGGAAATATTATTTAGGAATAAGGAATATTTTGGCAAAATGGTTTTAGCATTATATGATGTGTTAAATGACGGTTATATTGGACAAGAGACAGGGGCTTTGATGACGGAGAAATACTCTTTGGAATACGCAGATGGTATTGTGTGGAGATGGTTCTCAAAGGAATATTTGGAGCAAAAGGGGTTCGCTTATCAAGGAAGATCGATTCAGTTTTTAGATTATTGCAGTCATGAGCATATAAATGATATTTTGTGTGATACGGATTCAGACATACTTAAGTTGTGTATGGTAGTTGGCTATGGAGATGAGATAGTTGATGATAGAACATATAACACATCTTACACTGAGTGGGCCCGCTTGAGTGAAATCCTTAAAAAAATAGGAAACAGACAAGATTGCATTTTCCACTTTTATGCTGGAGGATTAAGTGACAGGAATATTGCACGCTGTGAAGAATTTGAAAGGCAATATCCGAATTTTAAATTTTATATAGCGACAGAGCATAAAGAACTAATGGGAAGACTGACTGCTTATGATTATGGATGTGATATATACACAGAGGGTCAAGAATTGTTGGATGATTCCCCAATGGGCGTATATTATGGCAGTTCCTATCGGAATAGCGTTAGAAATTCCTATTTTGATTGCCTAAATGCGGGATTAGCTATTGTTACAACTAATGCGGAGAAAATGTGGGAATATCTATCCGATTATAACATTGTAGTAAGGATGAATCTGGCTAATTTGGACATAGAGTATTTGAAACAAAATAGAGAGTATTATAAAGCAAATGCAAGAGCAGCCAGAGAAGAACTTGATATTGATAATCAAATTTCAAGGTTGATACATTTTTTTAAAGAGATATAGCGTATAAAAGTATCAAATTTTATTAAAAAGTATGGGAAGGAAAAACAATAGAATGAAAATTGCAATTTACGGTGCAGGTTATTATGGCAGATATATATATGATGAAATTCAGAGACAGGAGGAATGTAAAGTATCTACGACTTGTTGGATAGATAATTATATTGGGGAGCAGGATATATGCGGCTTACCGGTTTATACAGAGAAAGAATTTGTCTCAGAACATATAATAAATGAAGTCGATGCTGTGATTGTTGCGATAGAGACTCCGGAAGTTTCACAGAAAATAACAACTTCATTATTATTACAAGGGTATCATCAAATTTATTTAGTGCCTCCTTATAGTTATAAAACAAAAATTCCGCTATTTGATTTAAATGGAAATTTTAGTCCATGCATTAAGTACTATAAAAATGTAAGACCAGTGATTGACTTTATGGAAGTTTTGGTAACAAAGCATTGTAACTTAAACTGTAGGCGGTGTGCGCATTTCTCCAATATAAATACGGAAAGCTCTTTTTTGGATTTGGATGAATATGAAAGTTATTTAGTACAGCTACGAAATAAATTTGAAAGTATTTCGATATTTCAATTAATTGGAGGAGAACCGTTACTTAATCCGCAACTTGATTCTTATGTATTTTTGGCTAGAAAATATCTTCCAGATTCAAGAATTGAGATTATGACAAATGGATCACTTGTTTTAAAGATGCCTCGAAAATTGATTGACGCGATAGTGCAATGTAAAGTTTCTGTACACATCACACAGTATCCTCCAGTTCGAAAGAATTTATTTCAAATACTGGATTTCTTTGAGAAAGAGGGAATTAGGTATGACATTACAGAACCCGTGACTCACTTTGACAAGGTTTTGACGTTGAAGGAAGAGGATGGTAAGCAGACATATAAGAAATATCATAAGACGGAATGTATATGTCATGGAATAGAAGAGGGAAGAATCTATTTATGTCCGACTATTTCGAGATTATATGATGTACAAGATTTTTTTGAAATACATATTGAAAAAGAAGAACTCCTCAATTCTTCCATTGATTTGATGAGTAATGATATTGATGGTTGGGATATCCTTCAGTATTTCAGTCATCCTACACCATTATGCAGATATTGTAGTACGGAACGAGAATGCCTGCCTTGGGAAACGGGACAACCGCACAAAGAAGATTGGATTAATAGCTGACATTTTTTAAAGACATGAGGTTTGATAATGAACGACATAGTAATGCAAAATGAAAAAACTCTCGTAAGCGGTAATTGGTGGATAGAAGAAGATAAGGCATATTTTTGCGGAACAGTGCTTAATGCGATTTTTTGTGTTGATTTAAACTCACTACAATATGATTTAGTAGCATGGATTCCGGAAGATATTGCTATGGATGTTGGACTTAATCCATATTGCATTAAGCGAAAGGATTGTATTTTTTGTCTGCCGGGCACCGGAAGATGTGTTTGGTGTTACAATATGTATCGGAGAGACTGGGAAAAAATAGAAATAGAGCATGATGCACAACTATATCTCTATAATAAGAACTTATATAGAAATATGAACAGCATAATATGGTTGATGGAAGATGACACGGGAAAGATTATACAAATAAACTTAGATAAAAAAGAAATACAAAAAGAGTATTATTTGTCTGATAGTGGTGTTGACGACGTATATGGTGAATGCATATTTTTGCACAATAAATTATATTGTGTTGTTAAAAATACAATAAAATGTATTGATTTGAATCATGGAGAGATGATTACATACGAGGCGGAGGGGTTCAAATCTAATCTGTTTACAATATGTTATGATGGCACAAATTTCTGGCTGAGTGGCTATTGTAAAGAAATCTATGTTTGGAATCCTGAACAGGGAATTGTTAAGGTAATTACAGATTTTCCTGAACAGTTTGGCTTTTATCATTTTTCTACAAATAGTAAAGCATATATCGACTGTAATTCATACTGTAAGGAGGATGATCCGTTCTTTTATGAATCAGTCTTATTGGGAAAATATGTATGGTTTATCTCAAGCCAGTCGAGTAGCATTATCTATGTTGATAGAAACACATACGAAGCCAATCAACTGTATATTAAAGCGGAAGAGGAAACAACTGATAGTTTAAAAAGGGAGTTTGCTTGTAAGTATTTGTTTGAATATGTTCGCGCAGAACGGTATATAGGTCTATATTCAATAAAAAATCACTGTATTTTTGAAATTGATACGATTGAATTATGTGTGGAGAATAGAGATTATCGATTAAGTGATGCGGCTGTTTTTGCTATTGCAAATGCTTATGGTTATAATAAAGAGAAAAAGATTTTTCGAGAAACAAAAGAAATAGATTCCATTTGTTTTAGCGAAATATTAAAACAAAATATAACCAATACAGATATTTTAATGGAAAATATAGGTGAAACCATTTATTGTTATTTAAATAGTTAATCAGCGTTTAATCGTTTAAGAAATAAAGGATGTGAGGCGAGGACAAGTGTTAATTGTTAGAATGCTTACCGGATTAGCGAATCAAATGTTGCAGTATATGACGGGATATGCTTTAGCACAAGAATTGAATCAAGAGTTAGTATTGGACATTGCATTGTGCGCTAACTCTTCATTTGGGTATTTATTAGATAATTTTAAAATACCGGATAGTCGTAAAATAGTATATTCACAAATTAGTATTGAAGCAGAAGAGGCGGAGTGTTGTGATAGCGCTCTTAAATACTTTGATGATGCGATTATTTTAGTTGAGCGTAGTGAACAGAAAAATCTGTATTTAAACAATGAGCGAGTAGTGCTATATACGGGTTTGGATATGGCAAATGAACTGAAGAAATATAAAAACCTCTATATGTGTGGGTATTTTTTTGATAAAGATATGTATTATGAAAAGTATTGGAATCAACTGCAAAGTTTTTTTGTGTTAAAAGAAGAAAGTAATTCTGTAAAAGAATTTCGACAATTGATTTATGGGAAAATTTCTGTCGGAATCCATATTCGCAGAGGCGATATGCTATTGATGGATTGGGCATACAAAATGGAAGATGATTATTATAGAGCGGCAATAGAGTGTTGCAAAGAACTTTATACGGATTGTATATTTTGTGTTTTCTCAGATGACATCGAATATGCAAAAAGCATTTTGGGAGATGGTAAGTCAATTTATTATATTCACTTTTGGGGTTATGATGATGCTTCCGTCAATGAGTTTTATTGTTTATCTTTATGCACGCATAGAATTGTAACAGCTGACAGCACGTTTGGTGAAGTTGCGCATGAACTTAATTTAGGAAAAGAAAAATGTATATTCGTACGTGATACAAAAGAAGAGAGTATAGGAAAATCTTTGTTAGAAAAAAGCAAACATAATAGTGTGTTTATAAACCGGGATGATATTCGAGAATATAATCAAAAATATGTTTATATTAAGAAAGCCACACCAGAAGCAGATAACGCATTAAAAGTACAAAGATTTTTTGAATTAGTAGAGGAGAATAAGTGTCATGAAGCGTTGCAATTGGCGTTCTGTATATACAATGAGAGAAAAGATGATGCGAAATTCAAAATATATTTAGCAGAAGCATTAATCAGAATCGGAATATATGAAGAGAGTATAATAGAGATAGCACAGCTTCCGCAAACTATGATTGAGGAGTGGTTTCGGAATATTATACTCGATCAAGGAAGAAAGAAGGAATTACTACAGTTATATCATGAAATAAGCAGACCGAAGAAACAGCATTTTATTATTGTTCTTATGGAGAAAGCAATGCCCTGCTGCATTTCCTATGGATTAATTGACTTGGCGCTAATTTTATCACATATAGGTCATCAGGTAACATTAGTGTATGAACCGTATGATAACGTTGCAGAATATTTTCTGAATAAGAGTAAGTTTTTACACAATGACAGAGAAATTAATTTAGGATGTCTTCATGCTGAAAAGAATTATATTTTAAAAACAGGGGTATCTGAATTTTATAATAATTTTGCAGAAGAGAAGTTAATAGTTATTTCCAGAGATGAAAGATTTTTTGTAAATGAGAACTGTAATAAGAAATTACAGTTTATAACGACCGATGATAGCGACTTGGAGGATGAAGAAATTATTTCAATGATTTCAAAAAATATTTTTTTTAAAACATTGGTGGACAAAGCGGATATTGTCTTTACTCAGGATAGAGACTTGGCAAGAGATAAAGAAAAGTATGTTTTCTGGCAAAGCGAAGAATATCCGGAAAAATTCAGATTTATAACGCATGAGTGGAAGTACGGCTATAATCAAAGATTGAATCGAAGAATGTTTGGTATGGTAAAAGCATTGTCAGAAATATGCCAAGAATATGAATAGCAGGAAAGAAGCGGCAGAAGACGTCATTTGTCATGAAAAATACAAACAAGAGGAACTCATATGTGCGGCATAGCAGGTATCATTAAGAAAAAGAATGTTAAAGTAAATAGAGAAGAGATACAGATGATGAATGATGCCATGTCGCATCGCGGACCGGATGCGGAAGGCATTTATATAAATGATACGGTTGGTTTCGGGCACCGCAGGCTGTCTATCGTAGATTTGTCAGAGAGCGGCAACCAGCCTATGTTTAGCCATGACAGGAAGTATGTGCTGGTCTTTAATGGAGAGATTTACAATTATATAGAGTTAAAAGAGCATCTAAAGAAAAAAGGAGCAAAATTTGTGACGGAAACGGATACGGAAGTCATTATGGAAGCCTACCGTTTCTGGGGAATGAACTGTACGAAAAAGTTTAATGGCATGTGGAGTTTTGCGTTATATGATACTGGGAAGCGGGCGTTGTTTTTTTCGCGCGACCGTTTCGGAGTAAAACCCTTATATATCTATGAATCGGAAGACGAGTTTATATTTGCTTCGGAAATCAAATGCATTACGGCAATCAGACCGGAACAAAAAATAGTCGATGAGACACAGATAGCCAGATATCTTGCCGGTTATCAGGAAGATATGGATGAGCATACCTTTTATAGAAACATTCAAAATTTTCGACCAAGTTTTAGTATGCTGTATCAGCTTGATACAAATACAGTGGAATATCAAAAATATTGGGAGATCAATGTTCCGGAGTTTCAAAGGAAGTGGATATATGATAATCCATATCAAAAATTTCTCGAATTATTGCAAGATTCTATCAGAATACGTCTGCGCGCGGATGTGAAGGTGGGAGCAAGTTTATCGGGAGGATTGGATTCCAGTACCATCGTAGGAATTGTAACGAAAAAATTCCGTACGAAAATACATACATTTTCTTCTATCTACAAAGAAAAAAACTGTAATGAGAAAGAGTATATTGATTGTATGAATCAGTATGCCGATACAATACCGCATTACATTTATCCGGACCGGTCAGACAATATTGTACAGAATATGCAGGAGATGCTCTATTATCATGACGGACCGTGTTTTAGCGCCAGTCCATATAGCGGCTATTGCGTATATAAAGGAGTAGGGAAACATGTAAAGGTCATGCTGGATGGACAGGGAGCAGACGAACTGTTTGGAGGATATCTCTTTTTCTATAGGGCAAAGTTAAGGGAGATATTGAGGAAGAACGGCCGATTATCGAAAATAAGAGCTGTAGGTCTGCTTACATCCATATGGAAAGTATACCCGGATATTGCAAGAAGTTTAGCAACCGAACTATTGAGAGAAACGCCCATGGACAAAAAATGGCGGCAAATAAAAAAGAGGATGAGGAGAAAAGAACAGACGCAGCAGCATACAAGATTAAAGTATCGAAAGAAATTTTCCGAAATTGACTTACAAATAGAAACGCAGGGAAATGATACTATCAGCAATGAATTGGATAAAGATCTTAATCTGCAGCTGCAGTATAGATTATTGCCAAGAATCCTGCATGACGTAGACCGTAACAGTATGGCTAGGTCGTTGGAAGTAAGGCTTCCCTTTCTGGACTATAGATTAGTGGAGTTTTCCTATACATTATCGGACGAAGATAAGATACGAGGCAGCTACACGAAATATATTATGCGGAAGAGCTGTAAAAAGTATTTGCCGGCAAAAATCTGTAACAGGAGAAATAAGATGGGGTTCCCGGCACCGTTTGATAAATGGTTAAGAGATGAACGGTTTCAAGGCGAAATAAAAAAATATCTGGATGCATTTAAAGATAGAAATATCGTAGATGCCCATTCACTGGAACGATGCTATCAGGCACATATGGCAGATAAAGAAAACCGGGAAGAGGAGCTTTTCCGGTTTATGATGTTGGAAATGTGGCTGCAGAAGGAAATTGATACGGAACATAAGAAGTGGGTTTACGAAGCCGGATAGGAGAACATATGCCTATTATATCAATTATAATGCCTATATATAATACAGCAGAATATTTGGAAGAAACACTGACCTGCATCGCTGGACAGACAATGCGCGATATAGAAATCATTTGTATTAATGACGCGTCTACAGATAGTTCTTTACAGATCCTTGAAGATATGGCAGATAAGGACAACAGGATTCAAATCATTAATAACAGCAGCAATCAAGGAGCAGCCGCCGCCAGAAATATAGGACTTGCTAAAGCACAGGGTCAATATATCTGCTTTTTGGACGCCGATGATATATTTGAAAATATTATGATTGAAAAGGAGTATGATGCAATCTGCAGGTACGATGCAGATATTGCTGTCGTACACTCTGCTCATTTCAAAGACAATCCCCGGGAATGGAATGCATGGGAATTTGCATGGGAAGAGCAATGTGTATCTATGGAGAACAACAATACAGGACAAAATCTGATATGCGCATGGGAAGTGGCGCCTTGGAACAAGATGTACAAAAGGCAGTTCCTTGAGCGGTATCGGTTGTCATATCAGAACTTAAAATCTTCCAATGACGTTTATGTTGGCGTAATGGCGGTATTGCTGGCAGAAAAGATTGCGTTGGTCGGGAGTGACAGACCGTTAATATTATACAGAACGGGGACCGACACACAGATTTCATCCAAGCTCGTTCCGATGAATACTTATCTTGCGTTTGAGGCAATCCACGATTCTATGATTAAGTGGAATATATGGGACAAGTACTTTGAATCCTTTTTTTCTTTCTTTTATTATGGAATGCGTGGACAGATTAAGAGTTGTACAAATGAGACAGAGAGCAGGCGGGCTTACGAGTATATCGCGCAGGAAGGACTGCACAGGTTAGGTCTTTTCGAGATACCCAAGAATAGATTTGAGGATAAACGGCTGCATGACAGATTATGCAATTATATATCCGGTCCATATGAAAGCGGCTGGTTTCGGACGTAGGAGGTGATTATGAAAGTACTATATATATCTCATGATGCAAGACTCTACGGTGCGCCGAAATCCCTGTTAGAATGCGTCAGAGGCATTAAAAAGAAAGGAATAGAGCCGATTGTTGTTATGCCGTCTGCAGGCGGACTGCAAATGGAACTGGATAGGAGTAAAATTGAAAATGTGATCATCCCCTATTATAGCTGTGTATATCTTGGCGAGTATCGAGCCAAGGATTATGCGAAGTATATTTGGACGAACTATAAAGCGGTCATCCGTATTATGAGGTTAATAAGAAAGGAACGGATAGAACTTGTTCATACCAACAGCTTAGCAGTCAGCGTAGGAGCAGTTGCAGCGTATCTTATGAAGATTCCTCATGTATGGCATTTCAGGGAATATTTGAAAGAAGATTTTGGATTTAAAAGGCTGAATGAGGGAACCGTTCGTAAACTGGTGCGGAATAGTAAGTGCTGTATTGCGATCGCGGAGGGGATTGAGAGGAAATACCGCAAAGAATATGGTATTAAGCCCGTACGATTATATGACGGTATTGAATGCGAGTCGTATGAGTATCCGGTTAATTTAGAAGAGAATGTCAAAGAAACGCCGGAACTGCTTATAGCCGGAGCCATATCCGAGGGAAAGGGGCAGTGGGATGCTGTTCGGGCGGTTGAGATATTGGCGAATAGAGGGCTTGAGGTGCATCTTAGCATAGTAGGCAATGGGGCGCCCGCAATGTTGAAAGCGCTTAAAAGGTATGTGAGAAGGAAAAACTTAACAGAATATATTACAATCCGGCCTTTTACAAGCAAACTGCAGAAATTAAGGATTCAAAGTACGATTGTATTGGTGTGTTCCAAGATGGAAGCGCTCGGAAGAGTTACGGCTGAGGCGATGCTTTCAGGGAAAATTGTTATAGGAACCGATACCGGAGGTACGCTGGAGCTTATTGGTAAGAACGAGGAAAGAGGATATCTGTACCGGTATGATCATCCGGAGGAGCTTGCAAAAAAAATTGAATACGTCCTGCAAAATAGGCAGGAAGTCATAAAGAAAGAGAAAGAAGCACAGATGTTTATAAAGAATCTGACAGATATGGATCATTATACAGATAGAATGCTGCAAATATATAAGAAAGCGGTAATAAAGTAACCGGAAAACAGGAGGTTTGGCTATACCACATATGAATCAGATACATGAAATGAAAAGTCTGCAAGGCTGCCTTGAAAAAAAAGAAAAATATTATATTATTATCTGGGGAGCAGGGGACACTGCAAGAGAAACATTGAAATATCAAAGCGATACAGTAGAAGTATTGGGTTTTCTGGATAATAACCCTGATATAAAGGAATTTGAAGGACTCCGGGCGCTGGAAAAAAACATAGTATACAATGATGAGTATGATTTTATAGTCATTTGTTCCCGCTCGCATGAGGAAATATATCAGCAATTGCTTGAAATGGGTGTGCAAAGCGAAAGGATATTGATCAATCCTATACATAAGGCACAGATTTATTTTATTTATCAGTCGGATTTTTTTGCGAGAAAATGGAATGCGTTAGCAAAGCGCCGAAAGATAGAAATATATATATCTGGCATTTCTTATCATAATGATGGAATTCAAGATTCGGTTTTCGCGGCCCAAATAGGTAAAGAGGCTTTTAACCTTGCGAATCGAGGGCAGGATATATTCTATGATTATGAAATAGCGAAACTGTTGGATCGTGAGAAGTTATTGAAAGATACAACACATTATATAATAGGATTATGTTATTACAGCTTTGACTACGATTTGTCAAGAACAGGAAACGGGTGGGAGATTATAAGGTACTACCCATATATTACGGAGGCGCATAATCTGATATCGGACGATACTTTTGAAGCTTTTGTTCATGATACCAAAGAATATATGGAGAAAAATGAAATATATTATCGCTTGTTTGATAAAAACCCGATGCATGTTGTCAGCGATGAGCAGGGGCGGAAAGAAGCAAAAATGGATTTTAAGAAGAATAATCCGCTTACGGTATGGGAGAATAAAGTGATTCTCAAGCAGTTTTTATCTTTTTTGATTGATAGGGCAATCAAACCGATTATTGTTATCATGCCGGCGATAGAGGGATATGTCAAAGAATGTCCGCAGACGATGAAGCAACGATTCTATGATTCATTGGAAGAATGCACGACGGGACTGGATGTACAGGTGCTTGATTATTTCGGAAGATATTACACAGATGCGTCTGAGTATTATCATGTATCACATTTTAACAGGCAGGGCGCCGAAAAGTTTACAAAGAAACTGATTCAGGACATTATTTGGTAAAAGAAATGAGAAAAGGAAAAGTGATGAAACCTAAGATCATAGCGTTCTATTTACCGCAATTTCATACAACGCCTGAGAACGATAAATGGTGGGGAGAGGGATTTACTGATTGGGTAAGTGCGAGAAATGCAGAGCGGCTTTTTCCGGGACATTACCAGCCGAGATTACCGGCACATAGCAATTACTATAATTTATTAGACAAGGAGACGATGAGCCGGCAGGCGGAATTGGCTAAAAAAGCAGGTATTTATGGATTCTGTATTTATCATTATTGGTTTGGAAATGATAAGCAGCTTTTGGAAAAACCGGCAGAGAATCTTTTGCAATGGAAAGATATTGATATGAATTATTGTTTTTCCTGGGCAAATGAGTCGTGGGTCCGGTCATGGAGTAAGTTTGTCGGAAATTCTTGGATGGTAACTGAGGACAATAAAGAACTAGATCAAGGAATGTTGGTACAGCAGGAATATGGCGATGAAAAGGAATGGAAAAAACATTTTGAGTATTTATTACCGTTTTTTCATGACCAGAGATATATTAAGAAAGATAATAAACCGGTTTTTGTAATTTATAAACCTGAAAATATTAAACGTATACGACTGATCGTTCAATATTGGAATCTATTAGCAAGGGAGCAAGGATTTGCCGGTATCTATTTTATAGGAACCAATGATCCGAAATGGAAGAAAGACGGACTGAATGCGGAACTGCTTTACGAACCGCAATATACTTTTGGAGACAGACCTTCTGCCTTAATGATGAAAATGCAGAAAGTATTGAAAAGAAATAATATTCATTTTCTACAGCTTTATTCTTACGACAAGTTCTGGAAGAAAATACTAAATAGAAAAATTAAAGAAAAAACATATCGAGGCGGGTTTGTAGATTACGATGATACGCCACGAAAAGGAGTTGACGGGATAGTCGTAAACGGAATGACGCCCCGCAAATTTGGAAAGTATTTTAGACAGCTATATAATAAGGCGGCAGACAGAGGAGACGAATATGTATTTTTGACAGCGTGGAATGAATGGGGAGAAGGCGCATATTTAGAACCGGATCAAAGATATGGAATGAGATGTTTATGGGAACTTAGGCAAATTGTAAAGGAGAGTATAAAGACTTCAGACAGAAAGAGAGAAGAAGATGCAACCTAAAGTAATCGCATTTTATTTACCGCAATTTCATAGAATCCCTGAAAACGATAAATGGTGGGGCAAAGGTTTTACTGATTGGGTAAGCTCGAAAAATGCCAGACCACTTTTTCCCGGTCATAATCAGCCCAGAATACCGGCACATGAGAATTATTACAACTTATTAGATAAAGAAACGATGTGCTGGCAGGCAGAACTTGCCCGCAAAGCAGGCGTCTACGGCTTTTGCGTTTATCACTATTGGTTTGGGAATCATAAGCAGCTTTTGGAGAAGCCGGCGGAAAATCTTTTGAAATGGAAAGAAATTGACATTCATTATTGTTTTTCATGGGTTAACGAGTCATGGATATATTCGTGGAGTAAATACAAAGGAGGAGCGTGGCTTTATACAAATGTAAAAGGAAATGCTGAGACGCAGGGGCTGCTGGTAAAACAAGAATATGGGGATGAGAACGAATGGAAAAGGCATTTTGAATATTTGCTACCTTTTTTTAAAGACGATAGATATATTAAAAAAGATAATAAGCCGGTTTTTGTTATCTATAAACCCGAAAGTATGAAACATATTAAGAAAATGGTACAATTATGGAATCAATTAGCACAGGAGCAGGGATTTGCCGGCATTTATTTTATTGGAACCAATGATACGAGATGGAAGACGAGAAATATGGACGCGGGAATGATATATGAGCCCGGGTATAGTCTTCATGAAAACGCTGATCATATTGCGTATGCCAAAAAAATTAATGACGTATTGAAGAAGATTCATATTGAAATTCCACGCATATATCTTTATGACGATTTTTGGAAGAGAATATTGAGCAGACAAAGCAAAAAAGGCATGTATTATGGCGGGCTTGTGGACTTTGATAATACACCGCGAAGAGGGAAACAAGGATATGTAGTGTGGGGAATGACGCCCTATAAATTTGGAAAATATTTCCGATGTTTATACCAGAAAGCCGTAGATAGGGGCGACGAGTACATATTTTTAAATGCGTGGAATGAATGGGGAGAAGGCGCTTACCTAGAACCGGATACAAAATATGGAGCAAGATGTCTGCAGGAATTTAGGAGAGGATTAAGACGATGCAGGGCAGTCAGTATGAAGAAGGCATGATCAGTGTTATTATTCCGGTATATAATGTGGAGCCATATTTGAGAAAGTGTTTAGATTCTGTTATTTGTCAAACGTATCGGAATTTAGACATTATTGTTGTCGATGATGGCTCAACAGATGATAGCGGACAAATATGTGACGAGTATCAGAACATGGATGACAGGATAAGCGTTTTTCACAAAAAGAATGAAGGATTATCATCAGCAAGAAATTTGGGGTTACAGTATGTAAAAGGGGAATACATAGGATTTGTTGATAGTGATGACTTTATAGATGAAGATATGTATGAAAGTATGCTGCACGAAATGAAAGAAGATGTAGACATTGTAATATGTGGGAGACGCATATGTTTCCCGAAAGAAATGCATCAGAAAAGTAAAGCAGCGTTTTGTGCGCCCAGATGTATTAAAATGGATAACGCAACTGCCATGGAGAAGTTTCTGCAGAATAAAAATATCTCCATGGCAGTTTGGGATAAAGTTTATCGGAGTGCGCTATTTAAGGGGGTCACGTTTCCGTATAAAAGAGTATGTGAGGATATTCCCGTAACATATAAATTGATAGCAAAAAGTAGGAATATTGTACATCTTGGGAAGCCAAAATACAATAATTTTCATAGAAACGGGAGCATTTCCAGACAGGAATTTTATTACAGGCTGGTTGACTACGCAGTTTTTGCAGGGCAAGTATGCAAAAACGTAGCAATAGAATATCCGCAACTGCTTATGCAGGCTGAGGCATTATACATTATGTGTGCGCTTGTCACTCTAAAAAAGATTCAAGCATGTCAGAATAGAAGTTCGTATACAGATATGGAAAAGAGAATTCTGAAAGCGTTTTGGCACATGTACCTTCGCATTTTGCAAAATCCCTATATTTTATCCGAGAATAAACGGGAAATATTAAAGTGCTTACTGGAGAGGAATAAAAATGGTAGTTCTGTTTGTATCGCCTAATTATGAGCAAAAGGGCGAATTGCCAAAGGGCGGTGTCAGTATGTATATACGAAGAGTTGCCGGAGCGCTAAAGGAACTTGGGCATACGCCGGTTATTCTCTCATCCGGTACACAAGACATGCATTATTGGGAAAACGGTATAGAAATCTTTTTTGTACGCTGCCCAAGTCTTAATCTGAAAGTAAAAGAGTTCAACATGGTGGCAGGTATTTTCTGTAGCAGTTTTGCCGTTAACAGTAAAATTTCTGAACTGATCAGTACAAGAAAAATAGATATTATCCAGTTTTCTTCTATACGCAGTTGGCCGCTCTTTTACTATGGGAAAGTACCCGCTATTATGAGACTATCCAGTTACGATAAGCTATATTATAGAGATTATCCGAATAAAAGGGTAGTATATATTCAAGCTTTCCTGCAACGTCTTGCAGCCAGAAGATGCGTAACAGTGTTTGCGCCAAGTAATGTCCATGCCAATGCGTTTGCCAAAGATATTCATAGAAAGGTATCTGTAATTGAATCACCATTTTGGAATGAGTGCAGCAAATATGACGATAGTGTATATCAAAAAAGATTAAAAGAGAAAAAATATGTTCTTTATTTTGGGCGCTTAACAGTTACAAAGGGAATATTGGTAATTGCAGAAATATTAGAAAAGTTTCTAAAGACACATCCGGATTATCATTTTGTCTGTTGCGGTATTGAACAAAAGGGGTATAAAGAAAATTTGATACGGGTTTTAGAAAGCGGCGCCGGAAAGTATAAGGAACGATTTATATACATCAAAGCCCTTTCGCATACTTTCTTATATCCGATCATTAAGAGGGCGGACTTTGTTATTTGTCCGTCATTAAGTGAAAACTTTGCTAACGCATGCATGGAAGCAATGTATTTTGAAAGAGTAGTAATCGGAACCGATGGCGCAAGCTATGAGCAACTAATTGACGACGGAAAAAGCGGATTGTTGTGCATCCCGGGAGATTCAGAGAGTTTATTGCGTAAAATGAACCAAGCGGCCGCAATGAGTGAAGTGCAAAAAGCAGAAATAGGTCAAAGAGCGAAGAAGCGGATTGATAGATTAGCACCAGAGGTTATGGTTAAGAAATTGATGAGACTTTATCAATATGTCATCGATTATACGAACTGATGCGGAGGACATTTCAGCAACGGCAATGAGATAATCGCAATACATTACGTCGCGCACCGCAGCATTGCGCATAAATCATCCGTAAGACCCCATATACCACAGGAAGTACTTTGCGATAACCTGCGATAGATCGGCAGCTGCACATTCTCAAAAGTAGCGATGATAATTTCGTCAGCAGAAGCTAAATCATATTCTTGCACGGAATATACCGGAATTCCCATGATGAGGTCGGGATTATCCGTTTTATCAGATACTACAATGCAGAGTATCTTACCCGAAGTATCATTATGCTTTACAAGATATTGTATCAGCGCAAGGCATACTTGTCCGGCGCCATACAGAATGATCCGCTGTGAATTTGCATAGAGACTGGTTAAGGCGGTAAGAGAATTTATCCTATATTTATCCGGAAATTTGATACCTTGGGATGCATATAGGAATTTGGAGGCAGCAGCATTTAGTACGCTCTCGTCCAGTTCACTCCAACGAAAGCTTTTAAGAAATGGATCTAATATATCTGCCGCTTCTTTTTGCTGCGACGCGCTCAACTTTGCATAACGTCCGGCTAAGCTGTTGAATTCATGAGCCAAAACTTTTTTCTGAAGTGCGCAGGGCATACCCGTTATCATATTTTTTATGATTTGATAGGACTTGATGAGGCATATAAAGTTGTCGTCCCTGATGCCCATTAGGGATTCTTTATTATTCATTTGGTAGCATACCATATAGCAGTCGCAGATAACGATTCTGTTTGTATGCATGATTACGTCCATATAGAAGGAACGGTCGTTGACGCATTTAAGAGAATTAAATTTGATATCATATTTTGTCAGATAGCTTCTTTTAACAAAACTTGTCCAGGGGGCTCTTGCCGTGTTCAGAAGGACGTCATGGCAGTCGGTCAGGGAACATACTTTTCCGTAAATGCTCTTAGGAAATCCGGACATGGAGAAGTACTTATTTTCTGTCAGGAGACCCGACTGCATATCGAAAGTTTTGCTGCGCGTTTTGACATAGTCTGCGGAAGCTGCTTTGGCAGCCTCATAGACCTTTGCATATGCGCCGGGCAGAACATAGTCGTCTGCGTCCATGAAATGAACGTATTCGCCGGTTGCGATGGTCAAACCGTTATTTCGTGCGACTCCTGCATAGCGGTTTGGCTGTGTTAATACATGGATATTGCTGTGTGCTTTTTCATATTTTCTGAGTATTTCTAATGAACTGTCTGTGGAACCGTCATCTACGCAGATAATTTCCTGTTCTTCAATGCCTTGGCTTAATATACTGTCCAAACAGCGGCTTATGTATTTTGCGGCGTTGTATACCGGAATGATTGTGCTTATTTTCAACATTATTAGATCCCCATATATTTTATGTAATAGGAAATTGCAGCAGCGCTATTCAAAGAAAACCGTATATCTGTTTCCAAAGGCATGGCATTCAGTTTGATAGCGCAAGTATTTCTGCGTCCAGAAATTTAAAATACTGTTTTTGTCAATCGGAACGCCATCTTTGTGTGATTGGAATTTGCTTGGGTCATTTTGGTCAATAGACGTTATGTTATATTTCTCCGGACTGTCGTACATATCTGTGTTACGTTCTAAACGAAACGCGCCGACCGAAAAAGCATCCATATGATCTTGCATCTGTTTCACATCTTCCAAATCACCCTGTGCCTCTTCCAATGTTTCGGACGGAAGATTGCACAATAACCATGCATAAGTTTTGATGCCGCATTTATGAAATAATTCCAGACAATACTTTGACGTGTCTGCGGTAATTCCCTTTTTAATGAAGTTTAGCAGTCTCTGGTTGAAACTTTCCACGCCGAACATAACCATTTCACAGCCGTTGTTATGCGCTTTTCTTAATAGCTCCTCATCATACTGACGGCTGACTCTGGAATAGTAGAACCATTTCATATCTTTGAATTCCGGGTGTTTATCCATTTCCTCAATCATATCTTTGAAACAATCCGGGCGGATTGCTTCGTCTACAAATTGAAAGCAAGCGTTCTTATATTTGGCGGATAAAGATAATAAATCGTTCACAACAACATCCATTTGTTTGGTGCGGTAATTATGTCTGTATTTTTCATTATGATTGCAGAAAGCGCAATATCCGTAATGGCATCCTCTCGAGGTCTGATAGGGCAGGATGAGTTTCGGCGCCAAATATAAATCCAGATTTAAACCGTCATAATCAGGTGCCGGGAGGGTTGTCACGTCTTCCACAATCTGTTCGGTATAGCGGATTTCATCGTCAGAATCTATGAACATTAAATTGGGAACGGTATTTATGTCTGCTTTGCCGTCCAAATAATGCATCAGACCAACGAGAGCTGTCTCTCCTTCGCCGATAATCATATAATCAAAATATTTTTTGATATCCGCTTTATGAGGATAGGAACTGTTGGCAAATAAATCTGCACAGCTTCCACCCAAAATAATTTTGGCGTCCGGTCGGCATTTTTTAATTAATTCTGCGAGGATACAGCCGGGAATAAACTGGCATGTACTGGTAATGGAAATTCCGACGGCTTTAGGTATGTTGGCAAATATATGCTTAAGCTGTTCAGTACACAGGGTATCAAGCATATTTCGCGCGTACCAACGGTCAATTGCGGAATCCAGGTTTTTACACTTGTCAAAATCTATATTTGTTAAGTCAAAGAAATAAATACGGGAGTAAAATGCTTCCAAGACCCTCTTCTGTACGGCGTTTAACTCAAAATATCTATCTTTTACCAGAGACACATCAAATTCTTTCGTTTGAAAAAACCACATATCATTCTTATATTCTTCATATGAGGAATATACGTTACCATTGTAATTTTTGAAGGTATTGTTATAAAAAGACTTTGTTAAACACTGTTCGGCGGATTCTTTCCATTTTTCACGAATCAGATTATGTATACAATGAATACCGATGTCGTATTGAGCCACGCTATAACCATGTTGCTTTAATTCGGCAGCAAGGCAGGGAACTGCGCTGAACGGTGAATGAAAATCCCAATACGGAGGGGACAGAAACAGAATGTCCTTTTGGGGCTGCCCGCTCTTATACTTGGAATAAGCATATATGTATTCCTTCAGTTCAGGTGTTTCCAAACGGTTTAAATCTTCGTTTAATTGATTTTCAAAATCATTTGATAACAGTACAAAATGAGTGACATTTTGTTGCTGAAGATATGTTGCAATTTCTTTTTGAGGGGGTCCGACGACAGCAAGTAAAATTGGGATGGCAGGGTCAATTTCATTTGCGTTAAATTTTGCGGCGTTTATGCCGAATAATGTTTTGAAATTGAGGCTGACGTCTGAGAGCAGAATGCTTTGTACAGAGTCTCTAAGCCCCATATGTTGGATTTTTTTAATAAGTTTGTCACACAGCCTTGCAGCGCCGTAAAGATATATTTTATTCTGAGAAACAAGCCATTGTTCAAATTCCTGTATGCTTTTAAGTTCAGCCATATGATGATATTCCCCTCTGTTGAGTAACACTGTTCATAAAATGCTAAAATAACTATTTATTATTCTAACATAAATCGATATGGTTTCGAAACAGAAAATGTCAGGAAGTATACAAAGTATGGATTTTGATTACGGCACAATAGGACGGCACAACAGGTTGTAATGTTTTTATTTACGCAAACGAGGATTGAATGGTAAAATAATACTGTACGATTTATAGAGAATTTCGACTTAGACAGGCAGTACGTCGAATATTTGTTTGAAAGTGCGGCGGCAGATTAAAATGGATATATTAATTTTTAAGACGGTAAATGAAGAACGAACAAAACGGCTGCTTGGCAGCATTGATACATTAAACAATTGTGTCTATATGATTATGCCGGAAAGTGAAATAAGTATTTACAGCGAATCAGGTTTGCATATTCAGTATATAGGCACAAAAGGGAAATATATAGATTATAGAACGATTAAGAGGGAAGCCCGGATTCCGGACATCAGGTTTGATGAAGTATGGGTGCTGTCCCCTGATATTGATAATATTTATACCTATTCGGAGATTTACGCGGTCATCTCTGAATTGAGATACCGGAAGGTATGTTATAAAGTGATAAAGAAGAGTGAAATTGTAACTTGTAATCTGAATAAAGAAATCATGTTTTCGCGTACGCATGACTTGATGGTAAGCGTGGTCAAAAGATATATGACTTTATTGTATCGGATAGAAAAGAAAATAAAAGGGTGTAAGTAAGAGCGCTATGTGTGGAATTGCAGGAATCATCAAGAAACAGAATAGCCGGATAGAGAAAGAAGAAATAAGGAAGATGAATGATGCCATGGCGCATCGGGGACCGGATTCGGAAGGAATCTACATAGACAACGGGATCGGACTCGGACATAGAAGGCTCTCGATTGTAGATTTGTCAGATGGCGGCAGACAGCCTATGGTAAGCTCCGACCAAAGATTTATCTTGGTGTTCAACGGTGAAATATACAATTATATAGAATTGAAAGAAGCATTACAAAAAGAAGGGGCAGTTTTTTGTACCAGTACGGACACGGAAGTAATTATAGAGGCGTACCGGTACTGGGGCAAAGAATGCACCAGATATTTTAATGGTATGTGGAGCCTTGTATTGTATGATACTGTGCAAAAACAAGTTTTCTTTTCGCGGGACCGTTTTGGGGTGAAGCCGTTATATATGTATGAATCAGAAGAAGAGATGATATTTGCATCGGAGATCAAATGTATTACGGCGATAAGACCGGAAGAGAAGATGGTGGATATTATACAGATTGCAAGATACTTGAGGGGATTGCAGGAAGATGCGGATGCACATACCTTTTATAGAAATATCCGTAATTTCCCGAAAAGCCATAATATGATATACGATCTGCATACGAAAACAGCGGAGTATGAGAAGTATTGGGAACTGGATATCCCCGAATTTAGGAAAAGATGGAAGTGCAGAAACCCGTATGGAAAATTCCGTGAACTATTAGAGGATTCAATCCGGATTAGACTGCGCGCGGATGTGGAAGTCGGGGCGAGCCTGTCAGGCGGACTGGATTCCAGTACGATAGTAGGTATTTCCGGCAAGAGATTTCATACAAAAATGCACACGTTTTCCTCCATCTATCAGGAGAAGAACTGCGATGAGAAAGAATATATTGATTGTATGAATGAATATGCGGATACGATACCTCATTACATTTATCCCGAACAATCAGAGGATCTTATGCAGGATTTAAGAGATTTGATATATTATCATGATGGACCCTGTCACAGCGCAAGTCCCTACAGCGGTTATTGTGTGTATCGCGGCGTAGGTAAACGGGTGAAAGTTCTTTTGGACGGTCAGGGAGCGGATGAACTTTTTGGCGGCTATCTGACTTTTTATAATGCGAAGCTTAAAGAACTATTGCGACGAAATACTTTAATGTCTAGGATCAAGGCTGTGAAATTGGCGCTGATGGTTCAACAAGAATGGCAGCACCAACCATATTTGTTGAATAACGATTTGCTGTTAAGAACATTGGGTGCGCGAGGATATAGAGAATTACAGAAAGAAAGAGCAAGAAACGGTATTAGCAATATATCCGCTGCAAGGATAAAATATCAGGCGGGATTCGATAAAATAGATTTAGATAACAAATTATGGGAAAACGGGTCCATTGTCAGTGAACTTGAGAAGGATTTGTATCTGCGGTTTTGGTATAAAATATTGCCGCGTATCCTGCATGACGTCGACCGCAACAGTATGGCAAGTTCCTTGGAAGTGAGACTGCCGTTTCTGGATTACAGACTGGTGGAATTTTCTTATACGCTTTCGGACCGGCATAAAATAAACGGGAGATGGACGAAATATATTCTGCGGAAAAGCTGCCAAAAATATTTGCCAAGGAAAATATCCCGTAGAAGAAGTAAGATGGGATTTCCGGCGCCTTTCGATAAATGGGTGGGAGACGAACGGTTTAAAGGACAAATCAAAAAGTATATAGACGCATTTAAAGATAGAAACTTAGTTGACAGCGATTCGTTGGAACAGATTTACGCAGAGCATATAAGAGGTGATAAAAACTGGGCGGATGAGCTGTTTCGTATCATGAGTCTGGAAATGTGGCTTCAAAATGAAATAGACGGATTCGGAGAAAAGTGGAAGTTTGAAACGGTATGACCGCAAGTGTTGTTTTGGCAGATATTTTAAAGTATAATGTTCATAAAAGTGGCGAAGAATGCGTGATAATTATGCATGAACGACAGGAATCGGAATATAAGACAGCCGGTTAAAACAAATAGATTAAAAAGAAGGAGAATAAGGAAGATGAAAAAAGGAACGCTTACAGGATTATCTTTGTTGCTGGGAGCATCGACGGGAGCGGTGGCAGTAGGAATGAATCAAAAGAAAAAGAATGCGGCAACAGACGATTTACTGCAGAAGATGGGAGAGTTTTACAGATTGCTGTTGAAATGGCTGGAGATAGAGCAAAAAGGACGTTCTATACGTTCTTATTTTACAGAAAACGGCTATAAAACGATTGCAATTTATGGAATGAAGGAGCTGGGAGAACGGCTTTTTGATGAGTTAAAAGATTCCGAAGTCGAGGTGAAGTATATTATTGATAAGAAGGCAGATATGATGTATGCGGACGTAGATATCGTTACGCCGGAAGAGCCTTTAGATGAGGTAGACGCCATCGTTGTGACTGCGATTCATTATATGGATGAAATTGAAGAGATGTTGGAGCAGAAAGTTGATTATCCGATTCTCTCACTGACTGAGATTGTAGAAGAGGTATTGGAAGAAAGCGTATAAGATTGAAAGAGTCAGGATTCATAGATTGCAGGAGAGTCATGTCACAAGAGGATGTCATCATGCCCAAAATATCAATCGTCATGCCTGTATATAACGCGTCCAAATATCTGGAAGAGGCTCTGTGTAGTGTATTGGGGCAGACATTTACGGATTATGAGTTAATTTGTATTAATGATTGTTCGACAGACGGGTCGTTGGAAACATTACGGACCTATCAAGAGACAGACAGCCGAATCAGCATTCTTAACAACCCGGAACACCGCGGAGCCGCATATTCCAGAAATCGTGGAATGAAAGTGGCAAGAGGAGAATATCTTGTGTTTCTGGACGGGGATGATATTTTCGACGAAACGATGTTGATGAAAGCTTATCGGACGGCAAAGGAGAAGCAGGCTGATATCGTCACTTATCAATACCTGCATGTATCGTCTGAAAATATGCATAATAAAATTAATCGGGATTATTCGGAAGGATATATGAATCGCTATTGCCGGCAGCCTTTTTCTTTATCGGAATACGAGCCGGCTGAATTGCTGCAGTTTCCGTTAGGACCATGGAATAAACTCTATAGGAGAAGTTTGATTGAGGACAATCATCTTACTTTTCAGGATTTGCCGAGCGGAAACGACTTATATTTTGTATTTATGGCGCTCTTGTTATCCAAGAAGACTGTTATGGTAGAAGACAGTCATGTGATGGTGTACGTCAGGGATCATTTCACGTCAGGCAGAATATCCTTGAATCGCGATCCTATGTGTACTTATCGTGCATTTATGAAGGTTGGGCAGGAGTTAAACGGTAGAAATATATTTAATCGCTTAAGCGGGCACTTCTATTATAGGGTCTTCTATTCTTTAAGGGATGCATTGCTTGTTGACCGGAACAGGGAACGTGCAAAACGGTTTTACGATTTTCTGCAGGCGGAGGGTATAGATAATCTGCGCGCCATTGACAGGCAATGTTATGACAAATTAGAGGAGTACATCAAGAATATTTTTCAGTGTTTTATAGACTATGACTTTGCGTCTGGCTGGTATCTGGAAGAAAACATATTGAAATTATTTTTGCACCAAAACTTGGAAAAGGTTAAGGTGTTGTTTGAAAGGTACGAATTTTGCGGGGATAAGATTGCCATATGGGGCGCCGGGGAGAACGGAAGAGTATTGCTTGAGTTCTGTAGGCGGCATAATCTGCATGTCAGCGCGGTCGTTGACAGGTCGAAGGATAAGCAGGGGACAGAATTATACGGGTTTAAGATTGCGTCTTTACAGGAAATTTCGAATGATATACAAGTTATTATCATTTCGGCATGTTTTATATATGAAGATGTGGTCAGGGCAGTGGGAGACAAGAATATTGAAGTAATAGATATTAACCGCTTTCTGTGCATTGCATAGGCGGAACGCGGAAGCGTTTTGCTGTATGGAAGTCCGAGGAGATATTTTGACAGGAAAAAGGAAAGGCAAGGTATGTCGGTATGAACATTGCCATCTGGGGCACGGGTACTTTCGGGAAATATATAGAATATCAGCTAAGAAGCAACGGCGCTTACAGTATTCGTTATTTTGTGGACAGCAGCAAAGCGACGTCCGGTCAGAAAATAAACGGCAGGGAGGTTATCTCACCAGAACGCTTGCAGGAAATCTATGCCGATGAACTGGATTTCGTGCTGGTTGCATTTCTAAATGGCATAGAGATTTACGGATTACTCTCTAAGATGAATATCGGGCGGTTTGGTATTATATGGAATAGGGTACTGGAAGCGGGAATGCTGCTTGCGGATGACTTAACGCAGGATCGGAACATCGTCTGGAACGATGCCGAATATCTTGGAGGACCTGTTCTTAGAAGCCTGGAAACCAATATTGTAGATGGCTGTAACCTGAATTGTAAGGGATGCAGCCACTTTTCTAATTTGTTTGATCGGGATACCCGCGTACCGTTCGAGGTATATTGCAAAGACTTAAAGCATATTACGGAACATGCCCATATCCATCAGTTTAATATGCTGGGTGGAGAAGTTCTGTTAAATCCACGAATTACGGAGTACATAGAATATGCAAGAAAACGGATGCCATATTCCGATATAGAACTGATCACAAACGGTCTGTTGCTTCCCCGGCAGACAGAAACGTTTTTCCGCTGCTGCGCAGAGAATGACGTAACAATCAGTATATCCGGTTATCCGCCTACTTTGCGGTTGAAAGACAGAATCACGGAGATTATGGATAAATATGGGATTGTTTATATATTTAGGGAAGATGTGAAGGAGTTTGGAAAGAATCTTGATTTATCCGGTTCGATGGATCAATGTGAGGCGGTGAGAAAATGCAGGGGAAGCAGATGTGCGTTTCTGCGATATGGCAAAATATATAAATGTCCTTTTGAGGCGCTTGGCAATTACTTTTTTGACCATTTTAATCTTGATATCAGCCTGCAGGGCGGAATTGATATTTGGGATGAAAATCTGGACTGGTCTATGCTGGCGGAGCGATTTATGCAGCCATACGAACCGGTTGACGCGTGCAGATACTGTGGCGAGGAAGTAAGGATCGCATGGGAAGCGGCAAAGGAGCCGGCATTAGAGGACTGGGTTGTCAACGAGGGAGTGTAAAACAGGCGGATTGGGCGAAATGAAGAGTAATGTACAAGTATCGGTAATCATTCCGGTTTACAACGCCGGACACTATTTGGAGACATGTTTGGACAGTGTATGTACTCAGGCGATTCGGGGACTGGAAATCATATGTATTGATGATGGTTCCACAGACGATTCCTATACCATACTGAAGCGGTACGCACAGCGGGATGACAGAATCAGGATAATCAGGCAGGTCAACAGCGGACCGGGACCGGCAAGGAACAGAGGACTGAGAGAAGCTTTGGGCGAATTTGTTGCGTTTCTGGATGCCGACGATTATTATCTTGATAGCAACGCTTTGGGACAGCTCTACCGATTCTGTAAGGAGAATCACGTTAACGTATGCGGAAGCGCTTTAAAGTATTTGAGACAGGGAGTTGTTACGGACGACACAACATTGACGGATGTGAAAAGGGCGGCGCAGGTCAATCGCATATTGCAGTATTCGGCGTTCCAGTTTGACTACGGTTATACGGGATTCCTGTTTTCAAGAGAAATGCTGGAAGCAGAGCAGATAACTTTTCCGACATACAGAAGATATCAGGATCCTTGTTTCCTTGTCAGGGCAATGGATGCAGCCGGACAGTTTTCATTCTGCGATGCGGCTTTATATGTCTGTCGGGTGCCGACTATGGCGTCTAGGTTTACCAAGGAAAAAGTGACGGACTTATTGATGGGGCTGCGTGACAATTTATCGTTTGCACGTGAGAAGAGGATGGATAAACTGTTTCAAACGTCATTGATGCGGCTGGAATATGAATATTGCAGTATTATCTGCCGCTATGCGAGCATTGAGGATGTTTGCCAGATCAGTCTGCTGCGGGAAATCAATTGTCTTGTGTGTGAAGAATTGCACGATGACGAATATCTGGTCAGACCTCTTTCTTGTATCTTGTCACAAGACAAGGACTTTTATCTCCGCTATGAAGAAAACCTTTGCGGGAAAATAATGGACCGGGCATACTTATACTTGTATGGGGCGGGCGGTATGGCAAGAAAATTTATCCGGTATTTAAAGGACAAAGTTCTTTTGCATAAGGTCAAGGGAATTATTGTGTCTGAGCAGACAAAGGATGGTCAATTTGTTGAAGGCATTCCGGTGGGAACTTTGGAACAGCTTCAGGTGAAAACGGATGATTATATTCTGATTGGTACAGGAGCGGTCTTTCATAAGGAGATTTACGATAATCTGCAAAGCAAAGGATTCGGCAATGCGGATATTCTGGACAGCGTATTCTTAGAAGAACTGCCGGAAACGGATGGGTAAAGGAAGTTCAATGGATATTTGCAGCAAAAAACAAACAGAAAAGGAAATCAACGATATCAAAGATATAAAAGATATAAAAGATATAAAAGACATAAGAGAGTACGGAAGTATTGTAATATACGGGGCGGGGACGATTGCCGGACATGTTTTCCACTGTCTGTCGGGCGCTCCGTTTTATTGCTTGGTCAGCGCTTTTATGGTTTCGGAGAGAATAGAAGGCGTGCATGAACTATATGGGGTTCCGGTTATCGATGTCCATGAAGGCGGTAAGTATAGAGAAAATGCGGTGATTTTGATTGCTGTTATGGATCGGTATTATGAGGAGATTGCACAGACATTACGGAAAGAAGGATTTAGGAATTTCGTTTCTATGACGTTTGAGAGCAGGTTATGGGAAGAGGTGCGCGCGGTTTATGCGAGTGAATTATGGCGCAGGGGAGGCAGAGAATATTTGCCGCTGAAGCGGACACTGTTTGGAATGAGCAGTGATAATGATGCATATGGCAGTACCGTTTATGATAACGTTGCACGGCCTAGTATGTCGGGACAGCCTTGCAACGGCGTTCACATTTATCGCGCCTGTAGTCATATGGACAGGCAGATTCATGCAGATTTATCAGAATATGGCTGGGAGATTCCGATTCAGGTCGGGACGGAACTGACACAGACGAGGACGAGTCCCGTATGTGATAACCGGGGTGAGAATATATCAGCTAAAAATCAAGAATACTGCGAACTAACGGCTTTATACTGGATATGGAAGAACGATACCTCAAGCTATGCGGGTTTATGCCATTACCGCCGTCATTTTGCATTGAATCAGGAGATGATAGAACTGTTGGCAGAGTCGGACATCGACGTTATTCTGACTGTGCCGATGCTGAATTTTCCTGATGTGCGGACAGTTTATATACATGATCATATAGAAGAAGACTGGAATATTATGATGCGGGCAATCGCTGACTTGGCGCCGGACTATTATGAAACCGCGCAGACCGTGCAGAACGGTGTATATTATTATGCCTACAATATGATTATAGCGCGCAGAGAGATTCTGAATGATTATTGTCAGTGGTTGTTTCCGATTCTTAGTTATTGCGAGGAAAGATGTTCTGTCGGGGCTGGCAGAGAACATAGAGACAGTTATCAGAATCGGTATATCGGTTTCCTCTCGGAGCGATTGATGACTGTTTATTTCCTATATCATGAGAAACGGTATCGTATTGTATATGCCGGGAAGCGATTCCTGACATAAGACTTGTGGCATGGTGTGATAACATGTCAGATTAACGGTCATAGGAGGAGCAGATTCATGAGATTTATAGAGAAGCATTTGCAGTCCCCTTTCTGTATCTACGGTGCAGGAATCGTTGCGACAAGTGTCTACACGGCAATTAGAACGCTATATCACAAAAAGCCTCTTTTTTTCCTTGTATCGGATGCGGGGCATAAAGAAGGGCTTGACAAACCGCCGGAAGAGATTGACGGGATCGCGGTTAAGCGGCTGGAAGAGTGGAGACAGGAACAGATTACGGTACAGAGAATGTTAGCAGGCCAAAATCAGGCAGAGCAAACAGAGACGACTGTCGGAAAGATGACAGATATTCCGGCAGCGTATATCATTGCCACTCCCGAAGAGCATCATGCGGTGATTATCGAGACGCTGCGCACTTGTGCGCCGTATTCTTTTGAACTTCTGAAAATGTCTGACGTATCGAATGCGTCTGACGTATTGAATGCATCTGACGTATTGAATGCATCTGACGTATCGAATGCGTCTGACGTATCGAGTGTATCTGACCTATTAGGTGTATCTGACGCGTCCTTATGTAATCCGTGTATAATCCCGGTGACAGGCGAAATGGAAAGCGAACTGATGGAGCGATACTATCGCGTTTGCATGGGGAGAGAGACAGTGTCAGGATTATTGTCAAAGATGAAGACGCCGGAACCCGGTAAGACAGGAGCTCCCTTTCCGATAGAGTCCGTTTTAACGCAGGTGCAGGTTTTTCAAGCCAAATCCCATATGGACAAACCGCTTCGCGGGCCGGCACAGCCTACGTCCCATAAGCCGGCACGCTTCTCAAATCCGCTGCATGGCGACGACACCGGGCAAGGTTATACGACGCCTCGTTATATCATACCGATACAGGCGGGAGCAGCGCTTACCTCGCAGGCGGTTGCCAATCTGCAGGATAACACGGGCGACAATATATCTGCCAAAAACCGCAATTACTGTGAGCTTACCGTCACATATCATGCATGGAAAAACTGCAGCGCAGCGTATAAAGGTATCTGCCATTACAGACGGATTTTTGATATAGACGATGCGCAGATGCAGGCTTTGCTTACGGTACAGGATAAATGGGATGTGATTCTGCCATATCCTTCCGTCTATTATCCCGATATTTCCAAGGAACATATGCGTTATGTCAAAGAATCTGACTGGAATGCGATGCTTTCGGCGCTTTCGGAAACTGCGCCGGAATATCTTGAGATTTATCGTGAAGGAATCCGTAATGGAGAACGATTTTTTCATAATTTCAATATGCTGATTGCGAAAGCGGAAGTGTTTGACGACTATTGCAGTTTCCTTTTCCGGGTGCTGCAACGGACGGAAGAACATGCCGCGCCCAAGGGATGGGAGCGCGCGGACCGCTTCGCGGGATATCTGGGCGAGAATCTGACGACGTTGTATTTCTTAAAGAACCGGGATAAACTTAAGATTGCCTATGCGGGGAAGATATGGCTGACATAAAAGGCATGGAAATAAAATATGAAAATAGAAATATGAAAATATGAAAATAAATGTATAAAACAGTAGGAAGTGATAAGGTATGAAAACGCGGGCATATACAGAAGATATCCGGTTACTGATACAACAAAACCGAAATCTGCCTTGGGAGAGATTAGCAGGCAAAACGATACTGCTCTCCGGTGCAACGGGCATGATTGGGAAATGCATTGTCGATATACTGATGCAGTACAATGATGATATCAGGGAACATGCAGGCATTTCAGACGTAATTGTAACGGAAAGACGAATCAATATCATTGCGTTGAGCAGAGATGAAGAGCGTGCAGGGGAAAGGCTGAGCGAGTATCTGGATAGAGAGGAGTTTCGTTATATCTGCTGCGACGTGAATCAGCAGCTGCCGGAATGCGGCAAGGCAGACTATGTGATTCACGCGGCGAGCAATACCCATCCCCTGCAATATTCAGGGGATCCGGTTGGAACGATTACTACGAACGTGATAGGGACGAAGAACCTGCTAGACTATGCCGTGGGATGTGGGGCGGAACGTTTCTGCTTTGTCTCATCGGTAGAAATTTACGGGGAAAACCGGGGAGATACGGACAGATTCGAGGAGGATTACTTAGGTTATTTAGACTGCAATACGCTGCGGGCCGGCTATCCGGAGAGTAAGAGAGCGGGCGAAGCGCTTTGCAATGCATATGCACACGCACACCGACTGGATTTTGTGCTTCCACGTCTTAGCAGGGTGTACGGACCGACCATGCTTTCGTCTGATTCTAAGGCGATTGCACAGTTTATCAAGAAAGCGGCGGCAGGAGAAGATATTGTCCTCAAAAGTGCCGGAACGCAGTGCTATTCTTACGCGTATGCGTTGGACGCGGCAGCGGCCGTTCTCACGGTATTGTTAAAGGGAGAAAGCGGCGCGGCATACAATATTTCGGATGCGGAGTCGGAAGTGACGCTTAAGCAGATTGCGGAGTGGCTGGCGGAAGATAACGGCGTCAAAGTAATTTACGATATGCCGGATGCAGCGGAACAGGCGGGGTATTCCACGGCGACGAAAGCGCTCCTTGACATACAGAAAATAAAAACGTTAGGCTGGCAGCCTACGATGCATATGCGGGAGGGGCTGCGCAGAACGGTAGAGAGTTTAAGGCGCTGACTGCCGCGACGCAAATTGCCATAGTACAAATACACCTTCAAAATGCTTGGAAATATTCGACCGACAGACCAAGTACATGAGGGTGTATTTTTATATTAAAAATGGTTGATTATCTCAAAAAAGCCTTGATTTACGGGCATACACGCAGGATTTCAAGCTGAATTTACTACCAATTTACTACTTTTGAGGGAAAGAGCCTTGATATGCCGCCCGGAACCCTGCCAGCCCAGCCACCAGCACACAGCATTGAGAAAGAATAAATGAAAACTGAATACGACGCATACGCGGCGTTTCTCTATCCCAACACGGGAGAACAGGAACGCCGCTTTTTTTATGCCCTCATGTTACGCAGTAGGGGCGAAAAGAGCCTTGCTATATGCGGCTTTGCGGGCGCACTTTTGCCGGGGACAGGGATTTATACCTTTATCCCCGAAAATGCCGTTCTATTGCGTAACATTCCAATATCTGCACCAATGAGAATCCGGGGTGCAGTGGCTATATGATAGCTGCTGCGTCCCGGTTTTTTCTAATTGTAGAGACTATTATATCTTACCAAATGTTCTAATTGTTCTTTTATTTCACTACATATTTGTTCATTTTCCAAATCATCAATATCCACACGTATTTTGAACTCATAATCACCAGTATTTTCTATATCCTTAATAATACCCCCTTGAACTACCATAGTTTTCTTAATCATTTCTTGTTTATAATCAGTATACATAAAATCGAAATACTCTGTACACTCTATCCCACAAAAAAAACCTTGCTTTATTATTATCTCTTGGATTTTATCTACCCATTGTGTGACTGGTTTTGGTTCTAATGTGCTATACATTTCAAAACTATTCGTTTCAAAGTCATATGTAGAAAAGTCTTTTTCCAAATATCCCCCTAAAAGAATATACCCTTTTCCTAAATAATCATATTGTTCATCATAAACAGCGATAATAAGCACTACATCACCAAACACATTCCCATACTTTATATCTCCACCAACATTTTTAATAACATATTTCATTTTATCCTCATCAGCTTCTATATCTAAAATAAAAGCGGGTTGTTTTTCTAAATCTTCTATCCGTTGTTCGTTCAAAGATATATCATTTGCAACCATTGCAACTTTAACACTAACGATTGACACTATAACTCCTGCAATAGAAAGAGCTAACATCATAACTGTTTCAAAGTAAATTTTCTTTCTCTCTAAAAAAGTTTGAAATTTACTTTTGGTATCAGCTTTTACTTCAAGTAGCTTTGTGTTTTCGTTATATATCAAATATTTACTTTTTTTCTTTCTTGTTTTCATGCTTACACCTGCTTTCTAAATCTAAGGACATATTCATTTTATCATAATTTTCTTGTTTTTTCCACGATATAGCACTTTATTACCGTTCTGTTTCTCTTTTTCGTTCTGTCTGCTTCTCTGCCTGTAAAATGCTGTCAATATTCCGCTTGATAACGTCGTATTCCGCAACCTGTTTTTTCAGCTTGCCATAATCGGCGTAAAGGCTTTCTTTCTGCGCTTGGAGCTTTTCATACTCTGCTTGCAGGGCGGGGACGTTGGGGAGCTTGCCGCCGATCTGCGCCGCCTTTAGTGCCTTTGCCGCCGCTTCATGGAGGATAATACCCCGTTCATGCTCTGCCCGGTATTTCTCCTTGTTCCGGGCTTTACGGTAGGCTTCATAGAGGGGCTTTGTCTTTTGGTAGGTAGTGACATTCTTGATAAGCACCGCCATATCGGAAAGCCACTTTTCCACGTCCTTTAAGCCGTCCCCCGCCTGTTCGCTTGCCGTGGCGATTTCCTCTATCCGGGTGAGCAGATCGGCGTACTGTTCAATCCTGTTTTCGGTGAGGAAGTTCATAGTCTTTGCCGCCTGTTTCAGATTGTGGATTTTCGCCCACTGTTCATATCCCCGGCTCTGCTGCGCCTTGATACTGTTCTCAATGTCAATGAGAAGATTAACGCCCTTACGCTCTGCCTTTGGAGCTTTGGCGGCGCGGGTGCGCTTGCCCGCTATCCGTTCCCTTATGGCTTCCTCTGTATAGTCTGCGCCGAGGGTTTTTAGGCGGGTAAAGCGTTCCTGCCCCGGTGCGCGGCATGACACATATTTTCCCGGCTTGATCTCATAGCCCGCCGCCTGTAACCGCTGCAATAGTTCCTCAAAGCTGGAAACTTGGGGAATGAGCGCGTCCACGGCGATTTTCAGCTTGCCTTTCCAGCTTGTCCCGGTTTTCTCCGCTTGGTACTCCGCATAGCTCTTTCCCTTGCTGCCCTTGCCGGGGACGACCACGGAAAGCCCGTTGTCCCGACATAGCTTGTCGCTCATGTTCCGTATGCCATAATACGTCCGCTTGTTGGAAACGTACTTGTGATGATCTACGAAGTTGACCGCACAGAAAATAATGTGGTTATGGATATGCCCCTTGTCAATGTGCGTTGTTAATACATATTCATGCTGCCCTTGGGTTACTGCGTCGGCAAGCTGCCGCCCGATCTCATGGGCTTTCTCATAGTCCACTTCCCCCGGAGCAAAAGACTGTATCAAGTGAAAGGCTAAGTTGTTGCCCTTATCCCGCGCTTGCGAGAGGGTATAGCCAAACTCAATATCTGCCGTTTCATAGCTGCACCCGAAAGAGGATATGAGCATTTTTTCGTCCGTCTTGTCCGGGTTTTCGATATAGTCAAGGGCTTTGCTTAGAGTGCTTTTAACAGGCTTAATCTTTGTAACC
>ERZ808051.17-NODE-17-length-223592-cov-33.358611_pt1 | contig 223592 bp, 203 predicted proteins | sample MGYA00380199_ERZ808051 | MGnify/ENA primary metagenome ERZ808051 (study PRJEB31490, sample SAMN06133391) | mouse gut metagenome | isolation source: J11 | host: mice | place: China: Chengdu | collected 2015-05 ... | reverse complement strand
AAAGTAGATATTGTTTTCAACTTTGTAGGGGAAATCAATTTCCTTTCTGCCACGCAACCGAAACGGCAAGGCGCATAAGGAAAATGCGCTCGTTGAGCGCAAGAAAAGACGGTACAGCCCTTGTAATTGGGGCTATACCGCCTAATCTGAAATTACTTCCCTCTAACCGTAAACATTTGAATTTACGGGCTTTTTCGCACTTTTCTTTATTCTGATTTTTAGAACTTCCCAGCCTTCGCCGCTTCCTCGATCGAAACCGCAACAGCCACGGTAGCGCCAACCATCGGATTGTTACCCATACCGATCAGACCCATCATTTCCACGTGAGCCGGAACGGAAGAGGAACCTGCAAACTGTGCATCGGAGTGCATACGGCCAAGTGTATCGGTAAAGCCGTAAGATGCAGGACCTGCCGCCATGTTATCGGGATGCAGGGTACGGCCTGTGCCGCCGCCGGATGCTACAGAGAAGTACTTCTTATCTGCCTCTGTTCTCTCCTTCTTGTATGTACCTGCTACCGGATGCTGGAATCTGGTCGGGTTGGTGGAGTTACCGGTGATGGACACATCCACGTTCTCCTTCCACATGATCGCCACGCCCTCGGGCACGGAGTTTGCGCCGTAGCAGTTTACCTTGGAGCGAAGACCCTCAGAGTAGGGGGTTCTGCTCACTTCCTTCACCTCGTTGGTGTAAGGATCATACTCGGTCTCCACAAAGGTGAAACCGTTGATTCTGGAAATGATCTTCGCCGCGTCTTTTCCGAGACCGTTCAGGATCACGCGAAGAGGTTTCTGACGAACCTTGTTTGCCTTCTCAGCGATACCGATTGCGCCCTCTGCCGCCGCGAAAGACTCGTGACCTGCCAGGAATGCGAAGCAGTCTGTCTCCTCCTCAAGGAGCATCTTGCCGAGATTACCATGACCCAGACCTACCTTACGGGTATCAGCCACGGAACCGGGAATACAGAATGCCTGCAGACCCTCACCGATTGCTGCCGCAGCGTCAGCCGCCTTCTTGCAGTCCTTCTTGATTGCGATAGCCGCGCCTACGGTATATGCCCAGCACGCGTTCTCAAAACAGATGGGCTGGATCTTCTTCACCTGCTCGTATACATCCAAGCCGGCGTCTTTTGTAATTTTATCAGCTTCTTCGATAGAAGAAATGCCATAGCTGTTCAATACGGAATTGATTTTATCAATTCTTCTTTCATATGATTCAAATAAAGCCATCTTATTTTTGTCCTCCTATTATCTCTATGTTCCGAGCCTGCGAAGCAGCGCTCGCGAGGTTAATTCCGAAGGAATTTACCTCTGTTATTCGCATCTGGGATCAATGATCTTAACAGCGTCGTCCACACGGCCGTACTGACCGCAAGCCTTCTCATACGCTGTGTTCGGGTCATCGCCCTTCTTGATGAAGTCTGTCATCTTGCCAAGACTTACGAACTTATAGCCGATAATCTCATCATTGGCATCCAAAGCGATCCCTGTCACATAACCCTCAGCCATCTCGAGATAACGGGGGCCTTTCTTGAGCGTGCCGTACATCGTGCCTACCTGGCTTCTTAAGCCTTTGCCCAGATCCTCAAGACCTGCGCCTACCGGAAGGCCGTCCTCGGAGAATGCAGACTGTGTACGACCGTACACGATCTGTAAGAACAGCTCTCTCATAGCCGTATTGATAGCGTCACACACCAGATCCGTGTTGAGCGCTTCCATAACCGTAAGACCCGGCAAAATCTCGGAAGCCATAGCCGCAGAGTGCGTCATACCGGAACATCCGATGGTCTCCACGAGAGCCTCCTGAATGATGCCCTCCTTCACATTCAGGGTCAGCTTACAAGCGCCCTGCTGAGGAGCACACCAGCCTACGCCGTGTGTCAGGCCGGAAATATCCTTCACTTCCTTCGCCTGCACCCACTTTGCTTCCTCGGGGATCGGAGCACAGCCATGATGAACGCCCTGTGCCACAGTACACATTTCTTCCACTTCTTTTGAATAGATCATGTGATAACTCCTTTCGATTATGTATTAATTATTTGATAACAGGCCGGATCGCCTGTCATAACCGCCAGTCCCATTGTCTCATATCGGAGGAAAAAAATCCAGATGTTTGTCAATATTTTCTTACATTTCACAGCTCAGCCCGCGCCCATTCGCAAAACCGCGCTTTCAGCGCTCTCCGCCACTCCGCGGCTATTTTTGCTCATAATCAGGCGCTCCCTCAGAACTTCATCTGTCTGTCAAATTCATGCGAGCATGATTTGCCCGACAGATTCGTTCTGGCTGAGCTGTTAACCCATAAAATACTCCGATATATCAAAGCTGTTTATGAGAGCGAGTCCATTCTCCTCCCTGCACTCCAGCCAGCTCGCGCTGCTTCTCGTCCAGCTTCTCAGGGAATAGTTAAACATTTCCTCCGTGCAGCGGCAGTGGGGATCGTTCTTATCCAGATTGCGCAGAATACAGTTCTCGCAGGGCGTATCTCTGTTTTGCAGCGCCTTGTAGCAGATATCGCCGATCTTTACATCCGGCGAATCCACCAGCACCTTTTTGTTGATAAAGCTGATCTCATGATTATCCGGATTCACCACATAGACGAAGCTGTCCAGATTGTCAAAGACAGCGACCTGCGCCACAAAATTCTGCAATCTGTCCATCAGACCGATCTGGAGAATGTGCGCCTCCATCAGACGGAACAGCGAGCGAACCTCTTCCATCTCGCTCTTTGACAGCTCCATCTGCACATCTTCGTGGTTCTCAAAAACGATAGCCCCCTGAAACTCTCCCTGCGAGGTCAGCGGATAGTAAAGCATACTCTTAATGCCCTCCGCCCGGAAGTACTCGCGCATCTCCTCCGCCGTCAGGTCATAATCGTGAATCATGGCCACTCCCGGGAAGAAGGAGTAAAGAATCTCGTTCACCATCCGTTTCAGCTCATAATGCTCCTCCGCCTCTTTTCCTGTCGCATACTTCTTCAAAGTAAACTGTATGGTACGGGAAATCGGCAGAGACTCGTTTCCGCAGATATAGCCTCTGTGGAACTGATACCTGGCCGTCATCAGCTCTAAGGAAGATCTCAAAGCCGATTCCAGCACCTTCTCCTCAAACAGGATCTGCATCACCTGGTCCTCGATATGCCTGTCATAATCTATCGTCTTCGTCATATCATAGCCGACTTTTCTGTTGGCATGATACACCGTCGTACTCGCGGCATGATAGACGCGGTAACCGTCCTTGCCGTTAGCTTTCACCGTATACACCGCTCTGTCTGCTTTCTCAAAAAGCTCCTCATAACTTTTTCCGTGATAAGGGTATACGGCTACACCCACGCTGCAGGTCACACGAATCGGCTGACCCTCGAAATCGAGGTCATATCTTACCTGCTTTACAATATTTCCCGCCATCTCATCCGCATCAGAGATGGAAGTCAGATTTCTCATATAAACAAGAAATTCATCGCCGCCGATACGGCCGATCACGTCGCCGCCCTTAAACATTTCCTTCAAAATTCCGGCAGTCTTTTCCAAAAGCTGGTCACCGTTCGCATGCCCCAGAAGATCGTTGGCCTCCTTAAAATTATCCAGATCAATAATCATCATCGCACTCAGCGAGTTCTCATTTCCGTCCTCAATGGCGTTATGAATCAGCTGCTCGGTTGCACCCTGATTGTAGATGCCCGTCAGCGCGTCCTTCTCCGCCCGCAGAAGAAGTTCCATTTCTTTCTTCTTCCTGTCATCAATGTTAATCATACGACCCACGATACGGGTCACATAGCCCTCCGCGCCCAGAAGGGAAGTCAGATTGGCCTGATACCATGTATAATCTTCATCAAACCGCTTAATCCGGAATTCGATGGTGTCATGCTTGGGTGATTTCAGCAGACTCTCCAGAACCGCCTTGTAATAGGCGACATCCTCCTTGTAGATCATGGTTGCATTAAATCTCTGCATATATCTGCTGTGGATCTCATCCTGCGCCATACCGTACTCGTCGTTCGTCCTGATGGTCATAACGTCCGTCTTGGCATTATAGTCAATAATCTTCTCACCCTCTGCCTGCGACAGAATGTGCAGACGCTCCGCCTGTCTTTGCAGCTCTTCCTCCACACTCTTTCTCTCGGTCACATCCTCAATCACAGATACAATCGTATACTTTCTTCCCTCTCTGGCGTAAAGGTTACCCCGGACATGCAGCCAGCGCAGATTACCGCTGCCCGTGACAGTACGAAACTCAGTGTCCACCACACCGTCGTCTTTCAGCACATCCCTGATTGCCTGCCTGTAAGTCGGGAGATCATCCGGAATAATGCTGAGTTCCACCTTCTCGAGGAATTTCATACCCTGTACTCTGGAATAACCAAGCATACGGAAAAATCCTTCGTTGACGAAAACCGGAGTCAATTCCCCGTCTTCATACTCGAAGAAACAGATTCCCGCTATGATATTGTCGATCATAGATCCAAAGTTTTCCATACTTAAATCAATCGCCATACACTCATCCCCAACACACACTTTCTCTTACTGTTCTGCCGCTTTTCCGCCTCCGCTCACTGCCATTTCTCTGCAATCTCACCCTGCCGTTTGTAAATGCTGTTTGCAGGTATCATCCCTCTCACCATGGAAGTCGGATAAATATTGGTATTTTGACCGATCACCGTACCGGGATTTAAAACGGAATTGCACCCCACTTCCACCTGATCGCCAAGCATGGCGCCGAATTTTTTCAGTCCCGTCTCAAACGTTTCCTCTCCGGCCTTCACCACCACCAGCGTCTTATCGCTCTTCACGTTTGAAGTGATGGAACCTGCCCCCATATGTGCCTTAAAGCCAAGAATACTGTCGCCCACATAATTGTAATGGGGCACCTGCACCTTATTAAAGAGGATCACGTTCTTAAGCTCGGTGGAATTTCCCACAACCGCGCCTTTTCCCACAATCGCGCTGCCTCTGATAAACGCACAGTGGCGGATCTCCGCTTCCTCATCTATAATGGCGGGGCCGCCGATATAAGCGCTTGGAAACACTTTCGCGTTTCTTGCTACCCATATATTACCCTCTCTTCTCTCGTACTTCTCCTTCGGAAGTGTCTCCCCAATGGAAATGATAAAATCTTTAATCTTCGGAAGCGCCTCCCAGGGATAGGTAAGCCCTGTGAACACTTCCTTCGCGATTGTCTCCTCCAATGTGTAAAGAGCAGCAATCGTGGCATCCTGCAATCCGATCATTTTCTACCTCTTCTCCTTTTTTACACTTTTATAAAATTGGGACGCATATTGGAACCTGTGAAAAAGCGCGCCCTGATTCGTCATCTGCTTCACGATATTCGTCCTTCTTGTGACGAAATCGTCAAGTTTTCCCATGTACTCCTCCTCCGTAATCTCCCCGGACGCCACAAGCGTCAGCCCCTTCTCCCAGCTTGCTGTCAGTCTCGGATCTAAGAGCGGCTTCACCGCCCCCGCAACTACCTCGTATATCATCTCTCCCAGAAGCGTTGGGGTGATGATCTGCGTCTTTTTATTCAACTCCAGATATTTGATATGTACCAGCTTCTTTAATATTTCCGCTCTGGTGGCGGAAGTGCCGATCCCGCTCCCCTTGATCTGCGCCCGCAGCTCCTCGTCCTCGATAAACTGGCCGGCGTTTTCCATCGTCAGAATCATGGTTCCCGAATTATAGCGCTTGGGCGGGGAAGTCTCCCCCTCCTTCTTTTCCAGCGCCTTTTTGTCAAGTGGCGCGCCTTTTTTTAACGCGCCAAGCGCCTCCATAAACGACACGTCAAAGGAACTCTCCTGCTGCTCCTCATCGGCACTCTCTCTTTCAGTATACTCCTCTGCCTTCTTTCTTGCAAAAGAATTTTGCGAAACTTCGAGATATCCCTGCTCCGCCTGCACTTTAAAACCGGAAACAAAAGTCTCTCCCTTGCATTTTGCCGTCAGCGTGATCTTCTGATAGACCGCCGCCGGATAAAAAATACTCAAAAACCGTCTCACTATAATCTCATAGACCCTGGCCGAGGTGGGATGCAGACCGTTCAAAGCCGCTAACCCCTGCCCTGTCGGTATGATCGCATAGTGATCCGTGATTTGTTTGTCATTGACATACCTGGTTTTCGCAATGCCCTTAAACCGCTCTTCCTTTAGGATCTTTTCCGCAAAGGCCGCTGTCGGCTGAAAACTTTGCAGCCCCCTTATGTTTTTTCCGATCTCCTTCGCCACCGCCGTTGATAAGACTCTTGCGTCCGTTCTTGGATAAGTGGTCAGTTTTTTCTCGTAAAGCTCCTGGGCGATCCTGAGCGTCTCATCCGGACTGATCTTAAAAAGTTTGGAGCAGTCGTTTTGCAGCTCCGCCAGATTATAGAGAAGCGGCGGATTCTTCGTCTCCTTCTTCCGCTCGATCTTTTCCACCAGCGGCGGCTCCTCCTGCTCCTCCTGCAGGAATGCAAGAAAATCATCCGCGTCCTTTTCCTCTAAAAAGCCGTTATCCTTATAGAGCTTCGGAGACTGGTAAAACTTCGAGCCCTCCACGGCCTTCCACTCCAGAGAGCACTCATGTCCCGCGATATCCGCTTTCATCAGAATGCGGTAAAAGGGAATTTTTACAAACTCCCGGATTTCGCGTTCTCTGTTCACTACCATGCCGAGCACACAGGTCATCACCCGGCCGACCGAAACCACGGCCTTATCTGTATTTAAATAATTTTTAATAGAATAACTGTATTTCAGGGTGAGGGCACGGGAAAAATTGATCCCCATGAGATAATCCTCTTTCGCCCGCAGATACGCCGCGTGGGAAAGATTATCATAGGCCGAGAGGTCTTTGGCCTCCCTGATGCCCCGCAGGATCTCCTCCTCCGTCTGGGAATCGATCCACACCCGCTTCCTGTCTTTTCCGGAAACACCCGCCTGCTGTTCCACCAAGCGGTAAATATATTCGCCCTCCCGTCCGGAGTCAGTGCAGACGTAGATCGTCTCCACATCCTCCCTGTTCAAAAGCCCGCTCACTATGCCGAACTGCTTCTTCACACTGTCGATCACCTCATACTTAAATTCCGTCGGAATAAAGGGAATCGTCTCTAAAGACCACCTCTTATACTTCTCATCATAGACTTCCGGATAACTCATGGTTACGAGATGCCCCACACACCATGTCACAACCGCCTCCTCGGACTCCATATAGCCGTCGCGGTTTTTCATATTATATTTTAATGCCTTTGCAAATTCCCGCGCCACGCTGGGCTTCTCCGCAATAAACAAACTTTTTCCCATAAATCTCCTGCCGTCACTTTACGGTCTGGCTGAACGGTTATCACAGATCAGAAATCTGCACAAGCTTCAGGTTTGATTTAACCTTGGCTTCAAGATTCAGCTTCTCGTCAAACCGGAACGCCGTATACATATAGATATAATCTGCACTGATCTTCGCCTTCTTTGCGTAGAGCAGCAGATTCTCGTAATCCTCGTAAGTCATGGGCTTCTCCCAGTTACAAAGCCCGATCAGAGTGCGCCCTTCCTCATCCTGCGCAATGATATCAAGCGTCCCCACCTTGCCGATCCACTCGCCAATCGTACCGCAGTTGATCGGAAGCCTGTGCCGGTCGCCAAGCCTTGCCAGATGCTGTCTGCACACCTGCTTAAAATAACCGGACACATAACGCCTGAAATCACGCATAATATAATGGTTGTAAAATTCTCCCACCGAAAGCATCTGCAGATCGCTCAGATGGGGATACATATATGTATAATAAAAATCCACAAACGGATGACTGATCCGGTAAATTCCCTTCTGCACGTTCTCCTTGCCCGCCGTATCATAGGAAAACACCTTTTCCACCAGCTCCAGTTCAATCAGGTTTTTCAGGTACACGCTGATCTTCGCACGGGAAAACTCTGTGTGCTGGTGCAGATCGTTTAATTTATAATTTCCGGCCGCAATGGAAGCCATAATGGTATTGTAGACCCCGGGCTCTCTGAGCTGCTCCGTGAGAATGCGCTCCCCCTCCTCAAAGAGAAAACTGTTGCAGTCGAGAATGTTACGGCAGATGTTCTGCTGGATCGTAAGCCGGTCGTCGAACTGATTCCACAGACCGGGAATCCCTCCTAAGATGGCATAGGCCTCCACGCACTCTTCAATGCGGAAATTCGGAAACCGCTCCACCAGATCCGCAAAGGGCATCTCCTTAATTTTAAGAAGCCCCGAAAGCTCGTAAGCCGCCTCCCCGATTCTCGTAATCATGCTGTTTTCAATCCATCCAATCGACGAACTCACCAGTATAACCATCACGTCGTCCCGATTCCACTGGCTATGTACGAAAGCCACCAGATCCTTCATAAAGGCGTCGCTGGCACGCACAATATTCTGAAATTCATCAATCACCAGCACCTTTTTCCCGGTGACACGACGGGCTATCTTTTCAAAAATCTCCTGAAAGGCCGGAAACTTTTCTACCACATAGCCGTCATGGGTAAGCTGTCTGCCCCACTGATAAGCCTGTTCCCGCTCCGAGCAGGCGCTGGCAAGATAATAGTAACCCGGCCGGTCTTTCATAAATTCCTTTACAAGCGCGGTCTTTCCGATATGCTTCTGCCCATAGACAATCAGAATCTGACTGCCGTCCCGGTCATAATAATTATTCAGATAACCAAGTTCTGTTGTTCTTCCCAGTAACATCGTTTTTTGCCTGCCTTATCCTACCTTCTCTGTCAATTTCTCGAGTATATCCTCTATACCCTGCGCCGGCATCGGTCTGCCCATATAATATCCCTGAATCATGTCACATTCCAGTTCTCTCAGATATTGAAACTGCTCTCTGGTCTCCACGCCTTCCGCAATCGTCTCATATCCCAGACGTTTCACCATGTAAATAATAGACTCCGTTATAATCTTTGTATTTTTATCCGTAAGAAGCGTATCCACAAAGGTCTTGTCAATTTTCAGCGTATCAATCGGCAGTCCCTTCAAATAGGCCAGAGAAGAAAATCCCGTGCCGAAATCGTCCAGTGAAATTCTGACCCCGGCATTTTTCAACTCACCCAGCCGCCCGCTTATATCATCAAAATCTTCTATCAAAATGGTTTCCGTCACTTCAAGTTCTATCTCACCCGGAGAAACATCGTACTTTTCCAGAATCTGAAGCAGACAGTCCGTAAAATCATTCTTCTTACACTGTACCGCCGAGACGTTTAAGGATAAAATCAGCGGATAATGATATTTATCGCGCCACTTCGCATAGGTCTGCACACTCTTTTCTATCACCCAGTTTCCGATTGGCACAATGGTTCCGTTCTTTTCCGCAATCGGAATAAACACAGCGGGACTTATCATATCCCCTTTCTTGTCTCTCCAGCGGATCAGCGCTTCCACGCCGCGCAGCTTCCTGTTTCCCGCATAATATTGGGGCTGGAAATACATGGTAAAGTTCTGCTCGAACACAACCTCTTTCAGCTTGTTCTGGATAGTCACCGTTCGTAAGAATTCCTCCAGAATCGCGCCCTCAAAATACTGGATTTTGTCTTTCCCACGGCTCTTCGCCTTAAACATAACGATCTCCGCGCAGTTGATCAGCTCTAACGTCCCCGACGCCGCCTCCGGATATTCGGACACGCCCACGCTCACCGTCATGGTGACCTCCTGTCCGTCCGTCATTTTAAACGGTTTTTTCAGCCGCTCCCTGATAACCCTGTAAATCGTGTCCACGCTTTTGGCGCCGCAGGGATCATAAATCGCGATACAGTAGATATCCGTACTGAAATGGGAAATCACCACATGGCTGCTCATCAGGCCGGTAAGATACTGACCAAAAAGCTGTACCAGCTCATCTCCCGCAATGATGCCCATGCCGTCATTGACTCTGCGGAAATCGTCAAAATCTATAAACATCACCGCCACACGTTTTGTTTCCTTTTCCGCACGGCGTAAAAACTCTCCCAAAAGCCTTACAAAATAGTTCCGGTTATATAGTCCGGTCAGAATATCGTAATAGGCCATGTAAGTGAGTTCATCCTTCTGGGCCGCCAACTTGGTCACATCCTTAAACCGGATGATTTTATCCGTAGGGTTCCCATCGGAATCATAGACAACATTTACCTCCACCTCGATGCACAGGCGGCTCTCTTTCATCTTTATCTCAAAACTCTCTCTGTCCCCCTTACGGGACTCAATAAACAATCCTTCTCTGAGCGGAATATCATACTGTTCCTCCACCCGGTCATAAAGCTTCGACAAATCCGCCATATCGGAAAAGGAAAAATCAAAAAAATGATCCCAGCTTCCTAACGTCTCAACCCTGTCTTCCTGATAGTTATAATAAATAAATGCGCTGCTTGACGTCTCACACAACAGACGAAGCATTTTCTCGTCCTGACGGAGTTTTTCATTTTCCTGCAAAAGCTGTTCTTTCCCGTTGCCCCTCTCATTGATCTCTGTGCTTATCACTGTATACGCGCGCCATTCTCCCCTGACGGCGCCCTCCCCTCATTTCAATCATCTGTGTTTACGGTTCCCTTATAAAACGCCCCTATTTTTTCGTAATATATCCTTTCGCTTTCAATGTCTCCGCACAGAGTACGGCTCCCCCGGCCGCACCGCGCACGGTATTGTGGGAAAGACCTACAAATTTCCAGTCGTAAACGCTGTCCTCGCGGATACGTCCCACACTGATTCCCATACCGTTCTCATAATCCACATCCTGCTTCACCTGCGGACGGTTGTCTTCCTCCATCACCTGAATAAACTGTTTCGGCGCGCTGGGAAGCTCCAGTTCCTGCGGCAGCCCCTTAAACTGCACCAGTTTCTCCACTAGCTGTTCCCTGGTCGGTTTCTTTCTAAACTTCACAAACACGGCAGCCGTATGACCGTTTAACACAGGCACCCTGATGCACTGACAGGTAATCACCGGACTTGCAGCCGGAACGATCTCGCCGTTCTCGATCTTACCCCAGATCCGGAGCGGCTCTTTCTCGCTCTTCTCCTCCTCGCCACCGATATAGGGAATCACATTCTCCACCATCTCCGGCCAGTCTTTAAACGTCTTGCCCGCGCCGGAAATTGCCTGATAAGTAGTCGCCACCACCTCGTAAGGCTCAAACTCCTTCCACGCGGTGAGAACCGGCGCATAGCTCTGAATCGAGCAGTTCGGCTTTACGGCGATAAAACCGCGCTTCGTGCCAAGTCTCTTTTTCTGCGACTCGATCACATCGAAGTGCTCCGGATTGATCTCCGGCACCACCATGGGCACGTCCGGCGTCCAGCGATGCGCACTGTTATTGGAAACCACGGGCGTCTCGGTCTTTGCGTACTCTTCCTCGATCTTTTTGATCTCATCCTTGGTCATATCCACCGCAGAAAATACGAAGTCCACCTCCGCCGCCACTTCCGCTACCTCATTTACGTTTTTCACCACAATCTTCTTTACCGCCTCTGGCATGGGCGTATCCATTTTCCATCTCTCTCCCACTGCCTCCTCATAAGACTTGCCCGCAGACCTGGGACTCGCCGCAATCGTGGTCACCTCAAACCAGGGATGGTTCTCCAAAAGGGCAATGAAGCGCTGCCCTACCATACCCGTGCCGCCTAAAATTCCTACTTTCAGTTTTTCGCTCATAATAGTTACTCCTCCTTAACCCGTATGATTTTTCTATCTATCCTTATTCATTGTCCCGCCAAACATGTCGTCCTCGTCCTGCCAGTCCTTCGTCAGATACTCCCTGTGCATCCGTATGACCTCACGCATGGCCTCCGGCCCCGGCGCACCGATGGTCAGCCGCTTTTCCACGCAGGTCTTCAGGCTGATCGCCTGATAGACGTCCTCCTCAAATACCGGACTGATCTCCTTTAACTCTTCTATGGAAAGCTCGTCAATGCTGCATTGTTTCTCAATACAGTAAAGCACCAGTCTGCCTATGACACTGTGGGCATCCCGGAAAGGAACGCCTTTTCCCACCAGATAATCCGCCGCGTCCGTGGCGTTGGTAAACCCCAAAGCCGCGCTCTTTTCCATCACGTCCTCATTGAACTTCATGGTGCGGATCATGCCTTCAAATAACGCCAGGCACCCCTTCACCGTATCGATGGCATCGAAGGTCAGCTCCTTGTCTTCCTGCATATCCTTATTATAGGCAAGGGGAATGCCCTTCATGGTCGTCAGAATCGAAATCAGCGCCCCGTAGACCCGCCCTGTCTTGCCCCGCACAAGCTCCGCAATGTCCGGATTTTTCTTCTGGGGCATAATGCTGCTTCCCGTAGAGTAAGCGTCGTCAATCTCCACAAAGCGGTATTCATTGGAATTCCATATGATAATCTCCTCACAAAAACGACTCAGATGCATCATAATCGTGGAGAGCGCCGATAAAAATTCAATCACATAATCCCTGTCGGAAACCGAATCCATACTGTTTAACGTCGGCCCCTCGAAACCGAGCAGCGACGCCGTGTAGGCTCTGTCCAGCGGATATGTCGTCCCCGCCAGCGCCCCCGCTCCCAGCGGGCAGTAATTCATCCGGTAAAAAATATCCTTAAGTCTTGATCTATCCCTTTTAAACATCTCAAAATATGCGCCGATATGGTGCGCAAGCGTCACCGGCTGCGCCTTTTGCAGATGGGTAAATCCCGGCATATAAGTCTGCGTGTGCTCTTCCATAATTGTCAGAAGCGTCTGCAAAAGTTCCTTCAATAAGGTATCTGTATTCAGCACTTCAAGCCTTGTATACAGCCTCATATCGAGCGCCACCTGATCGTTCCGGCTCCTGCCCGTGTGCAGCTTTTTCCCCACATCACCGATCCTTCCGATCAGACTGGCCTCCACGAAACTGTGAATATCCTCGTACTCCTCCGTGATCGCAAGCTTTCCGTCCTCCACGTCCTGTCTGATTCCGGTAAGCCCTTTTAAAATTTCGTCCTTCTCCTCTTTTGTCAGAATCCCCTGCTTGGCAAGCATGATCGTATGTACAATACTGCCCTCAATATCCTGCTTAAAGAACTTCTGGTCAAAGGAGATCGACGCGTTAAAGTTATATACAAGCTGGTCCGTCTCCTTCGTGAAACGTCCGCCCCACAATTGCGCCATGTCTAAAACCTCCATTATAATTAAATCTAAATTTGATGATACCATAAACTGGATTTGTTTTCAATCAAAACACATATTTTCTTACCTGTCATAAAATAATGTTATATTCGTAGTAAACGACCCATCCGCTTTCGGTTTGCAAAAAACAGGATGCCGTTAACTGCATAAGGAGGCATTTTCTATGCAGCCAATACTTTCTCTGCGGGATGTTTCCTACTCCTATCACAATCTAAAGGGAGAAACCCCCGCGCTTTCGCACATCAGTCTGGAGATTTCCGAGGGAAGCTTCGTCGCTGTCGTAGGCCCGAGCGGCTGCGGCAAATCCACTCTTTTGTCCATCATTGCCAGACTGCTCGCCCCGGAGGAGGGCGAAGTGCTCTACAGAGGACTTTCCGCCAAAGACTACTGTGCGGACTCCGCCTTAAAAATAGGCTATATGCTGCAAAGGGATCATCTCTTTGAATGGCGCACGGTCTACCAGAATGTCATTCTGGGACTGGAACTCACCCACAATCTCACAAAAGAAAATACGGACTATATCCTGAAACTACTGGAAGATTACGGCCTTTACGGATTTAAGGATAAAAAACCATCCGAGCTTTCCGGCGGCATGCGCCAGCGGGCCGCCCTGATCCGCACCATGGCCGTCCATCCCGATCTCCTCCTTCTGGATGAGCCTTTCAGCGCTCTTGATTTCCAGACAAGACTTTCCGTCTCCGCCGACATTGCCAATATTATACGCAGCACCGGAAAGACAGCCCTGCTAATCACCCACGATCTCTCCGAAGCCATCACACTGGCCGACCGGGTGGTCGTTCTCTCCAGACGTCCCGCCGGAATAAAACGCGAAATGACAATCCGCTATGAAATCGGCCGGGAAGACCCTCTGGCTGTCCGCGGCACTGCCGCCTATCAGACATACTTTAATCAATTATGGGAGGTATTAACCGATGACAAGACAACCGCATAAGGCGCCGCCGCCCGTCTCCGCACAGCAGGAAAACTTCCTGCGTGCCCACCACAGACACCACCACCGTATCACGCTCGCAAGATTGTTTATTCTCCTTCTCTTTTTGGGATTGTGGGAGACAGCCGCCGCAAACGGCTGGATAGACAGTTTCTTTTTCAGCAGTCCCTCCGGCATTTTAAAATATCTCGGACAAATGATTGCGGATCATTCCTTCTTTTCCCATACCGGCGTCACCCTGTTTGAGACTATCGCAAGTTTCTTTCTGGTCACGGTCTTAAGTCTTCTGGCCGCCACCCTGCTCTGGTATCGGAACAGCCTCTCCGAAATTCTGGAACCATACCTCGTCGTTCTGAACGCCCTGCCAAAATCCGCCCTTGCCCCGCTTCTCATTGTCTGGCTGGGAACCGGTACCAATACGATCATCGTAGCGGGTCTGTCCGTAGCGGTCTTCGGCTCCATCATCAGCCTCTACACCGGTTTCTGTCAGGTCGACCCGGAAATGTGCAAGCTGATCTACACGTTGGGCGGCAGTCGGAGAGACGCCCTTGTCAAGGTAATTCTGCCAAGCTCCGTACCTCTGATCCTGAGCAGCATGAAAGTCAACATCGGCCTTTCCCTTGTGGGCGTTATCATCGGCGAATTTCTGGCCGCGAGACGGGGCCTCGGCTATCTGATCATCTACGGCTCGCAGGTATTCCAGCTCAATATGGTCATTACTTCCATTATCATTCTCTGTATCATTGCCATGGTGTTTTATAAACTGATTCAGAGCGCAGAACACTACTACAAAAAGAGATATTAGCTTATATAAGCCAGCAGAACCACCGGTTTAGCCGGTGGTTCTGATTTTATCCAATACATATGTTTTGGCTTCTGCAGGAACCTGCTACAACTCTCTCACGACAAATCAAACTTTTCCGTCACCAACCGAATCAACTTATCTGCCGTTTCTACCTGCTGTACCGTGTCTTCTTTCGAGGCAACATAAAAAGTATCGTAGTCACTGGCATGTCTAATTTCCTCTGCTTTAACAATTTTCTTTCCCATTTCTCTCGAAAGTATCCCGGCAGCAACATAATTCTTATTAAAATATGCCAATGTATCCTTATGGCGTTTAAACGATATACCCTCCAACGCCAATACGGCAGACACTACATGAAAAATTGCATAATAAGCACGATTATTCGCCCCACGATAAGAATCCGCTTGAAGCAATACATACGCCGCTTCTAAATCTTCTTTAGCGATTTGCAGACGATAGTTGGCTACATCCTTTTTATTTCCAATATCCAGCAAATCAGGCTGCTTCATATAACACAACTCCTTCCCTCGTTACATTGGAATAAAACGGGTATGCCTGTCGCCAGTAGTTAAAATGATTAATATTCTTAACCACTGGCATAAACCAAATATCATGATCCACATTGAAATCAAAATCAAGTTCCGATAAGTCATCTGAAAATTCGCTCAATTTATCTTCCGGTAAGTCCACCAGTAACATAATATCCACATCGGAATCTATATTAAAGTCTCCTCTTGCATACGACCCGTATAAAATGACCCTCTTTAAGTGTGTTCCATATATTTTCCTAATTGCCATCACATATTCGCCAATTAACTCATTCACCGTCTGCAACATACGCACACCTTCTTTACCCCAATTTTTTATTTTTACAATAGTAATCCCACCAACTCAAAAGACTGCCATCCTTTTTTATCCTATGTTTTCATCATACTTGATTCCATCTGAAATCGCAATAGGATTCCACACTTCAGCCTCTCATAAATCCCAGAGACTCATCTGCCTGCCCGCTCCCTTCTCCTCAAAGGTCTGCAGATATCGGAATATTTCCTCATTATCGTGAACCATTCCACTCTCCGCACATTTCTGGTGAAACAGTTTCGTCAACCGGCCGCTGTCCGGGCTTTCGATCTCATACCGGTTCCCGTAAGTTCGTATATACTTTTCTTTTAATCCGGGAAACCGACGGTCAAGCTGCTTGTAAAAATATTCCCGGTTCCCTTCCCGCAGCGTCATTCCCGTACCAAAGTGAATCACTCCGTAAACGCCCGCCTCCGCGCACATCTCCAGAATACCGGAAAGGTTCTCCTTCGTATCGTTGATAAAGGGCAGAATCGGCGTCAGCCATACGACCGTGGGAATGCCCGCGTCCCGAAACTTCTTAAGCGCCGCAAACCGTTCTCCCGTCGTACTTACATTTGGCTCGATTTTTCTGCACAGCGCCTCATCACAGGTCGTCAGGGTCATCTGCACCACACACTTCGTCTTTTCGTTTATCTTTTGAAGCAGATCCAGATCCCGCAAGATGCGGTCCGACTTTGTAATCACCGTAAATCCGAACCCATAGGCATCAATCAATGTCAGTGCCCTTCTGACATAGCCAAGATCCATTTCCAGCGGGATATAGGGATCCGTCATGGAGCCCGTGCCGATCATGCACTTATGCCGCTTATGTTTCAGGGCATATTCCAACAATTCTATGGCATTCTCCTTGACCTCGATATCCTCAAAAGCGTGCTCCATATGGTAGCATCTGCTTCTGGAATCGCAGTAAATGCACCCGTGGGAGCAGCCCCGGTACAGATTCATCCCGTTATGGGAGGATAAGATCCCCTTCGCCCTCACAAAGTGCATCCGCCCGCCCTCACTTTCCGGCACAGTTTTTCTTATGCGCTTTCAGTTTCTTCATGGCCCAGTCATAGTGGCTTGAGGTGTTGCTGACGAAATAGGAGCCAAGCGTGCTTCCGCCCACCCACGGAAAAACGCCTTTGGAAAACAGTTCCTCGTTGGAAAAAGTCTCCGCTAACGCCATCACTTCGGCATGAGACTCCGCAAACATGCTCTTCGCCTCGTCAAGCGTCGTTTCCTGATGCTTTTTCCAGAACACCACATTCATGTCACCGTATGTCTTCCAATTATAGGGTTTCGGAATAAACGGCCAGTTGTCGCCCCTCCGGTTGGCATTTACCCATGTCAGCAAAAGCTGATGCCACTCATAGAGATGCACCAGAATGTCCCGCAGATTTTTATCCCGTTTCCAGTGTGCCTCTTTCTTCGCGCTGCCCGAAAAATCAAAAGGCGTACCCAGCTCTTCTTCCGTCAGTCCCGCAATCATCTCATTCAGTTTCCTAACGTTTTCTGTCGCTGCAGTCAATAAATCTGCTTTTGTCGCCGGTCTTGCCATGTTATTTTCCTCCCTGTGTCCACTCTGCTGGCCATCGTCTAAATTATATCATTCGCCAAATGCCCGTCTTTTCTGCTCCGTTTCTTGTCTGCAATATTGAACGGCGGCCTTTATGTCTTTCATTATACCGACATAATATTGACATCTTATGTCAGGTTTTGTTTTTCTCGTAAATTTTTCTGGCTTGTTCCGCTATACGTTCTCTCAGGTACGCAGGCGACAGAATCTCCACCTGCGTGCCAAACGACAAAAGAAACCCGGTCAGCCACGCGCTCTCCGGCATTCTGGCGCAGGCAATCAGATCCCCGTTCTCCTGCCTTTCGATCTGGTCCGTGTCAAATTCGTCGTAAACCCGGTATGCCATCTCTTTCGGAAAGCGCAGCATAATCATCGGATCATCCGTCTCTCCCACGTCCGGCGTTTCCGGGAAACTGCGGCGCAAAAAATGCTCTTCCAGAAGCGTCAGCTCCAAAATGCGGTTCAGCTTAAACGTACGCATATCCTGCTTTTTCGTGCAGAATGCTCTCAAATACCACGCCTTAGACCGGTAAATCAGTTTATACGGCTGCACGGTTCTTTCCCGCACAGTCCCGTCGGATCCGGCATAACAGATTCTGACATGTCTGCGGTGAATGACCGCCGTCTTTAACAGTCCGAACTTTTCCTTGTCGTACCCCTGATTGCCCCATCTGGAAAAATCCACCTCGAGCCAGTTCTCCGGGGGAAGCTGAAACATGGCGGAAAGTTTCTGCAAGGTCTGGCTTTCACTGATATTCCGGGTAATATTGACGCTCTGCAAGGCCGCGAGAATCTCCTGCTTTTCTCCCTCGGACAGCACGGCCTGATCCAGAACGAAATCTTCCAGCAGACGAATGCCCCCTTTTCGGCCTGCCTCCGCATAAACGGGAATACCCGCGCTGCTCAGGGCGTCAATATCCCTGTAGATCGTCCTGACCGACACCTCAAAACGCGCCGCCAGCTCTGGGGCGGTAGCCTGTCCTTTGTCCAGTAAATAATACACAATTTTAAACAATCTGCTCTCCTGCACCGCCGTACCCCTCCCATAATCCTATTTATTTCACCAATCGCAAATCCCGCAAAAAGGCAGAGGATCCCCTCTGCCGCCCTGTTTTCTATATTACTTTCTTATCTGCTTTCCCCGTCCTCCCACAACACGGTCTTCCCCTGCCGCAAAGACGCCTGTACATCAATAATCCGCTGGTTTTCGGATCCCCGGAAGCGCAGGCTGATGTTTTTCTGCGCCTGTATGAACTCCCCATCCACGATCACATCAAGGCAACTCAGAAACGCCTTCATATCCACCCATTTTTCGCAGAAATCATCCAAAATATCCCTGTCAAAGAGATACCCTGTATAGCACCATACATTCTTATGCGGAAAACGCGCTCTCATCTCCCGCAAAAAAGGAAGGAGCGCCGTCCAGTTTGCGTATTCAAGCGGTTCCCCGCCAAGCAGCGTAAGTCCCGCGATATAGTCCGGCGAAAGCGCCTCCATGATCTCCGCTTCCGTCTCCCCCGTAAATGGCTCTCCGTACTGAAAGTCCCATGTCTCTGGGTTAAAACAGCCCTCACAGTGGTGCGTACAGCCGCTCACAAAGAGCGTCACCCGCACCCCCGGCCCATCCGCAATGTCACATTTTTTTATCACAGAATAGTACATGTCACACCTCAAACATCCGAAACCGCAAAGCTTTCACTGAATCGGGCGCACCGGCGCCCGGCTTGTTATAAGTGCAGCACCCTCTCCTTAATCTCCTGCGTGCGTCCCTGATTCCAGAACTGCGTCCCGATATAACCGCAGGTACGTCTCGCCACATTCATCTTATTCTGGTCGGTGTTGCCGCAGTTCGGACACTTCCAGACGAGTTTCCCGTCCGTATCTTCCACTATGTCGATCTCCCCGTGGTAGTCACATGCCTGACAATAATCGCTCTTGGTATTTAATTCAGCGTACATGATATTGTCATAAATATACTGCATCAGGGAAAGCACCGCGTCCAGATTATTCTCCATGTTCGGCACTTCCACATAGCTGATCGCGCCGCCCGGAGAAAGTTCCTGAAACCGGGCCTCAAACTTTAACTTATCAAAAGCGTTAATTTCCTCCGTCACATGCACATGATAGCTGTTTGTGATATAATTGCGGTCCGTCACACCCTCGATGATGCCGAAACGCTTTTGCAGACATTTCGCAAACTTATAAGTGGTAGACTCCAAAGGTGTGCCGTAAAAGCTGAAATCAATGTTCGTCTCCTCCCGCCACTCCTCGCAGGCATGATTCAGATACTGCATCACTTTCAGGGCAAAGGCTGTCGCCTCCGGATCGGTATGACTCTTCCCCGTCATATAGCGGGTACACTCACAAAGCCCCGCATACCCGAGCGATATCGTAGAATAGCCGCCGTAGAGAAGTCTGTCTATCTTCTCCCCCTTTTTCAGTCTGGCAAGCGCCCCGTTCTGCCACAGAATCGGCGCCACGTCGGAAAGGGTTCCCTTAAGCCTGTTGTGCCGCGCCATCAGCGCACGTCTGCACAGCTCCAGCCGCTCATCCATAATTTCCCAGAAACGCGCTGCACTTCGCCCGGAAGAACAGGCCACATCCACCAGATTTAAGGTGACCACACCCTGATTGAATCTGCCGTAAAATTTCGGCTGGTCATTCTCGTCGTGATACACGGTGAGAAAAGACCGGCAGCCCATACAGGTATAGCAGTTGCCGTCCTTTAACTGCTTCATTATCTTTTCCGAAATATAGTCCGGCACCATACGTTTGGCCGTGCATTTCGCCGCCAGTTTCGTCAGATACCAGTATTTGGTGCCCTCGCGGACATTATCCTCCTCCAGCACATAAATCAGCTTCGGGAAGGCCGGTGTGATGTAAACGCCCTTTTCATTCTTGACGCCCTGAATCCGCTGGTTTAGCATTTCCTCTATAATCAGCGCAAGATCGTCCCTGGTACGCCCCTCCGGCACCTCGCCGATATACATGAAAACCGTAATAAAAGGCGCCTGTCCGTTGGTGGTCATCAGCGTAATCACCTGATACTGGATGATCTGTACACCCTGTCTGATCTCATCCTTCACACGGCGCTCCGCGATGGCACTGATCTGCTCCTCCGTGGCGTTTATACCCATCTCCTCCATTTCCGCCCGCACCTTTTTGCGGAATTTTTCCCGGCTCACATTCACAAAAGGAGCCAGATGGGACAGGGAAATGCTCTGCCCGCCGTACTGACAGCTTGCGATCTGCGCGATACTCTGTGTCGCCACGTTGCAGGCCGTGGAAAAGCTCTTGGGCTTGTCTATCATTGTCTCACTGATCACCGTACCGTTCTGCAGCATATCCTCCAGATTGACCAGACAGCAGTTGTGCATATGCTGGGCGAAATAATCCGCGTCATGGAAATGTATCACGCCCTGCTCATGTGCCTCCACGATATCCGGTGAAAGCAAAAACCGCTTCGTGATATCCTTGCTCACTTCCCCCGCCATATAATCCCGCTGCACGCTGTTGACGGTGGGATTTTTATTGGAATTTTCCTGCTTGACCTCCTCGTTGTTGCACTCCAGAAGGCTTAAGATCTGCTCGTCCGTGGAATTGGATTTGCGCACAAGCGCTCTTTTATAGCGGTATGTGATATAATTTCTGGAAATGGTGTAAGCGCGGTACTTCATAAGCTGGTTCTCCACCATATCCTGAATTTCCTCCACGCTGGGAGCCCTTCTCATCTCCTCGCAATGGTCAGCCACCACGGAAGCGATCTCGTCGATCTCCTCCTCCGTCAGCCGGTCTTCCTCCTGCACACTGCTGTTTGCCTTTTTAATGGCCGCTATGATCTTCCTCAGATCAAAATTAACTTCCACGCCGCTTCTCTTAATAATCTTCATTCAATAAACTCCCCCATATTCTATCTGATACCCTGTATCATGTATGCTCTTTCTGTCATCCCCAAGTTGCATGCACTATATATTGTATCATGGCAAAATATTATGTCAAGTTCTTGTGGTGGTTATTTCGGTAAATCTAAAGAAACATTTTCGACCGACTCAGTCAGTTAATATCGCCGGTCACCCTCTGTTTCGCACTCTTCTCTAAAATATTTAAAATTTCATCTTTTGTGTATAAGACGGACGGTTCCACACATTTTTCCATGTCAATCCCACATAAATCAATGCATAATCGACATATTCCGATATCATGGGATGGAAATATCTTCTTTTTATATAGGCGGCATACGCCTCCTGCCAGGTCGCAAAACTTTCTAACTGTCTCTCTTTCCATTCCAGTTCGTTCCCGGAAAGCTTTTTAAACTGTTCGTCCCTGTAACGAACAAACTGCTCCATCTCAATCTCTCACCAATCACTATATCCCCTGAAATAATCATTTTCATCCATGTTTCCGTTTCTATTTTCATCATACCAGTAAAATTCTCCATCCTTGTGTGTACTGCCGTCAGCGTCCATTGTCATAAATTCGATCATTTCACTTCCATATCCCTGATCATATTTCAATATCCCACACTGTCCGTCCAAAACAACAGGCTCATACCACCACCAGCCCTCAAAAAAGATCTCAGGCAGGTCATCGCACGCATTCTCCGTTCCTCCGGTTCACCAAAAACAGGCACCAATCGTTTTTATCCAAACATAAAACGACTGGTGCCTGTTCCTGACTCTGCTTATACGCGTAAGCTGGAAAAGGGACTCGAACCCTCGACCTACTGATTACGAATCAGTTGCGCTACCGACTGCGCTATTCCAGCATAACCTTGCAACAATGATTATTATAAGATGGAACGCGTCATTTTGCAAGAGATTTTTTTAGAAATATGTCAGCAAATTCTGTCAGCGTTACAATTCACACCTGCGCCAGATTTCCGACAGCCGCATTTCCGTCAGTTTTCCCGCATATGCACATCTATCTGCGGGAACGGGATCCCGATTCCCGCCTCATCCAGCGCGTACTTTATCGTCTCCATAAGCCGCCATCTGGTCTCCCAGAAGTTTTCATTGGCGCTGTAGCAGCGCACACACAAAACTACGGCACTGTCCGCCAGTTCATCCACAAACACCCGCTTCTCTTCCTCCTGTAACACCCCGGAATCCTCGTCTAAAACCTTGAGAAGCATCTCCTTTGCCCTGCGGATATCCGACTCGTAGGAAATCCCCACCCTGATATTCATTCTGCGGTCGCCCAGCGTACTCATATTCAGAATATTGCCGTTTGCCAGATCTCCGTTCGGCACGACAACCATATGCCGGTCCGGCGTAATCATTCTGGTATAAAAGAGCTGTACCTCCTCCACCGTCCCCTCGTTGCCCGCGGCGTCCCTGATATAATCTCCCACCTTAAAGGGCTTTAAGAGCAGGATCAGCACACCGCCGGCAAAGTTTGAAAGGCTTCCCTGCACCGCCAGACCGATGGCCACGCCCGCGGAACCGACCAGGGCAACCACACTGGTTGCATCCAGCCCGAAGGAGGAGGCGATCATAAACAGCAGTAACATGTAAAGCACGGTTTTGACAAGGGAATCCAGAAAACGGCTCACGCCCACATCCACATTCCTGCGCTCAAAAGATTTCCGAAGAATCCGGCGCACCAGTTTAATGAGCTGTACGCCGATGAAAAACACAACCAGCGCCAGAAGCACCCTGACTCCCAGACGGATCAGCTTATCCGGCAGCTCCTGCAAATAACGCTCGATCAGTCCCACGTTCAGCTCATCCGATGCGATATACTCTATCTCCTTAATCTGCTCCTGTACAACCTGATCTTCCATACTGCCTCCCTACCGCGCTGCTTATTCTCTGTATGAACCTTTGTCCGCTTACTGTCCGTCGGTCTCTCCCGCTTCGGTATTCCCGGTGGTTGATTTCTTCGTCGCCGCTCTCTTTGCAGCCGGTTTCACCGCCGTTTTTGCGTCGGCTGCCTTCTTTCTGCCTCTCTTAGCCACAGCCTTCCCGTCAGACGCCGCTTTCGTGTCAGACGCCGACTCTGCCTTCGCATCCGCTGTGGACCGCTTCGCCGCTGTTTTCGGCTTCTTCGTCAGCTCCTGCAGCTTCTGTGCCGCCACCTCTGCGGCCTTTTCCAGCATCTCGGCCGCCCTGGCGCTTTCTCTCGCTTCCGCGGCTGCCCGCTTCGCCAGCTCTTTCGCCTCTGCCGCCGCCCGTTTCGCCTGCTCTCTGGCCTCCGCAGCCGCCTGCGCCGTGCGCGCGGCCTCCTCTTCGGCCAGACGTCTCTCCTCCGCTTCCTTCGCAAGCCGCCTTTCCTCCGCCCGCCTGCGCTCGATTTTTTCTTTTTCCTCCTTCGTATAAGGCGTGTAGGAGAAAATACTGATGCTCAAAGGTGCGCTCACCATATCAATCGCGTAAGGCTTGCCGTCCCACTCCAGCTCCAGCGCATCGCAGACTGCCGTATTTACTATGCCGCTCCCGCCGTAAGCCGGATCGTCCGTATTAAAGATTTCCTGATACTTTCCTTCACAGGGCACGCCCACCCGGAATTCCTGCTTCGCGTCGGCGAAATTCGCCACCACCACCAGCATATCCTTAACCTCGACCGTCTTTCTGATATAAGACAGCATACAGGCGTTTGGCGTGATGCAGTTGATCCACTCAAAGCCTTCCCATGAAGTATCCTTCTCATAGAGCGCAGGAGAAGAAACATAAAGCTTGTTTAAATCTGCCACAAGCCGGTTGAGCTTTTTGTGGTCCGCATTCTCCAAAAGCCCCCACTCCACGGCGCGTTTCTCGTTAAACTCCTTATATTCCCCGATATCCTGCCCCATAAACAAAAGCTTTTTGCCCGGATGGGTGATGTGATACGCATAGGTCAGCCGCAGATTGGCAAACTGTTTCTCCCGCTCTCCCGGCATTCTGCCAAGAAGCGTCCCCTTGCCGTGCACCACCTCATCGTGGGACAGCACCAGCATAAACTTCTCACTGTAAGCATAAATCATGCTGAAAGTCAGATCATTGTGCCTTCCCGAACGGAAGAAGGGATCCGTCGTGATATAGCCCAGATAGTCGTTCATAAAGCCCATATTCCATTTCAGGTCAAAGCCCAGCCCGTCCTCGTCAAGCGCACCCGTAATCTTCGGCCACGCCGTAGACTCCTCCGCAATCATCAGCACGCCGGGATTGCGTTTCTTCATAATAGAATTTAAGTGCTTTAACAGCTCCACCGCCTCCAGATTTTCATGGCCGCCGTAGATGTTCGCCACCCACTCCCCGTCGTTCTTTCCGTAATCCAGATAAAGCATGGAAGCCACCGCGTCTATGCGGATTCCGTCGGCGTGGTATTTTTCCACCCAGTACAGCGCATTGGCAATCAGATAATTGCTCACCTGCGGTCTGCCGTAATTATAAATCAGCGTGCCCCAGTGCGGATGGAAACCCTGTCTCGGATCCTGATGCTCATACAGACAGGTGCCGTCAAACCCCGACAATCCGTAAGTGTCCCTCGGGAAATGCGCGGGCACCCAGTCCAGAATGACGCCGATTCCCGCCCGGTGCATCTCATCCATAAAGTACATAAAGTCCTCCGGTGTACCGTAACGGGAGGTGGGCGCATAATAACCGATCACCTGATAGCCCCATGATTCGTCCAGCGGATGTTCCATCACCGGCATCAGCTCGATATGGGTATATCCCATCTTCTTCACATAGTCGATTATTTTCGGTGCAAGCTCCCTGTAAGTGAAAAACTCCCTGCCGTCAGAAGGTTTTTCAAAGGACCCCAGATACAGCTCATACACGCTCATAGGCCGGTCACCCGCCTGTAATGCAGCGCGCTCCTTCATCCACTTTCCGTCCTTCCACGAAAAGCCCTCAATATCCCGAACCACAGAAGCGCTGTCCGGCCGCATCTGCGCGCCGAAGCCGTATGGATCCGCCTTCATGAACACCAGACCGCTTTTCGTCTTAATCTCAAACTTATAGCAGTCTCCTTCTTTCACATCGGGAACAAATATCTCAAAAATACCGGAATCCCAAAGCCGCCGCATCTGGTGGACTCTGCCGTCCCAGCCGTTAAAATCGCCGACCACACTGACCCGCATGGCATTCGGCGCCCAGACTGCAAAGGCTGTACCCGCGATCCCGTCCACAACCTGCGGATGCGCTCCCAGCTTCTCATAGATACCGTAGTGAATGCCCGCATCAAATTTCTCCGTGTCCTGCCTGCTGATCTGCGGCGCGAAACGATAGGCGTCCCGTATCTTTTTCAGACTGCCGCTTGGCGCTTCCACCACATACTCATAAGCGGGAATCGTCTTTCCGGGCAAAAGCAGCGCAAAATACCCCTCCTCATCGGCCTCCTCCATCCGGTAGCTCTTATCCCCGTCCAGAAGCTGCAGGCGCACGCTCTTCGCACCCGGCTGAAAGGTCTGCACCAGCACGGAGCTTCCCGTCACATGAGCGCCTAAAATCTCATGCGGATTATCCGACTCCGAGTAGACAATCTCCTCTATTTTTGCCCAGTTCATCAATTTATATGTTTTCTTATTCATCTGCCGCCCTTCCGCCTTTCTGTGATTCCTATGCATTTACGTTCCGCTTTTCCTTATACTCCCGTACCGCTAAAACCTGTAACACCCTGTTTCTTTCCGCCGCTGTAGTCATCCGCCGCGCCCTTGCCCGGTTCTTCGATCCGGTGGATCAGAAGCCCGCTTCTGAGCTTTGGTTCAAACCATGTGGATTTCGGAGGCATCAGCTTTCCCGCATCCGACACGGCGAACAATTCGTGGATATCCGTGGGAAACATGGCAAAAGCCGCCATCGCGTCCGTATGTACCCGCCGCTCCAGCTCTGCAAGCCCCCTGATGCCGCCCACGAAGTCGATCCGCTCATCCACCTTCGGATCCGCAATGCCAAACACCGGCTCCAAAAGCTCTCTTTGCAAAACCGCCACATCCAGATCTTCCACCGGATCATTTGTATAACACCTGTCATTTATCAGCAGACGATACCATTCATCCCGGTAATACATGCCGATCTCGCCCTTTTTCTGCGGTCTGTACGGCTCTTTTCCCATTTTTTCCAGCGCAAACGCCTCTTCTGCCTTCTCCAGAAATGTACTCTCGTCAAAGTCTGCTCCCGGTTTCACCACCCTGTTATAGTCCATAATCATAAGCTGATCGTCCGGAAACAGAACGGAGAGAAAATAGTTAAATTCTTCTTTGCCTGTGTAATCAGGAAAGGCTGCCCTTCTTTTCTTGGAAACCCGCACCGCCGACGCGCATCTGTGGTGGCCGTCCGCAATGTAAATGGATTCCACCTGCCGGAAGGCATCCCTGATCCGCTCCACGGACTCTGTCTCGTCGATCACCCAGAGCCTGTGGGTGATACCGTCCGCCGCCGTAAAGTCATACACCGGCTCCCTCTCCATAGCCCGCATGACCTCCCGCTCAATCTCCTCTCTTCTGCGGTAAGCCAGAAAAATGGGGCCTGTCTGGGCGCTGCACACGTCCACATGCCTGATGCGGTCAGCCTCCTTATCCGCTCTCGTATTCTCGTGTTTCTTTATCACCTGCGCATCGTAATCATCCACGGAGGCGCAGGCGCCGATTCCCACCTGGGAACGGCCGTCCATCACCAGCTCGTAGACATAATACGCTTCCTTCTCCTCCTGTATGAAATGCCCGTCCTCCATCATGTGATCGAGCATTTCCCGCGCCTTCTCATAAACCTCCGGCGCATACATGTCATATCCTTCCGGAAACTGTGTCTCCGGCCTGTCTATCCGCAGGAACGTATCATCGTCCCCCGCCACGGCCTCTCTGGCCTCTTTTCTATTGTAAACGTCATAGGGCAGCGCGGCTATTTTGTCTGCCAGACCGGCTCCTGGCCTGACTGCCCGAAACGGAATGATATCTGCCATAACTTTCTCCTTTTCCCTGTATTTTACAGGATGTATGTATTCATTCTAACAAATAATGTTTGTCACCACAAGGGAATAGTGGTAGAATTGTTCCAATGAGCGGCGAAGCGGCGCAGGGGCAGTTTTTGACATATGCACCGCAAAGTAAAATCTATAAAATAAGAAGCGGAAAGGAAGATGCATAATATGACCATCGAAGAACAGAAAATTCTGGACCGGATCAACGCCTACGCGGAAGAAGCGCTTGCGGACATTGATCCCCAGAAAACCAGAATTTCATTTCAATTAGAGGCGCTTAAACCCATTATGCAGGAAATTGCGGACGAGACCGGAAAATCCGTGGAAGATATTTTCATCCTCTACATGGATCTGGCCAGCGAATCCGCCGTGGAAGCCGACAAAAAGCTGCAGGCGACTCTGGAAGAAGGAGAGACAGCCGATTTTTCTTCTATCGCAAACCGCCTGAACTAGAAAGAGCGCGCACTGTCGCAATTTCCTGTGAAATAACAAGGGTCCGTCGAATTTAACCGGCAGACCCCTGTTTCATTTCTCTGTATGCTATTATCGCTCTGTATCTCTTCCATGCCGCTCGTATCCTGTCTGGCGGAAGCTGACTCACTTCACCACTCTCACACGGAACACGCCGTCGATGGACTGGAGTTTTTCAATGATCTCTTTGGAGGCGGGCGTCTCGATATCCAGCATCGTGTAAGCCACCTCTCCCCTCGACTTGTTCATCATGTCGGAGATATTGATGTTGTTGTCACCGAAGCAGGCGGTAAACTTGGTAATCATGTTGGCAATGTTCTTATGGAAAACCGCCACACGGCCTGCCTGCTCACAAATACCCATATCGCACTTCGGATAATTCACACTGTTGGCAATATTACCGTTCTCCAGATAGTCCTTCATCTGCTTGACAGCCATCACCGCACAGTTGTCCTCGGACTCCTCCGTGGACGCGCCAAGATGCGGGATCACGATACATCCTTCCTGTCCCGCCGTAGTCGGATTCGGGAAATCGGAAACATACTTTCTCACTTTCCCGGCCTGAATGCTCTGCAGAACTGCCTTTTCATCTACGAGAAGGTCTCTCGCGAAGTTTAAGAGGATCACGCCGTCCTTCATCTGTCCGAGCGCATCCTGATTAATCATCCCCTTCGTCGCATCCATCAGCGGCACATGAATCGTGATGATATCACACTCCGCATAAATCTCCTCCACATGCAGCACATGTTTAACGTCACGGCTTAAGTTCCACGCCGCATCTACGGACACATAAGGGTCGTAGCCGTAAACTTCCATGCCAAGGTGCTTCGCCACATTGGCCACCTTCACGCCAATCGCGCCAAGGCCGATGATACCCAGTTTCTTCCCCTGAATCTCCGTTCCCGCGAAATTCTTCTTCGCCTTCTCCGCATCCTTTGCGATATTCTCGTCGGCCACATTCGCCTTCACCCACTCGATACCGCCGGCCACGTCACGGGACGCCAAAAGCATACCCGCAATCACTAACTCCTTCACGCCGTTTGCGTTGGCGCCTGGCGTATTAAACACTACGATACCTTTCTCCGCGCATTTATCTAACGGAATGTTGTTAACGCCTGCACCTGCGCGGGCGATGGCCAGAAGGTTTTCCGGCAGCTCTATGTCGTGCATGGCCGCGCTTCTCACCAGAATACCGTCCGCCTCCTCTATCTTCTCTGTCTTTTCATACTGCTCACTGAATTTTTCCAGACCCACCTGCGCGATGGGATTTAAGCAATGATATTTAAACATCGGACTTATCCTTTCTGTCATTATTATTTTAAGCACTTCTGCTCAAATTCCCTCATAAAGGCAACCAGCTTCTCCACGCCCTCCACAGGCATCGCGTTGTAGATGCTGGCGCGCATACCGCCCACGGTTCTGTGTCCTTTCAGATTTACGAACCCGGCCGCTGTCGCCTCCTTGATAAATCGGGCGTCCGTCTCCTCATTTCCTGTCACAAAAGGCACGTTCATAAGAGATCTGTCCTCTTTTCTGACCGTCCCCTTAAAGAGTCTGCTCTCATCAAGGAAATCATAAAGGATTTTCGCCTTCTTCTCGTTTAACTCCTTCATCGCCTCAAGGCCGCCGTTTTTCAAAAGCCACTTAAACACCTTGCCGCAGATATAAATGCCATAGCTGGGAGGCGTGTTGTACAAAGACTCATTGTCCGCATGTACTTTAAACTTCATCATGGTGGGCGTACCGGGCAGCACCTCATCCGTCAGCAGATCCTCTCTGATGATAACGACCTGCGTGCCTGCGGGGCCTACATTCTTCTGTACACCGGCGTAAACAAGACCGTACTTCGTCACATCCATAGGCTCCGAGAGGAAACAGGAAGACACGTCGGAAACCAGAATCTTTCCTTTGGTATCCGGCAGCGTATGATATTTGGTTCCGTAGATCGTATTATTTTCGCATATATAGACATAATCCATATCATCCGTTATGGGAAGATCGGAGCAATCCGGAATGTAGGAGAAAGTCTCATCCGCAGAGGACGCCAGCTCCACGGCTTCCCCGTAAATCTTCGCCTCCGCAAAAGCCTTCTTCGCCCACTGGCCGGTCAGAATATAACCTGCCTTGCGGTTCTTCATCAGATTCATCGGCACAGACGCAAACAGAAGGCTTGCGCCGCCCTGTAAAAACAACACCTTATAATTATCAGGAATATGTAAGAGGGCGCGCAGATCCGCCTCCGCCTCCTTGATGATCGTGTCGTAAACCTTCGACCGATGGCTCATCTCCATGACCGACATCCCTGACCCCTTGTAGTCAAGCATCTCCTCCGCCGCCTCTTTTAACACTTCTTCCGGCAAAACTGCGGGTCCCGCTGAAAAATTATACACTCTGGACACTGTCTTCTCCTCCCGTCCTCATTCTCTCCATTTACAAAAACTAAAATTCATTTTACGCCCTTCGGGCACTTTAGTCAATTACTTTGTTAAATAATGCCGGCACGGACGCTCTGGCTGAACCGTTAATAGAACATGACTACAGGCGTCCCCACTTCCGCCATATCGAAAAGCTGTTCCATCGCCGCCCGGGGCGTATTGATGCACCCGTGGGAGCCGTTGGTCTGATAAATCGTACCGCCAAATGTTCCGCGCCAGGAAGCATCGTGAATACCGATATTACCTTTTACCGGCATCCAGAAATCCACAGGGGAGGCATAGTCTCTTCCCCGTAAAACACGGTTTTTCTGCTTTGCGTACACGAAATTCACTCCGGAGGGCGTTCCCATCCTGCGGGACGTGTTTCCCGTCACAATCGGCGTATCTATCGTCAGGACACCGTCCACATAATAGTACATCTTCTGCTCAGTCATATCCACTTCTATGTAAGTAGAACCGATATCCTCGCTGCCTTTCTTCCACGCCTCCTGTGTATAGACAGGCTCGTGCACCTCTCTCTTTTTCGCATGAAAGGCTTCTGTCAGGTATGCTGTCTCTGCCTCCTGATCCAGTTTATTGCCATAAAGGCCGCCCTCCACCGTCACCACGTCTCCTCTGGTGGACATGAACTGTCTGCTCGCGCCCACGGTATCATACTCAGCTGCCAGTTTTTCCACGAACTCTTCTATGGCATGTTCCTTTAGCTGAAAATCACCTGAATCGTCAAATAAAAAACGGCCGTTATCATCCACCGCTATCCAGTTGCAGACAACGGAGGCATCCACGGGGATTTCCTCCTCCCCCATCCGGTAAACGACGCCGCAGTCCTGAAAACGTTCCAGTTTTTCCCATATATCCATTGTTTCGCGCATCTGTGCCGTCAGCTCCAGATCATGATAGCATCCCTCGTCAACCAGAGAGACTTCGCTCTTAGAAGCCTCGATTGCGGAAAGCACCGCTCCTCTGGCCTGCTCGATAGAGAGCACATCCGTCCGTTCATTCACCAGCCCGTAGCCCTGCGGCGTGCGGACAATCTTTACCAGGCGCTCCCGGTCCGTCCGGTCGTCCTGACTGATCGGAAGGGCGGCAAAACAGGATTCAAAAGCCTCCCTGCTGTAGGAAACCACAGGCGCAAGCTCCACCCTGCGTCCGCCCATCAGACTGTCAATCCACATCCACGGATTCTGCTGTTTCTGGTAAATCTCCAGCGCCTGCTTAAAATCAAACTGATATGAAATTTCCTCTGCGGATATCACATAAGTATTGCCGTCCTTATCCTTCACGGTGACGCCCTCATATGTAAAATCCCTCACCAGCTCGTCGTTTACCTCCTGAATGCTCCTGCCGGTACAGTAGATCCCGTTGATCCATGTGCCATAGGTAAACGCGTTGTGGTAGTACACGGCAAGCCCCAGATAGGTCGCCATCAGACTGACAGTGACGATACCCAGAATGACCGCCATATGCTTTAGTATTCTCTTCATAACTGACCTTCACATAAAAATTTACGCTTCTTTCGCGCTAAGATCTCCCGCGTCAAACGCCTCGCTGATGGGTGCACCCGCGGGTACCATCGGAAATACCTTGTCGTCCTCCGGTATGAGGCAGTTTAATAACACCGGTTTTTTTAGGGAAATGGCTTTCTCGACAGCGGGAGCCACCTCCTCCTTCTTCGTCACAAGGATCGCCTCGCAGCCAAGACCTTCTGCCACTTTGCAGAAGTCCACACCGTCATCCAGAATCGTCTGGGAATAGCGTTTCCCGTAAAACAGCGTCTGCCACTGTCTGACCATGCCCAGCACATGGTTGTTGATCACCACCTGAATAATCGGTATATTGTAGCGGCTGGCCGTAGCCAGTTCGTTCATATTCATCCGGAAACATCCGTCGCCCGCAATATTGATACAGATTTTATCCGGCTGCCCCATCTTGGCCCCGATACATGCGCCCAAGCCGTAACCCATGGTGCCAAGCCCGCCGGAGGTAAGCAGCGTACGGGGGCTGGAATACTTGTAATACTGTGCCGCCCACATCTGATGCTGTCCCACATCCGTAGTGATGATGGCGCCGCCGCCTGTAATCCGGTCGATCTCCTCCATGATGTAAGGACAGGACAGCGCCTCCTCGTCATAATTCAGCGGATATTTCTCTTTCAGCTCCGCAATATGCGCCATCCATTCCTCATGTTTCTGCCCGGAAAGCCTTTCGTTTAACCGGGTGAGCACTTCCTTTAAATCTCCCACTAAGGAGACATCCGTCTTGATATTTTTATTGATCTCCGCCGCGTCCACGTCGATGTGCAGCACTTTGGCATGTTCCGCGAACTTCTTCGGATTTCCCACCACACGGTCGGAAAAACGCGCGCCCAGCGCAATCAGCAGATCGCACTCGCTGACACCGAAATTAGAAGTCTTCGTGCCGTGCATACCAATCATGCCCGTGTATCTGTCGTCATGACCGTCTATCACGCCCTTGCCCATCAGCGTATCACAGACAGGCGCATCCGCAAGTCCGGCGAAAGCTCTCACTTCCTCATAAGCTCCTGAAATAACCGCACCGCCGCCCACATAGATAAAGGGCTTTTTCGCGTTCTCCAGAAGATGCACTGCCTCTGTCAGCTCATCCTCCGTGTAATGTCCCTGTTTTCTGATCTGCTCCGGCGTCTTCTTCTCATATTCGCAGGAATTTGCCGTCACGTCCTTCGTGATATCCACAAGAACCGGACCCGGTCTGCCGCTTCTTGCGATGGCAAACGCCTTTCTGAGCGTATCCGCCAGAATATTGACATCCTTTACTATATAATTATGCTTGGTGATGGGCATGGTGATTCCCGCGATGTCCACCTCCTGAAAGGAATCCTTTCCGAGAAGAGGAAGATTTACATTACAGGTAATCGCCACCACAGGTACCGAATCCATATAAGCCGTTGCGATTCCCGTCACCAGATTGGTTGCACCCGGACCGCTTGTCGCCAGACAGACTCCCACCTTGCCGGTAGCTCTGGCATAGCCGTCCGCCGCATGGGCTGCCCCCTGCTCATGGGACGTCAAAATATGTTTGATTTCCCCGCTGTGCTGATACAACGCATCGTACACATTTAAAATCGTGCCGCCGGGATAACCGAACACGGTGTCCGTTTCCTGCTCTTTCAGACATTCCACTACAATCTGCGCACCTGTCAATACCATGTTTTCTCCTCCTGCCTGTTTTATAAAATCACATTTGCTATTTTTATTTTCTTTCGCGCTTAGTGTTTTCCTTCACACGTTTCCAGAATCGCGCCCCGATTGCCGCTTGTCACCATCTCACGGTATCTGGACAGATATCCGCTTGTCACCTTCGGCTCTCTCGGCTGCCAGTTCTTTCGTCTCGCCGCCAGCTCCTCATCGGAAACTTTCACGTCAAGTTTCATGTTCGGGATATCGATGCTGATGATATCGCCCTCCTCCACCAGCGCGATGGGACCGCCCACCGCCGCTTCGGGCGATACATGGCCGATGGATGCGCCTCTGGATGCACCGGAAAAGCGGCCGTCCGTAATTAACGCCACGCTGGAACCGAGTCCCATCCCCGCGATGGCGGAGGTAGGATTTAACATTTCCCGCATACCAGGGCCGCCCTTTGGCCCCTCATAGCGGATCACAACCACGTCTCCTGCCACGATCTTACCGCTCTTGATGGCCGCAATCGCGTCCTCCTCGCACTCAAAGACACGGGCCGGGCCTTCGTGCACCATCATTTCCTCCACCACGGCGGAGCGCTTCACCACGCTGCCGTCGGGCGCCAGATTTCCCTTTAAGACAGCAAGTCCTCCTGTCTTACTGTAAGGATTTTCCACCGTTCTAATAACATCCGTATTTTTATTTACCGCATCCTTGATATTTTCACCGATTGTCTCGCCTGTCACCGTCATGCAGTCCGTGTGGAGCAGACCGATATCCGCAAGCTCCTTCATCACCGCATAAACGCCGCCGGCCTCGTTCAGATCTTCCATATAAGTCGGACCCGCCGGAGCCAGATGGCACACATTGGGCGTCTTCTCGCTGATCTCATTGGCGAACGCAATGTCAAAGTCAAAGTCCACCTCATGGGCAATGGCCGGCAGATGCAGCATGGAATTAGTGGAACAGCCAAGCGCCATATCCACCGTGAGGGCGTTCAGAATCGCATCCTTCGTCATGATATCTCTGGGTCTGATATTCTTTTCCAAAAGCTTCATTACCGCCATACCCGCATGTTTCGCCAGCTTGATGCGCTCGGAGTAAACCGCGGGGATCGTGCCGTTACCGCGAAGGCCCATACCGAGCGCCTCGGTAAGGCAGTTCATGGAATTGGCCGTGTACATACCCGAGCAGGAACCGCAGGTAGGACAGGTCTTCTCCTCAAACTCCAGAAGCTCCTCGTCCGTGATCGTCCCTGCCGCATGGGAGCCGACCGCCTCAAACATGGAGGAAAGGCTTCTCTTTTGTCCTTTCACATGTCCCGCCAGCATAGGACCGCCGGACACAAAGACCGTAGGCACATTGATGCGGGCCGCCGCCATCAAAAGCCCCGGCACATTCTTATCACAGTTTGGCACCATCACCAGCGCGTCAAACTGATGCGCCAGCGCCATACATTCCGTTGAATCCGCAATCAGGTCACGGGTCACCAGCGAATACTTCATACCGATATGCCCCATGGCTATGCCGTCGCAGACCGCAATGGCAGGGAATACGACCGGCACACCACCGGCTTCCGCCACGCCCAGTCTCACCGCATCTACTATTTTATCCAGATTCATATGCCCGGGCACGATCTCGTTGTAGGAGCTGACGATACCTACCATAGGCTTCTTCATCTCCTCCTGTGTAAACCCGAGTGCATTAAATAAACTTCTGTGGGGCGCCTGCTGGGTACCCGCTTTCACATTGTCGCTTCTCATCATTTTTCTCCTCTCTCACTCCGCTCGCGCTTGATTTCCTGCAAACCCTTAAGCTCAAAAAACCAGCCGCTTCGCGTCTGCCGCACTTCGTGCTCCCTTTTTTTTCGCTATCCTGTTTGGTGAAATCAAATGCTCACTCCGCTCGCGCTTGATTTCCTGCAAACAGGATAATCTGTCCGTTTTCGTATAGCTGTGTCATGTTTTCTTCTATATAAGCCCGCTTTGCTTCCACGTCTTCTCTGGTAAGATAGAATTTCCACTCTTCGGTGGAGCCCCTGTAACCGTAGGGCAGTCCCAGAAGGGCCTTATCCAGAAGGACGATATCCGCCTTCTCCAAATCTCTCGTAATCTGCTCTTCCCGGATGCCGTAGAGATACAAGAGCAGATACTCCTGATCGCAGTCCGTCACCGCCAGAATATCCGTATCTTCTATAACAATCTGTTCACAGGCATCCGCAATCAGCTCATCCCGGATGCTGTACGCTGCCATGTCAGCCAGAACGAAAGCCCAGCAAACGCCCGCTGCGGCATAGACAAGAATCTTACAGCCCTTTCTGATCCTTTCACCTGCTCCACTCCTGAAACGATCCTCCGAAACTTTCCCTAAAACCACAATTATGTTCTCCGCCAGCCATCCAATCAGAAGCGCTGCCCACACGCCGAGAAAAGAAAACACTCTCTGGTAGGGGAGCTTACACTGTATCACAAGCGCCGCGGCGAGTAAAACCGCTGTCAGAACGAAATACCATTCCCAAAAAGCAGCTTTCCTTTTTCTGACCAGACATACCGACGCTGCCAAAAGCCCGAGCAACAGCAGGGCACACATCCCATTGCCCTTAAGTCCGACTCCGGGTGAAAGCTGTGAGCCGAACAGCGTTTGCAGCCAGTGTCCCGCCTGCCCCCAAAACTCCTGTCTGGTCATGCTCTGGATATAAGGCGTGGCCAGCATGTAATCCATTCCTTCCAACAGTGACCTGAACGGCGCGTGAAGTATGATTTCAATATGCCCTGCCATATAGAAAGGCCCGTCCGGCGTCTTGGAGAGCAGGTTGGAGCCGATGGCAAGCCACAGGATGCCGTAAAGTCCCGCCGTGCACACCGCGCTGACTAACGACACGGCAATCAGCCGCAGAAGTCGCCCGTATTCTCTGTCCAGAAGGAGGACAAAGCCGCCGATCAGACAGACCGGCATCACCACATACAGACTGCTCGGAATCGCCCACAGGGCAATCACAAGCGCTATCCCGAACGCAATATAATTACGCTTGTTATCTTTCTTTTCCGCCACAATGGCGTAAAGTGACGTAAGCGCTGTCAGATAGCAGAACGTCACAAGCGCATAACCCCTGCCCTGCACCGCAAGCTGGTTCACCATATACATACCCGCAAACAGAAACACAGGGACGAGTGCGATTCCCTCCTTAAGGTATTTCCCGGAAATACGGTACAGGAGAACCAGACTGCCAAGACTGCACAGATAGGATACACCACGCAGGGCCACCGGCGCACATCCAAATATCCCCAGACATGCCGACAACGTGGAATATCCCACGTGATTATTTGGGAGCGGCCAGTGAATCGCCGCATACACCGGCCCTCTGCTGATAAAATAATAATAAGTATACAGCTCGTCGTACCATGGGGTCAGGAGAAACATCCTTCTACCGTAATAAACCGCCATCATGAGAAAAAACAGACAGAAAACCATGTCTTCCCTGCTTATCTCACGCTTTTTACCGGCCACAAAATATGACTTTCCCTTCCCGCCGAAAACTTTTACAAAATAACTCATCCTATTATTTAATTCTCTCCACAATCAGGTCGCCCATTCTTTTACAGCCCACCTGCTCACAGCCCTCAGACATAATGTCTCCGGTGCGGTAGCCGTCCTTAAGTACCTGCTTTACGGCGTTGTCGATGGCATCCGCCTCCTTGTCCAGATCAAAGCTGTAGCGCAGCATCATGGACGCTGAGAGGATCGTCGCAATGGGATTGGCCAGATCTTTGCCCGCAATATCGGGCGCGGAACCGTGGCTCGGCTCGTACAGACCGAATTTCGTATCGTTTAAAGATGCCGATGCCAGCATACCAATCGACCCGGTTACCATACTGGCCTCATCAGATAAGATATCGCCAAACATATTCTCCGTCAGAATCACATCAAACTGTGCCGGGTCTTTTACAAGCTGCATCGCGCAGTTGTCCACCAGCATATGCTCCAGCGTCACGTCAGGATAGTCCCCGGCCACCTCTTCCACCACCGCTCTCCAGAGTCTGGAGGAATCAAGCACGTTGGCTTTGTCCACGCTGGTCACTTTCTTCCTGCGCTTTCTGGCGATGTCAAAGCCTTTTATGGCAATCCTGCGGATCTCATTCTCATCATATGTCAGTGTATCTACCGCTTTTCTTATGCCGTTCTCCTCCGTGGTCCGTCTCTCTCCGAAATAGAGACCGCCCGTCAGTTCGCGCATAATCAGCATATCAAAACCTTTTTCGGAAATTTCCGTTTTCAGGGGACACGCCCCGGCCAGCTCTTCATACAAAACCGCGGGACGGAGATTTGCAAAAAGATTTAACGCCTTGCGGATCGCCAAAAGCCCTGCCTCCGGCCGCAGATTCGGTGCAAGTTTATACCATGGGGAGGTGGTCGTGTCGCCGCCGATTGAACCCATCAGCACCGCGTCCGCGCTCCGGGCTGTCTCTACCGCCTCGTCCGTCAGCGGTACCCCGTGCACGTCGATGGATGCGCCGCCCATCAGAATATCCGTATATTGCATATCATGTCCGTATTTTACCGCAACTGCATTAAGAGCTTTCTTCGCCTCCGCCACGATTTCCGGTCCGATCCCGTCGCCGGGTATACAGGTTATCTTTAACTTCATAACTTCCTCCGTTCTGAGCCGTCTGACAGACCGCGCTCCCTTTCTCAACCCCAAATCCGTCTCTGCATAAAATAATACTTATATATTTTAGACTATTCCCGTATAAATTTCAACCGCAAAAAACCGGCCGCTTCCGCGCCCGGTTTCTTTCCATTACATCGTTACCATCTTATTCTGCTCTGAAACTTGCCTCTGCGAGAACATTACCGCTTGCATCACAATATCTGATACCGTAAGACACGGTTCCTTTCTCTGCGCCGATCATGCCGTCAAGCGTACCTGCAAGTCCGGAGAACGCGCTTCCCATCTGCTCCAGAGTGGAACTCAGCGTATCCGCCGTACCCTCCGGCAGCTCTATGTCCTCTTTAAAAGTAGCTACACACATCACATCGTTTCCCTTGATCTCAATGGACATATCCATCTGATCGTTCCCCTGCGCTGCCGCCTGCTCCTGAAGCTGCTTCTCAGCCGTCGGATCTTCCTTCAAAAAGTCTTCCAGTGTCTTCTGGCTGCTGCTTTCTTCCTCTGCAGGAGCTTCCTCCTCTGCAGGAGCCTCCTCTTCCGCAGGAGCTTCCTCCTCTGCAGGAGCTTCCTCTTCCGCAGCCGCTTCCTCTACAGCCGCATCCGTATTAGCCGCTTCCTTGGATGCGCCACAAGCGGTTGCAGACAGACTGATTGCCATAAGTGCTGCACAGACAAGTGCTTTTACTGTTCTTCTCTTCATAATAATCTCCTCCATCAATAAGAAATTTCTGTATCGTGCCATTGCACAAATCGAAAGTCTACAGCATTTATATGCCTTTGTCAACAAAAAAATGAAAAAAGAAATGTATTTTGTTTTTCTGAAACACACAAAAAGGGCCGTGACCTAAGCCACGCCCCTGCTCTGCCTGCTGTCCGTTCCTACTCTGTCTCCGCCTTCTCAATCTGCGCAATCGCCGACTTCTGCATGGGAATGCGACAGTTCTTGTTGCTGCCAAACTCTACGATCACCGTATCGTCGGTAATATCAATCACGATCCCGTAAAACCCGCTGTTAGTCAGCACGCAGTCTCCCACTGCCATGTCCGCCAGCATTGCCGCCATTCTTTTCTGTTCCTTCTTCTGCGGACGAATCATTACAAAATACATAAACGCCACAATAATGACGATATAAATGACCATGATCAGACCGCCGCCGGAAGCAGCCGCAGCTGCATCAGCCGATAATAATAATCTCATACCGTTTCCTCCGTTATTTCATTCACTAAAACACTAAAGCATATCATACACAACTTAGAGGGGAAAAACAAGCCCCTTCCTGAAAATTTCACAAACCCTTAATCATTCCCGTTGTCTGCGCCTGCCTTCTGCATCCCGGACAGCTTGTCTTTCTTATACTCCGCAAAACGGCCTGCGTCCAGAGCGTCCCGGATTTCCGTCATCATCGTATTATAAAAATAAAGGTTATGCAGCACGCAAAGCCGCATTCCCAGCATTTCCTTCGCCTTTAGCAAATGCCGGATATATGCTCTGGAGTAACGTCTGCATGCCGGGCAGGGGCACCCCTCCTCAATGGGTCTGTTATCCAGCTCATACTTGGCGTTAAAGAGATTCATCTTTCCGCGGTTCGTATACAGATGGCCATGCCGCCCGTTTCTTGTAGGGTACACGCAGTCAAAAAAATCCACCCCGCGCTCCACAGCCTCCAGAATATTCGCAGGCGTCCCGACGCCCATTAGATAGGTAGGTTTGTCTGCCGGCAGATAAGGAACCGTCTCCTCAATCACATGATACATCTGCTCATGGCTCTCTCCCACCGCAAGACCGCCAAGCGCATACCCGTCGCAGTCAAGGGCCGCGATCTGTTTCGCATGTTCGATACGGATATCGTCAAAAACCGCACCCTGATTAATGCCAAATAACATCTGTTCTTTATTGATAGTATCTTCCAGTCCATTCAGACGTTCCATTTCCCGCTTACAACGGACAAGCCATCTTGTCGTGCGCGCCACGGAATCCTCCACATATTTCCTCTCCGCCATGCTGGGAGGGCACTCGTCAAAAGCCATCGCTATGGTGGAGGCGAGATTGGACTGGATCTGCATACTCTCCTCCGGCCCCATGAAAATCTTACGGCCGTCTATATGGGAGTGAAAGTATACCCCCTCCTCTTTAATCCGCCGAAGCCCTGCCAGAGAAAACACCTGAAAACCGCCGGAGTCCGTAAGAATCGGCTTATTCCATGACATAAACTTATGCAGGCCGCCCAATTCCCTGATAATCCGGTCTCCCGGCCTCACATGCAGGTGATAGGTGTTGGACAGCTCAACCTGTGTGCCGATCTGCTCCAGATCCTCCGTAGACACCGCGCCTTTTATGGCCGCCGCCGTTCCTACATTCATAAAGACAGGGGTCTGAATCGTGCCGTGTACTGTCGTAAATTCAGCCCTCTTCGCCCTGCCTTCCCGCTTCAAAATCCGATACATCATACCTCATTTCCGGGTTTCTTAACCCCGCCTCCGTTTCTTCCTGATCCAATCCTGTCTATAACTACAGATATTTATCCCAGAATTCTTCCAGACACAGTTCCTCGGCCTTCATGATCGCGGCCGCCTCCCGGCCTACATATCGGAAATGCCACGGCTCATACTCGATTCCGGTGATATACTCCTTGCCGGATGGATAGCGCAGAATAAACCCGTACTCATAGCTGTGCTCCTCCAGCCACTGTCCTTCCTCCGTGTCCGCAAACCCCTGTAACAGCGGTATAAAAGTATCGGAAGTAATATCAAGGGCCAGCCCCACCTCATGCTCGCTGCATCCGGGAACCGTAATGACTCTCGAAGTCGCCTTGTATGCCTCCATATAGGATAACCCCTGTCTCATATAGGATTTGATTCTGTCATTGAAATTATCTTCCTGATGATCGGATGTCCTGTATGGAGATCTGACCACCAGATTCAGACCGTCCGTCTTAGCTGCCTGCATCATAAGCAGCAAGTCTTCGATCACACGCTCGTCGCAGCGCATACCTGATGTAAACGTTCCCAGCTTAAAATCATAATCGTCCGGAATGGGGTGCTGCTTATTAATAAGTACAAGACGCCAATCCGTGTTATCAAAAGACAGTTCCTCACCAGTCCCCGATTCCTTCTCTGTATGCTCTCTGTTCACGTCCGTCTCAGGGTCGTGCTTATGGTGCTCCAACAGATCGTCCAGCGTGTAAGTCTCTGCTTCCTCGTTATGCTCCGAAGGGATTACGTTCCCCTCCTCTTCCAGGATCTCCTCCACCACCGGGTTCACCGGCTCCACCACCGCCAGCGAAATATCCGATGTCTCCACAATGGCGCTGTATGTCTCCTGCGCGCCGGTAAACCCGGTACGCTCCGCGAACACGGCAAAGGAAAAGCTGCAACTGCTCATAAAAAAGACCGCCACGAAAAACATGCTGGCATAGCGCTTTCCATTGGACATAAAATGCAAACCCAGATAATAGAAAGCAAGCGACACCATCATCCCTGCCAGACAGGGAAATTTTAACAGTTTATTTTTTTTGGCCGCACCGGTAAAATATGCTATTATTTTTTGTCGAAATGTTTTTTCCATTTCCGTCATCAGCCCTCAAATCTTCTATGCCTGCAATTCTGTCATATATCATAACACATAAAATTTATTTGTACACCCCTTTTTTATGTAAATCTGTCATATTTCTCCCTTTTTTCTTTCTTTTCCCCTTTGATTTGATTTTTTGACTGCCTCTCCCGCGCAAAACATCCCTCAAACCACTTTTTTCCCTTCTCATTTCCGACAACCCGCTCTTGCTTTTTAAACAAAATATGATATGCTGAATACGGGCAAAAACGTGTTTTTACCCATACCAATTGTGTGTTATTCTTTTTTTCGCACATGTGGGAGACACAGCCGCGTCACAGGCTGTATTTAATTGTACATTTTATATTTCATGTGCAATTTAATAATGCAGGATATCCTGCATGATATTTTCAGAAAACTTCATTCTTTTTAGGAAAGGATCAGACAATGGCAGGTTCAACACTCGGAATTATCTATCGAATCACGACATGGGGCGAATCCCACGGCGCCGGACTCGGCGTCGTCGTGGACGGCTGCCCCGCCGGATTATCCCTATCTGTAAACGATATCCAGTCATATCTGGACAGACGAAAGCCCGGACAGAGCAAAATTACGACCCCTCGCAAGGAAGCGGATGCGGTGGAGATTCTCTCCGGTATTTTTGAGGGAAAAACCACGGGAACCCCTATTTCCCTGCTGGTCAGAAACACTTCGCAGCGCTCCGGAGACTATTCGGAAATCGCCGCGTGCTACCGTCCCGGACACGCCGACTATACCTTTGACCAGAAATACGGGTTCCGCGACTACCGGGGCGGCGGACGCTCCTCCGGACGGGAAACCATCGGCCGCGTGGCCGCCGGCGCAATCGCCGCAAAGGCGCTCTCCGAATTTGGCATCCGCCTTACGGCCTACACGAAATCCATCGGTCCCATAAACATCGATCCCGCCTCCTTCGACGCGGACGCCATCCGCGAAACCCCCACAGCCATGCCGGACAGGGAAGCCTCTGCCCGCGCGGAAAAATACCTGCAGGACTGTATGTGTAACTACGATTCCGCAGGGGGTGTTATTGAATGCGTGATAGACGGCGTACCCGCCGGTCTTGGAGACCCCGTGTTTGAGAAACTGGACGCCAATCTGGCCAGGGCTGTCATGTCCGTTGGCGCGGTCAAAGCCGTGGAAATCGGCGACGGTACGCTGGTTTCCACCCACAACGGCTCCACCAATAACGATCCCTTCCGCATAAAGGACGGACAGGTCATAAAAACTTCCAACCACGCCGGCGGCATACTGGGCGGCATCAGCGACGGCTCGCAGATCATACTGCGCGCCCATATAAAACCGACCCCCTCCATCTTCTCCCCGCAGGATACCATAAACAGGGCCGGGGAGGAAGTAAATATTTCCATCAAAGGACGGCATGATCCCGTAATCGTTCCCCGCGCAGTCGTCGTAATAGAATCCATGGCAGCCGTTACTCTTTTAGATGCGCTTCTGGTAAATGCAAGTGCCAGAATGGATCATCTGAAATCTATTTATAAAAGTTAAATCAACAGGAAAAACGAGCCATTTATTAAAATAAAATTTAATATACGGCTCGTTTTTTGCTATTTTCTTATGTACTGTACAGAAACGCTCCAAGTTAAGTTAACCACTCCGCGTTCCACTTTTCTGCCGGAATACCACATGGTAACATTTGCTATTTTCGTGGTATTACCCGTTATTTTTCCGAATCACAACTTCACCCGAACATTCCATAACAGGAGTTTCCCTTATGATTTCCCCTACACTGTCCACCGTGATCGTCCCTGATTTCGGATTTTTAATGGAAATCACATGTCCTTTCACATCCGCCTCCACGTCCGAATACTCAAAGGACAGATCCGTATCCTCCATGGTACAGTTGACCAGTTTCAGATTTTTGCAGTAACACAAAGGCTGGGTTCCGATAATCTTACAGTCAATCAGCGTCAGACCGTCGGAAAACCATGCCAGATACTCCCCCTTCACAACGGAATTTCTGACCGTCACATTCTCGCTGTGCCAGAAAGCGTCCTTGGTATCCAGAACAGAATCCGTAATCTCCAGATTTTTCATATACTGGAAGGAATACTTTCCCTTCATTTGCACGCGCTCCAGCTTTACGTCCCTGCTGTCAAAAAACAGATACTCCGATTCAATATCCGAATCCGTCAGCGTAATTCCTACCGACTTCCATCCAAACTCCTGCGACACGACATGGCAGTCCTCCAGCCGGATCCGTTCACACTCCCTGACCGCCTTGATTCCACCCAGCGTGGAATTTCGTATTACGCCGTCCGTCGCATACCAGATCGCCGCCCTCGTCAGCTCATCCATAGTCGAATGCTCCATGGTAAACTGTTTTACATGCCAGAGCGGATATCGCAGAGAAAAGGTGCAGTCCGTCAAATTCACATCTCTGGATTCCTTTAGAACCGACTCCCCGTCCGCCGGACCGGCAAAAACACAATTCTTTACATCCGCTTCCCGCAGATTATATAACGCCCGTTCTTCATCGAACCGGCTGTCAGCCACTGTTGTTCTCATGTGGTTCCTCCTAATTATAATTATATATTCTTCATAGTGCGCACTCAAAAAACCTGCGGTTTTTCTCATCACGGACTTCGTCCTATGCATCCAGCCAAATAACCGCCCCGGTGCGCAAGCGCCCCGCTTCGCTTATTCGACCGGATGCGCACTACTCATTGTCTGCGCTAAGATAACTGCTGATCGCATAAACCGTCTGTCCGTTGTAGGAGAGCCTCGACCAGCCATATTCTTCATTCACGCCTGTTCTTGTGGCGTACTCTCCATTGTGCAGCACCGCGACTACCACGGCATCCGGATTGGTCACGCTGGGAAGCGCCCGCAGATTGACCTCAATCTTAGCCGTCACCTGCTCGTTTCTCTCCGCAAACTTTGTCTTTAGTCCGTCGCCGCTGTCAGCGCCCTCCTGTATCTCTGTCTTCGGCACCTGATAGCCAAGGTCTGTGGTCAGATAACTGCTCACCGCATAGACCGTCTGATCATTGTAGATCAGTCTTGACCAGCCGCTGTCGCTTGTGCCCGTCCGCTTTACGGTCTCCCCGTTTTTCAGGGTGTACACCACCGTACTGTCCTCCCCCTGACTCGGTATATTGCGCAGGTTAGTGGAATCCTTGGCCGTCACTTCCTCGTCTGCTGCGGTAAACGACATTAAGGCTTCCACATCCGCCGTTGCCTCCTCCGGCGTCTCCCCACTCTGCGCACTGGCCGCTCCCTCATAGCCGAAATAGGCGATGTTCACGTCCACGGGCTGACTGATACCGGCGACCGTTCCCCGGTTGGTATACTGCCACATGGCATGTGTGCCGCCGTAGGAAGACTTTTCCGTCTGGGGATAAGGTGCAGACGGATACTGGGATACCCAGATCCGATAGCTTTTCTCAATCCGGGAGGTCTCCCACTTGGCATCACCGGTCATCTCATTCATGGAAGAGTAAAACATGGGCGTATAGCCCCTCTCATAAATTCTATTCAGAAAAGCAATGGCTATGTCTGTCCTCTGCGCAGCGGAAAGTCCGTACTGCGCGCTGTCCGCACGGTCAAACCCTTCACAGTCGAAGGCGACGGGATACGTGATCTGATACTGTGATATGTAATCGGCCGTCCAGTCCGCCTCCGCTTTCGCTTCCTCCTCATTGACAGCGGTGGAGAAAAAATACGCCCCCAGCTTAATGCCGTTTTTCTGCGCTTCCTGCATATTATATCTGGCGTTGCTGTCAGCAATGATCTCCCTGCTTTTGTCCATGCGATATCCCACGCGCACCATGACAAAATCTACACCGGATGCCGCCACCTGCGCCCAGTCAATCGTTCCCTGATATCTGGCCACATCGATTCCGAAGGTGATCTCGTCCGTCTCCGCCGCCGCTCCGGAGGAAAGCAGTTCGCTCACATCCACCTCCGTGCCCTGTTCCGTGCTCATCGTCTCCGTCTCCGGATCCTGCTCTTCCTTCACGGGCTCTTCACGCTCCCCTTCCGGTGCATCCTCTCCCACCGGTGAATCCACCGGCTCTGTCTCCTGCGGGGCTTCTTCCTCTGCTCCCTGCAAAGCAGCATCCGATTCATCCTGCTCCGAATCTCCCTCCGTCATCCGCTCTTCGGAAAGCGTTTCCATCACAGGCTGCGCCTCACCCTTATCGCCCCTGTTCCCACGAAACAGAAAAAAGGCAGCACCCGCAACGAGCAAAGCCACAATCCCTATGACAGAGGGAAAAAGCACCCTGTGCACAAACCGGAGCGTCCTCTCATCAAGCTCCCCGTCAAACAGCTCTTCGTCATCGTCATCTTCATCTTCTTCCGCCTCATTTGGCAGATCATATTCCTCATCATCCAGATCCACAAACTCCAGATCGTCCTCTCTATGCGATTTCACGGCTCATCTCTCCTGTATGCTCCTGTCTCTTTCCTCATGTTCCCGTACACCCCGTCTCATTCCCTTTTGTATTCCGTCACAGGCGGGCAAATAACACTTGGTATTTTATTAGAAACTTTCCAGCAGTTCCAGATAAAACTCGTAATAATCCTTTCTGTTTTCCTTCATAAACTGGATCGCCGACTTCGGATGCTGGTTTAAAAGTCCGGTCAGAAGGTAAGGCACATCATAGCCCCATATCACGCCGGATTCCCTGAGCGGATTAATCTCCCGCTCAATAAAGCGCAGAATCGGATTGACATTGTACTTCGGGTTCTTTAAGAATCCCAAAAGCAGCTCGCTCGGGCAGTTTCCACAGCCCCGTCCCATGCCGTTCACCGTAGCGTCCAGATAACTCACACCCATGATGACCACCTCTGTCGTATTGGCAAAGGCAAGCTGCTGGTTGTTGTGCGCATGAATCCCGACCTTTTTCCCGTATTTCTCCGCTACTTCCAGATACTTATCCGCAAGCCGCCTTGCCTGTTCCGGGTACAGAGACCCGTAGCTGTCCACCAGATAAATCGTACCCACGCTGCTTGCGCCCAGCAGGTCGAGCGCCGCGTCCAGATCCGTCTCACTGGCCTTGGAAATGGCCATGATGTTGACCGTTGTCTCATAACCCTTCTTCGTACAATCCTCGATCAGTTCAATAGCGGCCGGTATGGTATTGATATAAGTCGCAACCCGTACCAGATCCACGGGACTGTCCTTCTTGTTCAGAATATCTTTTCTGAAATCACACCGCCCCACATCCGCCATCACGGCGATCTTCATATCCGTTTTATTGTCGCCCACAACGGCGCGGATGTCCTTGTCGTCACAGAATTTCCACTTGCCGAACTTATTCACGTCGAACATCTCTTTGGAAGCCTTATAGCCAAATTCCATGTAGTCCACGCCCGCCTTGATATTCGCGCGGTACAGCCCTTTTACAAACTCATCCGTAAAATAAAAGTCATTTACCAGTCCGCCGTCCCGCAGCGTACAGTCCACCACCTTGATATCCGGCGCGTAGGACATGAGTGTTCTTCCCTTAGCTCTCTTTTCCATACTGACACCTCTCTTTCCATGATACAGCCTGTTCCATGTCTTCCAGGCAGCTCTTTCCTGTCTCCCGCACTTCACAGTGCTTCCCGGTCATTCACCTGTCTCCTTCCGGCAGTTAAGCGAGAATCTTTTTGAAGCTCTTCTTGCCCTTCTTCACGATAAATTCCTCAGCCGCAATATCCTCCTTCGTGTAGCAGGTCTTTAAATCCGTCACCTTCTCGCCCTTTACGGTCACGCCGCCCTGTTCCACGGCCCTGCGTGCCTCCGAGCGGGATGCCGCCATACCGGCTGCCACCAGAACGCCCTGTATATCTATCTTACCGTCCTTATAATCCGCCTCCGTCAAGGTCACTGTCGGCATATTTTCGGAGCTTCCACCCCCTGCAAAGAGCGCTTTCGACGCCTCCTTTGCTTTCTCCGCTTCCTCCTCGCCGTGTACCAGACTGGTCAGTTCACAGGCCAGAATTTCCTTCGCCTCGTTCAACTGGCTGCCCTCCCAGCCGTCCATCTCATCAATTTTCTCTAAGGGCAGGAAGGTGAGCATCCGCAGACACTTGAGTACGTCCGCATCGTCCACGTTTCGCCAGTACTGGTAGAACTCAAAGGGAGTCGTCTTGTCGGGATCAAGCCACACCGCGCCTTTCTGGGTCTTTCCCATCTTTTTCCCCTCAGAGTTCATAAGAAGGGTGATGGTCATGGCGTAAGCGTCCTTGGAAAGCTTTCTGCGGATCAGGTCCGTGCCGCCGAGCATATTGCTCCACTGGTCGTCCCCGCCAAACTGCATGTTGCAGCCGTATCTCTTATAAAGCTCCAGAAAATCGTAGCTTTGCATAATCATATAGTTAAACTCAAGGAAGCTCAGTCCCTTTTCCATCCTCTGCTTGTAGCACTCCGCGCGGAGCATATTGTTTACGGAAAAACAGGCGCCCACATCCCTGATAAACTCCACGTAATTTAAGTCGAGAAGCCAGTCGGCATTGTTCACCATCAGCGCCTTGCCCTCGGAAAAGTCGATAAAACGGCTCATCTGCTTCTTAAAGCACTCGCAGTTGTGCTCGATAGTCTCCTTCGTCATCATGGAGCGCATGTCCGTCCGTCCGGAAGGATCCCCGATCATGGCCGTTCCGCCGCCGATCAGGGCGATGGGCTTATTGCCCGCCTCCTGTAATCTCTTCATCAGGCATAATGCCATGAAATGTCCTACATGCAGGCTGTCCGCCGTGGGATCGAAACCGATATAGAAGGTCGCCTTTCCGTTGTTGATCAGATCGCGAATCTCCTCCGCGTCCGTGAGCTGCGCGAGAAGTCCTCTCGCCTGTAATTCCTCGTAAATTCCCATTGTAATGATCTCCTTTCTTCTGTCTCTGCCGCTTTGCGAATAAGCAGACTCGAAATGCTTCGCATTCCGAGTTCGCGTTGCTCGTCATAACCATCCGCCATCTTGCTTTCATGCGAGCATGAAGCATGATGACGTCTGCTTCTGACTCTGCTTATTCGCGCACAACATGAAACCCCCGTCCCGCTATCAGGACGAGGGTTAATCTCGCGTTACCACCTAATTTCACAGACGGCTCACACCGGCTGCCTCACTGAGTACGATCGCAGATAACATATGCTATCTTTCTCTGACGATACTCTCCTGCTGTAACGTGCATTCCTCCGTCGCGGCCTACTAAGCTGTTCATTCGCCATTCTGCCGCAAAGCTCCGAGATGTATTCATGGAAAAGTTCCCGCGCGCCTCTCATCTGCCGGCTGCTTTCTGTCCGTTTCCTGATCCACTACTTGTTCTCTTCAACGCCTGTCATATTGTGTCATATGTTGTTTTACTGCCTTATAATGTAAACGAAAAAAACGGGTTTGTCAACTCTTTTTTTGAGACACTTTTTGGAAGTCTGCAATCCGTGCTTCCCGCCTCTCAGTGAAGACCCAGATCCTCCCCTGCCATCGTCACGATTCCGTTCTTGTCAAGAACCGCCGCCAGTCCGTCCGTATCCGCCACACGGAAGATCATGCACGCCTGCCCGTCCTTTTGCCCGAATACGGAATACATGTACTCCACGTCCATGCCGGCGTCGGAAATCACACCGAGCACCTTACTAAGCCCGCCGGGCGTATCGGGAACCGCCACGCCCACGACCGGCGTCATGGTCAGGATAAAGCCCTGCTCCAAAAGTATGGAGGAAGCCTTTGACGCGTCGTCAACGATCAGCCGCAAAACGCCGTAGTCCGCCGTCTCGGCAATGTTGAGCGCCCGCATATTCACCTGATTCTCCGAGAGAATCCTTGTGATATCCGCAAGCTGCCCCGCTTTATTCTCCAAAAATACAGAAATCTGAGGTATTGTCATATGAAATCTGCTCCTTTCTCGTTCTATCAGTATTAGGTAATTGCGAAACGTTTTTAAGGTTGTTGAATTTGCACAAATAGCATAATCAACGCAGACGCGCTTTCGCTCCACTCCGAGCGTAGCAGACGCTAAACTCGTGGAAAACCTCGTTAAGCGCTGACGCTCTACAAGGGTCTGCTTGTAATTATGCTATTTGCACAAAAAAAGCCACGATTTGATGAGTTTCGCAATTACCTATCTATCAGTATCAGAATCCGGCATTTACCGCCCTAAATCTTACGCTTATCGATCACGCGCACGGCCTTGCCCTCGCTTCTTGTGATGGACTTTGGCGCCACCAGACGCACCTTGGCGTAGATGCCAAGCATTGCCTTAAGAGCCGATACCAGCCCTTTCTCCATCTCCGTGATCTTACCGAGATTATCGGAGAAGTTTTCGGGCGTCATCTCCACCATCACCTCAATCGTGTCGGAATTGTTGACACGGTCCACAATAATCTGATAGTTTGCCGGATAACCCTGCTCCAGAAGCACCGTCTCGATCTGGGACGGGAATACGTTGACGCCCTTCACGATCAGCATATCGTCGCTTCTGCCCATGGGCTTGCTCATCTTCACATGGGTACGGCCACAGGAACATTTCTCTCTGGTGAGCACGCAGATGTCTCTGGTACGGTAACGCAGAAGCGGAAATGCCTCCTTGGTAATCGCCGTAAACACCAGCTCGCCCTTGCTGCCCTCGGGAAGCACCTCCCCGGTATCCGGGTTGATGATCTCAGCGATAAAGTGATCCTCATTGATATGCATTCCGGTCTGCTCGCTGCATTCAAAAGCCACACCGGGGCCGCTGGTTTCCGTGAGGCCGTAGATGTCGTACGCCTTAATCCCCAGCTTATTCTGAATATCCTGACGCATCTCCTCGCTCCACGCCTCCGCGCCGAAGATACCCGCTTTCAGCTTAATCTGATCGCGCAGTCCCCGCTCGTGGATGCTCTCCGCCAGAAATGCGGCGTAAGAAGGCGTACAGCACAGAATCGTCGCCTCCAGATCCACCATAAACTGCAGCTGTCTGTCCGTATTGCCGGAGGACATGGGAAGGGTCAGACATCCCACCTTATGGCTGCCGCCGTTTAAGCCGGGGCCGCCTGTGAAAAGACCGTAACCGTAGCAGACATGACAGACATCCTCGTCCGTACCGCCTGCCGCCATAATGGCTCTCGCACAGCAGTCCTCCCATAAATCAACGTCATGCTGGGTATAAAACGCCACCACCCTGCGGCCAGTCGTGCCGGATGTGGACTGGATGCGCACACATTCCTTAAGGGGTTTCGCCATAAGGCCGTAAGGATAAGCCTCCCGCAGATCATCCTTCGTCAGAAAGGGCAGCTTATGTAAGTCTTCCGTGCTCTGAATGTCCTCCGGCGTAACACCCTTCTCCTCCATCTTTTTGCGGTAGTAAGGCACATTATCCCACACATGGCGCACCTGCTTCACAAGCCGTTCATTCTGCCACGCGAGAATCTGCTCCCTGTCCGCCGTTTCAATTTCTTTCTGGTAATACCGTTCCATACCTTCCTCCTCCATAACATGTCTTTATACCGGGAATGCCTGAAACACAGGCACACTCCCTTGAGCCTCCGTGCTTCTTAACCGGATGCCCACAGGCTTACGCCTTAGCAGCACGTCTCACGCTGTCCAAGTGCAAATGCCTTCTTATTCATCTCCAGAAACTTAGACGGCACGCTGTTCTCGATCGCTTCCATCCACTCCTCCTGCGTAAAGTCAAAGTGTCTGGCAAGCCTTCCCATAAGCACCAGATTCACGGCCTTGCTGCTTCCCGCCTCCTCCGCCAGAGAAAGCGCGTCAAAGGCATCCACCTTTGCATCCAAAGCCGACATCTTCTCCACCAGATTCTCCGGGTACACCGCCGCACCCGCAATCACCGGCATGGGATTGATCTGCTGGCTGTTCACAATGATTCTGCCGCCCGGCTTCAAAAAATCCGTATAGCGTGCCGCTTCCAGAAGCTCAAAAGAAAGAATGCAGTCCGCCTCTCCCTTGTCTATAATGGGTGAGCAGACCCGATCGCCCCAGCGCACATAAGTGACCACACTGCCGCCGCGCTGGCTCATGCCATGCACTTCGCTGACCTTTACGTCAAACCCTTTTCCCAGAAGCAGTCGTCCCAAGAGCTTGCTTGCAAGCAGCGTGCCCTGTCCGCCCACTCCCACAATCATCATATTTTTTGTCTCCATACTTTCCTCCATATCTTTTCACCCCAGCGCCCCGAACTTGCAGAGCTGTTCGCAGACTCCGCAGCCCACACAGAGCGTCTCATCAATGACCGCCTTGCCGTCCACCATACTGATCGCAGGACAGCCGATTTGCATACATGCCTTACAGCCCTTGCATTTTTCCGGATCAGAGCAGATCGCTCCCGGATGTTTGACATATTTGAGCAATGCACAGGGGCGGCGGGAAATGATCACCGACGGCTCCTTCGCCGCAAGCTCTTCTTTGATCACCGTCTGACAGGTTTCCATATCGTAGGGATCAACTACCTTCACCCGCCTGATGCCAACCGCATGGCACAGACTTTCCAGATCAATCTTCGTGCAGGGGTCACCCTTCAGGTTATAGCCGGTCGTCGGATTCTGCTGGTGTCCCGTCATACCCGTAATGGAATTATCCAGTATAATCACCGTGGCATTGGATTCATTATAGGCAATATTAATCAGGCCCGTAACGCCGGAGTGGATGAAGGTGGAATCACCGATCACCGCCACCGTTTTCTCCGCACACTCTTCATCTCCCGCTTTCACGAAACCGTGAAGCCCGGAGACGGACGCGCCCATGCAGATCGTCGTGTCAATGGCGTTAAGGGGTGCAACCGCACCCAATGTATAACACCCGATATCTCCAAGTACGGTCAGGTTTAATTTTTTCAGCACATAGAAGAGGCTTCTGTGCGGACAGCCTGCACACATCACGGGCGGTCTTGGGGGAATCTCCTCCGAAAGGGTTTCTCCCGCCTGCACTGCCTGTCCAAGCTTCTCCTTCACCGCATTCTGGCTCAATTCCCCAATCTCCGTAAACAGGTCTTTGCCTGCCACAGAAAGCCCAAGATTTCTGCAATGGTTCTCTATAAAGCCGTCCAGCTCCTCCACCACTACCAGCTTTTCCACCGTGGCCGCGAAATCCCTGATCTTCTGTTCCGGCATAGGCCAGATCATCCCCAGCTTTAAAACAGGATAGGTATCGCCGTAAGCCTCTTTCACATACTGATAACAGGTGGAAGAGGTGATAATGCCCACGGAAGTGTCCTGTCCCGGCTCGATCCGGTTGATTTCAGCCGTCTCCGCCCATGCGGTCAGCGCCTTCGTGCGCGCCTCCACCATGGGATGCTTTTTCTTGGCGTAAGCCGGCATCATAATATATTTCGCGGGGTTCTTCTCATACTTTTTCTGCTCCGGCACGACCCGCTCCCCCGTCTCCACAACGCTCTGGGAATGGCTGACGCGGGTACACATTTTCATCAAAACCGCCGTGTCAAACTGCTCGGACAGCTCGTAGGCAAGCTTCGCAAAAGCAAGCGCCTCTGCAGAATCGGAAGGCTCCAGCATGGGAATCTTCGCCGCCCGCGCATAATGTCTCGAATCCTGTTCATTCTGGGAACTGTGCATACCGGCGTCGTCCGCCACACCGATAATCAATCCTGCGTTCACTCCTGTGTAAGAAATCGTAAATAGCGGGTCCGCTGCCACATTTAAGCCCACGTGCTTCATGGCACAAAAACTCCGCACACCGCGCAGGCAGGCGCCAAACGCCGCCTCCAGCGCCACCTTCTCATTGGGCGCCCACTCCGCGTAAACCTCATCGTATTTCGCCACACACTCGGTAATCTCCGTGCTGGGCGTTCCCGGATAGCTGGACACAAAGCTGCAGCCCGCCTCATACAAACCTCTGGCAACCGCCTCGTTGCCAAGCATTAATGTTTTCATAGATATATTCATTCCTTTCTCTTGAGTGAAATTCTTTTCACGCTAAGTCACAGTTTTGCTGTGATTCATATCAGTGCGGAGAATGCCCGTATTTTGGGTATTCTCCCGCTCGAAACGATAGAACTTCTTGGCGTCCCGTCCAATGGCGGGACGTCTTTAGAAGTTCTTTTCGAGCTAATCTCCGATTGAATCTTTCACAGAAACCGTTACCTTCTGGTCGTAGCAGGAGAAAATCTCCGCCAGCTTTTTCTCTCCGGGCGCTTTCGTCACCACACTCACCACAGGCACAATCACAAGTCCGGCCAGCATACAGAAGGCGCCTGCATTGATCGGTGACTGTAAGTAAACCGGGAACGACGGACGAAAGAAAATATTCGCAAGCATCACGATTGTGGAAAATAAAAAGCTCACCCAGCACGCCGCCTTGGTCGTCCGTTTCCAATACAGCCCGTAGAGGAACGGCGCAAGGAAAGCGCCGGCTAACGCGCCCCAGCTCACACCCATGAGCTGCGCAATAAAGGTAACGTTGGAGCGGTACTGAATCAGTGCCAGTATCACGGAAATCACAATAAACACTACCAGAAGTCCCCGCATCCACCTGACCTGTTTTTTCTCATCCATCTCCTTCATTATATTACCTTTAATGAAGTCCAGCGTCAAGGTAGAGCTTGATGCCAGAACAAGGGAAGACAGGGTGGACATGGAAGCGGAAAGCACCAGAATTACCACCACCGCAATCAGAATTGTGGGCAGACCGGAAAGCATGGTGGGCACCACAGAATCATAACCGTTTGCCGCAATGTCAATCTTATCACTAAACAGACGGCCAAATCCGCCGAGAAAATAGCAGCCGCCGGAAACAATCGTCGCAAAGACCGTGGAAATCACCATACCCTTGTTGATCGCACTCTCGCTCTTGATGGCATAAAACTTCTGCACCATCTGCGGCAGTCCCCATGTTCCCAGACTGGTAAGGATGACCACGCCCAAAAGTCCCGCGGGGTCCGGACCGAAGAACGAGTTAAATGCACCGGGCGCGGCGGAGACCGTCTCGTCGCTTACCGCAGACAGCTTGTCAAGCGCTGCAAGAAAACCGCCCTGACTGTGAAGCACCGCAATAATAACGGCTGCTATTCCAAAAATCATGATGATACCCTGAATAAAATCGTTGATGGCAGTCGCCATATAGCCGCCCGCAATGACATAAATACCCGTAAGCACCGCCATAACGATCACGCACACACTGTAGTCAATATCAAACGCCATACCGAACAGCCGGCTCAGGCCGTTGTAAAGGCTGGCCGTATAGGGAATCAGAAAGATAAAGATGATCGCCGATGCCGCTATTTTTAACGGCTTGCTCTCAAACCGCTCTCCAAAAAACTGAGGCATGGTCGCACTGTCAAGATGCTGCGTCATAATGCGGGTACGGCGTCCCAGCACGGCCCACGCGAGAAGAGAACCTAAAAACGCGTTCCCAAGCCCCGCCCACGTAGCGGCAATGCCGTATTTCCATCCAAACTGCCCCGCATATCCCACAAATACCACCGCTGAAAAATAGCTTGTTCCATAGGCGAATGCCGTCAGCCACGGCCCCACATTTCTGCCTCCCAGCACAAACCCGCTCACATCGGTGGCATGTTTGCGGCAGTAAAGCCCGATACCGATCATCACCCCGAAAAAGATAATAAGCATTATTAATTTAATAAAGAGATCCATGATTGTTTTCTCCTTCCCACTCCTGACAGCAATGAAATTACAATTTAATATCTATTGTTATTCTACTTAGCTGTGTTTCTCAGTTCTTAATCTGCGCCTCCACAAGACTGCCGTGGCAGTACCGCTCCCTGAGCACCGGCTTCTCGATCTTACCCGTGGGATTTCTGGGCACTTTGTCAAAAATAACCGTTCTGGGCCGCTTATATCGGGGCAGCTCCTTGCAGAATGCCCCAATCTCTTCCTCCGTACTGCTTTCGCCCTCCTTAAGCTCAATGATGGCCGCCGCGATCTCTCCAAGTCTTAAATCCGGCAGACCGATCACCGCCACATCCTTGATCTTGTCATTCCTGCGCAGGAAATCCTCGATCTGCACCGGATAGAGATTTTCTCCGCCGGAAATGATGACGTCCTTCTTGCGATCCACCAGATAGATAAAACCGTCCTCGTCCATGCGGGCCATATCTCCTGTATACAGCCAGCCGTCTTTTAAAATTTCCTCAGTCGCCTCAGGATTCTTATAATAACAGAGCATTACGCCGGGACCGTGGACAATCAGCTCGCCCACATCGCCCTGTGAAACCTCTGCTCCCTGCTCGTCAACGATCTTCGCCTCCCAGTGGTAGCCCGGTTTTCCGATGGCTCCCACCTTATGTATATTCTCCACGCCCAGATGCACGCAGCCCGGTCCTATGGACTCGCTCAGGCCGTAATTGGTGTCGTACAGATGATGGGGGAAATGTTTTTTCCACCGCTGGATCAGACTGGGCGGAACGGGCTGCGCGCCGATATGCATGAGCCGCCACTGTTCCAGCAGATAGTGCTCCATTTCCACCTGTCCCGAGTCAATGGCGTCCAGAAGATCCTGCGCCCAGGGCACAAGCAGCCACACGATGGTGCACTGCTCCTCCGTCACCGCCCGCAGAATCCACTCAGGCTTCACGCCGCGCAGAAGCACCGCCTTGCCGGCTGTGAGAAGGGAACCGAACCAGTGCATTTTCGCCCCTGTGTGATAGAGCGGCGGAATGCAGAGGAATACATCCTCCTTCGTCTGCCCGTGATGGTTCTGCTCCGTCTCACAGGAGGCGCGCAGCGCCCGGTGATTGTGCAGAATCGCTTTCGGGAAGCCTGTCGTCCCCGACGAGAAATAGATCGCCGCGTTGTCCTCCTCACACAGAGCCACCGGCGGCGCGCTGGAGGAACAAAATCCCATCAGTTTCAGGCAGTCCTCCGTATAGTCCGGACCGCCTGCCCCCGGGAAAAACATCATCCCCACACCCGGCAGGTCATCCGCGATGCTGTCCATACGCTCGATAAACTCCGGACCGAAAATCAAAACCTCCACGTCCGCAAGCTCCAGACAGTATTTAATCTCCTCCGCAGAATAACGGAAGTTCAAAGGTACGGCCACGCCGCCCGCTTTCAGAATACCGAAATAGACCGGCAGCCACTCCAGACAGTTCATCATCAGAATGCCTACCTTCGTCTCCCGCGCAAGCCCTCTGCTAAGGAGCAGATTCGCAAAACGGTTGGCGCGCCTGTCAAAATCAGCCCAGCTTAACTCTCTCCGATAGGGCGCACCGTTTCCCGCGCTCTCGATCAGACTCGCCTCCCGCCATGTCACCGCGCTGTCCCGCTCCTGAGAGGGGTTCAGCTCCACAAGCGCCGGATCCGAGCCGTAAAGCCTGGCGTTACGCTCCAAAAACTCCGTGATTACCATTATATAATTCCTCCTTCTGTGTATCCCTTTTAATACCATTTGTTATTTATTTTACGGCAGAACGCTCAACCTTGTAATCGCCTTGTGCATTTTGGCCGCTTACTGCCCGAGCACATAGGCATTCACCGTGGCATGTGCCACATATGTATCCAGTTCATCCCGGATATCCACCGTCAACAGCGCGGTGGTGCGGCCGCTCCTTAAGCAGGACGCCTCCGCAATCAGTCGTTTTCCCCTGGCCGCCGCCAAAAAGGTGATGGACGCATTCTGGCTGACCGTCATCCTTTCCGAATACCCGTTGGCCGCTACCGCACAGGTAAAATCAGCCAGTGTAAAAATGGCGCCTCCCATGGGGACATTGTTCGCATTCATGTGATGCGACTCCAAATGCATCGAACAGACCGCCTTTCCCTGCCCGGCGCAGTCAATCACTATTCCCGCCGCGTCCGTGGCAAAACGATCGTTTTTAAACCGCTCTCTGATCTCCTCCAATTTTGACATACCCGGTCCCCTTTCTGCGAATGTCAGCACACTCCCACGTCTTTCTCTGTATCCTATACTTTATACATGAATACAAAACTCCATTCATCACTTTAGCACTTTTACTCGCTAAAGTCAACTCCGCATAAAAGAACAGCCTCAAGTTTCCCCGCGGCTGTTCTCTCCTCTTACTCCTTAATCATATCAAGCTCTGTCAAATTAACTCCGGAAGCAGTAAGAATCACTTTCAGTTCGATATATCTTCTTTTCATCTTCTTATATGCACTGGAGTTTTTATCGGTTTCTATCATATAATCCTGCAATCTCGAAAACTCTTCCACCGATAATTTCAACATTTCCCCTTCAGTCATACGACAGTCACCTCCTTCTTTGTATCTGCAAATAAATTTATTACAACTTAATTATACCAAAATTCCTGACAACTGTAAATGAATGCTTCTTCTCACCGATTCACCATCAGCTTCATCATCGCCTGATTTAAGCCGTCCACCGTCAGCTTATACATCGGAAAAATATTCTTGATCGCGGTCTCCGCCTCCCGCCACGGCGCATGTCCCGGCGCCATTTTCGGATTGAGCCAGACAACCTTCTTATAGTGCTGTCTCATCAAAAGCAGCCAGTCCATCCCGGAAAGCCCGCCGTTTGGCCCTCTGTAATTGCCGGTGACAGAATAAAGCTCCTCCGGCGCCATCGCCGCGTCGCCCACGATAATCACCTTGTAATCGCTGTCCAGATTGCGGAACATCCACTCCGTCTCGATCCATTCCCCATTCTCGCACTCCGGCGTCTTGTAGAGATTGGAATAAATGCAGTTATGGAAAAAGTAGGTTTTCACGTCCTTATAGTGGTTTGACTTGTGCACGGACTGGAACAGCTCGCTAAGAAGCGTGGTATAAGGGATCATGGTACCGCCCGAATCCATCAAAAGCAGGAGCTTGACCGAATTTTTGCGCGGCTTCTCCATCACGATCTGCAGACAGCCGCCGTTATTGCAGGTGGCATCCACCGTGCCGTTAATATCAAGCTCCGTCTCCGGGATATCTAACTTCGTAGAAAACTGCCGCAGTTTCCTGAGCGCCATCTGGAACTGTCTGTTGTCCAGCACCTTATCGTTTCTGAAATCCCGGTACTTTCTGGCTCCCACCACCTGAAAAGCGGACTGGTAGCCCGTGGTGCCGCCCACCCGGATGCCGCCCATGTTGCCGCCCATATTACCGAAGGACGTCTTTCCCATGGTGCCGATCCAGTAGCTTCCGCCATTGTGCTCCTCGTTCTGGTCCCGCAGCCTGTCCTTAAACTTATTCTCGATGTCGTCCTTGTCCAGCGTGATCACTTCCTGATTCATCTCGTGGCGCATTTCTTCAAAGACATCCTGCATTTCCGGCTTATCCAGCCAGCGAAGCAGATTTTTGCCCACCTCATTCTCCGACATGATCCCCTTAAACACCTCGTCAAAGGCCATGTCGAACTTGTCAAACTCTGTCTCCGACTTCACCAGAATCATCCGCGCCAGATAATAAAACTCCGTCAGGCTGCTGTGGCACAATCCCTGCTGCAAGGCGTCCTGCAAAGTCAGCCACTCGCTTAAGGACACCTCAAGCCCCTTATCTTTCAGGGTATAGAAAAATTTACTGAACATATGGTTACCTCATTGCAATGCCATACAAAACGTCTGGTGCGCCCTAATCAATTCTGTTTTTTACGGTCTCCAGATCCTCGTCCTTCTTCACCACAACACCGATAAAGGGAAGCTCCTGCCGCAGCCTGTCCGTGGGAATGCCGCCGATCTGCAAAGCATTGATCCAGTCAATCAGCTCCGAGGTACTCGGCTTCTTACGGATATCTTTCATGGAACGGATCCAGTAGAACACCTCCATGGCGTCCTTTAGCAGTTTGTTCTCCACGTCGGGATAATGGGTTCTCACGATCTCCTCCATCAGTGTCTGATCCGGGAAATCAATATAGTGGAAGATGCATCTGCGAAGAAACGCGTCCGGCAGCTCCTTCTCCGCATTGGAGGTGATAATCACAATAGGTCTGTTCTTCGCCTTCACGGTCCGCTTCGTCTCATGAATATAAAACTCCATCTGGTCAAGCTCCCAGAGCAGGTCGTTTGGGAACTCCAGATCCGTCTTGTCGATCTCGTCGATCAGAAGAATCACCTGCTCGTCCGCCTCAAACGCCTCACCCAGCTTGCCCAGCTTGATATAATGGGCGATATCGTCCACGCCCTCCTCGCCGAACTGCCCGTCATAGAGACGCTGGATCGTATCGTACATGTACAGACCGTCCTGCGCCTTTGTGGTGGACTTGATGTTCCAGATAATCAGTTTCTTTCCAAGAGATGCGGCAACTGCCTGCGCCAGCATCGTCTTTCCTGTGCCCGGCTCTCCCTTTACCAGAAGCGGCTTCTGCAGCGCAATCGCCACGTTTACGCTGGCCAAAAGCTGCTCTGACGCCACATAATCGGCTGTGCTCTCAAATTTCGTATTTCCCATAATCGTCTCCATTCCGCTTTTCACCCTGTCCGGTGGCCGCCTTACACTTTTTCGCTTCGCCTTCGCACCGGCATTCCCATACCGCTATGCACGTCTGGCACAGGCTGCGGCAGGTTTTCCTGCGCGCCGGCACACGGATTTAGGTGATTGCATACACTATAGATTTATGTTACGATATTTCAGATGCAAAAGCAAGAAATTGTTTCTTTTAAAACGCATCATGGTCAGATAACCAAAAGAAAAAGAAAAAGAAAACGGAAAGGAATCCATGTCATGGCACACACTACAAGTCTCTCCTTCGAGGTATTTCCCCCGAAAAAGGAAGAAGAATTCGACAACATATTTGATTTCCTGCGGGAGGCGTCGAAACTGCATCCCGATTTTATAAGCTGCACCTACGGCGCGGGCGGTTCCCGTGCGGGAAAAACCATCGAAATCGCCTCTTTCATCCAAAAGGAGCTGGGAATCGACGCGATCGCCCATATCACCTGCGTGGGCTTTACCCGTGAGGATCTTGAAAAAAACTGCGCGGCCTTAGAAGCCGCAGGCGTAAACCATGTACTGGCCCTGCGCGGGGACAGGCCACAGCATATGACGGACGAACAGTTTAACAGCCGCGAATTTTTCTACGCGACAGATCTGGTGCGCCATTTAAAAGCGCACACCTCCCTGCAGATTTCCGGCGCCTGCTATCCCGAAAAGCATTTTGAATCGCCCAGTCTGGAGGAAGACTTAATCCATTTGAAGGAAAAGGTGGACGCGGGCGCCACTTCTCTGGTGACACAGATGTTTTTCGACAACGCATGCTTTTACCGCTTTATGGAGCTGGTACGAGCCAGGGGAATCACCGTCCCCGTCCATGCGGGCATCATGCCCATCACCACAGCGAAGCAGCTCGGCACCACCGTCTCCCTCTCCGGCTCTTCCGTCCCGAAAGAGCTGGCAGACCTGATCGCCACCTACGGCGAGAGCAAGGAGGACATGCGCAAAGCCGGAATAGACTATGCGGTCCGCCAGATCCGGGATTTGAAGGAACACGGGGTGGACGGCATTCACATCTACTCCATGAACAAACTTAAGACGACGACGGAAATCTGCGGTTTGATTTCCTGAGCGGAAGTCAATACTCTTTTGCAACCTGAAATGAAAGAAACATATGAGGAGGACTGAAACGTGGAAAGAGAAAAATTCGGCTCCAGAATGGGCTTTATCCTGTTATCGGCAGGATGTGCAATCGGGATCGGCAACGTGTGGCGGTTTCCGTACATCGCAGGCATGTACGGCGGCGGCATGTTTGTGCTGTTTTACCTGTTCTTTCTGATTGCTATGGGCATACCCGTAATGACGATGGAGTTTGCCGTAGGGCGCGCCAGCAGAAAGAGCGTCATCAAGAGCTTCACGGAACTGGAAAAGCCCGGTCATAAATGGCATCTGCACGGCTACCTTGGCATGGCGGGCAATTACATCCTGATGATGTTCTATACTACCGTGGCAGGCTGGATGCTGTATTATTTTTATCAGATGCTGACGGGGAAGTTTACCGGAAAAGACACCGCCCAAGTGGCGGACATGTTTCAGGGGATGCTGGAAAGTCCCAAAGTGCTGACTACAGTCATGGTCATCATCGTGGCCTCCGGCATTCTGGTCTGTTCTCTCGGCCTGCAAAAGGGCGTTGAAAAAATCACCAAGATTATGATGACGCTGCTCCTTCTCATTATGGTGGTGCTGGCCGTGCGGGGCATGACGCTGCCCGGCGGCACGGAGGGGCTGCATTTTTATCTCCTGCCCGACGTGCAGAGAATGCTGGATGTGGGCATTTTTGAGACAGTCACCGCAGCCATGAATCAGGCGTTCTTTACACTGAGTCTCGGCATCGGCTCCATGGCCATTTTCGGGAGCTATATTGACAAGAGCCGGTCGCTGCTTGGCGAATCGGTAAATATCGCCATACTTGATACCTTTGTGGCGCTTGTTTCGGGACTCATCATTTTTCCGACCTGCTTCGCCTTCGATATCAGCCCAGATATGGGACCCAGCCTGATCTTTATCACGCTGCCGAATATTTTTAATAATATGGCTGGCGGACGGGTATGGGGAACGCTGTTCTTCGTGTTTATGACGTTCGCTGCATTCTCCACAATTCTTGCAGTATTTGAGAACATCATATCCTGCGGAATGGATCTGTTTCACTGGAGCAGGAAAAAATCCTGTCTGATCAATCTCGTCGCGCTTACCTTCCTCTCCCTGCCCTGCGTGCTCGGCTTTAATATCTGGTCGGCATTCCAGCCGCTTGGCGGGGGAAGTACCGTTCTTGATCTGGAAGATTTTATCGTCAGCAACATCCTGCTGCCGGTTGGCTCACTCATCTATCTGCTCTTCTGCGTGACCAGATATGGATGGGGATTTGAAAACTATCTGAAAGAGGCCAACACCGGTGAGGGCATGAAAATGCCAAAGGCAATCCGCATCTATGTGACCTTTGTCCTGCCGGTTCTTCTGCTCTTCCTGATCGTGAAGGGGTGGATCGGCTGATGCCGCCTGTAAGAGACGGCAGCCTGCCATCCTGAAATATAATAAAACGCCTCATAAGATGATGATGCATCCTGTGAGGCGTTTCCTCTTTTCCTAATCCTTAACAGCCAGATTGCCTGCGGTGATCTCCGGCATTCATTTCTCCTCCCACGGAATCAGCGGGTTCTCAATCTTTTTATCCCGCAGCATCAGGTTCTTCACCGCCTCGTCCACGGGCATCCCTTCAAACAATACCGCGTTCACCTGCTCGATAATGGGAAGCTGCACCTGATACTTTTTCGCAAGTCCCATCGCCGCCTTGGCCGAGTGCACGCCCTCCACCACCATCTTCACCTCGTCCATGGCCTGCTCCATAGTGTAGCCTTTTCCGATCAGGATACCGGCGCGGCGGTTTCTGGAATGCATGGAGGCGCATGTCACAATCAGGTCTCCAATGCCGGTAAGACCGCTGAATGTCTCAATCCTGCCGCCCATGGCAAGCCCGAGTCTTGCGATCTCCGCGATGCCTCTGGTGATTAACGCCGCTTTCGTATTGTCCCCGCAGCCAAGACCGTCGGCGATTCCGGCCGCCAGCGCCACCACATTCTTAAGCGCCGCTCCCAGCTCGATCCCAAGCACATCGGGACTGATATAGACGCGGAACACCTCGTTCATAAATACATTCTGTAGATACTCTGCCGTGGCTTTCTTCTGTGCCCCCACCACAATCGTCGTGGGAATGCCTCTGCCCACTTCCTCCGCATGGGACGGCCCCGAAAGCACCGCCACTTCCGCCTGCGGGATCTCCTCCTCTATGATCTGCGACAGGGTTAAAAGGGTCTTCTCCTCTATCCCCTTCGCCACATTGACGATGATCTGGCCTTCACGCACATAGGGCTGCATGGAATGGGACGTGCTTCTTGTATAGGGCGAGGGAACCGCCAGCACAAGCACATCCTGATCCCGGACGGCCGACTCCAGATCCGTGGTGAATACCATATCCTCCGGCAGACTGACGCCCGGCAGCTTATCCTTGTGTTCCCGCTCCTTCGTAAGCATATCGATCTCCGATTCCATGATCGACCAGACCGTGACTTTATGTCCGTTCTTGTGGAGAAGAACCGCCAACGCCGTTCCCCAGCTTCCTGCGCCTATAATACCAATCGCTGCCATATAATCCTCCTTGCCCTTCCGTTTCCCAACCGTTTCTTACAATCGTTCCAGCCGTTTCTTTGTCTTCCCTTTTCGACCCTCATCCAAACAGGTGGCCTTATTTCGCACCGCCCGTTCTCAGCCCTGTGCGGATTTGTTCTCCGTGTGCTCCTCCGCCCCTGTGCTTTTATGCGTCAGATAGGTTTTACGCTCCGTGCCGCTGACAAGCCGTTTGATATTCTCCCTGTGCTTCCAGTAAGCCATGACTGTCAAAAATCCCGCTATAAGATACATTTCAGTTAAAAATGCCTGTGACATGCCGAATATCCCCATCTGCCCCAGAACCACCAGTTCAATCAGAAATCCGGCATACACCAGAAGCGATCCGAGCGACACATAGTGGGTGATAAAGAATGCGCCAAAAAATAAGATAATTCCCATCGGAATAAGGTACGGGTGAAAAGAGAGAATCAGACCTGCGGTAGCCGCAATACCCTTTCCCCCTTTAAATTTCAGGTAAAAAGGAAAATTATGTCCGATAATGGCGCCTGCCGCCGTATACATTTTCAGCAGATAAATCATGTCCGGGTGGCTGTTTCCAAAAACAACGCCCGTAATCACAACTGCCAGAATGCACTTCATAATATCTCCCAGAAGTACAAGAAGACCGGCCTTCGTCCCGAATACCCGGAGCGTGTTCGTCGTACCCGCATTGCCGCTCCCGTAATTCCTGATGTCAATGCCATGCAGTCTCCCGTAAATATAAGCCGTCTGAAAAAGTCCAAACGCATAGCCGATCAGTAAGCAAAAGATCCGTTCCACTGTTATCTGTTATCCTTTCTCTCCCTGATAAAAAATTTCAGGGGCGTTCCCACAAAACCGAAGGTGTCCCGTATCTGGTTTTCCAGATACCGCAAATAGGAAAAGTGCATCAGCTCCTTGTCGTTTACAAAAATAACAAAGGTAGGCGGCTTCACCGCAACCTGCGTCGTGTAATAAATGCGCAGGCGCTTTCCCTTATCCGCCGGAGGCTGCTGCAACGCCACCGCCTCTGTCACAATCTCGTTTAACACACCTGTCGCCACGCGCATGGAGTGGTTTTCATTCACCGCATCTATCACATCATAAAGCTTCATCAGCCGCTGTCCGCTCACCGCCGAGATAAACATGATCTCCGCGTAGGACATAAAAGATAACACCTGCCTGATTTTCTGCGTGTACTCCTTAACCGTCTGGTTATCCTTCTCTACGGCGTCCCATTTATTGACCGCGATAATCACCGCCTTGCCTCTGTCATGGGCAATCCCAGCGATCTTGGCGTCCTGCTCCGTCACACCTTCCACAGCATCTATGATGAGCACGGCTATATCCGCCCGCTCCACCGCCGATACCGTGCGGATAATCATATAGCGTTCCAGCTCTTCTTTGATTTTATTTTTTCTCCGAAGCCCCGCCGTATCAATAAAGACATACTCTTTTCCATTGTGGGTAATGTCCGTGTCTACCGCGTCCCTCGTCGTTCCGGCGATATCCGAAACGATCAGACGGTTTTCCCCGATCAGACGGTTAATAATGGAGGATTTTCCCACATTCGGCTTCCCGATAATGGCCACCTTAATGCGGTCGTCCTCCTCCTCTTCCTCCGCCTCCTGCCCGAAATGGGCGATCACTTCGTCAAGCAGTTCCCCGAAGCCAAGACGGTTTACGGAAGAGACCGGATAAGGTTCCCCGATCCCCAGATTATAAAACTCATAGACATCCGCCATATATTTCTTAAAATCATCCACCTTATTGACTGCCAGAACCACAGGTTTGCGGGAACGTCTGAGCATATCGGCCACCTTGGAATCCGCATCCTGCAGCCCCTGCTTCACATCCACCAGAAAGACAATCACATCCGCCGTATCTATGGCAATCTGCGCCTGCTCCCGCATCTGGGACAGGATAATATCCTTGCTCTCCGGCTCGATACCGCCCGTATCAATCAGCGTAAAATTCCGGTCAAGCCAAGAGACGTCCGCATAAATCCGGTCTCTTGTGATTCCGGGCGTATCTTTCACTATCGCTATATTTTCACCCGCCAACGCGTTAAACAGGGTGGATTTCCCCACATTGGGCCTTCCCACCACAGCCACGACCGGCTTGGACCTTTTTTTGCTCATATTAATATTAATCCTCCATGTCAGAGCCGTTTACTGCGATAAAATGCGTCGAACATCCGGCGTTTTCCGAAAGAATACTCCGTCTCCTGACTGCGATCCATGCATATTTGAGACTCTGCGCTTCTCACCGTACCAACAAGTCATATACCGCTTGATTTTACATCATCTTGGCCTGCTTGTAAAGCCAAACACGCGCTAAATTTAGAGAACGGACGGCAAATCTTCTTGACATGTCCCCGCCATAATGTTATAAAAAATCTATAAAGTTATCATCTGCACAAGAAAAAGAAAACCGTGCCGGAGCGCACGTTTTAGTGGAGTAAAAATGCCTAACACAGAACAACTCGAACATTCTATGCCGGTAGCTGCCGTAAAACTTCTCGCACCGAAGGCAGCGCTTCCTCTGGCAGAAAAGGTAAACGGTCATCTGGTGGAGTACCGCCGCGATCTGCAAAACAATGTCAAAAACGATCCCGCTTTCCATGGCTATATGGAAAATAACTATCTGATGGAGGTGGAGTGTCCCCGCTTCGGAACCGGAGAAGGCAAGGCTGTTTTACACGATTCCGTAAGGGGCAAGGATATCTTCCTGCTGACCGATATCTGCAATCACAGTATCACCTACAATATGAACGGTTTCACAAACCATATGTCCCCCGACGATCATTACCAGGACTTAAAGCGGATTATTTCCGCCATAAACGGAAAAGCGCACCGGATCAATGTGATCATGCCCTTTCTCTACGAGGGACGGCAGCACAAGCGAAACGGGAGGGAGTCTTTAGACTGCGCTTATGCCATCAAGGAACTGATGGACATGGGTGTCTCCAATTTTATCACGTTCGACGCCCATGACCCCAGAGTGCAAAACTCCGTGCCCATCAAAGGCTTTGACAACTTCACACCGCCCTATCAGTTTATCCGCGCACTTTTGCGAATGGAAAAAAATCTGATTATCGACAAGAATCAGACTATCGTTATCAGTCCCGACGAAGGCGCGCTTGACAGGGCCGTGTATTTTGCAAACGTTCTCGGCGTAGATACCGGTATGTTTTACAAACGCCGGGACTACTCCACCATTGTGAACGGCAAGAACCCGATTGTTGCACATGAATTTCTGGGAGACAATATCGACGGCAAGGATGTCATCGTCATTGACGACATGATTTCCTCCGGCGGCAGCATGATAGACACCGCCAGACAGTTAAAGAAAATGAACGCCAAGCGGGTCTTTATCTGCTGTACCTTCGGGCTGTTCACAGACGGACTCTCCGCCTTTGACACCGCCTACGAAAACTGCTACTTCGACCGGATCATAACCACAAACCTCTGTTATCAGCCGCCGGAGCTTAAAGAGAAGCCCTACTACATAGAGGCTGACATGAGCAAGTTTATCGCATCCATCATCGACTTTATGAACCACGACGCCTCCATGGCGAATATCTACACGCCCACGGACAAGATTCACCAGATTCTTGCGAAATATAACAGCCGCGAGCTGAGCGGGCTGGATATCTGAAATGCGTAAAAGCTGCCGTCCTGTTATACAGGAACGACAGCTTTTTTACAGGCAGGCCCGCCCAAGGCGCTTTGCCGCTGACACAGCATGAGCACCGCGGACCGGCAGAAAAAGTTCTCTACTTAGTCTCTTCCTCCTTCGCCACAGGGAAGGTCAAAAATACCTTAAACAGATCTCCGTCCAGTTCGATCTCAAAGCTTCCCTTCTGGGCCAGCGTCAGATTCTGGGCTATGGACAGCCCAAGCCCGCTGCCCTCCGTGGTTCTGGACTCGTCTCCTCTGATAAACCGCTCCGTCAGCTCCTCAGGTTTACATAACAAAGGATTCTCAGAGATATTTTTGATCGTCACCTGGATTCTGTCCGTCTCCTCCTCGCCGTCTTTCTCTACCTTATCCAGCGTCACATAGACCCGCGTGCCGGGCATGGCGTACTTATAGACATTGTTAAAGAGATTCTCCATCACTCTCCAGATTCTGCGGCTGTCCGCCTCGATCACCGCCTCCCTGGTATTCACATTCATCACTGTGGCCAGATTCCTTGTATCAAACTTTTCGGAAAATTCCCCGATGGTCTGATTCATCAGCTCCGTCAGATTGATCCGCTCAAAATGCAGGCTGATATTGCCAGAGGTAATTTTGCTTGCCTCCACCAGATCGTCTGTGAGCTGTTTCAGGCGCTGGGACTTTTCATCCAGCACGCGGATATAGTTTTGTACCTTTTCGTTATCTACCTGTTCTCTCTTGATCAGATCCACATAGTTTATGATGGAGGTGAGCGGCGTCTTGATGTCGTGGGACACGTTGGTAATCAGATCCGCCTTCATGCGCTCGTCCTTCATGCTGATCTCCACGGCCTCCTTGATGCCTTTTCCGATGCTGTTTACGGAATGGGCCAGCGTCTTGTTATCCCCGTGCAGATTCTCCGTATCAATCTGATGATCCACCTGTCCTCCGGTAATGGTCTCTATGCCCTCCACGATGCCCTGCCGCTCTTTCACATCCTTGTAGATCAGAATACCCACGATCAAATCAATCGCGCCTGCAAACAGCACAAGAAGCAGGTTGCTGTCTTCTACAGCCCACAGAAGCATCAAAAGATTCACCGCCAGGAAGACACCGTAGGGCACCCATGTGCGCAAAACGATACCACTGTTGTCATACACTTTCCACACAAATTTCTTAAATCTCTGCACCAGACGGTACAGCCACGAGTTTTTCCAGAGTGTGTGCGCCTTGATCCTTCTGACCAGACTGTAGAAGAAAAAGGTAAACAGCGCATCTGCGGCAAACACAGCGAAAAAGACAACAGCCTTAAACCAGTCCTGATGAACTGCCTCCATGTAAAAATCAATATCCGTGGGATCGATGTCCGCAAGCGCCGTCAATACGACAGCCACCCAGAGCGCCATAAACGCTACGCCCCATGCAATGAGAACAGCTCCCTCCGTCGGAATCTTGTCATAGCCGGTCAGCTTAATCCGCTTTTCGCCGTTCTCATCAAACACCCTTCCTGTCATTACGATCTGACAGACGAAGAGAATCAGATACAAAAGCCCCGCCAGAAAAGCCGCGGTCACCCAGAGCCAGAGGTTCGGCAGATATCTGGCGCCCTTGGTAAACGCATCCTGCGCCGGATAGGAGCCATCCACACTGATCCAGATTCTGACAGACTCCGGGTAGGCATAATCATAACTTTGCAGCATCTGCCTTACCGTCTCCATGTCAATCATTGTGTTGCTCATATACTCCATATCGGCAGGATTATAGTACACAAATTTCTCATCGGTCACATTCGCCCTGTCGTCCATCATCAGCACGATCTGTTTTCTATAGGCGCTGTTTTCCGGCATATTGCTGTAATATTGTGTCTTCCCGCCTACCGTCTTCTCAATCAGGAACCGGACGTTGGAATTTTTGAGGTCAAAAAATTCACGGTACTCCTCATATTCACTATAGTTGTAACTCAGGCTCTCCGCCGCCTTCCGCACTTGACGGCACAGCTCATAATACTGCTCCCAATCGGAAACATACGCCTCCAGATTTTTTCCGTCCGCTGTCTTGTAACGGTTGACCAGAACCGCATACTCGTACACTTCCGCTTCATCCGCATCGCTCAATCGGGCTTCCGGATTCCCTTCTGCATCCGCCACCGCTATCCGCAGCTCCGAATCTTCGTCTGTGGCATGGTCTCCCAGCGCGCCCGCCGGCTGATACCCGGCCACAAAACCGGAATCCTCTTTCATTTCGTCATATTCCACGACCACCGCGCCGCTTGCTTCCGCCACGGTCACGCCGCTCACATGAGTATAATCCTCCACATCGGATTTCAGATAACTGGCATCGACGGTATTCTGGTAGCCGCTCTCCGGATCAATCGTGGTCACCTGTGTGGTATCTGCAAGAAACCCTTCCGCTTCCGCTCTGGTCATCTCCGTTTCATTGTAAGTAAAGCCAAAACTCTGCCATTTGAGCAGGTCCTCCAGCCTGTACTGCACCGTCACATACTGCTCCGGCAGACGTTGGTTCCGGTAATTATAAGCCGTCACATCCACAAGCTTATCACCGTCGAAAACGCCCTTCGTCTCCATCTGGCTGCTCACTACGCCGAAGCGGATCACATCCGCCACCGCACAGCCAAAAATATGGTTAAAGACCTCCGATTCTTCAAACGGCGTGCCCGGGTCATCAAAGCCGGTGTAATTGGTATAACTGCCCCTCGAATGCACACCCTCATACCGCACCGTCGAGCACACTGACACCACGAACACGGCAAACACCATAATCGCCAGCGCAGCATGTTGTAAGACCAGAAGAAACGCTTTCAGTCCACTCCTGTTTTTTCCGGTTCTTTTCCTCTTCTGTTTTCTTCCGGCCGGTTTTTTCTCCTGCTGTTCCTCCTCTGCTGTCTCCCCTGCCGTCACTAAAATCTCCGGGTTTTCCCCCAGCCCTGTATTTTCCATCTGCCTGTCCTTTCTTCCATGACGTCAGCTCTACACATCTTTCTCCACCTTGTAACCGACGCCCCACACCACTTTCAGGTATCTCGGTTCCTTGGGATTTATCTCGATTTTCTCCCGGATATGTCTGATGTGTACGGCCACTGTATTGTCCGCACCGATGGCCTCCTCGTTCCAGATACTCTCATAAATCTGATCAATGGAGAAAACACGGCCGCAATTTTTCATAAGAAGCAGAAGGATATTGTACTCGATGGGCGTCAGCTTCACACTGTCCCCATCCACCGTCACTTCCTTGGTATCGTCGTTGATACACAGACCGCCCACCTGAAACAGGGCGTTGTTCTCTGTGTTCAGGTTCCCCAGCATCGTGTATCTTCGGAGATTGGACTTCACCCGCGCCACCAGCTCCAGCGGATTAAAGGGCTTCGTGATATAGTCGTCCGCTCCGATATTCAGCCCGAGAATCTTATCCGTATCCTCCGACTTCGCCGACAGAAAAATAATGGGAACGCTGGAATATTCCCTGATTTTCAGGGTGGCATGAATGCCGTCAAGCTTCGGCATCATAATGTCGATGAGAAGCAGATGGATCTGCTGTTCCTTCAAAACACGGATCGCCTCCTGCCCGTCGTAAGCCTTAAATATCGTATAGCCCTCCTGCAGGAGATAAATCTCAATCGCATCCACAATCTCCCTGTCGTCGTCGCATACCAGAATATTAGCCATTGTTTTCTCCTCTTTCGTAAACCGGTTTATGGTATCATTAAAACATGGAATCATAAAGGAATAGATGGGAATTTTTTTAATACTTTCTTAATTCGCCCTAAGCCCCAAAAACGCGCCCAGATTTCCCCTTTGTCCGTGGCTTGCGCGGTGGGAAAAGAGATAACGGTCATTGTGGCATGTACAAAGATCGGTGATCTGAATATTCTCCTTCGGAATCCCCGCCTCTGTCAGCACGATTTCGTTTGCCCGCCAAAGGTCGAGCTGATATTTGCCGCCGCCTTTTGCAAGCAGTATCTCCCGCTCCTGTCCGGGCTTTTTAAACGCGTCCACAAAGGCACCCGCCACATCCTCGCTGACCTCATAGCATTCCTGACAGATAGACGGCCCGACCACCGCCACGAGATCAGCCGGATCTGTACCGTAAGCCTCCCGCATCTTCTCTGCCACACACTGTCCCATGCGGGCCACGGTCCCCCGCCAGCCGGAATGCGCCAGCGCAATCGCCTTTCTCTTCGTGTCTGCAAAATACAGGGGCACGCAGTCCGCAAAAAAAGTCGCCAGATACACCCCCGGCTCGTCCGTCAGAAGACCGTCCACATCGCTGTAATCTTTCTTTCTCGTGATCCCCTTTCCGCCGTCCGCCTTCCCCACGATCCGCAGATTTGTGGTATGGGTCTGGTCCGAACACACGATATCTTCCACGCTGCACCCAAGCGCCGCCGCTATACGTCTGTAGTTTTCGTCTACATCCTCTTCCCTGTCTCCTCTTGTATAGCTCAGGTTCATCGTGCTGTAAATACCCTTGCTTACGCCGCCCATTCTGGTAGAAAACAGATGCTCTACCGCTCCCGTCTCCTCCAGAATCGGGAAAGTAAGATATACAAGCTCACCTGCCCTGTTCACGCGCGTCTGCCTTTCGTTTTTATGTCTATGCCAGTCCATATGTCATTTCCCTTCGTTTCTTTTATATAAGTATGGAACACCCAACCGGCAGTCTTGCCGGATTTTTCAGTCTCACTACCGCCGTGGAATGTAGCCGAAAGCGTCCTTAATCCAGTTCACCTGTTCCCCGTCTATCGCCACCACGTCGAAGCGGATCGGCGTATCCTCCGGACAATGGTGTATCGCGCGGTAATAGTCCGCCACCCGGCATATATTCCTCTGTTTGGCAAACCCTACTGCCTCCGCAGCGGTTCCCATGCTTCTCCCAGAGCGGTATTTCACCTCAAAAAATACCAGATAGTCTCCGTCATATCCGATAATGTCTATCTCACCCTGCCGGTTTCGGAAATTGCGCGCTACAACCTTCACGCCCTCCGAAAACAAACAGGCACAGACCTGTTCTTCCTTCTGTGCCCCTTTTTCTCTCTTATTCATCCTCACGTGCCTTTCGCCAGCTTGGCCTTTACCTTATCCATGGAATCCACGAAGATCAGAATCTCCGCCACCACCTCATACAACTCCGGCGGAATCATGTCGCCAATCTCCAGCCGTGAAAGCGTATCTGCCAGCTTATCATCCCTGTGGACCGGCACGTCCGCCTCCTTCGCCTTTTCAATAATACGCTCCGCCAAAGCGCCCCTGCCGGAGGCAATGACGCGCGGCGCCTCGTCGTTCGGGTCGTACTCCAGCGCAATCGCCTGTTTGACCTTTTTCTTCTCCTGATTCTTTTCCGCCATTCCTGATACTCCTTTTCTCCTGGCATCCCTCTCCTCAAACGGAAAATGCCGCTTCTCACGCTAGGCCCGCATATCAAATGACGTCCTGCTGAGAACTGAGATATTTTTCTGCTGGCTCAACAGTGTCTGCATAATGGTGCTGTCTTCCTCTTCTGCGCCCGCCTCCTTGACGTGCATCTGCGCTTTCAGGGCATAGCCTCTGCCTTCCAGTCTTTTATCAAGGAGATCTATATTCTTTTCAATCAATTCCAGAATGCTTTCATCCGCCACCGTGAAATTCGTAGCCACCTGTTTATCTTTCATCGTCACATAGACGTCTAACGGCCCAAGATGCTCCATATCCAGATGCAGCAGGGCGCTCACCTGCCCGTCCTTTGCTGCCAGATTCTTTTTGTTGGTATACACATAGAGATCGCCGTGAGCGTTGTTGCCAAGCATCTTTAAAGGTAACTGCACATAGGTGTAAAGATGATTCATCTGGTTCATAAAATCCACGTTGCTTTGCAGATTCTGCACACTTCTCGCCACGGGCGCATCCGCCTTGCCCGCTGTCTCAAGAGCCTGGGACAGTCTTGCCGTCTGCTCCCTGATCCGCTCGTAAAGCTGCTCGATCTGTTTTTTATCCGCCACATCCTGCGGTTCTATCATCCACTGACGCCCGATCTGCTCTTTTAGCAGCGACTGAAATTCTTTTCCCCCAAGCATTCTCTGCAAAGCGTGCTCTGAAATATCTCCCCGAAGCGCCTTCGGCAAAAGCTGTTTGATAAACTGCAATATGTCTTTCGGCGAAAGCGCCCCGTTCTTTACCTGCGCCGCCGTCTCCTCGTCCATGCCAAGCTCGCGCAGGGCGTTCCCGAGCCGCTCCCACTGGCCCTGACTCAGCACGGGCTGCCTGTCGCTGTTTCCCTCTCCCGCCTGGGGCAGTTCCTCCACCGGCACGCCGGCCGGCTGTTCCTTCGGCGCTGCGCCTTCCGTCTGCCCGGACTGTCCCGCCGTCTCCGCAGACGCGGCGTTCTGTGTCTGTCCACCCGCCGCTTCCCCGTTTTCCGCTGTCTGCACGCCCTCCGGAAGAATCTCAGCATTCCCCTGCGCTGTCCCTGATTCGCCGCCCTGTACGATTACGGTACCGTCCTCTCCGGCCCCGCCTTCCGTAAAAATATCAATAACCGCCTGATACAGGGCGTAAGCTTTCTCTCCCTGCCCACTGTTTACCAGCTCCATAAACGCCTTCGGCAGCTCCTCCATAATCGTTTCCGCACTCCCGAGAATCTGATGGTTCGCCGCCCTGTACTGCTCAAACTGTTCGATGTTTGCCTCTGTCACAGGCAGCTCCAGCCTCGTCATCTGTATGATGGTTGTGGGATCTTTCCCCGGAAATTCCACAAGCAGTCTGCTCATATTCAGGATCGACTCCTTGTCTATGGGCATCCCCTCCTCCATCATTTTAGCTACCATCTCTATATTTTCAGCGGTTTCCGGCAGACCGGCCGCCGCCAGAGCCCGCAGAATCGTAGCGGTGTTCGCCGTATTGGTATAGAGCGGCGCAAGAGACATAAAGGAGCTGCTGTTCGCCTTAACCTCAAAGCTCATCATCTGCCCAAGCGCAATACTTACGCTCTTGTCAATTTTGGCATTGATGGCAAAATCCTGCGCAAGCTCAATCTGCACGGAATTGCCGTTTCTGCTCACTACCGTTCCCTGCAGCGTCTGTCCCGGTTTTAAGGCGCGCACCTCGTTTTGCAGGCGCATAAGCCGCTCTCCCTTACCGGCAGAATCGGACGATCTCACCGGATCGTTCGCTTTCACCCTCTGATTTTCCTTTTTTAATATACTCGCCAGATTCACTCTCACACCTCACAAAAGTTTTTGATAAAGGTTTTTCTGTGAATGGGGCACGGCCCGTATGTCTTAAGCGCGTCAATATGCGTCTGCGCCCCATATCCCTTGTTGGAGGCAAACCCGTACACCGGATAAACCTCGTCATAGCGCACCATCAGCCGGTCCCTCGTCACCTTCGCCACAATGCTTGCCGCACCGATGGAAATACTCTTGGCGTCCCCTTTAATAATGGGCACCTGACGGAGCGGAATCTCCGGTATGGTCACCGCGTCATTCAGTAAAATATCGGGCGCAACCGGCAGCTTCCCGACCGCCTCCCGCATCGCCTCGTAAGTGGCCTGCAAAATATTGATCTCGTCGATCCGCTCCGGCGTGCTGTAACCCAAACCTACCGCCACCGCCTTTTCCATTATAACCTCATATAACTCCTCTCTCTTTTTTTCGGAGAGTTTCTTGGAATCATTGATATATAAAATATCACAATCTTTCGGCAAAATAACCGCTCCGGCCACCACCGGCCCGGCAAGCGGGCCTCTGCCCACCTCATCAATGCCGCAAATATTGGCATATACGGCGTATTCTCTCTCGTAATGCTTAAGCGTCTCCGTGCGTTTTATCTCTTTTTCATAAGCTTGAATCCGTTTTTTCGCCTTGGTAATTTCAGCCTGTACGCCTGCCCTTTCGTCTGATTCATATGCAGATAACAAAACAGGCAGCTCTCCAATAGCCGCCGCCTGTAATTTTTCCCTGATGGTACTGATATTTTCCGCCATTTTTCCGCTCCCGTAAAATGTCCGCATCAACGGTGTCTGATAAAACCAAACTGATCAAGCGGCCAGATCCGCAGCCACGCCCTGCCGATGATGTTCTCCCTTTTGATGTTGCCGACAGAAGGATCTCTGCCGTCAACGCTGTTATTTCTGTTGTCCCCCAGAACAAAGTATTCATTCTTTCCCAGCCTGACAGGCTCATACGCCCTGCCGGGATTTGCAATCACTTCCTTGCCATAGGATTCCTCAAGCACCTCGCCGTCCACATAGATATTTCCCTCTTCATCAATCTGCACTGTCTCGCCCGGCAGACCGATAATCCGTTTGATGTAGAAGGTTTCTTCCTCCTTCAAAAAGGGAAAGACAATGATGTCAAATCGTTCCGGATCATGGAAACGGTAACTTAACTTATCCACGATCAGATTGTCCTCCGTGTTGAGCGTAGGCTCCATGGAGTGTCCCTGTACCTGCGTCCTCTGCCCTACAAAATGAATCACAAGATAAACGATACACAAAACGCCCAGCAGATACAGGCTGGTATTTAATATCTCACGCAGTACTTTCTTCACTTTTGCTCCTCCTGCAATTCCCCACACATTTCCAATGTAATTCTTCCGATTCTGCCATTTCTGAAATCATCCACAAGAAGAGCCGCCGCCTTCCCGTAGTCCGGCTCCTGCCCCTTTTTATAGCATTTGCGGTTCTCGCAGATAAGCGCCAGCGCCTGCACCGGCGTAACCGCCTCCCCTGCCTCTTCCATCTGGTATCGGCTAAAAAGCGGCTCTCTGTAATGCTCCAGAAGATACGCTAACAGTTCCTGTGCCAGCTCCGTCATCTGCAAAATCTCGTCGTTCATGGAACCGATCATGGCAAGCCGTTTTCCCACTTCCTCACTCTCAAACTTAGGCCAGAGAATGCCCGGCGTGTCCAAAAGCTCCAGCTCCTTATTGAGCCTGATCCACTGTTTTCCCTTGGTCACGCCCGGTTTATTTCCCGTTTTCGCACAGGCCTTTCCGGCAAACGAGTTGATAAATGTGGATTTCCCCACATTCGGTATACCGACCACGATAGCCCTGACCGGCCGGTTTTTGATTCCCCGCTTTTTATCCCGTTCGATCTTCTCCCGACACGCCTCCTGCACCTTCGGCTGGATCGCCCGCAGTCCCTGTCCCGTTTTCGCATTGACCTCCAGAACATGAAAACCCCGCTCCTTAAAATACGCCATCCACCGTTTATTCTCCGCCGGATCCGCCAGATCCGATTTATTCAGAAGAATCAGCCGGGATTTGTTCTTTCCCAGCTCGTCAATATCCGGATTTCTGCTGGAAAGCGGCACTCTTGCATCCACCAGCTCGATCACCAGATCTATCAGACTGATATTTTCCTGCATCATGCGCTTCGCCTTCGTCATGTGCCCCGGATACCACTGATAATTCATACTGCAACCCTCTCTATTCAATGAGTCCCATGGACTCTTCTCCAACTGCCATATGAAACCATGCCTTGCCGATGATCGTGTCTTTCCTGACCGCACCGATATTGCCGGAACGGCTGTCCTCACTGCTGTTTCGGTTATCCCCCAGCACAAAAAATTCATCGCTGGCAAGAAGCAGTTCATTCTGCGCAATGCCCGGATCCACGATCTTGTCAAATTGTTCGTTCTCTGCAAGAAGCGCCCCGTCTATGTACACATTTCCCTCTCTGATCTGCACCGTCTCGCCCGGCAGACCTACAACACGTTTTACATAGTAGTGGGAGTTCTGATTGCCGTTCGGCAAAAAAACGATCACGTCTCCGCGCTTAGGCGTAGAAATGCGGTAGAGAATACGATTCATCAGGATTTCCTGTCCATTATGCAAAACCGGTTCCATGGAGTCACCGATCACACTGGTGCGCATCCCCACAGAAAAGACCAGAACAAATGCAAGAAAAACGGCGACCGCGCCGCCGACAAGCAGCTCCACCGCATCCTTTAAAAGTCTCGGATCAAGCCTCTTCTTTTTCTGATAAAAGGTTAAACCCTTTCTTCTTGCCATTGTTTGCACTCCACTGTCTTCTGATTCTGTCCACGTTCCCGCGATAAGCAGACTCGAAACGCTTCGCGTTTCTCGTTCGCGTTGCTCATCATAAGCCGTCTCAGACAGTCTTCCATGCAAGCATGTATCCTGTCTGTTCCGTCTTCTGATTCTGCTTATCGCGGAAAAGCAAACAGATACCCCGAATTACTCTGAGGTATCTGTTCCATCATCACTTTCGCTTATTTAACCAGTTCTTTCACTTTAGCTTTCTTACCGACGCGATCTCTCAGGTAATTCAGTTTAGCACGTCTCACCTTACCTCTTCTGACAACCTCAACCTTCTCCACATTGGGGGAATGCATCGGCCATGTCTTCTCAACGCCTACGCCGTTAGATACCTTACGCACCGTGAAAGTGGTTCTGTTGCCGCCGCCCTGAATCTTCAAAACGGTTCCCTCAAACACCTGGATTCTCTCGCGGTTACCCTCCTTGATCTTGCCGTACACCTTAACGGTGTCGCCTACATGGAAGTCGCTCAGATTCTCTTTTAACTGTGCCGCTTCAATTTCTCTGATGATGTCGTTCATAATTCTCCTCCTGATATGCTCCGGATGTTCTTAATACGTCTGTAACAGAGGACCATCCTTCTTCACAACATTTATAATTTACCATACAACGTGGGCAAATGCAAGGCATTTTTTCATATATGGTCCGGTCTGTTGGGGTTATCTGATCACTTTCGCCGCTTCTTCTCCACCGGCGGATGCGCCTCCATATACTTCTCATAGAGATCCGGCCTTCTCTCCTTTGTCCGCAAAATCGCCTGCTCCAGTCTCCATGCGTCCACCTTCGCGTGATCGCCCGAAAGCAGAATCTCCGGCACCCGCTTGCCGTGCCAGATTTCCGGCCTCGAATACTGTGGATATTCCAGAAGACCGTTCCCGAAAGACTCCGTTTCCGCCGACTCCTGATTGTGCAGGACACCCGGCACCAGTCTGGCAATGGCGTCCACCATCACCATGGCCGCCAGCTCTCCTCCGGTGAGCACATAGTCTCCCAGCGAAATCTCATCCGTGACAATCTCCTCCAGCACCCGTTCGTCTATTCCCTCATAATGCCCGCATAGAAAGATCAGATTCTCCTCCCCGGAAAGCTCCCTTGCCATCTCCTGATGAAACGTTTTCCCCTGCGGCGTGACATAGATCACGCGCCGCGACTTTTCCTGACCAATCCGGTCAATAACAGACTGGCAGGCGTCATAAACCGGCTGCGCCTGCATCAGCATACCGGCGCCGCCCCCGTAAGTGTAATCATCCACCTTACCATGTTTATCTGTCGTAAAATCCCGGATGTTGACCGCCTCTATGGATATATCTCCCCTGCCTGCCGCCCTGCCGAGAATGCTTGTATGCAGCCCCTGCATGACCATCTCAGGGAACAATGTCAGTATATGGAAACTTACCATTCCCCATCCTCCAAAAATCATCGGGCCATCGTCACTTCACAAGACGCACGCACCATACTTACCCTGTCGTTTACAGCAGCCCGTCCATCACATGAATTTCCATCACGTGCCCGTCCATATCTATCTTTTTCACGCACTCTCTGATTGCCGGAAGAAGAACGTCACCGGCATTCTCCCGGCTCACCACATAGACGTCGTTTGCGCCGGTTGCCAGCACCTCTTTCAGAATACCGAAGTCCTCCCCCGTATCTGTCACAACCCGCATACCGATCATATCCGTCACAAAATACTCGTCTTTCTCCAGTCGGACCGCCTGATCACGGGTAACGAAAAGCCTGCCCTGCTTCCATTTTTCCACGTCGTTAATGGAGTCGTATCCTTTAAATTTTAAAATCACAAACTGTTTAAAAAATTTAACACCCTCGATCTCCATGGAAAGACGCTCTCTCCCCGTGTCCAGAGTGACTCCTTTCAGCTTTTTAAAGCGGTTCGCATCGTCCGTGGTAGGAAATACCTTTACCTCGCCCCGGATTCCGTGGGTCTGTGTGATAACGCCCACCTGTAACTCGTCATTTCTTTCCATTTCTACTCCCTGTTGCCTGTCATCAGTGACTCCACCCGCATATCTTCTGACTCCACCCGCATAAGCAGACTCGAAATGCTTCGCATTTCTCCTTCGCGTTGCTCGTCATAAGATATTCTGCGCATGTGCTCATGCAGGCATGGCACATTCTCCGCATATCTTCTGACTCTGCTTATGCGCGCAAATAAGCCCCACAGAGGAATCCGTGAGGCTTATCCGTCAGATGATCTCTACATCCACTCTCTTATTGTCCTTAGATGACGCTGCCTTGACAACGGAGCGGATCGCCTTCGCGATACGTCCCTGCTTGCCGATGACTTTTCCCATATCAGAGGGCGACACGTGGAGTTCTACGGTAACGTTCTTACCTTCCTCCTTCTGTGTCACTACCACCTCATCCGGGTTTTCTACAAGAGCTTTTGCGATCACTTCAACTAATTCTTTCATAGTCCACCTCCAAAAGCGACCTGAGGCCCTCTTATTTTGTCACGCCTACCGTCTTGAAGATTCTGCTTACGATCTCTGTGGGCTGTGCGCCGTTGGCAAGCCACTTCTTCGCCTCTTCCTCATTCACCTTGTAGGTGCTGGGATCTGTGTTGGGATCGTAAGTGCCGATCTCCGCAATACATCTGCCGTCTCTGGGGGATCTGGAATCCGCTACCACAATTCTGTAAAAAGGATGCTTCTTCTGTCCCATTCTTCTCAATCTGATCTTAACTGCCATTTCTTTTTCCTCCTGTAAAAATATAATTAGTTTTATTTTTGAAACCCTAAAATGGGAATTTCATACCGCCTAAACCGCCGAACATGCCACGGCCCTTTTTACCGCCCATCATGCCCGGAATCTGTTTCATCATCTTCTGCGACTGCTCAAACTGTTTGATAAAGCGATTGACCACCGCTATATCCACCCCTGCGCCTTTGGCTATGCGCCCTTTTCTGCTTAGATTCAGGAGTTTGGGATTCTGCCGCTCCTCCCGCGTCATACTTAAAACAATCGCTTCCATACGGGCAAGCTGTTTTTCATCCACCGCCGACTCGATGTCAGCCATCTGCTTTCCCATGCCGGGCATCATACTTAAAATTCCGGACAGACCGCCCATATTGCGCATCTGTTTCATGCTCTCCAGATAATCATCGAAATCGAACTTGCCCTTTTTCATGCGGGCAGCCATTTCTTTTTCTTTGTCTTCGTCTATGTCAAGATTCTGCTGGGCTTTTTCAATCAGAGTCAGTACATCGCCCATACCAAGAATCCGGTTCGCCATACGGTCCGGATAAAACTGCTCCAGATCGGAAAGCTTCTCGCCCATACCGATAAATAAAATCGGCTTGCCTGTAACGGCTTTGATGGAAAGCGCCGCGCCACCTCTGGAATCACCGTCCATCTTGGACAGGATAACTCCGTCCACGCCGACTTTTTCGTCAAAGTCCTTCGCCACGTTGACAGCGTCCTGACCAGTCATGGCGTCCACCACCAGAAGCGTCTGGTGCACCTCCACGTTCTCCTTGATTTCCTCAAGCTCCGCCATCATTTCTTCATCTATATGAAGGCGGCCCGCCGTATCTAAAATTACTACATTATGGCTGTTTTTCTGGGCGTGCTCAATCGCTGCCTTCGCAATATTAACCGGTTTGTGATTCTCCCCCATGGAGAACACATCCACCTGCTGCTTTTCCCCGTTTACCTGTAACTGCTTAATGGCTGCGGGACGGTACACATCACAGGCGACAAGAAGCGGTTTTTTCCCTTTTAATTTCAGCTTTCCCGCAATCTTCGCCGTGGTCGTGGTTTTACCTGCGCCCTGCAGACCGCACATCATTATGACCGTGATCGATTTCCCAGGCTGCATGGTAATCTCCGTGGTCTCAGAACCCATCAGGGACACCATTTCCTCATTCACGATCTTAATCACCATCTGCCCCGGATTTAAACCGTTCAGCACGTCTGCGCCGACAGCACGCTCCTCCACGGACTTCACAAACTGTTTGACTACCTTAAAGTTAACGTCTGCCTCCAGAAGCGCCATTTTCACTTCTTTTAAAGCGGTTTTGACGTCCTCCTCCGTGAGACGGCCCTTACTTCTCAGATTCTTAAATACATTTTGCAGTTTATCCGTCAGACTTTCAAACGCCATCTGTCCCACGCCTTTCTCCATTGTCCCGTCATACCGTTACAATGTACTATAACTCCTGCATAATCCGGGCCGACAATTCCCTGATCTGTAAACCGTAGGATGCCGGATCCGTCAGTTCCCCGCTCTCATACTGCCCGGAAAGACGGTTGATCTGCGATATCTTTTCCTTAATGCTCGTAAACTTTTTCACAAGTCTGAGCTTCTCCTCGTATCCGAGAAGTATTTTATCACAGCGTTTCACGATATCGTGCACCGCCTGTCTGCTGATTCCTTTCGCTTCCGCGATCTCTCCAAGGGAAAGATTTTCATACACCACGCTCTCGTAAATCTCCTGCTGGTGTTCTGTCAGCAGCTCCCCATAGAAATCATACAATAAACCCTGTTCTACGATCTTTTCCATGTCCTGCCCCTGCCGGCGGCTCTTACTTATACAATCGCCGACTTTTGCATTTTACAATAGGTGCGGCGATGTGTCAAGTATTTTTTCTTGACGCGCTTTCGTCTGCACTGTTATGTGTTATTCCCTGTTTGCATGAGGACGGCTAAGTTTTCAACAGACCGCAGTTTTGCTTTTGGCTCTTGAACGCTGCTGGCAAGTATGCTATATTATAGGCAGGAAAAGGGAAAGCCATAGAAGCGGCTCTACCCCTGACAATAAGTTTAAACCTCTGCTATAAGCAGTCAGCCGTCACTATTGGGAGTAGTGGCGGCTATTTCTTTTTTCCCTTGTAAATCTGATAAGTCAAATCAGCAAGGGCAACAATGAGTATTCCAATCTGGATTAAATCCTGATATGTAACATACATTGCAACGCCCTCCTTTCTTTCGTCTGGAGGGCTACTTAAACCCTCCGCAAAATACAGGAGGGGTAAAGCCGCCTTTGGCTCTATGGTTTTCCCATGCATGGAGTATATCACACATTCCCCTTGCAGACAATTACAATATACAATTTTACAAAATATAGTGAATTAAATAAACTAAAATATTCATTTGTATAACAGCCTGGTCAGCCGGATTCAGTCTCCCATATTTTTTTATCAAGCGGTACCGTACATCCCCATGACGCTGCTGCTTTCTGAAACATTTTTTTCGCCAGGGTTTTGAACGCAAACCGCATAATCAAACGTACAGGCATAGAAAAATATTCCGGACCGGTAAATTTCTTTGCCTCTTCGCGAAAGAAGCCGTCTCCCTCCGCAAACAGTTCACCCATCGCCTGATAGGGTTTTGTCAACTGTTCCTGCTTCTCTTCATTGAACAAGCGGATGCCGAAATTATCTCCTTTCACCAGACAGCCGCCGAAGCGGACACCCAGATATTCCGGCAGCTTCGTCAGAAACTCCTCACCGCATCGAAGCTGGCATCCCTCCGCAAAACCGCTCTGCAAAAGAAACGAAATCCTGGTATGCTCATTCTTTTTCGGCAGCGTTTCCAGAAACTCCAGGAGAAGTCCGGGTATACATTCCACATACAATGGAATCGCAATCAGTATTTCCTCGTTCTTTATGTAAGCGTCCCGGATTGTTTCCCATGATTTGCGGTTGGAAATGGCGTGTCTTTCAAAGGAAGCCCCCTTTTCTGACAAGCCCTTTGCAAAAGAGTCAATGATTTTTTCCGTGTTGCTGTATTTTTGTACTCGCGGACTTCCGTTGATGATTACAACATGCATGAAACTGCCTCCTTCCCGTTTTCTGCCGGAAAAACTCCCAGAGAACTGCTTCCAAAATTAAGCGCTACGCGCCCGCACCACCGTTCTAGATAGGCCTGATCGCCGTCCCCGGTATAGATAATCCCAAAATCCGGCTGATGGTCATATCGCATGACATGACGCATCTGCCCGTCCTTGAATTTCAGATACATCGTGACGAGAGGCATCACTCTGTCCAGAATGTTTTTCGTCTGATAGGAGACAAATCCGAAGTGCGTATCCGAAATCAGCCAGACCTGATCTGCTTTACTCATCTTTTGCAGGATCGGTGCATAATCGTCTTTGATCACGCATATCCCCGGCGTCTTGAGCCAGCAGTAATTACAGCCGGCACAGTGAGAAATATTCATCCCGACCGTGTCGATCAGTTCAAATCCGGCCGGATCTGCGCCACTGTGAAGCAATTCCTCCGCAATTTGCTTTCCTATGTGTTCCACCGTTGTATCAATCATCAAAACCATATTACTTTCCTTCCGCCTCCTGCATAAATGCTGTGTCTTCGGATCATTTTTCAGCCAAAGTATAGCACATCCGCTTTCCAAAAACAATCCTCGCACTTTGCGGACGCGCCGTTGGAAACGCTGTTTTTACCCCGGAGCTCCTATCTGATTATTCATCACATCATCGTATCGTCCCGCAAAACCTCCGTCAAGTTTATCTTCCGCATCCTGCGCCAGCTCAGAAAATAGGCAAATGCCACGGTTCCCCCTACCGCCAGCATAAATATGCCGACCGGAAGAAACGGCGCCTCGTCTAAAAACACGGCAGGCTCCATATAGCTTGCCCGCAGCATGGCCCCCACCGCAAAAAAAGCGACAGCCAACGACCACAGCATGGGCCGCCCTGCAAGCACAATCACCTCGATACAAAACATTTTCCTGAGTTCCTGTGGTGTCATGCCCACCGACAGATATCTGGCAAACTCCCGTTTTCTCTGCCGCACAAAGCCAAACGTATTAGAAAATACGTTGCCCACGCCGATCAGGGCAAGCAGTACGCAAAAGCTCCCAAACACGAGCATCATCCCCTGTATTTTCCGGTCGTTTGTCTCGTATTCCCAGATACGGTTCTCGCTCTCTATCGTATAAGCGCCCGCAAGCCGTCCGGCAATTTCATTCTGTATCGCCTGCGATTCTTCCAGACCGGTTCCTTTCCGGCAAAGAATCCGGATAAAGATATCCTCCCCGGCGCCGCCTGTCTGGTTTTCTATTTCCTTCCACAGATTCACCGGCACAAAATGCACCAGCTCATATTTATCGAGCGTGGCGTACTCCTCCCGCAAAACGGGAACCTCTGCCGTACAGGCCAGAACCGGAACTTCCGCGCCCGCACCGCCGTTCTTTTCCAAAAGGCCCGTTGTCCTGCTGCCCTTTATATAAGGCATATACTGCGGATGTCTGAAATCCGGATTGGTCACATCACAGATCAGGTTGCGTATCACTACTCCGTCTGTCCGCTGCGGTGCGCCGATCTGTCCGCAGTATGCCAGAAAAGAGGCGTCATCCAGTATGACAATCGGCGCGCTTACCAGAAATCCGTCCTGCTCCCGCGTCACATACTTCCCGGAATCATGGGAGAATCCCCCGTTCGCTTTCAACTCCTCACTCATTTCTTCCTCTGTGATACGCCGTTTTGCCTGCGCCTTCTGGTACATAACCACGTTCTCCACACCCGGAATCTCCCGAATCTGTTCTGTCTCCCCGAATGCCTCTATCCCCGTGTCCTTCACCGTGACCATGATATCCCAGGCGTCCTGATATTTTTCAAAATAAGTCTCCCGTGTACTGATGCCTGAAAGGGTGAAAAAGCATTGCATCAGCGTAAATGCCGTCATGGAAAGGAGCAGGGACACCGATGCCGTCCGAAGCGCTCTTCTCTGCGCTTTCAGCGCATTCCCGGCCAGTTCTCCCTCCACGCCGAACAAGGCAGAAAGAAGCGGAGAATGCCTCTTTCTTTTCAGATGCAGCTCTCCCGTGTTTTTAATGGCCTCCAGAGGCGTCATGACACTCAGTCTGCGGGCAGGCAGCCATGCGGATATCCCTATGGTGATCCCCGTTGCCAGAAAAGTAAACAAAAGAAGCAGCGGATGATACCCGAACACATGCGGCCTCCTGCCCTCCACTTCCCGCGTCAGCGTCTCGATCAGGGCCAGAAGTCCCATGCTCCCCACTATGCCAAGGAGGGTTCCCGCTACAACAGGCAAGGCGCAAAGAAATGCCGCTTCCTGCATAAGACACCGTCTGATCTGTTTCGGCGTCGCGCCAATGCCTGACAGTATACCAAACTGATGGATTCTCGCATGCATGGTCACCGCAAAGGAATTGTGCAGAATCATAATCAGCGAAAACGAAGCCAGTCCCATAATCAAAAGGAAAAACGGAAACACCATCCTTGGCGCCTCATCATTCGCATCGCGCACGAGATACATCGCCATAAGCGCATACTGATCCCCCTCCGCCCGAAGCCTCTCCACCTCATACTTCCACATATTGTAAAAAAGACTGCCAAGCAGGGATAAGAGCAGCGACGAAATAAAAGCGGCAGTTATAATGGAAACAACGGTAGCACGGTTATTTTTCAGATACCCCGAAGAATACTCTCTCCACATCCTGCTTACCTCCTTCTCTCATCACTGACAATGCGGCCATCCTCAATGGTTATGATTCTGTCCGCCTCCAGCGCAATCTTTTCATCATGGGTAATCAGCAGGATCGTCTGTTTTAAATTGCGGTTGGACAGCTTGAGCATATCCATAATTTCTCCGGCATTCTTCTGATCCAGATTTCCCGTCGGCTCGTCCGCCAAAAGCAGGGCCGGACGGTAAATCAGAGAGCGGGCTATGGCGGCCCTCTGCTGCTGTCCGCCCGACAACTGCCCCGGCAGAGCCTCCAGCCGGTCCCCAATGCCAAGCGCCTTTACCACTTCCTCAAAATACGCCTCATTCGGTTTCTTACGGTCCAGCGCAAGCGGCATCAGAATATTTTTCCGCACCGTCAGCGTGGGAATCAGATTATAAAACTGATACACTAACCCCACTTTTCTGCGCCTGAAAATGGCCGCCTGCGTCTGATTCAGTCCGGCAAGGTCTGTCCCTTCCACAGTCACCCTGCCCTCCGTAGGCTTATCCACACTCCCCAGAATATGCAAAAGTGTAGATTTGCCGGAGCCGGAAGCGCCGGTAATCGCCACAAATTCTCCCTTGTCAACTTTAAGATCAACGCCGGTAAGCGCTGCTACCCGGTTTTCACCGGAGCCATATACCTTGCCGACACCTTCACATGTCAAAATATTCATCTGCCTGTTTCCTCCTGTCACAAATGATCGTCACGTTTCCCTTTCATCATAACAGGCGAAAGTGACAACTCAGTGACGATAAAAGCGGATTACAAAACAGGCGCCGCCCTCCGGCAGGTTCTTTGCCCGTATGGTGCCGTTCTGGCGCACGATCAGCTCCTTAGCCAGAGAAAGTCCGATACCGATGCCGCCTTTTTCCGCATGTCTGCCCCTGTAAAACCGCTCAAAAAGCCGAGGCAGATCCTCCTTTTCAAATCCTGCCCCCTCATCCCATATCAAAATCTCCGTATACAGGGGATTCTGCCCGTAAGAACAGTGAACGCAGCCCCCCGCATTGTGTTCCGCACAGTTTTTCATCAGATTCATGACCGCCTCCATAGTCCAGTCCAGATCCGCTTCTACTCTCATTTCCCCAAGCGCCGGTATGTCGACGGACACACCCGACTGCCCGAAGATCTCCAGCAGATTATCCGCCGCAAGCATAAGCAGGGTATAGACGTCCGTCTCCTCCCGCCTCAAGACGAGCGTACCTGCGTCCAGACGCGCCAAAAGCAGAAGGGCTTCCTCCAGATGCGTCAGCCTTGTAATCTGCCTTAAAATCTGCTCCTGCGTCTCTCTCTGCGCTCCCCCGTCCATAGTCTGCGCACACAGGGAAATCGCCGTGACCGGCGTCCGGATCTGGTGGGCGATATTGGACAGATTCCGGGCAAACTCATCTTTCGCCCGCACCGCCTCCTCCTTTGTCTGGTAAAGGTAAGTCACTGTCTTATATATCTGGTCTTCCAGTTTAGACAGCTCATCCTCCCCCAGCGCGGAAAGAACGGGCGCGTTTCCCATGTTGGCCTGCTCCAGATACTCGGTCAGCGCCTGCAGACGCTGCGCCATCCGCTTCTTTCGCCGGAAAAATCCGCCTTTTCCCGTCTTTTCTCCTCTCATAGCACATCCTCCATGCGGTAGCCCACGCTTCTGACCGTCTGCAGACATGCCGGCTGATGCAGCTTGTCCCGCAGACGCTTAACCGTCACCGTCAGCGTATTGTCGTTCACATAGTTTCCGTTTACGTCCCACACCTGTTCCAACAGCTTTTCTCTTGTCACGATTCTTCCCTTATTTCTCATCAGGCATAACAGCACCTGATATTCCGCTGCGCTTAAAAGTACCTCCCCCAAGCCGCAGGTAACGCGCATACGGTTTAAGTCCATTGCGATTTCGCCGCAGGACAGATACTGCCCGCTCACGTTCCCGCTTCTTCTAAGGAGGGCCTGCACTCTGGAGTACAGCACATCCAAATCAAAAGGCTTCACCACATAGTCGTCCGCCCCGCTCTCAAACCCGGAAACGATATCCGTGTTATCCCCCCGCACCGTGAGGAAAATAACCGGCAGTTCCTTCCAGTTTTCGCGAATCCACCGGCACAGACCGTCCCCGCGCCCGTCCGGCATGTTCCAGTCAAGCAGCACCATCGCCGGGAGACATGACGCTATCGCCTGTCTCATCTGCGAAAGCGTGCCGTATACCGACACTTTCATATTTTTCCGCTCCAGATATGTTTTCACCGGGCCCGCAATATCCGGATCATCCTCCGCATAATATATTTCCAGCATCCCGCCATCCCGCCTTTCTCCTTTTCTATCTTTCTGCTCTTCTGCCTTTATTCTGTATTATACCATACAAAAAGATAGGCATATGTCAATAAACATGCTATAATAAATACAATATTGTTGAAGGAGGGGAAAATCAACATGAAACTCTCGGATTTTATGGATATATCGCATTTACAGAAAATTCAGGATACTTTCTCGCAGGCCACCGGCCTCGCTGCAATTGCCGTCGACATGGAAGGCAATCCGATCACCAGAGGGAGCGGCTTCACTGACTTTTGTACGAAACAGACACAGGGATGTCAGGAAGGCGCCAAACGATGCCAGAAATGTACGGCAGCCGGTGAGGGCGTCTATGAATGCCACGCGGGACTTACGGAATTTTCCATTGATATCGACTTAAACGGTGAGAAATTAGGACGTTTAACCGGCGGACAGATTTTCTCACGGGAACCGGATGAGGAAAAACTCGCATCACTTGCTTCGGAACTTGGTATTGACTCCGGCGCATATATCCGTGCAGCCCACAAAGTACCTGTGCGTCCGGAATCTTCTATCCGCGCTGCCGTTTCCCTTCTGAATGATATGGTAAACATTCTGGTTGTGCAGGAATACATGAGCGCTACGGAATATAAAAAGATCCATGTATGGGAAGAGGAAATCGCAAACGCCACAAAAACCGTCACCCGGATCAAGGAAAACACCAGAGAGCTGGAAGCAATCGCTTCCAAGCAGACGATCATGGCGTTAAACGCTTCCATCGAAACCGCCAGAGTGGGCGCGGCCGGTGCAGGCTTCGGTATCATCGCGAAGCAGATGGGCACCTTCTCCAAGCAGTCCACGGAGATCTATAAAAAGATCACGCAGGACGCCAACCGGATCGCCGAGTCCATACATAAAATGAACGAAAGTTAATCTTTTCACGACACACAAAAGCTGTCCCCGTTTTCAGAGGACAGCTTTTATTTGTGATGAAAATTGCGACGATTTTTTCCTACACAACAATTTCCAGATACCCTACCATCTTAGCCATGTCAAACTCTTTGATCACGCCAAGATTGGGATCATAGTACTTTCCGTCATACCCTACAAGATAATGGCTGTATCTGCCCATGCGCTCCATGATGATCGTGCACTTGGGCAGCTCCACTTCTTTTCCAAGCGTATACACGATCTTATCCGCATGACGGATGCCCAGATACTCAAGCGTAACAATCATCTTGCTCATGTTCGCCTGCCACTCCCTGCACTTCATAATGTCGCATGCCTCGTCCAGCGTGGTACCCGCAATCATGGCGATACAGGACTGTCCGCACAGGCCGTCCCATGGCTGTGTCACCAGCTCCACCCCTTCAATTTTACGGATCGGATGCTCCACACTGTAAGGACTGTCCCCGATTCTTCCCATGACATTTCCCACGATCTCAATGGAAATCAGGTATTTCTTGCCAAGCTCCACCCTATTGAGCGTATCCTGACTTACAGGGATATCATAATACCCCTGCCCCTTCGGCAGAAGATCGCAGATAAAGCACACGTCGTCGAAGCAGACCCGCACCGGCGCGTCCCCCACCTTCTCACATACCTCCCAGACATTGAAGGGCACGGAGATGGCATTTTCATTCTCCCGAAATTCTACAGTACCTTCAAATTCGTATTTCATGTCGTAACCCTGCCTTTCCCTTTATTTGTATTTCATGGTTATTCCGTATCTTCCTCTTCCTTTGGCGTCTCAAAGCTGATGTTCATATCCACATCGCCCTTGATGCCGTCCACCTTCCCCTTGTTGGTGTACTGCCAGATCTTAAAGTCATAGGGGAAATAGTACGCCTCGTCATAGTAGGCAAACCACTTGTCATATTCCTCCAGCTCCTCTATGTCAAGAAGCAGCGTAAAGGTCTTTAGATTGCCATAAATCATGGGCGTATATCCGGCCTCCCTGACCTTCTCGCAAAAGGCGATGCAGTATTTCGTCCGCTCCCCGCTGGTGAGGTCATTTCCTCTGGCGTTCGAGCTCGTCACCGCCTCCACGTCAATCACCACCGGATATGTCACCTTGTAGGGCGCAATGGACTCGATCACAAACTCTGCCTCCTCCTCGGCTTCCTCCTCACTCATGGCCTGCGTAAAGAAGTACACGCCCACGTCAATATCGTTTTTCAACGCCCCTTCTATGTTGTCAGAAAAGGTTTCGTCCTCCAGAATCTCCCCCTCGGTATAACCCCGGATGCCAAGACGGATGAAGGCATAATCCACTTCGTCCGCCGCCACCTTATCCCACTCGATTTTGTCCTGATATCTGGAAACGTCTATGCCCTTTCGGGAAGCCCGCTCACCATCCACATAATAGTGCATGACACCGTCCCCGTCCGCCATAAAGGCGTCCGGATCGTATGTATTTTTGGCAAGCGCCTCCAGAATCGGAAAGAAATAATACCTTCCGGCGTCCGCCACCACGACCTCATTCGGGAAAAATTCCCGGAGCATCGCCGTCGTTCCCTCTCCGGAAGTCATAAAATCTTTTATGGCGTCAAGATAACTCTCCTTCACCTCTTCGCCGGTTTTCTCCTTCTCTTCCTCCACCGCACTCTCAATCAGGGCGTCCACCTCCGCCTGATTGTAGGCGGCCTCCTCTTTCAGGCGGATGGCCTCCAGCTCACTCATAACCGCCGTGTTCTTCTGCTGGATCGCCCGGTACTGGAACACCATGACCAGACAGACCGTTACCGCCGTCAACGTGACGATACAGAGGAGAATGGAGCCTGCGAGGATACTGTTCTCACTTCTCCTTCGTTTCTTCCTGCTGCGCTTTCCCTGCGAATGATTCTCCTGCATAAACTCTCCTTTTATATGCGCATACCGCTACACGCGCTCACTAAAGTAGCTTTTGTACCCTTCCCCAAACACCTCTGTCGCGCTTGTGATAATCATAAAGGAATTGGGATCCTCCTGTTTTACGATTTCCTCCGCTCTGGGCGATACATGCTTTTTCATCACACACATAATCACCCGCTTGTTATCTCCACTATATGCGCCCTGCCCTTTTATATATGTCACGCCGATATCCAGATCCGCCAAAAGCCGCCCGGCAATTTCCTCCGCCCTGCTGCTGATGATATACAGAAGCTTCGCCTCGTCCCTGCCATAAAGCACAAGGTCCATCACCACGGATGTGCAGATGGCGGAAATGGCCGCGTAAAGCGCGGCGTTCAGATCCCGGAATACGATGCCGGAAAGGGTCACTACCATTGCGTCCGCAGCAAAAAAGAGTTTGCCTGTTTTCAAATGCGGAAAACGAAGCCTGAGCGCTTTGACAATAATATCCATACCGCCCGTGGTCGCCCCCGCACGGAAGATCACGCCGATGGATACGGCTGTCAGGCTGCCGCCCACCAGAGCCGCCAGAAGGATATCGTCCGTCGCAGCCCCATATGCCGACAGCACATTCGTAAAAAAGGAAATCAGCGCCGTCGCATAAATCGTGGACACCGTAAGCGCAATTCCGAATTTCCAGACCGCGAAAATCAGGATCGGTATATTGATCAGCATAATCAGGGTACCCGTGCCGACAGGAAGCAGCCTGCTCAAAATAATGGCAATACCTGTCACACCGCCCGGCGCCATATTATTGGGATCGGTAAAGAGACTGACCCCGACGGCATAAACAAATGCCGCTAACGTTATAATAACATATTTCTTCATTTTCTGCATGAATATGAATCCTGCCTTTTTTGTTTATATCATATCCATCTAAAAAACATACCATTCGCAGTGCAGGCTCGAAAAACCTGCGGTTTTCCCCGCTCGCGGGCTTCGGCGGCTTTATATACTCGCCCGCACGAGCTTGGGCTGATAACCGTTGTCCTCGAGCGCCTTGATGATCTGGTTTTTGTGCTCCGTGCCGTATGCCTCCAGCGTGATCCGAAGCTCCACTGCCGCATTGCGGTTGATGGAGACGAACTGATTATGCTCCAGTTTGATCACGTTGCCGCTCTGTTTCGCAATCACATCCGCCACCCGGGACAATTCACCCGGCTTGTCCGGCAAAAGCACCGACACAGTGAAAATCCGATCACGAAGCACAAGCCCCTGCTGTACCACGCAGGACATGGTGATCACGTCCATGTTGCCGCCGCTTAAGATGGAAACGATCTTTTTATTCTTTACATCCAGATGCTTTAATGCCGCCACCGTGAGAAGTCCGGAATTTTCCACCACCATCTTATGGTTTTCCACCATATCGAGAAACGCCACCACCAGCTCCTCGTCCTCCACGGTGATGATATCATCCAGATTTTTGCTCACATAGGGAAAAATCTTTTCACCCGGCGTCTTCACCGCCGTGCCGTCCGCAATGGTATTGACCTGCGGCATGGTCTGTACTTTTCCCGCCTTAATGGACGCCTGCATACAGGCCGCGCCCGCAGGCTCCACGCCGATCACTTTGATTTTCGGATTTAAGAGCTTCGCAAGCGTAGATACGCCTGTGGCCAGACCGCCGCCGCCGATGGGCACCAGAATATAGTCCACCAGCGGAAGCTCTTTTATGATCTCCATGGCGATGGTTCCCTGTCCTGTAGCCACGTCCAGATCATCGAAAGGATGTACAAAGGTATAGCCGTTCTTTTCAGCCAGTTCCAGCGCATGGGCGCAGGCCTCGTCATACACGTCCCCGTACAGAATCACTTCCGCCCCGTGACTCTTGGTACGGTTTACCTTAATCAGAGGGGTTGTGGTGGGCATCACGATCACCGCCTTCACCCCGTAACATTTGGCCGCATAAGCTACGCCCTGCGCGTGATTTCCGGCGGAGGCTGTAATCAGCCCCTTCTCCCGCTCCTCATTCGTCAATGTGCTGATCTTATAGTAAGCGCCCCTGAGTTTATACGCTCCCGTAAGCTGCATATTTTCCGGTTTCAGATAAACCTTATTTCCGGTCTGCGCACTGAAATAATCGCTGTACACAAGCTTTGTCTCCGAGGTGACCTCCTTCACGACTTCATAGGCTTCCTCAAACTGATCTAATGTCATTGCTTCCATCCCCTCTGTACCTCCTTACTGCTGTCTCTATGCGCATTTCAACTGTGAATACTGCTACTGCTCTTCCTCTTCCTTCACATCAAAAAGCGCATCCACAAACTGCTTCGCGTCAAACTTCTGTAAATCCTCGATAGATTCTCCCACGCCGATATACTTCACCGGAATCTGTAATTCCGACTGGATGGCCACCGCGATGCCGCCCTTGGCCGTCCCGTCTAACTTCGTCAGGATTATGCCGGTCAAATCCGCCACCTCGCCAAACTCCTTCGCCTGCTGCAGCGCGTTCTGTCCGGTCGTGCCGTCCAAAACAATCAGATTCTCCCTGTGAGCGTCCGGAAATTCCCTGTCGATAATGCGGTTGATCTTTTTCAGCTCCTCCATCAGATTCTTTTTATTGTGAAGCCGCCCTGCCGTATCGCACAAGAGCACATCCACGTTTCTTGCTTTCGCCGCGTTCACCGCGTCGAAAATCACACTCGCCGGGTCCGCGCCCTCCGCGCCGCCGATCATGTCGACTCCCGCACGGGCCGCCCACTCCGACAACTGCTCACCCGCCGCCGCGCGGAACGTGTCCGCCGCCGCGATCAGCACCTTTTTCCCCTGTCCCTTTAGCTGTGCCGCAAGTTTGCCCACCGTGGTGGTCTTTCCCACGCCGTTGACGCCTATCACCATCACCACCGACCGCTCGTTCTCAAAATCATAGGCGGTCTCTCCGGCTTCCATTTGTTCGCTGATGCTGTTGATCAGATGTTCCCTGCAGGCCGCCGGCTCCTTGATATGCTTTTCCCTGACCTGCTTTTTCAGCCGCTCTAAGATCTCTTCGGTGGCATTCACACCGATATCCCCCATGATGAGAATTTCTTCCAGCTCCTCATAGAAGTCGTCGTCAATATTGGAAAATCCGCCAAACACAGAATCCATGCTGTGTACGATATTGTCCCTTGTCTTGGTAAGGCCCGCTTTCAGCCTGCTAAAGAACCCCTTTTTTTCTTCTCCCATATCCTGCCTCTCTTCAATCCCGGAGAATGTACTTCTCACTCTAATTCTTTGTCGATCAGATTGACGCTCACCAGCGTGGAAATTCCCTTCTCCTGCATGGTAATGCCGTAAAGTCTGTCCGCCTTCTCCATCGTGCCGCGCCTGTGCGTAATCACGATAAACTGTGTGCTCTTCGTCAGCTTATGCAGATACTTGGCAAACCGCGTCACATTGTTCTCGTCAAGCGCCGCCTCGATCTCGTCCAAAAGACAGAATGGCGAAGGTTTCAGATTCTGTATCGCAAAGAGCAGACAGATCGCCGTAAGAGACTTCTCCCCGCCGGACATCTGCATCATATTGACCAGTTTCTTGCCGGGCGGCTGCGCGATCACGAGGATGCCCGCCTCCAGCACGTCCTCCTCCTCGATCAACTCCAGGGAGCCTTTGCCGCCGCCGAACAGTTCCTTGATCACCTTGTCGAACTCCCGGTTGATCTGGGCGAATTTTTCGTTAAACTGTTTCCGCATGGAAGTGTCCAGCTCCTCAATAATGCCAAGCAGCGTTTTCTCCGCTTCCACCAGATCGTCATGCTGCGTCTTTAAGAACGTATACCGCTCCATCAGATTGCGGTAATCCTCGATGGCGTTTACGTTCACATCGCCGAGCTTTCTGATCGCATCCTTTAAATTGCCAATCTCCCGCTTCATTGCCGGCAGATCGGTCATCTCCTCATTCTTTAAGCCTTCCGCGTCGGAGAGGGTGATCTCATACTCATCCCACATATAATTGATCTGGGACTCGATAGATTCCTCCATCCGCTCCTTCTGCGCGTTCAGACGGTATACTTCCTTGTCCAGCGCCGTCATACGCTGGGAAAGCTCTTCTCTCGTGCCAAAGAAGTTTTTCTGCTTTCCGGAAAGCGTCTCCTTTGTCTCCACGTCCTCTTTCAGTTTGATCTCCGCCTCTGTCTGCGCCGTGTGGGAAGCCGCGATGGTTCTCTCGATCTCAAGAATACTCTCTTTCTTGCGCTCCACTTCCTCCTTGCCCAGATGCAGACCTTCTTTCACCTCATTCAGCTCTGTCTGATACCGTTCTCTCTCTCCGTCCACGCGCTCCAGATTCTGCCGTTTAAAGTCGGCGTTCTGCCGCATCTTTTCCACTTCCACATCCCATCCGGCCATCCGGGATGCCTGCCCGGATTCCAGCGTCCGCTTTTCCTCAAGCTGCGCCTGAAATTCGGCGATCTGAATCTCCACGCTCTTTTCAAGCGCCTCGGAGTCGGACAGCTCCTTAGCCGCCGCCTCCTTGCCTGCCCTGATCTCGCCGATCTGGGTTTCGATATCCTGCTCCTCCGTCTTTAACTCGCCGAACCCTTCCGCGGTCTCGCTCTTTTTTTCCTCCGCCTGCATCACACTCATTCTGGCGGTGTTCTGCTCGATAAATTTCCGCTGGATCTGTCCTTTGATATCCTCGATCTCCAGACGCATTTTATTGCGGCCGCGCTTGGTTTCTTCGATCTCATTTAAGATCTGGTCAATCTCCTTCACATACTGCTTTACTTTTTTCTCTAACTCCTCCATCTCTCTGCGTCTGCCGAGCAGATTGGAGTTGTTCTTAAACGCGCCGCCGCTGATGGCGCCGCCGGGCACCAGAAGTTCTCCCTCCAGCGTAACCATACGGATGCCGTAATCAAACTTTCTGGCGATCTTTACCGCATTGTCCACGTTGTCGACAACCATAATGCGGCCCAGCATGGCCTTGGCCACATTTTTATACTTTTTGTCAATCTTCACAAGCGCATCCGCCATCCCTACCACGCCAGGCTCTTTAAGCGCATCCGGATTTTTAAACTCCTGCGGACGGGTAATGCTTGTCAGCGGAAGAAAAGTGGCGCGCCCGGCTCTGGCCTTTTTCAGGAAGCCGATCATCCGCTTGGCAGTCTCCTCATCCTCCGTCACGATGTTCTGTATATTGCCGCCCAGCGCTGTTTCGATTGCCGTCTCATACTTCGCCTCTGCCTGAATGATATCCGCCACAACGCCGATGATGCCCTTTTCCGATTCCTTTTTCTCCATGACGGCTTTGACGCTGCCGCCGTAGCCTTCGTAGCGCTCCGTCAGGTTAGAAAGGGCCTCCAGCCTGGACTTCTGCTGGTGGTATAACACCTGCGTGTCCCTAAGCTTCTGATCCTTTCCGGCCAGCTCGTCCCGCACACCGGCAAGACGCTCCTCCATAAGCTCCTGCTGCTCTGTCAGATCCTTAATGGAGGCGGTGATGGCCTCAAACTCCTCCTCCAGTTTTTTAATCGTCTCTGTCTGCTCTGCCTCGTCGGACTTGGCACGGAGAAGTCTGGAATTAAGCTCCGCCTTCCGGATGTTCACCTGCTCCAGCATGGTGTCAAAACGCCCCAGTCTGGATTTGATGGTAGCGCGGTTATTCAGCGCCTCTATAATCGTATTCTTTCCGCTTTCGATATGATTATTTAAGGTTTCTATCTCGCTCTGGGTTTTCTCCAGAAGCTCTCTGGCTGCCGTCCGCTCCTCCTCGAGAGCCGTCAGTTTTTCGTCAATCTCCTGCTTTTGCGCAAGGATGCTTTCTCTCTCTTTATCCCTCTCGGCAAGCTGTCCGCTAATGCTGTTAATCCGCGTCTGCAAATGCTCCTCGTTGCCCTCCGCCGAGTGAATCTGCTCCTTTAAAACGTTGATCTCGCCCTCCAGCTTGGAACGCATCACGCCGGTATCCGTGAGGGTAGCCCTCGCCGCCTCAATCTCCGCGTCCAACTGCTCGATACGGCTCTGGATCCGCTCGTACTCCTCCTTGGTGGACTCGTATTTTCCGGTTGTCTCCTGCAAATCACCGGACGCAATCCGCAGCTTTTCATCCACGTCCTTAAGCTGTCCCGTGATCCGCACGTTTTCCAGCAGAAAAACGTTGACGTCAAGCGTCTTTAATTCCTCCTTCTTACGAAGGTAAACCCTGGCCTTCTCCGCCTGCTTTTCAAGCGGCCCCGTCTGCTTTTCAAGCTCCGCCAGTATATCGTTCACGCGCAGTAAGTTCTGTTTTTCCGCCTCCAGCTTTTTCTGCGCCGCATACTTTCTTCTCTTAAATTTTACAATACCGGCCGCCTCATCAAAAAGCTCCCTGCGCTCCTCCGGTTTCCCGCTCAGAATCTTATCAATCTGCCCCTGTCCGATGATGGAGTAGCCTTCCTTACCGATACCGGTATCATAAAACAGTTCATTGACGTCTTTCAGACGGCAGGGCGTGCCGTTTAACATATACTCGCTCTCCCCGGAGCGGTACAGCCGCCTCGACACCGTCACCTCGTCGAAATCAATGGGGAGCTGGTGATCGGAATTGTCCAGAGTAATCGCCACATAAGCGTAGCCTAACGGCTTCCTCAGCTCTGTCCCGGAAAAGATCACATCCTGCATGGATACGCCGCGAAGCTGTTTGATCCGCTGCTCGCCTAACACCCATCTGACCGCGTCGGCCACATTACTCTTGCCGGAACCGTTCGGCCCCACGATTCCCGTTATGCCGTTGTGAAACTGAAACTTAATTTTATTTGCAAAGGATTTAAACCCGTGTACCTCTATACTCTTTAAATACATATGTTACCTTTCTTTTCTTGCAAGAAGCGCCTGATATGCCGCCTGCTGCTGCGCGGCCTTCTTGGAATGGCCGGTTCCCCATCCCACCTTCTTTTCTCCCACATAAGCCTCCACCTCGAAGGTTTTATCGTGCTGCGGTCCGTCCTCTTTCACGAGTTCATAGCGAAGCGCGCCCTCGTTCCCCTGCTGCACAAGCTCCTGCAATATCGTCTTGGCGTCATAAAAAAGCTGCTTATGTTCTAAGTCCGAAAGAATAAAGCGGTGAATAAAGGCTGACGCTTCCTCCAGTCCCCCATCCAGATAAATGGCGCCGATCACCGCCTCCATCACGTCAGAGACGATAGAGTCTCTGGTTCTCCCCCCTGTGGCCTCCTCTCCCTTTCCGAGAAGAATATGCTGCTCCAGAGAAAAGTCCCTCGCACAGTAAGCAAGCGCCGGTTCGCAGACCATAGATGCCCGCAGTCTGGTCAGTTCTCCCTCCGGCGTCTCCTCCCGTTCCCGGAAAAGAAAATCGCTGCTCACAAGCTCCAGCACGGCGTCTCCCAGAAATTCCAGCCGCTCATAATCCGCGTATTTGTTAATTCTCATCTCGTTGGCATATGAGCTGTGGGTAAGCGCCCGCCGCAAAAGTGTTTTATCCCGAAACCGATATTTTATTTTTTCTTCCAGTCTGTCAAACGCTTCGTCCGTCATAAAAATGACCATGCCCTTTCCCGCCCCGCGAATCCGTGCGGAGAATGCCCGTACTTTTGGCATTCTCCTGTGCGCGATTTAGTACTGCTTAACGAAGCCGCCTCTGCTGCTGCGTTTTAGAAGTACTTCTCGCACGTGGAAAAGCCCCTTCCTCATCAGAAAGGGCCAACCGCTTACTCCCTGCTGCTTTTAATCAGCTCTGCCGCTTCGCCCACCGTCGCGATGCGTTCCGCCTTCCCGGCAGGTATTTCAATCTGAAAGGCATCCTCAATTCCCATGATAATCTGGTATACATCCAAAGAATCCGCCCCCAGATCCTCCAGAAAGGTGGTCTCTTCCGTGATCTCCTTAGGGTCTACACTCAAAACCCCCGCTATCACTTCCCGTAATTTTTCCAGTTCCATCGTAAAACAAACCTCTCCGCTTTCTAAAGCGTCTCCCTCTATCGGTATCTTTCTGTTTCCATCCGCACGGAACATGCCGCATTTCAGGCATACTCCCGGGTAAAGCCCTTTTTAATTCACTCTCTCCCGGATTTTTTCGCTGATCTTCTGCTCCGTAAAGGCAATGCACTGTAAAATAGAATTTTTTATCTCGTTCGCTTTTGAACTGCCGTGGGTTTTCACCACCAGCCCTTTCAGTCCCAGAAGCGGCGCACCGCCGTACTGCTCCAGATCAAAAGCTTTCAATGTCTTTTTCAGCGCGGGCTTTACCAAAAGTGCGCCGATCTTGCTGCGAAGTGTAGACATCATGCCCTGCTTCACTTTGCCAATCAGCGTCAGCCCAACGCCCTCATATGTCTTCAATATCACATTTCCCACAAAGGCCTCGCAGACGATAACATCCGCCGCCCCCGCCGGAATGTCCCTCGCCTCCACGCTGCCGATAAAGTTGATGTCAGAGCAGTTTTTGAGAAGCGGGAAAGTTTCCTTCACAAGCGCGTTTCCCTTTTCCTCCTCCGCGCCGATATTCACAATACCGACCTTCGGATTTTTCACTCCCATCACATATTCCATATAAACCGAACCCATTTTCGCAAACTGCACCAGATGGGACGGTCTGGCATCCACATTCGCACCGCAGTCGATCAGAAGCGAACATCCTGTCGCCGTAGGAATGAGCGGTGCAAGGGGCGGTCTCTCCACGCCCTTAATCCGGCCCACAATCACCTGTCCGCCCACCAGCGTCGCGCCGGTGCTTCCCGCGGACACATAGGCATCACAGGTACCGTCCTTCACAAGGTTAAGCGCTTTCACAAGCGAAGAATCCTTCTTCTTCCGTATCGCCATCACCGGCGGCTCCGCCGTCTCGATGATCTCGGAGGCATGAACCACCACAATCCGTTCCTTCGGATATGTATAACCGGCAAGCTCCTTTTCCAGAACATCCTGCTTTCCCACCAGATATACCTGTATCTTGCCGCTCTCGTTTACCGCCTCCACAGCGCCTTTTACCGTCTCCACCGGCGCGTTATCGCCGCCCATGGCATCCACGGCCACTTTAATCCATTCGCTCATACGCAACCTTCCGTTTCTTCTAAGCCTGTTTTCCGGCTATGTTTGAATAGTTATAATATACTAAATCCGCCCATAAAAATCAAGGCTCTTCGAGAGGTTCCCGAAAAGCCCGTGCACATCGATTAATCAACTGCGATGATTTCTTTTTTGTTGTATGTTCCGCATTTCTTACATACTCTGTGAGGCACCATCAGAGCGCCGCACTTGCTGCATTTTACCAAAGTAGGAGCAGTCATTTTCCAGTTTGCTCTTCTCTTATCTCTTCTAGCTTTAGAAGATTTGTTTTTAGGACAAATAGACATCGTTACACCTCCTTATCCGCTTCAAAAATATCTTTGATCGCCGCCATTCTGGGATCGGGAACAAACGTATCACAACTGCATGTCCCCGTATTCAGATCCCTGCCGCATGTGGGGCAGATCCCCTTACAATCCGGCTTACACAGAATCTTCATAGGCCAGCTTGTCACTATCTCACTGATCAGCAAGTCTTCTACATTCAACTGAAAGCCTTCCATGAATAGCTGTTCCTCATAAACCAGAGGATCAGCCGCCATATCCGGCGCCCACACTTCTCTCGTAAAGCAGATCTCCCGCTTCTCCTCCACAGGCTTTAAACATCTGTCACAGCCCGCGGAAAAAACGAACGCCGCTTTTCCTTCGATCCGTGCCCTGCCTTTCCCTGTGTTTGTAAAAACAAAGCGCACCGGTGATGAAGCCGACACCGGATATTTTTCCCCGCCGACGGAAACTTCTTCAATCTGCGCCTCCGCCTGCATGGAAACAACTCTGTCTTCGTTTGTAAGCACATCTGTCAGGTTCACGAACATAGCAGACTCCTATCCACACTCAAACAATTATACATATGGCACCCCGGTTTGTCAACCGATAATTTAACGTATGCAATGAGCCGGGCGAAGCAGCGGCAGTATCAGCCGTTGGGAGCTTGCTCGCATAAGGCTGTATACCGCCGCTGCTTCATCGGGCGAATGCCCGATAGCTCCAGGCTCTGCCTGGAGCGCAGACCGGCTGCTCAGACGGAAAACTGCTCCACACCGCCTACCAGATGATCCACATCGCCCTTCAGATCTTCTACCATTTCCTTTGATCTGGCCACAATCTGACCAAGCTCCTCCGTCATGGCGGAAGTCTCCTCGGAAGAAGCCGCATTGTCCTGCGCCAGACTGTTTAACGTGTCAAGCACTGTAGTAATGCCCTGCCTCTGTCTCTCGATTTCCTCTGTCATTTCTTCGATGTTCACGATGGACGCCATGCACTGATCCAGATTCGCATACAGCTCGTTAAAGATGCGCTGTGTATCGTTCAGTACGTTCACCTGACGTTCTACCGTTCCGTTCACCTTGTCCATAATCTGCAGCGACTGTACCGACTTGCTGACCAGATCATTAATGATATTGGAGATCTGGCTCACCGACTGCGCCGACTGGTTCGCCAGCGCACCAATCTCTGTAGCCACCACCGCGAAGCCCTTGCCGCTCTCCCCCGCGCGGGCTGCCTCTATGGACGCATTCAGCGCCAGCAGATTGGTCTGATCCGCAATCGCGTCAATCAGTCCCGCCGCCTGCTTGATGGCATCCGCCGCCTCGTTTGTCGCCTCAGCCTGCTCGTGCATACTTACCACGTCTTCCTTCGTGCGCATATTCGCCTGCACCAGCTCCTTAAGCTTGTCGGAGCATTCCTGACTCAGCTTCTTCATGGAATCGGAGTTATCGCGCAGATCCGCCACTTCCCTGGTCGTTCTGTCGATCCCTTCCGCAATTCTGTTGACTTCGCTGGTAGCGTCCGACGTGGAAGCCGCCTGCGCGGTAATGTTCTTAGCGATCTCCTCCACCGCGATATCCACCTCTCCGATGGATTTCTCCATCTGCTGGAAGCTCTCGTCAAACTCCACCGTCATGCCCTCAACCTTGTGGGCAGTGCCCGCAATAGCCATGATAAGACTGTGAATTTTTTCTCTGGCCGTGTTCAGGCTGTCCGCCGCCACGCCCATCTCGTTTCTCTGCTTCACTTCCACATCCGCCGTCAGGTCACCCTCGGAAATGCTGACCGCAAAATCTTTCACCCTGCGAAGCGGCACTACCAGAAACTCACCGACGATAAAGGATACCACTACCGTAATGATCAGCAGTACGACGCAGCAGACTGCCATAAGAATGCAGGAATTTATAAATTCTTTGACAATCGAATCCTTGATCCCCTGCATCTCCTGCTCCATGTCATCCACATAATTTCCTGTGGAGATTGCCCAGCCCCAAGGCTCGAAATAGCCGGAATAAGCTACCTTCGGCGCAACGGTCACACCGTCCGCCTTCGTAAAGTAAAATTCATTGTAACCGCCCTTGTCCGCAGATTGGCAGACTTTCATAATCGACTGTATAATCATGATCCCGTTCTGGTCTTCCAGATCATAACGGTTGTTTCCTTCCTGCTCCGGAAGAATCGGATGCATGACCAGTATGTAATCCTTATCATCTATCCAGAAATAGCCGCTGTCATCATCCCTGTAACGCATGGCGCGGACGATTTCCGCCGCCTCTGCCTTCGCCTCTTCCTCCGTCAGCGTCCCTGCTGCCGCCTTGTCATACTCCGCCTGCAGGATCGCCAGCACGCTCTGTACCTGTGACTTAATCTCTGTCCGGTAGCCGTCGTCCTTCGCCTTCGCATACTCATCGTAGGCGCCATTGGAAATATTCCGGATGGTCATAACGCCGATCAGTCCTACCACCACCCCGATGATAATGCCGAGCGTCGCGCATACCAGAATCAGCGTTGTCTTCAAGCTCTTGGTTCTACCCTGTTTCTTATCCAATTTCCTCACATCCTTCCCCATAAGTCTATTCACAAAAACAACATTATTATACTCCTTTTCCGTCATTTTTTCAAGCATTGCGCACAAATCCGACTCCCGGAATTACAAAAACGTCTCCCATTTTGAACAAATATTTTTCCGTCCTCTGTGTTTCGGCTGTATTTTATGATATAATGGGCGCAAAACAAAATTTCCACGGTATATGTTAGCAGGGAGGATTTCAATTATGTATTATTTCACAGACGACTGCCTGATCGGTGTGGAGAAAATCGACAGCGAACACAGGGAGCTTTTCCGGATTATAAACGAAACGCAGGAATTGCTGGATAACCAGGTTTTAAACGACAAATATGACCGCATCATGGAAATGGTAGGGCGGCTGGAAGAATACGCGGAAGAGCATTTCCAGCATGAAGAGGATTATATGGAAAGCATCCGCCACCCGGAGCTTTCCCTGCAAAAGAAGCAGCACCTCTTCTTCCGCGACAAAATCAACGGCATCACAAACTCCTTCTCCTCCGACAACGCCCAGCAGGAAATGCTTGACGATCTGCTCCGGTATCTCGTGACATGGCTGTACCGCCACATCATCAGCTCCGACCTGATGATCGGCAAATTAAGGCCGTCGGAGGAAAGATGCGCGCCGGAGTTTACCGACTCCTATTTAACCAATATCCCTCTGATCGACAAAGAGCACCGGGAGCTGTTCCGCATCATCGGGGATGTGTACCGCGTCATGACGGATGATATGGCCTTTGACAAGTACGACGAAATCGTCCACCTTTTGGAGGAGCTTAGGGACTATACCAAATTCCATTTTCAGGACGAGGAGCTTTATATGGAAAGCATCCGCTATGAGGGGCTGGAGGCGCAGAAACGGGCGCATGAGGCTTTTGTATCAAGACTGGAAGATATGGATCTGAACGCAATCGACGAGAACCAGCAGGAGACGCTGGAAGACCTCATGGAATTTCTCACAGAATGGCTGATCAACCACATATTACACAGCGATAAGAAAATCGGAGCAGGGGCGTTAAGTTAGCGCCCCTCTTTTTATTTTATAGGAAATTGCGACAATGTAAACCATTTAAGGAGAATGCGAAGCATTCTCTGAATCGTCGCTGTCTGGCGACGATTTTTTATGCGGCAGGCCGACAGATTCTGATATTGCCGGCCGGCCGCGTCTTCTATTCCGCAGCCGGCTCCGGTTTGGAATCATCCACGAATGCCCAAAACGCAGGCTTTTTCTCATAATCTTTATCAAAGAGCAGCGGGCACTGCACTCTTGTGCCGTCTGCCGAACCGCCCGCGGCGTTTGCGCTCTGCAGCCATGAATGACGATCGTCCGTTCCCCAGAACACGATGGCCGTGATCGGCACGCCCTCCTGTTTTAAACTTTTCACCGCATCATAGAGAGATTTGTATACGTCCGCCTGTTTCTGATACTCCTCCTCCATATCGGTTCCGTCAAAGCCTGCGCTGGCTTTCAGATCAAGCTCCGTAATCTGGATCTCATCTACAACCGCCGCATATTTTCTGACGCTCTGCTTAAACAGGACGTCAGAAAAATTCATGTCGTAATGTCCCTGCATACCCATGCCGTCGATCCGCGCTTCCGGATTTGACTTGATCTGTTCAATCAATTTGCAGATGCCGTCCGACTTTTTGGGATTGATATCGTTATAGTCGTTGTAAAATAGTCTGATGTGTGCGGGCGCATACCGGTTTGCGTACACAAAGGCCCATTCCACATAGTCGAAGCTGTAAAACACACGAAACCAGGAAGAGTCGGTGCGCATACCGCCGTCGGTGTCATTTACCGCCTCGTTCACCACATCCCACGCGTAGATCATCCCCTTGTATTCGCTGTCCTCACCCTCATAGTGCTCCATCACCTGTCTGATATAGTTTTCCATGCGGGCAAGCATGGTCTGCTTGTCCACATAGGGTTTATCCACATTATACTCCTCGTGGAAGAACCACTCCGGCGTCTGGGAATGCCATACCAGCACATGTCCCCTGACCATGATCTTCCTCCCGTCCCTGCCCTCGGTGTCGTTGTACGCCTTGATTTCCTTAAGCATCATATCGGGAACCGTAAACGAAAGAACCGGAAACCCGTCCTCCCCGATCACCGGCTTATTCCCAAGGAGGGTGTCCGGCTTCATTTCATTTTCCATGGTAACGCTGTTAAACTGCTCCTTCACAATGGCCATTCTCTCCCCGTCGGAAAGAGCTGCCATCGGTACACAGACGCCCGCCCTGCCGCCAAAGGCTTCCGCAAACGCATACCGCAGTGTCTCTTTGTCCTGTGCATCCCACTCCCACTCCTGCGGGTCCTGCACGGTGACGGTTTCCTGCTCCGGTAACGCGCCCTGCTCCTGCGCTCCGTCCGCCGCCTCTGTTGTTCCTGACATCTGCGCATCCGCTGTCTCCGCTGTCTGCGCACTGTCATTGCGCATGCCGCTGTCCCCACTGCATCCGGCAGCGGCAAAGGCCATACCTGCCATTGCCAGTACGGTAACCATCTGTTTCATACGCCCGTCTCTTTTCATTTCCCCTCTCCTTTACCCCTCATTTTCGTTTCCGTGCCCGAACACGCTCCACTACTTACGACTGTAAGGCAAAGACAGGCTTTCTTCTTTACAAATGTTGCCCTGATAACGCCACTTATTGCTCTATTGCAGGCGCCGGACGACGATTTATCCATTCTCCTTTGTCAGACTGCCCTTCCGCCTGTCTGCTGATATTCCCTGAGTTTCCGGTTCAGGTTCTCGGATTCTCTTGCGTGTATTCTCCAGATGGCAAAGGAAACCACGGCAAAAACCACCAGAATCCCCAGAAGCATAACCGCCAGCATAGCGACATTTTCTATATCCATCCACCCAAACCAGTAACCGCTGCCCAGCACGACCACATTAATATACACATAGTGCAGCCCTATGTCTATCACTTCCCGCCTGCGGCTGATTTCCCGATACGGATGAATAAAGTTCCCCAGACTGCACACGAACGCCAATGCCAGAAGCTGCCAGAGGATATTCCCGTCAAGAAATGTACCCTGCGGCCAGAATACCTTGTTATAGGCCGCACAGACAAAGACGCTGCCTGTGGTAACCATACAGAAAGTCAGCAGCAGCTCCACCATTCTTTTTTTCATGCCTTCCGCCATATATAACCTCATTTCCGCGCCGTTTCCCGCGCTGTTTTTCTTTCACCGTCTCCGCTTCCTCTCATACCGAGTCTCTTTTTTAACGCTGGCACATACTGTCTGGATATCATCAGTTTTTCCCCGTTTCTCATATGCGCCTCAAAGCGTCCGCCGAAATCCGGCGCAAACTGTTTCACCTTAGCCAGATTGATAATCACCGATTTAGACGCACGGAAAAAGTCCGTATTGGCGTAAGCCTCCTCGATTTCGTACAGCTTGTATCTGACCTCGTACATGTCCTGCTCCAGATAAAGAAACACCTTGTTGTCCACAGCCTCAAAATAGTAGATATCTCCCGCGTCAATCTGTCTGATCTTATCGTTGTCCGTAACCGTAAATTTTCCCCGCCCTGTCTTTAACCCATGAATCATGCGAAGAAGGGATTCGTCTAAATCCCTGCACCTTACAATGATCTCTTCCTCCTCACCGGGCGCAATATCCTGTATTGTTATTTTCATAAATTTATTTCCCCCTTGCCACTCTCGCCGGATACCACCTCTGAAACCATGCCGTAAAAATCCCCATCAAAGCAGGAGCCACAGAGTTGATCAGCCCGGACAGGCTGCTTACCGCCGACCGCATCAGAAACCAGCTGATCATTGCCGTGACCAGATAAAGGATGCCCCAGAGCATGGTCAGAATGCGGTTCGTCTTGACAAAAAGCGAATTATTCAAGGCGTCATCCCCACCGTAGCCGTTCTTGGAATAATACGCCGTGAGCGGTATCCGACCTCGAAAGCAGGACGCCAGCCACATCACACCGAACGCCAGATAAGAGAAGGGCAGCATTATTTTCTCATCTGCCCCTGCCAGCATAACAACGGAAAATCCCGTCACCAGCGCACCGCTTAACACATCATACAAGGTTTTCTTATGCCGGTAACAGACAAGCGGCACAAGCGCACAGACGGCAAGGGTGAACAGGCATCCCGGCTGTTTGCTGACAGAAGCTGCCACCCAAAGGACGATCCACGGAATCAGAGTGATGTTCATATCCTCATTCTTCTGTTCCGAAGTCTCTTTCACCGGCTTAGACTGCGAACGGGAGCCGCCGAAATAATCGTCCCATTTCAACATCAGATTAAAGTCTCCCTTCACACGGTAAAGCCCCTGCATCATTGCCTCGTCTCCCCGGATCTCCCCCGCCGCAATCGAGCGCCATACGGTGACCGGCGTCTCGATTCTGGTGTCCGCCGTAAGGGAGCCGTCCGTGTAAACATGACTGCCGTCCTTTCCCAAAAGTATCTGATAACATTCCCCCACATCCGTGTAATCCATCTCCAGAACGATATCTTTTCCATTCCAGCTGTCCTTCCGATACAGCGCCGCCATCTGCCTTGTAAAGGTCAGCGTGTCCGACGGTGTCTGCGCGCTGCTCCCGTCTCCTGCCCCGGCTTCCTTATTTCCTGCCCCGGCGTCCTCTCTGGCAATTCCCCAGCTTGCGTCCGCGCAGGCCTCAAAGGTTTCCCGCGGCAGCAAAAGCTGCGAAAGCCGTTCCCTGCTTTCGGCGGAGATTCCACCGGACATGTATTCCCGTCCCGCCTGCTCCACGCCGGAAAGATACGCCCCCGTGACCGCGGACAGCTCCGGCACACGAAAAAGCTCCCCCTGCCCGCAGAAAATCGCCGTATAATTTTCCCGTCCGCAGAAATGATCGAAAAGACTGTACACACCGTCATAGTTTCCCTCTGCCGTGTAGAATCCACAGGTGGAAATCAGCACCGTTTTCTTCCCGCTCATATCATAGCGGTCCGGATGACCGCCGTTTCCGACCTGTCCTTCCGTCTCCTCCATAAACGGAAGAAGCATGGGGAGCTGACGGTCTATCAGATTTTTCATAGCGCCCGGCACCGTGTAATAATACAGTGGAAAACTCCAGATTGTGATATCTGCCCAGAGCAGATCCTGAATCACCTGCTCCATATCGTCTTTGATACAGCACTTGCCCGGTGTGCGGTTCCAGCACGAAAAACAGCCGAGACAGGGACGGATATCCATCCGGCAGACTTCCCGTTCCCGGATTTCTGCCGCCGCGTCCTCCTGCTTTACGCCCTTTAAAAATGCCTTCGTCAACTGATACGAATTGCTTTTCTCTCCTTTCGGACTCCCGTTTATCACCAGAATCTGCATAACCATCCGCCTCCTTTTTTCTTATGGGCTCATGGTAACGCACAGAAGACTTTCCGGCAATAACGCTGTCGGTAAGTGGTTCATTTTCGTGTGTAAGATACAATCGCGTCGGTTTCCCGCGCATAGAAAGACAGCCGCCACTGATTCGTAGTGACGGCCGCTGTACCTTTCATATTTCTATTTCACCAGCGCGAAAGTCTCCCTCGCAATCGCGAGTTCCTCATTGGTGGGAACCACAAGTGCCTTTACTTTTGAATCGGGCGTACTGATCTCCCTGTCCTCTCCGCGCACCTGATTTTTCTCCTCATCCAGTGTCATGCCAAGATACCCCAGATGCTCACAGACATGCTTTCTCACCAGGGGGTTGTTTTCACCCACACCTGCCGTAAAGCAGATCGCATCCACTCCGTTCATGGCTGCGGCGTACGCGCCGATATACTTCGCCACACGGTAGGAAAAAGCAAGAATCGTGCGAAGTCCTCTTTCCTCCCCTGCCACATAGGATTTCTCCAGATCCCTGAAATCCGAGGACAGGTTGTCGGAAAGCCCGAGAACGCCGGACTTCTTGTTCAGTATGGTCATCACCTCGTCGATGGTCTTATTCTCCTTATGGGCGATAAACTCGATGATCGCCGGGTCGATATCCCCGGAGCGGGTGCCCATAATCAGCCCTTCAAGGGGCGTAAGGCCCATGGACGTGTCCACGCAGCGCCCGTTCTCCACCGCGGAAATGCTTGCGCCGTTGCCAAGGTGGCAGACAATAATTTTCATGTCCTCATACTTTTTGCCGAGGATCTCCGCCGCTCTCTTTGATACATAGGAATGGCTTGTGCCGTGGAAACCGTATCTCCTCACCTTGTATTTCTCATAGTACTCGTAAGGCAGCCCGTACAGATACGCATGCTGGGGCATGGTCTGGTGGAATGCCGTATCGAACACGCCCACCATAGGCGTATCCGGCATCAGTTTTTTGCAGGCGTCAATGCCGATCAGGTTCGCCGGATTATGTAAGGGCGCCAGATCGTTACAGGCTCTGATCGCTTCGATCACTTCGTCCGTGATGATCGTGGACGACGCAAACTTTTCTCCGCCGTGCACGATGCGGTGTCCTACCGCCCCGATTTCATCCAGAGATTTCACCACGCCTGTCTTTTCATTCATCAGCGCGTTTAAGACAAGTTCAATCGCCTTGGTGTGATCGGGCATGGGCGTCACTGTCTCTTCCTTTTCCCCGCCCGCAGGCTGATAGACGATCTGGCTGCCGTCGATGCCGATGCGCTCGCAAAGGCCCTTGGCGATCTGCTTCTCCGTCTCCGCGTCGATAAGCTGGAATTTCAGGGAGGAGCTGCCGCAGTTGATAACCAAAATATTCATAAGTTTATTCTTCCTTTCTATTAAATCCGCAGTGCCCACTCGAAAAACCTTCGGTTTTCCTCGTTCGCGGGCTTCGCCCTATCGCTCCTTAATCTGCCAAAACTGCCTGCAAGCAGTCATTTTGTCATCTTTCGGAGCGCTTTAATCTGCTTTACCCCGCAGTGCCCACTCGAAAAACCTTCGGTTTTCCTCGCTCGCGGGCTGTCGCCCTATGCATCCGCAATCTGAAAAAATTGTCAGCAAGCTGCCATTTTTTCATCTTTCGTCTGCGCACTGCTCATAGCTGTCACGCAAGTTGTGCCTGCACAGCGGTGAGGGCTACTACGCCTACGATGTCCTGCCAGGAGCAGCCGCGGGAGAGGTCGTTTACGGGTTTGGCGATGCCCTGGAGCATGGGTCCGTAGGCTTCCGCCTTGCCAAGTCTCTGCACCAGTTTATAGCCGATATTGCCGCTGTCCAAGTTGGGGAAGATCAGCACGTTTGCCTTGCCAGCCACCTCGCTGCCGGGAGCCTTAGACTTGGCCACCTGGGGCACAAGCGCCGCGTCGGACTGGAGCTCTCCGTCTATGGTGAGGTGCGGGTACTGCTCATGGGCGATACGCGTCGCCTCCACCATCTTGTCCACCAGCGGATGCTTGGCGCTGCCCTTGGTCGAGTGGGACAACATGGCGATGATCGGCTTCACGCCTACCAGGCTCTTGAAACTCTTGGCGGAAGTGTCCGCAATGGCCGCAAGCTCCTCCGCCGTCGGGTCCTGATTCAGACCACAGTCCGCAAAGAGGAAAGTGCCGTTAGCCCCCAGCTCACAGTCCGGCACGTCCAGAATGAAGAACCCCGATACCAGTTTCACGCCGGGCGCGGTCTTTAAAATCTGCAGTGCGGGCCGCAGGGTATCTGCCGTAGCGTGACAGGCGCCGGCAACCATGCCGTCCGCGTCATTCGCTTTTACCATCACCACGCCGAAAGTCAGATAATCTTTCAGCAGGATCTCCCTCGCCTTCTCCGGCGTCATCCCCTTATTCTTTCTGATCTCATACAAAAGTTCCGTGTACTCCTCCAGCTTTTCGGTCTTTTCGGGGTCTATGATCTGCACACCGTCAAGCTCCACCTCCAGCCATCCGGCACCGTCCATAATCTTCTCCTCGTTCCCCACCATGATGATATCGGCGATCCCCTCCTTCACGATGTTGGCCGCCGCGATCAGCGTCCTTTTATCATTGGTCTCCGGCAGAACAATCGTCTTTTTATCACTTCTGGCCTTCTCTTTCATCAGATCAATATAAGACATAGCTATACCCTCCTTCTTTCTATCTTACATAATACCTAATTCCGCTTTCACAGACAAGTAATTTTCTGATCTGTTTGAAAGAAAAAACAATACAAATCCGACGTATTGTGATAAACTGGAAACAGGGGATGTATAACTATTCGGGGGAAAAAAAGCTATGAAAACGGTCGGAATTATTGCGGAATACAATCCGTTCCACAACGGACATGCCTATCATATCAGAAAAGCCAGAGAGCTCACACATGCTGACTACTGTGTTGTCGTTATGAGCGGTGATTTTGTCCAGCGCGGCGCACCAGCCATGATGGATAAATATCTGCGCGCCGAAAGCGCACTTCTTGGCGGCGCGGATCTTGTGATCGAGCTTCCCGTCTGCTATTCCATCAGCAGCGCAGAACATTTCGCCCGCAGTTCAGTGGCTCTCCTCGATAAGCTGGGTGTCGTCGACTCCCTCTGTTTTGGCAGCGAATGCGGTGACATCCGCGTGCTTACGGACTTCGCACAGGCGCTTTTGAACGAGGGGCCTGTCTTTAAAAAAACACTGGATCAGGAACTGCGCTCCGGCCACACCTACCCGCAGGCAAGAAATGTTGCGTTAGAAGCTTCCGCCCCCCATCTGACGTCCCATATCAACGTGCTAACCAGCCCGAACAACATTTTAGGGATCGAATACTGTAAAGCGCTCCTCTACTGGAAGAGCCGGATGGCGTCATATACGATCAAACGCACCGGCGCCTCCTACCATGACAACAGTCTGGACAGCGGCTTCTGTTCCGCACTGGCTATCCGGGAATCCCTGCGGCATACAGGCACATCGGAAAGCCTTGCCAGACAGATTCCTGCTGCCTCCTTAAAGCTGATGGAGGACGCCTACCTGAAATCATACCCTGTTTTTGCAGACGATTTTTCCCTCCTTGTACAGTACAGTCTTCTCACCGGAGAAAAGGAGGGTTTTGCGCATTATCCGGATATCGACAAAGAACTGTCGGACAGGATTATAAAACTCCTGCCGCAATACCGCGATTTCAGTTCCTTCTGCGATCTTTTAAAGTCCAAGAACCGCACTTATGTGAGAATCTCCAGAAGTCTGATGCATATCCTGCTCGGCATCCACAAGGAGCGCCTGATGCAGTACGGACAGGAGGGCTGGATTTTCTATGCCCGTATGCTGGGTTTTCGCGAGAGCGCTGCCCCGCTTCTTTCCGCCATCAAGAAAAACGCCTGCATTCCGCTGCTCTCCAAGCTCGCGGACGCAGAAAAACAGCTTGCACCGACAGGCCTTTCCATGCTGGAAAAGGATATCTATGCAAGCCATATTTACCAGAGCATCGTCCGCAATAAATTTCCGGGAGGAAACCCGTCGCCGGAAATCAGCGAATACAAAAATCCGATCATAAAACTATAATTTCCCTATGCAGGGCTGACTACCTCACTGATTCTGTTCGTGATTCTTTCCTTCACCATTTCCGCGATCTGGGTTGTTGTCATGCCCTCATATTCTTCGTAAGGGATCGCTTTTAAAAAGTGCACCTGTGTCTCCACCCTTCGCAGGGTCCACTCCTCAAACACTCTGTAAGAATCAATCAGCGCCACCGGCACAATCGGCACACCCGCTTTCACCGCGCTCTTAAAGCAGCCGGGCTTAAACTCTCCCAGCGTATTGTGGTTATGAAAATAGCCGCCCTCCGGAAAAATAATAAACCGGCGTCCCTTTCTGGTGTCCTCTGCCAGTTCTCTGATAATCCGAATGGACTGTCTCGTATCATCTTTTTTCAGACGCTTTCCCTGTACCAGATCGATAAACTGCTTCACCAAAAGCCCGTGTGACTTGGCGTCGTCGATCACCACCGAACAGGGCTTGTCGTGGGATATCATAATGCCCAGCGCATCATATTTCCCCTGATGGTTCGGGCACAGAAGATACCCGCCCTCCTTCGGCAGGTTCTCCGCGCCAAAACGTTTCGTGTAGATACGCCCTGCGCGCATCATACGCCGGATGGCCAGCCTTGCATATGCATAGCAGGCTTCCTCGCCGTATCGTTCCTTATGTCTGGCCTTATATGCCATTTTGGGTATCATGTAGACTCTCGGCAGATTCCACACGATCACCTTGAGAAACCGTATCATAAATTCATCTCCATTTAACTTACATCAGCGGTGACAGCAGTTTTAAAAGCGGACCGATCACATTGGTCTTCACAAATTTCTCCCTGCACCACGACAGCGTGATCTCCTCACAGATTTTAAAAGTCTTCTCCATATCCTTTTTCAGTTCCTCCACAGCCCGCGCCCGGTAAAGGTACACCCCGCATTCAAAATGATGGTAAAAACTTCTGTAATCGAAGTTGACCGTGCCGACCGTGGCCGACTCATCATCCGCAATCACGCATTTGGCGTGGATAAAGCCCGGCTTGTACTGAAAGATCCTGACACCCGCCCCGATCAGATTCTGGTAATTGGACTGCGTCAGCCAGTAGACAAACTTCTTATCAGGCACACCAGGCGTCACGATCCGCACATCCACGCCCCGCTTCGCCGCCAGCTTAAGAGCCGTGATCATTTCATTGTCCGTAACCAGATAAGGCGTGTAAATCCAGATATAACGCTCTGCAGTCCCGATCATATTCAGGTAAACGTTCTCCCCAAGCGTCTCATCGTCAAACGGCGTATCCATATACGGCTGTACATAGCCTTCTGCCCCCGGCAGCTTTTCAAAGGGATAATAGTATCTGCTGTAATCTTCCTCGGTATAACGGGACATATTCCACATCTGCAAAAACATGACCGTAAAATTCCAGACAGCTTTTCCCTCTATGCGGATTCCGGTGTCCTTCCAGTGGTCCCCGTAAGGATGCTCGTAATTGATATATTCGTCAGCCAGATTGATCCCGCCCGTATACGCCACCTTACCGTCAATTACCACTATTTTCCTGTGATCCCTGTTATTCAGCACCAGCGATAAAAAGGGCACCAGCCTGTTGAACGCCACGCACTTGATTCCCTTTTTCTCAATGGTTCTGTCGTAATATTTCGGCAGAAGAAACGCACAGCCGATATCGTCATAGATCAGCCTGATTTCCACACCCTCTTTCGCCTTGCGCTCCAGAATGTCCAGAATCGCATCCCACATCTTTCCCTCTTTGATAATGAAAAACTCCAGAAAGATAAAATGCTGCGCCTTTTCCAGATCGTCGAGCAGCCTCTCCCACCACGGACGCCCGTCCGCGAAAAACGCCGTGTCTGTCTGATCCCACACGGGCGTAGCCGCATAGGAATACATATAACCGCTCAGGTTGGCTTCCGACCTGTCTTCCTTTTTCAGATTTTTCAGGATCTGCTTGTCCTGAACAAGGCTCTTCCTCACCAGCTTGTCCGTCCGTTCCATGCTGTCGCGCAGCTTTTTAGGCACGATCACATGGCCGTAGCACAGATAAAGGACGCCGCCAAACAGCGGAAACGTCAATATAGGCACCACCCATGCCAGCTTAACGGCAGGGTTGTTCGGTTTCCATATAATATAAATCACAGCCCAGAAAGTGATAAAACGAAGCACCAGCGAAAACCAGACATAATAGTTGCCCCACTGTAAAAGCACGATCAGAAAAAAAGCGATCTGCAACAGCACCAGAAGCGCCGTAATCACCACCCGGTTCATAGCGTACTGAAAAAACTTCCTCATTTCAAAAATCCTTTTACAATCTGCTCTACGGCCTCTTTCTCCGTAAGCCCGAGCGTCATAAGCTTTATCAACTGTTCTCCCGCAATCTTCCCGATCGCCGCTTCGTGGATCAGGTTCGCGTCAATATGGTTTGCCGTCAGCTCCGGAATGGCGCTGACACTGGCTTCATCCATAATGATGGCATCGCATTCGCTGTGCCCGTGGCAGCTCGCATTGCCCACAATCCGGCTGCGGAATATCTGTCTGGAACGGTCTTTTGCCACCGATCTGGAGATCAGGTTCACACTGGAGTTATCCCCCGCCATATTCACCGTAAAATCTGTCTCTGCATACTGCTTTCCGTGGGTCATAATCTTTTCTTTGATCACCAGACCCGCCCCCTCTGCCACCTCGGCAGTCGTGGTGCGCGCCGTGGAATCAATCCCCTTGATCTGCACCGTCTCCATCTCCAGATACGCACCCTCCGCCAGATGGATCTCGGTGGTCGGGTTCATAATCCGCTCGCCGCTGCCGTCGCCCGATCCGTAATGCTTCTCCACATATCTCACTTTCGCGTTCTTCTCCACGAAAAAGCGGTGGATGCCGGAGTGCGCCGAAGCCGCGGAACCGCCGTTGTGGATGCCGCATCCGGCCACAATCGTAATGTCGCAGTCCTCACCCACAAAAAAATCATTGTACACACTCTCCTGCAGACCGCTCTGGCTCAAAACCACCGGAATATGCACGCTCTCCGACTTCGTTCCCGGCTTAATCCGTATGTCAATGCCCGGACAGTCCTCCTTGGTTGTAATGTCAATATTGGCGGTCGTATTCCTGCCCGCCATCTCCCCGTTGGCACGAATATTATATGCACCTTCCGGCACTTCATGCAGGTCCGCCACCTGCGCAAGCAGTTCCTGTTGTATTGCGTCCATAATTTCCTCCATCACTTTGCTTCGCTAAATCAATTTATCACTCAAAGTCCGGCAGGGCTGCCCCGCTCCCAAAAGATCCGGCATGACTTCTTCCCTGCTCCCCACCTTCTCAATTCTGCCATCCGCCAACAACACGATCTGATCGGCAATGTTCAATATCCGCTCCTGATGGGAAATAATCAGAATCGTCCCGTGAATCTCCTCATGCATCTTCTCAAACACCCGGATCAGGTTCTGAAAACTCCACAGATCGATCCCCGCCTCCGGCTCGTCAAAGATGGAAACCTTCGTTTTTCTCGCCATAATCATGGCAATCTCTATGCGCTTTAACTCGCCGCCGGAAAGGCTTGCGTTGATTTCCCGGTTTACATAATCTCTCGCACAGAGTCCCACCTCCGACAACATGGAGCAGACTTCCGAAACTGCCGTCTCCCTGCCAGCGGCAAGAGAAAGCATATCTTTCACCGTAAGTCCCTTAAACCGGACCGGCTGCTGGAACGCAAAACTGATTCCCATTTGCGCCCGCTCTGTAATGGATTTCTCCGTAATATCAACGCCGTCCAGTAAAATCTGTCCTTCCGTTGGAGTCAGAATACCTGCCACGATCTTTGCCAGCGTCGATTTTCCGCTGCCGTTTGGCCCTGTGACAGCCACAAAACGGTTCTCCAGCGTCAGATTGATATTCCTCAGAATTTCTATCTCTTTTCCGCCGTCCTCAGCCTGAAAAGATATATTTTTAAGCTCCAGCATCATTTACCTCCAAGTTTACCTGATATACGCAGCCCCCGTCTCCGGAAGTTCCTTAATAGAACATCTTAGCATAAATGCTGCCGAAAGGCAAACCTGACCTTATAGGAAATTCAGCCTGCCCTGCGGCAATCTCTATCGCGTAAAAACACGGCTGCCAATGTGTCGCACACCGGCAGCCGTTTCATTTTCCGTAACAGGTTCTCCCTGCCACTTTCCTTTATGCAAGATAGGGTGCGATTGCCTCCTCCACCTCCGAAATCTGCGCGCTCGTCTCCAGAATCCGAAACTCGATCTTTCTGGACAGATCCATGGAAAAAATACCCATGATCGACTTCGCATCAACCACATATCTTCCGGTGGCTATGTCAAAGTAACCGTCAAATTTCTCAATCGCGCTTACAAATCCCTTCACTTTCTCGATGGAGTTTAAATCCAGCATGTACGTCTTCATATTCACACCTCCTCTTCTGTATGACCGCCTGATTCCAAGTCTGCCGGCATGAATTCCATTCCGTCTGTAAAAACAGACGGCCTCTCCCCTTCCTAAATAGATTTTATTGCATTTTGAAAGATTTGTACAGAATATTTTTATCTGTCTGCCCGCAATTCCTCATAAATTCCGTCAAACAGCTCTTTTGTCAGCGTAGTTTCGTTTAACACCGTATACCTGTCCTTTCTGGTATCCGCCGCCCGAAGCCACGCGTCCGTAAAGATTTCCTTCGTAATCCCCCAGTTCATGGGATCCATGTCCATGCCGTAAGCGCGCAGGACCGCTTCCAGACGCGCTGCGTCCCGTCCCTGTAAACGGCAGCTCACCAGACTGCCAAGCGCTACCGCCATACCGTGAGAAATCTGTATTTCTTTATGATTCTCTTCCAGCGAATGACAGAACAGATGCTCCGAACCGCTGCACGGTCTGGAGTTTCCCGCAATCTCCATGGCCAGTCCGCCAAGCACCAGCGACTGCGTCAATATCTTGATAAACTCTTTGCTCTTAAGCGACTTCTCTTCATTGTAGCACAGAGAGGAAAATGCCATGTCCGAGAGCAGATAGGAAAAGTCGTCCACCCGGTCCTTCCTTCGGGCGGCGTCAAGCTTCCAGTCACAGAGCGCCGTATACTTGCTGATGGTGTCGCCGATACCGGACTGTAAGTGCGATACAGGCGCCCCCATAATCACGTTCACATCCACCACAATCCCCGCCGGAATGGCGCACTTTAATGTCTTTCTCGCATCCCCCTCGGTTCCAAGCACCGCCACGGGCGAAGAGAGACTGTCGTTACTCAGGGTCGTGGGCACGCAGATATAAGGAATTTTCCCTACAAAACCCGCGTATTTCGCCACGTCCAGCACCTTTCCGCCTCCCATGCCGATAATGACTTCCACATCCTCCATACAGATGTGTTTCGCCAGCTCCATGGCCTCGTCGAAGCTGTTCTCCTCTATGAGATAGATTTCGCTCTTTGGCAGATCCCGCTTCATCTCGTCCAGATAAGGCTTCATGATGGGAACCAGCGCTTCCTCCGTGGCAATCACCGACTTCTTTTTCTCGATCTTTGGAATGCAGTCCGACAAAATCTCATTCAGACGCTCACAGGCGCCTTCCTCAATCATCAGACATCCGGGTAAATGAAACTCGTTCATCCTCTCTTCTCTCCATTCTGTCTCAACTTTTGTGTCTCCTGATCAGTATACCATTCCGAAGCAGCGTGTTGTCAATATAATGTCTCGAAAAAAGAATTTCACCTTCTCTTGGAATCTCGATGTCCTCCTCCTCGCAGTTGATGATCACCTCCACATAGTTGTCCACCCAGCCCATCTTGTTAAATTCAATCACTCTGGGCCGGTTGATCCGGTTCGGGAAATGGAAATCCCGGTTTCTGAGAAGCGGCTCCTCCCTGCGCAAGTGCAGGAGACTCCTGATGATATCCATGCGCTCGCTGTAGACGCCTCCGTCAATCTCCTCCCACGGCATACAGCGGCGGCAGTCCGGATCGTGCCCGCCCTCCATCGCAATCTCCGTGCCATAGTAAATGCAGGGCGATCCCGGCATCGCAAAGAGCACCGCAAGCTGCTGGAAATACTCGTCCAGATTCTTTACATCGCTGCGCAGCCTCTTCGTGTCATGGGAATCAAGCAGATTAAAGAGCACGTCGTTTGTCTGCTGCATATAGCGTGTATAACAACGGTTGATCGTATACTCAAAATCCTCGTTGGTGAGGCTCTTGTCGATCCAGAAATCCTTGATGCTCTCCCCCAGCGGATAGTTCATAACAGAGTCAAACTCGTCTCCCCGAAGCCACGGCATCGCATCATGCCAGATTTCGCCCAGAATATACAGATCCGGTTTGATGGCTTTTAAGCGGCTTCTCAGCTCCTTACAGAAGGTGTGGGAAACCTCATTGGCCACATCCAGCCTGATCCCGTCCACATCATAATTTCTCACCCAGTTTTCACAGACGCCGATCAGATACTCCCGCACCGCCGGATTGTTGGTGTTCAGTTTCGGCATCGCGTCAAAAAATCCGAAGGTATAGTAGCGCTTCTCCCAGGCGTTGCCGCTCTCATTGGAAAAAGGCCACTCATTTACCATAAACCAGTCGAAGTACTGCGACTCCGGCCCGTTCTTTTCCACGTCAACCCATGGCGCGAAGTTCTGGCCGGAATGGTTGAACACGCCGTCCAGCATAATCCGCATCCCTCTGTTGTGCGCCTCCCTGACCAGCGTTTTCATGGTTTCTTCCGACCCGAAATGCGGGTCGATCTTCGTGTAATCCGTGGTATCATACTTATGCGAAGTGGGAGATTCATTGACCGGCGTCAGATACACGCCCGATACTCCCAGATCCCGTATATAGTCTAACTTATTGATAATGCCCTGCAGATCGCCGCCGAAAAATTCCTCGTTGCTCACAGACCCCTTCACACGCCACGGCAGCGTCCCCTCCGGATTGATGGACGGATCCCCGTTGCAGAACCGTTCCGGGAAAATCTGATACCAGATCGTATCGTTCACCCACGCGGGCGTCACCGGAATATCCGCCGGATTCATCCACGGCATGATAAAGTACTGCCTGCTCCTGCCCGCCAGCGCCATCTGCGCCTCGGACACAAAACCGTCCTCAAAATAAAACCACCGCTCGTCCTCCGTCTGCAATTCAAAATAGTATTTCAGACGCTTATATTCGGGCCTGATGGTCGTAGTCCACCAGAGCTGGTTTTTCAGACGTTTCTTGAAAGGGATGTTAAGCGCCTCCCCATCCCAGCTCTCGCCGCCGCCCAGAATGCCGGACTTAAAGGGATCGCCGTGAATCAGGTTCACATATTTTACATCGTACCCCGTCCTGATATTGATGACAAGCCGCTCCTCGTCAAGCGGATAGCAGTAATTGTCGTTCGCCCTGTGATACACCGCATTAAAGTCCATAAGCTACCTTCCTTTCGAGACTTTCCGCACTCCCTTGCGCGGAAAACGTTTTCTTTTGTCCTTATCGTACTACTTTGCGCTCTAAAAAGCAAGCCTTTTATCAAACCCAAGAGAGCCTGCAGTTGGTTATCACAATTTCAACGCCGCTTCCCGGCATCCCAGATGCAGTGCCTCTCCAAAATACTGTTTTGCAATCCGGCTGTCCTTCGCCACACCAAGTCCCTGTTCATATAAGAGCCCCATCCGGTAATATGCAAGTCCGAGTCCCTGTTTTGCGGATAACTCATAAAAACAGCGTGCTTTTTCATAATCAGTTTTTGTTCCATACCCGTACTGATAACACATCCCAAGAGAGCACTGTGCCGCCGCATTTCCCGACAGTTCAGATGCCTTCTGATACCATGCAAATGCCTTGTCGTAGTCCTTTGCAACGCCTTTTCCATGCAGAAAAAAATTGCCGATATTGTTCATCGCTCCGGTTGAGCCGTTTTCCGCCGCCATAAGATAATATTCCAACGCTTTCCGCTCATCCTGTGCGACGAATGTCCCCTCTTCATACAGGATTCCCATGCTCACCTGTGCGCGCCAGTCGCCCTTTTCATGGGCAAGTTCAGAAAGCCGCGAAAATGCTTTTTGCCGCTGTTCCATGGGGCAGTCTTCTTTTCTGACCAGCTCCACACAGGCAGCGGATTCGCAATGCATTCTCTTTTGATCCACATCCTTCAACAGCGATTCATAATAGTTTCTGTCCGTTTCCGAAAGTTCCCCTTTCAGCCGCAGCATGCAGCTGCGCTCCGCCCGCGCAAGCCATTCCAGCGATTTCTCAAAATTGACATCCACGCCTTTTCCGTTTTCATACTGATAAGCGGTCAGAACCATCGCTTCCGGATTATCCTGTGCCGCCGCCTTTTCAAAAAAGTGCAAAGATTTCTCATAATCTGTCAGAACGCCGGTTCCATTCATATAGGCACGCCCGACCTTGACAATACCATCCGCATCACCGAGAGCCGCCGCTTTCTCATAATAGGAAAATGCCTTTTTCTCATTTTTCTCCGTTCCCACACCGTAACGGTACATTTCCCCCACCCATATGAGCCAGTACGGGCTGTTTTGCGCGGCGCCAAGCAGTGCCGCTTTCAGAGCCTTCTGCCGGATTTTGGACGATTCTTTCGGTGTCTTTGCCTCTGTCACGCATTTCGCATAATAATCGTTCAATGCTGACAGCGCTTGCAAATCTCCTTTTTTCGCCAGTTTATAAAGTTGTTTTTCCATCTTTTCTGGATTTGCATTCATCCGGTCACCCCCCCTGCCAGACGCAGAATCTGATACACCACAAAAGCCGCAAGCCACGCCACACTGCACTGCATACATACCACCCCGAACGTCTTTAAGGCGGAGCCAAGCTCTCTCTTTATAGTCGCCACAGCCGCCACGCAGGGCGTATAGAGCAGGGTGAACACCAGAAAGCTGACTGCCGATACGGGCGTAAAAATCTGTCCCAGCGTCTCACTCAGACCGGACATGGAAGAACCGGTCAGAACGCCCAATGTGCTCACCACCGCCTCCTTCGCCGTAAAGCCGCCAATCAGCGCCGTAGCCGCCCGCCAGTCGCCGAACCCAAGCGGAATAAAGAGCGGCGCAATCATCTTCCCGATCATGGCAAGCAGGCTCTCTCCGGAGTCCGTCACCACATTGAACCGCATGTCAAAGGTCTGTAAAAACCAGATCACCAGCGTAGCCACAAAGATCACCGTGAACGCCCGCTGCACGAAGTCTTTCGCCTTATCCCACATCAAGAGCAATACGCTCTTTACGGAGGGAAAGCGGTAATTGGGCAATTCCATCATAAAGGGCATGGAGCTTCCTCTGAATACCGTCCGCTTTAAGAGCAGGGCGCACAGCAGCCCCACCAGAATCCCGAAGGTGTAAAGCGCCATCATCACAAGAACACCTTTTCTCGCGAAGAATGCCGCTGCAAACAGCCCATAAATCGGAATCTTAGCCGAACAGCTTACAAAAGGAATCAGCATAATCGTCATCTTCTTATCCCGCCCGGAGGAGAGCGTCCGCGTGGACATGACCGCCGGCACGGTGCATCCGAAACCGATCAGCATGGACACGAAGCTCTTTCCCGAAAGGCCGATCTTTCTGAGCGGTCTGTCCATCACAAAGGCGATCCGCGCCATATAGCCGGAGTCCTCCAGAATGGACAGAAAGAAAAACAAGATTACGATAACAGGCAGGAAACTCAGCACACTGCCCACGCCCGTGAAGATACCGTCAATCACCAGACTCTCCACCACCGGATTAATGCCATAGTTTGTAAGCGCCCGCTGCGTCGCTTCGGCCAGGGCGTCGATGCCAAGACTTAACAGATCGCTCAAAAAGCTGCCGATCAGCCCGAAGGTCAGATAGAATACGATCAGCATAATCAGCATAAACGCCGGAACCGCCAGATATTTATGGGTAAGCACGCTGTCAATCTTCATGCTCCTGATATGTTCCCTGCTCTCTCTGCATTTCGTTACCGCCTGAGAACAGATTCGCTCGATAAAGTCATAGCGCATGGCCGCCAGCGCCGCGTTCCGGTCCATCCCGCTGTCCTGCTCCATCTCCACGATGCTGTGCTCCATCAGGTCCAGCTCGTTTGCGGACAGGGCCAGCCTGTCTATGATTTCCCCGTCTCCCTCCACGATCTTCGTAGCCGCAAAGCGGGGCGACATGCCGATCCGCTCGGCGTGGTCCTCCACCTGATGGCTGACCGCATGGATGCAGCGGTGCACCGGTCCCTTCTCGCAAAAGTCCGTCACCTTCGGGTAAATGCGCCGTGACGACACGTCCCTGACCGCCCCGATCAAATCCTCGATACCCTCGTTTTTCGCCGCGCTGATGGCCACCACGGGAACGCCAAGCGCCTCCTCCATCCTGCCGATATCAATGGTGCCGCCGTTGCCCCGCACCTCGTCCATCATATTGAGGGCAATCACCATGGGAATATGTAATTCCAGCAGTTGAAGCGTGAGATAAAGATTCCGCTCAATGTTGGTAGCGTCCACGATATTGATGATCCCGTCCGGCTTCTCCTGCAAAATAAAGCTGCGGGTCACGATCTCCTCGTTGGTGTATGGTCTGATGGAGTAGATCCCCGGCAGATCTACCACCGCATTTCCCTTCTCGCCGCGGATCTCTCCCATTTTAGAGTCCACCGTCACGCCTGGGAAATTGCCCACATGCTGGTTGGAGCCTGTGAGCTGGTTAAACAATGTGGTCTTGCCGCTGTTCTGATTGCCTGCCAATGCATATATCATGCCATTTATCCTTCTTCCGTTCTGTCTTTGTCCGTCACGGCTCTGCCTGACAATCCGACTACAATCGCTTTTCTATACCTGCTCCACTTCGATCCTCGCCGCATCCTCCTTGCGGATGGTCAGTTCATAGCCCCGCAGATGGATCTCGACCGGATCCCCCATGGGCGCCACCTTCTGCACCCTGACTAACGTCTGCGGAATCAGCCCCATGTCAAGAAGCCTGAGACGAAGCTGCCCTTCCCCGCCCACCTTTATGATTTTTACTTCCGTTCCAACTGCGATCTGGTCTAAAGTCATTTGTTACGCTCCGTTCCGCCATTCCTGCACTGTTTATTTCTCTTGTTTTCTATGTTAGTCTACGCTAACCACGGCTATTTGTCAAGATGTCAGACAGACGCCATAATAATTTCTTAACGGTTTTCTATCCTCCCGAAAAGCAGTCGTTTATATCTGTCCTAATCCACAGAAAAAGGCGGTGGAAAAACCCTGCTCTTTATCCACCGCCTGTCGTTTATTCTCTTTCACTGTACATACACATTCCGAAACGCCTTATATGTCCTGCGCATCCCCTCCTCAAAGTCGATGTAGGACAGACCCAGCTCTGCCTTTCCCTTCGTATTATCACACAAATGGGTTTCCGCTGCCGCAGCCGGAAAGGGCACCGGCACGCCCTGCGACACCGCCTGCTCCACTGTGAGCGGCACCTCGGCAAGCCCTTCCAGATCCGACGGCTCCGCCACCCTTTTTAAAGTTTCAAAAAACATATCGTAGGTAATGATCCCGTCCTGACACAAATTATACGCCTGACCGTAAGTTCTCCCGTTTCCAAGGCACGCAAGAACCGCCTGCGCCGCATCCTTCACATAGACGCACTGAAACTGTCCCTTTGCATCCGTAAGCTTTGGCAGCGCATGGTTTTGCAAAAGCATCCCGATATAGGCGGACTCCCTCGGCGCATAGTTGTATGGCCCGTATAAAATCGCAGGCCGAAACACAGTGTAAGGGATTCCCCTTGCGCCGCAGACTTTTACAAGTTCCCTTTCTAAAGCCACTTTTCCCGCAATATAGGCACCAGCCTCCCCGGGCATGTCTCTCTCCTCAAACGGCGTGTCCTCCCGCCTGATGGCGGCAGGATCCCGCTCATACACATCCACCGTGCTGATGAGCACATACTGCCCGATCTTGCCCGTGATATTTTCTACGGTGTCCCGCACGTCTCCCGGCACATAGGCACAGAAGTCAATCACCGCGTCATAATCCTCCCCGCAGGCCGCGGGCCGCTCGTGTCTGTCCGCCCGAATCTGTCTGACCCCGAACGCCTCCATGGAGTAAGTGCCCCTGTTCCACACGGTGATCTCATGCGCTTTCGCCGCCTCCATCACAAACACCCTGCCATAAAAATAACTGCCGCCGATTACAAGAAGCTTCATTTTTCATCTCCCCACTCACAAATCCGCGCTTACGCGCTCCCCATCCGATTTCATCGGACATTTGCTCGTTCATATCGCAGGAAAAACAAATGCCTGCTTCGCAGTCGCTTGTTTTTCCCTTGCCCGATATTAAAGAAACGGATTATAGTACCGGCTCCCGTCCCAGAATGTCACAATCAGATCAATCACCAGAATCACCGCCGCAAAGCCGATTGTCAGCCAGTCGTTTCGTTTCAGACTGCGCTGCGTATACCATGTCCGCTTCTTCTCCTTGCCAAAACCTCTAAGCTCCATGGCGTTACTCACCGTCTCGATACGGTTTAAGCTGGACATCACAAGGGGCAGAAGGATCGCCACGGAATTTTTCAGCCTCGTGAAAAACTTATCCTTTCCCGACAGCTCAATGCCTCTCGCCTGCTGCGCCTGACTGATATTCGTATACTCCCGCTGCACGTCCGGTATGTAACGGAGCGCCAGGCTCACCGCATAGCCCGCCCGGTAACTCACCCCGATCCGGGCCAGAGACGCCGCAAACTCGCTTGGATCCGTACATGCGATAAAGAGCAGGGCCACTGGCACCACACAGATCACTTTGAGCGTCACATTCAGATGATAGAACAACTGCTGCGCCGTGACCGTATATCTTCCCACACCGGCCAGAAGCACCGTTCTGCTCTCATAGAGTTCCACCCCGTACTCCGGCGTAAACAGATAGATAAAAATATTATTGAGCAGAAGAAAGACCGCCGCCAGTCCGAGCACCACACTGATATCCCTGATCCGGATCCGGCTGATCCGGAAAATCACCGCGCCGATGGCCAGCATACACAGAAGAATCCGGGTGTCAAACGTTACCATGGAGGCCACGCTCCAGACGATAAAAAAGATCAGCTTCGTGGTTCCCGTCAGCTCATGGACCGGACTCGGCCGTTTGATATAGTTTAATATGGCAATTCTGGCCATTTCACCCCTCCTCCCTCTTCCTGTACGCCTCCTCACAGGCGATAAACCGTTTCGTAAATTCCTGCGGATTATCTACGCCGCACGCCATACTCAGCGTGTACAGACTGGTCTCTTTCAGATTCGCGCGCTCCACCAGCTCCGGGTCGTTTAGCACATGCGCCGCCGTCGTGTCCGCAAGAAGCTCTCCCTCGCTAAATACAATGGCTCTCGGCGTATATTCCAGCATCAGGTGCATATCGTGGGTAATCATCACGATGGTATACCCCTGCGCGTTAAGCGACTTTAGAAACTCCATGATCTCCGTGTAATGATGGTAGTCCTGCCCCGCCGTCGGCTCATCCAGAATAATCATCTGCGGCCGCTGCACAAGAATACCGGCGATTGTCACCCGCTTCTTCTGCCCGAAAGAAAGCGCCGACACCGGCCATTTACGGAAAGGATAAAGCCCGCAGATTTTCAGGGTTTCCTCCACCCGCTCCTTCCGCTCCTCCGCGCTCATATTTCCCGAAAGAAGAGCCAGCTCCACCTCTTCCCAGATCAGAGGCCTGGAGATCATCTGGTTGGGATTCTGCATCACATAACCGATCCTCTGCGCCCGCTCCTTGATGGTGTCGCCCGATATATCCCTGCCGGAAAGACAGATCCTGCCTGCCGTTGGTTTCTCAAAGCCGCAGATCAGCTTGGCAAGCGTACTCTTTCCCGCGCCGTTTTTGCCGACGATACTGACCATGTCACCCTCTCTCACGGAGAAACTCACATCCCTGAGATTCGTTCTCTCCGGCGTATAGCCGAAAGTCAGATTTTCCACGTCAAGAAGCACCGGTTTTTCTTTCTTTTCCTCCGTATACCCGCCGCTTGCACGGTACCACCCGCGCACCTTTTCCTTCTGTGCCTCAGAAAGCCGCAGACTGCCAACATGCTGCGGTTCCATCGCCTCCGTGACCGGAACACCCGCGTATCGCAGCGCCGTCAGGTAGAGCGGTTCCCGGATGCCGTGTTCCAGGAGCATCCGCCCGGACAAAAATGCCTTTGCCGGCATATCCGCCACGATCCTGCCCTCGTCCATCAGCACGATCCGGTCCACCCTGCGCCAGAGCACATCTTCCAGACGATGCTCAATAATGATCACCGCTGCCCCGGTGCGCTCCTGTATGCGGTCGATCAGCTCGATGGTTGCCTGCCCCGCCGCCGGATCCAGATTGGCCAGCGGCTCGTCAAAGAGAAGCGCCTGCACCTTTTCCACCATAACCCCAGCCAGACTGACCCGCTGCTTTTGTCCGCCGGAAAGCTCGTGGGGCGCGTATTCCAGATGGTGGTCTATATCCACTAACTTCGCCACCTCCTGCACCGTCTCCTTCATTTCATCCTGCGGCACGCAGTCGTTTTCCAGCGCAAAGGCGATATCTTCCCCCACTGTCAGGCCGATAAACTGCCCGTCCGTGTCCTGCAAAACCGTTCCCACAATCTGACTCAGGTTAAATATACTCTCCCTGGCCGGGTCTTTTCCTCCCACAAGAAGCGATCCCGTGCTCTCGCCGGGATAGGCATAGGGAATCAGGCCGTTTATGCAGCTCCCGACGGTACTCTTGCCGCTGCCGGAAGCGCCCGCAATCAGCACTTTCTCCCCCGGATATATGTCCAGATTGATGTGATAGAGGGTGGGACTGGCCTGGGCCAGATATTGAAATCCGTAATCCTTAAAAGAAATGATGGGCTCCGCCATGTCGTTTCTCCTTGTTGTATTTTTCCTGCTTCGCAGGACTTCCTTCTCACTTACATGTATAAGCAGATCGAGATGCTTCGCATCTCTCACTCGCGTTGCTCGCCGTAAGTCCTCCAAAGCATGCACTCATGCCGGCATGGTGCGTGCTTCGCAGGACTTCCTTCTCTGCTTATACGCGCAAACAGATTCGGGAGAAGCTCCCCCGAATCTGTCCCGTTTTCCTTTTAATCCTCTTTCTCCAAAGACCCCTTCTTCACCACGGTCTTCGCATAACCGAGCAGCAGCAGGGTTCCTACAACGCCGGTGGTAATGATATTGGACACCGCAGCCATAAGTCCCTGTGCAAACAGCTTCTCAACCGGCTCCGCGTAGATCAGAATGTCCAGAACGGGCGCCACAAGCCCCCACGCCAGAACATGCGCAATGATATGCGCCACGTTAAAGCGGATCAGCTTCTTGCTGTCAATCCCTTCCTCCACGTTCATCTTCATGGTCACAAGGCCGATCACCAGACCCACGAATGCGGATGCAATGATCCAGCTCCACCATGGGCCGTAGCTTGTCGCGTCAATCAGCGTATGGCCGATAAAGCCGATTACAATACCTGCAATGGGGCCGAAAAGCGTGGCAAACACCGCCTCCACCGCATACTGTAAGCTGATGTTCGTGTTAGGCACGGGCGACGGAATCGCAACCTTACCGAGAACAAAGAACAGCGCCGCACCGATGCCGATTGCAACGACGCTCTTTACAGATAACTTTTTCATAAAAAGTCCTCCCTCATATGTATGTATTTGTGGTTTTAAACCATTTCCATTATAGTCTGTGATATGACGGAATGTCAACTGTCGTAATTCCTGTTGCCCCGTTCAGCCACGCCCATTGTTACAATTCACACCCACGCCAGATTTCGCACTAATTTACGATGATTCAGTGTGAATTGCAACGATGATGCACACAAAATGCCAAAAAGCAGGCATTTTGGCGCTGGCTCCGACACCATGCAGCAAGTGCATGGTGCGGGTGTGAAAAATAACCGCCCATTCACAAAATCGCGTCTGCGACGCTCTCCATTGTTTCACAGCTCTTTTCTGCCCATTTACGGTTAGTTTTTGAAACTGTGGATCGGCGCGGGAATCCGTCCCCCGCGGTTTACAAACGCCTCGCAGGAAAAGCCGTTCACCGGCATCACCGGCGCATAGCCGAACAGTCCGCCGAACTCCACCTTCTCCCCGACGCTTTTTCCAATGGCGGGAATAATGCGCACCGCCGTGGTCTTCTGGTTCACCATGCCGATGGCCATTTCATCCGCAATGATTCCCGCAATCGTGGTGTTTGGCGTATCGCCCGGAATCGCCAGCATGTCAAGCCCCACAGAGCAGACGCAGGTCATGGCCTCCAGTTTTTCTATGGTGAGCGCGCCCGCCGTCACGGCGTCGATCATGCCCTGATCCTCGCTGACGGGGATAAACGCGCCGCTTAAGCCCCCCACATAGGAGGAAGCCATCACACCGCCCTTTTTCACCTGATCGTTCAACAGCGCAAGCGCTGCCGTCGTTCCCGGCGCACCCGCGTACTCCAGACCGATCTCGCACAGAATGTCCGCCACGCTGTCTCCGATGGCCGGGGTGGGAGCCAGCGACAAGTCCACAATACCGAAAGGAATCTGCAGCATACGGGACGCCTCCTGCGCCACGAGCTGTCCCACTCTGGTCACCTTAAACGCCGTCTTCTTGATTGTCTCGCAGAGCACTTCAAAATTCTCTCCCCGCACTCTCTGCAAGGCTGTCTTGACAACACCGGGTCCGCTGACGCCCACGTTGATCACCGCGTCAGCCTCCGTCACACCGTGAAAGGCTCCCGCCATAAAGGGATTGTCGTCCGGCGCGTTGCAGAACACCACAAGCTTCATGCAGTCGGCGCTGTCCTGTTCCCTGCTGATCATCGCCGTCTCCTTGATGATATCCCCCATCAGCCGCACGGCGTCCATATTGATGCCCGTCCTGGTAGATCCCAGATTCACGGAGCTGCAAACCCGCTCCGTGGCGTGCAGCGCCCGTGGAATCGAGCGGATCAGCAGCTCGTCAGCCTTTGTCATACCCTTCGATACGAGCGCGGAATAGCCGCCGATCAGATTGACTCCCACCGCCTGCGCCGCCCGGTCCATGGTTTCTGCCAGTGCCACGAAATCCTCGCTTCTTTTGCAGGCCGCCCCGCCCACAAGCGCCATCGGTGTGACGGAAATTCTTTTATTGACAATGGGAATGCCAAACTCTTTCTCGATGGCCTCTCCCGTCTTCACCAGATCCTTCGCCGTTTCGGTGATCTTCTCGTAAACCTGATCGTTTACCTTTTTCAGATCATTGTCAATGCAGTCTAAAAGGCTGATTCCCAATGTGATGGTGCGCACATCCAGATTCTCTTTGGCGATCATTTCATTGGTTTCAGCCACCTCAAATAAATTTATCATGATTTTCTCTCCTTTAGACTCGCAAACTCGTGCTTACGCACTTCCTGTCCGATTTCATCGGACGTTTGCTCGTTATCGGTGCAAGAAAAGCAAATGCCGCTTCGCGTCGCTTGCTTTTCTTTTGCACTCTCTAGATCCGGTGCATCTGATCGAAGATTTCTTCCTTCTGACACTTGATGACAACGCCGATCTCCTCGCCGAGCGCGTTCAGCTCATCCACGATCACCCCGAAATCCTTGTCCGTCAGATTCGTGTCCACGATCATCATCATGTTAAAGAACCCCTGCACAATGGTCTGGGAAATATCCAGAATATTGATCCGGTTTTTCGCCAGATAGGTACACACTCTCGCAATAATGCCTACTGTGTCTTTTCCCACTACTGTGATAATTGTCTTTTTCATCTCTTCCTCCATTCCTTCCCGTCTCCAGGCCGCCGTCCGGCTTTTGCGGCCATTACTTTGTCCCGAAGATCCTGTCTCCGGCATCCCCTACGCCCGGGCAAATATAAGCGTGCTCATTCAGACAGCGGTCGATATGTCCGACATAGATCTGCACGTCCGGATGATCCTTCCGCATCCGCTCCACGCCCTCCGGCGCGGCGATAATACACATAAACTTAATGTTTCTGCCCCCGTGTTCCTTGATGAATCGCACTGCCTGAGAGCCGGAACCGCCTGTAGCGAGCATGGGATCAAGCACGATAATCGTCCTCTGTTCAATGGGCTCGGGCAGCTTGCAGTAATACTCGTGAGGCTCGTGTGTCTCCGGATCCCTGTAAAGTCCGATATGTCCCACCTTGGCGCTTGGCACAAGAGCCAGTATGCCGTTCACCATGCCAAGTCCCGCGCGCAGGATCGGCACAACCGCCAGCTTCTTTCCCGCTATCCTCGGCGACATACACGTTTCAATCGGCGTCTCCACCTCCACGTCCTCTAACGGGAGATCCCTGAGCGCTTCGTAGCCCATCAGCATGGCAATCTCCTCGATACATTTCCTAAACTCACTTGTTCCTGTGCTCTTATCCCTGATCTGCGAAATCTTATGCTGGATCAAAGGGTGTTCCATTACGAATACATTTTCCATTTTATCCTCCGTCGGTTTCCGTCTCAGCAGTATTTTTATCCCTTAATAGATCGTAGCGATTTCTATGCCGCCTGTCAATCACTGATTTGTCTTTTCAAACATCTTTCACACTTCTGCTTCCGTCACCGTGTCCTTTACGGGCTGATTGTGCTTCAATAGAAAAAAGCGTATTTTCATACGCTTTCACGCTTACCGCAGCTCAATCGCCTCCGACACCGTATCCCGTTTCGCCACATACAAAGGAAAATCATTGCCGTTGTAATCCGTGTCCGACATGGTGACCTCCACACGCACCGACTCGTAAGCCAGCTCCGGCAGATTATTTTCCTTACTCAGATGCCCCAGCACAATGGCCTGCATATCGTCATGCAAAAGGCGGCTTAAGAGCTTTCCTGCCGTCTCGTTGGAGAGGTGTCCTCTCTCCCCCAGAATCCGCTGTTTCAGATAATAGGGATAGGGCCCCACCTGGAGCATGTGCACATCGTGATTTGCTTCCAGATACAAAAGATCCAGATTCCGCAGACACTCCACCGTATAGTCCGTATAGCATCCAAGATCCGTGAGAATCCCGATCCGCCGCCCGTCATGATCTATCCGGTACGCCACGGGATCTGCCGCGTCATGGGAGGTGCGCACGGGATAGAGTGAGATATCCTTGATGATGCATCTCTCATCGGGCACGATCACCCGGAAGAGCGATTCGTCGATTTTTCCCTGAGAGGAACTATTCCTGATGGCCTCTAACGTCCCTCTCGTGGCGTAGACCGGCACCCCGTACTTTCTCGTAAGCACCCCCAGCCCGCTTATATGATCGGCATGTTCATGGGTTATGCAGATCGCGTCTATATCTTTCATGGTCAGTCCAAGCTCCGCAAGTCCGGCCTCCGTCCGTTTCCCGCTGATTCCCACATCCACCAGAAGATGGGTGGTATCGCTGCCCACATAGACACAGTTTCCGCTGCTGCCGCTGGCAATACTGCACAGTCTCATAATTATGTAAACCTTTTGCGGCCGGTTTTCACGGCCGCCTCTCTCTTTCTTATTTTTTCCAGTAAATTTCGATCATATCACCGTTCTTGATACTCTCCATATACTGCGCGCCCCTGCCGTTTAAGTTGGTCACAATGCCGCTTCCCTCGGGCTTGGACAGGTCAAAGTCAATGTACTCGAACACATCCACAAACACATAGTTTTTCTTGCCGTTGAGCTTAACCGGACTGCCGTTTACCATCACCGTGATCGGAACAGGCAGATTTTTATTCAAAATCTCTTCCCTTCGTCTTTCCTCCTCCGCTCTGGCTCTGGCCTGTGCTTCTTCTCTGGCTCTCGCTTTGGCTTTCGCCTCCTCCTCGGCGCGTTTCACGCCAGGACCCATCACGATTCTTGCTCCCTTCGGCTTCTGTCCCCCTGCTGCCTGCCCATTTTCCGCCGTATCGTCCGCAGACGGGTTTTCCGCCCCGTTTTCAGGCGCATCCGCATCGTTTGCACGCTGCTCTGCCGTATCGTCCGCCGCTCCGGTGTCTGCCGCGTCCGCCGTCCGGATATTTTTCGCTGCCATGGAGAATCCCGCCGTTCCTGCCGGTCTGTCCTCCACATTCTTCTTTTCCGCTGTCTCCGTGTACCCATAGAACTCTACATCGGAAAGCTGCAGATCCTCCATCGTCCAGATCACCGAAAAGTTTTCATACACCTTCGTGTCCATATCCGCGATCCTGTTATTGACATAGATATTCATATTCCAGTCTATCGTCACGTCCATAAACTCGGAAATCTGGCGCACCGTATAGTAGCCGAGAATCTCTATCTCGTCGTTCTCCTGAATCTCATAATATCCGGACTGCAATTCACCGTTGACACTGGCGAACTTGGGCAGATCTACCTTTTTCTCGTTGACCTCGACCCACATTCTGCTGTCAAACTCCGGCAATTGTCCAAGCGTCATCCTTGCCGGTTCTCCGGCCGTCGATTCTATCACGCGGATCTGATCGTTTGCATGAATCTGCGTGTAGATATCCGCCTCGTTTCCGTTTACGGTAATCCGCGCCGCCTCTCCAGGCTCTCCCCTGACAATGCGTGGTTTCCCGTTCACCGTAAAGTTCAGCTCCCTGCCCCGCTTCGGGAACAGACCGTCGCTTGCAAACTCCGCCTGCATGGCCGCGTCCACCACTGCCGCCTTGCTGTTATCATAAATCTTAACCCGCTGTTCGTTGAAATAAACAAAGATAAAGTTGTTGCTCTGCTCATAAAAGCTTAAACAGATGCCGATGGGCGTCACCATGAGCGAATCCTTTCTGGCCTCTTCCTCCAGAAACTCTATGCCCATCATCACTTCCTCGCCTCTGACCGCCACGCGCTCGTCCTGGAGATCCAGCTTCGACGCAAGCGCCTGCGTGTAGCCCGGCAGCCGCCCGCCGCCGCCCACCACAAACACAGCGCTGACTGACTTATCCCCGTTTAACTCCTTAATCTTGGCAGCCACCTGACTGGTCATGTTCTCGATCACATCCGACACCACGCGCTCTACTTCCTCTTTGGTGATGGTCTGCTTTAGTCCCATGATGTCCTTATACTCGATCACATCCTTCACGCCCATGTCCCGCTTGATCTGCTCCGCCGTGGTAAAATCCACCAGACAGTGCTTTGCGACCACTTCCGTGAGAGAGTCGCCCGCAATGGGAATCATGCCGTAGGCGATGATACTGCCGTCCCTTGTGACGGAGATATCGGAAGTTCCCGCGCCCACATCCACAAGCGCAATGTTTAACATCCGGTACATTTCCGGGATCGCCACCTGAATGGCCGCAATCGGCTCCAGCGTCAGGTTCACCACTTCCAGTCCCGCAACGGACACCGCCTTGTAGAGACCGTCCACCACATCCTCGGGCAGGAAAGTGGCAATCAGATCCGCTCCTATCGTCTTCGCCTTATGTCCTTCCAGATTCCCTATCGTGTAGCCGTTCATATAATAACGCACAACGGAATATCCCACGCAGTAGAACTTCATATCCATGTCGTTCTTTTCCACAAATTCCTGATAGGCTCTCTCCACACCAAGGGAATCCAGCGCGTAAATATCCTCGCCCAGAATTTCCCGCTCGTTCTCAAGCTCCTGATCCACCCGCAGCGTCACCGTCTGCAGCACACGGCCCGCCGCCGCGATGCAGACATCCTTAAGCGGTCTGCCGACGCGCTCTTCCAGCTCCGCCTTGACCTCCTTAATGGTGCCGCCCACCTTATAAATGTCATGGATCTGTCCGTCCAGCATGGCCCTCGTCCCATGCTCCCTGATGCTCTGCGACACCACATGAAACTTACCGCCCGTGCGGTATCCCACCGTACCAACAATACTCCTTGTCCCGATATCCAGACCAAACACCAGCTGTCCCGGAAATTTCATTGCTTCTGCCACTGATCTTCCCCCAATTCTTTGTCTATTTGTGTGTAAACACTTTCCAGTGTTCCATTGTTCTCTATCACCACGCCGCAGTGCTCGCGAAAAACCTGCGCCGAAAGCTGCTTTTGCAATATGGCGTCGATCTTCTCATCCGTGTAGCCCCTCGTATCCCGAAGTCTCTGCCGTCTGACCTCCTCGTCCGCATGGATATACCACAGCTCGTCCAAAATTCCCGCATAACCTTCCTCGATCAGAAGCGCCGCCTCTATAAAAAGCCACGACAGCCGTCCGTCTGCCCGCTCTTTCTCGATCTGCTCCGTCAGATATGCCTTCACCGCCGGATGCACGATACCGTTTACCTTAAGTAACAGCTCCCCGTCTCCGAAAATCCGGGCCGCCATTTTCCGCTTGTCTATCCTGCCCCCGTCATCCAGAATCTCTGTACCAAGGAGCGCCTTTAACGGCTCATAACAGGCTTCTCCCGGCTCCTCCAGCCAGTGCGCCACCCTGTCCGCCATGATAACACGACAGTCCTGCCGTCCTTCCAGATAGGCTAGCACCTCCGATTTCCCGGCTCCCACGCCGCCTGTAATCCCTATGACTCTCATATCGTATCTTCCCGACTTTTATTTTCCTGTCCTGTCGTATGATCGCATCAGTTCCGCCTTCGCTTCCCTGTTGCGTATGATTCCGGTCTCTTCCCAAATGTTTCTTGCGCTCTCCTGTCGTAGCGCCCGTCAGGATTCCTCACTTTGCCTCGTACCAGTCCGCCCCCGTGTGCAGATCAATTTCAAGCCGCACGGATAATTCCGCCGCCTGCTGCATCTGCTCCGTGAGAATCTGCCGTACCCGTTCTTCCTCCCCTGCCTCCGTCTCAATCAGCAGTTCGTCGTGCACCTGTAAAATCAGTCTGGATTTCAGGCTTTCCCTGTGCAGCTTTTCCCACACCCGGATCATGGCGATCTTCATGATATCCGCCGCCGTTCCCTGAATCGGGGAGTTCATTGCCACCCGCTCGCCGAAAGAGCGCTGCATAAAGTTGTTGGAGGACAATTCCGGAATGGGACGTCTTCGCCCGTACATCGTTGTGACATATCCCTTTTCCTTCGCCTCCGCCACCATATGATCCAGAAAGCGCTTTACTCCGGGATAAGTCTCGAAATACTGCCCGATATATTCCGCCGCCTCCTTCTTGGAGATACTTAAGTCCTGACTCAGTCCGAAAGAGCTGATGCCGTAGACGATGCCGAAATTGACCGCCTTGGCATTGCGCCTCTGCAAATCCGTCACCTCTTCAAAAGGAGTGTGGAATACCTTGGAAGCGGTAATCCGGTGAATGTCCTCCTCCATCCGGTATGCCTCAATCAACTGCCCGTCCCCGGACATATGCGCCAGAATGCGCAGCTCGATCTGGGAATAATCCGCATCCATGAAAAGATACCCTTCCCCCGGCACAAACACCTTGCGGATGCGCCGCCCAAGCTCCATGCGCATCGGAATATTCTGCAGATTCGGCTCCGTGGAACTGATCCGCCCGGTGGCTGTAATCGTCTGGTTAAAGGTGGAATGAATCCTGCCGTCCGCGGCAATACATGCAGAAAGCCCCTCCGCATACGTGGACTTTAACTTCATAAGCCCCCTGTATTCCAGTATGTCAGATACAATCGGATAGTCCGGCGCCAGCTTCTCCAGCACATCCGCCGCCGTGGAATACCCGGTCTTCGTCTTTTTGCCGCCCTTGATACCCATTTTTTCAAAAAGGATTTCCGCAAGCTGCTTGGGCGAATTGATATTAAACGTACAGTCCGCCTGCCGGTAAACCACCTGCTCCAGTTCCATAATTCTTCCGGTCAGCGCTTCTCCGTAAGCCTTAAGCTCCGCCGGCTGCACCAGCACACCGCACTGCTCCATATCATAAAGGGCTCTGGAAAGCGGCATCTCCATCTCATAGAAAAGCCCGTCCATTCCCTGCTCCGTCAGTTTTTCGTTAAGAATCCGCGACGCCGCCAGACAGACATATGCCTGATAACAGGCGTACTGCGCGAAAGCCTCCGGCTCCTTCTCATAAGCCTGTGCGAAAGTACCTTTCCCGCAGACCTGCGTCCTGTCCGGAATCGTCAGCGACAAATACTCACCCGCAATGTCCTCCGTCTGGTAGTCGCTCTTCAACGGGTTAATGAGATACGCCGCGATCAGAATATCAAAGTATCTCTTTGTCCGGTAAGGCTTTAACACATCCTGCGCGCCCGTCTCATCGCGCCACATGCTCTCCTCCCCCGGCTCCTCTATCATATCGTAAAGGGACTTGATATCAAAAACATTAAGTTTACATAACTCATCCCTGTTCAGGGCTGTCAGCCGCTCTCTCAGGTAGCCCTCTGTCACCTCTCCCTGACAGGGAATAAACGCCACATCATTCTCCTTCGGCGCAAGGGCGATGCCCATACAGCCGTTTTCTTCCTTGCTGTCCCGAAAAACCGCAAGTCCGATTTCATGACAGTCCGCCGCTCCGTCTCCCTTTTTCCGGCAGGCTTCAAAGAGCGCTTCCACTTCCGGTTTTTCCGTCACGGTGTGAAAGTCTGCCTCCTGCCTGTTCGACACCGCCACATCTTTGGAAAAACGGGAAAGCATATTTTTAAATTCAAGCTGCTTGCACATCACATAGGCTTCTTCCGTATAGAAGTCGCCAATCTTCGCTTTATCAAAATCAAAATCGATGTCCGCATCCACATTGATCGTCGCCAGCACCTTGCTCAGATCTGCAAGCTCTCTGTTCGCAATCAGAGATTCCCGGATCGACTTTTTAGAAATCTCCTCCACATGGGCATAAATATTTTCCAGGGAACCGTAGGTGACCATCAGCTCCGTGGCCGTCTTTTCCCCGACCTTCGGCACGCCCGGAATGTTGTCCGCCGTATCGCCCATCAGGGCCTTCAAGTCGATAAACTGAATCGGATTTACCTGATAGGCCGCCTCCACGTCCTTCGCATAGTAGTCCTCCACCTGCGTTCTGCCGCCCTTGGTCTTCGGAATTCGGATGCGGATATGATCTGTCGCCACCTGCAAAAGATCCCTGTCGCCGGACACAAGGGAAACTTCCATCCCCTCCCGCTGCGCGCGCTTCGCGATGGTTCCCAGAATGTCGTCCGCCTCCAGCCCCGCCTGTTCCACCACGCAGATGCCCATGGCAAGAAGAAGCTTTTTCATCACCGGCACCTGTTCCCGCAGTTCCGTAGGCATGGGCTTTCTCGTGCCCTTGTACTCCTTGTAAATCTCGTGCCGGAAGGTAGGGGCATGGACGTCAAAGGCCACCGCCAGATAATCCGCCTGCTCCTCCTCCAGAATCTTAAACATAATGTTTAAAAAACCGTGGATCGCGTTCGTGTGGAGTCCCTGCCCGTTGGTCAGTTCCGGCACCCCGTAGAACGCCCTGTTCAATATACTGTGTCCATCTATCAATACCAGTTTCAAAGCCATGTACTTTTCAGCCTTTCTGCCCATCCTGCAGTGATTTTCCTTCTATTAGTTACATAGAAACAATAACCAGCGCCGCAATAATCACCGCCGCAACGGCGACTTCCAGCACCAAAAGGATATGCCTCAGAACACTGTTGACACGAATTTTGTAATCCGCATCCTCCAGCTTCCATGTGAGCGCCTTTTGCAGGTTAAAATTATTGCCCTGCTCAAGCTGCTCCAGTCCCTCAGCCACCAGAAACTGGATGGATAACTCCTCCATACATTCCGGACAGTCCCCGATATGCTCTACGAACTCCGCCAGACCCCTTCCGTCCAGTTCATCATTCAGGAAGGGGGGTATTTTTTTCTCTGCTTCTTTACAGTTCATCCGCCGCTACGCCTTTCACTCTGCCCATACAGATTTTATTATATACCATCACCGGCATATTTAAAAGAGGTTTTTCTCCGTATAGAAAGTATTGAAGCAAAAAAGAACGCCCGTTTTCACCGGCGTCCTTCTGTCATATATCCTCTATGGTGTGATTCTATGATACTTTTTCCTGCCAGTTCCCGGCTGCCTTTCTGCTCCCGGCAGTCCGGCAGATATTCCGCATCCCGTACCTCTGTCAACCTCACTGTACAGGATCCGTTCCCGCCTGCGCGCTGTCCGCCGGAACCGGCTGTTCCTGTGCGCCGTCTGCAGGCGCGGGAACCGCTTCCTGCTCCGCCGCCTGTGCGGGATCCGTTTCCGCAGTCTCCGGCTGCTCCGGCGCTGCGGGCGCGGCAATACCACTGCCGTCCACCGTGTAATCCGTGCCGTCCACATTCACGGTCACATTTCTCTGCAAAGCGCCTGTAGCGGGATCATAATAATAAACATTGCCGTCGGGTCTGGTCACCAGCCCCCGCTGCATCACCGCATTCTCGTCAAAGTAATAGTCCTGCCCCTCGATCGTCACATCCTCCCGCAGGGCATGTCCGTCCTTCGTGGCAAGGAAATACCTGCCTGTCTCGTCCTCAAACCAGCATCCTTTCTGCACGAAACCGTTCTCGTCCAGATGATACTTGTTATCTTCCCAGTTTGCCCAGCAGCCGCGCTGCATCCGATACCCCGCATAAAATACCATCTGATCGCCACGGGGCGCAAAACCGTCCGCCACAATCAGCGATGCGTAATCCTTAAACTGATAATTCATGTCCACTCTGGTGGGAATCCCCGCCACCTTGCCGTGGGAAGTATTCTGCCAGAATGCCGCGCCCCCGTCGTACTCGAGCGCATCCGCATATTGCGCCACCCACTTGTCATAGCCGATGTTACCGATCTTGTCCCGGAACATATTCCGGCTGGAATAGACTACAGGATAATAGCCGTTGGCTTCAATGATCGAGCAGAACGCGTTGATCAGCTCCTGGAGCTGCGCCTGCGACATATTCTTATGACAGGGCGCTTCCACGTCATAAACCACCGGATAATTCACTGTATAATTGCCGATCCACTGTATCAACTGGTTCGCCTCGGCTCTCGCCTGCTCCGCATTCGTCGCATAAGAGTACAGGTACACGCCTGTCCGCAGCCCCGCTGCATTGGCGCCGCGCATATTCACATCAAAGTAAGGGTCAACGCCTGAGTTCGTGCTGCCCGCCTTTACAAAGACAAAGGACACCCCCGAAGAGGGCACCTGACTCCAGTCAATGCTAAGATTATGCTTGGACACGTCAATGCCTCTGGCAATGGAGCTGCCCGCTCCCACCGCCTCCGCCTTCATCCCAGGCGCAAGCGCCAGCGCACCCGCCAGACAAAGGGCGGCTATCCGCTTCATTCCCTTGTTAACTCTATGTAACACTACTCTGTTTGATTTTATCATTTGTACCTTTTACCCGCCGCTGCGCGCCGGATCTTTCCCTTTCGTTTTCTCGCATTCCTGTTTTCTTTGGTTCTTCTTCGGACTGTTCCTTCATGTGCGCTCCGTTTGTAACATCTTTATTGCAAAAACATTACAATTTGTCACATTTTGTAACAATCCTTAACAACTATACCATGTTTCTGCGGGAATGTATAGGGAATGTTGCGAAATTCTGGTGGAAATGTTTGGGAAATGTTACTTTTCACGCCCGCACCATGCACTTGCTGCATGGTGTCGGAGCCAGCGCCAAAATGCCGGTTTTTGGGCATTTTGTGTGCATCATCGTTGCAATTCACACTGAATAACCGTAAATCAGTACGAAATCCGGCGTGGGTGTGAATTGTAACAAATTAAACGTCCTGCCACGGCTTTGTGCAGCTTTCTGTAGACAGAAAGGGGCGTTTTTTGTTATGATAGTTACGGCTCTTTTGTTGTAGGAGTACATAATATATTTTGCGTGGTGATATCAAATTATGGATACCGTTTTTGTTGGACTGAGTATTTTAGGCATCGGCGTGATTGTGCTTGCACTGTTTCTTCTGCTGCAGGGGGACGGCTCCCGGGATCAGAAGCTGATGCAGTATTTTCTGATGGGCGCCCTGATACAGAACGCAGGATATTTGTTAGAACTGACGGCGCCTTCTATGGATGCAGCTCTGGTAGCGGTGAAAATACAGTATATAGGATCGTTGACTATACCAGTCAGCTACTGTCATTTCATGTTCAGCTACTGTTTTGAGAAGGCTCCTGCAAAAATCTTATCCGTTCTTAAGATCATCGATGTCTTTATTCTGGGGCTCGTTTTTACCTGTGACAGGCATTCCCTTTTTTATCGAAGCATAGACTGGCTGCAGACGGCAGGCGGCCATTCCTATCTGAGTCTTACATACGGTCCCGGCTACTGGGCGTTTATGCTGTGCGCATTGATTATTCCCTATGCATTTACCCTGATTGCCCTGATCCGCGTCTGTATCAAAAAACCGGATTACGCAGCCGACAGAAAGTATATGCTCATACTCGCTCTTTCCTTTGTGCCTGTGATCGTGCTGTGTTCCTATGTCCTGAAACTGACCACGGTATATGACCCGACTCCGGCTGTGCTCGGGTTGATTTTATCAAGCGTCGTCATTCTGATCTGGAGCAGAAAGGTGTACGATTTCAGCAGTCTTGCCTCCGGCATTTTACTTGATACGTTAAACGACGGCGTCATCGCGATAGACGAGTACAAACGGATCGTCAACTACAATCCGGCTGCAGCAGGCATTTTCCATGATCTGGACGCTCATGCCATCGGAAACCATATTGAAGAACTGGAAGGTTTTCCACGGGATATTCTCGATGACAATGCACGGGAGGAATTCTGCTTAAACGGCTGCTTTTATCAGGGGCATGTACAGCAGATCCCGGATAAATACGGCAGTAAAAAGGGATATGTGATTCTGATTCTGGATGTGACGGAGACAAGGAACTACATTGAAGAGATCAAGCAGGTCAGAGAGCAGGCGGAGCAGGCCAATCTTGCGAAAAGCGCGTTTCTGGCCAATATGTCCCATGAGATCCGCACGCCGATGAACGCCATCGTGGGCCTGAGCGATATCATTATGGAAGAAAGCAGGGGGCGGAGAGTATACGGCTATGCCCGCGATATCAAATCTTCCTCCCGGAATCTGCTGGCGCTGATCAACGATATTCTCGATCTGTCCAAAGTGGAAGCCGGGAAGATGACTCTGGTGTTGACGGAATACCATCTTAAGACGCTCGTCAATGAAGTGCTGAATATGATGGATATTGTCGCTTCCAGACACGGCCTTATGCTGATGAGCGAGTTTGACATGTCCATTCCCTGCCGCTATCTCGGCGATGAGGGCAGGATCAAACAGATTCTGATCAATCTTTTGAATAACGCCCTGAAATTTACAAAGCAGGGGCATGTGAAAATTTCCGTTGCTGGAAGGCCGGGGGAAACGCCGAACACACAGCGCATTATATTCCGTGTGGAGGATACCGGCTGCGGCATACCGGAAGAGGATATCGAAAAAATATTTGAAAATTTCAGGCAGCTTGATTCCAAGCGGAACAGAAGCGTGGAGGGAACGGGACTTGGTCTTTCCATCACCAAGCGGCTGGCCGAAATGATGGACGGCTCCATACATGTAGAGAGCGTGTACGGCGAAGGATCCACCTTCATTCTGGAAATATTGCAGAAGATCGTGGACAGCAGGCCATTGTCTGAGGTTCCGGAAGTGGAAGTGCCAAAAGAAAAGGCGCTGGAGCCCTTTACGGCCAGGGACTGTAAAGTATTGGTCGTGGATGACAATGTAATCAACCGAAGGGTGGCCAAGTCCCTGCTGCACACCTATGATCTGGAAATAGTCGAGGCGGAAAGCGGCATGGATGCGATCAAGCGTGTGGGGGAAACGCTGTTTGACATTATTTTCATGGATCATATGATGCCCGGTATGGACGGTATAGAAGCGGTACAGCACATCCGGAGCGAGTGCGGGGAGAACGGAACCCTGCCGATCATTATCGGATTGACCGCCAACGCCATGGAGGGCGTGCGCGAGACGTTTCTGGCAAGCGGCTTTCAGGATTTCCTGACCAAACCCATTGACAGACGGACGCTGCATATGGCGCTGTTAAAGTGGATTCCCAAGGAGAAGCAGACGAAAGACGGCTGGATTGATAAGCTGCAGTCAAGCAGCGACAACCTGCAGAAATTTCAGGAAATTATCATTGAGGGAATCGACACCGACGTGGTGGCCGAGCATTCTTCTGCCAGTATCGAGGAATACAATGAGCTTCTGAACCTGTATTGTCTGGACGGCAAACGAAAGCTTTCCGTTTTGCGCGGCTTTTTGGAAGAAAAAGATTATAAATCCTATGGCATAGAAGTCCATGCCCTGAAAAGCGCTTCTGCAAACGTGGGGGCCATGCAGGTTTCCAACAGAGCCAGAGAGCAGGAAAAGGCTGTAAAGAGAGAAGATTTCACGTTTGTGGACAGTCATGCCGAAAAACTGCTGCGGGAATATGAAGAACAACTGGAACACATCCAAAAGTATCTGGACGCCAGAAACAAGGACGGGGACCAGAAGATAAAAAAGGATGCGCTGGAAAAGGCGGAGCTGCTTGAGAGGATTCAGTCGGCTCTGAATGATCTGGAAAATTTTCAATCCAAGGATTGTGCGCATAAAGTGGAAGAAATTCTGGAGTACCGGCTGGAGGAACCCACGGAAACGGCGCTTGAAAAAATCAGGGAACAGCTTAAACTGTACGAGGACGACGCGGCGGAGCAGATGCTGCGTGAGCTAATAGAACAAATGTAAGAGGAGGATTAAAAAGTGGAAAGTAATAAGCTGACAATACTGGCTGTGGACGATAATACGATCAGTCTTGCAACCATCGAACAGGAGCTGAAAGGATCTTACGAGATCGTTCCCCTCAATTCCGGTGTGCGCGCATTGCAGTATCTGAAACAGAAACCAGCGCCGGATCTGATTCTGTTAGACATTCAGATGGCGCCGAAAAACGGGATAGAGACGCTGCGCGAGATCCGGGAAATGGAGAAGTGTCAGGGGATTCCCGTGATCATGCTCACATCGCAGAGTGAAAAGCAGACCATCGTGGAAAGCTCCAGGCTCGGCATCAATGACTATGTGCTCAAACCTTTTAAAACCCAGGATTTACATGACAGAATCGAACGGGTTCTGAAAGAAGAAATAGATAAAAGACTGGAAAACAGATAAAATTTTGATTGACAAACTGGCATAAAATGTATATGATTATTGAGTGTGCCGCATAACGAGGTAGAAGTGTGCCCTCCCGGGCATCACCACAGTTAGCGAGTAAATGGACATGTGTCCATGAATAGGAGGTGTGCAGATATGTACGCAATCATTGCAACAGGCGGAAAACAGTACAAGGTATCCGAGGGCGATGAGATCAGAGTGGAGAAGCTTGACGTCGAGGTTGGTTCTACCGTTACTTTCGACCAGGTAATCGCGATCAGCGATAAGGATCTTAAAGTTGCAGGCGATGTGGCGAACGCGACCGTGACCGGAACCGTTATGGATCAGGGCAAGGGCAAGAAAGTCATCGTCTACAAGTATAAGAGAAAAACCGGCTATCACAAGAAAAATGGTCACAGACAGCTCTATACGCAGATCAAGATTGACAAGATCAACGCGTAATGACCGAGATTACCATTTATAAAAACAAGGCGGGAGAATATCGGAAATTTACCTGCGACGGCCACGCGGCATATGCGGACTACGGTCAGGATATTGTCTGTGCGGCGATTTCGGTTCTTGTGATCAACACGGTGAATGCGCTCGATGAGATCACCGGGGAGCCGATCCGGGTGGAGGCGGACGAAAAGACGGGCAGAATCAACTGTTCTTTTTCAGGACAGCCTCTGCGTGAAACCTCCGTCGCACTGATGGATTCTCTTGTGCTCGGACTGAGCCGGATTGAGGCGCAGTACGGGAAAAAACATTGTAAATTGACATTTAAGGAGGTGTAATGCCATGTTAAATATGAACCTTCAATTTTTCGCTCATAAGAAGGGTGTCGGCTCCACCAAGAACGGCCGTGATTCCGAATCCAAGAGATTGGGCGCAAAAAGAGCTGACGGTCAGTTTGTTAAGGCGGGCAATATCTTATACAGACAGCGCGGAACCAAGATTCATCCCGGTGTAAACGTGGGAAGAGGCGGCGACGATACGCTGTTTGCTCTGGTGGACGGTGTTCTTCGTTTCGAGAGAAAAGGCAGAGACAAGAAGCAGGCGTCCGTTTATCCTGTAGAGAAGTAAGAAGTTTAAGATACAGCTCCGAACATACTGATGTTTGGGGCTTTTCTTTATTCTTTTAAAACGGAGAGAAATCATGTTTGCAGATCATGCGAAAATATATGTAAAAAGCGGCAAGGGCGGTGACGGACACGTCTCCTTCCGTCGCGAAAAATATGTGCCAAACGGCGGTCCGGACGGCGGTGACGGCGGAAACGGCGGCAGCGTCTACTTTGAGGTGGACGAGGGGTTAAACACGCTGACCGATTTCCGGCACGTCCGCAAATACTGCGCGAAAAACGGCGAGGAGGGCGGCAAGAAGAACTGTGCCGGCAGAAATGGCGAGGATATCACCATCAAAGTGCCGGAGGGCACGGTGATCCGCGAAGCACAGAGCGGCAAAGTCATCACCGATATGTCCGGTGACAACAGACGGTTCCTTCTTCTGAAAGGCGGACGCGGCGGCAGCGGCAACCAGCACTACGCCACCAGCACCATGCAGGCGCCCAAGTACGCACAGCCCGGCCAGCCGGCAAAAGAGCTGGAGCTGCTCCTGGAGCTTAAGGTGATCGCCGACGTAGGGCTTGTGGGCTTTCCCAACGTGGGAAAATCCACCTTTCTGTCAAGAGTAACGAACGCAAGGCCCAAGATTGCCAACTATCACTTTACCACCCTGAATCCCAATCTGGGCGTGGTGGATCTGGAAGACGCCAAAGGCTTTGTGATCGCCGATATTCCCGGCCTGATCGAGGGCGCGTCGGAGGGTGTGGGGCTTGGCCATGAATTTCTGCGCCATATCGAGCGGACACGCCTGATCGTGCATATCGTGGACGCGGCTTCCACGGAAGGGCGCGATCCTGTAGCGGATATCTATGCCATCAACAAAGAACTAGAAGCTTATGATCAGACACTTGCCCAAAGACCCCAGATCATCGCCGCCAACAAAATTGATATGATCTATGAGAAGGACGATGATCCTGTGGAGAAACTGAAAGCGGAATTTGAGCCGCAGGGCATTCCGGTCTACGCCATTTCCGCCATCAGTGGCCAGGGCGTCAGAGAACTTCTCTACGCCGTCAATAACCGTCTGGGGGAGATGGAGGAGAGCAAGCCCCTGACCTTTGAACAGGAGTTCTTTCCGGAGTTTCATTTTGACATTGATAAGGAGCCCTTTACCGTGGTCTATGATGAGGAGGCGGACGAGTATGTGGTGGAAGGACCGCGCATTGAAAAGATGCTTTCCTACACCAATCTGGAATCCGAGAAAGGCTTTAAATTCTTTCAGGATTTTATGCGCAAGCAAGGTGTTTTGGAGCAGCTTGAGGCGCTTGGCATAGAGGAGGGCAGCACTGTAAGGATGTACGGACTGTCCTTTGATTACTACAAGTGATCGGATAAAGTCTGATCACGGGAATGTTTAGCAGACCCGGAAACAGAGAAGGAGATTTTGATATATGGAATTGACAAGCAAGCAGCGGGCACATTTAAAAAGTCTGGCGAACGGCATAGACCCCATTTTTCAGGTGGGTAAATCCAGCCTCACGCCGGAATTTACAGCATCCATCGCCGACGCGTTCAACACACGGGAGCTTTTAAAGATCGCCGTCCTGAAAAACTGTGTGGACGATCCCCGGATGATCGCTGAGATGGTTGCGGAGAGAACCCACGCCACGGTTGTACAGGTGATCGGCAAGAAGATTATCCTCTATAAGCCGGACAAAAAGAATCCCAAAATCGTCCTGCCCAAATAACCGGCCGGAACAGGATTTTCCCGCGGCGATAGAGAGACAGGAAAGACAGGCATAAAAAGGGGGAACCTCATGAGACGAATCGGCATTATGGGAGGCACCTTTAATCCCATCCACAACGGACATCTGGCGATTGCAGAGGCGGCAAAGGAACAGTTTGCACTGGAAAAAGTATGGTTCATGCCATGCGGCGTTCCCTATATGAAAGAGCAGAAAGAGGTTCTGCCCATAGATCTTCGCTGTGAAATGACGGCCCTCGCCATCAAAGATATGCCCTGTTTCGGGCTGTCTGAGATAGAGGCGGCGGACGCGGCGCAGGGGAAAAACACCTACACCTGCGACACCTTGCAAAAATTAAGGCAGACCGATCGGGAGGCAGCGTACTATTTTATTCTGGGAGCAGACAGCCTGTATGCCATGGAGGACTGGAAGAACCCTGCGCTGATTTTTCAAAACTGTACGGTTCTGGCGGCAGTGCGAAGGGAAAGCCATGCGCCCTCGCAGGTTGCGGACGCGGACACGATAACCTTTCTGACCGCGCAGGCACAGTATCTGCGTGATAAATACCATGCATCTGTGAAGATACTGGAGTTTTCCGGTATGGACATATCCTCCACGCAGATCCGGGAAAAGATACGAAGCGGAGAGTCCCTGCAGGGGCTTTTGCCGGAGGCGGTGGAAGCGTATATCCGACAGAACCGTCTCTATGAAAAGGATTCGTAAAAAACCGGTATTTGTGATATAATGGACGCAGGCTTTTGGGCCTGCGTTTAGCTGATTATATGAATACCTTAGTGTGAAAGGAATGATGAGATGCGAAAAAGGAAAGTGAGTAAAGTTATTGCCATTTTTTTATGTGCTGTAATACTTTTTTCGAGTGAAAGCATGTCCTGTTTAACTTATGCTACCTCTCTGACGAAGGAAGATCCATCCATCACAACGGATGCGGAAGATTCAGAAAATGATATTCCATCAGATGAAGGAACGGGGACTGTTGAAGCTCCTGATGAAGAGGATGAATCGCCGGATATACAGGAAGATCTCCCTGACAGTGCAGATGAACCAGATGTTTCAGAAGACTCATCCGGGGAATCTGTAACGCCTTCCGACGATGAGGAACAGCCTCCGGTGAATGGTGACGCCGACGATATAACAACAACGGATCCGGATCAACAGGAAACTTCCGAAACGGAAGAGGAATATGATACTACAACAGGTTCCCCGGAAGATACTGATATCCCTGAACCGGAAATACCTTCTGTATCCGAAAACAATGATGTTGAAGAGGAAGAATCTGTTGACCAAAATGAACAGCCCGTCGATTCTGTCTCAGATAACACGGTTTCAGCAAATACACTGGGAACACTTGTCACCGCATCGGAATTAACCGATTTTGTGATCGTTGACGAGGGCGGCAACGTTCTGGACGAAACCCAGACTATATATCTTGATCAGGATAAAACGAGAAAGCTCTCGGTAAGACCGACTCCCGAAGATGCTGTCTATTCTGATGTGCTGTGGACTTCTGATAATTCCCGTGTTTCTGTTACAAACGGAACGGTGGCGCTTGTGCCGGCGGCTGACGATTCAGTTGAAAACGTCTCACTGACAGCAACCATAACCGCTCAGATCGGTGAGATCAGTAAAACCTGCAAGGTGGAATTTCTGCCGCTGGTAGAGGATGTGGTTATTGTTGATCAGGATGGAAACGAAGTTCCTGAAACCGGTCTTACCATTGAAATGGGCGAGCAGAAAAAGCTCAGTGTCAAAGTGCTGCCTGAAGGCGCTTCCGCAGATGTGTCTACTCTCTGGCGGTCAGATAATATCGACCTTGAAGTGAATTATAATGGTATTATGCATGTTCACTACCTTCCGAACAGTCTGCCGGTTACATGCCATGTAAGCGCAGAAGTTACCGTGAGCAATATGCTGCAAAAAACCACGATTAAAAAAGAAATTCCTGTTACAATTGTTGCCCCGTCAGAGGAAAAGCTGCTCTGTGGAGACATTCAGTTTTTCTGTTCCGGGATGGGAACTATCGAAAAAATAAATGATACGACTTGGAATGCTACCATTGATGACAGATCCTCTCTAAACAGAAATGTCGTTACCCTGTCTTATACAGGCGCTGAATCAAAGTATACCATATTTTATAAGAATGATGCCGGGGATCTTTCTGTTGGGGCTGATGGCTGGGTAAACTTCGGCGCCAAAATATATGACGAAAAAAGGGGAATTAAAATTGACCCGAATTATCCTCTTAAAGTAATGGTCGGAACTGGCGGATATACGTCTTATCATCCGGAGAAGCACTCCCCTGTATATACGATTCGGTTTACGGCCTGTAAGACAGAGCTTTCCCTGTCTCGATCAACAATTGAGACGATTCCTGCCGGAGGGGATCAGGAGTTGATCGTAACACAGCTTCCGGATGGCGCAAAGGTGGAAGATATTGTCTGGACTTCCGGAGACGAAAGAATTGTAAGGATCAAAGGCAAAACAGAAAACGGCGTCATGCTGCAGTTTGGCCAGATTGTAGGATTAACGAAAATTACCGCAACTGTCAAAGACCATAAAGGGCAGAACCGCTATGCGGCATGCACCGTCAAGATTTCCATGCAAGTACCGATGCCTGAATTTAGCAGCGAATCCGGCGGGGAAATGTGGGAAGAGCTGCCGAATGGCGATTATAATTATTACTGGCTGATTGACAAGGGCGGCAAACTGGAAATGTCTGTTAAAGGTATTCCGGGTGCGAAAATCTATTACACCACAAACGGCACTGATCCCGCTGTATATGGAAAACTGTATCAGGTGCCGATCACGATAAATGCAAAAACCAAAGTCAGGGCATGTGCAAAATTAGAAGGTTATCAGGATAGCTGGGATTGGGATAGTGAATTTCGCATTGGCAATCCCAAGATCTCTGTCTCCCCGACTGCCGTGACCATGCCGCAGAATAGTACCAGACGGATTAAAGCAACTGTTCCTTCCTGGGCCGATCCGGATGACATATACTATGAAAGCAGCAATGATGAAATTGCTTATGTTGATTATGAGGACATAGAGAACAGTGAAGGGGATATAATTGATAGCAGACTGGTAATCTTTTCCAATGAAAGCGGTGCTGCCGGCACCTGTATCATAACCGCTTCTTATTATGACTATGCTGGCAGGGAACAAACAGCGACCTGTCGTGTCACTGTAACCGGCAAGCTGGAAGTCGCCAAATCGATCACTATGACGGAGGAATCCAGCGCAGAAATACGCATCACAAAGATGCCGGCCGGTGTACGTCGGGATGAGATTTCGTGGTATACCTATAACTCTGATGACTATAAATATATTAATATAGAAACCGCACCAAACGGGAATGGACTGATCACTGTCGGTCATCTGCCCGATACCAGCGAACCACAGACTATACTCATATATGCATCTGCCACTTTGATGAATAATTCCGATGATGCATTGGATTGGGATTTTAGTGACGCATACTGTGAAGTGACCATAATCCCCAAACAGTACACTGTCCGTTTTTTAGGCTGGAACGATAAACCGGCAAAGACAGAATCCCTTGGCAGGGGACAGAATGCCACACCTCCGGAAGATGCACTGATGCGCGCTGCGGCGCCGGAAGGCTATCTCTTTGACGGCTGGCAGAATCTTGCGGATTGCAAGAATATTACGAAAGATACCGATATCTACGCAAAGCCTTATGTGCAGACCCCATTCAGCATTACTTACATGACTGGCAGCGAAGGCAGTAATCCGGCAGCCAACCCAGTGTCCTATAAGGCGTCGGATAACACCATTACCCTGTCTGATGCTGTACCCGCCGACAGTACCGTGCATAAATTTGCAGGATGGTATAGGAACAGTCAGTACGACGGCAGTCCCATTGATGAAATTTCTTCCGGAACAACGGGCGATTTGATCCTGTATGCAAAATGGGTTACCGCAAAGACAGGCCTGCGGATCGAACCGATTGCCGACCAGCCTTACACAGGAAAGGCCATTAAGCCGGAAGTGGAGGTTTATGACGGTGAAACGCTGCTTACGCTGGGAACAGACTATACCGTTGCCTACAAGAACAATACCAATGCCTGTATGCAGCCGTGGGCGGATCCGAAAAAGGCGCCTGCCGTAACAGTCAGGGGAAAGGGCAACTACGGCGGCTCCGACACGGAAACGTTCCAGATTGTTCCGCAGAGCATTGCGCTGGATTCAGCAGAGGTTGTTATTCCGGATCTGCATCTGGCGTATACCGGGAAAGCGCTTAAGATTGCTCCCGTAGTGACCTGGAACGGAAAAAAACTTTCCAATAAAGATTTTGAAGTCACAACGATTACCGATAATGAGGATCTTATAACGGTTACAGAATGTATAGATGAGGGTTTTTATACCGTCACTATTGCCGGAAAAGGAAATTATACCGGCACACGGGACATATCGCTGACCGTTACCACCAAAACGCTTCTGAGTAAAGTGTCGTTCAAGCCAGCGAAGCTGAAAGATATCCCCTGGGCAGATCTTCAGGGAAAGACTCTCGGGGAGACAGACATCCAAGTGGACGAAGGTGTCATTCTCAAAAAAGGCAGCGATGAGCTTATAAAAGATGTTGACTATACTGTAACCTATGATACAAGTGCAAAGGAAGCCGGCACCTATACAGCGGTCTTTGCGGGTATGGGGGACACCTATTCGGGAACGGTGACAAAAACCTTCAAAATCACAGGAAAACCGATTGCTTCCAACAAGGTGGAGATTCAAGGTCTCGGGGGATTGACTTATAATGGTGTGGCGCAGACCCCGGACGTGACCGTTATCTACAAAGATGGGAAAATTCCCATGAAACCCGGAATTGATTATACACTGACTTACGATAATAACGTCAATGCCGGAAAGAAAGCTTCCATCACCATAACCGGCATAAACGGGTACACTGGTACGATGAAAAAAACGTTCCAGATTTTACCATACCCGCTGGCAGACAAATCTGCACCAACGCAGCAGCCTGTAAAGATTTTTATTGCAAGCAGAAACAACTATTACGAAAAGGGAGGTGCAAAACCCAAAATATCCGTTATGTATCAGGATACACTTCTCGCTGAAGGAAGAGACTATACGGTCAAATACAAAAATAATACCAAAGCAGCCGATGTGAGCGATGCGAAACCGCCCACCTTTACCGTGACAGGCAAGGGGAATTTCACGGGTTCTGTTTCTATGACTTTCTCCATTTTACCGCAGGATATCAGCAGACTTTCCATCACTGCAGAGGACGTGATGGCCGCCGCTCCCAACCAGAAAAAGGGTGAGACGATAGGGCTGACAGCCAGGGGAAAATATAAGAGCACGCCCAAAATAACGGATTTCAACGGCAAAGCATTGTCCGCCGGTACGGACTTCCTGAAATCCTATACTATTACGGACGAAAACGGTATCGTACTCGGCCCGAAGGATCAGGTGCCGGAAGGCTCCATATTGACCATAACGGTACAGGGTACAAAAAATTATACCGGTGAAATCAAGACTTCTTACCGTGTGCTCGCCGCTAAGAAAAGTGTAGCTAAAGCAAGCGTAGCTTTGAAAAAGGATGTAATCAAAGAATATTCACTGGAACCTGTCACACTGAAAAAGGATGATCTCATCGTCAAATTGAACGGTGCGGAGCTATCAAAGGAACACTACACGATAGTTTCCTATGTGAACAACAGGAAAAAAGGCACTGCCAAAGTTACCATACAGGGAGTGGGCGAGTACGGCGGCAGAAAAACCGTAAACTTTAATATCAAACCGAAGCAGATCACGTGGTTTAAAACACCATAGCTATTATCGGAGAAGAAAGGATACCTTCCATGAGTCAAAGTCATCATCAGTCAGAAACGGAAAAACTGCGTCGGGCTATGGAAAAAGAACTGTCTACCGGACGCTATACCCACACCCTTGGGGTGGCTTATACCGCCGCCGCACTGGCAATGGCCCACGCTGAGGATATGGAAAAAGCGATGATCGCAGGACTTTTGCACGACTGCGCCAAATCTATGCATGGCTCGGAGCTTGTGGCGATCTGTGAGAAAGCCCGTCTCAACGTGACGGCAGTAGAGCGCAGCAATCCGACCGCGCTTTTACATGCAAAAGCCGGCGCTTATCTGGCGGAACGCAAATATGGTGTGACGGATGGGGACATACTAAACGCAATCCGTTATCACACGACGGGACGTCCCGATATGAGCAGGCTGGAGAAAATGGTCTATATTGCAGATTACATTGAACCCGGACGGAAACAGAACAGAGACCTGAGTCTGATCCGAAGACTCGCCTATCAGGATCTGGACAGCGCCATGGAAAAAATACTGGCAGACACACTTGCCTACCTGCGAACCACGGATGGACAAGTGGATGATATGACAAACAGGACATATCAATACTATAAAAGATAGCGGAGCGTCGTATAAAAGGCTGATGCTTATCAATATGACTCAGAGAAAGGCAGGTTATCGTTATGAACACAAAGGAAACAGCACTTATGGCAGTAAATGCGCTGGAAGATAAAAAAGCGGAGGATATCCGCATCATTGATATCAGTGATATCTCCACCATTGCTGACTATTTTATCATTGCGGACGGCAGCAACAGAAGCCAGATACAGGCTATGGCCGACAACGTATCGGAAGTGCTCGGCAGGGCTGGCGTAACTTTAAGACAGATGGAAGGTTATCAGAATGCCAACTGGATTTTGATGGATTTTCAGGACGTAATCATCCATATTTTTGACAGAGAGAACCGCCTCTTCTACGATCTCGAGCGAATCTGGAGAGACGGTGTGCCTACAGACAAAGAAACGCTTGAAAAGTAAATCATTTTTTGAAAAGAGCAAAACCGGCGGTATCCGAAGATACCCCGGTTTTGTCTGGTTTTTTTGCAGTTTTCTCTTCGCTGTTTTACACGATCCGTACTTATGCCTTGTTTGACTCTGCCATATTGCCGTTCGTATACATATAGAACGTGATGATATACAATCCGGCAATACCCACCAGGGCGTAAATGATTCTGGAAAACCATGACATATTACCGAAAATAAATGCCACAAGGTCAAAGCTGAAAAGTCCGATCAATCCCCAGTTGATAGCGCCGATAATGGCAATCGTCAGGGCAAGGCAGTCCAAAGCTCTGTTTCTCATTTTTCCTTCCCCCTTCATAAGACATCAACCCCTGAAAAATAAATGAGAGACTGATTGTTCATCATAACCGCAAAAGCTGTGCAGTTACGATTATTATGTAGTATGTCTGATTCGGAAGCCGCTATGCTGGAAATAACTTCTCATGTTTTTCATTTTTTTACAACAGGGATCCAGACCTCGTATTTCGCATTCTGCGGATCTGGGTTCAGATAAACCTCCACATCCGGAGCGTCGCCGTACTCATATCCCGATGTGGGAAGCCATTCTGTTACGATGCGCTGCTCCAGCTCCTGAATGGACTGGTTCGTACCTTCTCCGGGAAAGACCGCCCATGCAGCCGCCGGAACAGTATATTCTTCAAAATCTCCTTTTTCTTTTGAGGAAGGGACCGCAATATAATATCTCCACTCCTCCTTGTCATTACAAACGCTTACGCCCAGCATTCCCATCGGCGGCATGTCCATCATACCGGCCAGTCTCTGTATCGTCCCGTTCATAGCTATTTCCTGCCATTTAGACGGAATCACCGTGAAATTTTCCTCGATGTTCTTTTGCAGTGGCACCAATACCCCGACAACGCGGAACGCCTCCTTTGTCTCAATCCGATAGTTCATTTCCTCCGCTCCTTTGATTGTTATTTTAAATGAAACAGGCGGAAAAGATTTTACTGAAACGCCCTCATTTCTTACAGCGGAAGGCGCAATCCCATGGACGGACTGAAAGGCCCTGTTAAATGCGGTGGGAGAGTGGTATCCGTATTTTCCTGCCACATCAATAATTTTCACATCTTTTCCCAGCAAGTCGACTGCCGCAAGCGACATTTTTCTCCTACGAATATATTCAGAAAGTGGAACACCTGCCATATAGGCAAACATTCTCTGAAAATGATAGGAGGAACAGCAGGCAATTTTACCAAGCTGTTCGTAATCAATTTCATCCGTCAAGTGCTCTTCCATATAGTTTATGGCCTCATTTAGCTTTTCTATCCATTCCATACCGTGAAAAATCCTCCTGCCAGATTTAGTATATAGAATTTCGATTCTCATTTCCTCTCAATTTCTGCACAAAAAAGAGAGCACGCCGCGCACTTGATCTGTCGAATGATGCCGGTCAAAATAAAATATGCCCTGATTTTATCTGCCACCCGCCAAAAGGCCAGCAGACATGTCCATCAGAGCATATGTAATCTGCCACTACTCAATCACCACGTCCTTTTCGGCTTCCGCATCAGTGCTTATACAGCCGGAACACACCAAAAACTTTTCCAAGAATCTGGCAGTTTTCTACAATAATAGGGTCCATAGAGTCGTTTTCGGGCTGCAGCCTGATATGTCCGTCTTCTTTATAAAAGGTCTTCACTGTGGCCGAATCATCAATCAGCGCGACTACCGTGTCACCGTTTGATGCCGTCTGACAGCAGTTTACAAAAATCTGGTCGCCGCTGTAGATCCCCACGTTAATCATGGAATCTCCCTTGACTTTAAGTACAAAGGACTCACCGCCCGGCACCATATCCGCCGGAACAGGGAAGTAGCTGCTAATATTCTGCTCTGCCAGAATCGGCAGCCCTGCCGCAACCTGGCCAATCACAGGAAGGGAAACCATCTCCGTGCGCACCATCTGGAAATTATCGTCACAGATCTCAATCGCACGAGGTTTTGTGGGATCTCTCTTAATATAACCGTTTTTTTCCAACGTCTCCAAATGAGAGTGTACAGAGGATGTCGACTTCAGATTAACCGCCTCACAAATCTCTCTGACAGCCGGTGGATATCCTCTCTTTAAAATTTCATCCTTAATATAATCAAGAATCTGCTGCTGTTTTACAGTGATCTTTCCCTGTGCCATACTTAAACCTCTTCCTTTCTCCGGATTTTTCGGATCAATATTTCTTTTCTGACAATTTACATACTCTAATCATAGCACAGCACTGTCCAAAAAGCAAACATATATTCAGAAAATTTGTTCGATTTTTTATCAAAATAGTATTGACATACGAAAACACGTTCGATATAATACACTCAATAAGAACGTTCGTTCGCAACATTTGTTCGTCATCTATGCCACCGGAGAGAAAGGAGATATTCATGAATAGAACTATGGTACAGAGTAGCAGAAGACCGCAGGATATCAGAAGTGAAAGAAGAATCCGCAATAACCGCATACGCAGAAGACAGGAGATAAGAAAGAACTTTCTTCTGTTTGTGATAACCCTCTGCCTGATCGTGACCGCATCCGTCGCTCTCAGTTCTTTTCGATCCAGCGCGAAGAACGCCCCCTCACAGGAATCTTCCAAATACTATAAGAGTATCGTCGTATCGGAGAGTGACACGCTCTGGTCCATTGCGGAAGACTATATGGACGAGGCGCATTACGGCTCTATTTATGAGTACATCCGCGAGGTTATGCAGATCAACAGCCTGACAAATGATGCGATCTATGCGGACGCGCATCTGATTGTGCCGTATTATGATGTGGTAAATAAATAGTTGCTAATTCAGGTAATGTTGATTATCATGGAATCAATCGGTACATATTGGAGTTTAAACTTATGGAATCGGCAATAAAAAATATCATATTTATTCTGTGAATTATATTTATCTTTCATTTTACAGGAGAACCACCATGAAAATAGACCGTATGATCGGCATTTTATCTATTCTGTTACAGCAGGAAAAAGTCACCGCTCCCTACCTTGCGGAAAAATTCGAGGTTTCCCGCCGCACCATCAACCGGGATATCGACGCCCTCTGTATGGCCGGGATTCCGCTTGTAACGGAAGCGGGACAAAACGGCGGTGTGTCCATCATGGAAGGCTATAAGATAGACCGCACACTTTTTACGACGCAGGATATGCAGGCCATTCTGGCAGGGCTTCGGAGTCTGGACAGCATAAGCGGCACGAACCAGTATCAGCAGCTCATGGAAAAGCTGTCTGCCGGCGCCTCAAATCTGATAGCCGGAGACACCCATATTCTGATTGATTTGTCATCCTGGTATAAATCGGCATTATCCCCTAAAATCGAGTTTTTACACAGCGCCATTCTTTCCAGCAATAAAGTTTCCTTCACTTACCATTCACCAAAAGGAGAGACACAGCGGACCGTAGAGCCTTATGATCTGATTTTTCAGTGGGCAGGATGGTATCTCTGGGGATGGTGCGAGAGAAGAGAAGCGTTCCGGCTGTTTAAGCTGATGCGGATGATGGATCTTTCCTTGGGGGAATCCTTTGAAAAACGTGCCGTTTTCCTTCCTGACCTGAGTCCGAAGCAAATATTTCCACCGCAGTTTCAAATCACGGCCAAAATTGATCCCGTTTATAAATGGCGGCTGGTAGAAGAGTTTGGACCGGAAAGTTTTCACGCCTTACCTGACGGTATGCTGCTTTTTTCCGCCGCCTTTTTCGATAAACAGAGTGTAGTGGGCTGGATCGCCTCTTTCGGCGGCGGTGCGGAGCTTTTAGAACCGGCAGAACTGCGGCAGGAGGTCTTTCGTTTCGCGGAAAGTATTTGTAAAAAATATGGTTCTTCTTTTGAATGATGACATACAGTTGTCGTGTTTGCCTTGTTAATATAAATCCATCAAGCTGTATATCCGTTGTAAGCGGGCGGAAACTATTCAGCCTCTCTGCACGGAAATAAAAGAAAGGATGGATTGATCTATGAAAATGGACTACGAAATCGTAACTTTGGAGGAAAAGACTGCCGTCGGCGTATCTGCAAGGACAAACAATACGTCGCCCGATATGGGAGCTGTCATTGGCGGTCTCTGGCATCGTTTTTACAACGAGGGCATCTATGCCTCCATACCGAAAAAAGCAAACGCAAAGGCGCTTGGCATCTACACCGACTATGCCGGAGACGAAAAGACCGATTACACGGCAATTGCAGCCTGCGAGACTGCCGAAGCGCCCACTGGAAATGACTATGCCGTCTGCCATATTCCGGCTGGTCAGTATGCGAAGTTTATCGTGCACGGAAATATGGTACAGGCAGTCGCCGAGGCATGGCAGACAATCTGGCAGATGGACCTGCCAAGAGCCTTTCAATGTGATTTCGAGGAATACCAGAATGACGACATGGGAGATAATGCCGAAATCCATATTTATATTGGTCTAAAGGAGAATGAAGACTGAATAAATGGCAAACTGCCATGATCGTGATGTGGAGGAAACCGAAAATGGCCTTTGACTATAAAAAGGAATACAAAGAATTTTATCTTCCGAAAAAGAAGCCCTGCCTGATTACAGTGCCGGCGATGAATTTTATTGCGGTGCGGGGCAAAGGCGATCCAAATGAGGAGGATGGTGCTTACAAGCAATCAATCGGACTGCTTTACGGCATCGCCTACACCATTAAAATGAGTAAGATGGGAGACCATCGGATCGAAGGGTATTTCGATTATGTGGTGCCGCCGCTGGAGGGGCTGTGGTGGCAGGACGGAATTGTCGGCATAGATTATACAAGAAAAGAGGATTTCGAGTGGATTTCCATGATCCGCCAGCCGGAATTTGTGACAAAAGAAGAATTTGTATGGGCGGTCACCGAAGCCTCCAGGAAGAAAAACACCGACTTTTCCAAAGTGGAATTTCTGACATACGATGAAGGTCTGTGTGTACAGTGTATGCACACAGGCTCCTATGATGACGAGCCGGCTACCGTAGAATCCATGAACAGCTTTGCCAGCGAGCAGGGGTTTATACCAGATATGGCAGACGGGCGCCGACACCACGAAATTTATTTAAGCGACGTCAGAAAATGTAAGCCGGAAAACCTGAAAACAGTGATCCGGCATCCTGTAAAACCTGGGCACGATTCACTGTGTGATTGAAAGGCATCAAAATCCAGGTGGCATTCCGTTAACTTGTAAAGGCATAGTAACATGTATTCTTACAGGAACCGGACATAATCAGCATATTGAAACTATGTCCGGTTCCATTATTTATCGTATTTACCGGCAAAATATAGAGAAAATATCTGTGCCGTAAATATGGATATTTTTTGCCGATAGTGGTATAATAAATTCCGATAAAACTTTTATGAAAGGTCAATTCCCATGAAATACATGAGTGTTCATACAGCGGCCGAAAGATGGAATCTTTCAGAGAGAAGTGTACGGAATTATTGTTCTACGGGCAGAATTTCCGGTGTGGTACTTGACGGCAAAACATGGAATATTCCAATTGGAGCAGAAAAACCTGCGAGAAAACAGCGAACGGCAAAAATTTCAAAAAACTTATTAACCAGATTGAAACTTGAAAAAGAGTCCCGGATTCCCGGCGGGATCTATCATAAAGTACAAATTGAATTGACCTATAATTCCAATCACATAGAAGGCAGTAGGCTTACCCATGAGCAGACACGCTTCATTTTTGAAACCAATACAATCGGTATAAAGAATGAAACAATAAATGTAGATGACATTGTTGAGACATCCAATCATTTTAACTGTATTGACCGGATCATCGACTCAGCGAATTATGTATTGAACGAATCTTTTATAAAACAGCTTCATGTCATCCTGAAATCAGGAACCTCTGATAGCAGAAAAGCATGGTTTACAGTTGGTGACTATAAACGTTTTGAAAATGAGGTGGGTGGCAAACCGACTACAAAGCCTGCTGATGTTTCCAGAGAGATGAAAAACTTACTGAAAATGTACAACCAGCAAAAATCAAAAACGTTGCAGGAAATCATTGCCTTTCATTACGCATTTGAAAAGATTCATCCTTTTCAGGATGGAAACGGACGTATCGGCAGACTAATTATGTTTAAAGAATGTCTGCGAAATGGAATCACTCCCTTTATCATAGATGATGACTTGAAAGCATTTTATTACCGCGGATTAAACGAATGGGAAACGGAACCCGGATATCTGACAGATACCTGTCTGACAGCTCAGGACAGATTTAAGGTATATATGGATTCCTTGGGATTAGCTTATGATGATTAAAAGCAGGAACAGCAGATATCTGTCAGGCGACATCCAACTATGAAACAAATACACATTTATTTCATAGTTGAACCATAATTCAATATAGAACCTGCAAACCATAATTCATGGCGGCCACCGCCATCCCTTCCAGAAATCCCATCCACAGCGGGATCACCGGTTTACTCTTTCAGTGCCTCCATAATTGGATCATAATTTTCCGGACAATGGGGAAACGCACAGTCCGAACAATCTTTTATTTGTTTTCCATGACTTGTAAGATACTTTGGATTCCCCGGACACTTTTCCCGCGGATACATCGGACAGAAACAAAACAGACAGTTAAAGTCCTGCAATCCTTTATGACAGGGAAAATACCGGCATTCTCTGTTTTCAAAAAAACGATGTGAATTTTCCATTTTTGTTTTCCTTACAGCCTATGCTTTTAACCCAAAAATTCTACTGTACCCATATGTCAAAGGCATGTCTGTCATCCTTTTTCTAATGAGAGAATTTTCCCCGACACGGTTCGGACAAGTTATATTGCCGCACCCGACACAAATTCCCTGACAGTGGACCGTCTCATCCTGTGTCAACTCTGAAACAAATACCACACTCTTTTTCGGAAGCATACAGAAAGCCGCATTACATGTGATTTTCTGCGTGAGATCCTTTAGCAGCTCTGGCAGCATTTCAAGTGGAAACGAATCCCCGCTGCCCGGAAAATGATACCGCGCCACGTGTCTGTCCGTATGCGCCGCAATATATCTGTTGTAGGCGTCATACCCTCTCATCAGCAGTTCGCCGGAAAGTGTTTCCACCATATAGCTTTGCAGGAGCAATCCCGTCTGGCTGTAACTCTCCTGCAAAAGATCCACGCCGTTTCCGAGAGACATAGCGACTTTTTCATATGTCGCCTCAACATCTGTTTCCGCATTTTCTGCCAGAGGCGGACATTCCTTCCATGTATATGCCGCTCTCACCCAGAATGCTTCTTTTCGCAGCACAGGCAGCATTTCTCTTGCCACTTTCCTGATTTCGGCTGTCTGTTCCTCCTCAAAATGAAATTTTATGCGCACCTCTTTCAAAAAGGCAGGGGAGACAAATTCCTCCAGCAAAGACGTAAAAAAGCACTCCATATGACTTATCTCCATGTATGATCTGCAAATCCGGGCAACATCTGTCTTTTCGCTTTCGCATGAAATTTCATTGCCATTCACATCCGTCTGTATTTAATAATGTAAGTATGAATCAGTTGTCCCGCAGTTTAATGGTACGCGCCGCTTTCCGACGGTTCTGGTCCTTGATTGCTGCATAATGCTTTCTGGTCGTCCCCACGTCGGAGTGTCCAAGCACGTCTGCCACCAGATATATGTCCTCGGTCTCCTGATAAAGGGATGTGCCGAAGGTGGATCGCAGCTTATGGGGGGTGATCTTTTTCTGGGGGACAAACTCTCTGGCATATTTCTCAACCAGATTCTCCACCGCGTGCACGCTGATCCGCTTTTTCTGCAAGGAGAAAAACAGTGCGTTTTCCTCCCCTGGAAGCGCCTGTGCAGCTATACCGGCACGCGGCCCCTCAATATAGTCAAGTAAGGCTTTTTCCACCTCTTCTCCGAAATAGAGCACGGCCTCATTGCCGCCTTTGCGGATGATGCGGATGCTGTTTTCTCTGAAATTCACATCGCTTAAATCCAGTCCCACACACTCCGAAACCCGGATGCCTGTGCCAAGAAAAAGGGTCACAATGGCGATATCCCGCACTTTGGTCTTTAGAAAGAAATCTCTCTTCTTACCTGTCAGCTCCTTCTCATAGGTTTCCAGACTGTCCAGAAAAATAGCCACTTCGTCCGGTTCCAAATGGATAATGGCCTTTTCGTGGAGTTTTGGCATATCCACCTGCATCGCCACATTTCTTGTGAGCAGTTCTTTCTTATAATAATAGTCTAAAAAACTGCGCAGGGACGACATTTTCCGCGCAATGCTGCTGGCGCCGTTTTTCTGCTCCCCGTTTTCAGACTCGTAATATTTCAGGTATTCCTGATATTCCTCGATATCCACGCTGGTCAGGCAGTCCAGATCCTTTAGGGCAATATCCTTCATGCTTTTGTCTCGCAAAGCCGGATTTTTTTCAATCAGAAACCGCAGGAAAACCTGCAGATCGTAGGCGTAAGATATCCTTGTCTTGGCGCTGGATTTCTGTTCCACCGCACGAAAGTAATCCCTCGCATAGGGCGGCAGATCCGCCAGCAGTCCGCGAAGCTGTAATATGTAGCCTGTCTCTCTCTTTTCATGGTAGGTTCGATTTTTTCCCGCCATATTTTCACCTCATTTTCGCAAAGTCAGATAAATATTTCCTTCACGCTTTCTCCCAGCCGTCAATTTTCCCGCCCAAAACAGCCGTAAACATCCGCTCCTTTACCCCGGGCGCCTCCAGATTGATCTGCTGTACGATGTTTTTCACGGTTTCCCGCTTGGTATGCCCGTCCGCCGGACAGGGGCTTTTGACCACGGGCACCTGATTTTTTCGCACGAAACCGATCACGTCCGCCTCATTCATATAAATGAGCGGCCGGATCACGGTGATCTCTGTGCGGTCAAGATACGTCACCGGACGGAAGGTGTGAAATCTGCCTTCATAGATCAGCGACATCATCATGGTTTCCACCACGTCATCCTTGTGGTGCGCATAGGCCACCTTATTGCAGCCAAGAGCTTTCATGGCATCATTCAATGCGCCCTTTCGCATCTTGGCACACAGGGAACAAGGGTTGGATTCCTTTCTGTCCTCAAAGATAATTTTCCCGATATCGGTTTTTATAATATGATACGGCACATCCAGCTCCCGGCACAGCTTCTGTATTCCGGATAAATCCAGATTGCCGAAGCCCAGATCCACCGTCACCGCGCAGAGTGAAAAAGCCGCCGGATAAAACCGCCGCAGTCCCTGCAAGGCGTAAAGCAGGGTCAGACTGTCCTTGCCGCCGGAAATACCGACCGCTATTTTATCGCCTGCCTCTATCATATGATAATCGTCCACAGCCTTCCTTGTAAGGCTCAATACCTGTTGTAACTTCATATCTGACGCTTCCTTTTCATATATCTCACTTGCAAATGCGCGCTTTCGCGCTTACTGTCCGCCTTCGCCGGACATTTGCCCGCTATTGTCACAGAAAAATAAATGCCGCTTCGCGTCGCTTATTTTTCTTTTGCGACATCCTTTATACTCGCAAATTCGCGCTTTCGCGCTTACTGTCCGCCTTCGTCGGACATTTGCCCGTTATTGTCGCAGAAAAATAAATGCCGCTTCGCGTCGCTTATTTTTCTTTTGCGACATCTACATTATACAGAATATTTGTTCTTTTCGCACTACTTTTTTATGATCCCGCCGGGATTGGTATTGTGTACCAACTCACGAATTGCTATAATAGATATATTGATTGACTTATATTTTTTACGGAGAGGCATTGCAAATGAAATTCAAATTTGACAAAAAATACTTATACTGGGGTATCACAGGGTTCCTTTCGCTGGCAGGCGCGATTCTTTTCTATTATATTCTCTTCCACCGCTCTAACTTCATGGGCGGGCTTGGAAAATTCATTACCATCGCTATGCCGATCATCGATGGTTTGGTACTTGCCTATCTGTTTACCCCCATTTTGAACGCCATTGAAAATAAGATCATGAAGCCGCTCTACAAAAAAACGAACATTGAAATAACGCCGAAAGTGCAAAAGCGTATGCGCGCGTGCTCCATTCTGGCTACGCTGGTGGTCGTCCTTGTGGTGTTATATGAACTTTTTGCGCTGATTCTTCCGGAAGTGGTACGCAGCATACAGAGCATTATTTTCCAGTTCCCCATTTACGTCAACAATCTCTCGAGCTGGGCGCTTCTCATGCTGAAAGACAATCCGGAGCTGGAAGCCACCGTGGACGCACTGATCAGCCAGTATTCCGCGAAGATACTGGAGTATGTGAACACCAACCTCCTGCCCCACATCAATGAGGTTTTAAAAACGGTTTCCTTAAGCGTGATCGGCGTGTTTAAGGCGCTCTGGAATCTTATCATCGGTTTCATTATCTCAGTCTATCTGCTGGGAAGCAAGGAGAAATTTGCGGGACAGGCGAAAAAGATCGTATATGCCCTTTTCGACCGCGAGGCCGGCAATGAGATCGTCTCCAACTTCCGCTTCGTGCACAGCACGTTTATCGGCTTTATCGGCGGCAAGATTGTAGACTCCATTATCATAGGCATCATCTGCTTTGTCTGTACCAGCGTGATCGGCACGCCATACTCCATTCTGGTGAGCGTGATTATCGGTGTGACTAACGTGATTCCCTTTTTCGGCCCATGGATCGGCGGCATTCCAAGCGCCCTTCTTGTGCTGATGGTGGATCCCAAGCAGGCGCTTTACTTCGGTATTCTGATTATCTTTATACAGCAGTTTGACGGCAACATACTCGGTCCGAAGATTCTCGGCGATTCCACCGGCCTTTCCGGTTTTTGGGTTATCTTCTCGATCACCATTTTCGGCGGTCTCTTCGGTGTACTCGGCATGATTGTAGGCGTGCCGATCTTTGCGGTATTTTATGCAGGCGTCAAATCCCTCGTCAACCGGGTACTGCACAAGAAGAGCCTGCCAACCGATCTCGCCCCCTATATGACGGTTGGGCGGATTGAAGAATCCATGGCCTTTACGGAATATGTGCCGACTGCGAGAAAAAAAACATCAGGTAAAGCCAAAACCGCCAATTCCAGGTCAAACGGCAAAGGCGGCGGCTCCGGGGAAAGTCAGGAGGGAAAATGATCAGCGTCATTATATTTACACTCCTTATTGCAGTACTTATTTTTCTCTACATGCGTCATACCACCAGAAAGAGAAAGAAGCGCTCTGCTGAGTTAAATTCCGTCAAGGATTTCCACGCATCCTATGACCGCGTCAGAACCCGCAGGGAACTGCGGGACAGACACAGCGGTTACCAGACTTATGTCACAAAATATAACAGCACGGAGGATTACAGAGAGCGGAACGAATAAATCTGCGTCTGTCGCAATTTCCTCTCAGATCAGAAAAAGGGAGCGGATCCACACCGCTCCCTTAAATATTTGGCGCATTCTCTGAACCGAACACAGCCCGCAATTGACGCAGTCCGCATTCGGTTCGCAGCCCGATCTGTTAACGGGTCTCGAAGTCCTCCACAAACTGCGTAATCAGCTTCACCGTGCCGTCAATTCCAAGAATGCTGCTGTTGACCGACAGATCGTAGCTGTCAACGCGTCCCCACTTCTTGGAGGAATAGTAGTTATAATAGCTCTGTCTCTGCTTATCTTTCTTATTCATCATTTCGAGCGCTTTCTGCTCTGTGTTGATATCCTCAAAACGCTCCATAATCCGCTTTACTTTACACTTCTCTTCGCCGTGGATAAAAATATGCAGACAGTTCTGATAGTCATGCAGCGCGTAGTCCGCACAGCGTCCCACTATCACACAAGGGCCTTCGCTTGCAATCTTCTTAATCGTATCAAACTGTGCCAGAAATACCTTATGACTGATTGGCATATCTACAAAGGAGGAAGAATTGTAACCGAAAGAATAGGTGTCCATCACCAGATTATAGAGAAAAGAGTTGGTGGGACGCTCGTCGTGGCTCTGGATCATCTCCTCACAGAAGCCGCTCTCCTTCGCCGCCCTCGTCAACAAATCCTTATCGTAAAATTTAATCCCGAAATGTTCCGCTACCTTCTTACCAATTTCACGTCCCCCAGAGCCAAATTGTCTTCCTATTGTAATAATCGTATTCATACATACATCCCCTTTCTGTCCTTACATCCCCTGCTGTCTGCCACTCCCCTTACCTTGTGCCAAAACATGAAATGTGTTTATGATGTATATATTATATATAATTTGCACAATTAAGTCAAGTAAAACGCTGCCAGAAACAGTGATTTTGCCGAACAATACGCTATAAACCCAGCCGGTTTAATTTCCTTATTTCCCTGTTAAACCGGGAGACAATGCTCACCGTAAAGCCACATATTCCGGTACATAAAAACATTACTGCCATTCCGCTTCCGGCGCTGTTCCCCACTATGATTCCAAGCATTTTTGCAAGCCTGCCCCCAGACGACATAAAAGGCTCAAATATATAATCTGCCAGACAGCCTCCAAGGATAATTCCAATCGGAATCGTGCTGTACTGGATAGCATTCACCCTTCCCTGCATGACAGCCGGAATCTTCCGGTATAAGATGGCATTCTGGTTTGCCATAATAAAAGGCATCGGCAGGCTGGCACAAACCGCAGCAGCCGACCACCAGAATACGTTTTTCCCAACTGCCATCAGCAAATCCCCGAGCAGAAAAGACAGTGCCATCGAAACATAAATTACCGTGGCCTTATGGCGGCTTTCCTTTTTCACGGAAACAATAATTCCCCCGGCAATTCCACCCGCCCCCATGCAGGCATTTACGATTCCGAGCGCAACGCTGTCCCCGGAACTTCTTGCCAGAATCATTGGTGAAAGAATATTTTCATAGGTCAGCCTCGAAAAGAAATTGATCAGCGCCATTGTCAGTATCATATAAAAAATACCTTTTTCCTCTTTTAGAAAGGCAAATCCCTCCGCTATTCCCGCAAAAGGAGACCTGTACGTCTTTTCCGGCTCCTGTTCAGGAATAGTGATAAAAAACAACAGTACGCAAAAGGCGATTGCAAAGCTTGCCAGATCAACCAGCAGGATAACCGGCAGCCCTCCTGCGGCAAAGAAAAATGCCGCCAGCATAGGGCTGAATACCACTATCAGGTTATGGGAAAAGGAATTCATCCCGCTCACATTGGAAATCTTCTCTTCCGGCACAAGCCGCCCTGTTGCCACTGCGGATGCCGGCTGCTGAAATGCGTTTGTTATGCCTACTATCACATTGATGACATATATATTCCAGACCGCCAGCCTTCCCATAAGCAAAAACGCCAATACGGTAAGTGAGCCAGTCGCTGCAACACAGTCCGCCACCAGCATAATTGTCTTTTTACTATGCCTGTCTATAAAGCTGCCAGCAAACAGACATAAAATAACATATGGTACATAATTACAGAATGACATCACGGAAACAGACATGGCAGAATGACTCTGTTCATATGCCCACAAAACAAGTGCGAATCCAAATATTTCTTTATCAAAGAAGGAGGACTGAAATTTCAGCCCTCCCTCACTTATTTTTCTCTTATTCTTATGCCGTCTTTTTCTGTTTGGATAAGGTCTGAATACCCTCAATCACCAGAACAATTGCAAGGACAATCAGGATAACCGCCAGAATCGCCTGCGCATAAGGACCCCAGTCTGCGCCGCCTGCGGAGATAATACCGATCTGGTTCTTAACGGTCACACACAGGGAGCAGATGGTAACGATAATCATAAAGCCCATAGGAAGCAGGAACATCTTGTTGTTCTTGCCCACATTGCCAAGCCATGTAGCAACTGCCAACAGACCAATACCTGCAAGGAGCTGGTTTGCCGCGCCAAACAGTCCCCAAATCTTGGAGTAACCTGTCATACCGAGCACAATACCGAGAATCACAGTAATGATAGTCGCCACATAAGGATTCACCAATGTCTTTTTCCAGCCGTCCTTGATATCGTCCACAGTCTGACCCGGCTCAAGGAAGAATTCTTGGAACATGAAACGTGCCAGACGGGTTGCCGTATCCAGGGAGGTCAGGCAAAATGCGGAATATGTAAGCACCAGCAAGGTATTTAAAACGCGAACCACGCCTTCCGATGCGATACCACCGTACATCTGGGAAATACCGCCCGCGAAAATTGCCGTTGCGCCTGCAGTGATGCCGTTCTTGTAGGCAAAGTTGATTGCGCATACCGTAATCACTGCCAGCACACACTCTAAGAGCATACCGCCGTAAGCGATGGGCTTCGCATCCGTCTCTTTGTCAAGCTGCTTGGAAGTGGTTCCCGAAGACACCAGAGAGTGGAAACCGGAAATCGCACCGCATGCAACCGTGGTAAAAAGTACGGGGAACATATACTGCATACCGTTGCCATTATCAACCGCAAAACCGTTGAAAGCGGCAAGGCCGTCCGCACCACCCATACCCGCATGGGAAATAACCACACCTACCAGCGCTACTGCTAACATCGCGTAAAGCAGGAAGGAGCTCAGATAGTCACGGGGCTGTAACAGAATCCATACCGGCGTCACAGATGCGATTGCGATATAGATACCTACAATGATCATCCACGTATTGGTGGTCAGGTAAATCGGATGGAAATTCATGCCGATCACCATACAGAGCGCGATGGCAACCACACCAAGAATCGTGGAAACAGCCATGGATGCATTGCGGCGGTACACCATGAAACCAAAAACAATAGCAATTACAATAAATAACAGGGATACCATAGCAACAGATGCGTTGGTAGCAGATGCCGCCGTGTCAATGACACCCGCATCGTCCACTACCGCGCCGAAGGTCGTCGCCACGATGGATGCGAATGCCGCAACCACAAGGATCAGAGTCAGATAGGCAAAGATCGTAAACAGCATCTTCGCTCTCTTGCTCATGTTGGTGGAAATGATCTCACCGATGGACTGTCCCTTGTGACGGATGGATGCGAAAAGCGCGCCAAAGTCATGAACGCCGCCGAAGAAGATACCACCGATCAGAATCCAGAGCACAACAGGAACCCAGCCGAACATAGCCGCGCCAATCGGTCCGGTGATCGGGCCTGCACCCGCGATAGACGAGAAGTGGTGGCCCATCAGCACGGGCGCCTTAGCAGGAACGTAGTCCACACCGTCTTCCATCTCATGCGCAGGGGTCGGCTTCCTGCTGTCTCCCACACCCCACTGTCTGCAAAGCCATCCGCCGTAGAATATGTAACCGGCCACAAGAATTGCAACACAGATGATTAACAGTAATAATGAATTCATACAAACTCTCCCTTTCTTTTTTTGGAATATAATACTTTTTTCAAAATTTTCGCTGTCGAACGTCCGGCACGGTTGCTTTCAATCCGGTCACTATCCCCGATGACCGCCGCCGCATGAAAGTCCATCCAGCCGTGAAACGAAAATCGAAAACTTTTGTAAATGTGACACTTCTTTAACGCCTTTATGGCCGCCTCATCACAGGTGTCACAGACAATGATGGGGGTGATATACGAATACATATGACCGGGACCGATATGCAGACGACCCATGCCATCCTCATAAGCTGTTTTTTTACAGGCTTCAAAGACCTCCGTCGTAAGGTGCGGCACATCAAAAAGATAGATAAACTCCTCACTGTCCGCCGCCCAGAGCGAAACCTTCTTAGAAACCATATACTTTTCCGCGTGCTCGTAATATTCACACAGCGCACGGAGTGGTTCCCGCTTCGTTCCGAAATCCGTTATATTATAATAAGCCACGTAACTCTTCAATAAAATATCTATGATGTCTTTTCTCGTATCTTTCATAGCCCCTCAGATTTTAACAAAATCCATATCTAAAATAGTATCATTTTACGTCTGCAATTTCAAGATATTTTAATTTTTTATTCATAAATTTTTAATAATTTTGCATCTCAAAGAACCGTAAGCAGATGCGAAAAATACGCCGGAAGAGGCGCTTTTACTTCGATATACGACCCGTTTACGGGATGCATAAATCCAAGACAATATGCATGCAGCGTCTGCCCTTCCAGATGAAAGGCCGTCTTTCCCGCCCCGTAAACGCTGTCCCCCAAAAGGGGGTGCCCGATAGATGTCATATGCACCCTGATCTGGTGGGTGCGTCCTGTCTCAAGTCTGCATTCTATATAAGTAAAATCCCGGAAGCGTTCCAGCACCTTATAATGTGTAACCGCTTCCTTTCCGTTCTTTTCGTTGACGGCCATTCGCTTTCTGTCTTTCTCATCCCTGCCGATTGGCGCGCAGATGGTACCTTCCTCCTCCGCCACCGTTCCATGCACGATGGCGCGGTAACTCCGGTTCAGGGAATGCGCCTTAAGCTGCTCCGCAATCGCTCTGTGTGCCGCGTCATTTTTACAGACGATAAGTGAGCCTGTCGTGTCCCTGTCAATCCGGTGCACGATTCCTGGCCGCAGCACGCCGTTAATCCCGGAAAGCTGCCCCTTACAGTGATACAAAACCGCGTTTACCAGCGTGCCGTCATAATGTCCCGGGGCCGGATGCACTACCATTCCTTTGGGCTTATCCACCACCAGCACATCCGCGTCCTCATAGAGCACGGAAAGAGGAATGTTTTCCGCCTCCACGGAAGGCTCCACCGCCTCCGGAATCTGAAAAGCCACCTCGTCGTCCACACGCAGCCGGTAATTGGCTTTGCACGGCTTTCCGTTCACAAACGCCTGCCCCTCTTTGATACACTTCTGAATATAAGAACGGGAAAGCGTCGGAACCGCAGCGCTTAACCACTTGTCAAGCCGCTCCTCATCCTCCCCTGCCCCGATCTGATAGCTAAACTGCTCCATATTGCCCCTCTCACGGTATCATTTGAACTCACGGTAGCGTTTCTGCTTGAAACTGATGAAATACAAATCCTTCTCCTTATAGATAAACAACAGCAGGAAAAGCAATACGATGGCGGAAATTGTCGCATAGATATCCGCCACATTGAAAATCGGAACATTCATCCGCACAAAGTAGATAAAGTCAACGACATAGTCGTAGCGCACCCTGTCAATCATATTGCCGATGGAACCGGCCACGATCAGGCTGAACAAAAAGTGCAGGATCGTGTACTTCTTCTGATCCGGCACCTTTAAGAGAACATAGCCCACCACGAACAAAATCACAATCGCCACAAAAACAAAAAATACTTTCTGATTCGGGAGCATCCCGAAAGCCGCACCCTGGTTTTCCAGATAATTCAGTTCCAGAAACCCGTTAATCAGGTTGTATGCCGGCTTATCTTTTAAATATACCTTCGCCCACTGCTTCGTATACTGGTCAAAGGCAATCAGACCGGTAATCATAAGCAGATCCAGAAACAGAAAAAACTTTTTCTTCCAACTCATTCCCGCATATCCTCATCACTAAAGTAAATTTCCTTCACTGCCTCCAGAATTTCCGTGTCCGTGACGGTCTTGTCCACAAAAGCCTTACCTACCTTTTTAAGCAGTACAAACCTGATCTGTCCGGCTTCCATCTTTTTGTCCGACTTGGTCAATGCAAGTATTTCCTCCGGATCAATATCGTCAATGCTGATGGGCAGGTTAAAGGGAACGAACATGTCCCGCACCTCGTAGTATTCATCCATAGAGAGACTCTCATGCTTCCAGGAAATATAGGCAGCCGCCACCATACCGAGCGCGATGCATTCCCCGTGCAGCATCTCAAAATGCTTTGCCTTTTCGATGGCATGGCCGATGGTATGCCCGAAATTGAGAAGGGCGCGGTCGCCCTGTTCCTTCGGATCTTTCTCCACCACGAGCTTTTTGATGCCGCAGCTTCGCATCACCATTTCCTCACAGACCTCCGGATCCCGCTCGTGAATCTCGTACATATGGTCAAGCAGCCACTCATAAAAAGCGGTGTCCCGGATCAGTCCGTGCTTCATCACTTCCGCAAAGCCCGCATAAAACTGTCTGTCATCCAGCTTTTTCAGCACACCGGCATTCATGTAAACCAGTTTCGGCATATAAAACGCCCCCACCATGTTTTTATATCCGTCAAAATCAACGCCGGTCTTTCCCCCGATACTACTGTCCGACTGGGCGATCAGCGTGGTGGGAATCTGGATAAAGTCAACGCCCCGCAGATAGGTAGCCGCCGCATAGCCGGTAATATCCCCCACTACCCCGCCTCCCAGAGCCACAAGCAGGTCTTTCCTGTCAAATTTTTCTTCGATCAGTGTTTTATAAATTTCCTTCACCGTGTCCAGCGTTTTGTTTGCCTCCCCGGCAGGAAAGGCGTGCAAAATCACCTTTTTGCATCCCTTTTCAAGTATTTCCACAACTTCCTGACCAAACAGCTTTTCCGTATTGCTGTCGCAGATCACGGCAACCCTGCGCTGCGAAGCCCCCAAACCGGCAAGCTCCTCTGCAAGCAGACTGAAATCTCCTGCAAAAACAATATCGTAACAGGGCTTTTTCTCATAGTTTATTGTCATACGGTTCGCCATAATATGTATTTTCCTCCCTATATAATGCATGTACATATAATACCTATACGCGAAAAGAATCGAGTGCTTTATGCACTCGATTTCCTTAAAAACCTTTGTCTATCGGCACATCGAAGGAGCCTGACAGGATATCCTGAAAGTCGCCGGAAATATCGACGCTGGCCGGCGTAATGATGAAAATATAGTGGGATATCTTCTGCAGATTACCCGAAATCGCGAAACAGGAACCCGAAGTGAAGTCGATAATCCGCTGGGCAATATCCACATCCAGCCCCTCCAGATTTAAGACTACCGTCCGGTTCGCCAGAAGCGTCTCCGTAATCTCCCTCGCATCCTCCACCGTAGTCGGCTTAATCACACAGACCTCCATACCGGCGCCTACCTTTTTCGTCTGTCTAAGGGGCGTTACCTTCGGTGTGATCTTCCTGACCTTGTCATCTTCCGCATTGTCCGTATCTTTACTGGAAACAGGTTTTCTCATCGGTTCGGGATCATCGTCATAGAAATCGTCGTCGTAATATCCATCGTCCTCATCCTCGCTCAATTTCATGGCGCTGATAAACTTGTCCATAACACCCATCTGTAAAATCCTCCATACAAATTTGAATTGATTCTGATACCACAGATTGCTACGTTGTTTCGCAACTCCCGCAATCCTGCAAACATTCGGAATCCGTAAATTTACTTCGTAAATTACTACTTCCTCATGTTTGACGGGTCACTAATGCCAAGCGATGCCTTCGTGCAAGCACGGGCATCATTGCCATTGTGCCCCTTGGTTTCAACTTATGTATACTAAAATGCCGCGTATTCTCTTTCTCCAAAGATGCCGGTGCCGACCCTGATATATGTCGCGCCCTCTGTTATCGCGACTTTGTAATCCCCGGTCATGCCCATAGAAAGTTCCTCCATAAAAACATTATCAATGTTTTTATGTATTATGTCAACATAAATTTGTTTTAATTTTGCAAAATATCGTCTGTTTTGTTCCGAATCCTCTGCATAGGGCGCTATGGTCATCAGTCCTTTTATCCTGATATGGGGTAATTTCGCGATCTGTTCCACCAATGCAGACGCCTCCTCAGATGTCGTACCGAACTTGCTCTCCTCCCCCGCCACGTTTACTTCCACAAGAATATTGACCGTTACATTCTTCTTTGCCGCCTCCTTCTCGATCTCCTGCGCGAGGCGCAGCGAGTCCACACTGTGAATCAGAAAGACCTTATCTACCAGATATTTCACCTTGTTGCGCTGCAAATGCCCGATCATATGCCAGCGGATGTCCTTCGGCATGGCCTCATACTTATCCACAAGCTCCTGCACCTTATTTTCCCCAAAATCGCGGCAGCCACATGCATAGGCTTCCTCCAGCATGGGAAGCGGCTTCGTCTTGCTCACCGCAATCAGTTTTACTTCACCGGCGGTCCTGCCGCAGGATGCACAGGCAGCCTCTATATGCGTTTTCACGCTGTCCAGATTTTCCTTTATTCCCATATCCACTCCCATTTTTACTCGTATATAAATTCATTATCCTTCACCATATCCGCATTCAGTACGATATAGTCGTACACACTGAGTCCGTAGGTGGTGTTTGACTTTACCACGGAATACTCTTCGTTCTCATAGAGAATGCTGATCTGTTTAAAGTCCGCATACCCTTTATTGATATTATAGACGCCCTGCAGGGAACCTGTCTTGCTGACGGCGTATTTTTCCCCTGTCTCCGGCATGACAATATAATTTCCGGACCGGAGTGTGGAATTATCCAGATAATAGTCCGTCTCCGTCTCCTCATAAACCTCCGTCTCCACAAACTGCGTGGTAGCCTCGCCCTCTTCATTGTAGGTTTCTAAAAGCACGCCGTCGCCGCCGTTATTGCCGCCCCTTGTCACATAGGCTTTTGGCACGATGAAAAATTCCTTCTGCACAATGGCGGAATTGGGTATTTTCAGCCCTTTCTCCTCCTCCAGAAGCAGTTCGATATCAATAAAACGGTCTGTACAGAAAGTAATCATGGAATTGGTGAAGGTGAGAGACGCGAACGTTTCTCCCGCTTCGTTTGTGTACACCGCAACCTCACCCCACGCCGTGTACTGGTTCTTTAGAAAACGTACCTCCACATACTCCTTCTCCAGAAGCTGGTCCGCCACCGCCTTTTCCACCGGAATCACAATAGACCAGTCCTCCGACGTCGCCAGCTTATAGACCGGCTCTCCCGCTGCAATCAGCCCGTTATTTACCAGATACTTGCGCTCATAATTTTCCTCTTCAAACAGCTCCGACGTCATATCTTCCAGCTTTAATTCCTCATAACCGTCCGTGGAATAAAGTACGATACCGCTCTTGGCCGCGTAACGGTAATTGATGAGAACCGTACCGGAAGCATCGTTTAACGCATCTGCGTTTTCCAGAATATTATAGTTCGCAAGCTTAATCGCCATACTCTCCATATTATGCCGGAAATTGTACACCTCATCGAAATGTTTCCTGTCAAAACCGTGCATAAAAGCAGTGATGTCCGACTTAAGACCGGACAAGTCACTGTCGGAAAGGGAATTTTCCCCGTTTGCCCCCGCTTTGATATAATCGGACAGCCTTCCCGTCTCATCCACCGTATACACGAGATCGCCCACCGCCGTGCGTTCGCCCTCTCTGGCAAAGTAATTCACGTACCCGGCGTCCTGTCCGGTCACAATCAGCTCTGTCCTCAAGGCAATCCCCTTGTAAATGCTGTTTGAGGTAAGGGAGCCTTCCTGCACGCTGTAGCGGACAATGTGATCCGTCCGGAAGTACATAATCACGCAAATTACCACATAGACCAGTATCACGCCAAAAACCATCATGCCGATGTTGAGATTGATGGGCTTCCGGTATTTTGTTATCTTGTTATTTCGATTATCTGCCACTGAATCTTCTCCACAAAGGTAAAACCCCGGAAGGATCCTCCGAGGTTTTATATCATTTTTATATTGACTATGTAAATATCAGAGGGAAACAATAACGTTTTTACGCATATTCTCGGGAAGTTCACTCTCATCTCGGGAAACGCTGATTACAAAATCCACATGGAACTTCTCGCTGATTTTCTCAATCTTTGCGATTACCTTCTCCAGATCTTCCGCCTCCACACAGGCGATCTTTAAGAAGCTGTCAAAATACATCTGCTGCAAATCGTGATCCTGCGAAATAATACCGCAGATAAAACCGATAAATTCGTCGCTGTCCGTCACCAGATACTCCGGCACGTCAATGAGCCTGATCTTGTTGTTCAGTTCAAACATATGCTTCGTGCTCTTATCCAGATACACTACATTGCCCTGTGCATCTTTAATCTCCGTATTTACTTTATCTAACAAATGCCTGGTCTTTCCCTTTCCTTCCCTTCCTACAATAAACTGAACCATGTCGATACCCTCCTAGCGTATGTTATTATTTACTGCCCTGATCCCCCATACAATAATTGTATGATCTTATTGTCAATTATACAGGAACTCCCCCGAAAAAACAACTACCTTATTTGATGATTCCAAGCAGTGCCTCCATATCCCCGTAAAGCCCTTCTCTCGACTCGTCTTTCAGGATAACGGAAATGTAAGGCGTTCCGCTGCTGCTTCTGGAAAGCAGGATCAGACAGTGCCCTGCCGCGTTGGTAGTGCCCGTTTTTCCGCCCACTACCGTCACATTCGCGGGCGGATTATAGGTCCCCCGCAGAAATAGATTGGAGTTTTCCATCTCCAGCTTCTTTTCAGAACCGTCCGACGCAGTATAGACGGTGCTGTAGGAGGACATCTGTATGGTCTGGTTAAAAAGCTCGTACTTCAAAGCCTCCTGAAAAATCAGATAAAGGTCATAAGCCGTCACATAATGCCCCTCCTGCGTCAGGCCGTTGGGATTCATAAAGTGACAGTTCGTCGCGCCGATTTCCTGCGCCTCCTGATTCATAAGCTCCACAAACGCTTCCACGGAGCCTGCGCCGCCATTTAAAGACCCGGAAACCCCCTCCGCAATCAGCACGGCGACATCGTTTCCGGAAGCAATTAAAAGCGCGTGCAGCGCCTGATCCAGCGTCATCCGGTCCCCAGGCTTAATGCCGGTCAAAACAGCGCCGGACTCTGTGATCAGCACATTCTCCGAAGCGGTATAGATGTCATCCGGAGAACCGTATTTCAAAGCTACCAGAGCCGTCATAACCTTCGTCAGGCTGGCCGGGTTCATCTGGTTATGCGCATTTTTCGCATACAGCGTCTCCAGATCCTTCGTGTCAAAAAGCGCGGCCGCCCCCACCTGCTGCAGATCCGGACCGCCCGCCGTCACATCACCTGCCGTCACGCACAGATCCTTTGCAAAAGGCTCTATCGTCTCCCGGTTTGCGATATTGATAAGCTGATAGCTGCTGACGCTCCCCTGCTGTTCATATGGCATGTCATACTTCGTACTCCCGCACCCCGTAAGGGCGAGAGCCGCCATCAGAAAAGCGCACACCCTTCTACATTTTAAAGCCGAGTTTGCCGGAGGCAAATCTCGCAATCGAGCGCTGTTAACCATTTGCTTTTTTATCGAGTTTGCTGAAAGCAAATCTCGCAATCGAACGCTGTTAACCATTTGCTTTTTTATCGAGTTTGCTGAAAGCAAATCTCGCAATCGAACGCAGTTCGATTTGTTATTTGTACATCTCACGCCACTCCATGTCTCCTCTGTCGAGTGATTTAATCAAAAGTTCCGCCGACGCCAGATTTGTGGCAAGCGGAATATTGTGCCTGTCACAGAGCATAACGACATTATTGACGTCCGGCTCGTGGGACTTCGGATAGAGCGGATCTCTTAAGAAAATCACCAGATCGATCTGGTTGTGCTCGATCTGCGCTCCGATCTGCTGTGCCCCGCCCAGATGCCCGGCCAGATACTTGTGGATGGTCAGATTCGTCACTTCCTCAATCAGCCTTCCCGTCGTCCCCGTAGCATAAAGATCGTTCTTACTCAAAATCCCCCGATATGCGATGCAGAAATTCTGCATCAGTTTTTTCTTCGCATCATGTGCGATTAACGCGATATTCATTTGCTAACACCCCTGTCATTTTTACATTGCAGCCGTATATTCAGCACAAACCCGACTCCGATATAAAGACTGACTACCGAAGTCAGACCATAACTGACAAACGGAAGCGGTATACCCGTATTCGGACTCGCGCCGGTAGCCACCGCAATGTTCAGCATTCCCTGAAAGCCGATTAACGCCGCAACTCCCGCCGCGATAATCGTACCTGCCAGATCTTTTGCCTTCCTAGCTACCATAATACATTCAAATGAGATTAAAATCAATAACACAATTACCACACAGCCGCCTGCGAAACCAAATTCTTCACCGATTACCGCATAAATAAAGTCTGTCTCCACCTCCGCAATAAAATTACCGTTTTTTACGGAACTGATTTCGTTGGTGTTATAGCCTTTTCCGTAAAGCATACCGGAACCGATGGCCATCATGGAATTATTCTGCTGGTAGGCTTCCGTATCGGAGTATTGGTCCGGATAAAGCCATGCCAGAATACGCCTCTGCTGGAAATCGTTGATGATCTCCTGCTCCGGCTGTAAGATCAGCGTCAGCGCGATAATAAATGCCGGCACCGCCACGGAAATCGCGAGAATTACATATTTCCAGCTAACGCCTCCCACAAACATCACCACACAGAACAAAATCACCACCATAATGCTGGTGGACAGATCCGGCTGGCTTAAGATTAGAACGATGGAGGGAACAAACAAAAGCACGCATCCCCCGACAATCTTTAGTGTCCCCATCTCTTCCTTATGTTTCATAATAAACTGTGCAAAGAATAAAATCAACAGAATCTTCGCCGTCTCCGAGGGCTGGAACTGGATGCCAAAGAGATTCAGCCAGCGCTGGGCACCGCCCACCGTCACGCCGATCGCCCTCACCAGATACAAAAGGACAAGATTTGTCACATACATAATCCAGTAAAACTTAAGAATCACCGAATAGTCAAACAGGGACAAAACCAGCATCAGAAAAAAACCGAAAACGGCTCCGGCAAGCTGTCTGGACTGCAAAGATTCTTTGGCGCTGCCGATGGCAAGAACGCCCACCACCGTGAGCGCTACCACCAAAATGATTAACTTAAAATCATAGTCCCTGATGTGGTAATGTTTCAGCATATATCTTCCTTCATCCTGTTGTATCGAACACTATTGTTTTAAATCAAGTATCGGTATATTCGCGTAGAGCGTCGGATTCTTGATCCCGTGTCCCTTACCGCTTGTCTGCGTGATCTGGATCTCCATGCTCTGGGCATCTATCTTCATGTACTTGGATATCACTTTTGCGATATCGTTCTTGATCATCTCCATCATCTCCTGCGAACAATTGACCCTGTCGGAGATAAGCAGTATTTTCAGCCGGTCTTTGGCTATTTCTCTGGAGCTTTTCCGTTTCAACAGATTTTTAAACACGCTGATCCCCCCTAACCTTTATGGAAAATACCCGTTACTCTCGTCCAGAACGAGACGCCCTTGTCAAAATCCATGAAAGGCACCTCCTCGCCTATGATCCGGTAACAGATATTCTGGTACGCCTTCCCCGCCATGGTATTACTTCCGACTAACGGTTCTCCCTGATTTGTGGCTATCACCACATTTTCATCATCCGGCACCCTTCCGATCAGGGGCAGCGATAAAATATCCACCACGTCCTCCGAGGACATCATATCGCCCCTTTTTATCATATCCTGCCTTATTCGGTTGATAATCAGATCCATCTTATGTATTTCATTCGCCTCTAAAAGCCCGATGATCCTGTCCGCGTCCCGGATTGCGGAGACTTCCGGCGTAGTGACCACAAGCGCTCTGTCCGCGCCCGCGATGGCGTTCTGGAATCCCTGTTCGATCCCTGCGGGGCAGTCCAGAATGATGTAATCAAACTGATCCCGCAGATGGCTTATCATACGCACCATCTGAGAGGGATTGACCGCGCTCTTATCTTTTGTCTGTGCCGACGGCAGAAGAAACAGGGTCGGATAACGCTTGTCCCGTATAATCGCCTGCTTGATGCGGCAGTTTCCCTCCACCACATCCACCAGATTGTACACAATCCGGTTCTCCAGTCCCATCACCACATCCAGATTGCGAAGGCCGATATCCGTGTCGATCAGAATGACCTTCTTCCCCATAGCTGCCAGACCTGTTCCTACGTTTGCAGAGGTGGTGGTCTTTCCCACCCCGCCTTTCCCTGACGTGACGACAATCACTTCACTCATAGCAAGTCCTCCATTGATGAATTGTTATCGTCTACCAAACTCTCCGCCCGCATCGTTCAGCCCGCGCCATTCGCAAAGGCGCCTACAGCGCTTTCTCACTGCTTACGCAGTTAACTTTGCTCATGAGATGCCGCTCCGCTCATGCGCTGCAAAGATGTGCTCATTCATGCGAGCATGATTCGCCCATTTTTACAGCGCATGGCTGAACTTTAGAAGGGCAGATCGTTCAGTAATTCTTTGGTAATCGGCTCCATGAAAACTCTGGCGTCCCTCACATAAGCAATTTTCGGCTGGATCTTAGGTTTGATCGACCATTTGCTCTGTTTCTCTGATGTTTTGTATTTGAAATCGCCTATTTTTAACTTTTCCGGCGACATTTCAAGCGCCACTACAAAATGTCCTTCCTCGCCGTTTCCACCGGCGTAGGCTTGTCCGTAGAGTCCGCCAAGCACGACGATATCCTTGCTGGATATGATACACGCCCCCGGATAGACGTCCCCCAGCACAATAATACTGTTTTCCGTCTCCAGAATCTGGCCGTCCTTTAGCGTTCCCTTATAGAACTGTCCCGCATTCTCCATCACATCCTGATGGAAGGAAAGCTGCTGCAGCGCCTTCACAAAATTCCGGTCCGTCTCCTCGTCCTTTCCCATAATGCAGACAATGTTCAGCCGGGAATTGGCCGAAATCGTGTCCACAAGCTGACGCTCTTCCTGATCAGACAGCACCCTGCCCTCAAAGGAAAGCACCATGCTTGCATCCTTGAAGAAATTAGCGGATTCGCTGAACTTCACCGCGATTTCATTCAGAAGCTGCGAAAAGGGGATTTCGCTGTCCAGAAAGATGGAAAGCCCGTTCGGAAAGCTCTTGATTATTACTGCGTTTTTCATACTCACACCTCAATTTTCATATCGTCCGGCCGTTAATCTCCATTAATTGCGCCGCCTTCCAGCTCGCCTGCCGTACCGGTAATGATTTCGTCTTCTTCCTTCAATCCGTAGTAGTATTCATACACATCCTTAGCCATCTGGGCCGCATAGTCGGATGTATAGCCGTTCGCCACACGCACCGTCACCGATATTTCCGGCGCCTCATAGGGCGCATAGCTGATAAAAAGCGCATGGTTCGGACGGTTTCTGTTCTCCTGCGCCGTACCCGTCTTTCCGGCCACATTCACATCCAGATCCGAGAAATACCTTTTGTTCTCCACCACACCGCGCATACCTGCATGAATCGCATCCCAGTATGCCGGATCCATATCAATCCGGTTTCTGACTGTTGCCTGATTCTGCCGGATCAGTCCGCCGCTCTGGTCTTCCACCTTGTCTATCAATGTTAAATTATAACATGTTCCACTGTTTGCGACGGTTGTAACATATCGCGCAAGCCCTGCCGTCGTGTAGTTGTTGGTGCCGTGTCCGATGGCGGAACGGACCGCATCCAGATCAGATACGCCGGGCGCATACTCCTCAATCTCGATACCGGAAGTTTCCGAAAGGCCGTACATATCCGCATATTTTGCCAGCTTATTTAAGCCCACGCTGTCGTTGTAAGTATCTCCCACGGTCCCCAGTCGGTAGCCTACCTCATAGAAATAAGCGTTACAGGAATAGCGGATGCCTCCCGTTATATTCAAGGAACCGTGCGCACCCGGGTAAATATGACATCTGGGTGGCTGTGTGATCTTGTCAAAGATACCAACACAGGTAATAGACTCCGTAAGCGTAATTACCCCCTCCAAAAGTCCTGCCGTGGCGGAAACGGGCTTAAACGTAGATCCGGGCGCCGTCCGCTGCTGGGTCGCATAGTTTAACATCGGACTGGACAGATCATTTCTCAGACTTGCAAAATAAGCCGCATCCACGCCGTTGGCCATCCGGTTATTGTCATAGCTCGGATAAGAGGAAATGGCCAGTACATCCCCCGAATTTACGTCTGTGACCACAATGGAGCCGGAATAGGGATCAAGCGCAAGCTGGGCCGGCGTCAGCTCCAGATTTTCTATGCGGTTTCGCATAAAGGTGTACGGCGTCACCGCCCCTGCCCTGAACTGCGCGATTTCCTCTTCGGTGGGTTCCACCACATACTGCTCCATAAGGAGCTCGCAGATCTGCCGCCCGGAAACCTCATCGTTCAGAATCATATAGCGGTAAATTTTTTTGTCAAAGTCCAGATCTTTGTCCAGTATCCCGAAAATATATTCCAGAATTTTATTATAAATCTCCACGGAGTCGGAATAGCGCGAGTCAATGTCCAGCCTGGAGACGTTGATCCAGTTCTGCGCAATCGCGTAATTCAGATACTCGTTTAAGCTGATCACTTCGTCCTTCGTCCATGCGATATAAGTGGCGTCGTTTTTATCCACCACATCCCGCATCAGAATATCGCGGTCATACAGCGCGGACACCACATAGCTCTCATAGACCTGATATTCCTCCGTCAGCGCCTCGTAGGGGGTGCAGCTCTCTGTCAGCTCGTCCTGCAAAGTGGCAAAGACACGTGCCTTTTTGTCCAGATATGCCTCCTGCACGGCCTTTTCCGTCTCTCCCGCATACTCGGACGTGAAATGGGTCGTGTCGATCACGTTATTGTTGATGCAGGCGTAATACACATCGTAGATCGGAATGGGAATATTCCCGCCGCTGCCTCCCTCCGGAGGCGTATATTCCCTGATATTCTCTATTTTCTCCAGCAAAATGGCGGCTAGTTTGGATTCCAGAATATGGTAGCACGCTTTCTGCAGACCGGTATCCAGCGTCAGAACGATATCGTTGCCCGCGGCAGGCTCTACCCGGTCGCTGGTTTCCACCACCTTACCCATGTTATCTACATATACGGTCTCTGACCCCTTTTTGCCCTGCAATTCCATCTCCATGGAGGCTTCGATTCCGGATTTACCCACCGTGTCATTCAGATCGTAGCCCGGTTCCTTGGCCTGCAGCTCTTCCAGCTCCTCCTGCGCCACACGGCCCGTATAGCCGATCACCTGCGCATAATAGATACTTTCGTTATATTTCCGGATCGTTCCCTCGGCAATCGACACACCGTCCAGACTGTCTGCATTCTCCATAATAACTGCCACCGTCTCCTGCGAGACATTCTCAGCCACCGTGGTGGCAATGTAACGCTGGTAGCTGTTGGCGCTCATGGCATAGCGGAGGGTAATGATTTTTAACACTTCCTCCCTGGAAAAGCCAAGCCCCTCCACAAAGCTGTCCGAATCCTCATCGTCCGTGTAATCACCGATGCCATAACGGCTTGTCCCGCAAAGATATTTGACCACATCCTCGGGAGAGGCTGCCTTCTCTCTCTCTTTCAGATCATCCACGGACGCGTAACCGTAAATATCCGCCAGAAACCGCAGAAGCTGCGCGCCCTCCACGTTGTACACATACTCCCCGTTCTTGCCGATTTCGATATGGAAATCGCTGATCACATGATCGCCGTGTTCTTCGATCATGGCAATCAGCCTGCGAATCGTATGGTTCAGCTTCGCGTTTTTTCCTCTGCCTGACTCATACACGTCCTCTATGGTGACGGAGTAAGCCAGCTCATTGTAGGCTAAAAGATTGCCGTTCCGGTCCAGAATATTGCCTCTGGTAGCCGGAAGCGTCCTCTCCTTCCTGATTTTCAGCTGGAAATCGTTGTAATACTGCTCCCCGTTCACGATCTGGAGCTGAAAGATCCAGTAAATCAGATATCCGCCCATACCGGCGACTACGAGCATCAGCACAAGCAGCCGGGAGGTGACCATATTCATAAAATTTTCTTTAAAACGCTCTAAAAGTTCTTCAAACAAACTTCTTTCCGCTCCTCAGTTCGCTTCGCTCAAGCCCTGTGTTAATCCAGAGAATGAGCGGGTATAAAAGCAAAGTAACCGCAATGGTATACACGATTTCCGGTAAAATAATGTGCAGGAGGTAGTATGTAAACTCGAAACGCCCCCGCAAAAGAAACAGGATCACATAACAGCCGATCCCGTAGAGAAAGTCGCTGCACAGGATAAGCGCCACCGGCAGTTTGATGTCCTGCGGGTAAAAAATGGCCGCAAACTTGCCGTTCATATAGCCGATATACATGTACAAAAGTGCATAGAACCCAATCACGCTGGCAAAGAAAATATCCACCAGCAGCCCGCAGAAAAAGCCGATTAAAAGCCCCGTCTTCTCCCCCCGCATAAAACCGAAGGAAGCCGTCAGCACAATCAGCAGATTGGGCACAATGCCGCCAAACGCCAACGCGCGGAACACCGTACACTGTAACAAAAAACATATGAAAATCAGTAATGCGGTAATGACACCACGTTTCATCATAAATTCTCCATTTTTCAGAGAATGCCTGTTTTCCGGCATTCTCTTGAATGAAACTTAGAAGTTCTTTGCGAAATGCCCTCTGGCATGAGCATTAGAACTTCTTTTCATTCTGGGATAGTCTGTTTCAACTGCCGGATCACCAAAACCTCCTCCAGATGCTCAAAATCCACGGCCGGGGTTATGTATCCGGACTTGGTCAGATTGTTCGCATCAGGAGTGATGGTGTTGATATAACCAATCAGAATGCCCGGCAGATATTTATCGCTGATATCGGAGGTAACCACCTTATCGCCCTCCACTACCACCCCGTCGCTGTCCACAAGCTGCCCAAACTCAATGACGCCGGAAGCGTACAGTTTCAGGTTCCCGGAGACGATCATGTGGTCGGCGCTGGCAAGCACCATCGCGCTCACATTGGAGTCGTCCGCAATGATGGACTTCACCTTCGCCCAGTTGGGGCCGACGTCCACTACACGCCCCACCAGGCCGCTCCCGGCCATCACATTCATATCAACGGCAATGCCGTCGCTTGCACCCTTATTGATCACAAAAGAATAAAACCAGTTGCCGGAATCTCTGGCGATAATGCGCGCCCCCGTCATTTCATACTCGTCATACTGGGCGTTCAGACTGTACAGCTCCCGCAGATTGGTCAGCTCATAGCGGTCCTGCTGGAGTCTGGTATTTTCGATGGTCAGCTCATCCACCTGCTTTTTCAGCTCTTCGTTCCGGGCCAGAAGCTCTCTGATCTGCACAAGCTCCTCCGAGCGGCCGGACAGCCAGCTTCCCACCACGCTGATCCCCTCCTCAAAGGGAACCACAATATATCCCGCAACGGCAGACAAAGGCCCGCTGAACACCTTGGTGTTAAAGGTAAGCAGAACCAATGCCGTGCAGAGGATTGTTAAAATAAAAAGGAGATATTTACCGGGTAACGTAAATTTCTCTCCTTTTCTTTTGACGATTGGACTCATTTACTCATTCCTTCTATCGCATAAGCAACCGATTTATAATTTTCTTCCTTGATGATTTTCGCAAGGCCGAGCGCCACGCTGGTCACCGGATTTTCAGAGACATTCACCTGCAAACCCGTGCCCTTGCTCATAAGCTGCGCCAGCTTACTCACCTGTGAAGCGCCGCCCGTCAGATAAATGCCGTGGCGGTAGATATCCGCCGCAAGCTCCGGCGGGGTACGCTCCAGAATCACTTTGATATTGTCTATGATGGAATTAAAATGCTCGATCAGGCACTCATCCACAAGGGCGGTGGGAATTTCCCTCTCCACGGGAAGCCCCGTCACGATATCCCTGCCGTAAACGACAGCGCCCGCTCTCTGGTCTTCCAGATCAAGAAGGGATATCTTTACGACCTCGGCTGTCTTTCCGCCGATAATCAGGCTGTATTCACGGCGGATCGCCGCCTTGATGGCCTCGTCAAACTTCCGTCCGCCCACTTTGATCAGACGGCTTAATACGATGCCTCCAAGCGAAAGAATCGAGATTTCCGTCGTGTCAAAGCCCACGTTGACAACCAGCACGCCCTGCGAATTTTTCACGTCAATGCCCAGTCCGAGTCCGTCTGCCACAGCCTTGTCCACCACCATGACCTTCCTGGCCTTCACATTGGATTCCTTAATCAGATCCTTAAAGGCGCGCTTCTCCACCTCCGTCACATCCCACGGAACGGCGATGTAATAATCGGCGGGACGGATATTGTTTTTCATCATACCGCCCAGAAAATACCTGACAAGCGTCTCCATATTCTGGATATCGGCAATCACGCCGTTACTCAGAGGATAGGTGATGTTTATGTTGCCTGGCGCCTTCTCGTACATCTCAAAAGCCGCGTCGCCGTATGCGAAAAGCGTCTTTTTATTCTCGATAGCGATCATGTTCTTTTCTACGAAGACTTCATCGTCCGCGCGGTTGTAAATTTTGATATTGCTGGTGCCAAGATCAATTCCAAATGCGTTGTTTGCCAAGGTAAGTGTACCCCTTTCTCTTTACATTTCAATTGACATATCTGTCAGTAATTTGCTTTCTTTAAAACTGAAATAATTGTTGTCTCCCAGAATAATATGGTCGACTAACGGAATGTCCGCCATCGCTCCCGTCCGGCCGATCCGCTCCGTGACCAGAAGATCGTTTTCGCTCGGGACAGGATTTCCGCCCGGATGGTTGTGCAGAAGCATAATGCCTGCCGCACCGTTCCGGAAAGCCTGTACAAACACCTCTCTGGGCGATAAGATGGCAGCGTTTACCGTGCCCTTGGACAGTTCTTCCTCACCGATCAGATGATATCCCGAATCCAGAAGCAAAAGCAGGATATGCTCCACGCTCTCGTGACGGAACCGCTCCATGTAGTAGTCCGCAACCGAATAGGGATCGTGAAAAGAAAGCCCGCTCTTTGCCTTTGCACTGGCCATTCTCTTTGCAAATTCAGCGATTGCCTTAAGCTGAACCGCTTTCACCTCGCCGATTCCCTCAATCTTCTGCAATTCCTTCACGGATATGTGGTACAGCCCCAAAAGACCGTTTCCGTATCGGGCAGTCCGGGACAGCACCCGCTCACCCAGCTCCCTCGCGCTCATGCCCTTTTTGCCCGTCCTAAGGAGGATCGCCAGAAGCTCCGAATCCGTCAGGCTCCCGCTCCCGAAGGCGGCAAATTTCTCAAATGGAAGATTTTGCTGCCTGTAATACTCATTGTTCTCACACTTTGCTGTTTTCATGCAGTCTCTTTCCCGACAGCTTCTCTCCAAAAGTACGGTCAGATCATGCGGTATATTCCCCAACGCTCATTTTAACACAATCGGATTTTGATGTACATAAAAAAAGAAATTTTTTCCATCAGACACGGCATATTCCGCGATCCGCCAGATTCTGCAGACTCTTTAAGATGCCAAGCTTCGCGTGGGGAAAGGTCAGACCGCCCTGAAAGTAAACCGCGTAGGGAGGCGCGATGGGGCCGTCCGCGGAAAGTTCTATGGAGGAGCCGGAAACAAAGGCGCCTGCCGCCATTATCACCTTGGAATCGTAGCCGGGCATATCCCAAGGTTCCGGCTTCACGAAGCTGTCCACCGGTGCCGCCGACTGTATGCCCTCGCAAAAAGCGATCACTCCCTCCGGAGAACCGAATGTCACGGCCTGAATGATGTCGTGGCGGCTCTCCGAGCCGTCCGGCACCACCGCAAATCCAAGCTTTTCGTAAATATTCGCCGCAAATATGGCGCCTTTTAAGGCCGACGCAGTCACCGTGGGCGCAAGGAAAAGCCCCTGATAGAAAGCGGGAAGTACGCCAAGGGAAGCGCCCACCTCCTTAGCCAGTCCGGGGGAAGTCAGACGACAGGCCGCATTCTCCACACATTCCCGTTTCCCTGCAATATAGCCGCCGATGGGGGCAAGGCCGCCGCCCGGATTCTTGATGAGAGAGCCGACCACCATATCCGCGCCTACTTCGGACGGCTCCGTCGTCTCCACAAACTCCCCGTAACAGTTATCCACCATCACAAGAACATCCGGCCTGATCCGTTTCACAAAAGAAATCAGCTCTCCAATGCGGGCAACGGACAGCGTCGGCCTCGTCTGATAGCCTTTGGAACGCTGTATGGTGACAAGTCGGGTTTTTTCATTTATGGCGGCGCGGATTCCCTCATAGTCGAAGCCCCCGTCCGGCATCAGATCCACCTGTCTGTAAGTAATGCCGTACTCCGCAAGAGAGCCTCTGGAAGGGCGGATGCCGATCACCTCCTCCAGCGTATCGTAGGGCTTTCCAACCGGGGATAAAAGCTCGTCTCCTGGCCGCAGATTGCTCATCAGCGCAAGAGCCAGCGCATGGGTGCCGCAGGTAATCTGGGGACGCACCAGCGCATCTTCCGTCCGGAATACATCGGCGTACACCTTCTCCAGCGTGTCCCGCCCAAGATCATTGTAGCCGTAGCCTGTGGTGCCAAGAAGACACGCCTCGCTGACACCTGCCCTCTGCATAGCCTTTATTACTTTGAGCTGGTTATACTCGGCATTTTCATCAATCTGCCGGAACCGTTCCCGAAGGGATGCCAGAATCTCATCCCCGAAACGGTATACTGCCTCCGATATGCCGCACTCCTTATACATGCTCTCAAGCTCTGTCATATTTACCTCCATCTTTCTTCTGTCTTTGTATTCTGGTCATTGCAAAACTCTTTATATCGCAGCTTTAATTGCGCAAATAGCATAATTATAAGCAGACCCTTGTAAAACGCCGGCACTTGGCGAGGTTTTTTCGAGCCTAGCGCCGCTGCGTTTGGAACGGAGCGAAAGCGTGTCTGCGTTGATTATGCTATTTGTGCAGATTCAACAACCTTAAAGGAGTTTCGCAATGACCTGGCCTTTGTCTATTTTGCACACCCATTTTGCGTTTCTTTGCATTATTACTGCAAAAACCCCTGTAAAATCAGCATTTCCACCTATTTATTTTCCTGCATTCTCCTGCTTTTCGTCTCTTTTCCCAGCCATATTTTTGCCATATACTGATATATTACAAACATTTTTAAGTTCAATAACACAGCCTATCCCAAATAACACAATTTATAAAATCGGATTTTCGCGTTTTTTCTGTTCTTTTTGTCCGAAAAACCCACATTTCATCCGCATTTGACATATCCTTACAGGATCATACCTTTTTCGCGCAGGAAATCCTGCATGAATGTCAATATGTTTTGACTGCCATAGTCAAAAACGGTTTTATCTATCCAAATTACCTCTTTTTCGCGCCGAAACCAGGTGAGCTGTCTTTTCGCAAAATGTCTGGTGTCCCGTTTTATCAGGTAAACAGCCTCTTCCAGAGAAATTTCCCCTTCCAGATAAGACAAAAGCTCTTTGTAGCCGAGTCCCTGCATGGACACCATCTCCCGCCGGCATCCCTCTTCCCGCAGGGCGCGCACTTCCGCCTCCAGCCCCTGCGCCATCATCAGGTCTACCCTCTCGTCAATTCTCCGGTAAAGCCGCTCCCTGCTGTCGGTCAGCACAAAATAAGCGAAGCGATAGGGGGAGACATTCTGGCGCTGCTCCCTGTTATGTTCGGAAATCTTTTTGCCCGTCTTTTCATAAAACTCTATGGCGCGGATCACCCGCTTGATGTTGTTTTCGTGAATGCTTTCACAGGATTCCGGATCCACCGCGCGCAGCCTTTCATAGATAGCCGATGCCCCTTCCCTGCGCGCCTGTTCCTCAAGCGACTGTCTGAGCGCGGCGTCCTCATCGTTTTCCGTAAAATCTATGTCATACAGCAAAGCCTGAATATAAAAACCGGTGCCGCCCACCACAATGGGAATATGGCCCCGGCCATAAATCTCCTCCGCCGCCTGTTTCGCCAGTTTCTGAAACACCACCACGTTGCATTCCTGATCCGGCTCCAGCACGTCAATCAGATGATGGGGCACACCGTCCATCTCCTGCGGCGTAATCTTGGCCGAACCGATATCCATACGGCGGTATGCCTGCATGGAATCGGCGGAGATAATTTCCCCGCCTATGGCTTTCGCAAGGGCGATGGATAGCGCCGTCTTTCCCACCGCCGTCGGACCGGTCAAAATCACAAGCGGTCTTTTTTCCGTCTGCCCATTTCCTTCCATTCCTCTGCGTTTCCTCCTGAACTTCTCTGCACCGGATTTCGTATGCACTCAGTTTTCACATACACCTGGTTTTCACATACTTATACGATCCGCTTAAACTTTTTCTCAAGCTCCTGCTTACTCATGGAAATGAGCGTCGGTCTGCCGTGAGGACAATTATAAGGATTGTCCAGCGTAAGAAGCTCGTCAATCAGCGCCTCCATTTCCTGACGGCTCATATGCATATTGCCCCTGACGGACGCCTTGCAGGCCATGGTGGCGATACGGCTGCGGACGCTCTCCGGCGGGCCTGTCATCACGTCTGCCCCCAGCTCATCCAGTATTTCATAAAAGAACGTGCCTCCGGTATACCCGTACAGATCCAGCGGAACACCCCGTATCGCGTAGTCATTTCCGCCAAACTCCTCAATCACAAAACCAAGCGCCGCAAAATCCTCCATATGACTTAGCAGGCATTCCTTCTCCTGATTGTTTAAGGTCACAATCATGGGCGGGTTGATATTCTGGGAGGCAGCCTCCTTCTCTCTGAAATGCCGCATCAGCCGCTCATATCTGACCTTCTCGTGGGCGGCGTGCTGATCCACGATCAGCAGCTTATCCTGATAGGAAATTAACCAGTATGTCTCAAAGAGCTGTCCGATGATCTCATAGCGCTCCTTTGCCTTCTCCGAGAGAATTTTGTCATCAAACATGGTCATCTGTTCCGGTTTCTGTCCGGCATCCCCGGCTTTTCCGATATCTCCGGCTTTTCCGGCATCCCCGGTTTTTCCGATATTCCCGGTTTTTCCTGCGTGTTCTTCTGGCGGGAACAGATTTCCCTCTGCAGCCGTATTCCCCCTGGCACCGGCATAACAGGCCGTCGTCTGCCTGAGCACGTTCGCCTCCGCGGGACGGCTTTTCTCGTAGATCGCCCGGATCGACGCTGTCTGCTCCGGCTGTCCGGAAAGCGGCATTTCCGCCCCATGTACGTCCGGCTTTTGAAAGGACCGTGCGATCCTTCTCTCCTCAAACGGCTCCGGCGCCGTCTCCTTTGCCCGACCGCCGCTTTTCGCCGCCTTCGGTTCTTTCTTTTCCGGATCGGACAAGATCACCTCGGGAATCATTTCTTTCTCCCGCAGCGCTTTCTCCACCGCTTCCCGCACCGTCTCGTAAAAGACCGGTCCGTCCGCAATCCGCACCTCCATCTTGGAAGGGTGGACGTTCACGTCGATCTTCTCCGTATCGATCTGAAAATGCAGGATGCAGAACGGAAACTTGTGCTGCATCAGATATTCCCGATAGCCCTCCTCCACCGCCTTGCTGATCAAGGTGCTGCGGATATATCTGCCGTTGATATAAAAGATCTCATAAGAGCGGTTCGACCGGTTGATCACAGGCTTTCCCAAAAGCCCCGTCACCGTCATTCCCTCCTGCTCAAACCGGAAATCCGTGAGGGCGCCGGCTATGTCCTTCCCGTATATACGATAGACAATCTCCCGCAGATCACCGCTGCCTGTGGTATAGAATTTGTTCTGGCCGTTCAGCAGGAATTTAAAGGAAACCTGCGGGTTTGACATGGCCATATGTTCCATCAGGTCCGCCACATAGGAACCTTCCGTCCTCGGCTGTTTCAGAAACTTTTTGCGGGGCGGCGTATTATAAAAAAGATTCCGCACAAGCAAAGTCGTCCCTCCTGGCGCACCGATCTCATCCCGCTCCTTCTCCACGCCTCCCTCGATCAAATAGCGGATGCCCGTCAGCTCCTCCGGCGTCTTGGTGATCAGCTCCACCTGCGCCACCGCCGCAATGCTGGCAAGAGCCTCCCCCCGGAATCCAAGGCTGACCAGTCTGGTCAAATCATCGGCGGAGGAAATCTTGCTTGTGGCATGACGCAGAAAAGCGTTCTCCACCTGCGACTTCTCAATGCCGCCGCCGTTGTCGGTCACCCGGATCAGGCTCGTGCCGCCGTCCCTGATCTCCACCGTAACGGCGTCCGCGCCCGCGTCGATGGCATTCTCCACCAGCTCCTTCACCACGCTGGCCGGCCGCTCCACCACCTCCCCGGCAGCGATCTTGTCTATGGTCTGGTTGTCTAAAATATTTATTTTCGCCACGGCTTCCTTTTCCTCACAGTATTCTAAAGCGGTACATGAAATTGCGAAACCTCTCAACACACTGTATTAATTAGGTTTCGCCTTTCTTATCCCCACCTATTTTTCAATCGGTTTTGTAATCGGTACAATGTATTCAGCGCATCCACCGGCGTCAGGTTGCTCACGTCGATCTCCTTCAATTCCTGTATCACGTCCTCGTCCGTCACCGTGTCAAACAGGGAAATCTGCTCCAGATCCACCTCGTCGTACCTGACGCTCTTTTTCTTCTCGCTCTTTCCCCTGTCAATCTCTATGCTCTGCACTTTTTCCGTGATGTCGTTGTCGCTTAACTGCTCCACGATCTCCTTGGCCCGGTCGATGACCATATCCGGCACACCCGCCAGTTTCGCCACCTGAATGCCATAGCTCTTATCGGCCCCGCCCTTCACGATCTTTCGTAAGAACACGATATCGTCGCCCTTCTCCTTGACCGCGATGCAGTAGTTGTTTACGTTGTCCATTTTGCCTTCCAGCTCGGTCAGCTCGTGGTAATGGGTGGCAAACAGCGTCTTGGCCCCGAGAATCCGCCTGTTGCTGATATGCTCGATCACAGCCCACGCGATACTCAGGCCGTCGAAGGTGGAAGTGCCGCGTCCGATCTCATCGAGCACCAGCAGGCTGTCCGACGTGGCGTTTCTCAAAATATTGGCTACCTCATTCATTTCCACCATAAAAGTAGACTGGCCGCTCGCCAGATCGTCGGAAGCGCCCACTCTCGTGAAAATCCGGTCCACAATACCGATATTCGCTCTTTTCGCGGGCACAAAGGAACCGATCTGGGTCATCAGCACAATAAGCGCCACCTGACGCATATAAGTGGACTTTCCCGCCATATTCGGTCCCGTAATCACCGCGATACAGTGCTTTTTATCATCCAGATGGGTGTCGTTTGCGATAAACATATCATTCCGGATCATCTGCTCCACCACGGGATGCCGCCCCTCTTTAATGTCGATCACGCCCTTTTCGTTGAGCGCAGGGCGCACATAGTGGTTCTGCTCCGCCACAAAGGCCAGAGAAGTAAATACATCCAGTTTCGCAACTGCCCGCGCGGTTTTCTGGATCCGCTCCACCTCACCGGCTATGGCTTCCCTGATTTCACAAAACAGGTCATATTCCAGCGTAAAGAGTTTATCCTCCGCATTCAGAATGGAATCCTCCAGCTCTTTTAAGCGGGGCGTGGTATACCGCTCCGCATTGGCCAGCGTCTGCTTTCGCACATAGTCCTCCGGCACCTGATCCCTGTAAGAGTTGGTCACCTCAAAATAAAAGCCGAAGACCTTATTGTGTTTGATGCGCAGGTTTTTAATGCCCGTGCGTTCCCGGTCCTCCTCCTCCAGTTCCGCCAGCCATTTTTTCCCGTCTGTCTTTGCCTTTTTCAGGGAATCTATCGTCTCGTTGAAGCCTTCTCTGATAATGCCGCCCTCCTTGACGGCGATGGACGGCTCCTCCATAATCGCATCGTCGATCAGCTTATGAATATCCTGCAACGGATCCATATTTTCCCGGATTTCCCGAAGCAGCGGCGCGTCGAAATCGGCGAGCACCGTCCGCAGGGAAGGCAGCATCGCCAGTGAATTGCGAAGCGCGATCAGATCTCTCGGATTCGCGGTTTTATAGCTCACTTTGCCAAGAAGCCGCTCCAGATCGTAAATGGCGTGCAGATACTCCCGCATTTCCTCCCTGTCCACGCTTCTTTTGCCAAGCGCCTCCACCGCGTCCAGCCGTTTTTCGATCCGCGCTTTGTCGATCAGCGGCTGTTCTATGTACTTGCGCAGAAGCCGTCCGCCAAGGGCCGTTTTCGTGCGGTCAAGCACGCCCAGAAGAGACCCTTTTTTCTGTTTCTCACGAAGCGTCTCTAACAGTTCCAGATTTCGTCTTGTAGAGCTGTCCAAAAGCATGTATTTGCTGCTCAGGTACGGATAAATATGGGTAAAATGGGAAAGAGACGTCTTCTGCGTCTCATAGAGGTATAAAAGCAGCGCCCCGGCCGCGGTGATTCCCACCGGAAAGTCCTCGATGCCGAGTCCTTTTAGCGTATTTACCCGGAAATGACGCATCAGCGTCTTTTTACAGCCTTCCTCGTCAAAATAGTGGGGAGACAGGGAATAGACGGACACGCCCAGCCTGTTTTTCATATCTTCAATGTCATACCCGCTGACAAAAAACTGCTCGTTGCAGATTACCTCCGAGGGCGCGTATTTGTTGATCTCGTCCTGTAGCTTACGGATATCCTCCACTTCCGTCAGATAATAGTCCCCGGTCGTCACATCCGCCACCGACAGCCCGATTTTTCCGGGAAAGTAGGTGACGCAGATCAGATAATTGTTCTTACTGTCGTCCAGCGCCTGAATATTCAGGTTTGTGCCGGGCGTGACCACACGTATCACTTCCCGCTTAACGATGCCCTTTGCGCTTTTGGGGTCCTCCACCTGCTCGCAGATCGCCACCTTATACCCTTTGGAAACAAGTTTGTTCAGGTGGCTTTCCACCGCATGATGGGGCACGCCGCACATAGGCGCGCGCTCCTCCTGTCCACAGTTTTTTCCCGTAAGCGTAATTTCCAGCTCTTTCGAGGCCGTCAGCGCGTCCTCGAAAAACATTTCGTAAAAATCCCCTAGTCTGTAAAACAAAATGCAGTCCTGATACTCCTTCTTCGTATCCAGGTATTGCTGCATCATAGGTGTTAGTTCAGCCATTGGTTATCAACCATCTTTCCTAATCTCGTATGCTTGGTTTGACCCAACCAGTCAACCATGCGTCCCGTATAATAAAAGCCATGACAGGTGTCCAGCACTACCATGACAAACTTGCCGACAAGCCGCCTGTCCGCCTTAAAATGTACCAGCATGTTATTGCCAAGCCGGCCGGTGACAAAGGCCGGATCCTGTTCGTTTACTTCCTCCACAAGGGCCTCCATAACCTTTCCCTGCAAAAGCGCGGCTCTCTCTTTGGCCGTCTCCTGCACCACGGCAAGAAGCTTGTCAAACCCCTCATGCACCACTTCCTCCGGCACCTGATTTTCCATGGCCGCCGCGGGCGTACCCGTCCTTGGAGAATAGATAAACGTAAAGGCGTTGTCAAACTGTACCTTCCTCACCACGTCAATCGTCTCTTCCACATCCGCAAGCGTCTCCCCCGGAAAGCCCACGATCAGATCCGTCGTGATCGCAATATCGGGAATGGCGTGTTTCAGCCTGTCCACCAGCGCCAGATACTGCGCCTTCGTGTAGCGTCTGTTCATAGCCTGCAAAATACGGTCAGACCCCGCCTGCAGCGGCAGATGCAGATGGCGGCATATCTTCGTGGAACGCTGCATCACTTCGATCAGCTCGTCGGACAGATCCTTCGGATGGGACGTCATAAAGCGGATGCGCCGCAGTCCCTCTATCTTCTCCACTTCCATTAAGAGTTCCGCGAAGGTGATGGGATTTTCCAGATTTTTTCCGTAGGAATTGACATTCTGTCCAAGCAGCATGACTTCCGCCACACCGTCTTCCACAAGCGCCTCAATCTCCCGCAGAATCTCCTTCGGTTCCCGGCTTCTCTCCCGCCCGCGCACATAGGGCACGATACAATAGCTGCAAAAATTATTGCAGCCAAACATAATATTAACGCCGGACTTATAGCTGTACTTACGCTTTACCGGCAGATTTTCCACGATTTCGTCTGTCTCCTCCCAGATATCCACAACCATTTCTCCGGACGCCGTCATTCTTGCAAGCAGCTCGGCAAACCGGAAAATATTGTGGGTACCGAAGATCAAATCCACAAACCGATAACTTTTCTTTATTTTTTCAATTACAGACTGCTCCTGCATCATACAGCCGCAGAGCGCGATCTTTAAGTGCGGTTTCTTCTTTTTCAGGCTGTTTAAGTAGCCAAGACGCCCGTATACCCGCTGATTGGCGTTATCCCGCACGGTACAGGTATTGTAGAGAACGAAATCCGCATCCTCCTCAGCGTCCGTGAGCGCATAACCTGCGTTTTCCAGAATACCGCACATTTTCTCGGAATCTCTGGCGTTCATCTGGCAGCCGAAGGTCACCACGCAGGCTTTCGGCGCGCACCCGTGCTTAACCTGAAAAGCCGACACATAACCCCGGCACTTTTCTATATATTCTTTTTGACGACCCAGTTCTGTTTCATTTTCACTTGGCAATTTATTTTCTCCATTTCTGCTTCCGCAGACATCTAAATTTTTTGGGAACAGGCCAGCGCAAGAGAACCCGGCCCGATATGACAGGCAATGCTTAAAGAAAGCGGATCCATATGCACGTCAAATCCCGGAAATGCCACAAGCACCTGCTCCCGAAACTGCTCCGCCGCCTCCCTGTCATAAGTGTAGGCGATCTGCAGCCAGATCCGATCCGCCGACACGCCTCCGAAGCGTTTCTCCATGTCCGCCCTGATCGCGTTCATCATGATCGTCTTTCCCTGCGAGACCGTTCTCGCCTTGGCAAAGGCGTCCAGCTTCTCGCCCTGAATCGTCAAAACAGGTTTCAGGCGAAGAATCGTGCCAAGAGCCGCCGCCGCAGGCGTGATTCTGCCTCCTTTTTTCAGATAATACAGCGTGTCCAGCATAATATAGATGCTGGAGTTAAACTTATCCTCCTCCAGAAACGCCCTGACTGCCGCCGCGTCCATCCCACGTTCGATCAGGGTAAGCGCATCCAGCGCCGACTGTCTCTGGGTCACGGAGATCCGCTGGTTGTTGACCACCTGCACCCTGCCGTCATAATTTTCCGAAAGCATCCGCGCACTCTGACAGGAGCCGCTAAGACCGCTGGACATCGGTATATGCACGATTTCATCATATGTTTCAAGCAGTTCGTCCCAGAGCTTCATCACCGCTTCGGGGCTTGGCTGGCTCGTAATCACGTCCGCATTCTCTGCAAGCCTTTTGTAAAACTGCTCCTGCGTCAGCGTAATATCCTCGAAAAAAGTCTCCTCATTGATCATAAACGGCATAGGCAGTACATAAAGCCCCATCTCCTTCGCCTGAGACTGCGTAATGCCGCTGTTACTGTCTGTCACTACTGCAATTTTTTTACCCATAATCATCCTCTTTCAATTTCGGAGAATGCTGCTTTTTGCATTCTCTCAAGTAAGACTTAGTACTTCTTGGCGAGGCAGTCTATACTGCCGAGTCTTAGAAGTACTTCTTACTTTGTTCTCGCTTTGTTCTCCCTCAGTTTACCGTCAGATACTCCTAAAGTCAACCTCATTTATCTCATGCAGAGTCAGCGCTCTTCTTAGCGACGCAAACTCTTCTCCTGCAAGCGCTGCATCCTCAGCAAGCACCTTGTCCGCCCAGTCGCTTGCGCTTTGAAGGACTGCCGCGTCACGGTAAATATCGCCAAGGGCAAACTGTAAATCCCCGCTTTGTCTGATTCCGAACAGATCTCCCGGTCCCCGGAGAGCCAGATCCTTGCCCGCAATGTAAAAACCGTCGTTGGATTCATTCAGGATCTTTAACCGTTCCATCGTCTCCGGCCGCTGTGATTTGCTGACAAAAATACAGTAAGACTGCTTGTCGCCGCGCCCCACCCGGCCTCTGAGCTGGTGAAGCTGCGCAAGCCCGAACCGCTCCGCGTTCTCCACAAGCATCACCGTGGCGTTTGGCACATTGATCCCCACCTCGATCACCGTGGTGGACACCAGCACATCTATATGATGCGCCTCAAAAGCCTCCATGATTCTGGTTTTCTCCGCCGGACGCATTCTGCCGTGAAGCGTCTCCACACGGACCTCCGGGGAAAGCGCACTCCTTAGCTTCTTCGCGTAGGAAGCCACGTCCTCCAGCTCCTGCTCCTCCCCCTCTTCCACCATGGGACAGATCACATAGACCTGACTGCCCTGCGCCACTTCCTTTTCTATGAATTTATAGGCGGTATTCCGGTAGGACGTATTCACCACACAGTTTTTGATGGGCAGTCTGTCCGCCGGCAGCTCGTCCAGCACAGAAATGTGCAGATCCCCATACAGGATGATGGCCAGCGTCCGCGGAATGGGCGTCGCGCTCATCACAAGCACATGTACGGCCTGCCCTTTCTCTCTGGAACCGCTGTCTGACACGGAAGCTGCGCCGTCCGCTTCGGAAAGCCCCCCGCCCTTCTCCGCAAGCGTCTCCCGCTGTCTGACTCCGAAACGGTGCTGCTCGTCCGTGATGACGAGAGAGAGATTTTTGTAGGCCACCTTCTCCTGTATCAGCGCGTGGGTGCCGATCACGATATCCGCCTCCCCGCTCCCGATCTGCGCATAGATTTCCCGTCTGTCCCTGACGCCGACCGATCCGGTCAACAAAACAGGATGCAATTGCAGACCGTAATCCTGATTCAGTTTCATCAGACTTTCATAATGCTGTCTGGCCAGAACCTCCGTGGGCGCCATCATTGCCCCCTGAAAACCGTTGGCCGCGCACATGATAAGGGAAAGAAATGCCAGAATCGTCTTGCCGGACCCCACATCCCCCTGCACCAGCCGGTTCATGGCATATTCGGAAGTTAAGTCCGCCTGAATTTCGCCCCACACCTTCTGCTGGGCCTTCGTCAGCCGGTAAGGCAAAGCCTCGATCAACCGCTCTGTCTGCGCCACCTCAATCATGGGCCGGACGCTTTTCATCCGCTCGTTAGACTCCCGCATCCTGCGAAGCACCAGTATAAAGCGGAAAAACTCGTCAAAGACAAGCCTTCTTCTGGCTGCCAGAAGCGTCTCCCGTCCCGTGGGGAAATGCATCTGCTCCACCGCCTCCCGAAAGGACAAAAACCCTTCCGCCTCACGGATCTTTTCCGGAAGCGGATCCTCCGAAAGATCTACAAGCCGGATGGCCTGTCTCACCGCCTTTGTGATGGCGTTGTTGGTCAGCCCCTTCGTGGTGGCGTAGCGCGGCTGCATACAGTCCGTCAGCTTCCCGTACTCCTCCGGCTTATAGATCCGTGCCTGCTCCATCACATACCGGTCTTTCCTGCGGTGCAGACATCCCCTGAATATATAAGTCTGTCCCCGTTTCAGGCTGTTTTTCAGATATGGCATGTTAAAATAGGTCATATGCAGACTGGCGCCTTCACAGGACACCTCGAAGGTGGTAATGGAAAGCCCCCGCACATGTCTGGTCGCCACATTGCCCGCAAGCCGTCCCTCCACCGCCGCAATCTCCCCGTCAGGCGCCTGCTCCGGTAAAACCGGGACCCCAAACTGCTCGTAATCTCCCGGGTAATAGGTTACCAGCTCTTCCGCCGTATCTACATGTAATTTTTCAAAGAGGGCGGCGGTTTTTTCACCGACGCCCTTCAAAGTTCTGATATCCATAAATGCCTGCTTATTCCGCCGAAATAATATAATAATAAATCGGCTGTCCGCCATACTGCAATTCAATATCACAGTCCGGATATTTCTCCCCGATCTGGTTACGCAGCTTTTCGGCGTCTTCCTCCGTGATCTCCTCACCGTAATAAATACTGATCAGTTCCTTCTCCTCTTTCATCATGGCTTCCACCATACGGAGCGCCACGTTGGAAATCGCCGTTCCAACGGAGAGAATGCCGTGATCGCCAAGTCCCATGAAGTCGCCCTGTCTGATCTCCTGCCCGTCGATGTTCGTATCGCGCACCGCGTAGGTAACCTGCCCCGTAGCCACCGCCTTCATCTCCGAGACCATCGTCTCCTCGTTCTCCTCGGCAGATAAGCCCGGCACATAGTTGATCACCGCCGTAATTCCCTGGGGGACAGTCTTTGTGGGGATCACCACAATCTTCTTATCCTTTACAAGCGACTGCGCCTGATTGGCCGCCAGAATGATGTTCTTGTTATTCGGCAGAATAAAAATCGTGTCCGCATTCACTTTATCAATCGCTTTCAGCATGTCTTCCGTGCTGGGATTCATGGTCTGTCCGCCCTCAATGATATAGTCGACGCCAAGACCCTTGAAAATCTCCGCAATGCCGTCTCCCACGGAAACCGCGATAAAGCCCACATCTTTTTTCGGCCCCGGCAGATCGTCCTCCTCTTTTACAGGCTTTTCCTCCTGTTTGGACATCCGGAAGAGCTTTTCCTGATGCTCCAGCCGCATATTGTCAATTTTCATATTGGAGAGCGCACCGTACTTTAATGCCTTCTGAATCGCCAGACCGGGATCGTTGGTATGTACGTGCACCTTTACCACGTCCTCGTCCGCAACCACTACGATGGAATCCCCGATGGACTCCAGATACGCCTTAAAATCCATCTCCGTCTTGATATTAAACACCTTGTTTAACATGATGATAAACTCGGTGCAGTAACCGAATCTGATTTCCGCATTCGCCTGCGCTTCATAATCTGCCGCTCCGGACGCTTTGCCGGAAGCTGCCACGGTACTCTTATCCACCGTCAGGTCGATCTCTTTTCCGAGAAAAGCGTCATATGCGCCCTTTAGCACCTGCATCAGTCCTTGACCGCCGGAGTCAACCACGCCCGCCTGTTTTAACACCGGCAAAAGTTCCGGCGTCTGCAAGAGCACCTCGTCCGCATGGGCGATCACCTGTCCCAAAAATTCGGACAGATCCGTAACACCCGCGTCCGCAAGCTCTCTCGCCTTGACCGCTCCTCCTTTAGCCACGGTGAGAATGGTGCCTTCCTTTGGCTTCATGACCGCTTTGTAAGCCGTCTCCACCGCCTTTTCGAAGGCTGTGGCCAGTACGGGAACCGTGATTTCCTGACACTCCTTCACGCCCTTCGTAAAGCCTCTGAACAACTGTGACAAAATAACGCCCGAATTTCCCCTCGCTCCCCGGAGAGATCCGGAGGAGATCGCTTTACACAGGGAAACCATGTCGATATCCCCCATATCGTAAAGGGCGGACACCTCTCTGGCTGCCGCCATAATCGTCATCGTCATATTCGTGCCCGTATCGCCGTCTGGCACGGGAAACACGTTTAACTCATTGATCCATTCCTTTTTGCTCTCAAGATTTTTCGCTCCGGCCAAAAACATTCTGGCCATCAGGCCGGCATCTATCGTATTTGAATCCACTTCTCTGATCCTCCCTCTAGTCGATTACTCTCACACCTTCTACAAAAATATTGATTTTTTCCACTTCTATCCCGGCAAACTCTTCTACTTTATATTTCACACTGTCGATCAGATTATCCGCCACTGCCAGAATACTTACGCCGTAAGAAACAATGATATGGAAATTGATGGTGAGCTTATTGTTGTTCAAAAGAACCTGTATGCCGCGCGTCATGCTGTCCTTTTTCAAGAGCTTAACCAGCCCGTCCCTGACGCTCATGCTCGCCATGCCGACCACACCGAAACACTCCATCGCCGCGTTGCCCGCAAACTGCGCGATCACTTCCTGATCGATAGAGATATTTCCCATATGGGTATCCATTGAAGAGACTTTCATAGACTACCTCCTGAACTATATATACTCTCATTTCTTTTGCAATACATATATTATAACCCGATATGAAAAAAAAAGAAACCGAAAAAAATTCTGCAAATTATACTTGCATTCTCTTCCACTTTCTGCTATTATACAAATGTTGCAAAAATCGGGCAGGCTCGATTGTGAGGTTCGCTTCGCGGCCTCGGTATGATAAAAAAATACACTACATTTGTTAGGAGGTGCGAAGATGGCTAAATGTGAAATTTGTGGTAAGGGCGCTCATTTTGGAAATAACGTCAGCCATTCTCATAGAAGATCAAACAGAATCTGGAATTCCAACATTCAGAATGTGAAATGCAAGGTGAATGGCGCGAGCAAGAAGCTGCACGTGTGCACTCGCTGCCTGAGATCCGGCGCTGTGGAGCGCGCATAATTCCATTTTTGTAAAACATAAGGCATGTAAGAAAGGGCCGGTGTATATCCGGCTCTTTTTGTGCGCCGCAAAATACACGTTTTCTAACATTATCACAAAGCAAAAGCAGACGCTCTCCTACGCCTGCTTAAAGGTCTCATACTCTCTTTTCAGTCTCTCATATTCCCTGTTAATGCGCTGAATGATCTCCGTATCCCCAGCCACGTTGTCAGGGTGGAAAATCTTCGTCAGATCCTTGTACCGCTTTTTGAGTGTCAGCAGATTTCTCACGCCGTGGAAAAAGACACTGGTCTCCGGATAACTGTCATACAGCCCGCGCTCCTCCAGAAATTCCTTCTCCGCCGCAAGTCTGGCCCACTCCTTGTCAAGCCTCCTGCGGTCCATGTCCAGTTTCTGAAACCCGTCCTTTATGATCTCAAGCCGCTCGTCCACAAGCTGGCTGTCCTTCCGGATCCGCTTCTGTTCCGCATTCATCTTCTGGTTCAGGTTCTTCATTTCCTCTTTAAACTGGATTTTTTCCTGCTCAAACTTCTCCCGCTGCTCTGCAAGCTCTGTGGAAGCAGTCATTATTCTGATATTCTCCTTAAAAAGCCATGCCTTTAATTCCTGCATGCCGTCCCCTGTCAATCCCTCATCCAGAAGTATTTCTTCCATCTTCATCACATTCCTCATATCCTTTGACCAGATACCTGCCAAAGCATTTTTCTAACAGTTGCTAACAACAAAAAAAGCTGTAACCGATCAGTAAAAGCAGGATAATTAAAAGAAGCCCAAGAAAACGATTCACCAGAAAAAGCATGATAAGCATACCTGCCGCGACACAAAATGCCACAAATCCAATCATTTTTTTCATGGGCCACCCCTGTTTTATGCTCTTATGATACTATATGCAGCCGCCTCCGGAAGGTGCTATTTATTTTCCTCCGGAAAAGCAATGTCGACAGCCACCTCATCGGCCAGTATCTCCTCCTTGGGGGATGTAAATTTCTCCACGATATCCGGAATCATGTCGAGCACCTTGGTGACCGTATCCTGATTCTTGATATTGACAAGCTTCGTGGTGCCGTTCTTAATCACCAGCACCGCACTGGGCGTCATCTTCGCGGAAAATCCGCCTCCGCCGCCGTTTTTCTTTTCGCCTGCGCTGGCGCCCGCGCCCACGCCGAAACTCACATCTACCAACGGCAGAATGATGGTATCTCCAACTTGTGTGGCGTCGCCCACCACCGTCTTGGTTCCGATTACGGCATTCATACCCTTCATCAGGGACTCAATCACACCGCTAAAATTATTCTCACCCATTTACACTGCCTCCTTTTTTTAACAGACCGTACAGTTTCCTGATATCCTTATTAAAATAAATCCGAACCGCTGTCCGGACAAAAGTGAAAAGCCGCAGCTTTCCCCTGATAAACACACGTCCCTCCAACCGTTTACACACAAAATCCCCGGAAACATTCACCCGCGGACCGAGCATCGGGTACAGTATGCCGCAGACTGCCAGAATCTCTCCGGTAGCTGCGGGATCATCCATGCCGACAATGAGCGCTGCCTCGAACCGGTCCGGTTTCAGGTGCTTAAAAATCGTCAGCAGTTCCTTTTTACACAGGGCGAAGGAGCGCTGAAACGGTTCTCCCTCTATCACAGCTTTGTAATATTGTATCGTATCCGATACAGATTTCATTTTATCACAGATATTTTGTATTGTGTACTGTATATTTTCAAAGATACTCTTAATTTTCGCGAAAATACTGCGGATTATGTCCGGAATCGCACGAATCCTTTCCCACAGGGAAGGCTTTTTATCCGGATTCGCCTCGTTTTCGCCATCCGCCCCGGCGCTGTCTGTCCCTTTATCCGTCTCTGTCTCTTCCGGCTTTCCTCTTTCCCCGCCCTGTTTTTCCGGCTCGCAGCTCTTTGTCTGCGCTCCCGCACCGGCTTTTCTCTCAGGCGCGCTCCCGCTGCTTCCATGTGCCTCTTCCTTCTCCGCCGCCGTTTCGCTGCCTTCTCTTTCTTCCTGATCCGGCAGTTTCTCTGTCTTTCGCCGCCTCTTTTCTTTCCGGCGCTGCGTCTCATCCGGTTTCTCTTTGCCGCGCTTCTCCCGCCCCGGCAGCCCAAAAAGCGTAAATACCATAAGACGTGCCCGCACAGACAGGCTCCCGTTAAAACGTACCAGCACGTTCACAAAATGTAAAAGCCATGTGACCTTCACCGTGACGACGACGGGCGGCTCGCCCTCCCCCTCTTTCCTGACCGCCTCGATCCGGTACCGGAGCGGCACAAAGAGGGCACAGCCAATGCACAAAAGCAGCACACCCAAAATGCACAGAAGCACAATCCCTATGATCTTTAAAATTAACAGCAGTATATGTAGCATTTCGTCTCCAAGTAATCCGGTTTCAGACCGTCCGTCGCAGCAGTCTTTTATTTGCGCTGGGTATTTGCCTTTTGAAAGTTCTCCGGGTCAATCCCCGAAAGATACGTGACAAGCTGCGCATGGCCGGTGGCGGCAAGCGATTCCTGCACGATCCGTTCGATCATGTCAAAAGCTTCCTCCCTGCCGTTTGCCAGTCCGACAATACATCCGGGCGGATTTTCCTTATAGTACCACTGTAAAAGCATCAGGCTGTGATACACCGCAAGCCGGTCCGTCTCCCCGTCGTAGGCGATCACATAAAGCCACGGCTGCTTTTTGTGGCGTTTCAGTTTCTTTATAGCCTTTTCGGGCTTTTTTACAGTATCCCCGATATAGAGATTTTTATAAAAATTCATGCGGATTCCTTATAAAATTAAGCTCCGGGCATTTGCCCCTGCCCTGTTCATTGCTATCGGAAATAGTTTATCACATTTCCCCTGAATAAGACAGGGAAATTTCCCGCGCCGCCTCAGACCGCCTCACATCTGCTTTCTCACTACCACATACTCGTCATCGCGCTGGTAGAACGCGCATGAAAAGCTGCCGCCCCGTAAAAACTGACTCATATCGTCCTCGTCCAGGTCCACCATACACACATAATACTCGTAATCCTCATCGTACTGATAGTTGCTGCAAGTATCGCAAATACTCATGTTATCCGCCTTTCTGCCGTATTTTCCGGATCTTTGCCCGAAATATGCCGCCTTTTTTTGTCTCAATTCATTCCGGTTTTTGTGCATTCCGTGTTACTTTTCACACCCGCACCATGCACTTGCTGCATGGTGTCGGAGCCAGCGCCAAAATGCCGGTTTCTGGACATTTTGTGTGCATCATCGTTGCAATTCACACTGAATAATTGTAAATCAGTACGAAACCTGGCGTGGGTGTGAATTGTAACCATTCCGTGCCGTTTTATCCATAATACGGCAGAAATGATTGACTTCTCCCCCAGAAGTTTTATACTATAAACCAGAAACGGAGGATTTGTTTATGAAAGATGTAGCCCGCATGACACTGGAAGACGGCATGATAATCGGTGAGGACATCTACAGCTACCAGAACGAGCTGATTGTTCCGAAGGACACTGTGGTAGACAAAAAAGTGCTGAAAAAGCTGGAACACCACTCTATCATCTGCGTTACCGTGAAGGAGGAGGTTGACTTCGCCACCACCCACTTTGAGAAGGTGCGCCTGAGCAAAGAATTTCAGACCTTCCAGCTCACCTACAACAACTGTATGCCCATCTACGCCAAGCTGATGAATCGTTTCGCCGAAACCGGCGTCTGGAAAAGCACCAGCCAGCTCAAAGAAATCTATCTGAAGATCGCCGCCTGCGCGAAAACCGGTGAATCACTCCTCGACTTCCTCTACAATATGCTGCCGAGGGAAGATGCCATGACCCACGCCCACTGTCTCAACTCCGCGCTGCTCGCCGGCGTTTTCGGCACCTGGTGGAAATTGTCGCAGGAGGACATGATGCTCTTAGTCCAGTGCGGCTTCTTCTACGATATCGGAAAACTGAAACTCCCGCAGGATCTTCTCTGGAAATCCGAGAAGCTGACCGATCTGGAATACACCAAACTGAAAACCCACACCATGCTCGGGTTTGAACTGTTGAAAGACCAGCCTGAAATCGGCGAAGCCATCATCAAAGCCACGCTCCAGCACCATGAACGCTGCGACGGCTCCGGCTATCCCTCAAAGCTGCGGGGCGACAAAATCAATGTCTTCGCCAAATACATAGCAGTCATAGACGCCTACGAGGCCATGACCTCCGCCCGCACTTACAGGCAGCCGCTCAATCCTTTCCAGGTCATTGAAAACTTCGAGCGGGAAGGCTATGAGAAATACGACAAGGCTATCCTGCAGCCGATTCTCTACCACATAGCAGCGACCCAGCTCGGCTTCACGGTGCGCTTAAACAACGACGAGGAAGCGGTGGTTACTACCATCAATAAGGACAATCTGGCAAGGCCGCTCTTAAAACGCGGAAACGGAAGCTTCATCGACCTGTCATCCAACCCGGAGTTAAAAATAACAGCCATATTTTAAAGACTTTTCCTCACTCCGCAAAGCAGGCGTCCAGAATACGCTTCGCAATGGGCACGGCATAGTCACCGCCGCTGCCCGCCCCTTCTATGATGATCGTCACGCACACCTGCGGCTCCTCTGCAGGAGCGAAGCCGGTAAACCATGCGTGAGAGTCTGTCTTGACTTTATTGTATTCCGCAGATCCGGTCTTTCCCGCCGCCGTGTAGGAAAGGCCGGAAAGCTTTGTACCCGTGCCGCTCTTCACCACTTCCTCCATCAGCCCCGTCATAATCTGCGCCTCTTCCTTACTCATAAGCCGCTTATAAGAGTCCGGCGAAAACTGCTTTACCACCGTTTTGTCGCTGGTCTCCACCTTCTCTAAAAGATACGGCTTCATCAACATGCCCTCGTTTGCGATGGCGCAGGTGATCATGTTTAACTGTAACGGCGTCATCTGTGTGGTTCCCTGTCCGATAGCCGCCTGCATCACATCCGCATCCGAAGTATCCGCATCGATGGCCAGCTTACTCTGATTATAGGCAAAGTCTACCTTAAGCTCCCTGTTAAACAAAAGGTCATCTAACGTATCCCCGAATTTCTCCCTGTCAAGCGAAAGACCTATGCTGGCGAAGGCAGAGTTGCACGATTTCGCGAAAGCCTTGGAAAAATCCTCGCTTCCGTGTGCCGTACCGTGGTAACAGTTGATCCGCTCCTCCCCCTGGGTGAACCGGCCGTTACACTGGAATTTAAATCGACTATACGAGTCAATGTTTTCCCTGATATATTCCAGCGCCGTCACAATCTTAAAGGTGGAACCGGGTGGATATAATCCCTGTGTCACCCGGTTTAACAAAACGCTGCTCTCCTTGTCGGCGATCAGCCCGTCCCAGATCGCGTTGATTTCGTTCGGATCAAAGTCCGGTTTCGACACCATGGCAAGAATCCGCCCCGTGGACGGCTCCGACACGATCACGGCCCCGCTGTAGATGCCAAGAGAGTCATAGGCAATCTGCTGCAGATCCACGTCCAGCGTGGTTATCACGCTGTCACCCGGATACTTTTCGCCAGCCACGTCGTTGGCAACCTTCCCCGACAGTCTGGTGTTTGAGTTGATCAGATAATAATTCGCCTGCGCCTCTATGCCGTACTTGCCGTTGGAAGCATAGCCCACCGCATGGGAAAACATATTGGCGTAGGGATATACCCTGACCTCCTCCCCCTCCTCATCCGTCGCCGTCTCCGCCAGAATCTGGCCGCCTGCCGCGTAAATAGTGCCCCTGCTGTTCTGGGCAACCAGGATTTCCTGTCTGCTGTTATAGCTGTTATTCATCAGCGACTGTCTGTGCGTGACCGCATAATGGCATGTATAGCCCATCATCACAAAAAACAGGCCTACAAAGAACCACGTAACTGTCATAATCTGCCGGTTACGCTTCTTCCTCTTCTTCCCTGTCCTGCGGTTCGTCTCCCATTCCCCGCTCTCTCTTCTTTCTGGTTTTTCGTTTTCTGTTCTTGGCACGTCTTTCTCCTTCGTCCCGTCTGATAATATAAAGTCCCTCTATGATAAAGAATATGACTAATGTAGTCAATACCGAACTGCCGCCATAACTGATAAAGGGCAGCGTCACACCCGTCATGGGAATAAACTTGGTTCCCCCGCCGATGGTCAGAAACACCTGGAAAATATAAGTCACGCCCAGCCCGAAAGCGATCAGCCTGTAAAACCGGTCCTGCAGCTTTAAGGCAATGTTCATGCACATGATAAAGCTGCTGATGCAGATCAGAATCAGGCACATGGAAAAGAGAATCCCCAGCTCCTCCGCCACCGCCGAAAAGACAAAATCCGCCTCCACAAGCGGAATCGAAGTGGGATTTCCCCGAAACAGCCCGAGTCCGAACCACCCGCCGCTGCTGATGCCAAACAAAGACTGGGTAATCTGAAACCCCGCATCGTCGATGCAGCTAAACGGATCCCGCCACGCCTGTACGCGCACCTGCACATGGGAAAACATCTGATAAGCAACGACCGCCGCCCCTGCGCCGCCAGCCGCCCCCAGAAACAGATAGATCCATCTGCCCGTAGCGATAAACACCATAAGCACATACACCACAAAGAAAATCAGTGCACTTCCCAGATCCCTGGAGGCTACCAGAATCAGTACATGGGCACCCGCCAGCACGGCTGTCACTGCGACCCGCAGAAAATCCCATGTCTCGCTGAATGCGCTTGCCACAAAAAAGACGAAAAGAATCTTCACAAACTCCGAAGGCTGGAACGTGATTCCTGCCAGCGAGTAGGAGATTTTCGAGCCGTAGGTGACCGAGCCGAGAATCAGCACCACTCCCAATGCTGCAATGCCCACCCCCGCATACGCCCACGTCAGGCTCTTTAAAAATTTCAGATTGCGTATAAAGAACGGAACCGCCATGCCGATGATGATGGAGGCCGTCACGATAAAAAACTGCTTGATCGCCCGCTCATAGGACAGTCTTGTCAGAATTACAAAACCGATGCTCAAAAGCATACACATATTGTTGATGATGAGAAGATTGCCTTTCGGATAAATCATGCGAAACAGCATGACCGTCGAAAAAAGCAGGATCTGCTGCAGCACATAAAAAAGCAGATACTCAATCTTCCCCGTCTCAAAGCAGATCACAAGAAAACACGAAAAATGCACCAGAAACATCCAGATGTTCTGGCGGAAATACCCGGCCCTTCGCCGCTCTTCCTCCTGAAACCGGAATACCAGAAAGCACTCCAGCGTATAGCAGGCAATAAACAGTGTTATAAAATATTTAGAAAGCTCTGTAATATACAGCTCCATCATTACCACCTATATTCCATACAGCACAGAAAACGCTGATTTGTATGCATTCTCCCAGTGCGACTTCGCACATTACGCATTACTATTACTCGACACCTCTCTTGCAATGTCCGGTCGTATAGTCAGAAAATGGTACCTTCCCCTCTAAAATCTCTGCGCACTGCGCCCCGTCCTCCATGGTAAAATCATAGCGCAGCGCATCCGCGCCAATCCTTTCCCGCTCCTTTTTCGCCCCGTGCAGGGAGTAAGGCACACAATTATATATGATATTATAACAGTGATCGCAATTTATCTCCACCGGAAATGTACTCCCCAGACGATCCTTTAGCATAAACGGCCGCTTTTTTCCCTCTCCCGCGCTGCATATCCCTGCAGTTTTTCGCAGGCAGTTCGCCGTAATCATCATAGGAATCCGGCTGTAAGCAATCAGGCTTGCGCGCATCCCGTGCGCCCCCGCCCTGCGGACAAGGTGGGCCGCCTCCCCCGCGTTCAGTTCATAGGGCAGCGTAATCTCCGCCGTGAAATCCTGAAAAAACCGCAGCGCCTCTGCATTAAAGCAGTGTAGTCCCGCATCCGGTACCATCCCGTAAGCCGCCGGACCATTCCCTCTGTCTTTAGAAACTATCTGCGCCCATGCCAGTCCCTCCAGACTGCGGACCAGAAAACCCTTCACAAAAGCCCCGGTCTGCCTTAACGTCTCCTCCAGCCGCCGCAGATAACCCTCGTCCCTCTCCCGCAGAATATAGGGCAGCGCCACATAAAAATCCGGTCTTTTTCCCGCATCCGTCCTCTTTGCGTATTCTTCCGCAAGCCTCCTGATCTCCTCAAACGAATCCAGAAACAGGCCGCTCTCCACATAAATCCGTCTGCACCCGCCCCACTTAAGAACGGCACGCAGTTGTCCGCAGGCGCTGACCGTCACGTCGACAGCCTGCATTTGTGCCGGTTTTTTCAGATCCGGCCGTTTGTCCTCCGGCTGCTCTGCCATAGTCCATATCGGTTCATCCCGTCTGCTGGACTGACTTGGTCGGTCGATCTCTTTCTTCCCATCAGACCCTCTCTCAAGGGCAGAAACCGCCTCCTGATCCGTGATCCCGCCGCTCTCCGTCATGGCCGCCTCAAACGCCGTCCTCCGGCTCTCTGCCGCCACCGCCTCAAGCGCTGTCCTCCGGCTCTTTGTCACGGCACGCTCAAAAGCCTCCACAGCCGACCGCCGCAGCTCGTTTAACGCCCGGACCGGAACAAAGCACGCCCCTTCCATGGAAATCTCACAGTCTTTCACCGTCAGAAAGCTGTCCCCGGTCTTGCAGAGCCGTTTTTTCACTTCCTCTGCGGAAAGAGGCGCATTTTTCGCATATTGGACAGTCTCGCCTGTCACCGCAGCCGCAAGACGCGCCGTCTTTGCCGGACTTTTCCGGACATCCTCAGACAGATCCGGCTTCTCCGGACTTTTCCAGACATCCTCAGACAGATCCGGCCTCTCCGGACTTTTCCGGACATCATCAGGCAAACCCGGCTTCTCCGGCAGACTGCCTTCCGCTCCGACCGCCGCTTCAACGTGCAGCCGCAAGGGTTCCCCCACTTTCACCGACGCCTTCATCCGCACCGGCATTTTCTCCGGCTCTCTGATATATGTTTCCCGTATTTCCGAAAGCAACGTCTCGTCGCCACTCTCATATCCGGGCTTTTCCAGCGTAATCATTTCTTTTCCGTTATGCCGCTCATAGTAGCCTGTCTGAATCTCGCTGCGGATATAGAGCCGGCGGAGCCTGTCCATGTCTTCCTGCTCCACCCGGTAACCGGCCGCTCCCTCCCTGTAATAGAGATCGATATACTTGCGGTACACCGCCGTCACGCCTGCCGCGTACTCGGGCCGTTTCATCCGTCCCTCGATCTTAAAGGAGTCGATTCCCGCCTCCAGAAGCGCAGGCAGATACGCAAGCGTGCACATATCTTTCAGGCTTAAAGGATAGCCACTCCCGGAAAGCTTCTTTTTTCCGTCGTAAATCTCATAGGGCAGTCTGCATGGCTGGGCGCACCGTCCCCGGTTTCCGCTCCGGCCGCCCAAAATACTGCTGAACAGACACTGTCCCGAATAGGAATAGCACATGGCGCCGTGGATAAAGCATTCCACCTCCACGCCCGCTTCCTCCCGGATTTTTCCCACCTCTTCCAGAGAAAGCTCTCTGGCCGGAACGATGCGGACTGCACCCTGTTCCTTTAAAAGCGACGCGCCCCGCACTCCTGTCACCGTCATCTGGGTGCTCACATGCAGAGGCAGTCCGGGAAAATGCTCCCTGATATAACAAAAGACCCCGAAGTCCTGCACGATCACGCCGTCAAGTCCCGCCTCATAAAAGGGCGCCAGATACTCGTACAAAGACGCCAGCTCCCGCTCCTTTAAGAGCGTATTTACCGTCAGATAAATCTTTTTTCCGTAAAAATGGGCAGACCGGAGCGCGCGGATCATCTCCTCTGTCGTGAAATTATCCGCGTACGCCCGGGCGCTGAACTGCTGACCGCCCAGATATACCGCATCCGCACCGGCGTTCAGCGCGCCTGTAAATGCCTCGTAGCTCCCCGCCGGAGCAAGCAGCTCCACATGATCTCCCATATCGTCTCTCCGCTTCTTCTGCCGCAATTTCCTGTCGAGTAAAAAGAGCAGACCAAGAGATCTGCTCCATACGTTAGCGTCTGTTATATTATTTCCCTTTTCGTTCCTTTAGCTCTGTCTCCATGCGTACAATCTGCTTCGCATTCTCGTTCGCTTCCTGCTGGAGAGTCTTAACATTTTTCTCGGTATTTTCCAGTTTCATCTGCGCTGCGATCAGATCATGCTTCAGCGCGTACACTTCGTCGTTCTTGCTCTTTAAATCCTCTTCCAAAATACTGATCTGCTTCTTTGCCTTAAAATAGTCGTCCGCGATATTGAGCTGCAAAAGCACGTTCTGCGTATCCATCGGCTGCCGTCTGAAACTGTCAATCTTGTTATACTCGGCTATTTTATTATTTATGTAGGACGCCACCTTCTGCAGGTACTCCTCACTCTCATAACCGCTCAGGGTGAAAACCTTGCCGGCGATAATTACTTCTGTATCTGTTTTTGTTGACATAGGAGCGCCCCTCCATCGCTGAACCTACACTATCATTCCCATTATAGCTGTCTTAATGCGGAATTTCAAGTCCCACTTTCACAGATATGTAATATTTCCGTAACATTTATACCATATGTCACACAAAAGGAGGGTTACTGTGCTCCCGTAAACAGCATATAAGGACTGCACGCTGCATCCCTGTCATAGGCAAGCGCAAGGGCAAACGGATTGTGAAGCTGAGGAAATTCCCAGTTTTCCCTGCCGTAAAAAGTTTCCGGATCATACTGCGCCTCCTCAATTTTCGCATTCGTGTCCGCGACGGCCGCCAGATAAGGAACCCGGTTCATCACCTCACGGCTGCTCAGATCATCCACCGAGCTGCCAGCATATACATGCAGTGGTTCCACGCCGATAAATTCTACCAGCATATTGTCACAGAGCCGGTAAGCCACGGAGCATAACAGCCGTTCATTCTGCCTGTAAAGCAAAAAGGAATAACAGTAAAGGTTCTCCCCGTTATCCATATCATAACGTTTAAACGCAAAGCAATGTGCGGCTTCTCCACAGTAAAGGGCCGCGCTTTTTTCGATGCTTTCCCTTGCCGCCTCCCATTTACCGTCAAAAAAATCTCCCTCCGGGTTGGCGTCCACACGGCAAAAAATGTGAATCCTGTCTGCCTGAAAGGCAAACTGTCCCAAATCTTTACCGGTTTTTGGCCACATCACGTCTAACCCTGCACAGGCGTCGAACTGCATACTGCCGTAATACCAGTCAATGGGCTTGGCGGTCACAAAGCGGGTGGGACATTTTTCCCCGGAAGGCAGCCTGCAATAGGAAAGGCCGAATCCCTCCTCATCCCGACGGCGGTAAACGCTGTAATCCTTGTGCGGAATTACAATTTCTTTTCCCGGAAGCAGCACGTCTTCCTGCAGTTTTGGATTTTCCGCTATCAGATGAGAGAGGCACCCGCCGTCTCCGTAAAATTTTTTCGCGATGCGCCAGAGGCTGTCTCCCGGTTCCACAACATAGGTCACGTCCTCCTTCGGGCCAAATCCAAGATGGATCGCATCCTCCGACGCCTCCCCGATGTAAGACTGCGCAAAACAGACGTCATCCCTGTCCTCCCTCTTCTTCTGCCCGGAAAGGTACGCCGGAAAATCCGCCGCTTCACTGATAGAAAGCTTATTCACACCGCTCTGCCTGTAGTCCTGAGACACGTTTTCTTTCACATAATAGCTGTTTTCTATCTTACCTTTATCAGGATGCACGGTATTGCAGGCAACGCCGTATATGGGCGGACAAAAGGTTAAGGATTCCTGATTGACGGTGACCGGTCCTTCATTCAGACAGGTGTCCACTTTTCCGCCGTTGGATGCGCAGATGCCCGCACTCACCAGCGTTTCCACATGATCCCGTTCCACCTGATCTATGTGCACTTTCCCGCTGTTTAAGCACCTGTATATCCTGCCCTGGTTTGCCCCCGCGATACCGCCCGCAAGCTCCACGGAAGTCACATCCCCCGTATTGTGCGAGTCTTCAATGCTTCCATCTTCTTTCACCCGTCCGGCAATGCCGCCGGCGGCGAAATCATGCACATAAAAGGTTTCGGAGATCGCGCCGAGCGTCACCGTCCCCTCGTTGACACAATTTTGAATCTTCCCCTCATTGGTACTGCAAATCCCGCCTGCAAACACGGCGTGTCTGGTCGCTGTGTACGCAGACGCTTTTGACTTTTGACCGGTTCCCGCCGCCACGGTTCCCGTAAATTTACAGGCGCGCATCTGTCCGAAATTGACTGCTGCGATACCGCCCGCATCCCACGCACCCACAACCTTCGCCTGCACCTCGCAGTTTTCGATCAGTCCATAGTTGGCATAACAGAGCGCGGCTGCGGGAATCACGTCCGTTTTGCCGTTCCCGTCCTCAAACGCACAGTCCTCATACGTGGTTTGAAACAGGCTGTTTCGGATCGTGAGATCCGTAACCTTTGCATTCTCCTCCAGCACCGTAAAAAGAAAACACAGCCAGCCCCCGTTTACGGAATAATATCCCTCCAGGGAATGACCGTTTCCATCCAGATGTCCGCTGTACCTGATAATCGGCGCATAACCGTTTTTCGGAGGCGTATCCGCCCAGTTCTCCCATCCGCCTGTATCGTTCAAAACAAGATCCGCCGCCAGTCGGACATTGACGGCCGGATTTTCCTCTATGGCCGTAACATGGAACCAGCGAAAGTCCTCCTCCGTGCGCAGCAGATAATAGCCGTCCGCATCCTGCTTTGGCGTCTGCCTCTCCTGCTCTCCCGCTCCTGCGGCATCGGACGTAAGCCCTGCCGTCTCCTCCCTCTCCGGCGGCAACGCTCCTTTCCGCGTCTGATATCCGAAAGCCAGAGAAAGAACCACACACAACAGACCGGAAACGACGCCTGCCTGCGTCATACCTTTCCCTGAAAACCGCCTTTTCATATCGGAATCTCCAATCCAAAATGCCGGTAGGCAAGATCCGTGACCACTCTTCCCCGCGGCGTGCGGTTCAAAAACCCGTTCTGGATCAGATACGGCTCGTACACGTCCTCGATGGTCCCGGCATCCTCCCCGATCGCCGCCGCCAGCGTATCAAGCCCCACCGGACCGCCCTTAAACTTCTCCATCATGGTCATGAGAATGTTCCTGTCCACATGATCCAGTCCCATTTTGTCCACATCCATCAGATCAAGCGCTACCTTCGCCACCTCTTCCGTGATAACGCCGTCATATTTCACCTGCGCGAAATCCCGCACCCGTTTCAGGATGCGGTTGGCAAGACGCGGCGTTCCCCTGCTCCTTCTTGCCAGCTCCACAGCGCCCTTCTCGTCGATCTCCACCCCAAGCTTTTTCGCCGACTGTCTGATAATGACCGTAAGTTCCTTTACGGTGTAAAACTCCAGCCTGTGAATCATGCCGAAACGGTCTCTGAGCGGCGCCGTCAAAAGTCCCGCTCTGGTGGTAGCCCCCACCAGCGTAAAATGGGGCAGATCCAGACGAATGGAGCGGGCCGTCGGGCCTTTGCCGATCATAATATCAATGGCATAATCCTCCATGGCCGGATATAAAACCTCCTCCACCTGCCGGTTTAATCTGTGTATTTCATCCACAAAGAGCAGGTCCCCCTCCTGCAGATTGTTGAGAATCGCGGCCATTTCCCCCGGTTTCTCAATGGCTGGGCCGCTGGTAACCTTCATATGCACACCCATTTCATTGGCGATAATACCGGCAAGGGTAGTCTTTCCAAGCCCGGGAGGCCCGTAAAACAGCACATGATCCAGCGCGTCTCCCCGCTGCTTCGCCGCCTCGATGTACACCCTGAGATTGTCCTTCACTTTTTCTTGACCAATATAGTCAGTCAGACTCTGCGGGCGCAGGGAACCTTCTATTTTTATATCTTCCTCTATCAGGTTTGTCTCAATCGTTCTGTTTGGCATAATTACCTCCATGTCAAAGCAGGCGCTTCCGGCCTGTTTTTCCATACCTTACCTACGCTCCCAATCATAGCATTTTCCCTCCCGCTTCGCAAGATGCACACGGCTTCCATCCCCCTGTCCGGCATGTGCCGCTTTTTAGATATACTCTGCATCGGGCTGCGCGGCCATTCGATTTTTTCGCCCTTGCCAAGCGTCCCGATTCATTATAAGATAATATCGTGGACAGATTCCTATGGAAGCCGTCCGCCAATCTAAAAACAACGTGTATTAAATTGGGGTGATTTTTTTGCAGGCAAAAATAATTTTACGCGGAAAGCTCATGGAAAAACTGCGTGAGGCATTGGTTGCGGTTCTGCCGATCATTGTCATTGTGCTTCTTTTGTGTTTTTCCGTGGCTCCCATCTCTCCAAGCATTCTCCTGTGCTTTCTGATCGGCGCCGTACTGCTGATACTTGGTATGATGTTCTTTACGCTCGGCGCGGAGCTTGCCATGTCCCCCATGGGAGAAAAAGTCGGGACCTGCATGACCAAGAGCAAAAAACTCAGCGTTATCGTTTCCCTCTCGTTTCTTCTCGGTTTTATCATCACCGTATCTGAGCCTGACCTGCAGGTGCTTGCCGGACAGGTGCCCTCCATCCCGAACGGTATTCTGATCGGCGCGGTGGCCGGTGGCGTGGCGTTTTTTCTTGTCATTGCCCTGCTTCGTATGCTGTTTCGCATTCCCCTGCCGCCCCTGCTTATCTTCTTTTATATATTAGTCTTTGTGCTGGCGCTTTTCGTGCCGGATGATTTTTTAAGCGTAGCCTTTGATTCCGGCGGCGTGACCACCGGCCCTATGACAGTGCCCTTTATCATGGCGCTCGGCGTGGGCGTCGCAGCCATCCGTAACGACCGCCATGCCGCGGACGACAGCTTCGGTCTGGTGGCCCTGTGCTCTATCGGCCCCATCGTGTCCGTCCTGATCCTCGGTACGATCTACCATCCCGGAGAGAGCAGCTATGTGCCGCCGGTCATTCCCTCGGTAGAAACCTCCGTCGAGCTGTGGACGCTGTTCCATCGGGGATTTCCCACTTACATAGCGGAGATCGCAGTCTCCCTTTTCCCGATTGTACTCTTTTTCGGGCTGTTTCAGCTTGCGGTGCTCAGACTTTCCAAACGTACCTTATCCAAAATGGTGATCGGCCTGGCCTACACCTATATCGGACTGGTTTTGTTTATGACCGGCGTAAATGTCGGCTTTATGCCCGCCGGAAACTATCTGGGACAGATACTTGGCTCTTCCTCCAATCCATGGTTCCTCATTCCCATCGCCATGGTTATGGGCTTCTTTATCGTAAAGGCTGAACCTGCCGTCTATGTATTAAACAAACAGGTGGAAGAAATTACCGACGGCGCCATTTCTGCGGCCTCCATGGGGACCTGTCTCTCCGTGGGCGTGGCCATATCGCTCGGCATTGCCATGCTGCGCGTGCTGACGGGCATCTCCGTCATGTGGTTTCTGATTCCCGGCTATGCTTTCGCCCTCGGCATTTCCTTCTTTGTGCCGAAAATTTATACTGCCATTGCCTTCGACTCCGGCGGTGTGGCCTCCGGCCCCATGACCGCGGCCTTTCTGCTTCCGCTGGCGCAGGGAGCATGCGGCACCGTCGGCGGCAGCATCGTAACGGACGCTTTCGGCATTGTGGCGATGGTTGCCATGACGCCGCTTATCACCATACAGCTGCTCGGTCTTCTCTCCCAGTGCCAGAAAGCGACTGGGAGAAAGAAACGCCGTCTTGCCGGACAGCTTGCCGGTCTCGTTCCGACTTCTGCATCTGAGGCGGAAGATGTTATTATTGAACTCTAATCAAGTATCAACCTTCCAGCGCAGCAAGCAGCGTGGTATTTGACCCCAGCGGCATTCGCCAAGATGCTTGCACGGCGCCTGGCTCATTGCCCGCAAAAATAAACGGAGGATATCCATGAGTGAACTATATATGATGACAGCCATCATCACCAGAGACCGCACGAAGGAATTTGCGGCGTTTTATGACAGGTACAATGTCCCTGTCAATTTCATCACGCTTGGAAACGGAACAGCCACCAATGAACTGATGGACTATTTCGGTCTGGACGGCACGGAAAAGGCCGTTATTTTCTCCGTCGTCACACGCGGCACGTGGAAAAAGTTAAAATCCGGTCTGGAGCGTGAAATGCGCATCGACATTCCCGGCACGGGCGTCGCATTCATCATCCCGTTAGCCAGCATCGGCGGACTCAGACAGCTGCGTTTCCTGACGGGAGAAGAAACCTTTGAAAATGGGGAGGAAACAGTTTTGAAGGACACCAAATACGAACTTTTAATCATCATCGCCAATCAGGGTTACACCGAAATGATCATGGATGCCGCCAGAAAAATGCAGGCCGGCGGCGGAACGGTCATCCATGCCAAAGGCACCGGCATGGAGAGCGCCGACAAATTCTTAGGCGTCACGCTTGCCTCCGAGAAGGAACTCATCTTCATCGTGGTAAAAAAAGAGCAGAAAAACGCCATCATGCGCGCTGTTATGGAAGAGGCCGGACTTACCACCAAAGCAAAATCCGTGGTATTCTCCCTGCCTGTGACAGAAACTGCCGGTATGCGCCTGCTGGAAGAATATGCGCAGGAAGATGCCGACGAGGAAGCGGCTACCTCCGCTCAGAGTTAGCATACTGATACAGCCGGTAGTATTTTCCACGCAGCTCCAGAAGCTCCTGATGTGTGCCCTGTTCCCTGATTGTTCCGTGGGAAAGCACGATGATCCTGTCCGCATTCTGAATCGTGGACAGTCTGTGGGCCACGATCAGCATGGTTCCGATACTCTGCATCTTTTCCAGTGAATTTTGGATCAGAAGCTCTGTTTCCGTGTCTATATTCGCCGTGGCTTCGTCCAGAATCATCACCGCCGGTCTGTGCACAATGGTTCTGGCAAAAGATAAAAGCTGTCTCTGCCCTGTAGAGAAATTGTTTCCTCTCTCCCGCACTTCCTCATCCAGCCCCTTTTCCAGCCTGTCAATGAAATGATCCGCATTCACATAGCGGCACGCCTCCCGGATCTCTTCGTCGGAAATATGCGTCGCACGCAGCGCAATATTGCTGCGGATCGTCCCGGAAAATAAAAACACATCCTGTAACATCTGCCCGAAGTGCCTGCGCAAAGAAGCAATCCTGATTTTGCGTATGTCGATCCCGTCTATGAGGATTTCTCCCTTCTGAAACTCATAATTTCTGCACAGCAGCGACAAAATCGTGGTTTTTCCAGAGCCTGTGGAACCGACGAAGGCCACCGTCTCCTTCGGATTTACATGAAAGGAAACGCCTTTTAACACCCATTCCCCCTCTACATAGGAAAACCACACGTCCCGAAACTCGATCTCCCCTCTCATCGTCTCAAGCTCCACCGCATCCGGCTCATCCCGGATCAGCGGTTCCAGATCCATGACCGTAAAAACTTTTTCGGCAGAAGCCAATGCCGACTGTAACCAGTTAAACTGCTCCGCCAGACTCTGGATCGGGTTATAAAACTTGGAAATATACATATAAAAGGACACCAGCATACCGCTTGTGATCACCTGTCCCATAAAAACCTGATTTTTCAGATATCCCCTGCCGCCCAGATACAAAAGACAGAGAATGGAGCTGACATACAGCATATACACCAGCGGCCGGAAAATACCAAACACCAGTATCTGCTCCTGCTTCGCCCGGCCCAGCGCATTGCTCTTTTCCCGAAACTCCTGAAACTTTGCCTCCTCCCGGTTGAAAATCTGGGTAATCTTTATGCCGGACAGATTCTCAGACAGATAAGTATTGATCTCTGTGGTGCAGTCCTTTACTTTCCGGTAGGCCCTTCTGGAAAATTTGCGGAAAATCACCGTAAACAGCACGATAAAAGGCACGAAACAGAGAATCATCAGCGTCAGCTCATAGCTCAGGACAAGCATTGCCGCAAACACGCCGATAATCACAAATATATTTTTTACGAAGTTCACCAGCAGATTGGTAAACATCATGGAAATCGCATTGGTATCGTTGGTCACACGGGTCACAAGCTTTCCAACGGGGATCGCGTTAAGCTGCTCATGGGAAAGGCTCTCTATTTTCACAAAGAGGTCTTCTCTCATAACGGAAATGATCCTCTGCCCCGTCTTTTGCAGCAGCACCGCCTGTATGTACGCACAAACCATGGAAACGAGCAGAATGCTCACATAGACTGCCACCGTCCGGTAGATTTGCGGCATCCGGAACTCTCCGGCAACCAGCTCCTCAATCCGCCCGATTATAAAAGGGGCAACCACGTCATAGGCAATGGTAAACAGCATGACTACGCCCACCAGAAGAAACTGCGGCAGGTATGGTCTGGCATAATGTATCAGCCGTTTTATGATCTCCCCGTCCTCCATCTGTCTTTCAAATCCCATAGTCTGTTTTTTGTCTTTCACAAAAAAATATACGGTTAAAAGCGCGGCGGCGAACGTCCCCACAATCGCACCCACCACGATCAGCGGATAATATTCATACATCGTCCTCACCTCCCGCTTCCTCCTCCATACGCTGCCGATCGACCATGCTGCGATAGTCCGCACAGTTCTCGTACAGACTGGCATGATTGCCCACCGCGCGGATATGGCCTTCGTCTATAAAGATAATTTTATCCATATGTTCCACCGTGGAAATGCGGTGCGCGATCAGTATGGTTGTCCGCCCTTTCCTCTCCTCCAGCAGATTTTTCAGGATAATCTTTTCGGTCTTCATGTCCACCGCCGAAACGGAGTCGTCCAGAATCAGAACGGCAGCCTGCTTTAAAAGCGCACGGGCGATGGAAATTCTCTGCTTTTGTCCGCCGGAGACAGTCACGCCCCGCTCCCCGAGAACGGTCCGGTAGCCTGCCGTGAAACCTTTGATATCGTCATGCACGTCAGAAAGCATCGCAGCCCGCTCCACCAGCGCGCCGTCAGCTTCATCAATCGCAAAGGAAATATTATTTTCTATGGTATCAGAAAAGAGAAAATTATCCTGCGGCACATAGGAGCACCCCTCCCGCACCGAGCGGATGGAAACCGTGTTCACATCATGCCCGTCGATAAAGAGCGTCCCGTCCGGCACATTGTAGGTGCGCAGAATCAGATCCACCAGAATGGTCTTGCCCGAGCCGGTTCTGCCCACCACGCCTACGCTCTCCCCCGCGTGAATGAGAAAAGAGACATCCGAAAGCGCATCCGTTTCCCCGTCAGGATAACGGAAGGAAAGATGCCGGAACTCGATCTCACCCTTCATATCAGTCAATTCCGTCACATCCGCCCTGTCTTTTACCGTGATCTCCGCGTCCAGAAGCCCGCCGACACGATTTAAAGACGCCTTTCCTCTGGAGGTCTTCTCAATCAGCATGGACACCGCCATAACCGGCCAGATGATCGAATTAAAGTAAACGATATATTCCACAAGCTGCCCCGCGTTAAACCGGCCTTCATAAACCAGATAACCGCCGTAGCCAAGAATCACACAGATCACCGACTCCACAAGAAGAATTGTCAGAATATCGAGCAGCGTAGAAATCCGCGTATAGGCTACATTTATGTCCTCGTTTTCCCGATTCAGTTTTTGAAACTCTTTCAGTTCCAGAAGCTCTTTCACAAACGCCTTGATCACCGCGATACCCGAAAAATTTTCCTGTGAAAAGTCAGAAAGCCTGGAAAAAGCCTCCTGACGGATCTCCCACTTCGCCTTCATCGACTTAAACATGACCGTCCCGATCAGAAACAACAGCAGCATCGGAATCATGGAAAGCCCCGTCAGTCCTCTGTCCATATTCCACATTTTAATGAAAGCAAGCACCCCGAGAAACAACGCGTCACAAAACATAAGCACGCCGTCGCCGAAGCACTCCTGTATGGTGTCCAGGTCGTTGGTAAACAGGCTCATCAGATTTCCGACCTTATTCACCTGAAAATAATCCTGCGACAGCTCTTTACAGTGGTCAAACATGCGGTTTCGCAGATCGGTTTCCACACGGACCGCAGCCCCGTAAAAGCTGACGCGCCACAAAAAACGCCCCACCACCATGACCAGAATCACCACAATGGCCCGCAGACACACATCATTTAGCAGCACATCCATCGTAAAAGGCACAAGCGTCCCGCCCGCTTCCACCAGCCCGCCGTTCATACCGTTTACCACAATACGGTACAGCTCCGGCAGAATCAGTTGAAAATAGTCCACTAAAATAAGCGCCGCAATGCCCACCAGCAAAAGCGGCCCGTGTTTGATATAATAACGGTTAATGTATTTTCCGAAAATCACTGTGTATTCCTCCAATGCGTGCAGCCCACGCCCATTCGCAAAACCGCCCTGGCCAAACTGTTAGAACATATGTTTCAGCGCAAGCTTTAAGATCGTCTCCGATGTGACGTCCTCCGAAACCTCCACTTTTTTCACTGCAGCCGTCGCGTCGGAAGCGGAGTATCCAAGCGCCACCAGCGCCTCTATCGCCTCCCGCTTCATCAGATTGTCGCCGCCTGCACCGGCGTTTGTTCCCGCTGCGCCGCCAGAATCGCCAAGCCCCTTTAACGTGTCCTCCAGCGATATTTTATCACGAAGCTCCAAAATCACCCGTTCCGCCGTCTTCGCACCGATTCCCGGCGCCTTGGCAATGGCCTTCGCATCCCCCGCCATCACCGCAAAGCGCAGCGCGTCCGCACTCATCACCGAGAGAATCGCCAGCCCGCCCTTGGGGCCGATCCCGTTAACCGCAATCAGCTTCTTAAAAATTTCCAGATCATCCCTTGTCAGAAAGCCGAAAAGCGAGAACGCATCCTCTCTGACAAGCGTATAGGTGTATATTTTCACTTCATTTCCCACGCCCGGCAGAAGTTCCGCCGTGGCAGTGGAAACCCTGATATTGTAGCCGATTCCTCCAGCCTCTACAACCACCGCGTCCTCTGCGGTTTCTTCAAGCGTTCCTTTTATGTATGCGTACATGAATTTATTTCCCTTCTATTCACTGTAATACTCATTTTCTCTGTTCTCCTTCCCTCTCAATCCGCCGCAGATACGGCAAAAGCGTCATCCCCACGAATCCGATCAGAGCCCCCGTCACCGTGCCGGCCACGATCAAAAATGGGGCATAGTAAGCGACTGCCAGCGTCTCCACCACCGCAGCCGCCACCAGAAGCTGCCCCACATTGTGAAACACGCCGCCAAGTACACTCACACCCACCATGGAAAAGCACTTCGCTCTCCTGCCCGCGAACATGGCCAAAAAGCTGAAAACAGCGCCCGCAAGGGCATACAAAATGGTATAGAGATTGCTGAACAGAAAGCCGGACAGGACAATCCGCAGCCCGTTCACCAGAAGCGCCTCCCGCTCTCCTCCCGTGCATATTCTCACAGACCGTATCCCGCGCTTTTCCCCGACAGCCCCGGAGGCTCCCAAAGCCCCGCCCGTCTCATCATACAATAACAGCAGTACAATCAGATTCGGCAGTCCCGGTTTGATTCCAGGTATGCCGAAAGAAAGCGGAATCAGGGCTTCCACATAGGACAGGATCAGCGCCAATGCAAGCAAAAGCCCAAGTTCAGCCGTTCTTCTCATGGCCGCGCCTCCCCTCGTTCCATGCAGGTTTTTCTGACCGTTCCGTCTTCGCCACTCCATCCGGCGTTTCCCCGTCCGCTTTGCCGATTATTTCCACAGCAAGTTTATGAGGCAGGCAGATAATGCTCTCCCCGCCGCCCGTAATAGGTATGTGGTGCACACAGATCTGATCCCGGCAGTCGGCGGCCTCCATCCAGACACGTTCTCCGGATACCGCCAGAAGGTTGTAACCGTTTCCTTCCGAAAGCAGCGGGCTGAAATCACCGCCAGCCTCATACCACTGGCAGGAAACGTCCTCCCCCGAATAAAGCAGCAGACAGTAACGCACCGTCCCGCTGTTTTCCCCTGCCCTGTCCTGCACCCGTAACTGTGACAAAGACACATCCGCAACCACCTGTCCGTCACAGGATATCCGCAGGGTCTGTCCGTCCTTTCGGAAAAAAACAGACCACACCATACTTCCCAACGCCAGAATCAGAAAAAAGGCAATCAGACATACGTCTGCCCGACGGATCCGGCCCCCGTCTTTTCTGTTAGTTTCTTTCACCAATTCAAACATACTGATATCTTACCACAACCGAACATACGTTTCAAGTCCTTCCTGTATACGAAAAAGAGTTCCCATTTAAAATCATTCCTTTTTCCGTAGGCACCAATTCACCCCACCCACATAAGATAAACCATAACTAACATTTGGAGGGCACTAAAAATGAGTGATCTTACAGCAACTCACTGTGGATGCAACAATACCTGCGCTACTAACAACGGATGTGGTTCCTGGATCTGGATTCTGATCCTCTTATCCTGCTGTGGTAACAATGGCGACAACTGTGGTTGTGGAGGCGGCTTCTTCGGCGGCAACAGCCTCTTTGGCGGCGACAATAACTGCTGTTCCTGGATCTGGATTCTGATCCTCTTATCCTGCTGCTGCAACAACTAGAACGTGCAGCGCGATTAACCATCATCATGCGTGACAGTCCGGCCCGCGGGCCGGGCTGCTTGCGCCACATCTGTCAAACACATCCGGAAAATAGGCTCCGGCTCTGACAGGAGCCTATTTTTCTCTCATGTGTCATATACTATAGAGAAAAACCGGGCATCAGAAAGGCATATCTTATGACAGATAAAAAAGACGATGCGTCAAATGTTATGGCATTCGATGCCTTATATACCACCAACCAGATCCAGAAGCTCAAGGTTCTTCTCCCCTACATAGAGCCTTCCATTCAAAAGCATCTGGCTGTGTACATCAAATATATGGAACTGCAATACACCATTCAATTCACAAAAAAACACACTGCCACGCTTTGCGGATGCGGGCTTTCCCAACCGGAAAAGCCCGATCTGAAAAAGCTCTGCAAAGAGCTTTGCCTCTACTCAACCCCGGAGGAGATCCGGCAGTTAGAGCAGATACAGAACATGTTACAGACGCTGGAAACGGTACAGGAAATGTCCCAGACCATGAGCGCCATGCAGGAAATTTTCCCGGACATGAACATGGAATCCCTGTTTGAAAATCCGCTGTCCGGGACAGTTCCTTCCGGGGATGCTCCTTCCGGAGACGCTGGGGACGGCTTTGAAAAACCGGCGTCTTCCGGCTCCCCCATGATGGATATGCTGATGCATATGCTCACCCCCGAGCAAAGAGAAATGTATGAAATGTTTCAGCAGCCGTCGTCCGACGGTAAATCTTAATCTGCTCCGTAATCGCTCAAAAACATACACAAAGTGTCATCGCAGTAAACTGCTCTGATTATAGGAGGTTACCATGAATCATGACTGGATGAACGACCCGGCGCTTGCCGGAATCGACAAGGCAAAACTGGACTTTTTACAGGCTCTCGTCTTTGAGAGCCGTACCCTGAACAAGGATCAGATGCTGCCCTTTCTGATGGCCGTCGCCAGGCGGGGACAGGCGGATCATATCACTTTCTCCAATGAGGAGATTGAAACCATAGTCGCCGTCATCAAAAGAGAATCCTCGCCGGAGGAAGCCGCCGCCATAGATAAAATGATGCGGATGCAATCGAGTAGGAGGAAATTTCTCTAATTGAGAAATTTCCGACCTCTCACACCACCGTGCGTACCGTTCGGTACACGGCGGTTCAATCAACTTAACAAGCAACACACCTTTCGGTGTAGTAATCTAACATTGAGACTAATCCAAAT